>Ga0208243_1000022_pt1:0-190000 | contig 247983 bp, 219 predicted proteins | sample Subbio2Aug_QV12A_FD_184826 | JGI IMG/M metagenome (GOLD analysis project Ga0208243, IMG submission 184826) | Serpentinite rock and fluid subsurface biosphere microbial communities from McLaughlin Reserve, California, USA - CR12Aug_QV12A (SPAdes) | ecosystem: Environmental >... | reverse complement strand
ATATTGTATCGAAAAAATTAAATCAACCTAAATAATCAATGAGTTGAAGTGAAGATTTACCGCTACCGAAAACAAATTAGATTTGGTCTCCATCTTTAAAATGAGTCGCATAGAATTAATTCTGTATCCTTGAGTAACGGTATGTATCGAAGGTAGCGAGAGGGAAATGCGGTGCGTGTTAGCGGTCGCTATGTGACCGAAGCCCTGTATAGCTCAGGCCCCAATCGGTTGGAATTGTTTCACATAAGGATCGTTATAGTTTTGAGTGCAATTGGTTTTTGGGGACTCGTCCAGAGCTTTTGAATAATGTCTCGTATTTGAAAGTTATTTGATTTAAGGTACGGGAAACTCAAAGTATTATGCGACATAATTCGCGCGTGAATCCACAAACCCCCACCCGAGTTAGGGTGGAGGGGAGTGGCTCGTGGGCAGGTGGCTCTTCCCCTTTATTACAAATCCCTGTTTTCTGAAAGAATGATTCTGAAATGAAAGTTTTTTATTCCATAAAGTTCGTGATTTGGCGCAAAACTACGGAAATCAAATCTTCGCTTACTGAAGTATTTTGTTCACTGGAATTCAGTCACGCAAGGCATTTACGATCTGTCCATTTTTGTCACTGCGTCAAAAAGTGGTGCGTTCATTTCTGGATCGATGATGTAAATGATCCTTTGTGTGCTGGAAGTTTGTCCTGCAAGGTCAATGACTGCTCTCCGTTTGTCCATACGAATTTCATTGATATCAAAATCGGCAATTCGATACTTAATCCCTTTTTTGAATAAAGGTTTGATGGTGCACAACCTTTGGATTTTAGGCCTTGTTTGGAAACGATCAACTTCTAAAATTTTGCAGATATCAAAATGAACCTGTTTTTCTGAATCAATCGAGGCAGTGATGACGTAATCGCCAACGTTTATGATATTTTGGTTATTGGTTAAACTTGCACCAACATAGTCGAGTAGATGGCGTATGTTTCGGTTGCTATAGGAAAAGAATGAATCATTCACAATCATCTTTAACGCTGTTGCTGAACTAAATGCAGGTCTCCAAGGTTGGTTCGTTGTTAAACTTGCATATTCGCTAGCAAGTGATAAGATCGCTATATCTTCTTCAAAATTCACAGAGTTTACATTTGTTTCTTGGATGCGAAGTTGTGCATCAATATCAGCCACAATCATTTTTTTACTTGGATCTTTGATGAACTTATCTCTAATGACCATTAACTTTTTAAATACGGTATTATTGTCAGGGAAGTTATTGTTAATGGAATTCCCTCGAAATGGTCTATGGTGATTTAAAACAAGTGTGCGTATCTCTTGGGTGATTTCTGGTGCCGCTAGTGTCATCAAATAACTAATGATAGGGTGTTGTTGGATGGCATTGTATTCTTCTTTTGTCAGATTTGGTTTGTCTGGAAGAACTAATTTTGAATAACCTATATCTGCTAGAAAACTTGCAGTCATCACGGATAGATGATCTTTTTTATTCGGTTTATTATCGTCACCAACTCCAATCTTTTTCGTTCGGACTTTCATACCCATCGCAACAATCGTCCGTTTGGTCATGAGTTCTGATTCAACTGGAACTCCAGCATGATTCAATATCTCTAATATATTAAATAGTCCTGATTCAAAATCTGGATTACTCGTGAAGTCATCTAAAACTTTCCCAATTGATTTATGAACTCGGAGCGCATGATCCGAATTGAACGCTTCTTTTTTTAGCTCAAGAATCAATGATTCAGTTTGTTTGGCAAATTCTGTTGTTTTGTCAGGATCAAAAAGTTTTGTTTGGCGAGGGTCGGCAGATTCTCCCGATGTGACCCGTAAATGTTTACTATCAGATGTAAGGCAATAAGCTCCTTGTAACTCAATCTTTAACAGTTTACCGAAATCTTCTTCCGTTGCGTTCTTTTTTTTTGCCATGATGAGCTTGCCATTTCGATCATATAGATCGAGTGGGATTTGTTTGCTCTTACGATAACTACTAAGCAGATCATCATTAAATTCAAATTTAGCAAGTTGATCAGGGGAAATTAAGGGAGAATCGCTCAAATGATGTAGTCCAATTACGATATGATTATCTAACGATATAAGACGAATAAATTTGAATTATACCAATGATTGAAAGCTTTTTGTCGCTAAAAAAATCATGAATTCTAAGGAAAACTTGAGACAAAGTGACTTGTGAGCTAATGGAGTGGTCAATTTTTCATTTCCTTAGCCATCTCGTCTAGTCGAGTCATAATCCCTCCTGTTGACTTGCTACTATCCGATATCTGTTTTGAAATATCGACAATATTGTTTGCGTATTCTGAGATTTTGGAAGTGATTTTTGTTGACTCTTCTGTTGCTACCTTTTGGGAGTTAGTAGAATTTTCTATCATTTTACTGGTTTCATAAATGCGAGTGTTAAGATTATCAATTGTTTCAATCGCTTTGTCTATATCTTCGATTTTGGAACCAACACCGTTAATTTCTGATTTGATGATACCGATCGCTGCGCTAAGTTTTCCCATTCTTTCTGACGACCGATTGATAAGTTCATTACTTTCACTAATCAATGTAAGATTTTCCTGAATGATTTTAGAAATTTCTTTGGAGTTTTTTGTTGTGGCATCAGCTAATTTTGAAATCTCTTCTGCTACTACGGCAAAACCTCTGCCATTTTCGCCAGCTCTTGCAGCTTCAATCGACGCATTTAATGATAACAAGTTTACTTTATCTGCAATGTCATTGATCACCGAGACAAAATCAGAAATTTCTGTACTTTTTTCTTGGAGGATATTAAATTTATTAATGGATAAGTGAATATGTTCTGAAGTTTCATTTGAATAGTCCATAACCACGTCTAGATTTTGATAGATTCTGCCAGTTCCAGTTTGGACAGTTTCGTTGATGGTTTTTAGATCATTGACAGATTGTATTGAAGATTCCGATTCAAGATACAATGATTTTGCAATTTTATTGTTTGAGTCGGCTTTAGAGGATAATTCTTGTAATGAAGCAGATATTTCCGTTAAAGATGTTGCCTGGTGCTCAGAAATTTGTTTTAGTTCTTCTGAAATTGTATCTTGTTTTTTTATTTGTTGTTTCATCAATTCAATTGTATTTAGAATTGTTTTTGCCATTTGTAACAAGGAGTCCAAAGCTTTTTTTGCTTCCTTTTGTTTTTCAACAGCTAAGTTGAGAAGAGTTCTTGTCGCAGTTGCTCCTACAGTTGCTCCAATTCCTACCCAAACAAAAATTAAAAATCTTACGATGATATTACTTTTTGGTCCACCTGGTATTAATTCTGGTCTTAGGACAAACAAAACAATTTCTGATACTATGATCAAAACAAAGTTAAAAATAGAGGCGTTCCGATTAAAATACAATACACTTAAAACAAATGAGATATAAAACGTAGCGGAAAGTTCAGTTGCACCGTAAATTACATATTGAAATACCAATAAACATAACGTAACACCCGTTATGGAAATATAACTTGATGTCCAATGAGTTTTTAATCTTGAAGAAAGTAAGAAACCAACAATCAGGATAGAAGTTGCTAAAACGAATTCGATTAGTATGCTCTGATAGGTCAGATAATCAGATCCTTTCCCAGCAACTTTAATTGAAAGTGTTGCAATGTTTGCTAAAGCAAGGATGGAAAGAAACGATAAAAACATTCGTTTGTTGTTTCGTAACATCACCTCGGTGAAGAGGTCATCGGAAATTGTCATCGTATTTTTTTGAAAGAATAGTTTAGCAAACAAATGATACCTTCTTTGGAAAGGGAATGGATTTAGGTCAGATTTTCAAAATGAGATCTTCTGGCAAGAAAGGTCCTAAAAGTCGACATCTGTTCATCATCATAGGGGTTCGTGTATCAGATTCCCTGGAATCAAACGCCTTCTTGCCTGAAATCATAACGAAGATTCCCGTTTCAAATTTCCTGAACTTGGTTCACCTTGAGAAAATGTGACGAAAAGAACTGGTTCGATTGTTTGAATTTTACGAAAAACCTATCGAAATCTGAATTCGATTTCTTAGGAGAAAAAAATTGGAACCCTAAGAGCCATTGATGGGTAACCAATCGGGTAATCCTGTGTTACCTTCCGTTCCTTTGGACCGGTCAAAAATTTTACATTGATTCTAAAAATTGATCATCTTTTCCAACCTTAAGTAAGACGACTGGATCTTTTTTCCTAAAGTAATTTCTATTCTGTTTGATGTAATATCTCAACAAACAAATATTAATTACCATTTAAATCAGTATGGTTTGCAGTGTATCGATTGTTTGACGGTTCAATCTTATTTTGGAAGATTTACATCCTTTTTAAAGAAAAAAGTATATTCTGCATAGGTGTTTTGTGATCTTTCCGGTGGAGGAGGAAATTCCCATGAACCGATCTCTTTTTGAATACAATTGAGAAGTGAATCGGATGTAAAATCGGATTGGATGAGTTCCACTTTTATGGGAACTCCATCAGGTTCGATTTGCCAATCGAATTGGATTTTGCCTTCTTCGATTTTTGGTTTTGTTTCTAAGTATAAATTGTAACAAATTTGAATTTTACGTTTGTGTTTGGTGATGGTAAAATTCACTTCTCGTTTGTGGTAAGGTGATAGACCTTTTTTATCCACTTCCATTGAGGGTTGTTTAAATTGATTTCCATTTCCATTGGGACGGAGGAACAGAAAATACACAATGCTTAAGATAAGAGTAGTCATTGTGACAAGAAAGATTTCTTTTTGATAGGGAATCAGTTTTTTCATTTATGAATGTAATTTACTCTTCGAATTCTTTTTATTTTCTAATAAACACAAAGGCTGCACCAGACGTTAAAGCTGAATTGTTTGTACTGGCAGTAGGTCCATTGGTAATTGTATTTTGATTGCTGTCCTCTAGATTTACCCCAACGACGGCAGTATCTCCTGAAATTGAAATAGCATTACCAAATCTGTCATCGACATCGGCATTGGGAGCTTTGAGATAGGCCCTAAATACCCAAGTGGAACCAGACCTTTGGAACACATAAACCGCACCTGAATTGGATAAGCTATTGTCATCGTTTGGCATCGATCCATTTGTTACAGTTGTTTGGTTATTGTCCTCAAAAATGGAACTTACTAAGATTGTATTCCCTTCGATAGCAACTGCGTTACCAAAACGATCGTCTGCTCCTAGATTGGGAGGTTTGAGGTAGGCTTGGTGGCTCCATGTCGAATCAGTTCTTTGGAACACATAAGCAGCACCTGCGAGTGTCGCTGAGTTATCAGAGCTTGCTGTCGTTCCGTTTGTAATCGTGGTCTGATTGCTTGCTTCTGAAAAGGCACCGACAACGATGGTGTCGCCATCGATCGCAACCGCATTGCCAAACTGATCATTTGCATCCGCGTTAGGTGCCTTTAGATAGGCTTCTTCAGCCCAAGTGGAACCCGTTCTTCGGTAAACATAGGCTGCGCCAGAAGCACTTGCCGTGTTGTCTGAACTGGCAGTTGCGCCATTTGTAATTGTGGTTTGGTTGCTATCTTCGAAACCTGAGCCAACAACGATTGTATCTCCTGAGATGGAGACACTGGTTCCAAATCGATCATTTGCTTCTATATTGGAAGCTTTTAAGTATGCTTGTTGTGCCCAAGATGTGCCTGATCTTTGGAACACATAGGCGGCACCTGCAAATGCTGCTGAGTTATTGGCACTTGCCGATGTTCCATTTGTAATTGTTGTTTGGTTACTCGCCTCATTAAAAGCACCTACAACAATTGTATCACCTGAGATGGAAAGGGAAATTCCAAACTGATCATTTGCTTCCGCATTTGGTGGTTTGATGTAAGCTTGTTGTACCCATGTAGAGCCCGTTCTTTGGAAGACATAGACGGCACCAGAACTAGAGGCGGAATTGTCTATACTCGCTGTAGGTCCATTCGTGATTGTGATTTGGTTGCTATCTTCTTGAATTGCACTAACAAGGATGGTATTTCCATCGATGGCAACAGCCGTTCCAAAAAAATCCGTTGTTTCCGTGTTAGGTGCCTTGAGGTAAGCTTCCTGTGCCCAAGTTGAACCCGTTCTGTGAAAGACATAGGCAGCTCCAGAAGATGTTGCAGAGTTATCAGCACTCGCAGAATTTCCATTTGTAATCGTTGTTTGGTTACTTGACTCACCTGCAGCTCCCACTACGATTGTATCACCAGAGATGTCTACGGAATATCCGAAGCCATCATTTGCATCCGCATTCGATGCTTTGAGATATGCCTGTGTTTCCCAGAGTTTGGGAGGATTACCAACTCTGAAACCGCAGAAAGGGATAGGAGATTCTGATACGGAAGCGAGTAATAAAGTCTCGCGGTACCCTTTTGATTTTTGGTCACAGGGGTTATTTAATGTTAATTGATTGCAACTTATGGAAAAAAGAATTAAAAAGATTCCAACAATGTTTCTCACTAATAACGAACGATTCACGAAATTTCCTTTCCCTATTCTATCCACCAATATCGTTTTCCCTGAAACGATATTGCTAACATTTGTTAAAAACAGTCTTTGATTCAACCAAGGTTAGCAAGTATTTTCTTGTTTTTTTGATAGGAAGGCTAGTAATTTTTCTATATTTTTTTTTTTTGAAAGTAGGAACCTTTTTATTTTGAATCCTAAGTATGGATATCATTCGATTGGTATCTGTTTTTGTAGATTGTTCGTAAAACAAAACCAATTACTATCAATTGGATCGGAACTAAAAGCATGTCCCATTGTTTTTCGGACAAATTGGTTAAATATGGCCCTTTCAAATGGAATGGAGGTAATAATGGATACCGCATGAGAACTGTTAAAGTAGTAACAACAATGGTATCCGCAAATCCAAAATAATAGGAAATTGGGTTTTGTTTTTTATTCAAATGATAGAGAGAAACCATCACAAGGATACTCATTGGTTCCAATAGTAAATAATGAGAGCTAACAAAGGTTGGCAACGATAGGAGTACTATGCGATACCCAGCATGGCAATAAATCCAGGACAATGGTGATGAGTTAAAGGTAAAAATATTTTGCTTAGTATCGGTGGTTTGAAACCTAACTTTTGCCATTTCTTGGAGTAACCATAGGAGGAGAAAAAAACAAACAAATCGACTAATGAAACCGCGATACGTTCCTCCATCGGGTGAAAAAGTCATAACAAAAATATTCGCTAATACTGCAAAGTTGATATATCGGTTAAACCATGGTAAGAATTTTTGTTGTTTTGGTTCTGGTAAACACAGATAACCAATGACAGCTCCTAAACCAAATGGTAGAAGGAGTATCATTTTGGTAAATCCCATGATCGAAACCAAATCATGTTTGGATTGTAAATAAAAATGGATTCCAGCAAATATCGATAAGGTGGAAATAATAAAAAGAAGTAATTTTTTGTGGTAAACGGCTAAGATACATACAAGAGATACAATCAAAATGACTATGGATTGATTCCAAAGGAGTAAACTAAGATCCACTCCAAATTCGAGATGCAGTTTATGATTCATACTGATATGGTTCTAAAAAAGTAAATATTTGGAATAACTCCGCTCGTTTCAATATTTGACATAGTTTTCGATTGGGAACGATGGTTACTCATGTTTTTAGTAAAAGATTCTCAGATTGTAAACCAAACAATTCGATTTGTAAATCAATCTTTCGCAACTTACTTTTTAGAGGATGGTTGACCTGATTTAATTTGAAATAAAAAAACAATTACATTGAATCAAATGGAAAATCTTGCAAGAATTTGGCAGTCTTGGGAATTTTGAGGAATGGCCAAAATTGTTTCTAAAACCACAATTGGGTAAATAAATTGACTATGAATTATGACTTCAAAAATTCTTAATTGTATCTAAGAAAAAAAGTTTGATTGCTAGGTGACAGAAAAATGCAGAATATTCAATTCGAATCTTGGTATAGATTGTCTAAGCATTCTTGGAATTATAAATTATGAAACTTAAAGATTGGTTTATGATGCAATTTGATGGCAGTGTTGATTTATCCATTCAACCTCTTCCTCTCGATTACAAAGTACAAGACTGGGAGTTGATTTTATCTTCAAACCAAAAAATTAAAATTTCCGAAATCATTTCGCGAGGACCGCTCATATTAGTTTTTATTCGCGGGACATGGTGTCCATTTTGCCAAATACACTTGAAGAATCTCTCTGAATGGGCAACAAGTTTAAATGAAAAAGAAGGAAATGTGATCGTTGTATCAACTGAACCAATTCATGTTCTGAAAAGTTGGCTAAATCTCAATCCTATGAATTTTTTATTTGCAAGTGATTCTACATTAGAGCTTTGCCAATACTTTGGAGTGCGCATTCAGCCAAATGATTTTGCACAAGCGGCTACATTTTTAATCGATTCTGATTTAACAATCCGATTAGCATACAAAGGAAAACGTACGCAGAAAAACTTTGATGAAGTCGAAACAGTGATGAAACAACAAATTTTTGGATCGAAAGGTTAGTGAATGTTTCGAAATATAAAGAATATATTTTAAATTCTGTGATGATTGTATGAATACTGAATCAAATATTATTCAATATGCGTTAAATGATCCACTTACCGGATCCTATTTTTATTTTACTAATGATCTGATGAGTGACTTAAAGAACTCTCTTTCAAATCCGTCCGCCAACCGTATTATTTGGAACCGTGGGACGGGGCAATTTAAATTTTATTGTGATGAAAAAACGGTTATCTTAAAAGAGAATACGTTTTGTACACTTACTGCCTTAAATTATATAAACTTTCCTAGTAATGAGCAAAAGGTAACTGCGATTGTATTTAATAGAGAGTTTTATTGTATACGTGATCATGATCATGAAGTTTCTTGCAATGGAATTTTGTTTTACGGGGCGCAAAATTTTTCAGTTTTGAAGATCCCTTCAAATGAAATTGTTCCATTTGAAAAATTGGTAGATTTATTCGAAAAAGAATTTGAAGAAGCTGATAGTTTACATGGAGAAATGTTAGTAAGTTTATTAAAAATACTAATCATACGATTAACCAGAATTGGACGAAATCATATTGTAGGAATACAAAGTGATTATCAAAGTATTGAAACCATTCGTAAGTTTAATTTACTAGTAGAACAGAATTTTAGGAAATGCAAACAAATCTCTGAATACGCTTTTATGTTAAATATATCTTCTAAAAAATTGTCTGAATTGTTTCGTTATGCAAAATTAGATCCTCCGCTTCAAATAATTCACCAAAGGACTATTTTAGAAGCAAAACGTATGCTTTTATTCACTCTTAAATCAGTAAACGAAATTTCGGAGGAGTTAGGGTTTGAAGATTCCAGTCATTTTAGTAAATTATTTAAAAAAATCACAGGGAAATCTCCTACCGCGTTTCGAATCAGGAAAAATTGACATAAAATATTCCAGTTTGTCCATTGCATTTGTGAATCAAATTGATATACTCTACCAATGTATAAATTGGAATTTAAACCTAAACCAGGAATGCATTTGTAAGATGAAAATATCTTGGATAAAGAATATAGTGAAATTGGCAGTAGGAGTCATCTTTTTACAAACTTTATTTTTTAAATTTAGTGGAGCAGAAGAATCTGTTTATATTTTTTCTAAACTTGGTGTTGAACCATGGGGAAGAATTGGAACTGGATTTGTTGAACTAATTATCGTATTGATGTTATTAATTCCTCGAATTGTTTGGTTAGGTGCAACGCTTGGTTTGTTTGCAATGTTGGGAGCTATTTTAGCCCATTTTTTTAGCATTGGAATTGAAGTATCACAAGACAATGGATTGTTATTTTGTCTTGCAATCATTAATTTTATAGGCTGTTCTTTCCTTATATATAACGAACGTGAAATGATGTGGAAAATTTGGGAACAGTAGAAGAAAAAGTTACGATTCTTGTCGAAGAAACTCGACTCATTACAAATTCTATTTCGGAGTTAATCCAGCAATTCTCTCAAAAAGAATTTTCTATGCCCCTTTCTATTTTGAACTATGGAAGTATTTCGCAGCACATACGTCATATTCTAGAATTTTATCAGGAATTTAATTTTGGCATAAAACATGGAGAAATCGATTTTGATCAAAGAAAAAGGTCAAAGCAGTTAGAAGAAAACCCTGAATTTGCTCTTGAATTTATACGTTTAATCCAAAAAGAATTGTTTGAAGGATTTGTCGACATCCCAATTGCGATACGAGTTTCCACTCATGATAAAAACGTAAGACCATTACTTGCGAGTACAAGCTTACGTGAACTCGCTTATTGTAATGAACATGCAGTTCATCATTTAGCCATAATAAAAATTGCACTTTTAACCTCTTTTCCAAATATCATTGTGGGTGATGGATTTGGAATCGCTTACTCTACTCAGCAGGTGAATCGATGACCTTCATCTTTTGAATGATTCGAATGGATGATGGACTAGAATCTTGTTTTCTATTTTATTATGGAAAATTTTATAAATTTATTACCTACTAACTAAGTATTGTTATTTCATTACCATATTCCAATTTGCGTTTGCTTTAGGAATTAATTCTTTTTCGTTTTCATTCCACGGTATTAAAGTATCACCCAAAATTCCATTATAGAATAAATTGATTTTTCCATTGATAATTTTATACCTCATTGGATCCACTTCAACCTTATCTCCGTTTTCTCCCATTGCAAAGGCACACCAACCACCATATTCGGGTTCAAATTTTTCTGGATTTTTCTCAAATTTCTTTCTGTTTTCGATGGATGTAAAATGATAAATGATTCCCTTGTATTCGAAGCTAAGTTCACTTTTCCCTTTCGTAGGTTTGTCAGAGAAATATGAAACTGGATCATATCCATCGAGTGCGACGCCATGATGATTTAAGCGGAAGTGCTTTTTTCTGAGTTCGTTCGATGCACTTCCAGTCTGAGCATGATTGGTTATGAAACTAAAGAATAGGAAAGTGAAAACGAAAAGTGTTAATGACTTCATACCATAAAAATTTATCATAAGAGACCAAAATTTGAATGGCGAATTTGCTTTTTTTTCTGTCAATTTTTCAAAATTAAAGGTCTGTGATGATTTTCGAAGTTTAGCTCTTGTGAAAGTGATTGTTTACTCACTCTTTGTGGTTTTGATAGGAACTTTCCCTAAATTCCAGCCATTATTTTTCGGAAATCTGCATAGCCAAGTATTTTGATTTTAGTTGGTTTTGGATCTTTCGAAAACGTAAGTTATGGTATTTTTAACATAAGGAAGAACTCGAGTTGATTCAATTGACTATATAATTTTACTTTAAAATTGTTCTCAGATTTTTTGAATCGAATTGCAGTATTCCCGTTTATGTGTTATCATATAAGGACGTTAGGAATCCGTTTGCCCACTTTATGAAACAATATTTACTTTTGCTATTTACCATTCTTCTTTTTGCCAATCTTTCCCTTCGTAGTGAAACCATTCTTTTTAAGTCAGGAGAAAAAATAGAAGGTTCTGTTTTAGCCCAAGATAAGGATTCAGTGACGATTAAGCTGGCAGACGGAAATACAAAAGTGTATCCAAAGACGTCGATCCAAAAAGTTTTATATGGGCGTAAAACAGATACTGCGGCTCTCAAAAAAGAACCTCAACCTTCGGAGAAAGAAAAAAAACTGAGAGAAGAAAAGGAAATTGCTGAAAAACAAAAACAGGAAGCAGAAGAACTCAAAGCCAAAGAAGAAAAACTCAAAAAAAGAGAAGAACAATTATCAAATGCAAAACGCCATTATATAGAAGGTTCCTTAGGTGTAGGAAGCGGAGAGAACCAGATGGAACTCCGTCCTTTCTTTCAATCCATTCAAATAGCAGGACTTTTATTTGGTGGTGGTGGGGCTGAGCTTCAATCCACTCCATACAAAACAAAAAATCACAGTTTCACACCACGTTTATTTTATGCTTGGAACCGGTTTACGATTGAGATCCGAGGAACGGAAGCAAATGGAAATTTTAATGTAGGTGGATTCCAAACGATCTCAACTGGCGGGGGAAGTGGTTCATCCTCTGGTGGTGAAAAATATACGAATGCGTTATTTGGAAACGGAGATACAAAGTTTCAAAAGTTATCAACGAGGATCGGTTTTACACCGTATCCACATCCATTTTTTGATTTTCAATTCGTTGCCGGAGTGGAGCGTATTTGGACAAAGAGCAACCATGAAGTTGCAAGCCTTGGTGGATTGACAAGTACAGGTAATAATCCCTCGCGCGCAGATTTCCGAGATTCGACCCATTCGCTCAAAGGTTATAGCGTAGGGATTGGATACGAATGGAAATTTTGGGATCGTTTTTCTCTGCAAGGGCAGATTTTGCATTTGGATATGCAAGGACCTTCTTCGTTTCGGAGTAATGAATTTGGTTTTGAAACTTCACCGTTTAAATATAGACAATTCGGTTTGGACTACCAATGGAAATCCACTGGAACAGAAGTGAATATAAAATTTTCCACAAAAATCAAAGGTGATGTCAGTTTCTTTTTGGAAGCAAGTAACATGGTTCTAAAAAATAAATTAGGTTCGGGTTATATCAGTGAAAATGAAGGAGGAGGGGGGAATTCTGACCCTTCTCAAATTTTAGTGAAAGTATATGCTCCACAAATTTTTATCCCCTTGTTATTGGATTCAAAGACAATCCTTACCTATGTTCAAGTTGGTGCAAATTATCGCTTTAATTTTTAAAGGAGTCGTACGAATATGCGTACAATTTACTACAAATCGAATACAGTTCCTTTTGAATAAAATCCAATCCTATGCAATAATTTATTGCATAGGATTGAGAAATCAAAAATCATTTCCAATAGGCTTCAAAATGAATCCCAAGAGGCAAAGATTTTTACTTCTCGTCTTCCAATTTTCTTTATTGATTCTAATTTTAAAAGATTGTAAGCCATTAGAAAATAACAATCTTTGTGATCCAAATTCAGATACCTTTAAAGAAGTACAAATTTCGAAAATCCTTACTAAGGATAACTCTCCTCTTTGTGGGAAAGATTATATTTCAAACATCATCCCTTATTCAGTTACTGGATCAATAACAGGATTGATTAGTTCTGGATTAAAACTTTCTCTCAATGGAATTGTTACTTTACCAGTTGAGAGTGGCAGTAAAAATTTTTATTTTTTGAACTTACTCACTAGCGGATCTTCGTATACAGTAAAGGTCTCAAGCCAACCTGCCGGTTTTTTATGTACGGTCACCAATGGTGATGGCATCGTTAAAAATTCTGATGTAAATTCGGTTTCCGTTACTTGTGCTCCCACATGTAATCCTTGTAATTTGTTCCTAACGATTGCTGGATACCCTCCAAACCCAGGAAGTGCAAAGAATTTTGATACTTCGTGTATGGCTGATGGGAATTATCCTGGAACTGGAAATTATAAGGCGATGGTAGTTGATGGGGTAACGAGAAACGCATCGAACACTGCCAATGTAGGTGATGGACAAATCGATTGGGTATTTGCACCGAATCGGACATATCGCCAATCAGAAGGAATTATTAGTACAACGAATTCGGCGGGATTATTCGTAACTGCCTTGTCAGTGAGATTCTCCGTCAATTCAAAGTATTGGACTGGATTAAATACCAATTGGACAACCAATACAAGTAATACTTGTGACTTGTGGCGAAGTGCAACTGGATCCTTTACGGGAGTGATGGGGCAAGGAAATTCTACATTGATTGCTGATATTACAGCTGGTTGGACACCTGATCCTTGTAATTTAAGTAATCAGCAGTTAATCTGTGTGGAACAATAATCCTTTTTTTGAATTTGCTTCGCATACTCTTTGTTAGATATTCTATAAAGTTTCATTTGATCACTTACTCCCGTTCCAATTTCCATTTTTCAGCAGATTTAAGTATTTCTTCTGCTAGGTAAGCAAGTGTTGGTCCCGATTTTTTGCGATAACAGAGATAAAATTTTCGTTCGGTGTTCCAGTCTTGGAAATTAATTTTTTTCAATTTGGAGTTAATTGAATATTCAGATAAAAATCCAATCCCGAGTCCTGCTTCTAATGATTGAATCACAGATTCCACACTCCTAAGTTCCATGGCGATGTTTGGACCAAAATCTTTTGAAAACGATTTAATTTTTTTTTCGACAGCTTTTCTCAGGGCTGATCCTGGGTGGAAACATACAAAAGGTTGTTTTTTTATATCCTCAATTTTGATTTTTGTTTTTTGAAAGATCGGATGGTCTTTTGCGGCAACAGGATAGATTTTGTCAGATAAAAATTCCAATACATTCAAACTCGGTTCAGAAATAGGTCCTGTTAAGATACCAAGATCAACTTCGCCCTTTAATACTGCGTTCTTTGTTTCAGAAGCATCTCCTTCTCGAACAGAAAGAGAAAGCCCAGGTCTTTTTTTTAAAATATCTTTTAGGATTTGAGGTAAGATCCAAGCGGATACTGTTCCACCTGCTGAAATAGAAAAGTTACCTTTTAATTCATTTTCTTTTGAAAACGCATTTTGGATTTCTTCCCACAACTCTTTCATCCTAACTGAATATTGATAAAACCTTTCCCCTTCATGTGTGAGTCGAACCGACCTTCCTCCTCTTTCCAATACAGTGATCCCCAGTTCCTTTTCAAGAAGGAACATTTGTTTGGAGAGTGCTGGTTGTGTTAATCCCAATCGACTTGCTGCTTTTTGAAATGTTCCTGATTCTGCGATTTCTAGAAAGTAAGTAATCTGTCTGAATTCCATAATTATCATATAACTTATAGTTATAGTATTTATAAAACCAATTTATTTGCATTATACTGATAATTTTGATATCGTATTTACCAAGAGGAAAATATGGCACAAACTCTATACGACAAAATTTGGGAAAACCATCGGATCATAGAAAGTTCTGATTCTGAAACAATATTATACGTGGATAGGCATATCCTTCACGAGGTGACATCCGCCCAAGCATTTGAAGGGTTAAGAACTAAAAATCGGAATGTAAGAAGGAAAGATCTTTGTTTTGGAGTTGTGGATCACAATGTTTCCACAAGAGATCGAAAAAACAGAGATGCTGCAGGTCCAGTCTCACGTTTGCAAATTGATACAATGGAGAAAAACTGCAAAGAGTTTGGAATTCAATTGTATGGTCCAGAGGATCCCGATCAAGGGATTGTTCACGTTGTTGGTCCAGAGATAGGTTTTACAATCCCAGGTTCAGTCATTGTATGCGGGGATTCTCACACAGCAACCCATGGTGCTTTTGGAGCCTTAGCATTTGGAATTGGTACAAGTGAAGTGGAACATGTTCTCGCGACACAAACCTTAAAACAGGCAAAAACCAAATCAATGTTAGTTCGATTTATTGGAAGACCAGGATTTGGAATTACGGCAAAAGATATTATCCTTGCACTCATCGCAAAAATTGGAACATCCGGAGGAAGAGGATACACGATAGAATATTCAGGAGAATGGATTGAATCATTGTCTATGGAAGCTCGGATGACTTTATGTAATATGAGTATCGAAGCTGGTGCTCGGGCGAGTCTAATTGCACCAGACAAGATTACATTTGAATATTTAAGAGATAAAAAACTTATTCCTAAAGGGGAAAGTTTTTTAAAAGCAGTCGAATATTGGAAAACATTTTTTTCAGATGTCGATGCAATTTTTGACCAAGAGTTTGAGTTGGATATTTCGAAAATTGAACCACAAGTCACTTGGGGGACAAATCCATCACAGACTTTACCTATCAGTGCGGTCATTCCAAATCCTGAAGAGATAGAAGATAACAAGAAAAAAGAATCTGCAAAAAATGCTTTGGTGTATATGGATTTAAAACCTGGAACTCCCATTTCTGAAATTAACATCGATAAGGTGTTTATTGGATCTTGTACGAATGGTAGAATTGAAGACTTACGATCTGCTGCTGAAGTGGCGATGGGGAAAAAAGTTCATCCGAGTGTACAAGTTCTTGTGGTCCCTGGATCTCGTGGAGTCAAACGCCAAGCAGAACGAGAAGGTTTGGACAAAATCTTTTTAGAAGCAGGATTTGAATGGAGAGAACCTGGTTGTTCCTTATGCCTTGCCATGAATGACGATGTTTTACAACCAGGAGAAAGATGTGCCTCTACTTCTAATCGAAACTTTGAAGGAAGGCAAGGAAGAGGAGGTAGGACACATTTAGTGAGTCCTTCAATGGCAGCTGCAGCAGCAATCACTGGAAAGTTAACAGATGTAAGGAGATTCGCATGAAAACAAATCATTGGACTATCCATTCAGGTGTGGTTGTATCCATTCCAAGAGAGGACATTGACACAGACCAAATCCTTCCTAAACAATTTATGAAGTTAATCGATAAAAAAGGTTTTGGAAATCATTTATTCCACGATTGGCGGTATTTAGATTTTGAAGGAAAGGTGTTGAATCCAGAATTTGTTTTGAACCAAGAGGGATATTCACATGCAAGTATTCTCATTGCCGGAAAAAATTTTGGATGTGGTTCGAGTCGGGAACATGCACCTTGGGCACTCGCCGATTTTGGATTCAAAGTGATTATCGCTCCTTCTTTTGCAGATATTTTTTCGATCAATGCTGCCAAAAATGGAATCGCACTCGTTCGATTGCCTGAAGGTGATATTCAAACTTTACAAGAATGGGTTTCCAAACAAGGAGTTGTAGAGATCCAAATAGATTTAGAAAGATTGGAAGTGAAAACATTTGAACATACATTTCCATTCCAATTGGATTCCGCATCCGTCAATCGGATCCGCAATGGTTGGGACGACATCGATATCACTTTGAAACATACAAATGAGATTCTGGAATTTGAAACAAGACAAAGGATGGAACGATCATTTTTAGAAGTGTGTTGGTGAATTCATTCTTCTATATAGGAATTGAGTTACAAGAGACTACCACGCGAGAAGGATAGAAAGGGCGCGACAGCGGTCGCATTTTGCGACCGAAGCCCTGGATAGCCTGACCCCGATCAACGAATCGTCACAAGCAACACGAAACCAATGCAGTTTGAAGGACCGTGCTCGGGGCTCGCCCGGAAGAAGAGGCTTGTTATGAGACATAATGTTGCTGTGAATCTAAAATCCCCCTCCCGAGTTAGGGTGGAGGGGAGTGGCTCGTGGGCAGGTGGCGCTTCCCCCTTTATCACACCCACCTCATTTGCAAAGAAAGAACCCAGTGGCTAACATTTTTTTGCTAGAATGTTCATGTTTTTGTTCCCCAAGGTGGGAATGTGTGGGAAAAGATGAATACTTACCCAAATAGATAACTATTTGGATTGCCAGGCGGGTTTGATTTGGAAAGTTAGCCAAATGGATAACAATAGCTCAAAAAACCTGCTCCTTTACTACCACCCGCTCGCTTCCTTTTGCCACAAGGTCCTCATTGCAATGTATGAAAATGGAACGGAATTCGAACCAAGGTTCGTAGACCTATCCGAGGAAGAATCGAGATCAGAATTATTTGCCTATTGGCCTGTCGGGAAAATTCCATTATTAAGGGATCGGATGCAGAATCAAATCATCCCTGAAACAAGTGTCATCATTGAATACATTTGCGAATACTATCCAGGGACAGCCAATTTACTACCATCTGAACCACAAAAAGCCATTGAAGTCAGGCTTTGGGACCGATTTTTTGATTTGTACATCAGTGATTCTGTTCAAAAAATTGTTTTGGATCGCATTCGACTTGAAGGACAAAAAGATCCATTTGGTGTGGAACGAGCATATGAACGTTTGTCTGTCGCCTATGGTATGTTAGAAAAACAATTGGATGCAATAAACTATATTGTATCTGATACTTTTACCATGGCAGATTGTGCCGCAGTACCTGCTTTGTTTTATGCAGATACTCTTTTGAGTTTTCAAAAGGATTACCCAAAGCTAACCAATTATTTTGAAAGATTGTTAGAAAAAAGTTCCGTAAAGCGGACATTAGACGAAGCGGAACCTTTTTTCTATATGTATCCATTTTTTGATCAAATTCCAAAAAGATTTTTGAAAGAAAAAAAGTAAGGACTTTATTTCTGGATTTTAGACACTGAATTGATTCCATTATGAAACTGACCGATCCTGGACTAGACCAAATTTTTCATGCACTCGCTGATCCGAGTCGTTTGCAAATGGTAGAACGATTGAGTTTGGGATCTGCTTCCGTTAAGGAATTAGCTGAACCATTGGATATGGCGTTACCTTCTGTATTAAAACATTTAAAAGTTTTAGAAAATGGTGGATTAGTGTATTCCAATAAATCAGGCAGAGTTCGAACATACGAATTAAATTTTTCTAAATTGAGTGGCATCAATGCATGGTTAGATGAAAGGAAGTCTGCTTGGAATCGTAGTTTTGATCGATTGAGCCAATTTTTAATTGAAACGTCAGAAGAAAACTCGGATGGAGTATAAAAAACCATATGGTAGTCACCAATACATCTTTTACGATTGAAAGAATTTTACCTGCTTCAAAAGAAAAAGTTTTTGCAGCTTGGGCAAACCCGGAGTCAAAACGTAGATGGTTTTCATGTCATGATGATTGGAAAACTGTAGAGTTCAGTATGGATTTTAAAGTGGGTGGAAAAGAATCTAATTTAGTCATCACACCTTCTGGAAATAGACATGTTTTTGATGCTACTTATTATGATATCATTCCAAATGAAAGAATTGTGTATGCATTTGGTATGTATATGAATGATATCCGAATTTCCGTTTCTTTGGTTACTGTCATTTTTGATACGTTAATAGAGGGTAGAACGAAAATGTCATTTACCGAACAAATTGTACTCTTGGGAAAAGTTTCCGATGAAGGAGTCCAAAAAATCGAAATTGAAGGTAGAATCGAAGGGACAAATGCTGGTTTTGACAGACTCGTTAAAGAATTTTCGTAATGTCTAATACCAGTTCTGTTGTTACCAATTTATAAAATCCACTCTATCTGATGAGGTGATCAAAGATTTTTCTCAGAATAAACTTGGTTTCTACCTTTTCGTTTTGCTTCGTATAAATATTCATCTGCAAGATTGATGAAAGATTCTGGATTCGTATTTTGGTCCCTAAGGATGGAGATCCCTACACTAGTAGAACATTGGAGTTCCTTACCTTTCATCGGTATCTTTAAGGAATGGAATGTGCTTCTGATTTTTTCAGCGGTGACAATGGCTCCATCCAAATCGGTATTGGGTAATAATACCAAAAATTCTTCGCCACCCCATCTTGCAGGAAAGTCTTGTTTACGTAAGGACGTTTTTAAGACAGTTGCGAATTCAACGAGTACTAAGTCTCCGATTTCATGTCCATATGTATCATTGATGGATTTGAATAGATCTAAATCAAACAAAAGGAATGCAATGGGATAGGGTGATGTGCTACGGTGTTGCCTTGCCATTTCAATTTCTAAATTGGAAAAAAAAGATCTCCGATTTGAAATGCCTGTTAGTGGATCGGTCATCGCAATTGCTAATAATTTTTCGTTCAAATCCGTTAATGAAGAGAACAACTTTGAAACGATTTGATTGACAATGAATGCACTTCCACCAAGTAATACCGACGAAATAAAGATACTGAGTAATGTAGGTTTTACAGGTGGCATTAAGATATTTACGAGTGGTATAACATCATAGTACACAAAAAAACCCATGGCGCTAAATAACACAGTTGCTAAAAAGGCATTGTAAACGCCATAATTTCGATCAAGAGACATACTGCTAAGGGCAATTGAGCCAAGGTAACCTAGTATAAAAAAAGAAGTGATATGCCCTGTACCATAAGCTAGGACAGTGAGCCATATCAAATCGAAAGTTGCTGGAACGTAACCACTCCACCAAACATCTTTTTCTACTAAGATGTCAAAGTGGATGAGTAAAAACCAAATCACTGAAAAAACTAAATGTACAGAACCAATTGCAACAATCCAAGGTAATTGGAAGTGGTAAAAAACCAATACCATGACAAGGGTATAGATGCACCTCGCTATATTTGCTGTTTGGAATTTTTCGGATCCAGAGTTCGTTTGGGAACTCGCTCTAAGGTTTAAATGTTCTGTGTTCGATTTCATTGAGGATTGGTTCTATCTATAAATGATTGTGTATACTAGGGACAAGTCCTGAGAAAAAGGAAGGGAATCAAAAAAGGTAAGGGACTTCACCATGACGACGTCTCAAATAAATTGTCTTTTTGCTCTACGTCAATGAAATTAAATTCGTATGGAAATTGGTTATTTCTTTTTGTCTGACTCTACATACGAAACACCGATTTCATTTTATCTTTCAGATCTTCATTTGTATTCTGAAAAAACTTGAGACAGTTTCCTCCTTGGCAAGAAATTTCTTTCATTTGACAAATTAACGAACTAGGTTGGAATCATTCTATCTAGAGGGTTTGGATTGGAAATTCGAGGAAACCAATATTATAAATACGTAATTCTCCTTGTATCGTTACTGATCCTGAATTGCCAACTCCCAAAACTTGGGAATGGTTGTGATCCTAACTCAGAATCCTTCCGCGATTTTTATCTAGCACGGATCCTTACTGATGATGACCGAGAGTTTTGTGGTTCACGAGCTCCCAATAAATCAATCTGTGATATGGACCCACTTTCCATCATCCAACCTCGACGTTGGAAGTATGTGGCGGAAGAACTTAAAAAACAAGCTGCATTAGGTACTGACGGAGTGAGTTTTCAAACATTCACCCAACCGGAAACTGGTTTAGCAAAATGGCTTGGTGGTGTTCTCTCGAACCAAGAGTTGGTGTATTCTCTTCCTTACAATCGTTCCGATCTTCTCGTCATTGATCCAACACAAAATTCCTCTAGCAATGTGAATACAACATCGACTGGATCGGCACAATGGGAAGGGGGAGTTCTCGCACCAAGTGGTAAAATTTATGGAATTCCAAGGGATGCAAACCAAATCCTTGTTTTTAATCCACTCACAAATCAAAGTTATTTTTTAAATTCCCCACTAACAGGTGTTGGTAAGTGGCGTGGTGGTGTGCTTGCTCCGAACGGTCTCATTTATGGAATTCCCAATTCGGCAAATCAAATTTTAGTCATAGACCCACAAACTGATTTGATTCGAACGATTCCTTCTCCTGTGTCATTATCAAATATGTGGGAAGGGGGAGTGCTTGCTCCCAATGGAAAAATTTATGCATTCCCTGTTGATATCGATTCTATTTTTGTATTGGATCCTTATTCGGAAAGAACGTATACAATCCCATCACCTAAAACTGGGTTAGGAAAGTGGAGGCATTCGGTTGTTACATCTGATGGTATGTTAGTTGGTATTCCCTCCAACGATTCAGATTTTATCTTTTTAGACCCTTCTAACGATTCCGTATCTTTACGTGTTTCTCCAGTCGGAGGGACAGGAAAATGGAGAGGTGGAATTTTTTCTGCAGATGGTAGGATAATCGCAATTCCTGCCGATATCACAGATATACTTGCGATAGATCCTGTCAGTTTTGCTTATACAACACATAATACTGGTATTGGAAGTGGAAATAAATGGGGAGATGGTGTTTTAACACCTAACGGAAAAATAGTGGCTGTGCCACATACGTATGATTCAATCCTAACGATTAATACTGGTTCTAGAGGAAAAATTTGTAAAAATCTTCTCCTTAGTTCGTATTGGAATGTATATTAATATACTAAAAAAAAGAACGATCTAAATTTCAATTGACTTTGTTCTTTTTTCACACTATGAATAGTCATGCGATGGAAGGCCTCTCAATTTTGGAAAAACGCATCGCCAAATGAGCTTTTATCATTTTTTTCCTCCATTGATAAAGGGGAAGATCTTAAATCATTAGCAGAACACATGTTATCAGATCCTGAGTTCTGTGACTTAGTATTTGAATATTTATGGCTGTTACGCACAGAGGATGCAACAAAACAATTCTTAAACGATCCCAACATAACTCCAGAACTATTGATGAGATTTATTTATTTTGGATATGGAAAACAGTTTTTATTGGATCATTTTGATTCGAATGCATATTTTTTGCAAATTCGAGGTATGTTTGATTCTGCTCAAAGTTTAAGAATTTTATCTCTTGGTGAAGAGATGGATCGTGATCCCACTTTAAAAATTCATCTACTTTCCAATTTGGATCCTCAAACATGGGAAGCATACTTTGATCTCTTGGAAGAAAAAAATATGACAATGCAAACCTTGCTTGGTATATTTTCAAACTTAAGAGAAAACGAAATACGCAAAATATTATTAAACAGTCATACTTTGTATTATTACTTAAGAATGATGATGGTTTCTGGAAATCAAAAACATGAGGAAATCAGTGAAAAGGAAATTGAAAACAGAAAACGACTTGAAACCATTTTAAGTTCCATTCATGTTTGGGAAACTTTTTGTCAGGAAATAAAAGATAAGTATGATTTGCAAAAAGAAATCAATTTAACTCCCAAGGAAAGAAATTCCAATCGTATGTCTCTCGTCTTAAAAGAACTCACTAAAATACCAACTGCAGAACGAAACGATGTATTGGTGTATTTAAAGGGTAATGGTGTTGTCCTTGATTCATGGGAAGAAACAACCGTACAATCAGCTCTATTAAATTATGATCGAGTGGGAAAATATTTTTAATCTCTTTCGTAAGCAAATTTAATAGGCCTGAATTCGTATCCTATTGTCTGAATTATAATTCCAAGGTAAAACCAACATTGACTTGTCGGAATGGACCTGGTTGTATTCCTGTAGGTAATCTTCCAGATACATATTGTTTATCTTGAATGTTTTTTGCGTTGATGAAGACCGACCATTTATCGGGAGATCGATACCCCAAACTTGTATTCCATAATTCGACTTTAGGAATGATTCCTTTATTTCCATCTTCCGACTCATCTTTTGTGTTTAGTAGATCTGAATATTGTTTTCCAATGTATTGGTATTCTAAACGACCATAATATCCTTGTGGTGAAGAAACAGAAATTGCTGTTGTAATCGTTTCTTTGGGAACATAGGGCAAATAGTTTCCGGTTGTATCACTTGAAATGAATTGGTAGTTATTGACTGTATAAGCTGGTAATATCTCTATCAATTCTCGGCCATCACTTGTTTGGGATACTGGGAAAGGATTAAAACTTCTTGATTTTGCTTCAATACGAGAATAGATCAGCTCAATGGGAACTCTCCATTCTGATTTTTGCATTTTTGCTGGATCCCAAACGACAACAGCCTCTCCACCAGTATGTGTCGAATAACCAGTATTTGCAGGTCGTATGCCGTTTTCACCACCAACTTCGTTCACGTTGATGATTTGATCACGAAAATACATTTTATATCCAACTAGCTCTGTATAAAGATAAGAAGTTAAATCACCTCGTATACCGGATTCGTAATTTGTAGAAGTTTCTGGTTTGAGTCGATAGTCATTCCCTTGTGGGCTAAAGGAAGTACCAAAGGTAGGTGGAGAAAATCCTTTGTGTGCACCCGAAAACCAAATGAATTTTTTTGTGATATCATATGTAATTCCAATTCCAGGAAGTATGATATGAGTTCTGGATTCACTTGAACTCCTTCTATTCACAGAAACATCATTGGGTAAAACAGCGCCTAATCTATAATCTTCTTGTGTCGCTTGCCTTCTGGTTGTAATTGCTTTTTGTCTCACTTCTTCATATCGAATCCCTGGAATCAATTTCCAGTTCTCTGATAATTGGATTCTGTCTTGGAAGTAAGAGGCAAAGGCTTCAATTTTTCTTTCTTGTCGGTTTAGATTAAAATTCGGCAGTGAAGGTTGTAGTAAATTATTAGTTAGGGATTCTTCTTGCAAACTTGCTTTGGTTAGATACCCTAATGGATCATCAGTTTTTTTAACATTCGTTTGGGTAAGATTATTTTCACCATGGAATCTGATTCCAAGGTCGGTTTCGTGTTTGATACCAAAGGTAGAAAATTTGGATTCCAGTTTTGTTTCCAATCCACCAACTAAAAAGGATTGGTCCCTGCTCGTATATGTTTCCCGCATATAGATACTGTCACCAGGTCGGTTGCCAATGATTCCTGGCGAGTAGGTCCTAAGTGTATCGGTTGGTGGATTCAAATATCCACCTTCATCTGATTTTCCAGATAAAAAGTCTTGCCTTGCCCAATTTCTTTCCGCTTGGGAAACATATCCTCGAATGATGATGGAATGTTCATCTGTTAATTTCCAGTTATGAGAAATAACGGTTTGGCTACGATTTAATTGTTTTTCATCATATTTGGCAGGATTAATTCTTGGGTCTTTCCAAAATAAACCTTGCGACAAACCTAAGTAAGTCGACTGGGCATTTTGCATATGATAACCTAATTTGATAGTAGTACTATGGTTTTCATTCCAATCTTGGATCCATTTTACATTTCCTTCTGTAACGTCAAAATTTTGGTAATTACGAAATCCATTTCCTTGTTTTCTTAAAAGAGAAACTTCAAATGCACTGGATCCAAAACTTTTACCATAGGAATTATAGGTGGAAAGGTATCCATTTTCACCACCTACGTTTTTTGTATAAAAGGTTGATTCAACTGGTGGACGTTTGGTGACAAAATTCACAATTCCACCAATCGTATTTGGTCCAAATAAAATGGAACCAGATCCTTTGATCACTTCAATTCGTTCCATTCTTTCAATAGAGGGTGAATAATAACTTTCAGGTTGTCCATATGGAGAAAGTGATGTGAGAATCCCATCTTCAAGGATTAAAGTTTTCCTTGATTCTTCATTACTTACTCCTCTAAAACCAATATTAGGTGTGAGTCCTGCAGCATCCTGGAACCGAACACTTGCTCCAGGAGCTCTCCGTAAAGCTTCCATTGGATCAGTTGGTGATGCTTCTTGTAGATATTTATTATCTAGAATATAGGCTGAACCTGGGATTTTTTTTAGGTCTTCTTTTTTGTTACCAATGACATGGATTCCTTCGTTTTTTTGAGGAGCTGTTTCTTTCTCTTCTGTACTAGATTGTGTGTAAATGTTATGACTAAGAAAGAAAAAGAGGATAACAAATAATAGAAAACGGAATCGGATAGTATTCATCGATTGAGTCCTTTTAATGGTAAAAAATTTGGTTCGATTTTCGTTATATCTAAATTTGGAGCAAACAAAGGTTTTGCTTGTTTGCCGTTCAATGAGACATTGGATTGTACATAGACTGGTATGTCTCTTTGGCCTGTCTCGAGCGCCAGTTTTGATTGGATGTGTTTGGCATATTGAATGATGTGTTCGGGTTGAATCACCATCATTCTGTATTGGTATTCTGTTAGTTCGTTTCTTGGATCAATGGTTTTTCCTTGGGCAAAAAAGAGAGCTTCTCCTACTTTATCAGCTACCATCACTTGCCATGAAAATTTAATTCCTTCTTCAGTCCAAATTATCTGACCAGGATAAAATATATGGCGAAAAGGAATCAAAACTTGGAATAAGAGAAAAACAACGAGAATCCATTCAGTTATAAATAAACGACTGTTTGATGAAATTTCATCCAATTTGTTTTCCAACTGAACTTGTCTATCATTCTGATTTAAAATTCCGTTCCATATTTGTTTTGGCCAGTTAGGTGGAAAAAAAATGAGCGAGGATAAACTCATCACAATTGGGAAAACGCCTATCGGAAACAAAAATGAAGTAAACGTATGAAAGAGAAGGACTACACTCCATGTTACCAATCGATACCGGCTGAAAGCTAATAAAAAAGGAATCGATAGATCAAAGAGGATTCCAATCCAGGAGAAAACATATGCGGTAACTGGTAATCCAAGAATTGGATCGAGCCAAGGTAGTTTCCCTTCCGATTGGTACAACCATAATTTTAATGGTAAGGCTTCCCACATCCAATCAGGTTGTAGTTTAGCAATTCCACCGAAAAAATAGACCAATCCAATTTGTAATCGGAATGCGTATACCCATAGTTTGGTGATTGGCATTGGAGTTTGGATCCAATTTTGAATTCCGAAAATTGGTGTATCGTATTTTGAGATCGGCGATAACCAGAGTAAAAAACCAAGAATTGATACCAGATAATAATGATTCAGGTAAATGGTCGCATCTGAAAAATGGAACCAAGTGAAACCGATTGTAAAAACCAAAAGATTTGTTCGAACAAAATAACCAAATAAAATACCAATCGAACTCAAGAGCAAAATGATAAATAATAGGTATGTAAAAGTTGGAGGTAAATTTGGAACCCATCCCCAACCAAAATGTTTGAAGAAAAAAGTTGGTTGGATTAGGTATGTATGGATCCATCCAAAATAAAAATACCGAATGATGATGATGGTAGTTGCAAGCCCGTAACCAAAACGAAAGAAATGTAAGGATAATGAGGAGACGGGTTGATTAAGATATTTAATCACCGTCATTTGTACTGGCCCCAATGGTTCCGCCAAGAGAACTGATTAATTCTGTACTGATAATCACTCGGAGTTTTTTGAATTCACCTAACATTGCTTCTACATCTTGGTTTCCGTTTGTGATTGCATTTTGGAACGTTCCATACTTTGTTTTGAGGGAATTAACAGATGAAATTGTTGTTTTAATTTGATCTTGTAATCTTGGGACGATGGATTCATTTCTAATATCTAAAAATCGATAAAGTCCCACATCTCCTAAATCAGAAATACCTTGTAAGTTTTGGATGAGTGAGTCAAAAGATAAATTTGCATAGGGAGTTTCGACTTTTGTAATATCTTTCACACCTAGATTGGTTGCACGTAATCCAGACGGTTCAGCAATTTTGATATCGATCATTGTATTGCAGAAAAAAACCAATTGGTTTGTAATTTCCGTTAAACCATCTTTTGTATTTGGATATTCAACACTTCCTTTTCCCGCACTTGTGAAGGAATTATAAAAGGAAGATGATCTCGATTGATCCCAATGATATAGTAATAATCCTGATTGTGTTTTGATATCTTGGATGAGTTTTGTTAGGTATGTTTTTCGATTTGTATCGGCAAAGGCTGTATTGGTAGTTGTTGCATTGTCTTTGAAGAGTAGGTATTCTACTGCATCCATACCATCCACTCTTAATCCTGTTGGTGCTAAATTAGAAGTGATTTTGGATTCTATCGAAGTTGGGTCAATCGGATAGGATCTTGTAAAACTATCTAAGTATAAATATACATTATAAGGAATAGAAGCAGGCCCAAAATAGGCCCATTCAATTTGCCGATATGCTAAATCTGCTTCTATCCAAGCATTTCTTAGATTTGTAAGGTTTGTCACATCGGATGTAGTTACATATGTATTGGCTGCAGTCTGAAGATTTGTGATTTTATTGTTTAAATTGGTATACTTAGGAAGGATTAGGTTATTCGAAATATCAAGTAACAAACTGGAAGTTGAATAATTTCGAAAGTAAGTATCAACAAGTCCTAATATTTGGGAATTGTCTGAGGATTGGCCAGGTTTTGGACCACAACTAATCAAAAGTATGTAGAAACTATAGAAGAAAATTTTTGATAAAATACTATTTTGTTTCATAATGATTTTAGAAATGAAATTAATTTGGTTCTCTGGTCTTTTGATAATGACTTAAAATTATTTTTGGTTTGTTCGGCTTCGCCACCATGCCAAAGAATCGCTTCTTGGATTCCTCTTGCCCTTCCGTCATGTAACAGAAGTTCATGTCCATTGACCCTTTCAATGAGTCCCAATCCCCATAAAGGTGTAGTTCTCCATTCATTTCCGTTTGCTTTAAAATCAGGTCGAAAATCGCTAAGTCCATCACCCATATCATGGATGAGTAAATCCGTATAGGGACGAATCTCTTGGTTTGCAATTTCAGGGATAGGGTGGTCGCCTGTTTTGATTCTTGGGATATGACAAGATGCACATCCTATTTGAATGAAAATTTCTTTTCCTCTTCTCACATCTTCAGTTTTCCATCCCCTTCGTCCAGGTACACTAACTAAACTAGTATAGAATGTAACTCTCGCTAATCGATCATTTGAAATTTCTGGATTTGTTCCGTTCCCAGTGGGACTAGAAGAACATAAGGATTGTCCTGTTGCACAATTTTCTGTTGGAAAAACGGAAGTAGTGAGTCCCATGTCACCAACAAAGGCACTTGCATTTTGGTGGTTTAAATTCGGTTGGTTTGCTTTCCAACCAAATCTTCCTAAGAAGGTTTTTGCTTGTGAGGTATCCCATACAATATTGGGTCTACCTGAAATCCCATCACCATTTGTATCCAATTCATCAGCAAACGATCGTATGGTGGCCTCTGGAATTGCTTCCAATAAACCTAGTCCTGGCATCATAGGAGCAGTTCTTGGTGAGATGAAATAGGATCCAGAAGCATTGTTTGTTGGGTGGTAAGGTTGGCCAGGATTTGTGACATTGATTTGTGTGGCACCACCTCCCACATTCCATGTGATCGCATAATTTGGTTTTCTTAAGGAGTAGGATTCTCCATCGGGAAAGTTGCCTGGTTCTTCTGTATAGGTAATCGTAACAATTCCTTCTTTTGGAATTTGTGTGCCAGTCCCATATTCGGTAATCCCTTCTGTATTTAATTGTGTTCCGAAATTTGTCATGGCAAGAGGTCCCCCAGTTGTTGGGTTATTTCCTGGAACACTCAAACGAATTAACATAGAGGATAAACTTGTTCCGTCCGCAGGGGGACGACCTCGTCCATCTTTGACATGGCAACTTTGGCAAGACCTGTTATTAAAAACGGGTCCAAGTCCAGCAACAGAAGAATTGCCTGCTGGTAACCAAGTCCGATTAAAGTTAGCATTTCCATCTTGGAAATCAATGGACCTTCTTGAATCTAGAACATTCGCAGCTTCTAGATCAAATGCGGATTCTGTTGAATCGAATGTTGTTGTTTCTCCACCACTGTATTGTTCACAAGGGTCATTCAATGAATCTCCTGAAGAACATGAAGTAGCGGATAAAACTGCCAAAAGTAAAACTGAGTTTTTTTCATCATCATTTGCATGAGTTTTGCAATTCCCAAATGCAATTGATATTAGAACAAGGATAAGGTGGATGTATTTCATTTTTTTCTTTTTATTGGATCACAAGACCATCATCGCCGATGGAAACTCCGAAACTCGCAGCGGTTCTTTGCATTGACTTTGCGATTTCCTGTACGGCTGGTTGGATTTGATATCGAAAGAGTTGGTAATCTGCATTTTCAGTAGCAGAACCTGAAGCATTGACAGTTGCGATCATTCGATCAAATCGGCTGGAGATAAGGTTGCCACTGCAGGTTTGGTTGAGGGAAGTATCTTCCACAAATTCATTCAAACAGAATTGTTCAGCAGTTGAAATCCTTTCTTTGATATAATTTGTTTCTTTGCCTAAAAGATTTTTCAGTCCATACCCTGTGATGGTCTTGGAACCAGTGTAGGTTCCGTTAAAGATATTTTCCAAACCTTTTGCATCATAATAAAAGTCAGCTTTTGTATTGTCGGAAAAACAAGAATGTTCCTCTTCCTGGTCTCCACCAAAAACACCAGTCATTCTTTCTCCTCCCCATTCACCACCTGCAAACTTGGCAATCCCTCTTAGGATATTTTCAAAAGAGGTGGAACTTGTTTTGAATTTTTGAACATAGGAACCTGTGATTGAAGGATCCCATGCATTTTTAATGAGCAGTAAATGTGATTCTAATATTTCAGTGGCATACATTAAATAAGCGGAACGTTTTGCTTGCGCACTTCCTGATCCATTCGCAGTCGTAAAGTTCGTTTGTGTGATGGTGGTTCCTGGTGTTGAGTTATTTGGTGCATCAACTCCCCATAAGATGTATTCAATGGCATGCCAACCAACGGATATATTTTTCGCAGTATCTCCATCGGGGCAAGTTCCTCCAGAACAGTCACCTTGGTTTTTGTCGATTAATCCTTGTTTTGTGACAGTTCCTGCTAACACAACTGTATCAATGTAACCTTCATCTAATGGCCAGGAATTCATCAATGGTTCTAGTTCCACACCACCTGTAAGATTTGGATTATCTACCGGTCCTTGGCTAAAACGGAAAATTTCTGCTTGTAAGTAACTCCTCCTTGCTTTCCTCCAAAGGGTTCTGATTTCATTCAGTTCGGAAAGAGTAGGTGAGGCTTTTTGCGTAAAAGTAGTTACCTTTTCTCGCATCAAAACAACGTCAGCATACGCATCGCTATAGTTTTGGAAGGCAATTTGTGAATAGGTTTCTAAAAAGGCAGTTTGGTTTCCACCCGCACTAACAAGTGCTAAGGAAGCAAGTAGGGAAGTTTCGTTATTTTCTTGTTTGGTGCATCCTATCGTGGATATCCCAAGTATTAGTACGATGGTAAAAATTCGCATCCAGAACATCGGCAGTTTATCTCCCTTGCGAATGAGATTTAATCTCATTGTCAATTAAACAAGGTTCTCTAGGTGGGTCCCTCCCGTAAATGAGAAAATGAAACCAAATGTAGTGGGATTTATTATGAACTTAGTTCAAAAAATTGCAATGGTTCGGAAATAAATTATTTGACGCTCGTTCAAAAAGACACCAAAATGTCTCAATTGTTCAAAATATGTTGAAAATGTTCCGATTGGGAGGAAATATGAAGACAAATAAAGCATTCAGTTTGATGCTCGCTTTGTTTCTGGCAGGATCTTTATCTGCACAAACACAAGGTGAAATGTTCCAAAGAGTTGGGGTCGTAGGTGATTCCTTAAGCCAAGGGTTCTTTGGTGTTACCGTAGAGAAAAAAACACAAGACTGGGCGTATCCCGTTCTTGTCTCAAAACAAGCAGGAGCATCTGTTTCTTATAATGTTTTAAAAGGACCTTTCGTAAACTTAGAAGATGTCCTTAAGTGGGACTGTGGGATTTTTTGTATTGCAGAAAGTATCATCGGTGGAAACAAATCTACCGTTTCCTTGCCATCACATGCAGGTATCACAGGTGCAGAGTATACAACTCTATTAAAAACATCTGGTAAATGTGAAGATATCACAGCTACGAAACAAGCAAAAGAATGGTACTGGGCAAAGTGGTATTGGTATACTTACCGTTGGGTGACTGTTGCTGATTGCAAAGAACCAGACAAATTCCACAGATTTGGTTTACGTGATGCAGGAACACAAGCACAAGTGATGGAAAAAGTAAAACCAACTTTCTTATTTGGTTCTGCTGGAGCAAACCACGTACTCTGTACCGCACTCCATACATCTACAGATTGTTTAGACGAAGCTCGTTTCAAAAGAGACATTCGTGAATTTTTCAGAAGAATGGCAGCTATGGGAAGTTTAAAAGGTGGGGTTTTATTTACTGTTCCTAATGTAACAGCAATTGCTTTCCTTGAACCTTATAGAGATCCAAGTGGCAGAGCAAATTACTCTGGACTCAAAGCATTTTTTAGAAACTCTGTATCAAATCCGAACCAAGTTTTAGATGCAAATGAAATCGGAACGATTTCCAACTTCTTAAATATGTTGAACAACGAAATCAAAGCTCAGGCTGCTACAATGCGTTTTGCGGTTGCTGACTTACGAGTGATTTTTGATGACCTAAAAGAAAACGGAAGACCGATTCGTAGTGCTTCAGGTTGGTCACCAGGAAATGCACGAGCAAACTGGCCACTTCCTAACCAACCAGGTGTTTTTGGTTTAGATGGAGTTCACCCAAATATGTATGGTCACTCATTATTCGCAAACGAGTTGATTAAAGCAATTAACACTCGTTATGGATATTCAATTCCGCAAGTAAGTGAATACACTGCTTGGTATTACGATACATTGAATCGAAATCCAGTTGATTTGAAAAAATTCTTAACAGAGAATATTTTCGGTCAGGCAATTTCTTGGGTAGTATCTATCTTTACATAAGGTGTTGACGATGAGTAAACGGTTTATAGGAATTCTTTCGGTTTGTGGTTTTTTCTTAGCCTTGTTTGTTTTTTCGATATGGAAGTTCACTTCTGATAAAACAAAACAAGATATAGTTGTGTCAAATTCCGATTTTGGCAGTTCAGAAAAACACGCAAATTCGTTGTTTGATGATCCAGAATTTGCGGATGCTCCCAATCCTGAAGAATTGGAATTGGCACAAGCGGAAGTTTTATGGCCGTTTGCTCTCGAAAAAAAACCAAACCGTAAGGAAGAGATTAAGGAGGAGTGGAGAGATTTTGCGGCGAAATACCCAAATAATTTCTACATTCCACGTGAAATTCGTGCTCCTCTCACTGAAAAACAAGAGAAAGAACAACTCGATATGTTGGATTCTTTTACTGCTATGGATGCGAGTTTTTCAGCGAGCCAATCAAAGGAAAAGTGGGCAGACAAACCTTCGAGTGAAGAGCCGAATGTGGGAGAACGTCCTACGCCTAAAGCGCAAAAAGCTTACTTTGATTTTAAAATCAATGAGTTAGAGTCACGTATCCAAATGGTTGAATATTGGCTCGAAAACAAAAAACCGGATAGTGAAGTCAAAGGTTCTGCTGAGAAAGATTTACAAGTTTGGCGCAAAGAACTAGCGACGTTAAAAGAAGTTAGGAACCAAGTTCCAAATAGTTAAACATTCAAATCATTCCAAAGAATAAAGCTTCCTAGTGTTAGGAAGCTTTTTGTTTTCCAATCCTCACCAAATTTAAAACCATAGATACATCCATGCAAATCTTAGAAAAATCATTCCTTTTCCTTTTCGTATTTGGCCTAAGCCTAAATTGTTTCGGTGGTCCAAACGAACCTGAAACTCAGGAGGTACTACCTGTGGAAGAAGAGATTCCGACTGAAATTCTCATGAAAACATTGGAATCTGGTTCCAATTTTGATAGAGGACAAGCAGCGATCCAACTGGGAAGCCGTGGGATCACAAAAGCAATTCCAAGTCTTCGAAAGATGTTAAATGAAAAAGATCCTGGCCTAAGGGCGGGAGCAGCCATTGCCCTTGGAGAATTAAAGGACAAAGTTTCTTCCTCTACCATTGCCAATTTGATGTGGTCCGATACAGAAAATCCAAAAGATGTTTACTTAGATGCTTTAACTCGAATGAAAGAACCTTCCGTAGTGAATCGCATTTATCCATTATTAGAAGATGATAATGCAACTCTACGATTACAAACTGTAGATGCATTGGTGCAGATTGGAAATCGATCCGTAGGTTCTCAAATTTTAACGTTGGCTTTGAAAAACAAAAACAGAGAAAAAGACAAAACCTTTGCAATGGCTCTCGGAAAATTAAATGTATCTTCCGCTGAATCGTATTTACTTGGTCTAACAAAAATCCAAGATGAAACTCCAACACTCGCAGCATCCTATTTAGCTCTCGGTAGGATTAAGGCTAAAAATGCTAGTGATGTCCTCATCAGAGCCCTTACCTTACCTTATGATAAAGGAAAGGAAAATGCTTCCATGGCACTCATTGAAATTGCTAATCCAACTGTTGTACCAAAAGTATTTGATGTTTTAAAATCAGATAATGTTGAATCTAAAATGTATGCAACTGATGTCTTATGTGCAATTCCTTCTAAAGAGGCAGCAAAACTTGCCTTTGGAATCTTAACTTCAGATGAAACGAGAAACTGGGGTTATGCGGCAAAAATCATTGGCCGTCAAAAGTACAAAGAAGGAAAAAATCGAATCGAAGAATTACTCCAAAAACCATCTACTCCGGAACGAGATAATTTTGCGGAAGCACTTGGATGGATTGGAGATCCAAGTTCAATTCCTGTCTTACGCAAAGTTTTACTCTCTGGGGAAAAAGAGGGACCTTATGGTTCTGCTTGGGCACTCGGTGTTATGGGAGCAAAAGAAGCCGTACCAGATCTCATGAAAGCCTTAGACAAAGGGGATGCCAAACTGATGGTATATGCTTTGGAGGCACTAGGATCCATAGCAGATCCAAGTTCCTTACCAAAACTAAAGGAACTATTGTCAAATCGTCCTAAAATGGCTCCTCAAATTCTATCAACCGTTGCGCTGATACCAACAGAAGAGGCAAGGTATCTCATCGAAGACGCCACTCGCTCTAAGGATGCAGAAGTATACCGACCTGCGATGGAAGAAATTGCCAAACGTAAAGACAAAAAATCAATTCCACTTCTCATTTCATTTGTGAACAGTGATAATGCTGAAAAACGCAAATTAAGTTATTATGCGCTAACAGCCATTACTGGTCAAAAATTTAGAACCGCTAGAGAGTGGAATGTTTGGGCGAAGGCAAATCCATAGACCGTGCTGAAATTGGAATCCAGATTGTTATGGGCCCTATAAAAGGGTTCATCCTATGTTCTATAGAAAAAACTATACGAATCAAAGATCACTGGATTTCTTTCAAAGATTCTTTTTTGTCTTATGAATACAATCCTCTCTCCAACCGATTTAAAAAATTTTTGATATTCGGTACTCCGTATTGTTGTTTGGGGATGTAACTTGCTATGATTTTCCCATCTTTTAATGCAAAAAGTCCATGAGCTAAACGGTGGGAGTTTTTCACTCCAACACCTAATTTCTGTTTAAAGTTTTCGACTTCAATTTGACTACAGTTTTTCAGGGAATACCCGCGAGCTTTCAGCTGTGGATGTAATTTTTTTATCTCAGCCCAAGAATCTTTTCCACATGATGCAAGATGAAAAATTTTTGCAGGTATTTTCCGTTTGGTAATTTCAACTTCTAAATCTAAAACTTGTGCAGAACAAGCAAAGGATTTTACATTGGGTAAAGTGGATAGAAATATGATCCCCTTACTTTTTTGCAGATTCGGAAATTTATTTTTTGCATTGAGTACTGGGGTAAACCGATATTTTCCTTCAATCGGTTTTCCCAACCTTGGTCTCTTGCCAATGAGTTCCACTGGCAAATCTCCTAAATAAACTTTCATTTTGAAAGTACCTCGGTTTCTGTTTCTCCTGCGGGTGTTTCGATCATTTCATCCCAATTCGGAAACGGATCTTCAAATGATGCCCAAATCTCTGGACCTTGTTTGTATTCTTCATCGGTTAACAAACATTTATCGAGAGAAGATCTTATTTTTTTTTTATTCATGTCCCTACCAATGAGGACAATTTCCTGTCGTCTGTCACCCCAAGGTTCTAACCAATGTTGTTTGAGATTTTCTAAAACATCTGGGTCGTCTGGAATGTCTTCGTCCCTGATACTTGCCCACCAATACCCTTCTGGTTTATATGAAGAAAGATTACCAGCTTGAGAGTACAACACAACCCAATCCATTTTAGTAGCAAGCCATACAAATCCTTTTGCTCTCACTAGTCCGTCTTTTTCAGATTCCAACCAGTCATAAAAACGTTTTGGATGCATGGGTTTCCGATTTACGTACACAAAACTTTTAATTCCGTATTCTTCAGTTTCGGGAACATGCTCTCCCCTTAATTCTTTCAACCACAATGGAAATTGACTCGCTTTGTCAAAATCAAACTTGCCCGTATTGAATACTTTATTAAGAGGAATTTTTCCAAAATCTGTAGTGATGATTTCAGCTTCAGCATTGAGCGAACGTAAAATTGTGAGAAGTTTGTTTTTGTTTGATTCGGATAGGAGGCTAATTTTGTTAACAACCAAAGTATTCGAAAATTCAACTTGGTCTACCAGTAAATCAACTAAATCTCGATCATCTTCTTCACCTGCACCTAATTCTCGTTCTTTTAAGGAATCTAAACTTTCAAAGTCTTTTAAAAAATTGACAGCATCAACAACTGTGATCATGGAATCAAGTTTAACAAGGTTTGATAAACTAACACCTGATTCATCTTCAAACGTAAATGTTTCAGCAATCGGTAATGGTTCTGATATTCCAGTTGATTCGATTAGTATGTAATCAAATCGATTCTCTTTTGCAAGTTTAGTAACCTCAATGAGTAGATCCTCTCGTAATGTACAGCAAATACAACCATTGGACATTTCGACTAGAGATTCGTTTGTTCGACTGAGCGAAGCACCATTCGCAACTAACTTGGCATCAATATTCACTTCGCTCATGTCGTTGACAATAACGGCAACACGTAAACCTTCTCTGTTCGAAAGAACATGGTTGAGAAGGGTGGTTTTACCTGCGCCTAAAAATCCTGATAAAACAGTTACGGGTATTCTTTTGTCCAAGTGGAGACCTTCCTTATGCAATTAAGTTGCATTTAAAATAGAGGGTGTTTTTTTGTCAAATAAAAATGCAACACAGTTGCAAAATGATTTGGGGACTTGGTATTCAGTTTTGCTTTCTTTCGGATCAACATCGAATTGAATCTGGCAACTTTTTTTGATATGTTTGATTGATTGGTCCTAGATAAGCCTTCGTGGGATCCATCGAAAAGTATTTCCTTGCAATCTTTATGGGAAACCTCATGATAACACCCGAACCTCATGGACGAATACAAATTACAATCAGCCAAAACCATTAATACCATACGTTTTATTTTATTTGGAATTTATGTAATGGGTATATTAGGAAGTTTAGGTTCACTTCGGACTGACCAATTGGTTGTGATGGTCATTGCCACTGTCTTTTATGGGATTTTTGCATTTACACAATTGTATTTATTTCGACGTCATCTTAATCCTTATCCTTTTTTGTTTGTGATAGGTGATGCAATTCTTGTAGGAATATCTACCTGGGGCCAGTCACTCATCACTTTAGATTTATCCGCCGCTGCTCTTAAACTGGGAGTGAATTACACAATTTGTTTTTTTGTGATCTTGTATTCCGGGTTTTTATTTTCTTCTAAACAAACTATCATCGTAGGTGTACTTCTGATTTTCATCCATATAGGTTCTTTGGTATTTTCATACAAGATGGGTGTAAGTTTTGTAGATAGAAACGATGTCCATCATTTGCCTCATTCCTTATCTTTACCAATTGAGGTTGTCAAAATTGTTTTTTTAATCTTAGCAACTTACTTTATGAGTAAGATGGTGGGACTTCTGATCTCCATTCGCGAAGAAGCAATGGTTGGGAAAAAAGAAGCAGATGCCCATGCTAAAGTAGTATCAGCCCAAAAAGAAGCAATGGTTGAAACAGGCGAAAACTTAAACCAGTCGGTTGCTGCTTTAAAAGTGTTTACTGATGATTTGAATGGTCTTGTCCAAAACCAAGCTGCATCCATTGAAGAAATATCTGCTTCCCTTACTGAAATTGCCCAATCGACAGAAAATTCTTTTTCCTTTGTCAAAGACCAATACCAAAGAATTGAATCCTTAAATGAAGAGAGTAAAACGTTAGAAGGAATTGTCACTTCGGTACGTTCTGAAATTGAATTGATCTCTGGGTTAATTAAAGAGTCTTCCAAATTCAGTAATTTGGTCACACTTTCCATGGAAAATCTAAACAATGTACTCTCCGAAGTCAGTGTCAGTTTTCAAAAAGTGGAAGATGTCAATCAAATCATGAAAGAAATCGCGGATCAAACCAACTTACTTGCGTTAAATGCTTCAATTGAAGCTGCGAGGGCAGGTGAACATGGAAGGGGATTTGCAGTAGTCGCACAAGAAGTAGCCAAACTAGCGGATAATTCTGCAACCAATGCTAGTATCATTTCCAAAACCATATTGAAGTCAAAGTCAGACTTGATGAAAGGGAATTTATCTGCAAAAGAAGCAAATTCTCTTGCGAATAACCAAGAAAAGGAGATGTTAAACATCCAAGTCAAAGTCATTAGTTTTAATGAAAAAATCATCGAATTACAAAAATTAAATGCAAGGGTAGTTGATTCACAAAAAGAATTAAAAGATATTTCTTCCCAACTGGAAACCATTGCCAAAGAACAATCCATAGGTAACCAGGAAGTGATGCGTGCGGCCCAAAACATTGAAGATGCAGTCCAAGTAGTCGCAGAGAACACAAGGGTGCTTGCTGAACACATCGAAGACATCCAGGTCCTTGCCAATCGCATCAAATGATCCTTGTTTAACACCATTAACTTAACGGATTGGACATTCGTTCAGGAATCCACCAGGGAAAATTATTTGTAATTCTTTTCACGATATTGAAACGTGAGTGAAAGTCCTTGTTAGGAGCCTATAATTGTATGATATCTAATAACTATTTTAATGATAATGATGACCTAATTGATCATTTTGATTCTCTCACACCTTGGAATGCGGTCATTGACCAATACGAACAAGGGTTCGAAGATTTTGCAGAATTCCAAAAATCAGGAAAAGAGGAACTCACCTTCGCTCCTGGTAATTACGAAGATGCAATTGAATTTTACAGATCCACACTCGAAGCAGGTGGTGACATTGCTGGAAATGACATCTCACAAATCGCCAAACAAATGGATGAAGAGGGACTCAAATACAAAGATGGCCAAGTTGGTTTCCCTAAACCAATGTTAGACGTCGTAGAAAAAATTAAATCTGCGGGTTTATTGCCCTATGGAATCCATAGACACTACGGTGGACTTGGATTACCATCTGTCGTTCAATCTATGTTATCTGAGTGTGTATCACGTGGTGATGGATCTCTTGCGATTACTCTTGGTTGTATGAACCTTGCAGAAACTGTGGAACGATTTGGAACTGATGAGATGATCCATGAGTATGTTCCAAAAATGGCATCTGGTGAACTTTGTGGAGCTATGGCACTCACAGAACCTAACTATGGTTCAGATCTCCCTAATTTGCAAACAAAAGCAATTAAGGGTGAGGATGGCGTTTGGAAAATCACTGGAACCAAACGATTTATCACACATGCGTGTGGGTTTGGGAATGCACCTTCTATCATCTTAACTTTAGCACGAACTGGCACTACAACCAGTGGAGCACGAGGACTTTCCTTTTTCTTAGTACATTCAAAAGATGTATTTGTTGCATCCATCGAAAAGAAAATGGGTCTTCATTGTTCACCTACTTGTGAAGTTGTCTTTGAAAATTCTCCAGGTATTCTGATTGGTGAAGAAGGAAAAGGACTCGTTAAGTATTCAATGGCAATGATGAACCAAGCAAGGTTAAACATTGCAGCCCAAGCGATGGGAATTGCAACAGCTGCTTATTTTGAAGGAAAAAAATATGCAGAAGAACGTGTTCAATTTGGAAAAACCATCAGTAACATCACTGCTGTGAAAAAAATGTTAGAAAGAATGGAACGTGAAGTTGCTGCAATGCGTTGTATTTTATACGAAGCTAGTTTTGCAGTCGACCAATACCGTTGGAAAGAAGAACGAGGAAAAATGAAAGGCCTTACTGAAAAGGACATCAAAAAGGATGAAACCTTCAAAAAATGGGAAAAACTTGCCTCACTCTTCACTCCACTTTCCAAATACTACATTACCGAAATGGCAAACGTTGTCGCTTATGATGCTTTACAAATCCATGGTGGTTCTGGTTATACAGAAGATTATGATGTTGCAAGGTTGTATCGAGATGTGCGGATTACAAACATTTACGAAGGAACCACACAACTCCAAACAGTAGCTTGTATCGGTGGTATCGTTTCTGGTATGACAGAAACTGGAATTTACCGTGAATACTTAAAATCGGAAATGTCTGGTTTTGTTTCTTCTTCTGAATTAAACGAACTCTTCAAACAATTTGAAACTGTTGTGGCAGAATATGCTGAAATTGATTCAACACCTCTTCGTGAAGAGTTAGCATTTGAAGTGGTAGAATCTGCTGCAAGATTCCATAACAGTTTGTTACTCGAAAGAAGTATTGGAAGATCCAAAGTAGAAAGACGAAATCATAGAAAGACACTTACTGAAAGTTATATTTTAGACAGTGCAGCGATCTTGGCGTCTAACCTAACTAAAATTCGTGGAAAGAAAAAAACTCCAGTCACTGCATAACCACAAACTGGATTCACCTCTACTTCCTTGTTACGCTTGTTTTGCGAAGGAAGTAGAAGATGGTATTTCTGCAAATGTTACAGACACACGATTCTCCTCTCCCTTTTCATGGAGGGGAGATTTTTTCCCTCCTATTCTTGACGATCCAATCCCCGACCACTTAGAAAAAATTTCCGATTTAGGAATCCCTCATATCTTTGATATCCATACTCATTTTTTTCCAGAAACCATTATGAAATTAATTTGGCGCTGGTTTGACAATGTGAACTGGGCGATTGGTTACCGTTTGCCAGAAATGGAAAGAGTGAATCGTCTGCATCACAATGGAATCAAACAGTTTACGACACTCAACTATGCTCATAAAAAAAATATGGCAAAATCACTGAATGATTGGACCTATCACAATTATCAAAATTGGCAAGGTGCTATACCCTTCGGAACTTTTTATCCTGAAGAAGGAGTGTACTCCTATGTTAAAGAAGCGGTTGAGGTGTATGGTTTTTTAGGTTTTAAGCTCCACTGTGAAGTTTCCAAACTCAACTTAAATGATCCAGAACTCAGCGATTGTTTTGGATATTTGGAAAAAAAAGAAATCTCGATCGTCATCCATACTGGTACGGCTCCGTTGCCTGGCGAATTTACAGGGATTCAATTTTTTAAACCATTTATCCAAACCTACCCAAAATTACATGTCATTGTTGCTCATATGGGAGCCCATGAAATATCCGCCTATGCTTCGTTACTTGATGAGTATTCCAATTTAGCTTTGGATACAACTATGGTCTTTGTGGATTTTTTAGCGACTGGTAAGGAAACAGATGTGGATGAGGCAGTCCCACTTTTGGAACGTTACAAGGATCAGATTTACTTTGGATCTGACTTTCCGAATATCCCTTATAATCTAAACCATCCCATTTCCAAATTTTTGGACCTCCCCATCTCAGATACGGCCAAACAAAAAATCCTCTACCAAAACGGAAAAAACCGATTTTTTAAATGAAACGTGGTTGCATTTGCAACAGCGTTGCAAATGATGTCCCAACAGAGGTACTTATGAATTTCTTAAAACCAATCATTGTATTTGTGGTATTTGTCTCTCTGGGCAATTGTGCGGAACTTTTCCAAGCTTCCAAAAAAGAAAATAATAATGATGCGATTTTTGCTGCTTTATTGGCAAACAATGGTACTTGCGGACAATCTGCACGCTCGGGTGCCGCGGGGAACGGAACTCGTTTTAATTTTTTTGGTTGTTCCGGTGATGCCACTGCCACTTTACTTGGATTAGGTTTTACTGCTCAGAATGTGAGTTTTAATGGTGGGCTTTCCGGAACCAGCGATGCATCTACCATTGTCACTCGTGCGAGTAGTTTGTCTTCTTCTGGTGGAGAAAAAAAAGCAGGGATTGAAATTACATATGTGTTAAATTCAGTTTCCTCCACATTAAAAGCCATTTTACCTAGTGAATCCAATTTTAACGGACCTGGATTTTTAATTTCTCCTACAACGATTCAAAAATTAGTGGATAATGTATCTTCCGCTTTTAGCACTCCTGCGTCTTGGGGAACTTCAGTAGGGATCGAAAAAACACTTTGTTTAGAAGTACATGAAGAAAATGGTGCTCATATCTTTGGTTGGGAAGGATCTTGTGATTCTGTCAATCGGGGAACATACCAATTTGAAGAGGACAGTGTGACAGTGAATGTAAATGGTGATCGCGTTGGGCTTAGGCTGAATCAAGTCATTGTCAAATCGATGACAATTTATTCGTCTGTCATTGGCACTTCTGGAATGATCCGATAAGGAAATAAATATAAGTATTGTGAAACTTGGATTCCATAAACATTTTTCCTTTCTTCGGCTGGTGGTTGTTATGCTACCAGTCTTTTTTGCATTTTGGTTGTATGCGGATACAAATGACTGGGAAAAAGAACTAGAAGAACCAGATACCAAAAAACAAGGAAGTTCACTTAAAACCAAATCCCAAAATCCAGAACCCAATGATTGGGAAGCGGAACTAGACAAAGATTTAAAAGACCAAGAAACAAGAAGTAAAAGTACAGAAGGAAGTCGTGGAGTCACATCCAACGTACAACAGCCCAACCAAATCAATCGTTCTGCACAAAACTTGATGATGGATGTTTCAGCCGCTATAGACATTGTTGGTGCATGGGATCGAAACAAACCAAGGGGAACAGGGGAACGTATCGATAATAAAATGGATGTTCGTTCTGCTGAGTTTGGATTTACGGCAGCGGTTGACCAATGGATGCGAGCCAATTTTTTAGGGGCGGCACATGGCGAAGATGGTAAATACTATTTTGAAGTCCATGAAGCGAATGTTTTGTTCCCATTTTTGCCATTTAATACTTCACTCAAAGTTGGACAGATGTTTCTCGATATTGGAAGGTTAAATCGAATCCACCTTCACGATAGACCTTTTACGATGAATCCAATTGTACACGAAAAATTCATAGGTTTTGAGTCTGCGATGGATACAGGAGCAGAGTTTAGTATTTTATTACCATGGAAATGGATTACCCAAGAATTAGTATTAGGTGCAACAAATGGAAGAAAATGGGGTCACGCCCATACGGAAGGCCAACAAAAAAATAACCCTATGGGTTATGCCCACCTAAAACATTTTTATTATTTTGGAAATAACTGGGGAACCCAATTTGGATTTTCTGGAGTTCGGTATGAACCAACAACAGACAGAAAAAACCAACGGTATTTGTATGGAATGGATGCAGTATTAAGATGGAATCGTTCCAATCTTAGGGAACTTATGATCATGTCCGAAGGGTGGTACCAACAAGAAATTTTCCCAGAACAAATGGACCCAAGCACTTTCCAAAAATCAAAAGCCGCATCCAGAGACCAATGGGGTTATTACTTTTTTGTGGATTATAAATTCCACCAATTGTGGTCACTTGGGTATCGTTATGATTATTTTACTGATAAATCACTTGTCGACAAAAATGGAAAACTAGCAGACAATGCAATAGAAGCCCATTCGACTCAAATCACCTTTCATAGTTCAGAATTTGGAAGGATTCGTGGTTCAATCGAAAGGCGATACATCCAGGATTTTTCCAAACAAGAATTCCAGGAACAACGCGAGTGGAGATTTTATGTGCAAGCAGTCGCCATTTTAGGTTCTCATCCAGCACATAGTTATTAAGGAAACAGGAAATCATGCCTCAATTTGAATCTTCATTTTACCATCATAAACATTCGAAGAAAAATCATATCTTCCTTATTCTAATCCTTTTTTTCGCTTTTCTTTTTACCTCACCTGTATTCGGAAAGGTATCACTTGTTGCCAGTATCTCTGATATCAAGTATATCGCTGAACAGGTGGCAGGTGATAGAGCCGATGTGTATGGAATGATCCGTGGTGTGGATGATCCGCATTTTGTGATGACTCGTCCTGATTTTTTGGTCAAACTCAGTGAAGCAGATGTTTTATGTGTTGTGGGACTGGATTTAGAGATTGGTTGGATCCCTTATCTCCAACAACAATCTAGGAATATGAAAATCCAAAAAGGCCAACCTGGGTATTGTGACACATCATTTGGAGTCAAAATCCTTGGGGAACCAACAGTGATGATGGATCGGTCTATGGGAGACATGCACATTTATGGAAACCCTCATTATTGGAATGACCCTATCAATGCCATCCAAATGGCACAAAACATCAAAAATGCCCTCACAAGAGTGGATCCACTCAACGGGGAATACTATGAGAACAATTTTAATTCATTTAAAAAACGCCTCATCCAAGTGACAAAAGAAGAGATGAAAAAAATGGAACCCTATTTTGGCTTAAAAGTAGCCGTGTTCCATGATCAATTTGTGTATTTGGCATCTCGGTTTAAATTTAATGCCAATCTTACCATAGAAGAACGTCCTGGAGTTCCACCTTCTGTTCGTTATATGGACCAAGTCATCAGTTATATGATCGCAGAAAAGATAAAAATTATCTTGATCGGTCCCTATCATAATCCAAAATATGCTGAGTACGTATCGTCCAAGGTGCCGGGATCGGTAGTGGTCACACTCCCTGTTTCCGTGGGTGCACTAGACACAACTAGTTATGAAGAGACCTTACGTTTGAGTTTACAAAAGATACGCGATGCAAGCGACAAAACAAAATAATCCTAAGGTCCAAACCACCTTTATCCATGCAGACCACTTGTCTGTTGGCTATAGGAAAGAGTTTCCTGTTGTCTCAGACATTCACTTACACATTGAATCCAATAAAACATATGCCCTCGTAGGTGGAAATGGTGCCGGAAAAACAACATTGTTCCGAACACTCACTGACTTACTCCCTCCACTTGCGGGAACCATCACTTTCTCTAAATCAATTACCACTTCCTATGTTCCTCAAGCGAAAAAGATGGCATTGGATTTCCCTCTTAGAGTGGAAGATGTTTTACTCATGCCCAAAAATATTGGACTTAGTTTTTTGCCTAAATCTAAATTTTCAGAAGAGGATAGGGAACTCATTGAAAGAACAGGTGTTAGTTCCTATTTAAAAAAACAAATTTCATTATGTAGTGGTGGGCAACTTCAAAAAGTACTGATTTTACGATCCTTACTGACAAAAGCGAATTTGATATTTTTAGATGAGCCAATGGATTCCTTAGACCATAACGCTCGGGAACTTTTCCAATCTGTTTTATCAGAATATTTAAAGCAAGGAAATCGGTCTTTGTTTTTCATCACCCATAGCCTAGAACACGATTGGGGATTTGGGTTTGATGAAGTTTTGGAAATTGATGAAGGGAAATTATTTAACATCACAAAAGGAGAAAGGCCTCCCAATTGCCACCACCATGACTAGTCTCCTTTCCAGTTGGAATTTATTTTTACCTCAAATTTTAGTCGGTAGCCTTGTTGGTGCCTTATTGTCTGTCATCGGAATCCTGATTGTTTTAAGGGGAATGACATTTTTTGGTGTGACCCTATCCCAAGCGGTTACGTTTTCAGTGGCTTTGTCTTTATTTATGGAATGGCCTGGTGAAATTTTTCCCATCCTCTTCTCCTGTATCTTAGTATTTCCATTATTGTATGTGCGAAAACTTCCTGGGATGAAGGAAGAAGTGATCCTTGGAATTTTGTTTGTTTTCTTTTCGGCAGCATCGCAGTTTATGTTGGCGCTCGGTGGAAACGTTCAAAATCATTTAATGGCAGCTTTTTTTGGAGATATTTTAACTTCACAAGTCAGAGCTGATTCTTGGGGCATTTATGTTGCCATTTTCTTTTTTATCTTATATTTGAGTTTTTTTCGTAGGTTTTTGTTTATTAGTTTTGATCGAGACGAATACAAAATCCAAGTAGGGAATCCACTTCCGTTTGATCTATTGTTTTATATCATCCTTGCTGCCTCTCTAACAGTTGCGGTTAATTTACTTGGAACCTTTTACAGCATTGCTCATCTTTTACTCCCTGTATTTGCTTTACTTCCCATCATTCGTTCTTTAAAAATTTTAACCGTTGTATGTGTTTTGTTTTCAATTACTTCGACATGTTTAGGATTTATGGTATCCCTTATTGGTTTGGAAAGGAACGGAGAAATGATATATTTTCCCACTTCCTCCAGTATCATCCTTGTTCTTTGTTTTTTTGCATTTTTTATTCATATCAGTCGGTTTCTAATCACTTCCTTTTTTTCGCAAAAAAGCCGATAGGAAATCTGTGGAAACCATTCCTTGTAATACCTGTGGCAAACTTTCTTTTACCCATTTACACACGAAAAATAGCCCGTTAGGGGAATCATTTTCGATTGTTAGTTGTGACCATTGTGGCCTTGTGCAGGTGAACCCACAGCCAAGTTTGTTAGAAGTTAAAAAATACTATGATGATTCCTATTTTACCCAAAGGACAGAACGTGGGTATGATAATTATTATTCCAGTGACCTCCGAAAAGAAATCTCTCGGGTTTTCCAACTGAATCTACAAGATTTAGATTTTTTCCATTGGGAGAAAAATCGAATCAAAGAAAAAGAGTCTACATCGACTAAACTTTCCTCTTTGGATATCGGATGTGCTGCCGGCTACTTTGTCGCTTATATGAAGGAAAGAGGGTATGATGCCAAAGGAATTGAAATTGCAGATGGTCCTGTAAAGTATGCTCGGGAAACTCTTGGACTTTCGATTTTCCAAGAAAATTTTTTAGAATGGGACCTTGGTTACCAAAACCAATTTGATGTCATTACTCTTTGGGCTACAATCGAACATTTACACAAACCAAAAGAAACGTTAGAAAAAATTATGAAACACTTGTTACCTGGTGGAATTCTGATTTTGTCTACTTGTCGGTATGGATTCCTTGCAAAATGGAATGGAATCCATTGGAGGTATTTAAATGTACCAGAACATCTATATTATTATTCTTTTTCAGGATTAAAACAGTTACTCATTTCGCTTGGATACAAATCTCCCAAAACCTTTACCTACGGAAGTGGACTCACAAGCCGAAAAAATGCCAGCGTTTTCTTTCGATTGCGAAAGGCATTTTTTGATCGTTTTGTGAAATGGTTCCAAATGGGAGACATGATGGTCTTTCGTGTGACTAAAGACAAATCAGACGGAAAGTGATTTTAAAATATCCTCAACACAAAAGGAAACAACCTCATCTAAATCGGCAGTAGCATCTACAAAAATTGTCGATTCTGGTAAAATTGCCAGATAGTTTTGGTAAATACGCGTTTGTTCTGAACTTTCATCAAACACTTCTTGTTTTCCTCCACGAGTATTCCTTCTCTCTAAGGCCTCTTCTGGAGATAAGTCTAAAAAATAAACACGGTTTGGTTCTGGGAATCCTTTGTCTTCATTCATGTACAAAATGTCCGCAGCATGTTCTTCGTCTCTACCTTGGTAAGCTGCAGTTGAAAAATAGTATCTGTCTTGTACAATTGACTTACCATTCTTTAACGTTGGTAAGATGATGTCCTGAACGGATAGTTCTCTATCTTGTAAAAAAAGTTTTAACTGTTCTTCTTGGGTGAGTTTGATTTTACCTTGGAGGAATTCTCGGATTTTTTGTCCGAAAACACTATCGGTAGGTTCCCTGTGCCAGACATTTGGGAACAATTTTTCATTTAGAATTTCAGAAACTCTTTTAGAAACTGTTGTTTTCCCTGAACCATCGATCCCTTCGAACACAAAAAACTGCGACTTTACTGTCATATCTCCTCCATATTCAGAATCATCGTTTTTTCCTCGACTTATTTACGAAATTCGACAGTTTAGTCTAAGGAGCAAATACATGAAAAAAATTTCGTCTATGCTAATCATTGCTTTATTGGCTGTATTTATGATCAACTGTGCCTCTGAAGAAGTGAAACAACCGACTCAGCCAGTGGTAGAAGAACCAAAACCTTCTAAAAAGCCAAAATTGGATGACTCATTCAAAACAAGAGCAAGAGACATCAAGTAATTGATACTTTCTGTTCGGAAGCCACTCAAGGTGACTTGGGTGGCTTTTTTTTTACCATTTTGCTAAAAACTTCTACAAAAATAACGGATTTTTACAATCCTTGTTCTCTAATGCTAAAAAAACAAGCATGATGCAGTAATCTTCACTACATTGCTCATTGGTACCGTTCTTGCAACAGGAATGTATGTACCCCTCTATGCAAATAGAAAGTGAAAGTCATAAACTGGTTCGCGAGTGGAAAGTGTGGCTTGCCAGTGGAGAACTCACACCCGTTTTCCAACCTATTTTATCCTCTGAATCGACTGGAATTTATGGTTATGAACTCCTCGGCCGATTGTCCACAGACCAAGGTTTATTTAGTTTAGGTGATTTTTTTCTCACTCATACCTTGGGTTATGATGAATTGTTTTTTCTGAAAAAACAGGTGGATGAAGAAATTCGATTTTCTGCCTTACAGAAATTTGCAAAAGAAGCACCTCCGGAAACCAAACTCTTTTTAAACATATCACCGAACATTTTGTACCATGCTCTCCTTAATTTGGAAACAACCTTACCTCAAACCATTCGAATGGTGAGAGAAGTGGAACTTGATCCTTCTAGGATCGTGATTGAAATTACCGAAGAACGTTTTCCTCATAATTTGGAACTATTAAAACCTGTTCTGAATTTGTATAGAAAGGAAGGATTTTCCATCGCCGTAGATGATGCGGGTTCTGAGGCAAGTAATTTAGATCGAATTGGTTTATTTCACCCTGAGATCATCAAAGTGGATTTACAGATGTTACGTAGGTCTACATTTTCTAGAAATTTTAAAGAGATATTGCTCAACTTATCAAAATTAGGTGAGTCTCTCGGTAGTAGCCTGTTATTTGAGGGAATTGAATCAGAAGATGAATTGTACAATGCTTTGAATTACGGAGCCAGGTACATCCAAGGGTATTACTTTGCAAAACCAGAGATGAATTTTTCTGGTCGGTTTGAATACAGATCGGAAATGCAATCTTCTTTGGAATACTTTCATGCAAGAAAACAAAAAGAGATGAACCACCAAATAGAATGGGAAACCATTTGGAAAAATAAACTTTCTGAAATTGTGATGGGGTTTGGGGAAGAAGATGGGATTTGGGAATGGAAAGAGGATTTTTCCACATCCGTCTTTGGTGATGGGGACTTTTTTCGGATGTACATTACGAACCATATGGGTTTCCAAGTCTCTCCCAATTATGCAAGGTCGGAAACGGGAGAAATGAAACCTGATTATTCCATCCTTGGAAAAAACTGGTCGTTTCGGCCTTATTTTTTTGAACATTTACATAAATCCAAAACGAGCCGAGACGCATGGACTCTCTCTCAAATGTACCATGACATTTCGGAACGGATGATGTTACGGACATTTGCTAGAAACTTGTCCGAGAATTTGATTTTATTTATCGATGTAATCGTGTCTCGCAGCTGAAAGTTTTTGCCGAACCAATCGGAACATGAAAACTGGTTAGAGATATGGCAAAAATCCAGTTTTTGCAGTTACCCGTTCCTCCTCCGAGTTATTTTGCGGCTACAGGAAATGTTCCTCTAGCGGCTGCTAGTTTGGCGAGTTGCCTTGAATCCAAAGAAGATCCTATCCAAGGGATAATCCCTTCTGTCATTTCGCCTGAAGACACAGACTCTTTGGGGGATAAAGACTTAATTGATCGAATCTGTAAAGAAGGTCCTGATTTTTTGGGACTCTCTTTGTATTTATGGAATACAGAACGAAGTCTTTATATCGCCAAAGAAGTCAAAAAGAGAAATCCAGAGATTCAGATCCTAATCGGTGGACCAGAAGTCAACGAAGACAATCCATATGTTCTTGGAGAAGATGGATATGATATTGCAGTCTCAGGAGAAGCAGAACATAATTTTAGAAGTTTGATGAAGGCTTTGTTAAACAAGGAATCATTAGAGAATGTAGAAAATGTTGCCTATCGAAAAAAGGATGGTTTTTTAAGTCCATTTGGAATTCCATCGCCAGCTAACTTTCCATTAACGGATTTTCCATCACCTTATACAACTGGTCATTTGTTAGTGAATCCAAAACGGTCTACTTACTTAGAAACCGTTAGAGGTTGTAAGTCTCAATGTACATATTGTTTTTATCCAAAATCATCCCAAAACCTTCGTACACTTGACATCAAAGAAACTATCCACTTGATATCAAACTTAAAAGAAAAGGGGGCACGGGAACTTGTATTTTTAGATCCAACATTCAATCATAGACCAGGTTTTGATTCTTTTTTAGATGCAATTGCAGAAGTGAATTCTGACGGCCAAATGACCATGTTCGCAGAACTTCGATCAGAAGGTGTGACTCCAAAACTTGCCACCAAACTAAGAAAAGCTGGGTTCAATCGGATTGAACTTGGGTTACAGTCTGTGAATGAAGAAACTTTAAAACGTGTGAAACGTTTTGGTAGTCCTCATAAAGTAGCAGAAGTTGCCAAGATGTTGGCAGGGGAAGGGATTGATCTACTACTTGATTTGATCATTGGTCTTCCTGGTGATACTCCAGATGATGTCGAAAGAGGGATTCATTTTTTCTTGGAACATGGATTAGGTGAATGGGTACAAGCCTTCCCACTTTCTGTATTGCCTGGCACAAGTATGCGTAAAGATGCAGCTAAAGAAGGCCTCGTTTATATGCCAACACCTCCTTATCGGATCATCCAAACACCAACCTTTACCCCAGAAGCTTTACGTGATTCCGTATATTTTGCAGAAGATTTATTCGAACGAAGGTTAGATGAATTTCCGAGGCCATTTTTATGTGATGTGGCACCAAACAAAAATGATCGATTTGACTGGTATCCAAAAGACAAAAAACAATCTACATCGTATTTTTCTGAAACCATAGAACGTGGGACAAGGCACCAAAGTGTTTGGTTCCATACCGATTCCCTAACGAAAGATCGATTGGAAATTATGGATGTCATCGAAAAAAAAATAGAAGCAGAACCATTTTGTACCATCGATTTTGTGATCCCGTTATTAGAAGTTCCAAAACTAAATGAAATCTCAAGTTTAGAGAACTTACTCCATTCCAAACGAAATTCCTATTTGGCAAAAACCTTAGAATACCGAGGTGAAAATTTACAACACCGATTGGTTTTTGTGTTCCCAGAAGGAAAAGATTCATTCTGGAATTGGAGGGATTCATTCACTGGAGAAGAATCCTTTTTGGTTTATGAAAGGATACATCCGGAAACCATTTCCAAATTAGATCCTGAAGATTCGTTTTTTTATTTGGTTTCAGGTGAAACAATCACAACGAAAGATTGGGAATTGTTAAAACAATTGGACCCAGAGACAATCACGTTCACAAGTAGAAACTGGGAAGAAAAATGGTCAATGGAAGTATTGGGTTACGGAGAATTATAAACCGATCCTATTCTGCAATCCCAAGTGTTTAGTTTTTCTGGAGTTGTTTTCGGAAAAATTCTACGTTTTCTAAGAATCGTTTTTTCTCACCTGCACGTGAGGAATGCCCTGCAATTGCAAGACCCACTGTTAGGTGGCCTTCTTCATTTTTAGTGATCGTTTTGATCTGTCCAAAAGCAGTGAGAGGGGATTGCATCTTAAAGAAAATATCAAACTGAAATCCAGTGAGTTTGGGAAGGCTTTGGATGAGATCTGGGTGGTCTACAATCACTTTTAATCCACCTTCTGAAATATCAATCACTGGAAACTTACCATCTGATTTGATCATATTCGAATGACGAATTCGATCCACCATTTCAAAACACAAAGTTTTCATCTCCATTGCTTTTAAGAGATCAAAGTTTTCAGTTTTACTTTGCATGTGGATGTATCCGATGGGAATGGATTCTTCTTCATCGTTTAAATACAAAATCGGTAGAATGAGTTCCGATTTGATTTTTAAATTACGACGATTGTTGATTTCTTTATTGATATCTTCTTCAATTTCGTCAGCAAAAACTATAAAATCTTCGTTAGGTGAAGTTTCATAACATTCCCGATTGTTGACATCTTCGAGAAGTAATCCTTTTTTTGTTTTTTTGATGAGGCGTATGATTTCACCATCTTCACGGGAATTAAATGTGGAAATTTTGATGAAATCCACTGAATTTTTCAGTTTGGTTTCATAGTCTTGGAAGTTGACTTTCACTGCTGTAGGAACATGAAACATGTCAGTTTCAATTTTTGCCTTACTGGACACCACATTGGTAATCCAAGCGGATCCAGGAGGGACAGGAATCCTCGAACTTTCTCTATCCTTTTTGGCAATGGCAATTTTGTTCAAATGCAGGATGTATTGAGATTCACCTTTATCTTGTTCCACAGTACATTCTAAGTGGAGGTAACGGCCAAGGATTTTGTAGAGAGTGATTTTTTGACCCACAGAAAGGGTGATGGTTGGCCTTACGCTCACAAGAACTTTGTTCCCGTCTTGAGACACTTTTTTGAGGTAACAAATTTCTCCCGAATGGATATCGTCCTTCAGGTTTAATTCCTGATTTAATAGAAATTTGGTCAAAACATGCAGTTTTTTTTCCGTGTCGGAAAAAACATCCAAGGAACGTTTGTTTCTTTCTACTGTTTCCATAAAAGGTCGTGGTACTCACTATTATCGGTCAATTTTCTCCTGAAATTCTCTTGCACTTAGAGTTTTCTTACCTAAAGTAGAAAAAGGAAGGATAATTATGTCAAATCACCCCCTACCAGGATCTGAGCTTCTCGATGGAGTCAGTGGACAAGAGCTCTTCTCGGTCAACATGGGACTCACGTATCGAGATTTTTTAGTACTACCTGGGTATATAGACTTCAATCCAAGCGATGTTGATCTCGAAACAAAACTTTCTAAAAATATTACACTCAAAAGACCTCTTATGAGTTCTCCTATGGACACTGTCACAGAGTCAGAAATGGCAATTGCGCAGGCACTCATGGGTGGAATTGGAATCATTCATTATAATAATACAATTGAAGAACAAGTGGAGTTAGTGCGTAAGGTAAAACGATTTGAAAATGGTTTTATCAAAGATCCAATTTTACTCTCTCCTGAACACACACTTGCTGATTTAGATGCTGTGAAAGAAAAATATGGATTCAGTGGAATCCCAATTACGGAAGATGGCACCGCAAGAACCAAGTTAGTTGGTATTGTTACCAACCGTGATGTAGATTTTGAAAGAGATCGCGACATCAAATTAGGGAAGGTGATGACTACGGAGCTCATCACCGCAAATGTGGGAATCAGCTTACGAGAAGCAAATGACATCCTTCGTACAAGTAAAAAAGGAAAACTGCCAATTGTTGACAAACAAGGGAAACTTGTAGCTCTCATTTGCCGCAGTGACCTGAAAAAAAATAAAGAATTCCCTCAATCCTCAAAAGACGATCAAAAAAGATTAAGAGTGGGTGCTGCACTTTCCACCTTACCAGAGTCACGTGACAGGATGGCAGCTCTTGCAGAAGTGGGAGTGGATGCAATCATTATAGATTCCGCTCAAGGAAACTCAAGTTACCAAATGGAAATGATCCAATGGATTAAATCCAATTTCCCAAATACTGATGTGATTGGTGGAAACGTTGTCACAAAAGCACAAGCGGCAAACCTCATTGCAGCTGGTGCGGATGGTCTTCGCATTGGTATGGGACCTGGTTCTATTTGTATCACACAAGATACAATGGCAGTGGGACGTGCACAAGCAACTGCTGTATTTAAAACTGCAGAGTATGCACAAGCTCACGGGGTTCCTGTGATCGCAGATGGTGGTATTTCAAACATTGGTGATATCGCCAATGCTCTCGCAATTGGTGCATCCATGTGTATGATGGGTTCTATGTTTGCAGGAACAAAAGAAGCACCTGGTGAGTATTTTTATGAGAATGGGATTCGTCTAAAGAAATATAGAGGAATGGCAAGTTTAGAAGCGATGAACAAAGGTGGAGACAAACGGTATTTCTCTGAATCCCAAAAAATCAAAGTGGCACAAGGTGTTTCTGGTTATGTTGTGGACAAAGGATCTGTTTTAAATCTAATCCCTTACCTCGTTCAAGGTCTCAGACAAAGTTTCCAAGACATGGGATACCGAAATATTCCTGACCTCCATAAGGCATTACGTGCAGGACAACTTCGTTTTGAACGTAGGACAGAATCAGCCCAAGCACAAGGTAGTGTGCATGGATTGTATTCCTATACAAAACCTTCAATGAGAGCTGAATAAAGAAATCACATGCGAAAACTTTGGTATTTATTATTTTTGATTTCTTTTGTATCTCTCGAGGCCCAAGCACCTGACACTAGTTTATCGGCCCAAGAATTACTCGCGAGGCTTGACCGAGAAATGGATTATGGAAAGGGCCTTGTGAAAGGAACCTATGTTCTCATTCGTAGGAACGGAACATCGGAAACATGGAGAATCAATCGATTTTTTAATGGGGAAGATGCTTTGCTTCTTTTTGATAGAAAAGGGCGAGGCCTCGAATCCAAACTACTAACGAAGGATGAAGGGGAAAATGTATTTTTCTTCAATGTTCTCAGTGCCAAACTGTTTCGAAAAACAGATGACGAAAAATACGAATCCCTAATGGGAACTGGATTTTTTTATGTAGATTTGTCTGGATATTCCTATCAGGCTAATTACAACCCACTCGTGAATGGTGATTTGGAAATTGGTGGAGAGATGTATTACAGAGTTTCTCTCAAGCCAATTTTACCATATTTCTACAAAAAACTCGTGTTACTCGTTGGTAAAAAAGATTTAAAACCTTACCGCGTTGACTTTCATGACCGTGATGGTATTTTATTCAAAACATTAAACTTAAAATATGGACCTGTCAAAATCAAAGACGCAACGGGAAAAGTGGAAGATGTACAAAAAGCTTCTCGTTTGGAAATGTTAGATTTGAATACAGGTAGTATCACGGTTTGGGAAATCCAAGAAGTGGACAAAACAGTAAACCCAGACGCTTCTCTCTTTAATGTAGATAATTTAAGTAGATAATCATTGGAACCGGGTCTCATCCTATTTCGCATTCCATTCCAAAAAAAAGACAAAATTGAATTAACGAAGGAAGAAGTGAATCACCTTCGTGCACTTCGTTTAGGTAGTGAAGCCACCATCATTCAATTTCGGGATGGGCAGGGTGGATTGTATGATTACCTACTTACTCCCCATTCGAAGGAACTAAAGTTCCAAAGAGAAACATTTGTTCCTCCTAAAACCGAGCGAAAAAAAATTGCCATCGCTTTACCAAAAGGGAATCGTTTGGATTTTTTCTTACAGAAGGTGACTGAGATTGGATTGAATGAAGTGGTTTTTTTAGTGTTTCGTCATTCCATCCGCAAAGAATTTAATTTGGAACGAGCTGAAAAGATTGTAAAGGAAGCAGCAGCTCAATCCAAACAGACTGAAATCTTAAAACTATCGATTGAAACAGCAAAAGATTGGATGGAAACACATAAGGAAAGTTTGGTGGTCTTCCATCCTTTTGGACAAAAACCGTTCGAATTGTCCGGTTTGGTAAACAAAATTCCTGTGATCGGACCAGAAGGTGGTTTCCATGAGGAAGAAGAAACGTGGATGGAACACAATCAGATTCCGAAATTGACTTTACCTGGTGGTGTCCTTAGGACGGAAACTTGCGGGATTGTTGCCGCAAGTTTTTTGGTCTATGGCACGTAAGGCCAGTTTATTTGTTGGTTAAGAGGAGTAAGGTCGCAGACAAACTACAATTGGTGGAACAATTGCTGAAACAGGTAGAAGCAGTCGGATAATTGTCACCAGTGATGTTTGGGTATTTGGCTGCACAATCAGCATTACAGGCAGTAAGACTACCCCCAGTGCAGGAAACGATGAAAGTGAATAAGTTTCTTTCCAGAGTTTTATCTTGTCGTTTTTGGCAAGATGTAGAAAAGAACACGACAAATCCAAGTGTCACCAGTAAAAAAAAACGTTTCATATCGTATAGACTCCTCTCTGCTTGCATTTCGTCAATCGGTTCGTAAAAATCTTGACCCTTGTATCTTTTCCTATGTTTTGGATGAGATTCCATTATGGCAGAAACTAGTAAAAAAGTCTTAGAGAAAAAAGGACAAGGGGAATATGAATTCACCGCGTATGGGGAATTTTTGTCCTATTTCCATGCCCATATTGATATTTTCAAACGCCTCTTAAAAGCCAAAAAGATGGATCCCGCAAAAGTGGAAGAAGTCGCCAAACAAATCAAATCCTACATGACGGGGAACATCAAAAAAACGGATCAATTTTTTGAACACCTCCCACAGTTTGCGACGTTGTTAGGTGTCTCCAAAGAAGAAGTATCAGCGTATCTCAATTCGAATTTTATAGAAGTCCTAAACAAAGTACAAGAAAAACTGAAAACCCAAGAATTGGAAAAAATGAAAAATGCTCCAGTTCCTAGTTTTTCTTCCATTGCCGAAGAAATTGTAGAAGGATTACATTTTACTCATCCCACAGATTTTGTTTTTGCTCAAAAAGGGATTTTGATGGTTTTAGAAAATCCTTTAACGGGTGAGATCATTGAACCACAAGGTCTTATGGCTGCATCGGCAAAAGCGGCATTATCAATTCCATCAGGTTCGGAATCGGAAAAAGAACCAGTATCCTTAACGGAAGCACTGGCGGTTGCCAATGCACCTCCCACTCCCATCGCAAAAAAACAATCATTGATTCCTGAAAAAGAAAAATCCATCTTACAGGAAATCGCCGAAACCTTCAGTGACGTTTTAACAGGGGAAAGGTTAGAGGTAAAAATCGGTCCAGAAGTAACAGACACTCCTCACTTAGAATCCAATACAAATGGCAATTCTGCCAAAACAAACGAAGAATATGAAATAGAAGATCTTGAATTTGATGATTCATCAGATTCAGAATCGAGTCAAACAAACGAAACTCATTCGGAAGAACACGATGATTTTTCTGATGATTTAGGAATCGAATACGAAGAAGAGACACCCGCTCCTCCTTCAGTTGACTTAAATTTAATACGATTGGGAAATTATTCTGTAAAAGAATTTATGGACCTCGTGCAAACCATTACCACCTATCAAACTAAAGGTGACCAAGTAGGTTATCAAAATTGGTTAAGAACCCTATCTGAGTTTGATAAAGCAGTTGTTTCATTACGAACCCAAGTCCTAAAAGAACAAAAAAATGAGGTTGTTGATTGGAATTCACTTTTCCAAATGATGAGTTCAAAATCAGAACTAAAACCTGATGTCCTTAAAGGCATTGTTAAAAAAATCAAAAATTTCCAGATCGTGAAACTTACGTTAGATAGAATGATTCAGGAGTTCAAAAAAGGTAGTCCTGAATTTATGCAGATTGTCAAAATGGCATGGCCTCATATCCAAAAATCGTTTTATGAAGTTCCAAACTACCAACAAGTGCAAACTTTGTTACGTGGTATTTTGTCACGAGTGAATGGCGATGCCCATAAAAAAGAATTTTCGAAAATCTTTACTATGGCTCTCAATTTTATCCAATCCAAATTCCAGGTATAAGGGATGACTGGAGAGAAAAATTCTCTCTCTTTTTTAGGTTGGGATTTGTCTTTTGGTGTTTGTTGTGTTTTATTAACGATTCTTTTTGCATTAGGGAACACAAATCTATACTCCCAAAACCAACCGAGTGTCATCGTTGATCCTCTCCTCCAAAAACCATGGATCCCAGATGCAGAAGAGGAAGAAACAAGAAGTTACCATCGATTTTTAAGTGAGTTTAAGAACAAACAATCCTCTGTAAAAAAGAAAGACCGATTTGGTAGGAATTACCTGGTGTCACCGTCAGGCAAAATCAGGTTCCTTATCGATGATGAGTATTATAAAGAATTTCCACTCCAAGTAGAAGCAGACATTGCAGCAAAAGAATTAGAAGTATTGTATGAAGTAAGAAAGGAAAAGGATGTTGTATTCCTGGGAAAGGGGATCCATCTTTGTTACCGTTTAAAACAAGAAAAGGATCCAGGTTTTTTTCCCGAATGGTTGATACAGTCGAATCAAATTACAAATCGTGCGGCCAATGAATGGTCTGACCAAACGATTCCATTAGATTTAGTAAGTGATCCTTATGGTTGTTATGTGGATGAAGTTTCCTTCAGAGATTATTTGTATCTGGAATCGGAATCGTTTCGTTATCGCTTAAAAATCCCATCGAGTCTACGGTATGAAGGTCTTTATGGAAATCGACTTGGGATTTATGGCGAAAATCGAGATAACATTTATAGGATCGTACGTTTTGTTGAGTTTTTATCCAATTACCTTCCCGAAGGCCAAACAGAATGGGAAGAGGCATTTCTTTTGCAGGTCTCTGGTAAAAAAAAGAAAACATTACCAAAAATCATTTTGTCAATTGGTTCTAGTTTTGATAAAGTAAGGCCTCTCCGTAATACCAAAAATTATTTTGTGTTTTGGGACTCTGTTCGTTCCTTAAACAAAAGCCAAATGAGAAAACTACAATTCAAACGTTCTGAAAAAGAGAATGTTTATTTGAGTGAATGGGTGGAAGTTGATGATATTGGAAACCGAATTGAAATGGAAATGAAGGAATATTATTTATACAATTCTCCGAGAGGTTATTTTTTAGCCTTATCCTATCCAAAACGAGAAAAAAAGAAAGCAGATGAGTACTGGAATACGATTCGAAGTAGTTTTGTTGTGAAAGATTAAAATCGATTAGGAACCAATATGTTTGTCTCTTTTGTTGAAAATAAATACCGGAAAAAACCCGAACCGAGTGATGGGTCTCCGTCGTTATTCTTTCAACTATGGTTAGGTTTGGCATTTATATTTGTCTTTAGCGTCGTATTGTTACCGTTTGGTGTTTATTGGCCACTTTCTCATTCTATTTGGATCTTACTGGTCTTTTTTTTACCTTTGGTTTTTATAGGAATTCACTTTATCAAATCAAGTGGGTATATAATCCTCTTTGCTGTTTTTTTGTCGTTACTTGCGGGAGGGAACGTTCTTTTGTTTTTAGGGGACGCCATTGGCTACAAGTTAGGTCTCACTTCCCAATTTGATGTCTTACCAGAAGAGTCACATTTGGCACTGGGGAATCGTTATTTATATTTAAGAGAATTTTATTTGGATGATTCTGATTCCGGTTCATTTCGATCTCCCTTACTTGTCAGACGTAGATCAGGTAGTGTTGTTTATGGTCCCGTCATTACCTTCCAATACAAAAGGATTCGTGCAGTTTCTGGAAAGGATACTAAATTGCCAATGTATGCATTGTGTTATTCGAAAGAGAATGGAAATTGTTCGGTCTCTAGTCTATTTTCGGGAGGAGTTTTGTTAAAAGAAACAATCTGGGAAACAAAGGAAACAAAATTGAATCAAGATTCTATTTTTATCATTTGGAAAGATCGATTGGATTCTGAATATGAAACGAAAGGTATCTTTTCGTTTTTATTCTTAATTTTACTTCATCTTGTTTGGGGCATTGTGGTTTATTTGCCTCTTAGAAATTGAGCAGACTAAAATTTTTATCTTAATACTATCTTAATGTAATCTTGTTTATCCTTAAACTGCCAAGTCTTTACTAGAAACCTGTTTTATGGCAAGATAAGAGTATGGTAGAATTACTCTATTTTCCTTTTTACATTGGGTTACTGATTTTAGTTTCACCGTTTTTCGGTTATTACATGGCCTTCATTTTGAATGCAAACGTTTTGCCTGGTGAAGTTATTTTGAATCGATTCCTTTACTCCGGTGAACCAACTAACCAAAATGCCAAACAATATTTGCAGAGTTTAGTTTGGTTTCATCTACTAGGTGGGGCATTCCTATTTTTGATGTTACGATACCAAAATGTTTTACCTCTAAATGCGATGAAAATCGAAGGTATGGATTGGGACTTGGCTCTGAACACTACCATTTCCTTTATTACGAATACCAATTGGCAAGCTTATTCGGGAGAGAGCCAACTCAGTTACTTTTCACAAATGGTTGGCCTTACACCTCAGAATTTTTTGAGTGCTGGTGTTGGGATTTCTGTATTAGCGTTTGTGAGCCGGGCATTGGTTTCTTCTTCTGAACAAAAGTTTGGAAACTTTTGGCAAGATTTGTTTCGTTCTACATTTTATATCCTTCTCCCCGTATCGATCCTTGTTGCGATTCTTTTGATCTCACAAGGAGTCATCCAAACTTTGAGGGAACCGATTTCTCTTCTGGGAACAGACTACCAACCGATCCCACTTGGTCCTGTTGCATCACAAATCGCGATCAAACAAATTGGAACCAATGGTGGAGGATACTTTGGAGTGAATAGTGCACATCCATTTGAAAATCCAACACCAATCTCTAATTTGATCGAAATGTTTTCGATTCTCTTTATCCCTGCTTCCTGTGTATTTTTGTATGGAAAGATTACCAATTCCTTCAGACATGCATGGGTTGTATTTTTTGTTATGCTGAGTTTGTTAGTGTTAGGATTTTTCGCAGTTTTCTTTTCCGAATGGAATCATCCAGGATTTTGGGAAGGAAAGGAAACTCGGTTTTCATTAACGGAATCTTCCTTATGGTTATCGGTTACGTCTGCAGCATCGAACGGTTCTGTCAATTCGATGCATGATAGTTATTCTCCGTTAGCTGGCGGAGTTGCTATATTCCAGATTATGTTAGGTGAAATTATCTTTGGTGGGGTTGGTGCAGGCATGTATGGAATGGTTCTTTTCCTCATCCTTACCGTATTTTTATCAGGTCTCATGACAGGAAGAACACCAGAATATTTTGGTAAAAAAATTGGAAGTTATGAAATCAAATGGACCTTGTTTGGAATCCTGACTCCAACCGTTTGTATTTTGATCGGTACAACGATTACCATTTTTTTGAACTCTGGTTTTACCGCAAAAGGCCCCCATGCACTTTCTCAAATCCTCTATACTTTTAGTTCTGCTTCAGGCAATAATGGATCTGCCTTTGCTGGATTTGGAGCAGATACCATGTGGGGGAATTTATCTCTCGGCTTTTGTATGTTTGTTGGTCGTTTTAGTGTGATTTACGCAGTCATCATGGTCGCTGCGAGTTTAGGCAGTAAAATCACAACAAAATCATCAGAAGGTAATTTTCGATTGGATACAGTTTTGTTCGGTATGTTAAGTTTTAGTGTGATTGTGATTGTTTGTGGTCTGTCTTTTTTTCCAGTATTGGCCCTTGGTCCTATATTGGAAGACTTAATGATACGAAGTGGTATTTTCTTTTAAGAGGAATTATATGAAGTCTAACTATTTTAGTTCAAAGGAATTGTTTCTTTCCTCTACTGGGAATGCATTCCAAAAATTTTCACCCAAATATGCGTTTTCCAATCCAGTAATGGCCACGGTTTGGATTGGAACCTTACTACTGTTAATTCAAATTTTATATTATTTAGCCATTGGAGTTACTCTAAAGAATGAGTTTCCAATTTTTTTCTGGTTAGTATTGACTTTGTTATTTGCCAATTTCGCAGAAAGTGTTGCGGAAGGACGAGGTAAGGCAAGAGCCGATGACCTTCGTAAAACAAGATCTTCTACTCTTACAAAAAAAGTAAACACAGCAGGTGATAAAAATTTTACCGAGATCACATCGAGTGAATTGAAAGTGGGAGACATTGTTTTCGTGGAAGCTGGTTTTACCATTCCCGGAGATGGGGAAGTGGTTTTGGGAATCGCCAGTGTGGATGAATCCGCTGTGACTGGTGAGTCTGCTCCAGTGATCCGCGAAAGTGGAGGCGATCGTTCTGCAGTGACAGGAGGAACGAAGGTAATTTCGGATTATCTTTATATCCAAATCACGGCAAAACCTGGAGAAAGTTTCATTGATAAAATGATTTCGATGATAGAAGGAGCCTCTAGGCAAAAAACACCTAACGAAATCGCTTTGGGAATCTTATTAATCGCTTTAACCATTTTGTTTTTTTTAGGTGTCGTCACGTTGATACCGATTGCGAATTTTGTGGGAAATCAAATTGGTCAAAACTGGAATTTTGATTTTTCAGTTTGGCTTGCCTTGTTTGTTTGCCTAATACCAACAACGATCGCTGCCTTGTTAAGTGCGATAGGGATTTCTGGTATGGAAAGACTCATTCGGTACAATGTCATTGCTAAAAGTGGAAAAGCTGTGGAAGCAGCAGGCGACATCCACGTCCTATTACTTGACAAAACAGGAACAATTACATTGGGCAATAGGGAAGCACATCAATTTTATCCTGTTGATGGTATTTCGGAAGAGGAACTCGCTGATGCCGCCCAACTTTCTTCCTTATCCGATGAAACACCAGAAGGACGTTCGATTGTCGTTTTAGCCAAACAAAAATACGCAATCAGAGAAAGAAACTTAAATGCATTAGATGTTAGGTGGATTCCATTTTCAGCATCAACAAGGATGAGTGGTGTGGAAGTATATGAAAAAGGTTTGGAAGTCCGAAACATTCGAAAAGGTGCGTTTGATTCTATCAAAAAACATATCGAATCATTGGGTGGAGTGGTTTCAGATAAGAATCAAGTAATGATTGAACAAATTTCTAGAAAAGGGAGTACACCAATCCTCGTCTCCGAAGGAAAAAAATTACTCGGAGTGATTGAACTCAAAGACATTGTGAAGGGTGGTTTAAAGGAAAGGTTTGCCTATCTAAGGAGAATGGGGATTCGCACTGTGATGATCACAGGAGATAACCCACTTACTGCAGCTGCAATTGCTGCTGAAGCAGGTGTTGATGATTTTATCGCAGAAGCCACTCCAGAAGCCAAGTTAAAACGAATCCGAGAAGAACAAGCAAACGGATATTTGGTGGCAATGATTGGAGATGGTACAAATGATGCACCTGCTCTGGCCCAATCAGATGTGGGAGTCGCCATGAACACAGGTACCCAAACAGCAAGAGAAGCAGGTAATATGATCGATTTGGATAGTAATCCAAGTAAACTGATTGAAATTGTTGAAATTGGGAAACAACTTCTCATGACAAGAGGTGCACTCACAACGTTTAGTATCGCAAATGACGTTGCCAAATACTTTGCAATCCTGCCTGCCTTGTTTTTACCTTTGGCTCCTTTAAATATCATGCAATTGTCTAGTCCAGACAATGCGATTCTTTCGGCAGTGATTTTTAATGCTTTGGTAATTCCAGCACTCATTCCACTTTCACTCCGTGGAGTTAAGTATGTTCCCAAATCACCGGACCAAGCTCTACTAAGGAACTTTCTAATCTATGGAGGTGGTGGTATGGTGTTTCCTTTTTTTGGTATCAAATTGATCGATTGGATTTTATCAGGAGGATTTTAATGAAATCAAAAGAAACACACCAATGGGAAATCACAATTCGATTCCTTTTTCTATCGATCATATTCCTCGGTTTTTTATATCCACTTACCATCACAGGGATTGGGGGATTTCTTTTTCCTAAACAAGCAAAGGGAAGTTTAATCGAATCAAATGGGCAAATTGTGGGAACTGAGCTTTTTGCAAAAAAGGAAACATCCGAGTTATTGTTTCGCTACCGTCCAAGTGCTGCGTCTTATTCTACTCTTCCAAGTGGGGCATCAAATTTAAGTCCTTCCAGTTTGGATTTAAAGGATTTGGTGGAAGAGAGGAAAAAAGAATTAATGTTGATGGGCATAAACCCAATCATATGCCAAGAACTTTTGTATACTTCTGGATCTGGACTTGATCCACATATCACAAAGGAATGTGCTTTAGAACAAACAAAACACTTAAGTTCAGTGACAGGAGTCAATTTGGATTCTCTAAATACTCTCGTATTACAATATGTGGAATCTCCATTGTTTGGTTTTATCGGGCGCGGGCGAGTGAATGTATCCAAATTAAACCAAAAATGGAAACAAATGCAAATGGGAACAAATCCAAAATGAATGAAGGCAAACGACCTGAAGATTTTTTGTCTCTTGCAAACCAGTTAGAGACAAACAAATTTGGAACTTTAAAAGTATATTTTGGAATGTCTCCTGGTGTAGGAAAAACCTATGCGATGTTAACGGAAGCTCACCATCTAAAACAAGATGGTGAAAATGTTAAAATTGGTATTGTTGAAACACATGGTAGGGCAGAAACAAAAGCTTTAGTGGATGGATTGGAAAGGATTCCACTCAAAAAAATTGAATACCGTGGAAAGTTTTGGGAGGAAATGGACGTTGAAACGATCCTAAAAGAAAAACCAAGTTATGTATTAGTGGATGAATTGGCGCACACAAATATTCCAGGGTCAGTCAATAACAAACGATACCAGGATGTATTATTACTACTAGATGCAGGAATCAATGTTTTATCAACAGTCAATGTCCAACATTTAGAAAGCCAAGTTGATTCGATCGAAAAGATTCTACAAAGTCCAGTAAAAGAAACCATTCCAGATAGTGTTTTAGAGAGAGCAGACGAACTTGTGTTAATTGACATTATCCCTGATGAATTGTTAAAAAGACTTTCTGAAGGTAGAGTGTATATTGCCGATAAAATAGTACAAGCCAAAGAGAATTTTTTTCGAAAAGAAAATCTAACGTATCTCAGGGAATTATCACTTACCTATACAGCCAAGTATGTTGAAAAAAGAATGCCTCAAGGTAGAGAGAGGATAATGGTTGCAATCTCGGCAAGCCCTCATTCTAAAACATTGTTAAGGAATGCAAAACGTTTATCCTTGGAGCGGAATTCCGAATTGTATGCTTTTTTTTCTGAAAGTGAGGAAACAAAAGACTCAGAATCTGCCCATGCCATTCGTTCCCACATCCGCCTTGCAAAAGAACTTGGTGCAGAAGTGGTTCATTCATTTGAATCAGATCCTGTAGTGGGAATTGTCTCTGCTGTACAAGAAAAAAGAATCCATCGTTTGGTAATCGGGGGATCGAGAAAACGTGGTTTTTTTTCTTTGTTACACAAAAACATTACAGAAAAAATCTTAAACCAACTCCGAGATGTAGAAGTGATCATCATTCCCTACCATGATGATCGCAAATTCCATTTTGAGTTTTATCAAAAATTAATTCCTTCTTCTAGTTTACGACAATACGTTGCTATCTTTGCATTAACATCCTTTGTTACAGTCATTAACTTATTTTTTATTTCTTATATAGGATACTGGACCGTTTCTATTTTATATTTGTTCTACGTTGCTCTGCTGGGAATGTTTTTTAGCAGAGGTCCTGTCTTACTTGCAGCCATTTTATCTGCAAGTTTTTGGAATTTTTTGTTCATACCTCCTCTGTATACTTTTTATATTTCCAAATTAGAAGATGCCTTGATGTTTATCATCTTTATGTTGATTGCTTTGATAAACGGTGGATTGACAGCTAGACTGAAAAAAAATGAAACCAAACTTAGATCCCGTGAAGAAAAATTATCAATCTTATATGAATTAGCACAAAACTTATCTAAGACATCGACATCCAAAGAAATTGTAGAAACAGGAGATTCCTTTTTTAAGCGCATCTTTCCATTCCCAGTGAAATTACATTTTTACCAATCAGGTGAATTTATTCCAAGTATTTTAGACCAAAAAGATTTAGCAGTTGCCTCATGGACCATTAAGAACGGAAAACCAGCGGGTAGATATACTGATACTTTGTCACTTTCGAATACAACCTTTTATCCTTTGGTGTCACCAGGTGGTATAACAGGAGTTATTAGTGTGAAAGCAAGTATTGAGCCAAGTTTGGAAATGGAGATTTTATTAAATACTGTTGCTAACCAAGTTGCTTTAGCCCTCGATAGGGATGCTCTCTCGGAAGATGCGAAAAAAAACTATTTGATCAAAGAGTCGGAAAAGTTATACAATTTAGTTTTCAATTCTCTTTCCCATGAATTGAAAACACCGCTAACGTCTATTAGGGGTTCTGCTTCAGCCTTATTAGATCCAGATATCGAATCTAATCCGAAGGCAAGGAGGGCATTACTTGAGGAAATCCAAGAAAGTTCACTTGTATTGAATTTGTTATTGGGGAATTTATTGGATATAAGTCGAATCGAATCGGGGTATTTGACCATTAAAAAAGAAAAGGTATATCCCTCCGACATTATTCACGATGCCATTTCTTACCTTGGTAAAAACAAATTGAATCATACGATCGTTACAAATTTAAATGAAAATGATTTTGTTATGGATTTAGACCGTGTTTTATTTTCACATGCAATCTTTAATTTATTATACAACGCATGTATGTACACACCATCTGGATCAACAATTTGGATCTCAATTCAGAAATTGGATGAAGAAAGTTTACGTTGGGTTGTGGAAGATAATGGGAATGGATTGCCTATCGATTCTTCTAGGATATTTCAGAAGTTCTATCGAGGTGAATCGTCTGGTAAAATTGGTACCGGGCTTGGCCTTGCCATTACAAAATCGATAGTAGAATTACATGGCGGTCAAATTGAAGCTGTAAACCGTAAGGAAGGTGGAGCAAAGTTTGTCATTGACATTCCTCTTTAAGGCCATAAAAAAAATATATGAATCATGATATGATACTATTGGTAGATGATGATGGTGCCATTCGAAAAATGTTACGAATTGCACTTGAGGCAAAAGGGTATCAGATCATGGAAGCTGTTTCTAAAAAAGATACAATTGAATCAATCGCGCTACATTCTCCAAAACTAGTCTTACTCGACTTACAATTACCTGATGGAAATGGTTTGGAGGTAATCAAAGAAGTGCGTACCTTTTCCGATGTTCCTTTTATCGTATTGTCAGTAATGAATTCTGAGGAAGATAAAATTGCCTTACTTGATGCAGGTGCAGATGATTATATCACAAAACCATTTAGTATGGGTGAACTCCTTGCCAGGATTCGCACTGCATTTCGTAGATTGCCAACGGAAGAAACTCCTATCAATTGGGAAAATGAAAACTTGGTCATTGATTTTCTTAACCACCAGGTGGTAAAAAGTAATCAGACCATTCAATTAACACCAACTGAATTTCAAATCTTGACATTTCTTGTGAAAAATTCAGGAAAAATCATCTCTCATGAACTCTTAATTAAAACCATATGGGGAGAAATGGCACAAAATGAGATGAATTCACTGCGTGTCCATATCACCCAATTGCGTAAAAAAATTGAAAATACACCTAACCAACCAGAGTGGATCATAACAGTTCCAGGTGTTGGTTACCGATGGGCAGATTAGTTCATTCCACTCTATAACCATTTCCTTTGATTGTTTGTCATTTGAATGGATTTTGTATTCTTAATGTTTTCTTAACTCGAAATCGTTTTTCATAATCTCTCAACGCTTGTGGCATGGATCTTTTTCTGATACCGTATTAGTATCATGTTGAATCAAGTCACAATTCATTTTTACCTTTCAAATATTTTACAAGTGAAATCAATTGTAAAATTTGTTTTGATACTTTTTGGTTTTTGCCTCTTGTTTTCTCCGATCCAATCAGAAGGAATCAAAGAAACAGAGGATGATACCAAGTCTGCTTTGAAACAAAAAACAATAACCCTTCCTAGTTCCTTTCAGTTTGGTGGATTTATTGATTCGTATTATGCATACAACCGAAATCTTCCCAAAGATACCGAAAGAAACTACACGACACAAGCTGTTCGGAATGATGAATTTAATATCAACTTAGCCTATATCGATGCGAAAGTAGAAGAAAAAAATTATCGTGGTCGATTGGCATTTCAGTGGGGAACCTCAGTGAACGCGAATTATGCGGCTGAAGTGACGACTGAAAAATACTCAAATCAGGCTTCTGTTAAGAATATCCAAGAAGCCTATACTGGTTTCAAACTTGGGAAAGATACTTGGATCGATATAGGAATTTTTTTTGGTAATATCGGTTATGAGTCTTGGATTTCACATAATAATGTAAACTACACACGAGCGTTTGCCTTAGATTATGTACCTTACTATTCTTCCGGGGTTCGTTTGTCTCACCAATTTACTGACAAGTTGAGTGGACAGATTCAAATCTTAAACGGTTGGCAAAACATAACGGATAATAATAAAGACAAATCGTTTGGAAGCCAGATAAAATATATATTCAATCAATATTTTACTCTTACACTGAATCAATTTGTTGGGAATGAAGCGCCTAACTTCGAAAGAAAACAGATGCGTTACTACAATAATACAATTTTGGAGTGGAATGTTACTGATCGATTCAAACTAGTTGGTCAATTTGATATAGGTGCACAGAAAGCAAAACAAAGTTTTGAATATGCGCCATGGTTGGCATTATATGATCCAAGTTTAGGAGAATATCGTGAGACTCTTTCCAATGAGTATCGGCAATGGTACCATGGAACGATTTGGGCTAGTTTTTTATTAACCCCAGAGTACCGATTGAGTTTTCGACTGGAACGTTTTTATGATCCTTTGCAAGTGTTAGCTACCACTGGAACAAGGAATGGATTTATGGCCAATGGTTACACAACTACTTTTGATATTTTAAGTTTTGATCCCGGTTTATTACGATTGGAATATGTTTACCGACGTTCCGCCGATTCTATATTTGCCTACCGAGATGGGCTGACCTCAAAAAAAGAAGATTTAGTCATTGTAGCATTTTCTTTGAAATTTTGAGTTTCCTTCTGGTTTTGTTCCATCTCAATTCCATTGCAAATAAGAGACAATTGTAAACTGAATGTAATCTATATGTAACAATAGTCCTGCATACTGTTAAATCAATAGCAGATTGTTATTTACCCATGCATTTTGTTGCAAAAATGAAGATAAAGAGTTCCCGAGTTAGTTCCGTCTATCGAAACCTGCTATTTGTTTTTTTATTAGCAGGATTTGCGGGTAACCTTCTTTTCGAGACAGAAAATCTATATAAGCAAGATTTAGAGGAACCTTCCCTTGGAATGGTATTCCATGCAACGAAGCAGTTTCCAGCTAATTCTGAAGAAACGTTTTTAATCAATGAATCTGATACAAACGACCAAGAAGAAGAAGGTCAAACTTTTGTAGAATCAAACCTCTGTTTTTTGAATTGTCCTAAGGAAATCGAACCAAACATCGAATGCCAAAGGAATCATTTCGAAAATCAAATCTATTTTTCCAAATTAAGTTATTATCACGAATACAACATCCCACCTCCTTCTCTAATTTAAATTCAATCTTTAAAACCAAAACGGTAACCCAATTCATTGGGCTAACCAATATTAGATTCTATTTATTTTGGAGAATTAAATGTTTCATCTCTTTAAAAATCCTTATGGGGTACGTATCCCACAAAGGAACATCATCTTATTTTTTTTATTCAGTAGTATTTCTCTTTTCCAACCAGTTTTATCTCAAAGTGCAACTGAGTTATATGAGGACAAGGATACAGGACAAATTTTTACGAAACCAGGGAATAATCGGGTTAAGATAGATAAATTCCCAAGTGTTCCTGATGATCGTACAAACAAAACCAATCACAATGTAACAACATTACCAGATGCCTTTGCACATCGACCTGATGATGTCAGTAAAGAAAAACTTACGATTACAGGAAGGGTTCAGTTTCGAGGTGCCAGTGGAACCGCACAATCTCCACTTTCCAACGGACATAGAGATTTTAATGCCATTGATTATGCATTTCGCAGGTTACGCTTAGGTGCAATGTATGAGAACGATTGGTGGGGAGCAAGTATCCAACTTCGACTAGAGAATATGTTGAATCGTGTTGATCTCTCTCAAACAACACAAACCGTAAATTATACGGATGCGAGTGGAAGGCCAGGAAGTGTTAATGTTGTAACCAACGAACGATTAAAAGACAACAGAGGTTATATCCAAGAAGCAGTGATTTATACAAAACTTCCATATGCTGGAGGTCGAATCACATTAGGCCAAATCAATGTGCCATTTAACAGAGAATACATTGGTTCAAGTGCCAATCTTGTATCTTTGGAGAGGAGTATGGTGACAGCGGCTCTTCCACAATTCGACAATGGTATCATGTTACAAGCAACACCATTGAAGGAAATTCATCCGAAGTACGAACGTTACCTACATCTATCGTTTATGGTGGGAAATGGAAAAGGTGGGGGTGGTGATTATGGAACGGGAAGAAGGCAAGATCTTACTACTTCCAATCGTTACGGCTTTGTGAATATTTCCCCAACGTATTATGGTAGGGCAGTTTGGAATGTGTTTGGAAGTTTAAAACGAGAATCGGATGGCCGTGAAGTGAATTGGCAAGAGGGAGAGGAAATTTTCCAAAGGGATATGAAATTATCTTTGGGATCAGCGTTCCAACAAACTCAAAACCTTGTCACACCTGCTGTATCTGCGATGGAATACAATGCGGGAACGACAAGTGGAATCTCATTTGTTACACCCCAAGGAGTGAATGGATACCCTTCCGCTGATGGAGGAAGTTCTACGCTTGGATACAATACACAAAATGGTGGTACAACTCCGGGACGAACCAAGATGGGACTCATTGCCCATACATATGATGCTACTTTTACATGGAGTGGGTTTTATTTCAATACTGCTTATACAAAAATGAGTGGGCCTGCATCAAACGGTCTCATCGGTTGGCATACAACATTTGGATACAATATCCCAATTACTAACAAATTTTATCTAATGCCAATCTTTAAATATGACCAATTGATGGGAGATTTTAATCGAAATGGTAATCGTCATGATCCAAATGAAACCTTACGTATCTATTGGATTGGATTAAATCTATTTGGTGATAAACATCATTATAAAGTACAACTTTATTATGAAATCCTTGCAAACAAACTTGATAGAGATGTGAATACGGGAAGCCCAATGCTCATTGATGACAGAAGGATATACCTCCAAGTACAAGCAAATTTTTGGACAGGCACAACATCTCCAGAATCGTATGGTTATCGATCAAATTAGAGGAATTAACATGAAAAAATTTTATATCATATCAATTATCGTATTACAGATGTATTGTGTTCAATCGAAAGTTCAAAATACAGATGGAATGACAGCATTGTTATTGAATAATGCATCCAATGGAGCAGTATCCGACAAATACAATAATGGATCTTTAGTCCATATCAAAAGAGCCGACCTTGTAAACCTATCCTTTACAGGAGAATGTTATGACAGTTTCACTTTGGTTGGAATTGTTGTGAGTCCATCTAACTATTATAATACGCCGCAAGGAGGTTCTGGGGGGATATTCAATACGGATTTAGAAAAGTGGAATCTTTCTCTATCAAATTGTAACTCCCTTGGATTTTCACCTCCCAATAATACAAATTTTGGCTCAAGTACGCAAAGACCAAACTCCAATCAAACATTTACCTTTAAGATGTATAGTTGTGATCCAAACAATAATCCATGTTCAAACAATGCCATTAAGGCATCTGGTTTTTGAAATGATTGTGAGTGAATCATTATGATTGTAGTAGAAACTCTGACTAAACGAAGGAACCGAAATGATAACGTTTTGTTTGGGCCTAAAAGGGCATTCAGGGATGCAAAGGATCTAAAAAATGAAAACCTTTTTTCAGAAAACGAGGTCTAAATTTCGTTCATAGATGTTTCTCCTTATGAGACCCGCAGGGAGGGGCCAATATCCCTGATTTTCTTTTTTTTCTTTCCAATCCAGTTCCCGTTTCTAATTTCTTTCCATGTTCTTTCGATTCCGCATTTTTTTGTCCGTCATTCTCTCTCTTATTTTGGTGCGTTCCGATTTTTCCCAAGTTTCACCACCTTCCATTGAATTTTTTACCCCCAATGGTTTTGTCAAAGAACCCAAACAAGTAACCGCTCGTTTCACAAAACCCATGGTGGCGCTGGGTGATGTCCGCCCAGAAACTGAAATTTTCCAAGTGAAGTGTCCTTTTCCTGGAACCAGTCGGTTCATTGATTCCACCACTTGGGTGTATGAATTTGAAAAAGAATTACCAGGCGGAGTGGAGTGTTCCTTTGTTTTAAAAGAGGGAATTAAGTCATTTAGTGGTGAAAAGATACAAGGGGAAAGATCGTTTGGATTCCACACAGGTGGACCATCTGTAAAGTATGTTACCCCTTACCAAGAAAGTACGATTGCGGAAGACCAAGTATTTATATTAAACTTAGATGGAATACCTGACCTTGGTAGTTTTCAAAAATTTGCGTACTTTCGTTCCGAAGAATTGGGAAATCGAATTCCAGTTGTACTCATCACTGGTTCTGAACGAAAAACATTTTTGCAAACAATGGGGAAAAAGGACAAAGAAGAAATCATTGTTTTAAAATCCAAACAAACGTTTTTGCCAGAAAAACAAATCCAACTTGTGCTTGGAAAAGGAATTAAGTCTGTATGGGGTGGTGCCATCCCAGAAGATGAAGTTCTCACTTTCACAGTAAGACCTGTATTTTCTGCACGGTTTAGTTGTGAGAGGACAACCGCCGATGCAAATTGTATTCCGATACTTCCAGTAAGTTTATCTTTTAACTCACCCGTCTCACAAGAGTTAATTGAAAAAATTAAGTTGGTGGATAAGGATGGAAAGGAGTATCCAAAGCAAAAAGTAACAAGTAAAGGGAACGAATATTCGGATTGGGTAAGTTTTCCAGGTCCATTCCCAGAAAATGCTGAGTTCCAGATTAAGATTCCCGACATAGTAGATGATGCAAACAGGAGTTTGGCGAATAGCGCGGCCTTCCCATTAAAATTTAAAACGGATGAATTTCCTCCCCTTGCAAAATTTAGTGCAAAGTTTGGAATTTTGGAAGCAAAAGCAAATCCTGCACTTCCTGTCACCTTACGTAACTTAGAAGCAAGTCTGCCTATCAAATCGACTTCCCTGGGAATGGGTGCAAAAAGTCAAAAAACGATGGACATTGTAGAAATCCAAAAGTGGTTTCAAACTCTATCCAAAGTGGAAAGGAACCAATCTGTTTTCCAATCACCTATCTCCAATACAAAAATAAATTCTTTCCAGTTACCTAAACCGAATGGCAAAAAACCAATGGAAGTTGTCGGAATTCCTTTTGATTCACCTGGATTTTATGTTGTTGAATTAACGAGTGAAGTACTTGCAAACCATCTCTTTGCACAAGGAGAAGGTAAAAAAATGTATGTATCGAGTGCGGCACTTGTTACCAATTTATCTCCACATTTTAAATGGGGAAAGGATACTAGTTTAGTTTGGGTGACAAGTTTGGATACGGGTCTTCCTGAAGCTGGCGTACAAATTAAAGTTTTAGATTGTAACGGTAATATTCGAGGAGCTGGAATCACTGGAAAGGATGGAACCATGCTCTTTGGAAATATCAATTTCCAGGAAGTACCGTATTGTGGTTATCATGAGTTGGGTTCTGGTCTTACCGTTTTTGCTCAAAAAAATGATGATATCAGTTTTACTTCCAGTACATGGGAAAAGGGAATTGAGAGTTGGCGTTACCAACTTCCACAAACTAGTGCAGGATACGCAAATTATTTAGAATCCATTGTTCTTGATCGGACACTTTTCAAAAAAGGGGAAACTGTTCACCTAAAACACGTTAGACGTAGTTTTGGAAATAAAGGTTTAATACCTGCAGAACCAAAAGACTATCCGAATACTGTTGTCATCAAACATGAAGGTTCTGGTGAAAGTTATACGACACCATTGGTTTGGTCATTCCCAGGCCACGCCGAGTCCGAGTTTAAAATTCCAAAAAATGCAAAACATGGTGTTTATCTAGTAACCTATCCATATAACCAAGAAGATACAAGTTATGGTCGAACCATCACACAATTTCGTGTGGAAGAATTCCGTCTGCCAGTCCTAAAGGGGAATATACAACTATCTTCCGAATCACAAAGCCTTGTTTCTCCCAAAGAAACAAAGGTACTTTTTGGATTGGAATACCTGTCAGGTGGTGGTGCATCACTTACTCCTGTGAAAATCCGTTCACAAGTGGTGCCAGGTTATTATAGTCCAAAAGAAGAATATTCAGAATTTACATTTTCGCCAGAAACCATCAAAGAAGGAAAGTGGAAGGTGAGTGGGTATGAGGAAGAGGAAGTTGAGGAAACAAAACCAAAGGTCCTTTCCACAAATGCAAAAACGGATTCAAAAGGATTTTTAGAATACAAATTTGAAAATTTAAAATCCCTTCCAGGTTATGGCAACTTCCAAGTGGAAATGGAATATGCAGACCCAACTGGAGAAATTCATACGATTTTCAGGAGTTTTCCTGTTTCACCATCAGAAGTTCATTTAGGAATTTTACCTGACGGATGGTATTTCACAGAAGACAAAGTAAAACTACAGTTAGTTGTATTAGATGCTAAAGACAAACCCGTTCCATCTCAGAAAATTAAGGTAAATGCTTACAAAAAAGAATTTTATTCCAATCGGAAACGACTCGTTGGAGGTTTTTATGCTTACGAACACTATGAAGAAGTCAATCAGTTAGGAGAGTTTTGCGAAGGAAAAACGGATAACAAAGGGATTCTAATTTGTGAAGCAAAAGCACCAGCTACAGGTGACATCGTTTTTGTTGCGGAAACAAAAGATAAAAATGGAAATCAAACTAACTCCACTTATAATGTATGGGTGAGTTCTAAGGAAGAAATTTGGTTTGATGTCAGTGATCATAACCGAATGGACATCTTACCTGAAAAACGCTCCGTTGAAATTGGTGAAACCATCAAGGTTCAGGTTAGATCTCCTTTTAGGGAGGGAACTGCTCTAGTCAGTTTAGAGAGAGAAGGTGTGATCGATTATTTTGTTACACCAGTGAGTGGAAAAGATCCCTTTATCAACATTCCAATCAAAAAAGAATATGCTCCCAATGTTTATGTTTCTGTTTTTCTTGTGCGTGGGCGAATGGGGGATCCAAAACCAACAGGCCTTGTTGACTTAGCCAAACCAAGTTACCGTTTGGGGCTTTCTATGTTAAAAGTTGGATACAAACCGTACAGTTTGTCCGTTTCGGTCACTCCCAATAAAAAACAATACCAGGTTAGAGAAACAGCAGAAGTGGAATTGGAAATTAAATCATCAGATGGCAAAATCCCTTCCGAGTCAACGGAAGTTACATTGGCAGTTGTGGATGAAGCATTATTAGAACTTTCTCCCAATCCAACTTGGAATTTATTAGATGCGATGATGGGGACAAGACCTCTACAAGTGGTAACGTCGACAGCTCAATCACAAATCATTGGGAAACGTCATTTTGGGCTCAAAGCAAAACCTGAAGGTGGTGGTGGGGGAAAACAATCCACTCGTTCTCTTTTTGAAACCTTATTGTATTGGAAAGGAAAGGTGATTGTAGGAAAAGATGGAAAGTATAAATTTAGTTTTCCATTAAACGACTCACTCACCAGTTTTCGTATCGTTGCCGTTGCTAGTTCCGGTCCAAAAGAATTTGGAACAGGGATGGCAAAAATCCAATCCTCCCAAAAAATCCAAACTTTTTCTGGAATCCCACCAGTTGTTCGCATGGGGGATAGTTTGCACCACGAAGTGACTTTGCGAAACGCAAGTGATACCAAAGAACAACTTCGGCTTCGACTCAGTGTCGTAGATTCAAAAAATGGATCGGAAAACAAAACAGAATTAGAAACCAAATCGGCAATGTTATCTCCTGGGGAATCAAAAGTGATCACTTGGGATCTTACGGTTCCGGAAGAGATTGTGAAACGTAAATTTTCATTAGAAGTTTCTTCACCTAACGGAACTGTGATGGATTCTTTGTCAGTGGAACAAAATGTGATTCCAGCTTTTACGGAAAGAGTGTACCAAGCAGGGCTTCTATTATATGAAGCACCATTTAAGGAATCCGCACAAACTCCACCAGGCTCTAAACCAAATACTGGCAAGATGGTTTGGAAAGCTTCCCCTACAATTTTAACAAGTACATCGGGAATCCAAAAGTATTTCCAAACCTATCCTTATTCTTGTATGGAACAACGAGTTTCAAAAGCGATAGGATTACGATCGGATGGATTATGGAATGATGTTCTAGCCGATCTAAATTCATTTTTAGATTCAGATGGACTTGTGAAGTATTTTGCTCGAATGGATTATGGAAGTGAGTTACTTTCTGCTTATGTTTTAACATCTGCTAAGCTGACAAATAAAACCATACCTGATGAAGTTTTATCAAAGATTATGAATGGTTTACAAGGATTTTTGGACGGAAGGGTTTATGGTGAAAGGTATCGATTTGGTGCCGATCTTGTTGTCAGAAAAATCATCGTATGGGAGGCATTAACTCGTTACCAAACGTATGAGTGGGAACAAGTGCGTCCCATTTTTGATAACCTGGAATTTTTACCGACTGCATCACTCATTGATTTATCTGAAATTTACAATCGTGTGAATGGAGCCGATCCAAAAGTCAAAAATCGTCTGTACAGTGTTTTGCGATCAAAACTAAACCTACAAGGATCCGAGTTAATCATTGCTGATTCTGGTTTTACCAATCCATGGTGGATTCTCGGCAGTAAAGATTATACGATGGCAAAATTTTTGTTATGGTCCATTTCGGAACCCGCATACAAAAAAGATATGCCACGAATCGTCAAAGCATTTGTCAAAATGCAAAAACAAGGAAGGTATGATAGCACACTTGGGAATGCTTATTCGGTTTTAGTTTTTGATCGTGTGAGTAAACTTCTGGAAGGCGAAAAGGTGAGTGGTGGAAAAGTCAAAATCCAAACAGAAAAAGAATCCTTAAGTTTGGAACCCAATGGCAAACAAACCGTCACACAAACTCTGGGAATGAATCCAGAAACCTTCACCGTGAGTTATGATGGAAAAGGAAAACCATGGTTGGAATGGTCCGTTCAATCTGTCCTTCCTTTACAAACTCCAATCTCCAGTGGTTACCGCCTGAAACGTTCTTTTGAACCTGTGCAAGTGGCAAAACCAGGGGTATTATCCAAGGGAGATACGATCAAAATCAAGTTAGAAATTGAGGCAGACTCTGACAAAACTTGGGTGGTAGTGGAAGATCCAATTCCACCTGGATCCCTACCTCTTGGGCGTGGGTTCGGTAGGGAATCACAGATAAACCAGGACAAACCAGGGGATACTTCCTATTACTTGAGTTTTGAGGAAAAAACCTTATCCCTCTACCGAGCTTATTTTGAATACCTGCCGAAGGGAAAACATGTGATCGAACACAGTTACCGATTAAACCATGTGGGGAATTTTATCCTACCACCAACACGTGTGGAAGCCATGTATTCACCTGAAACACATGCCGAATGGCCTAACGAAATCGTTAGGATTTCGGAAAATAAGGACTAGGAAAAGTTTACGGATAAAGTGGGTTTGGAATGATGACTCTAATGGGTCCGAACCAAGCCCCTTTTTTCCCCATCCGAATTTTTAAAATTTCCCTCTATTATTCAGTTTTTTTTTATCTATTTTTTCTCCTTTTTAATACCAGCTTTACCATTATGGGTGTCGACGTTGGCGACTTCCTTAAACAATACTTAGGTGCCTTTTTTGGTGTTTATTTGACCACTACGGCTAAAGTTTTTGCCGTTTCTCTTTTTATCCATACAAGTTTATTCACACTGGTTCACTTGGGTTTTTCCTTTTGGAATCGTTCCGTTGTTAAATGGTATTTTTTGGTGGGAAGTGTTCTACTCATAGAATGTTTTGCTCTTTTCCAATCAATGATCATGTTCCCTCAAATTTATGGGGAATTTTTCTTCTTTCGGTATCCTAGTTTTGCACCGTTTCTCTATTTTTTAACAGATACCATTTCTCCAATGGTTCCCAATTTTGTATTGGGTATTTTGGTTTTCCTTCTACTGATACTATTAGCGCGCCATGTTTACCTCCATAAAAACAAAGAAAGTTTTTTTGCCATCTTACATGTTTTGGTTTTGGGGTTTGTCCATGCCCACGGATTGTATTTGATTGGATTACTTTATTTTGTTTTTGTCATTTCGCAAGGGAAACACTATGAGAATGTTCATATCAAAACATATGGCCTTCTATTGATTTTCCTTTTGTTTTTGTATGTTCTACCAAGTTTATGGATGGGAATTTCTTCCTTACGTTACTCAGAAGTGAAAGGGAAACCACCCATCTTTATCTTATCAGCAGATTCATTACGTTACGATAAGATTGGTGCAAAGATCAATGGCCAATCAATCACTCCAAATATTGATTCATTTACGAATGATAGTTTTGTATTTCATGACCACCATACAACGATTCCACGAACTTTCCCGAGTTGGGCAGATACTCTAACTGGTAAATACTCGATGGAACATAAAATTCGAGACATGTTCCCGTCACCCGAAGAAAAACAAAGGATTGGCTCTACTTCCTTTCCTACACTCCAACAAATCCTTAAAAAAATTGGATACGATCACTTTGCTATTGGTAGTTTTGCGGCAGACATATTTCCAAGAGCCAACTTCGGTTTTGATGAAGTGTATGCTCCCAATTTTAATGCAAGGATTATGACGGTCCAAAGGACAACAGAAACACAAATTCTAATTTTGCCATTCCTTGTTGGTTCTTGGTTTTCCGGTGAAAAATACTTAGAAGAACTGGATGGACTTTCCACTTGGGGAGATGGGACCCGTTTACTCAAACGTTTTGATTCTTTGGTGAATGAAAGGGGCAAATCCCCTTATTCCATTACCTATTTTTCCAGTGTGATTCATTTTCCGTATACACCTGCTTATCCACATTACAAACGTTTTACGAATCCCCAGTATTATGGAAAATATAAGTATCTCAAATTTGTTGATCCGACAGACGCAAGTCTTCCCAATCAGGAAGAAATCTCTCAAATCAGAAGCTTATTTGATAGCGCAGTTTATGCCTTTGACCAAGAATTTGGTGAAATGGTTGGTTATCTAAAAACAAAAGGGATTTATGATGAAGCGATCATCATTTTAACTGCCGATCACGGAGAAGCACTGTACGAGGACATTCATGGGCAAGGACATGGAGAACACCTTCGTGGTGAATCTGTCACCCATGTTCCACTGATGATCAAATTCCCGAAATCTTCCAGGTTCGAATCCATTCCCTCGATCGAAAAAAATTTCGATGGCATAACTTCCAGTATTGATTTAGTTCCCACTCTTTTGGATTATTTTGAAATCCCTTCCCAATTGGAATACCCCGGTAAATCCTTATTAACAATTCTTGGACAAAAGGACTGGAAGGAAGATCGATTTGTTTATTCTGAAACTGGAATTTGGTTTTCCGATGTTGGTAACCATTTTTTCCAAAAACAAAGAATCCCATATCCGAATATACTCTCACTGCACCAAGTTGTACCTGAAGAAGACTACCAAATCATGATCACAGATCCCATTTATCGTGAAACCATTGCATTTTCGAAACACCGTAGCATTCAGAATTCTAATTACAAATTGATCTATATTCCCACTAGGGAAGGTGTAAGGTTTGAGTTGTATGACCGAATGAGAGATCCTTTGAACAAAAATAATTTATACCCCAACCATCCAATGGCTTCGAAAATGAGAGAAACCTTATACAAAACTGTAGTGAAGTGGGAGAATGCTTCACTGGCAGGAGAATATTTAATCCCCAGTTCTTTATCTGACATCAATGAAAATTAATAAGAAAAAAAGAGGAAACTATGCCGCAACGTAACGACTTAAAATCAATTTTGATCATCGGATCCGGACCAATCGTCATCGGGCAGGCATGTGAGTTCGACTACTCAGGAACGCAGGCAACAAAAGCACTTCGGGAAAAAGGGATTCGAGTGATATTGGTAAACTCTAACCCTGCGACCATCATGACTGATCCTGATCTTGCAGATGCTACATACATTGAACCTCTCACCGTTCCCGTTCTCGAAAAAATCATCAAAAAAGAAAAACCAGATGCCATTTTACCTACAGTTGGTGGGCAAACGGCTCTCAATTTAGCACTCGCCTTACATAGAGAAGGTGTGTTAGAAAAATACAATGTAGAACTCATTGGTGCAAAAGTAGAAGCGATTCGAAAAGCAGAAGATAGAGAACTCTTTAAACTCGCTATGGAAAAATTGGGGATCCGAGTTGCAAAATCATTTATGGTTTCCGACATGGATGCTGCGAGAAAAGCAAAAGACGAAATCGGATTTCCGATCATCATCCGCCCTGCATTCACATTGGGTGGTACTGGTGGTGGAACTTGTTATGATGAATCTGAATTTGATGATATTGCTCAAAAAGGATTATCAGCATCTCCCATTTCACAGATCCTTGTAGAAGAATCCGTGATGGGTTGGAAGGAATTTGAATTAGAAGTAATGCGAGATTTAAATGATAACGTGGTGATCATTTGTTCCATTGAAAATTTGGATCCAATGGGTGTTCATACAGGTGACTCCATTACTGTTGCCCCACAACAAACGTTAAGTGATAAAGAATACCAAAGATTACGTGATATGTCGATTGATATCATCCGAGAAATAGGTGTGGAAACTGGTGGATCCAATATTCAATTTGCGGTTAACCCAGAAAATGGGGATGTAATTGTCATTGAAATGAACCCAAGAGTTTCTAGATCATCGGCTCTTGCTTCAAAAGCAACTGGATTTCCTATCGCAAAAATTGCAGCCTTGTTATCAATCGGATACACTTTGGATGAAATTCGCAATGATATCACTCGCGTAACTCCTGCTAGTTTTGAGCCTTCCATCGATTATGTTGTGACCAAAATCCCTCGATTTGCTTTTGAAAAATTTCCAGGTTCTGACAACACATTAGGTGTCCAAATGAAAGCTGTTGGGGAAGCAATGGCTATCGGTAGAAACTTTAAAGAAAGTTTTCAAAAAGCCTTACGTTCCCTTGAAACAGACCGATTTGGTTTTGGAAGTGATGGGTATTTAAAAGAACTGATGGAATGGGAAGCTGTTCCAAAAGAAGAAAGGAAAACATGGCTTACAGCGAAGGTCAAACGGCCAACTGACAAACGAATTTTTTATGTAAAGATGGCATTTGATTTTGGAATGAGTGTCGAAGAAATCCATGAGATTTGTAAAATAGATCCATGGTTCTTATACCAATTTGAAGAACTTTTCCAATTGGAAAATAAATATCGAAAAGAAGGGAATTCCATCATTGAAGAAATGAAACAAGCTGGTTTTTCCAATCGACAACTTGCTTTCCTATCGAAGGAAGAACAGATTTTAGCACAAGTCCGAAGTGGTGCTGCCATTGATATCACCAAAGCAAAGGTTGATAAAACTCTAAGAGAAGAAGAAGAAAAAATTGAATCTTACTTAGAAGAGAAAAATATCCATCCTGTTTATAAACGGATTGATACTTGTGCAGGTGAGTTTGAGGCATTTACCCCTTATATGTATTCTTCGTATGATGAAGAAGATGAATCTGATGTAACTTCTAAGAAAAAGGTTATGATCCTCGGTGGTGGACCAAACAGAATTGGGCAAGGGATCGAATTTGATTATTGTTGTTGCCATGCATCCTTTTCTTTACAGGAAGCTGGTGTTGAGTCCATCATGGTAAACTCCAATCCTGAAACAGTTTCCACAGATTACGATACATCAGACAGGTTGTATTTTGAACCACTCAGTTTAGAAGACGTAATGGCAATTTTCAAAAAAGAAAGGCCTGATGGTGTGATTGTGCAGTTAGGTGGACAAACGCCACTCAAACTAGCTAAATCCTTGGAAAAAAGAGGAGTTCCAATTCTTGGAACAAGCCCTGATTCCATTGACCGAGCAGAAGATCGAAAACGATTTGCTGAAGTATTAGATAAATTAAATTTAAAATCACCAGAAAACGGAATTGCTTCTTCTAAAGACAAGGCAAGAGAAATCGCAAGAAAAATCGGTTATCCAGTGCTCGTTCGACCTTCTTATGTGTTAGGTGGTCGAGCTATGTTGATTGTCAATGAAGAAACAGAATTAGACAAATACATGGAAGAAGCTGAAGAGGTTTCTGAAGATAGGCCACTACTTGTAGATTCCTTTTTACAAGATGCGACGGAAGTAGACGTAGATGCTTTATGTGATGGAAAGGATGTGTTTATCGCAGGTATTATGGAACATATTGAGGAAGCAGGGATCCACTCTGGTGATTCCGCATGTGTATTACCTCCTCAAAGTATCTCCCAACGAATGATCCAAGAAATTGAAGAAGCAACATACCGACTTGCATTGGAATTAGATGTTAAGGGTCTTATCAATGTGCAATATGCAATTAAAGATGAAACTCTCTATGTACTAGAAGTAAATCCAAGAGCATCAAGAACAGTTCCATTTGTTGCAAAATCAATCGGCATCCCGGTTGTAAAAATTGCCGTTAGACTTATGTTAGGTGAATTTTTGGCGTCTTTCAAATTAGGGAAACGTTTTTCTGCTCCGATGATCACTGTAAAAGAAGCTGTATTGCCATTTAGTAAGTTTCCAGGTGTTGATACAATCCTTGGTCCAGAAATGAGATCAACTGGAGAAGTGATGGGAGTTGCCTCCACAAAAGGAGAAGCTTTTGTCAAAGCTCAGATTATGGCAGGGGAAGAACCACCAAAACACGGAACAGTTTTTGTTACCATCAATGATAAAACCAAAAAAGAATTATTAGAACCTGTTAGGTCATTGTCAAATTTGGGTTATAACATCATTGCAACAGAGGGAACTCATAAGTTTTTATCTGATAATGGAATTTTATCGAGTAAAATCAATAAAATCTACGATGGTTATTTTCCAAATGTAATTGATTACATCAAAGAGAAAAAAATCCATCTGATCATCAATACTCCTTTGTCGAGAGTCACAAGAGAAAATGCATTTACGATTCGCCAAGCAGCAATTAAATACAAAGTACCTTGTCTCACGACATCCCAAGCTGCAAAAGCTTTGATTCATGGACTAGTGGAAATGAAAGATAAAGGGTATTCAGTAAATTCATTACAGGAAATTCATAAAAAGAAATAAAGAAAATCGATACGATTCTTAAGCTTTTTTAGTTTGGAATCGTATCTACTTTCTCTTATGAAATCTTAACTTACAATTAAAGATTTAAATTTGAATGTCCTTTAAGAGGGTTTCAATTCGTTTTCTGTTCAATCCCAAATCAGACTTTCCGAGTCTAGATGCAGATCGAAAGTGTAATTGTTTTGTTTTTTCATCAAAATAAAACTCTACGTCATCCACATAACGCATGATAAGGGTTGTAAATTCGATATATAGGTAATTGTTTTCTTCTTTAATGATTTTGGTTCTAGGGTGGTTTAGAATTCTTTCCTTTAAAATGGAAATTGCCTCTGTTGTTGGTTTTTGATACGATACTGAACTTCGATAGTGTTCTTTGTCCGTAGGATCTGAATAACTACTAATGCAGTTTGGTGTTTTTGGACATTCTAATAATTTTCCAGATCGAATTCCCAAATTGTCTGGTCTTGTTCCCGTACAATTCAAAATGAAGAGTAAGGTGAGTATACCTACAAGGTTTGTTGTATAGTTTAGTTGTTTCATATTTATCCCCTATTGAATCTGTTTGAATCTTTGCAAATTTTTTGGAACCTGGCAAATCCTTTGTCATTAGAATGGTTTCAAATGAAATGCCAGAATACTTTTGTTAGACTGTTTCACTGGCAACAAGTCGTTTTGATCGTAAAATCGAAAAGATAAACACAAGAAGTGTTCCTATTCCGAGATAAAAAAGTCCAGTTGTGATATATCCAGACATGGGAGGGTAAATCAAATTATATCCAAATTCTGCATTCTCAACTTCCTTGGTTAATTTGCCTTCCAGTGGAGTTTTTTCCCTCAAATCATCAGAAGAGGGGAAAGTGTAAGGATCAAAATTGGCAGGCCATTGGTATGGATTTCCATAATACAAACTGTAATGTGAATCTTTGGTAAGGTTATCCGCAAAAAATAATATCTCCTCTAATGGTTGTACGGTGACCACTTCCTTTAAATGTAAGGTTTGATTTTCTCCGTCTTCAATTTGGATTGTAAATTCGGAGCTCAATGGAGAAGAGATTGGGATTTCTGCAAAATTTCCCTCTTTTTCATCATGGTTGATAGTACCTTGGAATACTGTGTCCCATTCTTTTTTATTGATTTTCCCTCGAACTGTAATCATACGTTCCCAATTTTTTTCTTCAAAAGATAGTTTAAGTTTCTGGAAACTAGTTTGGTTTTCATTGGGGAATGAAAAAAGCACTGCATTTTCTTCGAGTAATGGATTGGGCACTTGGTGTTTTTTTTCAAAATATAAGTGTTTATTTTCTTTTGAGCGTGTGACGGAAGGAAATTTTAAATTGGATCCATTTTCCACTTCTAATCGAACGTATCGGTATTTGGTATTTCCTAAATCAATTTCTCCAGAAGTCTGTGAACCATATTTGTACAAAAATACATTTTTCGTTTCTGAAAAACTGTCTGGATTATCACCTAACTTAAGTGTGATAGAAGTTTCGTAATCATATGAACTCGTCACTGTCAATTTTGAGTAGGACATTCCTTCCGGAAGTTTTGGTAGTTCTAAAACATAAATTTCCATTTCATCTTTTTTGGTGAAAAGTAAATCTGGTTTTAGTTTTTCCGTGTATTTGCTAATTTCTTCAGCATTTTGAATTCTGTAAGGAACAATTTCTCCATTGAGAGTCAAACGTAAATCGCCATAAAAAGAATGTTTATAAAACTCTTCATCGAGCAAAACTTTCACAATTTGACTCTCTCCCATTTTGGAAGGAAGTGTGATGTCTTTATTATATTTAAAATTCTCAACAGGTAAGGGTCTTGCGAAAATGTTTGTTGCCGTAAGTAAAATGATCAGTAATGAAATTGTGTATGAAGTTTTCATGTAGTTTCCTTTTTGATTCGATTGTAAAACGTTCCTGTAACGATAAGAGTGATTCCTAAAAACAAACCTGCTAGGATACGGTATCCAAGCGATAAGTTCCAAAAATCATATAAATAAAATTTAGCAACAACAAGGGCCAAAGAAACAAATCCAACCACTTTTATGGAGTGAATGTGTTTTTTGAATCCAATCACGAGTGTTGCAAATCCATAAAAAATCAAACAAATCGTGTATAAAAACATTCGTTTTTCTTCAGGGAAACCTAAATGGATTTCTACAAAGTTTCCCAGTAGGAAATAAGGATAAGCAGCGTATAAAAATAGTTTTGAAAAATTGGAAAAATGTCTACTGTACCAATACGATAATACTAAATACAAACTGCCCGTCGTAAAAATGAGAAATCTACCATTTAGAAAAGGAACTTCATTGTATGTTCGATAGGTAAACGCGAAAATATAAAACAAAGCAAAAAACCAAACAGGGAATGTTGCCAAATACATATACAATTGTTTGGAATACGTTGCTGCTATTGTCACAACAAATGCAAAACTAATCAGGCTAAATGCCAATACTTTACCTGTCATTCCCATCACAATCACGCTGATAATGAGTGGTAATCCAAAAAGGCTTATGATATCGTACACTTTTTTTGTTTCACTCGTAAGTGTGATTTCACGGAGAGACCTTTGGTAGATTCCATAAAATACGATGAGGACAAGGGTTAGTAGAAAAGGTTTTAGTGTAGGGTAAAAGATTCCAAACATCCAAAAGGATTGGATAAAACCAAGACCTAACGTAAGTCCGATAGTAACCAATGTTAGGTTTGGATTGTTGTCTATGGTTCTTTTTAAAACATCGAATTCTCGAAGTAAAAATAGAAGGTATACACCCAATTGGAAGAGGAATGGAAAAAAGATCTTAGATTCTTCTAATTTGGATTCTGCCCAGGTTGCAAAAATTAAGTGATTTGCGATTAGGATGAGTAAAGGGATTACCTTCCAAGGCATTTCCTTGCGGATAAAAAAGAATAATACGTTCCAAATGAGTAAATAGGTAAATAAAAATGGATAAGAGTTTTGTCCTGTGGAAACTAAAATGGGGGAAAGGAACACACCCAAACTCGCAAATCCAAATAATACTTCACTTTTTTCAGCGTACGAAATTCCAACAGCTGTTAGGCTTAATAGGATCAGTCCAACAAAACAAGTTTCCGTACCATACAAATCATACCAAACATATCCTGAATAATAAGCTGAAAATAAGACTGCAATCCCAAGTCCAAATAAACTTGGTGAAAGATAAGGTCTTGTTATCCTTGTTTTGTAACCATACCAGAGGATGGGAAGAGATGAGAGAATACCAATCCAAATGCGAACGGATTCGTTGATCCAATATTCTTCGATTGCTAGATAAAAAAACCAAATCGACGCAAGGATGAGTGAAAACACACCTAGTTTTACAAATAAATTTTGTCCTATCCATTGGATAAACCAATTGGGACCTTCTTCAATCGAGACAGGTTCGGTTTCTTCTATAACAAGTGTTTGTTTTGGACTTTCAAATGATTCCGATTTGGAAATCACTTTTGGTTCTGATAGAGAAAGGACTTTTTCTTTTAAGAAAAAAAGTTCCTTCTCCATCGATTGGATTTTGGATAAAATTTCTTTTTTTTCTTTTTCTTCCACCTGGGTGAAGTTACAGATGGAAGAAACAAAAGGAAACTATTTTTTATTCTGGATCGTTCCACATCCCATTTTCACGAATGAGTTCGATGAGTAGGTCGGGAGCTTCCGTTTCAGAGACTCCTTTTTTTACAATTTCTTTCCCTTTGTAGAGGTGGACTTTACCAATTCCTGCCCCAACATATCCAAAATCAGCATCTGCCATCTCACCTGGTCCATTCACAATACATCCCATCACAGCAATTTTTACACCTTTTAGATGGCCCGTTTTTTCTTTGATTTTTGCTGTTGTTGTTTGTAAGTCAAACATGGTCCTTCCACACGAAGGGCAGGAAATGTATTCTGTTTTGGTGAGTCTAAGCCGAGTTGCTTGCAAAATATCAAAATTTAAATGCAAACATTCTTCTGCTTCTCCGTCACCATAAGATAGTCTGATGACATCTCCAATTCCATCTAATAAACTTCCTCCTGCTTGGATCGAAGCATCATACATCAATTGGTCTTTGTTCTTTCCAGAAACATTTAATACAATGGGGTAATCGGATTCTCTTAATAAGAATGCTAGTTTTCGGGTTGTGAGTAAGTCACCATCTGAAGTTGAAAAAAGAATATTTTCAATTTTTCTTTTTTTGCATTCTTTTAAGACAATAGACACCTGCTCAACATTAGATGATGAAAAAGTCCATTCCACTGATCGTTTGTCTTTTGCATATCGATGTACAAATTGTAAAAGGTCATCCCAGGATTCTTCCGATTCCTTTAAAAAGAGAGAAGGGGAGATAACCCATTTTTGAAACTTATACAAATCTTCAGCAAAGGTATCATACTGGTACATTAGTTCTTCAGAAAGTGCGATGGAAACAGGTAATGGGAATGATCCTCTCCTTACCATCGTTCCAAGAGTTAGTAAATCGAATTCGGAATCAATGTTAAAATGAATCAGTTCTGGAACTCGACCTGATTTGCTTCCCCTTTGGATGAGATGCAGGACTTCTTCTGCAGTTCCTTCTCCAAAAAAAGGAAAACAGGATTCAATCCTAACTGGATTTGTATCACCAATTTTTGTTTCCCCAACTGCAATTTCTTTGGAATAAAACCGAGAGTATTGGTAAGGGTCTCGAAATTCCGAATATATACTTTCTCTCACCAGTGGATTTTCTTTTGCCGTTAAGGAATGAAAATAGAGATCGTTATACTTTTGAACTAGTTCTTTCGCAACGGGGATTTCAAAAATGGCATCTTCTGTTAATGAAACGCGAATTGTATCACCCAGACCATCTTCCAGTAAACTTCCGATTCCGATCGCTGATTTGATCCTTCCATCTTTACCATCTCCGGCCTCTGTCACACCTAAGTGAAGTGGGTAATCCATTCCTAAGTCATAAAATCTAGCAACTAACATACGGTAAGCTTGTATCATGACTTGAGGATTAGATGCTTTCATGGAAACAACAATGTCTCGATACGAATTTTTTTCAGCAATTCGGATGAATTCCAATGCAGACTCTACCATTCCAAGAGGTGTGTCTCCAAATCGATTCATAATACGATCCGATAAACTTCCATGGTTCGTTCCAATTCTCATGGCAACACCAAGTTCTTTGGCTCTTAATACAAGAGGAGTGAATACTTCTTCAATCCGTTCTAATTCTTCATTATAATCTTTGTCAGTGTATTCGATGATCTCAAATTTTTTTTTGTCAGCAAAGTTTCCTGGGTTGATGCGCACCTTTTCAACCCATTCCACACATTTTAATGCAACTTGTGGTGTGAAGTGGATATCAGCTACAAGAGGAACTTTTAGACCAAGTTCTTTCATCCGTTTTCGGATATTTGGTAAGTTATCTGCATCAGCTTGACTAGGTACTGTTAGGCGAACGATTTCCGAGCCAGCTTTCTCTAAATCTGAGATTTGTTGGATACTCGCATCCGTATCTCTTGTGTTAGATGTGATCATCGATTGGACACGGATTGGGTTTTTCCCTCCAATTCCAACATCTCCCACTTTCACTTCTCTAGTCGGTCTTCTTCTGTAAAAAAATGGCGATTCGTTATATTTGGTGCTCATTTGAATCTTATGTTCTCATTATCTAGGAAATTAAATTCGAAAATTTGGGCAAGCAGTATGAAAAAAATCTGTGGCTTTCAATTTCACTACCTTCCAAACCGAAAATCAATTTAAGAAGAAAACCTGGGCTTTTTGGAACCAATGAATACGGAAGTAAAACAAGGATTACAACGCAAATACCGAGTGCAGGTGACTGTAGCGATTTACCGTGAGGGAAATTTGTCTTACAAAAGTGAAATTTTATCACCTGCCTATTATGATAAAAGACAAGAAGCTCGTGACCACATCCGTCAGGAAATCCGCGAACGATTGGCTCATTCCAAATTTTTCCGATCCACCCGTTTGGATTATGACTTGGTTCGGTATACGGAAGAGGGAAGTTGTAATACCTACCTTCGTTATAGCATACAAGATTCGGACATTTGAGCCCACAGAAAAAACTTCACGATTGGTATTTATTACACAAACGTGACCTACCTTTTCGTAAAAAAAAACAAGCATATCCCATTTGGATTTCTGAGGTGATGTTGCAGCAAACAAGAGTTGCGGCAATGTTACCCTTGTTTGAAAATTTTCTAAGACGTTTTCCAAACCCAGAAGAGTTGGCTAAGGCAAGTGAAGATGAAGTCCTTGCTCATTGGAAGGGACTTGGGTATTATAGCCGTGCTCGGAACATACGAAAAGCTGCCATTCAAATTGTCAATTTGTACAATGGTTCCTTTCCAAAAGACTTAGAATTGGTATTAAAGTTACCAGGCATTGGGAATTATACAGCACGTGCTATTTTATCGATTGCCTATGATTTACCTTATGCAGTACTTGATGGAAATGTAAAACGGGTGCTTTCGCGTTACACTGGTTATGTGAAAAACATTCTAGGTCCAAAAGCAGATTTAGAACTGCAGGAAAAGGCAAATGAATTTTTAAACTTGGAATTTCCTGGCGACCATAACCAAGCCATGATGGAACTTGGGGCAACAATCTGCTTACCTGAATCACCTAAATGTTTGGTTTGTCCTCTCATGGAAGGATGTTTTGCTAGAATCCATGGGAAAACAAAAGAAATCCCCATTCGTGAAAAAAATCAAAAACAAATTGTTTTGCAAGGTGAGATATGGATTGTTCAGAAAGACAATGTTTACCTCCTCATTAAAGAACATAAAAATCGATTTTTAAAAGGTATGTTCCATCTTCCCTATGGTTTTTTAGGTGAACTACCTAACAATGAATATCATCCTTCCGATTTTTTTCATTTTTTAGGATCGTATCAAGGACAATGCCAAAACTTAGGAACCATCAAACATACCATCACTCATCATAAATTAGAATATTCTGTTCCCCATTTGAAATTAAATCAGACAATGGAATTGGAATCTTTTTTGAAAACATCGAATATTGAATTTAAATGGGTAAAGCTGGATTCACTTGAAACCGAGTTCCCTTCCTCACTTGCAAAGAAAGTAAAAAAGATTTTGCTTTACTAATTTAAAATACCACCTACGATTTTTTGGTCATGGCAGAGATCATCGTTTGGTTAGAGTTTGTCATTTCCAAAATCCCACTGCCTATTTTAGAAGTCTGGGGTCGTTTTTCTTTTTTATTGGGATATCTCATTGCAGTTTTTGCTTATACTGGTTTTACGTTTCGGAATGGAAAACAATTCCGAATCTCCAGGGAAGTATGGACATGGAATCTCAAAAGTTTCTATTTTTTTCTCATTACCTTTATCTCCATATTTGCAACTGGTTATTTAGGGAGTTCCATTGTCCTCATCCCTGGGGCTCAAACCTTAGAAAGTCTTAAGGATTTATCTGTTTTTTTATGCCTTAATTTTTTTGGATACCCAGCATTACTTGCAGTGCCTTTTGCTTATGGTCTATCCGATTTGATCGAAGGGGTACCTCCTGATTTTTTATGGGACTGGTTACCTGGTTACTTCATTAACCCATCGTTGTTTTGGATCTCCTACCAAATGATTGGTAAGTCACCAAATTTTAGTAAGGTGAGAGTTTGGGTTTATTATTTTATATTTGTTTTTTTGTTTTTATTACTCGAACCTTTTTTATGGGGGTTTTTATGTTCCAAACAATTTGGATCTGAAATTTCCTATCACACAATTAGTTCAGCACTTATTTTCACAACAGGAATCACTTGGATCCTAGCACCACTCACTACTTTTTTGTTGTTTCCCATTGTCAAAAAAATTGGATACTTTTGGGCTGAGATCCCATACCAGGTAAAGGAAGTTAGTATCACAGAACCAAGAATGGTTTGGGTTTCTGCATCGAAATTTGGGACTTCAGACGAACAATATGCAGAAGAGAAAACCGGGATATCCTTACAATTATTCATTGTGGCACCATTTGTTTGTTTGGTTTTGATTTTAGTTGGGATTACATCGTATGTGACTTTAAAAAATGCAGAAGAATCTGCATACCATATGGTTGAAATTTTACACAAACAATGGTCAAAAAACATCCAATTGCAATTGTCAGAATTGGAATCAAGTACTGGCTCCATAAGTTCCAATCCCATTCTACTGCAACAATTATTGGATACTTCCATGGTTAATACCCAAGGAAAAGTGTATTTATTGGATTCCCACCTAACGCTCATTTCCAGTTTGTCGAACGAACCAAAATCTTCTCGTCTTTTGGAAACTTTACGTGTCGAATTAAAAAAACAAGCAAGTGACCTTCATTACCCAGAAACACATTTAAGTTTTTCTGTTGTGACAAAAAAACCACTATCGAGAGAAAATTGGAATGCCAATGTTTCGAGATTCGAAATCCCAAAAGAAAAAAAATCCATCTACCTTGTGACACTGTTTCCTTATTCCTTTTATTTGAGTGGAGTGTATACAGGGAATAGTGAGTCAGCCATGGTATTTGCTTGGGCCATTCTTTTGAGTCTGATCCTAGCTGTTGTTTTGGCAGAACTTGTCACACGTCCAATTTTACGATTTTCTTCTGCATCCAAATCACTGGCAAAAGGAGATTGGGATTTTCCTGTGGGTGAGAGTATGATTGCTGAGCTCCGAGGGCTTTCGGATGCATTCCGTTTTATGTCGAGGGAATTAAAATCCAGTTTCGAAAGGGTGAGTGCAAGCCAAAGGATGGTGATGGAAACCAATACTAATTTGGAAAAAATCGTCAATGACCGAACGGTTGCTCTTATGGAAAGTAACAAGAATTTACTGGAAACCATTGCCACCAAAGAACGAATTTTACTCGATCTCCATAATGCACAAAACCAGTTATTACTCAGTGAAAAATTAGCAGCACTAGGACAATTTGCAGCAGGCATCACTCATGAATTGAATACACCACTTGGTGCAATTTCTTCCAGCGTGCGTGCCATGTCGGAAATTTTAAAAAAGGATATCCTACTCCTTCCACAATTTTTGGAAAAATTAAACCATGAGGAATTGGAAGACTTTCAAACATTACTCATGTTAAGTGTTAATTTTGGAGATAGAAGTTCTGGTCTTATGAGTCGAGCGGAAAAAAAGGAAAGGATGGCACAACTCAAAGAAAAAAATATTCCCAATCCTGAAGATATACTCGACCATCTAACATCAATTGGAGTCACTAACTGGGACTCTCAAATCTTTTCCATTATAGAAAAACCAGGAGCGAATCTCTTATTACAAAATGTTGTGACTTTGGGAAGTTTGTATCGATTGGTGTATGTGGTTCAAACTGCTACGGAAAAAGCCTCACATGTAGTGAATGCACTCAAACATTATTTGTATACCGACCAATCCGTTGCCGACACTAACTCACAACATGTGAATATTCCTTCAGAATTGGATTCAATTTTAACTTTATACCAGGCAAAAATTAAAAAAGATGTGGAAATCATTAAGAACTATTTTACATCTGATTCTTGTTTGGCGGATCGTGATAAACTCAACCAAGTTTGGATCAATTTAATCAATAATGCTTTACAAGCAATGGATTATAAGGGTAAAATAAGAATCTCAGTCACAACAGAATCAGACTTTATCCTAACATCAATTAAGGATAATGGTAAAGGAATTGATCCCGAAATCCAAGACAAAGTGTTTTTGCCTTTTTTTACGACAAAAAAACATGGAGAAGGGATTGGGCTTGGGCTTGACATTTGTAAACAAATCGTAGAAAAAATGAATGGAAAAATTGATTTTATTTCAGATCCTACTGGAACGGAATTCAGGGTGTACATACCAAAAGTAATGGAAGGGGAAAGAGTTTGAATTTATCGCAGATCAAAAATGAGAAAAATGCCATTCTATGTGTTGATGATGAACCAATCCTCCTTCTTTCTCTCGTACAAGAACTCAAAAGAGAGATCGGGGGCAGTTACACATATGAAACGGCTCAAAACCCAGAAGAAGCCATGGAAGTGATTGATGACCTCTGCCAATCAGGTGTGGAAGTGATTCTCATTTTATCGGACTGGCTCATGCCTGGGATGCGGGGAGACGAATTTCTCATCAAAGTCCACCAAAAATACCCTCACATCAAATCCATCCTCATTTCTGGGCATGCAGACAGGGATGCAATCAACCGTGTAAAAGAAGAAGCCAAAACCTATGCGATTTTTTCCAAACCTTGGAATACCAAGGAACTTTTGGATGCAGTTCGTTTCTGTTGCAATTTGACCTAAGTCCATTTTTTTGGACTTACGGTGCGTACCATTTACATTCGTAAACTCCGATTCGAAGAAGCTCGGACCAAACTCGAGAGGGAACTCCATGAAGCCTTTATGGATGGGGAAACCTATGTGGAAATCCTACATGGAATCGGGGAAGGGGTATTACGCCGAATGGCGATTGACTACGTGACTAGCTCAGGGTTTTTGAAATTAGTGGAATCCGATCCAATGTTTCGGCAGAACCCAGGTAGTACCCTTGTGGAAATCCTCGCACCTTCCAAAGAATACATCAATCGATTGAAAGCATGACAGAACCAAATTCCAAAATAGAAATTTTAGACGTAACCTTACGTGATGGGGAACAAACCAATGGTGTATCATTCTCTTGGCAACAAAAGCTAAACATCACCAAACACCTTTTAAAGGATCTAAAAACTGACAGAGTAGAAATTGCGAGTGCAAGAGTTTCCCCTGGAGAATTTGAAGCTGTTAGGAAAATTATTGAATGGGCAAAAGGAGAAGGTCTTCAGGACCGGATTGAGATTTTAGGATTTGTTGACGTAGACAAAACTGTGGAGTGGATGAAGGGCACTGGGGTTAAGGTTTTAAACCTTTTGACAAAAGGATCACTTAATCACCTAACAAACCAATTGCGAAAAACTCCCGAAGAACATTTTTCCGATATCAAACAAACTGTGGAATTTGCTCAAGAAGCCGGGATTACAGTAAATGTTTATTTAGAAGACTGGTCCAATGGATACTTACATTCCAGAGATTACGTCATTCAATACTTACAAACAGTTTCCAAATTTCCTATCAAACGTTTTTATTTAGCCGATACATTGGGTGTTTTATCCCCCGAAGAAGTGCGAACCGCGGTGACAGATCTTGTTAGCCTATTTCCGAATTTATGGTTTGAGTTTCATGGGCATAATGATTATGACCTAGCAGTTGCAAATTGTTTGGAAGCAGTGAAAGCAGGGGTTCGAGGACTCCATGTCGCCGTGAACGGTCTTGGGGAACGAGCAGGGAATTCTCCATTGGAAGCGGTAGTGACTGCCCTTCATGACAAAACCAAATTTAGAACCTCAGTTGTCGAAAAGGAAATCACAAGTTCCTCAAGACTTGTGGAAGTATTTTCAGGAAAACGAATCTCGGATAACAGACCGATTGTGGGAGAAGATGTATTCACACAAACAGCAGGTGTCCATGCCGATGGAGACAAAAAGGGTAATTTATATGCAAATCCCATCCTTCCCGAACGATTTGGAAGGAGCCGTGTTTATGCACTCGGTAAGTTAGCAGGGAAAGCAAGTATCACCGAAAACTTAAAACAATTGGGAATGGTGCTTTCTCCTGAGATCGAAAAGAAGGTTCTCGCAAGGGTCATCGAACTTGGGGACCAAAACAAAACTGTCACCAAAGAAGACTTACCTTATATCATTTCTGATATCACAGGGGAAAACTTAGAATCTAGTTTTCGGATCGAAACATGTACTGTCACAAGTGGCATTGGTGTCAAACCAAAGGCGGAAGTGAAAGTGATGTACCAAGGCAATCTCTATGAAGGAAAAGGAGAAGGGGATGGTGGTTACGATGCGTTTATGAATGCCCTCGGTACCATCTTAAAAACCTTGAAGATCCAAATCCCAAAACTCTTTGATTATGAAGTGAGGATTCCACCTGGTGGGAATACCAATGCACTCGTGGAGACTGTCATCACTTGGAAAAAAGAGGGAGAAGGTCACCCCATCCGCACAATCGGTATTGATTCGGACCAACAGGTTGCTGCAGTCAAAGCCACCGAACGAATGTTACATATAATTCTTGGGAGTTTATGATTCACTTTTTAATTGTTGGTCTTGGAAATCCTGGAGATAAATACAAAAACACCAGGCATAATATTGGGTTTATGATCTTAGATGTTTTGGCTTCCGAATTTGGTGTGTCCTTTAAGGACGCCAAAAAATATGCTGAAACCACACATACTTGGGAAGGTGATAAAATCCATTTACTAAAACCTTTGGAGTTTATGAACCTCTCGGGCAAAGCGACACAAACTCTTGCCAATTTGTATAAAATTCCACCCTCACAAATCCTTGTGGTCCAGGACGAAGTCGATTTGCCATTTGGAAAAATCAAAAACAAAATTGGTGGGGGAACTGCTGGCCATAATGGTCTAAAAGATATCGTGGCAAAACTCGGGTCCCAAGAATTCCATCGGCTACGGTTTGGTGTGGGCAAACCGGAAAAAGGGGGGATGGAAGTTGCTGACTTTGTTTTACAAAACTTCAACGCAGAAGAAAAAACACAGTTGCAAGCACTCATCAAAGACTCTGTTTCCAAAATCGAAGATTGGATCCGAACGAGTCGTAACCTTCTTTTAAAAGAAACCAAGGCATAACAAATGTCAAAAGAACAAGAGACATCCATCAATCTACGAACCTTATTTTTTCAAACCATTCTTTCGATTGTAATCGTTCTCGCCATTGTGTTTGGCCTTGCTTATTTTTTTCGTAAAGAACTACTTGGGTTTAGCGAACACTTTGTCCGAATTTTTGGATTCCTCGGACTATTCATTGGAATGATCCTTTCCGATAGCCTACCTGCCTTTGTCCCACCCGATGCTTTTTTGATGTTAGCCATTACAGGAGAGATGGACCCTCTAAAGACCATCTTATCGATGTCAGTTGGTAGTATCATTGGTGGAACAATCGCTTATTATATTGGCCTTTATCTTATCCCAAGATTCCATTTGGGCCGGCAAATGGTTTTACACTACGAAGACAAACTCCTTCCTTACATTCGAAAGTACGGATTTGGTGCCGTGGTTCTCAGTGCCCTGACTCCGATTCCGTATTCTTGGATGGCATATACAGTTGGAACGTTTAAGATGCCATACCGATTGTTTTTTCTCGGGTCTCTCTTTCGGTTTGTTCGTATCTCTGTTTATTTTTATGCTATGTACATCGGTTGGATCACGGGAGGTTAAGATGACCGAGGAACGACTATTCCCTAAGTCAGTCGACGAAGTGATTTTAGAAAAAGTCAGGTTTTTCTTTTTACCAGATAGGACTGCAGCTTTTGTCAAAAACCTGATCGATGGAAAGGTTTCCGAACGTGCTCTTATCTGTTGCCATTCAGGTTGTGATGTGTGTAATGAAACCATTTACAACTGTTATATGGCAGTGAAAAAGGAATTGGATTTAAACTAAATTGGATTCCCTTTTTTCTCATTCCAAACAAGTCCCTCTTGCCCACTTGGTGAGGCCAAAAACTTGGTCCGAATTTGTGGGCCAATCAAAAGTAGTCTCTGCCTTACGTTCCATTTCAAAACCCACATCCATTTTATTCTATGGTCCACCCGGTACTGGGAAAACCACTCTTGCACACCTCCTTGCCGAATCTTGGAAATTGGAAAAACGATACTTAAGTTGTGTGACAAGTGGCGTCAAAGAAGTAAGGGAAGTGTTGGAAGAAGGGAAACGCCTTGGCACCATTGTCCTTTTTTTGGATGAGATCCACAGGTTCTCTTCTTCCCAACAGGATGCGTTGTTATCAGCTGTGGAAGAAGGGGAAATTATCCTCATTGCCGCCACCACTGAAAATCCAAGTTTTCGAGTGAATAAGGCCTTACTCTCTCGTATGTTGGTCTACCGGCTCACGACTCTCACGGAAGAAGAAGAGGACCAAATATTTTCCTCCTGCCTAACCAAACAAAACTCAAATCGAACGATTCCAGAAGTGGTCAAACAGGAACTCTTTCGAAGGAGTGCTGGGGATGCACGAAAACTCCTTGGGTATCTAGAACGAATCTTAAGTGCCACAAAGGAAGGGGAAGAGGTCACAGAAGAAAAGTTATCCGTCATCCTTGGGGACACCCTTGTTACCTATGATAAAAATAGTGAAAGCCATTATGATATCATTTCAGCTTTTATCAAATCCCTTCGGGGCAGTGATCCGGATGCTGCTTTATTCTATTTGGCGCTCATGCTCGAGGGTGGGGAAGACCCACTTTTTATTGCTAGGAGGCTTGTGATTTTTGCCAGTGAAGATGTAGGAAATGCAAGTGTACATGCTCTTCCTCTCGCGATTGCTACTTGGCAGGCGGTAGAACGTGTAGGAATGCCAGAAGGAAGAATCCCTCTTGGGCAATGTACCACTTTCCTTGCGTCCGCACCAAAGTCTAATGCAAGTTATGTGGCAATCAATGAAGCATTGGCCTTTGTTAAGGCAAGGAATCGTTCCTTCCAAATCCCAAACCATTTACGAAATGCACCCACTGCCACTCACCGTAACGAAGGAGCGGGAGAAGGTTACAAATACCCACATGATTTTCCAGGACATTTCCTGAAAGAACGATACTTCCCTGAGTCCTTTTATCCGAACCCACCAAGTTTTTATTCTCCTTCCAACCAAGGGATGGAGAAAAATCTAAAAGAACAATTGGAAAGGTTATGGGGAGACCGGTATTGAGAGTTTATCTCAAAAATTAGAGATTTTGCCTCCCATCGCGAAAAATACACGAAAACAAAGGGGAAATTCTTTCTCATCTTGACAACTAACCCCTTTCGTGAGAGCATTTTCATACATGGGATCCGCACCGGATAGTTTTGCACCAATCCTCTTACAACTTTTGCTCGGAGTCGGTTTCTCCGCTCTGATCTTATCACTTGCCTTTCTTTTAAACCCAAAGAAAAAATCAAAACCACAAGATACTTTTGAATGTGGTGTTACGTATTATGGAGATGCCAGAGGACTATTTAACATCAAGTTTTACTTGGTAGCAGTCCTCTTTATCCTCTTTGATATTGAAGCAGTGTTTTTATACCCTTGGGCTGTAAATCTCATTGGATTCAATGAAGCAGGGCTCGGTACGTTTTTTCTTTTCGAAATGTTTTTCTTTTTACTCATCCTTGTGGTGGGTCTATACTATATCTGGAAAAAAGGAGCACTGGAATGGGATTAACAGAAACATTATCCAAACCAGGTGAGATGTTTGGTGACATGTTCCAAGTTGCCACACTCGACAATGTGGTACAGTGGGGACAAAGTTTTTCTTTGTGGCCCTATCCTTTTGCGACGGCTTGTTGTGGAATTGAGTACATGAGTACTTCTTGTGCTGATTATGACATCGCACGTTTTGGTGCCGAACGACCTTCCTTTTCTCCTCGCCAAGCTGACATGATCTTAGTGCTCGGAACCATCACTTATAAAATGGCTCCCGTATTACGCCAGATATACGATCAATTGGCAGAACCTAAATTTGTGATTTCTGTGGGAGCTTGTGCTTCCTCCGGTGGGATGTTTCACACCTATGGTGTGTTACAAGGTGTAGACCGTATCCTTCCAGTGGATGTGTATGTTCCCGGTTGTCCACCTAGACCAGAAGCGTTGCTTGATGCCCTTGTGAAGTTACAAAAAAAAGTCCAAAGCCAAGGTTTGGAAGCTCGCCGCCAAGAAGTCATGAAGAAGATCCAAGAGATCAACGAACGTAACAAACCCCTCGTAGTGGCATGAAAGAAAAACTAACCGAATTTATCCAATCGCAATTCAAAGATAGTTTACTCTCGCAAAGGGACATAAACACTAATCTCCTCTACTTTAGCATCCAAAAGGAAAGTCTTACTACCGTTGTACAGACGTTAAAGGATCATCCAGAGTTTGCATTTACTTTTTTAAATGATCTCACATCGATCGATTGGTTAGGAAAAAGGGAACCAAGATTTGAAGTGGTATACCTGCTTCGTTCCCCAAAAAACAACCACTTCCGATTCCAACTCCGTGTTCCTGTGGGAGAAGGGGAATCGGTTCCAAGCATTGCTGGAATTTTCCCTGCTGCGAATTGGCCCGAACGAGAAGTATTTGATCTGATGGGGATTTCATTTTCGAACCACCCACGAATGGAACGACTCATTATGCCTGATAACTTTGTGGGTCACCCACTCAGGAAAGATTACCCACTCGAAGGTCCAGGCCAAGATTATCTCATCGAGGATTTACTGACCATTCACGTAGAAGAGGATATTGCCGGTTAGGCGGTAAACAATCATTATGGTAATGTACGAAAAAACAGCCGAACACTTTGGCCAAAAATTCAAAGACCTACCAGAAGGTCATTTACTCGTTAACTTAGGGCCAAGCCATCCTGCCACACATGGAATTTTACAAAACGTAATCCAGATCGATGGAGAACGAGTTGTCGACACCGAATCTGTGATTGGCTATGTACACCGTTGTTTTGAAAAGTTAGGGGAACGTTACGACTATAACCAGTTCTTAGTTTGTACGGATCGAATGAACTATGTATCCACTCCACTCAACAACATCGGTTGGATCCTTACCGTTGAAAAGATGATGCAAATCCAAGTCCCTGATCGTGTGACATACGTTCGTATGATCATCTCAGAACTTTCTCGGATTATGGATCATATCATTTGTAATGGGATTATGGGTGTGGACCTTGGAGCCTTCTCTGGTTTATTACACCTTTTTCACCACCGCGAAAACATTTACCAAATTTTAGAGAAACTCACGGGAGCACGCCTCACAACTACCTTTTGCCGTGTGGGGGGAATGGAACGTGATATTTACCCTGAGTTCCAATCCGAAATCAAACTCATTCTAAAAGGTCTCAAACCAGCGTTAGATGAATTCGAAGAACTCCTCATTCGGAATAAAATCTTCAATGAAAGGACCAAAGGGATTGGTGGGATTTCTGCGGAACGTGCCATTGCTTATGGTTTTTCGGGACCAAACTTACGTGCGGCAGGGGTTCCTTGGGACGTAAGGAAAGATGATCCTTATATGTTTTATGATAAGGTAAATTTTGACATCCCGGTAGGAGAAGATGGCTCTGCTCTTGACAGGACTCTTGTTCGTATGGAAGAGATGCGTCAGTCCATGCGGATCATTGAACAGCTGATTGATGGGATTCCTGAAGGACCATACCACGCTGATGTACCACACACTTTCCTTCCACCGAAAGACCGTGTGTACCACAATATGGAAGAACTCATTTACCATTTTAAAATCATTATGCACGGAGTCAAAGTTCCACCGGGGGAATACTACCATGCCACAGAAGCGGCCAATGGGGAACTTGGATTTTATGTAGTATCCGAAGGGGAAAAATCTCCTTGGCGGGTGCATGTGCGACGTCCTTGTTTTTGGTATTACCAAGCGTTCCCAGAAATGGTGAAAGGTGGACTACTTGCTGATACCATTGCGACGATGTCCTCACTCAATGTCATTGCAGGGGAGCTTGATTGTTAATGGCGTATCAATTTTCACAAGAATCGGAAAAACGGTTCCAAAGACTTATCCCACAATTTCCAAGCAAACGTTCTCTCATTTTGCCATGTCTTTTTTTATTACAAGCTGACAAAGGTTTTGTGGATACGGAAGGGATGCAATACATCGCCGATCGGATTGGTGAACCAGTGTCCCTCGCACATGTGCACGGTGTAGCTACGTTTTACACGATGTACAACAAAAAACCGGTTGGGAAATTCCACATCCAAATTTGTGCGAATATCTCTTGTTATCTGGCAGGTTCTGATTCTATCACTGAACATGTTTGTTCCAAATTGGGAATCGGTAAAGGGGAAACCACAAAGGATAAAAAATACACTGTGGATGAAGTGCAGTGTCTTGGTGCTTGTGGGTTTGGACCTGTGGCTCAGATCAATGACAAATACTATGAAAATTTAACTCCAGAATCCATCGAAAAGATTCTTTCTGAATTGGAAAAAGAAGGATAACATGGGACTTAAAACCTTACTGACAACTCATATTGGTGCCGGAGATTCTCATACATTAAAACATTACCAATCGGTAGGTGGGTATGAAAGTTTAAAAAAAGCAATCTCTAGTATGACCGCCGAACAAATTGTAAACGATGTCAAAAATTCTGGGCTTCGTGGTCGGGGTGGAGCTGGGTTTCCTACTGGAAACAAATGGGGATTCATTCCTAAAACCGACAAACCAAAATACTTAATTTGTAATGGGGACGAAGGGGAACCAGGGACATTCAAAGACCGAATGCTCATCGAACGTTTCCCTCACATGCTCATTGAAGGCATGATCATTGCTGCAAAAGCCATTGACTCCCACCAAGGTTACATTTACATCCGCGGTGAATTTCACAAGGGGATTCGGATTGTGGAAACCGCTGTGGAAGAAGCTTACAAAGCAGGACTTCTCGGAAAAAATATCTTAGGCCTTGGGTATGATTTTGATTTGGCTGTGTATTCTGGGGCAGGTGCGTATATCTGCGGAGAAGAGTCTGCTCTGATTAATTCTCTCGAAGGCCGGAGGGGCCACCCACGCCTCAAACCCCCATTCCCTGCGGTATCAGGACTCTATGCTTGCCCAACCGTTGTGAATAATGTGGAAACATTTTGTAATGTCCCGCATATCATTCGTATGACGGGGGAGGAATACAAAAAAATCGGAACCGAAAAATCTCCAGGCACGAGACTTTTTGCTGTCAGTGGGCATGTGAAAAAACCTGGGATTTATGAAGTGGAAATGGGAACTCCGATGAAGGAACTCATTTTTGACATCTGTGGCGGAATCAAAAACGATAAATCTCTAAAAGCAGTGATCCCTGGTGGAAGTTCTTCCCCCATCCTCACAGCAGAAGAAGCAATGACGGCAACAATGGATTATGAATCCATTGCTTCCCTCAAATCCATGTTAGGCTCTGGGGCAGTGATCATTTTATCGGAAGAAACAGATCTTGTGGAAACCACATACCGTTTGGCAGAATTTTATTCTCATGAATCTTGTGGGCAGTGTACACCCTGTCGCGAAGGTACACATTGGGTCAAAGACCTTCTCCACAAAATCAAAGTGGGAGAAGGGACAGAAAAAGATGTAGAACTCATCTTTTCTCTTTCCCGAAATATGGAAGGTGGCACCACCATTTGTCCGTTAGCGGATGCTTGTGTGATGGCAGTTCGGCCTACGATGACGAAATTTAAGGAAGAGTTTTCTCTTCGATTGAAAAAGGAAGTGAGTGTTTCTCACTAAAGGTCACCAAATACGATGGACTGGGCTTTAATACTTGCTTGGGGGATTAAAATCCTCTCTTTGTTTTTTGTAATCTTAACTGGTGTTGCGTATTATACCCTCGCCGAACGAAAGTTTGCTGGATTCATTCAGGACAGACCTGGCCCTAACCGTGCGGGTCCTTTTGGAATTTTCCAACCTTTGGCTGATGGGATTAAGTTCATTGCCAAAGAGGAAATTTTTCCAAAAAATGTCTCGAAGGGTATGTACCTCCTGGCACCCACGATCTCAATGACTTGTGCGATTATGGCTTGGGCTGTGATCCCCTTTGGTGGGACACTTCCTGCACCAGAGTGGCTGACTGCACTTACCGGTGTGACAACCATCGACTTACAAATTGCAAACCCAGACTCTGGCGTGTTGTACATGCTTGCGATTTCCTCATTGTCAGTGTACGGAATCATGATTGCTGGTTGGTCAAGTAACAACAAATACTCGTTACTCGGTGGAGTTCGCTCGACAGCGCAGATGATTAGTTACGAACTTCCCATGGGACTTTCCATTGTGTCGATTGTGATTATGACTGGTTCTCTCAAACTCACAGACATCAGTGACTCCCAAAAAGACATGTGGAATATCCTCTCCCCACCTGGTTTTGTTGCGTTTTTTATCTATGTGACGGCTATGTTTGCTGAAACAAATCGTTTGCCTTTTGATCTAGCGGAAGCTGAGTCGGAACTTGTGGTTGGTTTCCATACAGAATACGGTGCGTTTAAGTTTGCACTTTTCTTTTTGGCAGAATACATGAATATGATCACCATGTCATGCCTAACCACCTTACTTTTCTTTGGTGGATATAATGTGCCATTCCATATTGGAGCCGGATCAGAATACCAAGCCTTCATTGGACTTGGGTTTTTTATCTTAAAAGTATTGTTTTTTGCCTTTTTGTTCATTTGGGTGCGTTGGACACTTCCACGGTTTCGTTATGACCAACTCATGAAACTCGGTTGGAAAAAGATGATCCCTTGGGGGCTATTTGTTGTGTGTTTTGCCTCAATCTATACAGTGTATTGGAAAGAAGGATGGATGAAATTATTTATATGAACCTAGAAACTTCTCCATCACTTTTGCTTTTTGTGTTTTTTGGAACAGTCACTGTGATCACTGCGTTAAGTGTGATTTTCCAAAAAAATCCAGTAGTCTCAGCAGTTTCCCTAGTTTTTACCTTTTTTTCCCTCGCAGGGATTTATGGGATTATGGGAGCCTTGTTCATCGCCACCATGCAGGTGTTAGTGTACGCGGGCGCCATTATGGTGCTTGTTGTGTTTGTTCTCATGTTACTTTCCCAAAGAGCAGAAACAATGTCTCGTTATCGCAAACACCCCATTCGTTTGGTATTATTAACTGTATTTGTGATCGGATTTTTTTTCCTGCTCTATTCGGCACTCACGACTGGTGTCCCTCATTCGGAACAAATGGGAAAAGGCTATGAGAATGCAGAGTATTCCTTCCTCATCCAAGGAACGGCCACTGTGAATGCCAAAGGGAATGTTGCCACTGTTGGTGCATCCACCTATTTGGATTACCTTTTGCCATTTGAAATGATTTCGATTCTGTTACTTGTGGCAGTTCTTGGGGCAGTGATCCTTGCCAAAAAGAAACTCACAGAAATCGACCAAACTAAGGATACTGTTTTATGAATCCAGTTATTAACGGAATCCCCGTTCACTATCTCCTCGGCCTTGCGGGAATCCTATTTTCCATTGGGGTACTTGGAGTTCTCATCAGACGAAACATTGTGGTCATTTTTATGTCTGTGGAACTCATCCTCAACTCAGTGAATTTAGTCTTTGTTACTTTCTCCAAAGCCTTATCTCATATCAATGGGGAAACCATTGTTTTCTTTGTGATGGCAATTGCTGCAGCGGAAGCAGCTGTGGGTCTTGCTCTTGTCATCGCGATTTTCCGTCACAAAAAATCCACGAATGTGGATGAACTCCAATCGATGAAATGGTAAACCTATGTTAGATTTATTTCCAATCGTTGTTCTCCTCCCTCTGCTTGGTTTTTTGCATAACGGACTCTTAAAAGACCGGATCCCACACCGTTTTGCTGGAGCCATTGGAACCCTTGCCGTATTTATCCCTTTCCTTATCACCTTAGGTGCGTTTAACGAATTTAATCCAATGGAACGAACAGCACCACATCTTGTGCCAGTCTTTGATTGGATTGTGATTGGAGATTTTAAAACCTCCTTTGGTTACCAAATCGACCAACTGTCGCTTTACATGACTCTCATCATTACAGGCATTGGATCACTCATCCATTTGTATTCGATGGGTTATATGAAAGGAAATAAAGGATACAACCGGTTTTTTGCTTACCTCAATTTATTTATCTTTTGTATGTTAAACCTTGTCCTGAGTGACAATTTAGTTCTGACCTTCCTCGGTTGGGAAGGGGTTGGTCTTGCTTCCTACTTACTCATCGGTTTTGATTATGACAAATCCTCTGCAGCAGAAGCAGGGATGAAGGCATTTATTTTAAATCGAATTGGGGATGTTGGTTTTATCTTAGGGACAGGATTTCTTTTTTGGTTAGGTGGGAGTTTGCAATACCTTACCCTACAAACCAATTTGAGTGAACTGTCTGGGTTTGCAAATTACGCAAATCTCATTGCCCTTTTCTTTTTTATTGCTGCTATGGGTAAATCAGCACAGATCCCACTCTATGTTTGGTTACCAGATGCGATGGCAGGTCCAACACCTGTATCGGCTCTCATCCATGCGGCCACCATGGTGACTGCAGGAGTATTTCTCATTGTAAGGCTTAACTTTGTATTTTTCCTCGCACCTGATACTTCCTTTTTCATTGCATGCATTGGAGCTCTCACTGCTTTATTCGCGGCAACCATTGGGCTTTTGCAAAACGATATCAAAAAAATCCTCGCATACTCCACCGTATCCCAGTTAGGTTTTATGTTCCTTGCCATGGGTAGCATGAGTTATGTAGCGGGACTTTTCCATTTAATGACCCATGCATTTTTTAAAGCATTGTTATTCCTTGGTGCAGGTTCTGTTATCCATGTCCTTCATCATGAACAAAACATCAAACATATGGGGAAACTCTTTGGGAAAATCAAAATCACATCCTTAACCTTCTTACTCGGAACGTTTGCGATTGCTGGTTTTTTCCCATTTTCTGGATTTTTCTCAAAAGATCTAATCTTAGAAAAAACTTACACCTACGGTGCGTTTGGTTCCATCCTATGGACAGTGGGTGTTGTGGCTGCTTTTTTCACTTCGTTTTATATGTTCCGTCTTGTGTTTGTTGTATTTTTTGGAAAGGACAATACAGACTCCCATCATAAAGTACATGAATCTCCTTGGACCATGACGTTACCACTTGTGGTACTGGCTGTGGGAGCAGTTTTGAGTGGATTTTTTCTCACTCCTCATTTCTTTTTGCACATCGATACATTGGAACGATACTTTGCTCCAGTTTTGGAACGGGGGACTGTGCTTGCCAACCAAATGGGAACATTTACCAAACACACAGAACTCACTCATCAAGTTGAGATTTCCCTTGCGACTTTTTCTGTCGCCATCGCAAGTATTGGACTACTCTTAGCCTATTTGATTTACCAAAGGAAACAAAGTCCAATCCTCGAGGAACATACAGGTTTTCGTAAGATCCTTTTTCATAAATACTACATTGATGAACTCTATGATGTGCTTATTGTAAAACCCTATGTCTTCCTATCCAAAGGCATTGCATTTACCTTTGATGTCAAAATCCTAGATCGTTTTTTTCTGGGGATTGGTGGGAGTTTTGGATTGATTGCCAATGGGTTACGTAGGCTCCAATCAGGATTCATCGGTGATTATGCTTTGTATGTGGTTCTTGGTACGTTTTGTATCTTGGTATATTTATTAACAAGGGGGGTGTAAAGTGCCGGAACAAATTTTATCCATCATTATCTTTTTACCGATTGTTTCCTCTTTTCTCATCGTAGTGCAAAAACGTGTGGGAGCAGTGGTTGTCATCTCTGCATTATCCTCTGCGTTTACGACGATTCTATCTGTGGGTCTCTTTTTCTTTTATGATGCTTCTAAATCTGGGTTACAATTTGTACATTGGATTCCGGATTGGATCCTTTCAGGCAAACTCAGTGTGGATTACCATGTAGGTCTCGATGGAGTTTCCCTACTTTTATTTGCCCTCACTGCTTTTATGTTCTTTTTGTCGAGCATTGCCTCTTGGTCCAATATCCCAAAAAAGATCAAAGAATTCCATATCTGTTTACTTGTCTTGGAGACGGCAGTGCTTGGGGTATTTGCCGCAGGGAACTTAGTTTTGTTTTATGTATTTTGGGAGCTCATGGTGCTTCCGATGGTTCTTATGATTGGAATTTGGGGTGGGGAAGAAAGAACGAAAGCCGCACTCAAATACTTTCTATTTTCGATGGCTGGATCCTTGTTTATGTTAGGTGGGATTTTAACACTTTATTTTAAAACAGGGAAAACTTCCATTGAATCCCTTTCCACTGCAAGTTTAGCTCTGTATTCTGAGCCCCTCCAATGGTTTTTGTTTTTTAGTTTTTTTCTCGCCTTTGCGATCAAAATCCCACTTTTCCCATTCCATACTTGGATGCCAGATGTCCATACACAAGCACCTACAGTCGGTTCGGTGGACCTTGCAGGTGTGTTATTAAAGATTGGTGCTTATGGATTCATCCGTTTTTGTATTCCGTTTTTCCCAGAACAAAGTCTTTTTTCACAAACAGGTGTACAAACCCTTGCCGTAATAGGGATTGTATATGGATCGATGGCAGCGCTTGTGCAAACTGATATTAAACGAATCGTTGCCTATAGTTCTTTGTCCCACCTCGGTTTTTGTATCATCGGTATCTTTTCTTTTACTACAGAAGGTGTAGTGGGTGGGATGTTACAAATGGTTTCCCATGGAATTTCCACTGGCATGATCTTTCTTATGATTGGTATGATCTATGAAAGAGCACATACCAGAAACATATCCGAGTTTGGTGGTCTTGCGGGCCAGATGCCAGTCTTTTCTACTTTTTTTCTCATTGCAGTACTTTCTTCCATTGGCCTACCCGGAACAAATGGGTTTGTAGGAGAGTTTCTCATCCTAATGGGAGCGATCAAATCCAATGTATGGCTTGGAGGCATTGCCGCAACTGGTGTAGTGCTCGGAGCCTTATACCTGTTATGGTTTGTGAAACGTTTCCTTTTTGGTGTGAGTAAAACCATACAAGCAAAACCATACAAAGATCTCACATTTAGAGAAATGGGAATTTTAAGTCCACTTGTCGTAATGATTTTTTGGATCGGTCTTTATCCAAAACCATTTTTAGAAATTTTACATTCATCCTCGAATGTTTTTTTGAATGCTGGATCCATCGAATCTGTTTCAGAAAGAAAACAAATCCAAAAGGATTTTCTGGGAACAGGCGAACAAAGATTATTTGCAGATTATATTAGTTTAGGTAAGGAACCAAAAACTTTTGAAGAAAGATTAGGATCTTATAAATCTTCATTTGCACTACCTACTATGGCCATAAACCAAGAATCAATTCCAAAAGTAGAAGAGAACTTGGAGAATCTAGAGAACTCCATTGAATCCGATTTTAAATTGGAACAAACTCCTAGCGAGAAAAAAGGAAACTAACATGTCTTATACTCCTTCTTCTAATGATTTAATCGCAATCTCTCCTATGCTTATTCTATGTGGAATTGCTTTACTTTCTCTTGTCGTTCAGTTTTTAATTCCGAAAGAGGAAGAGGGTAAACCACTTTGGATCCTTTCTGTATTGGGAATTCTTGCTGCAATGTATGCGCTTTATCACATTACATCTTCTCCAGGGTATGGAAAATTTTTTGGATCACAAATATCAATCAGTCCTCTAACTGTTTGGCTCAGTGCTATTTATTTAATTGCAGGTCTCATCACATTACTCATCGCACCTCCTTTTTTATCACAACACAAAACTCTATTCCCAGAGTTTTTTCCCTTATTACTTTTCTGTTTGTCGGGAATGATGTTTCTCACTTCGGGTTATGATCTCATCGTCATTTTTGTTGGATTGGAAATCCTTTCCCTTGCATTGTATGTGATGATTGGAATGGCAAGGACTTCCGTTGCAGCTTTAGAAAGTGCGATGAAATACTTTTTGTTAGGAAGTTTTAGTTCTGGTTTTATGTTACTTGGTATTGCCTTTTTGTATGGTGGTTCTGGTACAACGAATTTAGATGGAGCTTTACGAGGTTTATTTTTAAAAGGATACGAGACCAACTTTTCAAAGTTAGGTCTTGGATTATTTTTAGTTGGAGTATCCTTTAAAGCTGCGTTGGTTCCTTTTCATTCTTGGACACCCGATGTATATGAAGGTGCTCAAACTCCAATCACTGGATTTATGGCAAGTGCTGGAAAAGCTTCTGCTCTTGGACTTGTAATCATCATTTTTAATCATGTTCCTGTCGGTGAGATTGGGAATGTTTGGAAAATACTCATGGGTTCAATTGCACTAATCTCCATGACATGGGGAAATATCGTTGCACTCAAACAAGAAAATTTAAAACGAATGTTAGCCTACTCTTCCATTTCACACGCGGGATATATTGTTGCCGGGATTGCTTGTGGTGCTTCACTTGAAGCTTTATATTATCTTTTTTCGTATTCTTTACTCAACCTAGCTGCATTTGCTATTATATCCTATTTGGAACAAGGGAAACATGAAGTCACTGTGAATGGAATTTCTCACTTAAGCGGTGAACATCCGTTAACTGCTCTTGCTCTCAGTGTGATTTTTTTATCCTTTGCTGGGTTTCCCCCACTCATAGGATTTTGGACTAAACTTTTCCTTTTACAGAAAATGGCAGAATCGGATTTGTTTTTCAATCGTGTCCTACTCTTTGGTGCGGTGGCAAACTCCTGTATCGCTTTTTATTATTATATGAAAATCACGATCCAATCCTATATGAAACAGGAAACAGGCACAGTCGCAGGTGTACGAGATTTGCCAACGATGCCGACACTTGGATTTTTGGTCTTTTTACTCTGCGTGTTTTTTACTGCAGGATGGCTTTTTTTCCAACCAGGTGCCTTACTCTAAATCTGTTATAGCAGAATTACATCCAGGATAGCGAAAAACAAGTTGATTCCCAGAGGAACGGGAAAAGGCTAGTGGAAAGGTGGTAAATTCGAATGGCAACGATAGTCAGAAAAAACGAAACGATCCAGGACAAAGACCAAGTGAAAGCATTCCTCACCCAAAAAGGTCTCGTGTATGAGTCTTATAAAACTCCTGAGTCATTAGATCTTATCCTTGGCCAAAAAGGTTTATCCGATGCGGAAAAAGAAGAAGTACTTTCTGGTTTGGAATACCGTTTTGACCAATTGAAAAAAGAGCATGGTTATAAAGCAAATGACCTTGTGGTTCTACATGATGAAGTTCCTGGCATCAATGATATGCTCGCGAAGTTTGACAAACTCCATATCCATACTGATGAGGAAGTTCGTTATATCATCGATGGAAGTGGAATTTTTGGATTTATCATCGATGGAGAACGATTTGAAGTGCATGTGGGAAAAGGAGACTTTATTTCCATCCCTGCAAATACAAACCATTGGTTCACATTGGACAAAAATTTACGAATCAAAGCAGTTCGTTATTTTAAAGATAATTCTGGTTGGACCCCTGTGTATGTAGATGAGTCAAAAGTTCTCATCAATGCATAAGAGATTTAAAATTTAAAATAAACATTCCGAACCAAACCATTCTCCCGATTTGTTCGGGTGGGTGGCTTACGGCAAAATGTTACGCAAGGATTCTCGTTGGGACTCGGGTTTTTTAAGTTTTTTTAATTCAGTTGTGTTGATTTGGGTCCATCAGATTCAGAAATTCCAAACCATTCCACTATGAATTGTAAGGTTTTCCTTCCTTGGTAAAAGTTTTCTTCCAAACTTCCTACCAAATCAAAACTTCCATGTTTCGACATAAAGTTTTGGAATTCTTCCCCTTTGTTCCAAATCATAAACTTTAATGAACCACTCCCCACAATATGGAACCTAACATGTTTTCCCCCACTCAGAGGAGTTAGATGCATTGCTTTGGCATTTTTGATTCCTAATTTGATGTCAGGATTCCCTTGGCCAAATGGTTCTAAGTCTTTCCATTCCTTTAAAAGTTTATCACCCATTTCTTCGGGTAAAACAGTAAAGTCAGTCTCAATTTGATGAATATTCTTACTTAGATTACCTTCGTCTAACCAAAGTTTTGCTTTCTCATACAATTCGGATTCAAATTTTGGAAGTTGATCAATCGTGATGGAAAAACCACCTGCTTCGAGATGACCACCAAAATGTAAAAAATGATGAGAAAGTGATTCTAAGAGTTGGAGTACATTCTCTTGTCCATAAGAACGGATACTACCTCTCGCATCACCATTGTCAGGTGCTATAAAAATAGCAGGTTTTTTATATGTATCTACCATTCTTGTGGCAACAATTCCACTGACACCTGGTTCCATATCAGGTTCGTAACAATACACCACTTCTTTCCCTGTTCGTTCTGGTTTTCTGGCAAAATATCGTTCCACTCGGTCCATATTCCGTTTGGTACGTTCTTTCCGTTCTTCATTGATCGATAGGAGGAGTTTTGCTCGTAATTTAGCGTCGGATTCCGATTCCGATAAAAGTAGGGAAACTGCCTCTTCCGTTTTCCCCATCCGACCTGCGGCATTCACAACGGGACCAATGGACCATCCTAAATCTTTGGTTGTGATTCCATTTGGATTGAGTTTGAGTTCTTTGAGAAGTTCTTTAAGGCCTTTTCTTTTTTTGTCACCTATATAGAGTTTGGTGAGGGATTCTAGAGCAAGTTTCACAAAATGGCGATTTTCTCCCACAAGAGGCATCATATCGGTGATGGTTCCAATGCCTGCAAGGTCTGTTTCTTCCTCCAATTGTTCAAAAAACTGAGGGATTTTTTGGCATTGGTAATAGAATAATTTTCTTTCGTCATCTAACGGAATATTGGTGGAAAAATCTTCTGGGTAAGGATTTACAGTCGTATTCGAAAAGTTTATCGTACTTGTGGTTTCGGAGCTTAGTTTGATTCCATTTTGGAAATACTGAACAACTTTCGAACCATCTTCTGCTAGAATGGTTTTGGAATAATACTGATTCCATTCAGAACTTTGGTGGAATAAAATCGCCGTAACTAATTTAAACGACAAGGCAGCGGTGCAGATTTTTTTTTCTGGGTATTCTGAGTCGGTGCGTCTTGGGTTAATGAGAGCACAATTTTTGGGAATACGAACTGGTACTTCGTGGTGATCGAGGACAATCACTTGGATTCCAAGGGAAGTTAATTCATCAATTTCGTCTGCTTGGCTTGAACCAAAATCAAGAGTGATTAATAAATCGGGTTTTGCTTTTTTGATTTTAGATACTGCTTCTTTACAAAGTCCGTATGGATCACTTTCAGAGGAAACCATCACTTCTAAATTGGCAGATTGGAATTCTGGATGTGATTTTAAAAAGAATGCAAGTAAACAAGTGGAACTGACTCCATCCGAATCTCTATCTCCATAGAGTAAGATCTTACGATTGGATTTTACTACTGTTAACAGTAAAGAAACTGCCTCTCCCATGTCAGGAAGGGAAAAAGGAGAATGGAAACAGGAAAAATCAGAATGAAGGAGTTCTTTTGGGTGTATGTTTTGGAAACCCTCCCTTCGATCGACTAAATACCGAAGGATGGGTCTTTTAGAATCAACTTTGGTTCGAACTTCGGATAAAGTTGGTCCGAAGTGAACCTTTGTTACATGATGCAATTGCCAATAATTTTGGAACCAAATTCCACTTCAAGTCCTGGTGTTTTGATATCACCAACTACCTTTCCATTCTTTTTTAGTTCCACTTTTTCTTTCGCATCGACATTCCCTTTCAGATTGCCAAGAACCACTAAACTTCCAACTTCCACATCTGCTTCTACATCACCCGTTTCATCGATGATGAGTTTGCCATGGGAAGTAATGGTTCCTTTGAATTGGCCTTTGATTTTTAATGTTTGGTTGAAGGAAAGGGTTCCGCGAAACGTGATGTCGTCGCTTATAATTGTGTCTATCGATTCGTCTTTCATCAGTAGGGATAGTGTGTTTTCATAGTTAAGTTTTGGCAACTCTATCGTTTTCAGTGTTTTGAATTAAACGGAAAAAAGTTCATATTTTGTAGGGAATTCTCTTGTCTCACTGGTTCCATCTCTGAAACTGGGTCTCAAAGAATAGGAAACAGCAGTGAAAATTAGGCGCTTCTGGAAGTCTGGGTTCATCCTACTTCTAGCGGTTTTCATCAATCTAAATCTGGTTGACGACCGGTTTGTTTCACCCCTCGAAGATTTGGATTTCCAATACCAATCTTACGAGTTGGAGGAAACGACTCGTGTGCTTTCTTCCTCTAAGGAATCCAATCAGGTTCTCAAACTCGTTCCGAGCAAACGAGAACATTCCCTTGTCAAAATTTGCCTCAATCGATTTTCGATTTTAACGACAGAAACTGAATTTTTTACCGAAATCTCTATCTTATTTTTCTTTCTTTACCTACCTCCGCCCTTTTTGGCGTAAACGTTGCATGTAATTTACGTCCATTCCCTGTAAAATTTTTATAGGGTGGTTTCATATTTGAAATAGGTATTATGTTAGAAAAAATCATTCAGTTTTCCATCCACAAAAGGGCAACAGTTCTTGTGATCACCGCAGTACTCACCCTTGTGGGTTTTTATAATGCACTCAATTTATCCATTGATGCGATTCCGGATGTGACAAACGTCCAAGTATCCGCCGTTACTTCCGTTCCAGGTTTATCTCCTCTTGAGGTAGAACAATTTATCACATATCCCATTGAACTTGAGTTTAACGGGATGCCAAAAGTTACCGAAATTCGATCCATTTCAAGAACAGGTGTGAGTTCGGTAACTGTTATATTCGAGGACGGAACCGACATTTACTTTGCAAGGCAACTTGTAAATGAACGTCTAAAACAGGCTGAGAATTTTATTCCGAAATCATATGGTAGACCTGAACTTTCTCCTATTGCCACAGGTCTTGGTGATATTTATGAATTTGCTTTAGTATCAGAAAGTCATACTCCAGAAGAACTCCGCACAGTGATGGAATGGGAAGTCGCAAGGCAACTTCGTTCGGTCAAAGGGATCATTGATGTAAACGTTGTGGGAGGAGATGCCAAACAATTCCAAATCAAAATCGACCCCAAACGACTGTTATCTCATAATCTCACTCTTTCCCATATCACAGAAGCTTTAGAAGGAGCCAATGTAAACTTGGGTGGAGGATACATCCAAAAGGGTGAGGAACAATTTGTCATTCGAGGAGAAAGCCAATTTAAATCCATCGATGATATCGCTCGTTTATCGGTTCGTACTTCAAGAGATGGGATCCCACTCACACTCGGTCAAATTGCCCGAGTGGAAACAGGACCTGCACTCAGGTTTGGTCTGAGTACCATGAATGGCAAACGAGAGGTGGTAGGTGGAACTGCCATGATGTTACTTGGTAGTAACTCATTACAAGTTGTAGGCAGAGTGAAAGAGAAGATGAAGGAAATTGAGTCAAGACTCCCACAAGGGATGAAGATCCAAGTGTATTATGACCGGTCTGAATTCATTGGCCGAACACTCTCCACGGTTTTTACCAATTTAGTGGAAGCCGCCATCATCGTTTTAGTTTGTTTGATCCTAACACTTGGCACCGTTAAAGGTGCGTTTGCTGTTGCCCTTGCCATTCCCGTTTCGATGATGGTTGCCACTATTCTGATGAATGCCTTTGGGATTGTGGGGAACTTGATGTCACTCGGAGCACTTGATTTTGGACTCCTTGTGGATGGTTCCATTGTGATGTTAGAATCCACTCTCCATGGATTTCTCATTCGAAAAAGTTTCCTTCTCTCCAAAACTTCTGCCCAAGACATGGAAGATGGAATGGAAGATGTCATCATGGAATCCTGCATCAAGGTAGTACGGGCTTCTGCATTTAGTGTGGGGATTATTTTACTCGTGTATTTACCACTGATGACATTGGAAGGTGTGGAAGGGCGGATGTTTCGTCCAATGGCAATTACCGTAGCATTTGCGTTAGGTGCAGCACTCCTTTATTCCATCACAACATTCCCAGCCCTCATGTCCTATATTTACAAAAAACCAATTTTACATGAGTCCGCTTTTTGGGAAAAATTCCAAAACAAATATGCTGAAATTTTAACGTATGGAATGAAATTCAAACGCCAGTTTACCTATGCAGGGATTGGAGTAGTTGTCATTTCCTTTATGCTCGCATCAACTTTGGGTTCAGAATTTTTACCAAGGATTGATGAGGGTGAAATCGCAGTTGATATCAAACGCCTTCCCTCTACAGCGATCAACCATTCCAGGGATTTGAATTTGGAAATGGAGAAGGTGATTTTGAAGTTTCCAGAAACAGTGAGTGTTGTCTCAAGGCAAGGCCGTGGGGAATCTGCGGCAGAACCCATAGGTTCGGAAGAAGGTGAGATGATGGTGAAGTTAAAACCAAGGAAAGAATGGGTCACCGCAAAAGATAGAGAAGAGTTGATGGAGAAGATGAAAGTCTCAATCAACCAAAATGTTCCTTCTTCTTACATCAGTTTGTCGCAACCGATCGAAAATCGCGTGAATGCTTTGTTATCTGGATCAAAAGCAGATATTGTGATTAAAATCTATGGTGATGATTTAAAAACATTAAAATCAATCGCAGATAATTATGCATCCAAAATCAAAAAGATCCAAGGTGCTGCTGACTTACGAGTTCAAAAGTTACTCGGTCTTCCTCTCCTCGAGATCAAAATGAACCGTGGCAATATGGCTCGTTACGGGGTCAGAGCAGAGGAAGTTTTAACAACAATCGAAACCCTACGTGTTGGGTTTAACGCGGGTAAAGTATATGAAGGTTACAAACGATTTGATTTGATTGTTCGCCTTGATGCTGACGTAACGGATATTGGAGTCATTGAGAATGTGCCCGTCATGACTGAGCTCGGAGGAACTGTTCCGTTAGGTCAGGTCACAGATATCCAAATGACGGAAGGTCCTGCTGCATTGTATCACGAGGGACTCAAACGTAGGATCCTTGTAGAAGTAAACGTTCGCGGACGAGATATGATTGGTTTTGTGAATGATGTACAATCTGCAACGGAGTCCATCGAGTCAAGTTTACCACAAGGTTATTATGTGGATTGGGGTGGACAATTTGAGAACTTTACTCGTGCCAAAAACAGGTTGGCAATAGTAATTCCCATTGCAGGTGCTATTATTTTTGGAATGTTATTCATTGCATTTGGCAGTGTTTACTATGCGTTAGGTGTATTTATCCTTGTTCCTCTATCATTGTCAGGTGGTATTTTATCTCTTGTGATGAGGGGGCTTCCCTTCTCAATTCCAGCTGGTGTTGGGTTTATCGCAGCAGCAGGTATCTCCGTGTTAAACGGGGTTGTGTATGCATCTGCATTAAAAGACCAATTAAAAATCACAAGGGATCCATCAATCGCAGTGGTTGAAGCCGCTGTTTATACCCTAAGAGCAGTAGCGACAACAGAACTTGTGGCCATCATTGGATTTTTACCGATGGCGATTGCTTCGAGTGCTGGAGCGGAAGTACAAAGGCCACTCGCCACAGTGGTGATGGGTGGGGTCCTTGTTGCTACCATTTTGTCTCGATTTTTATTACCAATTGCATTTGAGTTTTTAGTCAAACTAGCACAAAGACAAGAACTAAGACAAATGGAACGAGAAAGAAAGATGAACGATTACTTTGTAGAAGAAATGAAAAAATACAAAGCATCAGATTCATTCCATTCTACTGACCATTCCCATGGAACTCACTTAGTAAAGGAAGTCCAAGAAGATGAAGAAGATCCAAAACAATCAAAACAAAATCAAAAATCAAAACGAAAGAGGACATAGATGAAACCAAATTATTACGTAGCACACCCTTGGCATGGATTGGAATTAGGACCAAAAGCTCCAGATGAGTTAGATGTTTTCATTGAACTGACTCCGCAAGATACAGTGAAATATGAAATTGATAAAGCTTCTGGTTTTATTCGCGTAGACCGACCACAAAAGTATAGTAACCGTTCTCCTACATTATATGGCTTTATCCCTCGTACATTTTCCGGTGAAGCTTCTGGCAAACATTGTTCTGATGTAGTGGGAAGACCTGATATTGTGGGTGATGGAGATCCAATTGATATTTGTGTATTGAGTGTGAATCCAATCACTCATGGTAACATGATTCTGACTGTGATTCCGATTGGTGGATTACGTATGATTGATAAAGGGGAAGCCGATGACAAAATTGTCGCTGTACTCAAAGGAGATGAAGTATTTGGTCAAATCAAAGACATTTCAGAAGTACCAAAAGCACTCATTAACAAACTCCATCACTATTTTCTCACTTATAAATTAGATCCGAACTCTCCATCCACGGGAACAGTCGAAATAACAGAAGTGTATGATCGGGCTGAAGCGATCAAAGTCATTCAATTTGGTATAGAGGATTATATCAAAAAATTTGTAACTGTATGAAGCATTTAATTAGATATCTACTCATTCCTTTTTTGGGATTCATGGCAAGTGCAGTTTTTTCAAAGGAAAAAGCTGTATATGAATTACATTCAAAGGATGAGTTGTTTTATTTGGGCGAAGATTCAAGAGCGCAGGATTCCAAAGAAAAATGGAATTTAGACGAATTGGAAAATTTTGCAGTCACGAGTAATCCACTGTATTTGCGAGAAAAACAAAATATTGGTATGGCTCGTGGTGATGTGATCACTGCGAGTTTGTATTACAATCCCATTGTGAACATGCAACAGCAGTTTATGGGTGCTTCCTCCAAAGCAGCAACAGGTCTTCCCGAAACATCGATCATTTACAACCAACCTTTTGATATGAGTGGTGTAATCCCCCAACGCGAAAAGGTAGCCAAACAAGAGTTTTTGGCTACAATCGCTAGTTTTCGGGATTTTGATCGGTTGTTTCGATTACGTCTCCGCCAAAATTTTTGGACCTACTTATACGTAACAGAACAGATTAATTACCAAAAAGAATTTCTAGAAAATTACCAAGACCTTCTCGACTTAACGAAGTTACGTGCCGAGAAAGGGGATATTTCGTTTTTAGAGTACGACCGTTTGGCTCTGGAAAGGGTTCAAATCGAAAGAGAATACCGAAATGCAAGGATCCTTCGTGCTCAAGTTGTTAAAAACTTACGAGTGTTAATTGGGATTTCTGATATCAATTCGCCTCTCAATATTAAAGGAAGGTTAGAATTTATCTCCACAAAGGAATTCGGAATTGATCTGAATGATTTTGATATAGAAGAAAGACCAGACCTTGTTGCTTTAAAAATCAGACAACAAAGAGAACGGATGAATATTGAACTCAAAAAAAGAGAAATCATTCCTCCGCTAACCCTTGGAGTAGAGTTTTTGAATAAAGGGAATGAAAATGTTGCAGGTATTTATGCAGCCACTCCACTTCCACTTTTTGATCGAAAACAAGGTGAAATTTTAAAATCAGAAGAATCATATAAAAAATTAGGATTTGATGTAGATGCGAAAAGAAATGAAATTTTATCGGAAATATCTGCAGCCATCAAAGAATTACAAGCTAGAGAGTCACAGTTACTAGATTACCAGAAAATGGGACTCTTAGAAAAAAACAAAGAAGTGCAAGAAAAATCGAGGCTTGCATACATTCGTGGTGCTTCCAATTTAGTTACATTTTTGGAAGCGGAAAAAAACTATCTTAGTGTGCTTAGAAGTTATTATGAAATCATTTACCTTTATTACAACGCTTTGGAAGGATATAAAGCATCCATAGGAAAAATGGAAAACTCGGAGTTTTAACCCAACATGCAAAATGAATTGAATTTAAAAAAAATTAGAAATATCAGTATTCTCGTTCTACTTGGAAGTGTTTTGTATTTTGGTTATACAAAGTTCTTTGGATCTGGAAAAAAAACAGAAGCTCTCACCGAGGATAAATCCAAATTTATCATTTCCAATGAAATCCAAAAAAACCATCCATTTTCTGTGGTTTATTTACAGGAAAGAGCATTAGAAGAAGAATTACAACTTCCAGGAACAGTATCGTATGACATGAATAATGTGGCAAAAGTTGGTTCTCGTGTGAATGGCCGAATCGTTCAAGTTTTTGTGAAAGAAGGTGAATACGTAAAAAAAAGTACGGCACTTGCTTCCATCCAATCTGTTGATTTAGGAACAACAGAAGCTGCTTATTTAAAAGCTCGCGCAAGACTGGAAGCATTGAAGGTACAAGCTGATCGTGCAAAAGATTTGTATGAACGAAAAGTAACATCTGCCAAAGAATATGAAATGTCTCTTATGGATTATAAATCCGTGAAGGCAGAGATGGAGACATCGAGGAATGCCTTAGAAAACCTTGGTCTCAATGAAACTGAAATCGCAAATTTAGAAGCTGGAAAATACAATTCTAAAAATTTATATATACGAACTCCCATCTCAGGCACAGTCACAGAAAGGGAAGCGATCATTGGACAAGCAGTCAATGCACGTGATAATTTATTCACTGTTGCCGATTTATCAGTGTTATGGATTAATCTAGAGGTGTATGAAAAGGATTTGGCTTCGATACGTGTAGGAAATGAAGCAAAAGTCATTCCCATTGGCTCTAAAGATGAATCATTAAAAGCCGTTGTCTCTCATGTGGGTGACGTAATTGACCCTGTGAAAAAAACAGCAGAGATACGGTTGGAAGTTCGCAACTCAAAAGGTAGATTACGCCCTGGCCAAAGTGTCACAGCGACTGTCGTTGGCGCAATGGTCACATCATCGGTTAACAAAGCAAAGGTGATTCCATCAAATTGTATTCATAAAATCGAAGGGGAAAATTTTATTTTTGTCAGAAATCCAGATGGTTCTTTTTCTGCGAAAAAAATTGGTATCGGAAAAACGTATGACAATTGGGTAGAAGTGACAGATGGTGTTGGATCGGGAGAAGCCATCGTGGAAGAGGGGAGTTTTGTCTTAAAAAGTGAATATTTGAAACTCTAATCACTAGTTTTTTGTTGACATAACGCCCATTTCCTATTTATCTGTTTAGTATGAAAGACCTCACGGAAAAACAAGAATCTGTTTTGCAATACATCTCGGACACGGTCCGAGAAAAGGGATTTCCCCCTACCATCCGTGAGATTGGTGACCAATTTGGAATCACTGCCAAAGGTGCTTACGACCACCTAAAAGCGATTGAAAAAAAAGGTTATATCCGCACTTCCAAAAACCAAAGCCGTGCCATCGAACTTCTCAAAGGGAATGCGGACGAAGCACTTCTCGTTCGTGCTTCTGGGATCCCACTCCTTGGCCAAGTGGCAGCAGGAAATCCCATCCTTGCAGAAGAAAATATTGAAGAATACATTGCCGTTCCAGATGATTTGGCAACAAAACCCGGAACCTTTGCCTTAAAAGTAAAAGGTGATTCTATGGTGGAAGCAGGGATCAGTGATGGGGACATCGCCATCATCCAAAAAAAAGATACGGCACGGAATGGTGAAATTGTCGTAGCGATGATCGATAATGAAGCCACTCTCAAGGTGTTTTACAAAGAACCAGACATGATCCGTCTGGAACCTCGGAACGCAAAACTCAAACCCATTCGCACAAAGAAAGCAACGATAATTGGAAAACTCATTGGTCTCTATCGTATTTACTGATTGACCAAGAGTAGGTTTCCTTTCATCCTAGAAGGGATGTCGAAACATCTCTTCTCACTCGCCTGTATCACACTCTCCCTTTTCCTTGTCAGTTGTGCTCCCAAAAAACAAGAAATCAATGCTTATGATTTAAAACGTGTTTTGGAACGATTTGCTCAAAATCGAATCCAAACGGGGCTGATGGCAGATACTAAACGACCAACTCCATCAGATGTACAACTATTTGAAGAAGCATGTGATGTGTATCGTTTGTCGATTCCAGAGGCAAAAGAAATGTTAAAAAAAGAGAATAAGGCATTATACGAGTCAATTTATGGAAATGAATAAAGTGAAATTTTCAGAACGTTTTTTATGGATAAGTGTCACCTTGTCCCTGTTAGGATTAGTTTTTTTCCTAAGCATTGAAAAAGTTAAAGCTATCTCCTCTGATGGGGAAAAATACTTACAAATATTACATGAAGTTGTCGCTTATATCGAAAACGACTTTGTTGAACCCCAAGAAGAGAAAAAAATATACATTGGAGCAATCCAAGGTGCCTTACATAGTTTAGGTGACCCACATACTCGGTTCATCGATGTGGATGAATTTAAAGAACTACAAAACGAAACCAAGGGGAGTTTTGGTGGCATAGGTGTAGAACTCAACTACCAAGAAAATGCATTTGTCATTGTAGCACCGATTGAAGGAACTCCTGCTTGGAAAGCAGGTCTTTTACCACAGGACAAAATCATCGAAATCAATGGAAAACCAGTCAAATCATTATCCCAAGCAGAATCCTTTGCCATGATGCGTGGCGAAGTGGGAACTTCTATTTCCATGAAAATTGAAAGGAAGGGATTAAAAGAACCTTTTGTTGTCAATTTAGTAAGAGAACTCATTCAAATTCGATTTTTACGTTCTTTTTACCTTCCTGAAAAAGAAACCGGTTACATCAAACTAGTTCAGTTCATGGGCAAAGATACAGGTAAAGAGTTTGCAACTGCTGTTAAAAACTTAAAAGACTCAGGTGCCAAAAAACTTGTGATCGACTTGCGAATGAATCCAGGAGGACTCCTTGATCTAGCAATTGATTTAGCCGATTTATTCCTTCCTCCCAATTCAGATATAGTTTCTGTAAAAGGAAGAGGCGGAGTTCTCATTAAAAGTTTTAAGTCAGAAGATCGCGATTTAAAATTCTTGGATTTACCTGTTGCCATCTTGGTCAATGGTGGGTCTGCGAGTGCATCCGAAATTTTAGCTGGAGCTTTAAAGGACAACAAACGGGCGTTAATTGTTGGGACTCAGAGTTTTGGAAAAGGAAGTGTTCAGTCCATCATTCCTCTATCCTTTGGTGCTGGTGTAGCAATCACTATTCAAAAATATTATACACCATCTGGGATATCCATCCATGGAAAAGGAATCACTCCTGACCATGTTATCAATCCAGTTTCTGCTAATGAAGACGAAAAGTATGCATTGGAAAAACTATTTAAGAAAAACTTAATTCGGCCTTTTTTAGAATCTCATTCTGAATTTAATGAATCATCGATTACAGATTTTAAGGATATCCTAAAAAAAGAGAATTTGAAGATTTCTGATTCTGTGATTCGTATTTTTTTATTCAATGAAATGAGAATGGGTTCTTCCCAATCCAAACCAAGACTCGATTTGGACATCCAATTATCAGAAGCAATTAACCTATTAAAATAAATGGTTTATGGAATTGGGATTGAATCCAGTTGTGATGAAACGTCAATTGCCATTGTCAAAGATGGCAAAGAATTAGTTTCACTCAAAGTATATAGTCAAATCGAAACACATTCTCCCTATAGGGGAGTAGTTCCAGAAATAGCCTCGCGTGCTCACTTGGAAAAAATAAATTCACTTCTTTCTGTTTGTATGGAAGAAACAAATTTGAAGTTTTCTGATTTGCAATATGTGGCAGTAACGGGCTATCCGGGGCTTGTTGGTTCTCTCATGATTGGAGCACAACTGGCAAGGTGTATTTCACTTGTCCATTCAATCCCCATTGTTCTTGTGAACCATTTAGAAGCACATTTAACTGTGATTGGACTCGAAAACGAATTGCCCGCATTTCCTTGGTTAGGTGTCCTTCTCTCTGGTGGGAATTCATCCATTTACGTCTACAAAGGATTTGGTGATTTGGAGTTACTTGCCGATACAAAGGATGATTCTCTTGGCGAAGCGTTTGATAAGGTCAGTGCCATTTTGGGTTTACCTTACCCAGGTGGTCCCATCATTGAAAAAATGGCTTCTGCTTATCAAACAGAGAAAGGGGAAAAAAGCCCCTTTCCAAAATTATTAAAGGAAGACACACAAGATACAATTCGATTTTCCTACAGTGGTTTAAAAACAGCAGTGTTGTATTACATAAAGTCATTCACAGCAACTCCACCCATTGGAAAAATTGCTTATTACTTTCAAAAAACAGCCTTTGAGCTCGTAGTACGGAATATAAGAAAAGCGATCGAAAAAACCCAAATCAAAACAGTTGTGGCTGCTGGAGGAGTAATGGCGAATGAAACACTTAGGTCTACCCTCCAAAAAGAAGCCCAAAATCGAGAGTTCCAATTGTATTACCCCCAAAAAAAAATTTACTGCACGGATAACGGAGCGATGGTGGCATGTCTTGGATACTATCTTTGGAAAGAAAAAAAATTTGTAGGACTCGATTTTAAAGTCAGTCCAAAACGAAACTTTGAACAAATACTATGAAACTAAAATTAACTTGGATCCCCAATACCTTAACCCTCGGAAACCTGACTTTAGGTTTTGTTTCCATGTTACTTGTCTCTGAGACAAACCCAAGCCAACCGAATTCACATGAATTGTATTCTCTCGCAGGTGTATTTATCATCTTAGCTGCGTTATTCGATGGTTTTGATGGTATGGCTGCAAGAGCTCTCAATTGTACGAGTGAACTAGGAGCTGATTTAGATAGCCTAGCTGACCTTACCACTTTCGGTATTGCACCTGGTTTTTTAGCGTATAAAATGTTCTTTTTTGATATCAAACTCGATATCTTTGATAAACCAGATTATTTACCACTTGGAATGTTTATCGCTGCTTTGTATCCAATTTGTGCCGCTTATCGATTAGCAAGGTTCAATGTTGCACACGATCCAAAGTCTTTTAATGGACTCCCTTCTCCTGTGGCAGGTGTTGTGATTGGAATTTTCCCCCTCGTATTTTCTGTATCCCAAGTGCCGTTATGGACTGCTGTTACTTTTTTTGTGATCACGGCGTTACTCATGGTTTCCACTTTACGATACAGCAAACCCCAAGTGGCAATGCGTGGGTTGTTTTCTTGGAAAAAATTAGGAATTAGCCTTCTTGGGTTAGGACTCATTTTGTTTGCGATTGGATTCTACCGATGGCCCTATGTGATGTATGGTGCGGTTGGTTTTTATGTGTTCTCGGGGATAGTGTCCTTTCTCATCCAAACCATCCAAGACTACAGAGTATAGTTATTCGACTTGGAAAATTTCTAATAAATTTGCGACGCTAAAAATGGTTCTGATTTCACTCGAGAGATGGACCATTTTTACGATTTTGTTTTTTTCTTTTGTCCAACTGTAGGTGTGGAGTAGGATTCCGATTCCCGAAGAATCCAGATATGTCAAATGTTGGAAATCGAAAACCAGTTCTGTGACCGAATCTGAATCGATCAATTCCTTAATTTCCAATTTTAATTTGGGTGTGTCCCTTAATGATAAGGATCCATTCAGATCGATGATGGCTTTTGAATTCTCGCGTTTGATTTCATACTGAAACATAACTTCAGTTAAGACAACATCTGAAAGAGGAAATACAATCAAAAAACGTTTGATTTTTCCAAAAAGGACTCTAGAAAAAGAGCAATGAAAATTAAGTTTTGGGGTGTTCGAGGTTCCATAGGTTCACCCATCCGGCCAGAAAACGTAAAACATAAAATCGAAAAAATTCTCTCTTTGGCAAGTCCAACCGACATCCAAAACGAACAAAGTATTCATAGTTTTTTAAATTCGCTTAGTTTTTCCTCTTCCTCGACTTACGGTGGTAATACGACCTGTGTTGAAATCCGAGACAAAGAAGGAACTCTCATCATCATCGATGGTGGGACTGGTTTACGGGAACTTGGAAACCAAATGATGTCATCTCAATTTGGAAAGGGTGTGGGTCATGCTTATTGGGTTCTCACTCATACACATTGGGACCATATCCAAGGAATCCCTTTTTTTATTCCTTTGTTTTTACCTGGAAATCATTTTGAGTTCATTTCGTCCATGAGTGATACCGAAAAAAGGTTAGAACACCAATTTGTATTCACACATTTTCCTGTTTCCTTTGATCATTATGCAGCTAAAAAAACCTTTCAATTCATTGAAGAAGGAGAGGTTGTATCCCTTGGTCCAAACATCCAAGCGTTTAGCAAAGCTGTGCGCCATCCCGGAGGTAGTTTTTCCTACCGGTTTACGGAAGATGGGAAATCGATCATCTTTGCATCCGATGCCGAATTCAATTTGGAAGAAATGGAAAACATTGATACTTACATTGATTATTTCCGAGATGCGGATGTATTGGTTTTTGATACACAGTATACCTTTGAAGAGTCTTTACAAAAAATTGATTGGGGCCATAGTTCAGCCTCCATTGCCACTGACATTGCTCTCAGGGCAAAAGTAAAAAAATTAGTAATGTTCCATCATGACCCTTCTTACGATGATGAGAAGTTAGATTTGGTGTACTTACGTGCACTAAAGTACAAAGAGATGTTTGATCCACATGGAAAATTAGAAATCATTATGGCTTATGAAGGTTTGGAAATAGAGGTATAAAATGGCAAAAAAAAATTACATCATTGGGATTGATGCGGGGACAACTGGGATTCGAACATTTTGTTTTAATGACAAAGGAAAAGTGATTTCATCTGCCTACCAAGAATTCAAACAATACTATCCAAAACCAGGTTGGGTGGAACATGACCCAGAAGAGATTTGGCAAAAAACCCAAAAACTCATCGCACTTGCGATCAAAAATGGAAAATTAAATCCCAAAGATGCCATTGCCATTGGGATTACCAACCAACGGGAAACATCCGTTGTTTGGGATAAAAAAACAGGAAAACCAGTTTATAATGCGATCGTTTGGCAATGCCGAAGGACATCCGATATCTGTAAGGATTTAAAAAAACAAAGCCTAGATTCTAACTTCCGTAACAAAACAGGACTTGTGTTAGATGCATACTTTTCAGGAACCAAAATCCAATGGATCCTCGACAATGTGAAAGGAGCAAGAGAAAGAGCTGAACGTGGTGACTTACTTTTTGGAACCATCGATACTTGGTTATTGTACAAACTCACTGGCCACAAAGAACACAAAACCGATCATACCAATGCATCGCGTACCTTACTCTTCAATATCCAGACCAAGGAATGGGATGAAGAACTTTGTAAGATTTTAAAAGTTCCCATGTCGATGTTGCCGAAAGCCTTTAATTCTAAAAACCTATTTGGGTTTACATCGAATGTTAAATCCATCCCTGATGGAATTCCCATCTCTTCCCTTGTAGGTGACCAACAAGGTGCTTTATTTGGGCAGTTATGCACAGAACCAGGGGAAGCAAAAAACACATATGGAACCGGTTGTTTTTTACTCTTCAATGTTGGGGATGAATTCCGAATTTCAAACCAAGGTCTTATCACCACACTGGCACTCGGTCCTGAAGGGAAAACCGTCTATTGTTTAGAGGGATCTGTGTTTATTGGTGGAGCTGTTGTTCAGTTCCTCCGAGACAATTTAGAATTTTTTAAATACTCCAAAGACTCTGAAAAATTGGTTAAGTCGATTAAAACAAAAGATGATGTTGTTTTTGTTCCTGCTTTTGCGGGACTTGGTGCCCCTCATTGGGACCAAGAGGCACGTGGAGCCATCTTTGGACTCTCTCGTGACACAACACCAGCTCAGATCACAAGGGCTGCCCTAAAGGCAATCGCTTTACAATCATACGAACTGGCCAATGCGATGGAAAAAGAAACAGGAAAACCACTTAAGTTTTTACGAGTGGATGGCGGGGCAACTGCAAACGCTTGGCTTATGCAATTCCAAGCAGACATCTTAGGAACAAAAGTCATAAGGCCACAAAACGTGGATACAACGGTCCTTGGTGCAGCCTATTTAGCCGGCCTTGAACGAGGGTTTTTCAAATCAGTAGCACATCTGCGAAAAGAAGAAACCAAAACCACTCAGTTCACACCAAAAATGAAAGAGGCAGAACGAAAAGAAGAAATTGATAAATGGAATTCTGCAATCAGTAGGGTTAAAACTGGAAATTAATTAGTAATCAAACCATAACAGTGAAAATTCAAAACATTGTTTTGGTTTGGTAATCCCAGCCCCTACCAAAAACAAACCCGTTTCATAATAAGGGATCTCAAGGATGAGGTCCTTTGGCAAACGGTGGAATTCTTTTGTTTCGATTTCTTTTCTTGTGAGAAAAAAATCAAATCGAATGGTTTCCATCCAATCTTTGGTTTTGAAAAATAGTTTGGTTTTTGTTTTCCCATAAAATTCTAAAAACTCACCATTTACACAAAAATCAAATCGTTTGGAATCCTCAAAAGCTATGGTTTCTTTTCCATTTTCATCACCATCTTCTCTGTAAGTGAAGATGGTTCCTTCTTCATAATACAAATTCCTCGCAAATCGTTTATAAAGTTCTGATTCGATGATGGAAATTAAATCTTCACCTTCAGGTGGTTTAACGCTGGGTGCAGATTCAATTTGTTTCATTTTGTTTTTGGAGATGGATCTTCGAATCACTCCTAAAACAGGTGGGGAAAGTTTAGGTAGAATAAAATGAAAATACCGTTCATCATGTGTGCGGAGTATTTCTTGCAAAAAGAGTCCATGGATAAGAGGTATGAGTTCCACCGTGAACATTTGTTTGCTTAAAAAAAATGCAAAGTCTGTTTCAAACCGAAAGAGGTTTGTTACAATTCTCATTTCTTCTTCTTTGGTTCCAGAATAAAGGATGGCAACGAGTCGATTTAAGTAGAGTTTACTTTTTTTGTCCATGTACAAGGAATCAATTTCCTGTAGCACCATGGATTCATCAAACTCAGGGTTTACGATGTCTCGAAGGGATAAGTATTTTGTTTGATTGAACTTGTCCCGTTTGCTCCGTACCAAATCTGTTTTGGTTTGTTTTGTTCCACCAATGGTTCGTTTGGTGGGTAAAAATCCTGGTTTTGGTTTTTGGAAAAAATCTGTTTTTTGGTCGGGACTATTGTAGTAGGGAGGAGTGGAGACAGATGTCCTATCAAATGTTTGGCGGGCATATTGAAGTTTGTATAAAAAACGTGGGAATAGAATCGGATCAGTAGATACTGAAGGCAGTGATGGGATTTTTTTGATAGGAATTGGGTAAAAGGGATCGGGAGAAGCCACAAAACGAGCAACAGAATCTAAGTCTGCTAAAAAAAAATGGGTATTGTTTCCTTGGAGGTAAATCAAACAGGTGGGGATTTTTTTAATTTCTTTTGGATGCGAATGCGAAAGTGTTCCCAGTTGTAATCTTTTTTTAAAATTTCCAACTCCTGGTCTACACCAAAACGCATAAAGTCAAAGATCTCTTCGTGTTCCATCCCAACCACAATCGATAAGTCTTGGATCACTCTTTGCAAACGCCTTGCATCTCTATCACTTAAGGAAAATGTTTCTAAGAGTCTTTGTTCAAATTCTGTGAGTTGGATCAAAATCTTCCTAAAACGCAGCCACGAGGATGGTTTCGATTTCATTTTTAGGAAGTTCTCTTGGAAGACAATCAAGAAATGAATACGTTGCAGCAAGTGTCGCAATCCCAGGTAAGTCGATTTTTTTCACTTCATACTCAGAGAGACGTTGTGGTATCCGTAATTCGAGATAAATTTTTCGGATCCCTTCCACCGCTTTGATCGCCGCTTCAATCACGGAAATGTTTGTCACATCTTCATCAAGGGCTCTTGCGATCATTACATACTTACCTGCAGAAGAAGTTAGGTTGTATTCCATAACGTGTGGGAGTAGGATCGACATACTTTGGAAGATATCTAAATTGGTAACGGTTGTCACTGCCAAAGAAAGGGCATAACAGAGTCCAAGGCTACTTGTGGATTGGGCAATCCCTGCCAGTAAACTTGCCGCATAAATGGAGTTTTTTGGTCCTAAGTTTCTTGGTTCCCGAATGGCAGGTACAATGTTTTTCGAAATGAGTTCGATGGAACGTAACGCAGTGGAAGAAGTGATTTCGTTTGCATACTTAGAGAGAATGCTATCGACTGCAGCTGATAAAATGGAGATTCCTGTTTTTGCTGTTTCTGAGCTAGACATTCCCGCACCAATTTTGGGATCAGAAACAATGAGTTCGGGGAAAGCCCATTCATGAGCGAAGTACTTTCTGTTTTTGTCTTTGTCATCTACAATGGAGAAAAATGGAGAACACTCATTTCCGAGTAGGGGTTTTGTGGGAACAACCACAAGAGGAAGGCCTTTTTTCTTGGGTTGTTTTCTTCCTACAAGAAGTTCTTCTGCAAACAAGTCGTTTGTTGCGAGTAGAGATGCCGCTTTACCAGCGTTCATCGATTCAAAGGAACCGTAGGCTACCACACAATCAGCATTGGAGATTCGTAAAAAATGAGCACAAGTATCTAAGTCTTTGAAATGAACACGGTCAACAATGTCATCATAAATGATCACACCTTCTGCGTGTTTTTCTAAACTGGTTTTGATGATGGAAAGTTCTTCCGAGTTTTCTAACTCTTTTTGTGTGGTAATGAGTACAACTCTTGATCCAATGTTTTTGACAAAGGAACCGAGTTTATAACCACAATCGATTTCAAAATGAATTTTTGGCGGAAATTGAAAATTGATCCATTCGGGGAGAACTGGCATATGATCCCCTAACTATGAATAAGCGAAGTGTGAGAAATCCTCGGAGAGGACAATAAAAAAGGATCCCTCACCACCTGTCCTTTTTACTGTTGTCCGAGGAAAGACGTTGCAATTTGGTCGGAAATTTTATCTAACATCTCTGGTGAAAGAGTGTCATAGTCTCCGTTTTTCAATCGTTCTTTGATCGCTTTGATTTTTTCAGTGCGATCCTCTTCTGGAGGAGCTTGAACAATTTGTTTTGCAATTTGTTTTACTTCTGCTTGGAGTTTTGCTTCCGAAGCAATTTTTTTAGCAGCATCGGAGATCGAAATTGTATCTACCGGTGTCTGTGATTCCGTTTCCTTTGGCCCTTGTGGTTTTTTTGGTTCGTAACCGTAACCACCAACTCGACCTACTTTATCGATGTTCATATATTTAGTCCTCTTCCTACATCACATATCGGAGGAATCTGAATTTCCCTTAAGTGATTTTTTTCGATGATTTAAGAGAAATACAAATTCTCCCTTCGCATTGGGAGGTTTTTCTGCCAATTCCCTAGGATTTGCATAATAAAGTACCTCTTCGAAGGCCTTTGTCAACTCCCTTCCCACAAGAACCTCTGTTTCGGGGTACAATTCCTCGAGGAGAGGGTACAACCTTGGGAGTTTGTGGACAGATTCATAGAAGACGATCAGTCCCTCAATTTCCTTTGCCTTCTCTAATTCTCGGCGTTTTTTACTCGGTTTTTCAGAGAGAAAACCTAAAAAATAAGTAGGATTCACTTGGAACCCAGAAACAGAAAGGAGAGCAGTTAAGGCGGACGCACCTGGAACTGGGATGATCGCAATTCCATTTTCCCTAGCGGTGCGAACCATTTGGCTTCCCGGATCGGAAACACCTGGGGTTCCTGCATCGGAAACAAGTGCCATGGATTTCCCTTTTTTCAATTGGTCGAGGACATTGGCATACGGAGATTCGGAATGGTCTTTGTAAAGGGCAAGGACAGGAGTCACGATCCCGAGTTTGTGGAAAAGGGACTTGGTTTCCTTTGTGGATTCACAAAGTACGAGTTCTACCTCTTTGAAAACCTCGATGGCTCGAAGGGTGATGTCTCCCATATTCCCAATGGGAGTGGCCACAACATATAAATTCCCTGATTCGCGTTTATGGGCCAACGTACTGGCACCCGGGAGGAGATTGCCCCGCAGGACAAGTACAACCCAAATCATTATTCCCTTTGGTGCAAGGGTTACAAGCAGTTCCTAATGCACAAGAGGATGGGGTTGTACAAGCAGGATTGGAACAGGTAGTGGTATTACAACCAACACCAACAGAACATAGAGTTTGGATGTCATTCACTCGGTTGGGAATGGCACATGTGCTCACAGCAGCTGATGGATTGGAAATAAGACCCCCTGTCAGCATAGCACGAATGGTGAAGTTGTAGATTTGGCATTTTTGGAAAAATTCAGTCCCAGGGGGTGGGACGGCAAACCGAATCCGTTTGACCATGATCCGACTGGAAGAAGTGGAAGCTTCATATGGCAAATGTGGGAAACTGGGTTGTACCCCATCTTCTAACCATTCTCCTTGGACAGTTTGGATGATCCCAGGGAAGGCGGTTGTCACATACAAATTATACCCAACAAACTGAGGTTCTCTATTGGTAACATAGTATTTCAGAATGTATTCAGGTCTTGGGTCGGCATTATAGTTGAGAATATCAGTTTGGAAGTCGTTTGTGATGTTACTATTCACTGCAACCACGGAAAGGAGCTGTGGAACATTGGGTGGCACTAAAAATACAAATGGGGCTACCGGGGTGTCTGTGTTCACTCCACAATGAAAAAAAGAGAGAAAAGATACGCAGATATAGTAAATTGGATGTAAAGAGGGAAAACGCATTCTATTTCTCGTTTCCCTTCCAAGTTTTCAGGAATTCAATCTATGGGAATCCAAAAAAAATTACTCTTTGTCTCCATTTCCCTCATTGGGCTTTTTTTTCTCATCCTCCTTATGCTCGGTGGTGAGGATGAAGATGAGCTCCGTCGTAAAAAAGAAAGAAGTTCGCAGGCCCTTGCTTTATTCGGAGGAGGTTCGAACAATCCCAAAGGCACAAATCGATTGGGAGTTCGTGGGGAAGACTCGGGTTCCATCTTTGATTCCGATTATTACAATGCGGGTGGGATGCGGTATGAAGATGACCCAAACATTGCAGCTGGGGAATCAGGAGAAATTCCGATTAACCCCCAAACAGGAAAACCATATCCTCCTGAAGCAATGCAAGCCTTTGAGGAATTAAGAGAACAATTCCCTGATAATGACCTCATTCCAAAACGAATGACGGCAGAAGAAAAGAAAAAACAAGCTGAGTTCAATCAAAAACTCACTCGAGCCACTAATTCAGTGTTTGGTGGTAATGCAAATGCTTCCGATTTAACCACGTATTACGGGCATGTGCGAAAACAAGGAAAGGATCGACTTGAGATCATTAATTATCTCATCGAATCTCAAGGTGGGGATGATCCTGAAATGGATAAAAAGTTCCAAGAGATATTAAAAAACATCCAATTCCAAAACGAACAAATCGAAAAAGAAGCTGCCAGTGCTTATGCAAAAGCAGGACTTCCACCACCTACTTAAGTTTCGTTTGAAAGGATTGGATACCGGTAACTGGATTTAGGATCTAGTCCATACTCATCCAAATGGAAAGAGGGAGGGAGCCTTTCTCTTTTCCATTGCGAAATCCCAAATAGTTTTTTGAATTTTTGGACATAACCGAATAAATTGTCATCTCGTTCCCAGGGGAATTCTCTTTTTAACTCATCTAAGACATTGGATTCTTCCATTCCCAAGTACACCAATTTCCGTTCAATGGAATTGAGGATGGGATATGGCATGAGATCCTTTTCATCTTCTTGGTGTTCGGCGAGAGGTTTCAACTCAGCAGTGGGTTTTGTATTTCGTAACATCTGAATGGATTGTTTCGGAGTGATGTATCGATTGTTTCCCTTTTGGATATCATCTAACCAGTCGAGTAAAAATTCCTTACTCACACCAGCAAGTGGGGCAATGGAACCTGAAGAATCTCCATCCATCGTTGTGTAACCAACAGCTGCTTCACTTCTGTTCCCTGTGGAAAGTAGGAGATGCCCATTTAGGTTTGCCAGTAACCAAATGAGTGGAGAACGCACCCTTGCTTGGATGTTTTGTAAAGCTAAGTCATGTTCTTTCCAATTGAGTTTGGTTCCCTTTACCGATTCGATGATGGAAACGGAACTGGAAACCATTTCATCGATGGATATCGAATGGTATTCACATCCCAATTCTTCGCTTAAGGATTTTGCGATTTCTTCCGTGATGGGTGAATTATTTTTTGTTTTTTGGTACAAAGTAACCAAGAGATTTTTTTCGGTTAACCCAAGTTTGGTGAATATGGATTCATCATTTTCTTCTTTAGCAATCGATACCATCGTGGAAACAAGTAGTGCACACGTTGCACTATCGGCCCCACCAGAGAGTGAGAGGGTATACCCTTTTGTTTTGGATTTTCGCAAATAGTCAAATAACCCAAGGCAAACTGCTTTTGTGAATTCTTCAAAAGGGCTTAAGGATTCTGTCGAAACAAGATTTTCCCACTTCTCTTCCCCACGTTTGTCTAAAATTTGGAAGTTCACTCGGGATTCTTTTCCATTTTGTCCTTTTGGTTTTAAGTTGATTGTGGTGAGTTCGTTTCCGTCGGGTTTAGGATTTGGTTCTCGTAAATTCCTTGCTTTGGAAGCTTTCATTTCATTTGGATCAAAGGAAAAACTCGTGATGGCAAAAGGAGTGAAGTGTAATCTTGGGCCTTCTTTCAAAATAGAACCGCAAGAAGTAAAAAATGCACCCCCTTCAAAGATGATCCTTCCTGATTCATTTCCACAGAGATTGGTAAAGACTTGTAAATTGTTTTGGTTACGGCTTGTTTCTTTAAAAATTTGCCTACGGGTATTTTGTTTTCCCATCGCAAAATGGGAAGCACCTGGTGAAAGAACAACATCCACACCTGATAAATTATAAAACAAAGAAGGTTTCTGCGTAGACCAACTGTCTTCACAAATTTCAATCGCGAAGGTGAAGTTTTTCATTGCAAACAAAAAATGACCAAAGGGTATTTCTGTATCCCCAATGGTGATCCGTTTCTTTGTAAACGACTGTGGCGAATGGAACCACCGCCGTTCATAATGTACGCCTGTATTTGCCAAATTGAGTTTGGGAACAAGTGCTTGGATTTTACCATCATACAAAACCGCCATACAATTGTACAAAAATGAATCTACAAAAAGAGGAAGGCCAACCACTATCACTTGTTTGGGAGAAATGGTTTTGATTTTGTTTAGAACATCGATTGATTTTTCCCAAAGACTTGGTCGGTAAAATGCATCTTCACAACCATACCCTGAAATACAAAGTTCTGGAAACAGGATGAGATCGGCATCTTCTGATTCTTTGTTTTGGATGGCAGAAACGATACTTTCAAAATTGCCTAAAAAATCAAGAGGGGTCGTATTCAGTGAAACAGCGGCAATTTTAGATTTTGTCATACGGAAAAACTCGGTTATAAATCTTTTCCGATGCACCTCTATTTTCTACAACAAAGTTTCGATTGATACTTCCCATCTTTTCCCTAAGTTCACTGTTTTTCGTCAGTTCATAAAAATGGGAACAAAAATCTAATTCTGATGTGGTTCTGAAAAGACCACCTAATTCTTGCATAACGATTGCTTCTGGTGCATTTTGGATCCTAGGTCCAGTGATGATGGCAAGGCCCAAAGCAGCAGGTTCGATGGTATTGTGGATTCGGTTGTGAAAACCTCCACCAACATAAGCAAAACTAGCATACTGGTATGCAAATGCAAGTATCCCCAAAAGATCAAAAAGTAAAAATTTTGGTAGGGTTTCCTTTTCTTTTAGTTCAGAAAAAATCCTCACAGAACCATAATCTTGCAGTTTTGATTTCCATTCCATCATCCGTTTGGATTCCCATTGGTGTGGGAATATCCAATAGGAATGATGGTCTTTATGTGTTCCTAAATACTTTAAAAAATGTGACTCACAAATCGGATAGGTGGAACCAAGGATCACTGGTTTGTTTGAATTCAGAAACTCTTTTTGTTTTTGTATAAAATTTGTAAAAATTGGATTTGGAGATTTTGTTTCCAATTTATTCCAAACCGATTCAAACCTTGTGTCACCTAATACCGAAAAGTCGGATTCTGTGGAAACCAAACCTTCAAATTCCTTTGCCATTAGTTGGTGGCTTGGATAAATTCCAGAAAGGTATCGAAAAGAAGATTTAGTCAGAAGGCTCACCAATGGATTTTTTCTGGAAGACTGAGACGACAAACTGGCGCAACAAAGGTAGGATTTTGTTCCAAACTGATTTGCTTTTTTTAAAAGATTAGGCCAAGTGTCCCAAGCCATGATGAATAAAAATTTTGGACGAAATCGTTTAAAGATTTTGTTATAAGCAAACGGTAAATCAAAGGGCAAATAAAAGTAACAGTTTGCCAGAGGATCCGAAAAAGCGGATTCTTTCACGGATGAGGAAAATACGGATTGGATGATGAACACATTTGGTCTATGCCGGCGTATGGTTTCTGCTAATGCTTTTGCTTGGTCTAGTTCTCCTACACTTGCTGAGTGGAACCAAATCACAGTTTTTCCATTCGGGGGATTTTTGTACAAAGTTTCCAAAGAACGATTTCGTTTGGAAATTTCAGTCCGGATTTTTTTTGAGAAAAGGGAAACTAATTTTAATAAGATCCAAATTTTGAACAAAAGGATATTGTAAAAAAAATAGACCATTTAGCGTTTGTTACCCCAAGTATCATTCACTTCGGCACCTGGATAACTAAAAGTACGTTTATCAATCACAAAACAAAGATTATCAAAATACAAATGGAACTCACCTTTTTTTTGAGACGCTAAACTTTTTAATCGAAAGGAAGCAAACGAGATGGGAAAGGACATCGATTGGATGAGTCTCGTATTTTCTTTTGGCAAAGTGATTTTAAATTCCAGCCTTCGCCAACCAACAAAATTGAGAGTTCCCAAATCAAAATACAAGTCCTTCGATTTTTTTTGTGAGAGGCCCATACTCAAATTGATATGGTGGCCCTCCGAATACACCCAAAGGATCCCTTGGATGGGCATTCCCAAAGGGAGAAGGACTGGTTCTTTGGGTCTGATTTCCCAGTGGTCGAGTCGTGGGTTTTCGACATAACTTTGCACAAGGAAACTGGTTTGGTTTTGTAAGTTGGGATAACCAGATTCTTTTAGTAATTTTGATTCTTCTAAAAAGGCATCCGATTTGGAAACGGATGCTGCAAATTGTGTTTCCGCCAAAAAGGAATCCACTCGGTAAAAATCCCAAGGCCTTTCCCCTTCAAAGTCTTCGACAAGGTAGAGTAGGTAATGTGTGTCCATTGCCAGAGCAGATTTTAAAATTTGCACTCGGCCAAGTTCGTCTGGGTCATGGGGTCTCGGAAGAGACAGAAGACTGGCAAAACTCAGTAAGAAACCTAGAAAGAATGTGAATTTTTTTATGTTCTGCATGATTTCTCACTTTTCGAAAGCGCAAAAACGTGTACTCTATCCGTATCAAAGGAAAGGAATCCGCACGTCATGGGCCGCCGCGACAATTTGAAAATACTCACAACTGCCATTCTAGTGGTCCTACTTCTTTCATCGTTCATTTTCGCATTTATCTATAGGAATGAAATTTACCAAAAACTCCAAACCATCGGAAAAAACAAAGAAGTTGAGATGGTTGACCGAGAAATCACCAAAGCACCTGATTCCATGACGCCTCCAAAGGATCTGATGGAAGAACCAAATGAAAGGGAATCAAGGGAAGACCGTTCCAAACTCCCAGAACTTCCAAGTTTGGATGATATGGAACCGGAGTCACAAAGACCTAGGTCAGTATCTGTTGCATCAGGTGCCAAAACAAGAGAACCAAAAGACAGTAGCTCTCGTTTACAAGAAAAACTAGACCAAGTAGAAGAACAAATTTCTCCCAAAGAAAACAAAGAATCACAAAAGCCGAAAACAAAAGAAGTTGTGAAAAAACAATCTGTGAGTGAAACACCACAAGTTACTTCCAAAAACGAAGAAGACTTCAGTTCGGAACCTAAAACAACAGTGCAAAGATCAAAACAAGGGAAACTTGTAAAAGAAACTTCTACTGTTACCCCCAAGTCAAAACGTAAAAAATCGAGTTCCAAACTCAGTTACAAAACACAAACCACAACTTACAAAGAATCAAATGTGAGTAAAAAGACAACTTCCAAACAGACGGGAAATTCTTCTTCTTTGGAAGTTCGGATGAAAGAAGTGGAACAAAAACTCAACTCTTCCAACGATCGAAATGAAAAACGATTTTTGGAAATCGAACGTAGAATTGATTCCTTAGAAAAAGCATTAGCTAAGTAATCGTGTCTGATTACATTTCAGTTTACCAGTCCATCCAACACGAAATGAATTCCCTTTCCCAAGGGAATCCTCCAACCCTCATCGCTGTATCCAAAACCAAACCCTATGAAGTTGTGAAGGAAGCATACCTCCAAGGGATTCGAGAATTTGGAGAAAACTATATCCCGGAAGCAATTGATAAGTTCACTCGGTTGCGAGAAGAATTTCCAGAGTCAGAATCGAATGTCAATGTCCATCATATAGGACCCGTTCAATCTGGAACCTTACGTAAGTTATTCGGTATATTTTCTTATACACATGGTGTGGGATCTTTTTCTAGTTTGAGTGAACTTTTAAAACGAGCTGAAAAAGAGAAAAAGAAAATTCGTTATTTTTTACAAACAAACCTGACAAATGAAAATACCAAACATGGTTTTAGTTTAGAAACGATTCTAACAAACAAAGATGAGTTATCCAAATACCAGAACGAGTATTGTATTTGGGAAGGGTTTATGGGAATGGGACCTTCTTCGGGAGATCCCAACCAAACAAAAGAGGTTTTTACAAATTTAGCTAAGTTACGTGAAGAACATTTTCCAGAAAAAAAACTTTCTATGGGTATGAGTGGGGATTATGGATTAGCGGTGGAACTTGGATCTAACTTTGTTCGGATTGGATCAAAAATATTTGGAGAAAGGGATTATGGCACACACTCCGTTTAAAACAGTTGGGATGGTTGGACTTGGGAAAATGGGAGGAGCCATTGCCAAAGCACTTGTGGCCCAAGGAACAAAACTTTTTGCATTTGATCCAAACCTCAAACAATCTCCCATCGAAGGTGTTAGTTTGGTTTCCACTTTGGATGCATTAGAAAAGGAAGCAGGTTTGTTTGTGATCGCAGTGAAACCAAATCTAGTAGAACCAGTCCTCGGAGAATTTACGAAACCTGCGATTTTTGTTTCCATTGCAGCAGGTATTTCTTATGGACAGTTGGTGAAATCCGCTCCTAAAGGATCCACTTGTGTACGAGTGATGCCAAATTTACCACTAGTGTCCAATCGAGGTGCGATGGGGTATTATTGTGAAGAGGAAGCGGTGTCCCATACCGAACGACTATTTTATGGAATGGGGGAGACAATTCGTATCAGCAAGGAATCCCTGATGGATGTTGTCACTGGATTGTCAGGATCTGGTCCTGCCTATGTGCTTACGTTTTTGCAAGCCATGGCAGAAGCAGGCTTACAAGAGGGACTCAGTTATGAGGAATCCTTGGGTCTTGCCATGGAGACCATCGAAGGAACTCTTGTGTATTTCCGTGAGTTACGTTCCAAAGACCACACACTTCATCCTATGGAAGTGCGCAATTGGGTGACTTCCCCAGGAGGGACTACCATTCATGGACTAGATGCTTTGGAACGAGGCGGTTTTTCTACCGCAGTTCGGGATGCTGTGAGGAGAGCAACAGAGAGAAGTAAAGAATTGGGAAAGGGATGATAACGGTTGCGCGGACAGGATTCGAACCTGTGGCCTTTGGGTTATGAGCCCAACGAGCTACCAGCTGCTCCACCGCGCGGTATACGACCATTATTTTAAAGATTCGTTTATTGTCAACAAAATGAATACAGAAACTTTCCTTTTTACTACCCGACTGAAATTTATCGATTTCCGCATAAATCTTACTTTACAGGTGTCAAATATAACGAATGATTCCTATCTTATATAGAATTCTGGCGGTGCGTTTTGTCTTTTAAAGAAAACACTGATATCGTTTTTGAGCATTACGAAAAAAAAATCTACGACCAAAAACAACTACTGGAAATCTCCCGTGCATTAAATTCCACGTTAGACTATAAGTATTTAATTGATGCAATTCTTAACATCTGTTTGGCGCAGTTGCAGACCCTGCATGCCGCCATGTACCTTGAACCAGAAATTGACCTTGGAATTTTTAAATTAGAACCCCAATCCATTAAAGGATTTGAGTTAAGCACAGACGAACAAAACTACGAAATCAAAATCGATAGCCCACTCATCCATTATTTTGAAGAAAAACCGAAGGCCATCACAATGGACCAAATTTTGCAGATGGAAGTCCTAAACAAAATTCCTGATATTGTTTACCTTCGCAAAATGGGAGCAGAAATCCTTGTCCCTCTCAATGCAAAAGGTAAGGTCAACGGGTTACTTGTCCTTGGGGACAAAATGACTTCCGAAGAATTTTTGGAAGATGAAAAAGAATTTATGACAACCCTTGCAAACCTCGCAGGGATTGCAGTGGACAATGCAAGGCTTTATGAACTTGCCACCGTTGATATGATGACGGGTTTAAAAATCCATCACTACTTCCAAACCAAACTCAAAGAAGAGATGGAACGTTGTCGTAAAAAAGGCACCAAACTATCCCTACTTTTTACGGATGTGGACAAATTCAAAACGTTCAATGATACCTATGGCCACCAAGCTGGGGATGTTGTCCTCATCGAAGTGGCAAAACAACTCATTGGGAAAGCACAACGCCATCATATCCCCGCACGGTATGGTGGTGAAGAGTTTTGCCTTGTGATGCCTGGTGCCACAGAAGAGGAGGCCATTGCCAAAGGGGAAGAAATCCGAAAAGCAGTGGAAGAAATGGTAGTCAAAAATCCAAACGATGGTTCTGACTTAAAAGTCACACTTTCTGTTGGGGTTTCTAGTTTTCGTGCCACTGACAGAAACAATAAAGATCTGATTGAACGTGCGGACAAAGCCCTGTACCAAGCCAAACATTCTGGAAGAAACCGCACAATTTGTTATAAAGATTAGGAAAATAGCCGATGGGTAGAGTATGGCAGAACCTGCATACTTACTCAAAGACCTTTCTCCTTCTGTTCCCTCAGATGTATACGAATCCATCCGTAACCGTGCCCTTGGGTTGTCTTCCTTCAATTTCCAACCATACTCTTGTTTCATTGAATACAAAACAAAAGATGCAAACACAGGGATTGAATACAGAGATTGTACGGTAGATTATTCCAGATGCCCACATTCTCGTTGTATCAAAAAATTGGTTTAGTTTCTCTTAGCATCTGTTTGTGGGTGTGTCTGCCAACCCCCACTAAAAAAGAATTGAAGTCCTCACAAAATTTTCCCTCTTCGTTTCGTTTTCCTAGAACCCTTCCTCCTCATACCAAAATACAAATGTTAGATACTGGGATTTCCCTTTTACTACTTGGGTTCCAATCAGGGAATGAATCCTTTTCTTTTTTATGGGATACAGGTTCTAATATCAGTTTTTATGAAGGAACAGATCCTTACAATTCCAAAGAATTCCAAATTGGTGGACAAGTTGTATCAATTCGAAGGGGAGAGGGGATTTTACCCAAAGGCATCCAAGGGCTGGTGGGTCTTGATTTCTTCCGAGGGACTTGTATCTTTTGGGACCAAAAGGACTTGTATTGGTTTTCGGAAAATTCCCCCTTTTGTGTCCACCCGGATGCATACCTTGGCACCCAATTGAAAATCCTTTCTACCAAACAGAAGGGAGACCATACATTTGTATCCTTTGAATACCCAAAATCCTTCCAGTCCTATGCTCATATCGATACAGGCGCTTCCCTCAGTTTGTTACCAAAAGGAAGAGACGATGAGTTTTTAGGGGAAAGGAGGGTCTTTCGGCCAGGGAATTCCATCCTCATCATGAACCACTGGCGGTCCATGGAACCTCTCACACTCATCGCCAAATCAGGATTTCGGGAAGATTACCAGAACGTAGAGTTTCTCACAGGAATTTCACTTGAGAATTTCCATTTATCAGGGGACAAGGATAAGGAAGAGGGTTGGGTGATTGGGCTTGGTATTTTGAGGACTCGTCCTCTGTTTTGGGATTTTTCTCGGAACCGTATTGGGATCATCCACCAAGAGAACTAAGGTGAAAGAAAAAGAAAAAATCATAGTGGCGATGAGTGGTGGCGTAGACAGTGCTGTTGCAGCGGGACTTCTTATGGAAGAAGGTTACGATGTCATTGGTGTCAACCTTAGAACTTGGGAATACGAAGCACCTGCTTGTGATACCACTAAAAAATCCTGTTGTTCCCCTGAAGACATCCGGGATGCACGTGATGTTGGTCTTTCCTTAAACATTCCGTTTTACGTCATCAAAATGGAAAAGGTATTTGGAGAACGTGTTATCGATCGATTTATCAGTGATTATAAAGATGGCCGAACCCCAAATCCTTGTGTAGAATGTAACACCTTTGTGAAGTTTGGTGCTTTATTTGAACAAGCCAAAAAATTAGGAATTGATAAAATCGCCACTGGCCATTATGCACGAGTCATCGAAGTAAACGGTCGTTATGCGATCCGTAATGCTGTCGATATGAAGAAAAACCAGGCGTACTACCTGTACGGTTTGTCCCAAGAAAATATTAAAAATACAGTTTTTCCATTAGGTGAGATGGACAAATCACAAGTCCGAGAAATTGCCAAACGGATGGGTCTCCCTGTTGCGGAAAAACCAGAATCTCAAGAAATTTGTTTTATCCCTGAAAATGATTACAGATCCTTCCTTAAAAAAAAGGGAATGGAGTTTACACCTGGATTTTTTAAATTAGCTTCAGGACAAATCATTGGTAAACACCAAGGAAAAGAAGGATTCACCATTGGCCAAAGAAAAGGCCTTGGGATCGCTTGGAAAAATCCTCTCTATGTACTTTCCATTGAAGATGATGGGACTGTCATTTTAGGAGAAGAAGAAGAAACAGTTTCTGAATCTTTTGTCTTGGAAGAAATCACTTACCAAGCATTAACTCCTTTGTTACCTGGACAATCCCTCGAAATGAAGGTGCAAATCAGGTATAGAAGTGCACCTGTTCATTGTAAGGTGACTTCACTTGGTGATACTTGGAAAGTTGAATTTTTAGAAGACGTAAAAAGTGTTACACCCGGTCAATCTGCAACGTTTTATCCAACAAATGGAGATTATCTTTATGCAGGTGGTATCATCCAAAAAGGTTCCATCACACGTAAAGTGAAATCAAACATTGAAGTTTCTAGGGAGAGTGTTCCCATTTGAAATCAGTTGAAGGAAAAACAATCCTCATCATAGGAGGAGGGTTGTTACAGGTTCCCATCATCCAAACAGCAAAAACAATGCGTTTGCATACAGTTGTTGCTGATATGAATCCCACTTCGATAGGATTCCAAATTGCTGACGAAACCATCCTCATGTCCACAAAGGATGTGGAAGGTATGGTACGTGAAGCCAAGAAGTTTTCCCAAAAAAATACAATCCATGGTGTGATCACCGCAGGAACAGATGCGAGTATGACAGTAGCCGCTGTTGCCTCTGCCTTACAACTTCCAGGCATTCGATTTGTTGATGCAGAAGCAGCATCCAATAAAGTAAAGATGCGAAAACGTCTGAAAGAATTTGGACTTCCCATTCCTCGTTTTGCTCCAGTTTGGTCGATGCAGGACGCAAAAGATGCGTTAGATGAGTTGACCTTTCCTCTTGTAATGAAACCAGCTGATAATATGGGAGCACGAGGTGTGATTAAGGTCACAAACCGTGATGACTTACAAGTTGCTTTCCGTCATGCAAAGAGGTTTTGCCCCACAGGTGAATTGATTTTAGAAGAATATATGGAAGGGCCAGAACTTTCAGTGGATGCTTTAGCATTCCAAGGCCAAATTCATATGACAGGGATTGCCGATCGGATCATTGAAAGGGAACCATATTTTATCGAAGTAGGACATAACATGCCTTCGGCGATGCCAAAAGATGTCTTAGATGAAGTGGAACGTGTGATGGCGGGAGGAATGAGGGCACTAGGAATCCATTTAGGTGCTGGGAAAGGTGATATCAAGGTTACAAAAGACGGTGTAAAAATTGGTGAGATTGCTGCAAGGCTTTCTGGTGGTTTTATGTCAGCATTCACCTATCCATTGTCTACAGGAGTGAATCTCAACCGCGCTGCACTACTCATTTCACTTGGTGAAACTCCCGACAATCTAGAGCCAGTCGTGAATCGAGTTTCCATTGAAAGATCCTTACTCTCCAAACCTGGAAAACTCATCTCTATCAGTGGTGTTGAGGAAATCAAAAAAATTGAAGGGGTTTCTGAAGTTTTCCTTCAGTCCAAACCTGGAGATATTATTAAAGAACCGACAAATAACATTGATAAGTCGGGTCATGTGATCATCGTCTCAGACAGTTTAAAAGAAGCAGAACTTGTATTTGAGAAAGTAAAACAAACCATCGTATTTGAAGTTGATGAACAATTTTCGATTACGGAAAAAGAAATTGGAGACCAAGCTCGGATTCGATTTGGAAAAGAAATCTGTTGGGTCTGTAAAGTATGTGATGGGAAAAATTGTGCGTCTGGGATACCTGGAATGGGTGGTGTTGGCTTTATGGAAACATTTCAGGACAATTATGAAGCCCTTTCCGAATTTAAAATCCTACCAGGTTATATCAGGGAACATGTAAGTCCTGAAATACATACAAAGTTTTTGGGTTATGATTTAAAAACTCCCATCATGGCAGCACCTATGACAGGTGTAGGCACCAATATGAATTTTGTCATGACCGACGCAGATTATGCTTTAACTGTTGTTCGGTCCTTCTCGCAAAATGGAAGCCTTGCTTGGCTTGGTGATGGAGCTTCTCCTGAAAAATACAAAATCATGTTAGAAGCACTTAAAAAAGTTTCTGGAAAAGGAATTCTCATTTGTAAACCAAGGGAAGATGAATCTTTACTCCTCGAACGTTTTTTACAAGCAGAAGCGGACGGAGTGTTCGCCATCGGTATGGATATCGATGCTGTGAATTTTAAAACAATGGTACAGAAAAATTTATCGAGTGTAACGAGACCTTTGGAAAAACTCATAAGGCTCCGTGAAAAAACAAAACTACCTTTTATCTTAAAAGGGATCATGAATGAGGAAGATGCTAAATTAGCAGTAGAAGGTGGATTTTCTGCTATTGTTGTATCGAACCATGGTGGTCGAGTTTTGGATGGAATGCCAGGAACTGCCAGGGTATTACCCAAAATTGCAGAAGCCGTTAATGGAAAAATCCCAGTCCTTGTGGATGGGGGAATTCGTTCTGGTATGGATGTGTTCAAAATGTTGGCCCTTGGAGCATCCTCTGTTCTTGTCGGAAGACCAGTTGCCATTTCACTTGTTGGTGGGGAAGACGCAGGGATACGATTTCTTTTACAAAAATATTCGGAAGAACTAAAACAGTCAATGAGTGTGACAGGTGCAAAAACTTTAGTGGACATTAAGCGCTCTATGTTGCTTCATAAACTACACGGTTGAGTATGGATAAAGAAATCAAAGACCCTGAAGGTATTTTGAAGGTAATTACTGCTTTATTTGGAAAATTACCTGCTTATATCGTAAACTCAGAAAAAGAATTTCCAGTCAAAATCATTGCCCTCAAAAACAAAGCACTCATCATCAACACCAATCTAAAGTTTCCAACACGGGAACGTATTCTTACTGTTGTACATAATGGAAGCAAATTTTTAGCACATTTTAATTTGGCAGGTGGAGATGGGAATGGAATTGAAATTCTAACACCTGTTAAAATACAAATTGCTACAGCATCTAGACAGGGAACAAGGGTTGAAGCAAGCCAAATCCAAACTGGGATGGTTGTTACCAATATAATCAATGTTAACGATGTATCCAAAGCCATTGGTTTTGATGATAAAAAAGTGGATGCTATTTTACTTGCATACCGTACGAAACTGGCTAAAGCTTTCCCACTTTCTTCCATTTTTTTTGCAGGGAGAATGGACAACCGTCTTCGTCTAATGCACCATTATGACAAAGATATCTTCATAGTAGACCGAAAAGAAAAATCAACAGCCTCACCAGCTTTTTTTCCGTTTGATGAGTATCTACGGATTTTCGAGAATTCCAAAATCCCTGACAATTATATTTCAGAGATTTGTGTTCCCATCAAATACAAAGGATATGTTCACTTAGGGTATGTACAGGTGTTATCCGAAAAACCACTTGAGTTTGAAGTGTACAAACAAATCCAAACATTTGCGAATGCAGTGAGTCGCGATATCATTAACACTGGTGTATTCCAAGAATCTAGAGATGTCTGCCAGGTAATGGACTTAAGTATGGGAGGGATTAGTTTTATCCATGCTCCTTCCCGTTCCTTTTCTAGGTCTGTTACTTTAAATGGTACCATCCTTTTTGATTTGAACTTAGAAGCTGGCAAAAAAGTAACTATCCGTGGTATCATTAAGAATATTAGGAACCAGGAAACAAACTTTCGGGTTGGTTGCCAGTTCTACAACCTAACAGAAAAAGAAACAGAGACTCTCGAAGATTTTTTAAATGTTGGAAAAGAAGAAGTTCCGAACCCTGAAGAACAAGAAGCACAAGAAAATGCAAGTTCTGATGGAAACGAAGGGGAACAAAATGAAGAGAATTTTGATTCCACATCGACTACTTCTGAAGGTGAAAGTACACAAACAGTATTGGAAGAAGGTTCTGAGGCAGATCCATTTGCCAATCATATGGAAGACAATTTTACAGAGAATCCAGAAGAACCTAATTAAATGACTTCTTACCGGTCTGTCATTCGTCCTCCCTATATTGGGAAAACGGTGATCACCTATCTCACACAAAAATTTCCATATCATAGTCTAGAAGAATGGGAATTTTTAATCGCTGAAAATCGCATTAAGGTAGAAGGTGAGTTTGTTAATGGCGACAAACAATTGTCAGATGGTGATCTCTTGGAATACGAACCAATTCCAGGCAGGATTCTTGAACCAGAAGTGGATGAAAATTATTCCATTCTGAAAGAAACAAATGAGTTCCTTTTTGTGGAAAAACCAGGCAATCTTCCCATGCACCCAGCCGGTCGTTATCGAACGAAAACCTTACTCAGTTTTTTGGAAACCAAATACCCAAAAATCATTCCCGTACACCGGCTAGACCGCGAAACATCTGGGATTGTCATTTTTGCAAAATCCGAAGAGAGTAGGATGTGGCTCCAAAAAAAATTTGAAAACCGAGAAGTGTATAAAGAATACTTTGCAATCGTTTCTGGAAATTTTAAAACAGAACAAACGTTAAATGGGTTTATTGGTAAAGATATTCATTCTGCGATCAGAAAAAAAATGGTGTATTCATCAGATGAATTTCCAGAATCAAAAACTTGCCAAACCCATTTTTTCCCTATTTTATACAACGAAGAGAAGGACATGAGTTTGGTTCTTGTGAAACCCATTACGGGGAGGATCCACCAAATCCGTGCCAGTTTATTATATTTGGGTTATCCTATCCTGGGTGATAAAATGTATGGAAACAGGGAATCAATCTTTTTAGATTTTGTTAATTCTGGAATGACTGAAGCTTTAAAAGAAGAGTTGGTTTTTGATAGGCAGTTGTTACATGCATATAGCATACGTTTTGTGGACGAAAGAACAAACCAAATAGTACATGTTCATTCGAATCCAATGAATGAAATGGATTTTTACTTCCCCAATTGGAAAAACTATGTCCCATAGATTTTAATAAAAATCCAACTCTAGATTTACCTTTCCTCCGATCTTTTAAGAAAGAAAGAGGAGGCTTTTGCAAAGGATGGCAGGAGCAGGCAGATTACTTAAAGATTCGGATAAGATTATTTTTGGTGAGTTTTGGACAGCAAAACAAAGGCAAGGACATCCAATCCATCATACCGTTAGTTATAGAGCATCTTTTAAACCAGAGCTTCCTTCTTTTTTTATGAAGGAATTTCTTAAAAAGAAAAATAGAGTCGTATACGATCCGTTTGGTGGACGTGGAACAACAGCGATCCAAGCAAATATCGAAGGTCATGCGGCGATTCACAATGACATCCATCCACTTTCAATCTTTTTAGCAAGTGCGAGACAATATGTTCCTAAACTAGTTGATTTGGAAAAAAAATTAAACTCTTTAGATTTAGACAAAGAAGTGGAAGAAGATCCATTTGATGTCAATTTACTTCCTTTTTTCCATCCGAAAACCTTAAAAGAGATTAAAAATCTCAAAAAATACATGGCGATTGATGATTCCGTTGAAATGAAGTTCATTTCCCTTATCGCATTGTCTCGGTTACATGGTCATAGTACTGGATTTTTTTCAGTGTATACTTTCCCACAAGTATCAATCCCTCCAGAAGCTCAGGCAAAAAACAATGCCAAAAAAGGGATAAACCCGGAATACCGGCCCATCAAACCTAGAATTTACCAAAAGATGAAACGTGATTTGGCTCTGCCCATCCCACCTTTTTATCATGAATTTTCTAAGAACAATTTGTACTCTCTGAATTCGGCAAATTCTGTTCCAAATGTCGAATCAGAATCAGTGGATTTGATTGTTACCTCTCCACCTTTTTTAGATAAAGTTGACTATGAAGGGGATAATTGGTTACGCCACTGGTTTTTAGATATAGAAAAATCAAAAGACCGTAAACTCAGTATTTTTAGTAATCTCAATGATTGGAATGAGTTTATACGATCTACACTGAAAGAATCGGCACGAGTTTTAAAGAAAGGTGCTTATATGGTGATGGAAGTGGGGGAAGTCAAAAAAGGAAATTCCATTTTGTACCTCGATGAAGATGTGGTTAGGATGGCGGAAGGAACGGGTCTTGTTTGGAACAAAACCTATGTCCATACCCAAAGTTTTACAAAACTATCCAATTGTTGGCAAGTTTCAAACAACGAAAAGGGAACAAATTCGAATCGTTGTGTAGTGCTAAGGAAAGTGTTATAAGTCTAAAGGATATGAACTGGAAATTTGTAACATCTTTGTTTGTTTCGATCTTAATCTTTGGATTTGTTGGATGTAATGAGTCAAAGGAAGTCCAAGTGGGAGAAACAATGGATTCACATCCCATTGAAGTCTCCATTAAGGAAAAATCATCAGGTAGGTATGAGTTAGATTTATACTTACCGAAAGATTTTGGATTTCAAATCGAAGCCCCCCATAGAATTTTTTTATCAGGTTCGGAAGGACTTAAGGTAACGGCTGCAGAATTAAAACTAACGGGGCCAACACACCCCAAAAAACCAGAATACTTTGAATATGTAAAACCCTTAACCTTCCAAGTGGAAGGAAAAGGGAAATTGTTAATGGAAGGAAAACTTTTTTATTGTAACTTTCTTAAGAATATCTGTATTCCAGCAAAAGTTACAAAAACATTTTCCATCTAATCAGTGTTATTCTAAATCTTTAGTCACAAGACGTTTTAAGTTGGGTTTTTGGATTTGGTAAAGAAAAAAGTACCTACCACCAACGGAAACGTTTTTGTTGACGATTTTTCCTTCTTTCGAGATATCTCTCAGTTCCTTTTTCCCTTTGTCAGATAAGTTGGGAATGGTATATGTTTTGAGTAGGTTGAGTGATTTTTGTTCTGCAATTGACTTAGCTTCTTCTTCTCTTTCTTTTTCTGTTGGGAGAACACTGGAAACCGCTACTTGGAATAAACTTTCTGTTATAAAACCTTCTTTTGCCTTTGTAAACTCAATGACGAGTGGAGACTCTTCTGGTTTGGTTTCTATCGTTTCTTTGGGTTCATTTGTTTCTTTTATTTCCTTGGATTTACATTGAAAAAAAAGAAAAGAAATCGAAATTGATAGCAATGCAATTGTTAGGTGTTTGTTCATCTATTGTTTCCTGAAATCAGAGATCGGTGTTTTTTCCACACGTTCCATTAATTTAGGTTGGATATTTCGGAATAGGAAAGCACATTTTGTTGGGTCAGAGTAATCTTCTTTGTATAAGTGTAAACTGTCGAAAAACCAGGCAAAGTTGTGAATGTTTTCTCGGTCGTTCTTTTTTTGGGTTTGGGGAATCCCCCTAACTCCGTCTAGGTTCTGGTTTGGACTGGTTGTCGTATTTTGGGACGAACTTTGGAGATTGGGATCAACGTTTTGTGAGTTTGCTTGGGTTGAATTAGTTGTTTGAGTTGTGGTTGTAGTTTGTGTTGGAGTAGTTCCTGTTCCAGTTGTCATAGGGAATTGAGGTGCATTTGTAATGAGCCTTGTTTGTCGATCTTTACCTTCCAAAGACTTCGAGTAAGAATCAAAACCTTCACCAAATTTATGCTGTTGCCGGTGGATTTTGAGAAGGAACGGTAGACTAAGGGTTTCTCTTTCTACGAATGCTCTTTTTTTACAGTCTTCTCTTCTATCTTTTCCTGCGATTTCACGATAGGTGACAGGAATCTCTACTTTGATTTGGAAAAATTCCCTAGAGATAAAACCTTCATCCGATTCGTTTTGTAAGGCACGTTCCACATAATTGGGATCGGCTATGGTAAAGAGGCGGCAGGAACAAAAGAGACTTAAAATTAGAAGTTTACGAACCATTTCCAACTTCAAGACTAGTAGATGATGTCGAAATTACGAATCTTTTTCCTTTGTTTCCTTCTACAATTTTTACCTCTTTTTTCAGAGGATTCTTTTTTTGGAACCTCCGAGTCCCAATTCCGCGAAAAAATCAAAACCATTCAATTAGAAAATGGACTGACGGTTGTGATGATGAAACGTGGAACTTCCCCGACAGTTGCACTTTATATCAAATTTTTGGTGGGAGCTGTGGATGAAACGCCTGAAGAAGCAGGGACTGCCCATTTATTGGAACATATGCTTTTCAAAGGCACCAAATTTGTTGGTACATCTGACTACCAAAAAGAAGAAAAATATCAAAAACAAATCGAAGTTTGGGGAACTGAGCTCGACAATTTAAAATTACAAAGAAGGGATTTGTTAACGAGAGGGGAGATGGTTCCCACTTCTTTGGAATCTGAAATCGAAACATTAAATCGCAGGTTAAAAAATCTCATCCAATTACAAGATGAGTTCATCGTCAAAAATGAAGATTCTTATATTTATGAACAAAATGGAGAAGTAGGATTTAATGCTTACACCTCACAAGATGTAACCAATTACCAAATCCAATTACCAAACAACAGAATCGAAATCTGGGCAAAAATTGAATCCGACCGATTAAAGGATCCCATTTTACGTGAATATTATACAGAACGTGATGTTGTCATTGAAGAAAGAAGGATGAGAACTGATGATAGTGGAGCAGGTGTTTTGCGAGAAAAGTTTTTTTCTTTAGCATTTGAAAGCCATCCATACCGAAAACCTGTGATTGGTTATTCCACTGGACTTCCTTTTCTCAAAATAGATGAAACTAAGGAATTTTTCAAAAAACATTATACTCCAGACAGAATGGTGATTTCCATTGTGGGCCAATTTGATATGGAAGAAACGGAATCAATCATCCGTAAATATTTTTCCGATCTAAAACCTGGAAAACCAAGACCCAATTACAAAGTTGAGGAAAAATCATTTCCTGGTGAAAAACGTTTTAAGGTATACCATCCCTCTGGTAGCCAAATGATGATGGGTTGGTTAAAACCACCTTATCCTCATAAAGATAATTCCAGTTTTGATGTTCTCTCTACAATCTTAACTTCTGGAACTGGATCACGACTTTATAAACGTTTGGTTTTGGAAGAAAAATTAGTTCTTAGCATTGGCGCTGCCAACGGTTACCCTGGCGAACGATACCAAAATTATTTCGTCTTTTTCATTAAGCCAAATGAAGGTGCAAATATTGAAAAAATAGAGTCCATCATTTGGGAAGAAATCAACCGAATTAAAGAAAACGGAATTCCAAAAGAGGAATTGGATAAGGTCAAAAACCAAATGGTATCTGATTTTATCAAAACATTAGATGAAAATGGAACAATTGCGGACTTATTAAGTTATTATCAGCTGTTATATGGAGATTGGTCAGGGTTATTCAAACAATACCAAACCATTATGAATGCATCAAGCAGTGAAATCCAATCTTTGATTCCAAAATACCTAACGAAAGAAAATGTAGTCATCGGTGTATTAGAGGATGTAAGGAAAAAATAATGAAGAAACGAATCCTAATTTTACTGATCGTATGTCTCTCTCCCTTGTTTTCTCGAGAAATGGGAGAATTTGTAAAAGATATCCAAATCAAACCATTAGAATTTGATGTTCCTGGAATTACTTCTTCCTCAAATCCTTCTGGCGTAGAAGTTTTTTCGTTAAAAAATTCGGAGTTCCCTATCGTTTATGCGGATATTCTAATCTACCATGGAAAAAAACATTTAGGGTCTCGCCCTGTCGAAATTGCGAGAATCTTGGAAGATACTTGGGAATTGTCTGGTTCCAAAACATATCCAAAAGAAAAGTTTTTAGAAACCCTCGAATTTTACGGGGCATCTTTTTCTGTTTCAGTGGATTATGAAAAAACGATCGTAAGTCTTTCTTATTTAAAGAAAACCGAGTCGATTGTATTACCAGTGATGCAATCATTTTTCCAGAATCCAAATTTGGATGAAACTTTACTAAAAGTTACAAAAGGAAAGTTAACGGAAGAGATCAATCGAAGGAATGATAATCCTTCTGCTTTAGGAAGTAGGAAAGCAAAAGAAGCAATGTTTCGCGGGACCATTGCCGGCACTTCCATGAAAAAAGAAAATATAAATTCTGTTAGTATGGATGAACTACTTACTTTTCAATCTCAGATCCTTTCTGAACCAAAAAGAAGGTTACTCATCACGGGTGATTTTGATTTAAAATCTTGGGATGGATTTTTTTTGAATCTACCAAAAACGATTCAATCAAAGGAAGAAATCATCACTCCTTCTATTTTAAGTGAGAATGTTACAAAAGAGGGTAAGGACATTCGTTTGGTAACAAAAGATGTAAACCAAACTTTTATCTCCATGATGGGAGTTTTACCAGAACACAACCATCCTGATTTTTATGCGATTCAAGTATTAAATTATATCATCGGGGGTGGTGGTTTTAACTCATATTATATGAGAGAAATTCGAAACAACCGAGGGCTCGCTTATTCCGCAGGTAGTAATACTGATTTTCAAGAAAATTATGGAACCATCCAATTTTATGCCATGACAAAATCAGAATCTGCAAAAGATGTTTTGTCCTTAATGAAAGAACTCATCCAACCAAACCTCATCAATTCTCTCACGGAAGAAGAATTGTTACGTGCAAAAAATGCCATCATCAATCAGTTCGTGTTTCAATTTGAAGATGATAAACGAACACTATCAAGTGAAGTGAGAAGGCGTGATCACAAAATGCCGGAAGGATACTTACAAAACTTTCGTAAAGAAATTGAAAAAGTAACCCTTGCAGACTTAAAACGAGTGGGAAAATTGTATTTCCAATCGGACAAAATGATCACAACCATAGTTGGTCCAAAATCACTGACAAGTTTTTGGAAAGGTTCAGTGAAAGTTTTACAACCAGAAGATTGATGTTAACAGCAAGTTTTGAATACAAAGGAATTAAATTTGAAGGGATCTCCGAAGGTGGGATCCGCACTTCCATCATTTGTCCCTCGCTTGACTTTATGTTTGATTTTGGATACATCAATCCTGATAAAATTCATATTGGTAAAATCCTTCTTACGCATGCACATTTAGACCATTCTTGTGGAATCCCATACTATGTTTCACAGAGAAGCCTTCGAAAACTTCCCGTACCTAAAATTTATGTACCAAAGGCGCTCGAACCAAAACTCTCTCAAATTTTAAAACTCTATTCCGAAATAGAAGAATTTGATTATGAATGTGAACTTTATGGATTAAATTTTGGAGATAGAGTTGATTTAAAACCGGGTTATTTTTTTAAACCTTTAGAAAGTTTTCATAGAGTTCCTTCGCAAGGATATACAGTATATGAAACCAAACGAAAGTTAAAGAAAGAATTTGCATCTCTTCACTCCGATGAAATTCGAAAATCAAAAGAAAACGGAATCGATCCTACAGAAGAAATTTCAGTCCCTCTTGTTTCTTTTTCTGGGGATTCCAAAATTGAATATGTTTTAGCCAACGAAGACGTTCGTAAGAGTAAAATCCTTTTTATGGAATGTACTTATTATTGTGAGAAACGAGATGTAAGTCGAGCTAGGGAGTGGGGTCATACCCATTTTGATGAAATTGTCGAACATGCTTCCTCCTTTGAGAATGAAGCGATTGTCCTTATCCATCCTTCCAAACGTTACAGTTATCGTGAGTTAAACGATCTATTGCGAAAAAAAATCCCTACCATTTTAAAAGATCGAATCTCTTTGTTTTTACCTCCTAAATCATGAAACCGAGACCCAGCATTTTCATTGAAGGTTTAGAACCATTTATTGACACAGATCTTGTATGCAAACCAAGTCCTGTGTTTTCAGAAATGGAAGCGTATGCGAAAGAAAAAAACATACCCATTGTGACTGCGGCAACGGGTGGTGTTTTGTCCCATTTGGTTTCCTTTCTCAAACCTAAAACCATTTTAGAATTAGGGACTGGTCTTGGTTATTCAACACTTTGGATGTTTTATGGATCTAAATCTTCAAAGATCGTTACGGTGGACCGTCATGAAGAACAAGCAAAATTATTAGAAGTGTATGCCGAAAAAATGGGTGTAAAAGACCAAATGGATGTTACTCGGGTGACAGGTTCTGTTTTGGAAACTTTGGAAGAGGAAATGTTTTGGATCGATACGGATTTTTATTTTGTGGACTGTGATAAAATCACCTACCCAAAGATTTTCCAAACCCTTTGGCCTAAAGCAAAAAAGGGCTCCAGTTTTGTATTTGATAATGTACTCTGGCATGGGCGAGTTTTGCATCCAGACCCCAAAAAACCATCCGATATGGCAGTGATGGAACTTTGGAATGAGGTGAAATCCCAAGTTTCGGACTATACCTTGTTCCCCGTCGGAGACGGCTTACTCTTTTTTCGGAAGTAGAAAAAATAGTAGTCAAACCTAGAACTTTTCGTGTAATCTGCTCCTTGGTTTAAGGAGAAACGTTTCGTGTTAAAAAAAAGTTTTTTGATTCTGTCTATGGTTTGTTTGAGTCTTTCGGTAACGGCACAGGAATCAGGTGCACCTGAAAAAGGAAAGGAATCCTTTGAAGAATTAGACAAATTGGACCAAGGAACCAATTTAGAACGAAAACAATACAAAAATATTTCTGAAAACAATAAAGACCGAGTCATCAATTCGATTAAATTGTTAACGATTGTTACGGCAAACTTTGGAGACGAAGTTCCAGACTCCAAAACAGCATTAGATAAAATCAAAAAAGACTACCAAATTGTATTACGTTATTACTACCGAAGGGCATATATTGCTTCTGGTAAGGCGATGGTGATTCTTGAAAAAGACATCAATGCCCTACTTGGTAAATTTGCCAAAAGTTACGACACCAAAACTCAAAACTTACTTGCTGAGTGTGCTGATACCATTACTGGCCAAGAACAAGCTCAGTTGGTTGATACTTCGACAGAAGGTGTAAAACCAGTTGTGCCATACCGTGAAATTGCTGAAGCACAACAAAAACTAAGAATTGCCTATGGACAACTTGGGTTAGCGACAGATATGACAAGGGATGATCGTTACTACGATGCTATCGTACATTACCGAATCGCAAAGGACTATGGAATCAAAATTTTAACTGATTTCAAAGAACAAGAAGCAGATAAAAAAGTGATCACTGATAAATATGCGAAAGATCTTGTTGATAACAAAAATCAAATCGTAAGCCAAAACACAAAATAATACCTTCAAACTTTTCTTTTCTCCGCTCGCTATAGGGCGGAGAATGGCACAAGCGTGTCTCAATCTTATCCAAACTACCTTTCATTTTTACTTCGGTTATTGCCTGTTTGTTTTTTCGTTTTTACTAGTTCTATTTTTTCGGAACCAAGTTTCCGTATTGTGATTGATCCTGGCCATGGTGGCGTTGCCAAAGATCCAAAAGCACAACATGGAGATAAATATGACAGTGTCACACAAACTTATTTGGAAACATACAAACAAGGTACAGAACATGGAAGTATTACGGAAAGAAAGGTTGTACTTGATTTAGCAAAAGAAGTCCACAAGGTATTAAAATTAACTGAGACCGAGGTTGGTTGGAAAGAATTTGAAGGTTATCTCAAATTATTTTCCAAAAAACATGAATTCACTCGTGTGAAACTCTTAAGCCACCTAACAAGAGAAACATCGTTTGATGATGATGCCACCTCAGAAGATCCAAATGCACCGTACCGCCTTTATGATTTTCCCGATCCCAAATCTGGAATCAGAAAAAAAGGTAGGTTGTCAAAAATCAATGAACTAAAACCCCATTTGGTTTTATCCCTCCACCTAAACCCTGCTAGTAAAGGCCAAAAAGGAGGAATGGCAGCAGTCCTCACTCCTGGGTACAAAACTTTTTCTAATCTAAAAAAAATATCTGAAAAACAAAAATCACAGAGTGTATTTTTGAAAGGTCCTTGGTCTGATTGGCTTATTTTCCAATCTGGTTGGAGTAAATTAGAAAATGCTACAGCCGATACTTGGATTTACCTACATGGGTATTGGTCCAAAAAAAATGGAAAGGAAACAGACTTATCTAAGTTTGAAGGTTACCGCCAAAACATGATTAGTTGGAAGTATGCTGACGATCCTAATTGGGAAAAAAATATTGGGAAAAAGGGTCCTTATGCCAAAACACACGAAGAGTTTTTAGAGTCGGGTCGATTTTGGGAACGGGAAATGGGGAAAAAAGAGGAGTGGAGGAGAGAAGGTGGGAAAGAAGGGTTTGGAGGTGACAACCATTATGTATCACGGGAACTGATGCGTTTTGTCCAATATGGGCTTCCTATCCAACTAAAAGAAAAAGATTCTCCTTATCCAGAACTTGGTCCTATCCAAAAGCCATATATTTCTACCTATAGTTTACCTACATATACCAATGCACTTTGTGCTTTTATCGAAATTGGGTATGTGAACCGAAGCCGTGATATCAAATACTTAACCCAAAATAAAAAGGAAACAGCCATCTCGCTTGCAGTCGGCATTTATTCTTTGTTTGTTGGACTTGATGTGAAAAAAAATCCAAACCTTCCTTATAACCCCAAGGGAAAAAAGGTAAATTGGGAACGATATGAAACTTATTTTGAAGACGTATTATAATCTTAACAGTATATGAAGCCAAAAAAAGAAACATCTAAAGTTTTACATCATTCCTTGTTTCCTGAGTTTATCCAGTTATACCAAAAGTCTTTGGTGATTCGTTATTCAAAAGATAATTTACAGAATTATCCAGAATTCCATTCCATTTCGGAAAAAACAATCCAAGAACTGCTAACGTTTTTTTTAGAGTATTTGTATCCCTCTTATGAAAAAAGAAAAAAGTTAGATGCCGCCTTTGATGCGTTATCTGGATTTGTAAACCATCCTTCCAAAATATGGGGGATACTCGGAAACTTGGCTATGTCCATCTTTCGTTTTGGTAAACATTTTCCTATGGCATTAAAAGCGGGAATGTCAGCTCTTCATTCTTATGTGACAGCTCATAGTTTTGAAGAAGAATTGGTGATGGCTCTTGATGTACAAGAGAATCCAAAAGAGTTTTTAGAATCGAACTTTGCAATGGAGAAACTCATCTCCTTTGTGGAAAAAGAGAAAGCAGATGCTTTTCGGAAAGATGTGTGTTCACTCTTTTCTATTTTTTCTGACAAAGAACTCGTTCGAAAGATCATATTGATTATGGAAGATATCCTTCTGAAGATGGAATCGAAACAATCTCTTTATACAGAGAATGATAAAAATGGAATTTCTCTTGGAGTTTCGATTCTAAAGGAAGGACAGAAAATTTTTGATTTGTTAACGAGGCAAGAGATGGATCTCGTTTTACAAGCAATTGATAAAATCGAAAAAGAGTTTTATCAAAAAGCTTGTGCGAGATTTCGAACTAAATAACTTTTGGTACCGATGGCCGGAATCGAACCGGCATGATGTTACCATCGGTGGATTTTGAATCCACTGCGTCTACCAATTCCACCACATCGGCATTATCAGTCTTCAGCTTCGATATATTTACCTTTTCCGCGGGCCACTATTTTGCCGATCTCATTTTCGATTTCAGCACGGTTTTCGATGATTTTTTTGTTCTTTTTCACAAACCATCCACGTAAGTGAAGAGGTTCATTCACCTTTGCAGGTTGTAGGAAACGAATGGTTAGTTCCCCTGTTGTGGTTTCGAAATTCATCGCTTCATTGATCTTGACCATGATCTCATCAAGGATGGTTGAGATAATCCCTGGATGGATTTGATCTGGTAAACCCTGGTATTTTTCGGGGCAGGTGTAATCACCGAAGGCAGTTTTTGTGTCTTCATCGAATGTGATTTTTAACTGCAACCCGTCTGCATTGTCCGGAGAGGAGGCAAAGCTGAGATTTTTTTTCGCAACGGATTTCATGCCACCATGGAACGCAAGAAATTCTCTTGTGTCAAGCAGAAAAAGAACTTGCGGTCAGTTTGGCTTAAAAAGCCTCGTAAAATACTTGGAAATGCAATATTCTTTGGTATTTTCTTAAGTTACGCCTCTCTAAACCTCGAAAATAAAGAGTAGAACCCTTTTATGTTAACAACCCTTATGATGTTACTCGGTCTCTCTGGTGCTGGCGCCGATCTCGATGAGATCTCTCGTCGTGAAGGGAGTGGTGAGTCCAGTGCGTCTTTGAGTCCAAGGCAAAAACGGAGACTCAAACAGAAGCAAGGTGATGAAACTGATGAGGCAGAAGTTCCTAAAAAAGGTGGTGGGAGATCTTCCCGCGAGAAAGGGAACAAACAAAGTAGGGGAGAGGAACTTGGTTTCCAAACAGATACCAAAAGTCCCAAATCAAAACCAAAATCATTCTCTGAAAAACTATCAGACTTACCCAACTTAGAAGAAGATTTCGACGAACCAAGTTTAGGTAGTGATGAATCTAAGAATACACCAAGAAGGAAACGAGAAAAACAAAAACCTCCTAAATCACTGAGCGAGCTTCCGTTAGGTGACTTTGGTGAAGAAAATCCTGAGGTTGAAGATTCACCGTCTAGACCTAGGCGAGAGAGTCCTGAGATTAGTTTTTCTGCTGATGATATTATCTCTAAAAATTCGAAGTATAGTTTCCATCGTAGGCCACTTCTCAATGCGGAAGCACTTGTCGAAGCAGAACAAGTTGAGGAAGCAATTGAGATCTTTGAAAGGACTGGCAATCGTATTCCTGATCCAGCTATCAAAGAAAAAATCAAAAAAAACATTCAGGATTTAGAAGAGTTTTTAGAGGACAATCCAGAAAAAGGATCCGAAGAAACTGGCAAAGATGGCAAAACCCAGGACAAGGAATCTCCGAAAAAACCCAAACCAAAACCACCAGGGAATTTAGAGAAATCAGACAAAGACTTAAGTGATTTGGTGCATGCTCTAAAAGAAGTATCCGAATTATTTGCGGAATCAATTGCTCGTGCCATTCAATTTGCACAAAATTCTCCACCACCTAACTTTCCAAATTTGCCAAAAGAACCATCTTTACCTCCTGGGCAAAATTTGGGAGACTTCCCACCACCTCCACTCCCAAAAGGGAAAAATGATCCACAACCTCCCAGTGGACCACAAATCAACCAAACGGTTGAAGGTGGAAACCAATTGGTACATCCAATTGTGTATCAGTTTTTACAATCAAGTCCACAATCTCCTGGCGTCATCGATCCAAAACTTTTACAAAACCAAGACCAATTATTACAATCCTTGAACCAAGGTTTGACTGCTGGAGGATTAACACCTTCACAAGCTGGTATTCCTATGGCACCAGCAGGTTCTGGAATTGTAGGTCCATTTTTTGTTCCACCAGAAAACAAACAAAGGCAAGAAGAAGAAAGAAAACCTTTCGACTTGCAGGAGTTAGCGGAGCAAATTTCTAAAAAAGATGTATCTGAGCTTGATTTACCTGAAGATACATTTTTTTCAAATGATTGGAAACAGTTTAAAGATTTACCTCTCGTTGATAGAAGGTCTGGGGAAGAACGAAGGAAAAATCCTGACAGAAGAACCAATTTAGTTGGTAGGAAAGATAGAAGGTCCGGGGAAGACAGACGTAAACGTGATCGTTTTAAAGAAAGAGAAGAGTTCTTAAAAAACCAAGCCCTTCAAAAACTAGAAAAAAAAGCAAAAGAATTTGAAGCGAAAGGGGAAGAATCATCTCTCAATGATTTATTAAAACCATACTTTCCAGAACAACCCAATTTAAAATTACCTGAATCATGGGACCTCGAACCCATTGGATTACCAGATCCAAATGACCTGAGAAGGGATGAAAAAGAACCTCTTCTCCATCCAGACGAGAGGAAACAAACTGGTGAGGAACCAAATTGGTTCCAAGATACGACTGATTCTTTACGCAAAGAACTGGAACTCCCTGATCCAGTTGATCCACAAACTGATGAATTAATTTCTTCAAAAGTAGAACTCCCAGAAGCAGTTGATCCTAACAAACATAAGTCGGAAACGATTATTGAAACGGATATGCCCATCCAAGTGGAACTTACAAACAGACCACTTGTCGCTGATGATATTAAAATCGGTTTACCTGATGCGGATGAAGTGTTTCGTGATCGCAAACGAAAAGAAGAAGAAGGTGAAACAGAAGGCCCTTCGTTTGATGATGTAGATGGTCCTGATATTGAAATTGTCGATGGGGATTTGGGGGAGATCGCAGAAGAAGAATCTCCTATGCCTCTCGAGGAGATGGCCGAAAAAGCCACAGAGGATGAACCTGAAAAAATCATCCATGGGGTTTTGGAATTAAAACCACCAGAAGCGGATGATGCACCGTTTTTAACTCTGACTTATGATTTTGGAAAAATCCCACATGCGTTCCGATTATCTAAGAATTATTCTATTATGGAATATTCGTATTATAAATACAAACCGATGCTCATGAAAGCACAAGAGTTTGCCCGTCGTAAGATGTTAAAAAATGCTCTCAATTATTACCGCGTGATCAAATCCCAAAATATCCCACCTGAACTTCGTAAGATGATCAATCGAAACATTCGAGACATCACAGAGTTTATGGAAAAATTCCTAATGGCAAAAGGAAACTGATCCCATCTTCAAATGGAATTGTTTGACAACTTAGCTTTGTTTTTTTTAGTCTAACAAACACAGGCAAGGTACACTCCGATGAGAATCCAAACAAACAATCGGTAAGTAAATTTTAAAACCAATCCACACTTCTCCTTTGTTTTTAGGACAAGGCATACTTACCGATTTCCACTTGGAAACAATGGGAGTTTGTTCTATGTCTAGTTTTCTTTCCGTTCACAACCTTACATTCCAATTCGAATCTCAATCGGAACCATTGTTCCAAAACCTGAACCTTCATTTTACTACAGGATGGACGGGAATTGTTGGGAAAAATGGAAGTGGTAAATCCACGTTAGCAAAAATCATATGTGGTGAAATTGAAACAGCAAAGGGGATTGTCCTTGGGAACGAGTCTGTTACTTTTCTTTCGCAAGGTACAGAGATAACCAGTGATGGACTCCAAGAATTTTTATATGATGAGGACCAAGAATTTGGGTACTGGAAAAATCTCTTACAAGTTAAGTTCGAATCGATGGATCACTATTCGACTCTCAGCTTTGGTGAAAAAAGAAGATTGTTACTTGCAATGGTCTTATCAAAACAATCAGATGTTTTGGTTTTGGATGAACCCACGAATCATTTGGATTTTTACAGTGCCAAGATCATTCGGGAATCACTTTTGTTATACAAAGGAATTGGGATTCTCATTAGCCACGACAGAGACTTGTTAGATGGTGTCGTCAATTCATGTGTTTTCCTCGAAAAAAACTTTGTGAGCCAAAGGAATGGAAATTATTCTGCAGGGAAAATTGAGATGGAACGTGAAAAAGGAGAGAGATTACATGATTGGGAAATTGTAAAACGGGAAAGGAAAAAACTCGATGCTGAATTAAAACGAAGGAGAGAGGTGGCTAAACTTTCCCACATCCACCGATCAAAAAAAGGTTTAGACCTCCATGACCACGATGCACGCCACAAAATCAATTTGGCTCGAGTGTCAGGGAAAGATGGCCAAGCAGGCCGACTCAAAAACCAAATTGAAACAAGAACCGAACATTCTAAAAAACGAGAAATGGAAATTGGGAAAACCCTTCCCGAAAAGGAAACAATCGGGATCGATTGGTTGTCTACTCCATACAAAAAGAGTCACTTATGTTTGTTAGATGGTGGTAATTTGGATTTAGGATTTTTGCAATTGAGTTTAGAAAAAAATTTGGACATCCAATCCCATGATAGGATTTCCATCACAGGAAAAAACGGTGTTGGGAAATCAACCTTACTCCTATATCTGGCAAATCAATTGCAGAAAAAAGGGATAAGCACGTTTTACCTCCCACAAGAATTTTCGAATGAGGAGGTATCTCAATTGTACAACGAGTTCCAAAACCTCTCGGACATAAAAAGAGCAAAAGTTCTTTCGTCACTCCATCGTTTAGGCAGTGATCCCAAGCGGTTTGCCGAGTCCGAGTCTTTGAGTCCAGGAGAATGTAAAAAACTGTATCTGTCTCTCCACCTAGAAGAGAGTTTTGAAGTGATGCTCTTAGACGAACCTACCAATCATTTGGATCTAAAATCGGTAGAAGCCTTAGAGGTATCACTCGGGCGTTTCCCAAAGGCTCTCCTTGTAGTGAGCCATGATCGGCGATTTGTGGAAACAGTGACAACGAGAGAGTGGGTATTGGAAAACTTCCGGCTCACTGAAAAACATCTAGACAGAATCTAAGGACTGTACTTAGAATAATTCTAAGGAGTGACATTATGCCACAAGTGACATCACATGCCCCTGATTTTAAAGCAACCGCAGTGATCGGGGACAGTTTCAAAGAAATCAAATTATCTGATTACAAAGGAAAATGGGTGGTACTCTTTTTCTATCCACTTGATTTTACATTTGTATGTCCTACAGAGATCATTGAATACGATGCAAAACTAGAAGATTTCAAAAAGATCGGAGCTGAAGTTTTAGGTGTATCTGTAGATAGCGAATTTTCACACTTAGCTTGGAAAAAAACGCCTAAAAAAGAAGGTGGTATTGGTGAGATAAAATACCCACTCATTGCAGACAAAACGAAAGAAATCGCAAAGTCTTTTGGTGTTCTCATTGAGTCAGGACCTGATGCTGGAGTTGCGCTTCGCGGAACTTTCATCATCGACCCAAAAGGTATCATCCGCCAAGCAACTGTTAACGACCTTCCAGTAGGACGTAACATTGAAGAAGCACTCAGACTCATCAAAGCTTTCCAATTTGTGGAAAAACACGGTGAAGTTTGTCCTGCAAACTGGGATGAAGGGAAAAAAACGATGAAAGCGGATCCTACTGGATCAAAAGCTTACTTCGCTTCCGTCAATTAATTGCAGTTTCTCTAAAACGAGAAAATGGGAGAACTAATGGAATCTACAACAAATACAGAAAAACAGAATGTCGAATTTTATAAGGCTGATAATTTTCCTAAAGGTTTGACACGTAAGGTTGTAGAGTCCATCTCCCATATTAAAAATGAACCGAGTTGGTTATGTGAGTTTCGTTTAAAAGCCTTTGAGGTGTATGAACATAAACCAATGCCAACCTGGGGTTTTATCCCACAATTCCAAATCAACATTGATGATTATGTACATTATGTAGGTTCCAACCAGAAAAAGAAAAAATCATGGGATGAAGTGGATCCCGAAATTCTACGTAGTTTCGAAAAACTAGGAATCCCTGAACACGAACGGAAATACTTAGCAGGAATCGAGACAATGAACGATTCCGAAACCATTTATGCCAATGTCAAAAAGGAACTCACTGATTTGGGAATTATTTTTTGTGACATTGATACTGCCATCCGCGAATACCCAGAACTCGTTCGCGAGTATTTGGGAACTGTTGTTACCATTGGTGATAATAAATTCTCAGCCCTCAACTCTTGTGTTTTTAGTGGTGGGTCATTTGCTTACATTCCGAAAGGAGTGAAAACTCCTATGCCTCTTCAGGCATATTTTAAAGTAACAGCTGCTAGTTCTGGACAATACGAACGCACTCTTCTCATTGCAGATGAAGGTGCCCATTTGGAATACAGTGAAGGTTGTACTTCTGTCCAAGATAAGGGTACGAATTTCCACACAGCTGTTGTGGAACTGGTTGCTAAAAAGAATTCTAAAATCTTCTATACCACCATCCAAAACTGGAAAAAAAATATGTATAATTGGACAGTGAAACGTGGGTTATGCGAAGAAGCAGCTCACATCACATGGACTGATTGTAATATTGGCGCTAATACCATCAAATACCCTGGAATCATCTTACAAGGGGATCATTCCACGGGAGATGTACTTTCACTCGCATTTGCTGGGAATGGCCAAGTGCAAGACACGGGTGCCCGGATCATCCATGTGGGGAAAAACACAAGGTCCAATATTTTAGCAAAAGGGGTTGCCCTTGACGGAGGGATCAATTCTTACCGAGGTCTAGTTAAATTTGAACCATCCAGTAAAGGATCGTACAGCCACATCAAATGTGATGGTCTTATGATGGACAACCGTTCCCAGTCTCATGCTTATCCATACAACGATGTGTCAGGGGAAGAAGGAACTCTCAACTACGAAGCAACTGTTTCCAAAATTGATGATGACCAATTGTTTTACCTTCAGTCTCGAGGTATGTCAGAAGACGATGCAAAACTACTCATCATCAATGGCTTTTGTGAAGGGGTCACCAAACACTTAGATGTAGAATATTCGGTTGAGATGACAAAACTCATTCGAATGATCCTGGAAGACGGAAAAGTCATCTCCGAAAATTAAAAAACCAAAACAAGGTTTATCGTTTCAATACCAGAACCCAGAGGCTTACACTTGCGATGAGTAGGCCAAGGCTTTCTCTCACTTCTTCCACTTCCATTCGAAAATAAGGTGCCTCGGTCATATAAAATACTGATAGAACCAAATACAAGGGAATGAGAACAGTTCCCACCCATCTTGGCAATCGACGGAAAAAACGAACAGTAGCAAGGATTCCTACGATTGCATAGAGCGGAAACCATAAATACGGATCTGGATCGTTCAATTGCAAATAAGCAAATAAAAAGAATATGGGAATACAAATGAGGGAAAATAGTTTCATCACAGTTTCCAAAGTTTTTTGATTGCGGATACAAATCCAAGCGAATTATCCTAAAAGGAGAAACCCGCGTATGAAAATCCAAATCTTATTATCCGTGTCCTTTTTTACCGTATCCTTATCTTCTCTCGCTTGTGATGATTTAGGCAGAAAGATATTAAAAACATTCAATAAGAAATATGAAACAGATGGAAAGGTATTAGGATCCAAACCAATTTTTATTGGCCCCGATGCTCTCCGCAAACAACTATCGATTTCACTTACAGAAGTGGTGAAGGTCAAAGAACCAACCGACATTCAGTTTCCACCTGCCGAGAGTCCTTTTATGTTTATTTTGGAAAAAGCAGGGGACCTCATTCTTTTTGATAGAGAAAAAAAAACCAAACGAGTGTTACATAAATTTCCCGTCATCACAGATAGTGAGGAAGGTCTACTTGGTTTTACATTCCACCCGAATTATCCGAAAGAACCAAAGGTGTATTCCCATACGGTAATCTCTTCTGCAAGTAAAGATATGACAGTGATTGCTGAATGGTTAGTGGAAAATCCCAACTCATATGAATCCATGGTTCTAAAAAATGAACGTGTGTTATTGCAAGTAGAACAGCCATATCCAAACCATAATGGAGGCCAAATTGGTTTTGGGCCTGATGGGTATTTGTACATTGGTCTTGGAGATGGGGGATGGAGAGCCGATCCAAAAAACAACGGACAAAATCCAAACACCTTACTTGGTTCTATCTTACGCATTTCTCCCATGCCAGATGTCGATGGAAAAAAACCATATTCCATTCCTAAAGATAATCCTTTCCTTGGAAAACAAGGTTTTTTGCCTGAAATTTTTGCCTATGGGATTCGTAACCCTTGGAAGATGAGTTTTTCACCTGACGGTCGTTTGATTGTAGCTGATGTAGGACAAGATGCTTATGAAGAAGTAGATGTTATCCTTTCTGGAAAAAATTATGGATGGAACCAAACAGAAGGTTTTCATTGTTTTACAGATGGATGTAATCCCTCTTTGTACCAACCTCCATTTTATGAATATGGCCGTGAAGAAGGCCAATCCATTACGGGTGGGTATGTATATACAGGATCTTCGATTCCTGAATTAAAGGGAAAATACGTTTTTGGTGATTTTATCCAAGGAAAAATTTGGGCGATTGAAGTGCCAAAACCTGGAACCAACCAAAAGAGTACAGAAACCATTGCACTTGGAAAGTGGAACCTACTCATTCCAACCTTTGGCAAAGATAATGATGGTGAAATTTTTGTTGCTGATTACCAATCAGGAACCATTTACAAATTGGGAAAACCATAACCCATCAGTATTGGAACAAAAGATCCATTTGATTGTTTAAAATTTAAAAGTTGATCCTTCTATGAAAAAATTGTTTACCCATGTCCCTTTTTATATCCGTTTCCACCTGCTTCTTGCTGGACTCGGAATTGTTTTTTTAACCATTTACCGTGTCGCTTTTTTTCTGATGTATTCCTATCGGATGAATGATAAATCATTTTGGATCATTCTAAAAGCATTTGCAAAAGGTGCACGTTTTGATATTTCCGTCTTATGTGTGTTACTTGGATTTAGTCTTGTTTATTCAACATTTCATTTTCTAAATCGGAATCGGTGGTACAGAGCTGTATGGAGGACAATTCCTGTTATCTTTATCATCTTACTTCTTTTTTTACTCATTGCCGATTTGATTTATTATGAGAATGGAAACAAACATTTGGGGTATGAAGCCTTTGCTTACTTAGGTTTCGAAATGTTACCACTAGTTGGATCTGCTTTTTCACAAAATCCATTTTTGTTTTTACTCGGTTTACTCATCATTTTGGGAATTGGATTTGGTATTTATAAAATCCAATCAAAATTTCCATACTCTCATGTGAACTTACATTACAAATGGGCTGGTCTACAATTTCTAATTGTGTTGGCTTTACTTGTTCTTGGCATTCGAGGTGGAATCCAAACAAGTCCACTTCGTACAAGTGATGCTATTATCACAAAAGAAACGATTACCAATGATTTGGTTTTAAACCCTGGGTTTACGGTCATCACAGATCTCAAAATGACAAAAGTGGACGATCGGCATGCGATGAAGTTATCGGATGCAACATCCATTGTAAGAAAGGAAGTTTCGTATCCAGGAGCTGAGTTTATTTCGGAAGAGTATCCTCTGCTTCGTAAAACAAATATCACTTCTAAAAAACCTTTGCCTCATATTGTTGTCATCGTTCTCGAAGGTTGGACTGGAAAGTTCATTGATATCATTGGATCAGGGAAGGTGGAAGGAAAAGTAGTCACACCATTCTTCAACCAACTCATCCGCCAAGGAATGTTCTTTAAGCATTTTTTTGCAAGCGGCGGACGAACTACGAATGGACTGATGGCACTGATGGGAGGTATCCCCGACAGGCCAGGGCTCACTGCCGTGAGAACTCCCCAAATCCTCAACAGGTTTTCAGGCCTAGGAAACATTGCAAAAACCATAGGCTACCAAACTCTTTTTGTAACAGGAACAGATTTAAGCTTTAATAATAAGGGTAGTATCATGTACCACTGGGGTTTTGATACACTAGTTGGGAAACAAGAGTTGGAAAAAAATCCAGAATATAAAACTGGGCCTTGGAGTTACTTAGATGAAGCATCGCTTGATGCTATGCACAAACGTCTGTTAAATGTGAGCCAAGAAAAACCAATTGTTTCTGTGATCCATACAGGTACAACCCATTACCCATACAAAGTCCCAGATGAAAAATACCGTTTGTTTGGAAAAGACACTCAAGACAGCGAATACTTAAATGTTTTACATTATGCTGACTTTGCACTTGCCGAATACATGGAAAAGGCCAAAAAAGCTCCTTATTTTAAAGACACTGTTTTCTTTTTTGTATCAGATCATAGCCACCATCGTTTCCTAAATTATTATGAAGATCGAAATGTCCCTCTCCTCATTTATGCTCCTGGCAAAATCAAACCAGAGTTGAGGGAAGATGTAACATCACAACTTGATCTAATTCCAACGATTCTTGGTTTTATGGAAAGAGAGGTATATTTCAGTGTGATGGGCCGAGATTTGCGAAAGGTAAAAGGATCCTCTGCTTACTTCGCATATGGAAATATCTTTGGTTGGATTGAGGATGATTTTTTATACTACCAATCAGTATCAGGCGGACAAGGGGAAACAAAAACCATCAAAGAACCATTTGTGGATCTAGGCCTTTGTTACAAAGATTTAAGTCTCTGTAACAAACATGCTGAGAAAACAAAAGCCTATTTGAATATGGGAGACGAACTCCTAAAGTCGAATAAATTGTTCCCTTCGGAGTCCGTTTTACAATCGATAAAAACTAATACCAAGTATTAGAAATATTACTCAAATCAAAGAATGTCTTTCGTTTGATGATGATCCATAATAAGGAAACAAGCGAAAGGCCAATGAGAGGGATCGCAAACATCGCGATGTTTGGAATGTTGGAATAAAGTAGGGTGAGAACAAACGCAAAGATAAAAAGTACGTTACGCACTACTTCTGTCCTTCTTGACCAACGTTTCATTTCCATTGTACGATCAATGGAAAACAAACTAAAGATAATCACTGCAGATAAAATACCAAGCATTGTCATATCTTGTTCTAAGTTGATTTTTGCTACTTTCCAAATCACAAGTCCCACTGCCATAAGAACCGCTGCTTGTAACGCTACATATACCATTACACCCATTGGTGGTTTTGGATCATATTTTTCTGTATAAGCTGGTTCTTTGAATACATCGTCTGGTGTTTGTAGGTAATTTGGTTTCCAACCAGGAGGACCAAAGATTGTTTTAAACACATCTCCTATCGACTTACATTTGAAGATTTGAAAGAACATATCCTTAAACACGTGTAAGTTGACAGTGATTGGGTTAAATGAGTTTACAGGTTTTGTTAAACCATAAATGGGTTCGTCGGTTTCCCATTCAAAGGAACCAAACATTCTGTCCCAAATGATAAAGATCCCACCATGGTTTCGGTCTAGGTATTTTCTTTGGGTTCCGTGGTGGACTCTGTGGTTGGAAGGGGTCACCATAAACTCTTCTAAAAATCCTAACTTCCCAATAAAACGAGTGTGCACCACAAATTGGTACACTTTTAAAATCCTGTGGCTGAGTAAAAACATCGCCCATGGGATACCAAGGAGAGCCATCACAAGGAAATACATGTATTCAAAAATTCGTTGTAATCCATTCCCTCGGAAAGCGACGGACAGGTTCATTTCTTGTGTGGAATGGTGGGTGACATGGGTTGCCCAGAAAAGATTAATCTCATGGCAATGTCTGTGAAACCAGTAATAGATAAAATCAGCCAACACAACAGAAAATGTCCAGGCACCGAGTGCATGCCAATTCACAACAAAACTTGGTGAAAATTGGAAGGGACTTGTCAGAGGGAAAAAATGATAACCAAGAGCAGATAAAGAGTAATTCTTTTCAATGATGTCGTAAACATATAAAGCCCCAAGTAGGATGACAACCCCAACAAGTGCAAAGATCACACCTGTGCTAACATCCGCTATAAGAACATTCAATCGGTAAAACTGTTTGCCCTTCATATAAGAAACAAAAATTTCAATCCCGATCAGTGCGACCATGACGATAAAGGCGTATTCCATAAAGGCATCGCTATTCATGCGTGTATTTTCCTCACTAACGACTAGGCTTTTGAATCATGTCCACTAAGTCAATGTCCATTTCTTCCGAGGAAACTAGCGACTTTGTGACGATTCTGTGAAATTAGACTTGTTCTACAGGGCTTTTTGGAGTAAGACATTTAGAAAGAGTGTAATTTCTTGTCCCGTAAGGTGGCAAAGAAAAGATTGGCTAATGGTGAAGGGACCTACACAATGAAAGAGGAAATACCGGTTCTCAAAGGGAAAACCAAAAAAGAACTAGAAGAGATATGTGTTTCCTTAGGTCTTGAAAAATACCGAGCAGCACAGATTTATACAGGAATTTATAAGAGTCGTTATACGACGATTGACCAATTTACAACCCTCTCAAAAGAAGTTAGGGAAAAGTTAAAACAACATACTTCCTACCCCGAAATTGAAATTGGACGTGATCTGGTTTCCAAAGATGATGGGACTCGTAAGTTTACATTTTACGTAGGCGAAAACAAAGAGATTGAGGCAGTTTGGATCCCTTCTGGTGACGGTGGGCGTAAAACCATTTGTATCTCTTCCCAAATCGGCTGTACCCTCAATTGTAAATTTTGTGCCACTGGCCTTTTGGAATACAAAGGCAATTTACACACTTGGCAGATCCTTGACCAAGTCCTGCAAGTGGAACGACTTGTGGGAGACAGTGCCACAAACATTGTGTTTATGGGAATGGGGGAGCCCATGCACAATTATTTTTCAGTGATGAAAGCTGCCCATATCCTAAGAGACCAAGATGCTTTTGGACTTGGTGCCCTTCGGATCACGATTTCAACCGCTGGTGTGACAACGGGGATCAATCGTTTCATTGAGAACAAAGAACCTTTTAATTTTGCCATTTCACTGAACCATCCCAATCCCAATGCACGTTCTTCTGTGATGGATGTAAACGACAAACACCCCTTGGAGAAACTCATTGATTCAGCGAAACGTTTCACAAAGGAACTTGATCGGGCCATCACATTTGAATACGTGATGATCCCTGATGTAAACATGGGTCGAGACAATGCAGAACGACTCGCAAAAATTGCAAGGTCAGTGAACAAATGTAAAATCAACGTGATTCCGTTAAACACTGATTTTACGGGATGGCGTAGACCAACTGATGATGAAGTCAAAGAATTTGTAATGCATCTCAAAGCTAAAACGACTGCTCCCATCCTCAATCGCCGTAGTCCAGGTAGGGACATCAACGGTGCTTGTGGTATGTTAGCTCTCAAAGGAATTCGAAGTGAAACAACAAAGTAAATGGATATTGGTTTTATGTTTGGTTTTGTTTGGTAACAATTGCCAAGACATAGTAGAACAAAAATGCCAATTAGCATGTGAAAAATTTGTCACATGTACAGAAGAAGAACTCAAACTCACTTTGGCACCTGATGTAAAACGCACAGGTAGGATCCAATGTATGGACGGATGTACCACTCATAATAGTGATATCCTTCAGTGTTTTGACCAAGAGCCAAATTCTTGTAAAGGATTCGGCCAATGTTTGGTACAAATAGGAACATTTGAATGAAAGAATCACTTTCTCCTTCCGAACGCATCTTTTATCGTATTTTATTATTGATGGCATCTTTGCCGATTTTGTTTACTTTGCCATTGGATGTTATTGATATTGATAGTGCACAGTATGCGGGCATCAGTCGTGAACTAGTCCTATCCAATGATTTTTTCACACTCATCGATAATGGAAGAAGGTATTTGGATAAACCCATCCTTACTTTTTGGACTATTGCCACTTCGTTTTTTTTCTTTGGTATCAATAACATCGCCTTTCGAATCCCTGCGATTTTTTTAAGTTTACTCTCTGTTTATTCGATTTACCGAATCACCATTTTATCTGGTGGAAAGGAGAGGCAAGGTTACTTAGCTTCCATAGCATATCTACTCGCACCTGGTGTGTATGCGATGGTGGTGGATCCCAAAATCGATGTATATCTCACAGCCTATCTTGTATTCACATATCATTTTTATTATTTAGGTAAAAAACAAAATCCCAATTATTTTTATCTGATGTATCTCATGATGTCGATGGGATTTATCACAAAAGGGCCTATCTCCGTAGTCATACCAGCCATTTCGATTGGAGGGGATATTTTATTCCGAAGGGATTGGAAACTTTTACTCTCTATGAGAATCCCGACTGGTATTTTTGTATTGGCGTCACTTCCTGCACTCTGGTGTTTTTTCTTATTCAAAAACTTTAATTCATACGGGCCTGTTTTCTTTTTATGGATCCAATCCTTTGGTCGCTTTTATCGCGAGATGTATGATGTGAAGTTTGATCCATTTTATTTTTATAAATCATTCTCATGGGCTTTCTTTAGTGGGCTTTTGCCTATGGTCATTTACGTGATTTTCCATTCTTACCAGTATACCAAAACATTGGGTTGGAAAGAGATTCTACGTAAGATCCGTGCCAATGAATACAAAGAAGTGGATTTTGTGATTCCATTCTGGGTCTTTCTCTTTTTGTTCCTCATCTCGTTTTCTCGTTACCCACTCCCACAATATACCTATTGGGTTTTACCTGGTGCCGCTTTGTACTTTGGGAAAATCATGGAAGAAAGTTTGTTCCAGTCCAATGTCGCCAGGTTACGTCCATCGTTTCTCATCGCTGGGATTGTGTATTTGGTAGGGTATTTTCTCTTTCCTGTCTTTGTTTCCGATGTTGGCATACTGTATTATGTATTCGGAGCGATCGGGATCCTTTTCATTTTACTTTCCGCACAACTCATTCCTTTGGAAATCCTACTGACCCTTGTGGGTGCTACTTTGTTTTTTTGTGCGATTAGCTTACAGTATTATCCGCTCCTTACTAGTTTTCAACCTTCTAGGGAATTTGGAGCCAAGATTAAAGAATTAGAGCCGAATGAACCAGTCCTTTATACCTTCTGGATGTCCAATTCGAAACGTTCCTATGGGTTCTATGCCGAACGAAATTTTAGAAATATCTATGATAAAGAAAAATTGGACAGGTTGTGGGTCGAAAAATCGGAGCGACTCATTGTACTCCCATCAGATAAGTTACCACAACTGCAAGAGATGGTGGGTACAGAATACCTAATCATACCGGTTATGGAAAAAGAATCCTTCAAAGTCGCAACACCAACGATCGCTTTTCTCAAAAAAGAGACAAGAAACCTGGTCACAAAGAAAATTTCTTTGGTTTGGGTGAAAAAAATGCAGGGGAAATCATTTAAAAACTCGAAAGTATAACTAGGCTAAATTGTGTAAGTCTGGTTTTTAGGGCCCTTCGATGTCAAAATCAGGGCCTTTTTTTTTGTCCCTTCCTACCAACACATTCGGTATTTCCCTTTGATTCCTCATTCTGAATGGATTCAGACTTTTTGATTTCAAGTTTCATAACATTTGTTTGGTGGTATTTTGGTGTTTATTTGAGACTAAGTTTCAACTAAGAAAGTTCAGAAAAAATTTCAGATTATGTCTCTTTTAATGTTTTTTCACGACCAAAACCCTTACATACTTGCTTTTTTTCGGATTTTACCTTTCCTTGTCAGAAGACAGTGTAAACGGATTCAGGAAATCTGCGAATGAATATAAAAATACTCAAGATCTCTGTGCCTATCGTTGCGATTGCAGCGCTTGCATATTTGATTTTTTCACCTAGCCGTTATGTGGGCTATTCACCCGACCAGCCCATCCCCTTCAACCACAAGATACATGCAGGCGATAACAAAATCGATTGTAAGTATTGCCATACAGGCGTTGAAAACTCGGCCCATGCCACAGTTCCTCCAAGTTCCACTTGTATGAACTGCCATGGAGCAGGTAACGTAGCGGGCAACCAAGAACATGTTAAGTGGCTCAAAGCACAGTACGATAGTAACACTCCCGTTTCGTGGGTGAAGGTCCATGACCAACCAGACTTCGTATACTTCAACCACTCAAGACACGTGCAACGTGGCGTTGATTGTTCCACATGTCATGGCAACATGGCAGAGATGGTAAAGGTTAGACAGTCCAAGTCCCTCAATATGGGATTTTGTGTCGATTGCCATAGAGAGAACAATGCTCCTAACGATTGTTCTACGTGCCACAGATAATCGGGAGACAAGTAATAATTTATGATGAAAGACGATAGTTTCCAAAAAGAAAAAAAGTCACTTTGGCAGTCTTATGAACTTCGCGGTACTTCTCGCGAAAAAGAACTCCAAAAACAAGAGTTCTACAAATCACCAGACCCTTTGATTGCTAAAATCAAAAAAGGTGACTTTGATAGAAAAACATTCCTTAAGTTTATGGGTGCATCAGTTGTGATGACAACTGTTGGTTGTATCCAAAAACCTGCTGAAAAAATTGTTCCTTATGTGAACCTCACCATTAAAAATCCAGACAACAACGAAGTAGAACAATACGACTTCGTAAAACATGGACACTCTTACCACTATGCTTCGGTTTGTGGCGGTTGTTCTGTTGGTTGTGGGGTACTTGTAAAAGCAAAAGATGGTCGTCCTTTAAAACTCGAAGGAAATCCAAGCCATCCAATTTCAGAAGGTGCTTTGTGTGCTTCTGGACAAGCTTCTATTTTTGATCTTTATGATGCAGACAGAGCAAAAGAACCACAACAAATTGTGAATGGTGTTGCGAAGTCTAGCGATTGGTTTGTTCTTGATAAAGACGTAAAAGAAAAACTCGCGGCAAACAAAGGTAAGACGGTTGTGGTAACAAAGCCACTCACATCTCCTGCGACAAAAGAATTTGTTTCTGAGTTTTTACGTTCTGTTGGTGGTGGAAAACACTTAGAAGTTGCATTTGCTTCTTCTGATGACGCCATTACCATCGCTCAAGAAAAATCATACGGAAAGGCAGTTCTTCCAAACTACCACTTTGACAAAGCAAAAGTAATCCTTTCCATCGATAGTGACTTCTTAAACCAAGTCAACTACCACAATGACTTTTCAAAACGAAGAGACTTACAAAAAAATTCTAAGTCATTCAATTCCTTTATCGCTGCAGAAACTCACCCGTCCATGACAGGTTCCAATGCGGACCAAAGAGTTCCATTAAAACCAGGTGACCAAAGAAAGTTTGCCCTCTTAATTGCAAAGGCACTTTCTGATTTGGGAGTAGGCGGGGGATCGGGTGTTTCTGGAATCAATGTAGATACGACAGCATCTGAGCTTGGAATTTCCAAAGAAGTTGTGGTTCGTACAGCAAAAGCACTCGCTTCCGCAAAAGGTGAGTCTCTTGTCATCGCTGGTGGTTCGAACACGTTAACAGAAGATGCAGTGGATTTACAAATCGCTGTGAACATGTTAAACAGCATGCTCGGTAACGATGGAAAAACCATCGATCCAGGAAATCCTTTGAAAGAAGGAAAGTCAAACTACGCTGAAAACTTAAAAACATTGGCAAAAGACTTAAAAGAAAGAAAGGCCGGAGTGGTCATTCTTTTTGGTGTGAACCCAGTGTATGAAGCGCCAAATGGAGATGAGTGGAAAAAACTCCTTCATGAAGCAGCACAAGTCGTACAAGTTTCTGACCGTGCGGATGAAACTGCACTTGCGTCCAACTGGCTTGCTCCTGTATCACACTTCCTTGAGTCTTGGGGTGATAACGAATCCGTAACAGGGATTGTATCGGTGCAACAACCTACCATCCGACCTCTGTTCCAATCCAAAGCATTTGAAGATATGCTCATTGGTTGGGCTGGTGGAAAGTTACTTGGATCCGAGTCTCTCTACGAATACCTCAAAGCAAAATATTCTAAAAAAACCAACTGGGAAGACTTACTCAGAAAAGGTGTCCTTGTTTCTGGAAATCCAAAAGCAGACAAGGGTGGTCGTTCTTTCCGAGGAACCATCGCACCACTTTCAGCATCTAAGTCTGGTTTAACTGTTTCTCTTTACGAAAGCACGGCTCTCGGACAAGGAGAAAGAGCAAACAACTCCCAACTCCAAGAACTTCCAGATCCAGTATCAAAAGTGACTTGGGATAATTACGTTGCGATCAGCCCACAATACTCTCGTTCGTCGGGAATCAAACTCAATGATGTTGTGACTGTGACTGTAAACGGTAAGTCCTTCGAACTTCCAGCTCTTGTCCAACCAGGTCTTCATCCAGAAGCAGTGGGAATTGCTCTTGGTTACGGAAGAACAAACGTTGGTGAGATCGGAAATGGTGTTGGTAAAAATGCAAGTGTCCTTGCAACAGAAGTAAACGGATCTTATGTTTACTCTGGTTTATCCATCACACTTTCCCCTACAGGTAAAAAATACAAACTCGCTACCACTCAGGACCACCATATGATGAGTCCTGGTGTGATGATGGGTGTGGAATGGAAAGAGAGACCTCTTATCATCTCCGCAAAACTACAAGACTATACTAAAAATCCAAGTGCCGGAATCCCTGAGCCTGAGATCCCAAAAATCTTAGTGGATGGAAAACTCCAAAGAGCACAAGGAGCAAACGCTCCTTCTGACCAACCAGGAAGCCAATTTGCATACCCAGGATACAAATGGGGTATGGCAGTTGATTTAACTTCTTGTTCTGGTTGTGGTGCTTGTGTGGTTGCATGTAACATTGAAAACAACGTGCCTATGGTAGGACGTGACGAAGTGCGTATGGGTCGTGAGATGCATTGGCTTCGTATTGACCGTTACTATATCGGTGATCCTGAAAAACCAGAATCACTCGAAATTGCACACCAACCTCTCATGTGCCAACATTGTGATAACGCTCCTTGTGAGACAGTTTGTCCAGTGGCAGCAACCGTTCACAGTTCGGAAGGAACCAACGATATGGTTTACAACCGATGTGTGGGAACTCGTTACTGCTCGAACAACTGCCCTTACAAAGTGCGTCGTTTTAACTGGTTAGAACATTGGAATGAACACAGCTTACTCGGAGAGTCAATGCCTACCTTTAAGGCTCGTCCTCCAAGAAACTTAGGCCTCAACCCAGATGTAACCGTTCGTTCGCGTGGGGTTATGGAAAAATGTAACTTCTGTGCTTCTCGAGTTGCTGAGAAAAAAATCGCAGCGAAAAACGAAGGCCGAACTCTGAAAGATGGGGAAGTGAAAGCCGCTTGTGAACAAACATGTGCATCCGGAGCCATTGTGTTCGGTAACGTAAATGATCCTGAATCAAAAGTAGCGAAGCTCTTGAAAGACCCTAGGTCTTACAAACTTCTGGAATACCTAAACATCGGACCTGCCGTCAGTTATTTGACCCGAGTTCGAAACGAAGTTTAACAGGGAGAACACAAAGGGAATGTCATTAACACAAGCAGTTAGAGATAAATTAGATATCCCCGACCTGGTAACAGGCGGGAAATCGCTTAAAGATGTAACCGTTGATATCGCAAAACCAAACGAAGATTTCCCTACCAAACTTTGGTGGAATACCTTCCTTTTGGTTTTGACGATCACCCTGATCGACGTAGCCATTATCGGGTACTTGTTTTACGAAGGTCTTTACCTCCTCGGGATTAACAACCCAGTGGGTTGGGGATTTTTCGTCGTCAACTTCGTATTTTGGATTGGTATTGGTCACGCAGGAACTTTGATTTCTGCGGTATTATACCTCTTCCGCCAAGGTTGGAGAACAGGGATTAACCGTGCCGCAGAAGCGATGACCATCTTTGCCGTACTCGTTGCGGCATCGAACCTCATTCTCCACGTTGGTCGTCCTTGGCTCGGATTCTGGCTCTTCCCGTATCCAAATGAAAGAGGTCCACTTTGGGTGAACTTCCGTTCCCCTCTGATTTGGGACACGTTTGCGGTATCGACTTACCTTTCCATTTCCATGGTGTTCTGGTACTTAGGTCTTATTCCTGACCTTGCGACCCTTAGGGACCGTGCGACAGAAACTTGGAGAAAGAACTTATACAATGTTCTTGCTTTCGGATGGGTGGGATCGGCGAGAGCTTGGTCTCATTTGGAAATCGTTTCCATGATTTTGGCAGCTCTTTCCACTCCACTTGTTCTTTCAGTGCATACCATCGTATCCTTCGACTTCGCAGTTTCCATCCTTCCAGGTTGGCATACGACCATCTTCCCTCCATACTTCGTTGCTGGTGCGATTTTCTCCGGATTTGCGATGGTGGTAACCCTTATGGTCATTGCTCGTGAAGTGTTTAATTTAAAGAACTACATCACAATGAAACACTTGGACAACATGAATAAAATCATGATGGTCACTGGTCTTATCGTGGGTCTTGCGTATGGAACAGAGTTTTTCATCGCTTGGTACTCTGGTAACGAATACGAAGTGTTTGCATTCTGGAATAGAGCTTTCGGACCTTATGGTTGGGCTTACTTCATTATGATTTCCTGTAACGTGCTTTCACCACAGGTGTTTTGGTTCCGCAAACTTCGTTACAACATCCCTGTGATGTTTGTTGCCTCCCTTGTGGTGAACGTGGGTATGTGGTTCGAACGTTTTGTGATCATGATGACACTGAACCGCGACTTTTTACCATCCAGCTGGGCAATGTATACACCGACTCTTTTCGACTACGCGATGTTAATCGGAACGTTCGGTATCTTCTTTACTCTCTTCCTTCTCTGGTGCCGAATTATGCCAGTGATTGCGATTGCAGAAGTAAAAACAGTGATGCCACAAAAAGAAGGAGCACACCACTAGTATGTATCTTCCAAAATTAGAACAGTTTCATAAATACAAAGAAATGGATGAAGGAGTCCTCGGAATTTTCGACACTCCCGAAGCCATTATGCATGCTGCGGAAAAAACAAAGGCAAAGGATTACATTGGTTTTGATTGTATCCTTCCTTATCCGGTGCACGGAATTGATGAAGCCATGGGAACTCCTAGATCAGGACTCCCTTGGGTCACTTTCTTTGCTGGGATTTTTGGATGCACGATTGGAATTTTATTCCAATACCTAACACATGCACATGACTGGCCTCTCAATATCTCGGGAAAAGCTCTCAATGCTTGGTTTGCCTATGTGCCAATCATCTTTGAATTAACTGTATTTGCCGCAGGGATATATACAGTAGCTGCTTTATGTTTTTTAAGCGGTATTCCCAAAGCGACACGTCGGATCCTTCACCCAGATTTGACGTCTCATAAATTCGGTCTTTGGATTCCAAAGTCTGCCAAAGGTTATAACGAGTCCGATGTGGTTTCGTTTGTCAAAAGCCTTGGCGGATCCGAAGTAACCGTTGTGAAACCGGAGAACCAAAAATGAAACAAAACATCTTTCGAGTTTTTGCACTTGTGGCGTTGGTTTTTGTCGCAAATTGTGATTATAAAACTCCCGTTTACGAATACTTTCCGAATATGTATGACTCTCCTGCTAGAGAATCGCAAGAAGCGGATTCCTTTGCTGCCAATGGTTCTGCTTCCCGGATTCCACCAAAAGGTGCAATCCCTGTAGGATACTTTCCATACCCATACGCGGCGGAAGCAACTCCTGATACCCTTCCTGGTCCAGACAAAGGATTAAAAAATCCAATTGGAAAGGTGAGTTTGGGGGATTTGATGATTGGGGAAAAACGTTACCAAACATATTGCACTCCTTGTCATGGTGTGCAAGGTCTTGGAAACGGAGCTGTTGTAGGACCTGCACCTAAGTTCCAACAACCACCTCCTTCTGTTGTTTCTGACAAGATCCGCGGTTGGTCCGATGGACAAATCTACCACATCATCACGATGGGTCGTGGTCTCATGGGAAGTTATGCTTACCAAATCGAACCAGAAGACAGATGGAAGCTCATTGCTTACATCCGCAAACTTCAAGAATATGAAGTGAAAAATAAAAAGGCGAACTAGGGGAAATTATGAGCTCTACAAAAGCAGCGAAACTAGACGAAACACTATTGCAGTTTAAACTGCCAGGATCCCTTCGTAATGCCCTCATTGCCATGATCGGAATTGGAGTGGTGAGTTTTCTCATCGCCTTTTTTGGATTTGGTCATGAGACGTCTCGTCATATGGACGAAGCTGGTCATTTCCACCATACGAATTTAGGATACCATATCTTACTCATCGGTACTTACTTTGTGATTGGTCTTTCCATCACAGGGATTTTCTTTACAGCCATCCAACACCTTACTGGTTCACAGTGGTCGGTGACGGTTCGTAGGATTTTCGAAACGTATGGACTTTTTGCACCAGTAGCTGGACTTCTCTTAGTGGGAGTTATCTTTGGAATGCATGACCTATATGAGTGGGCAGATGCGACAGTTCGTGAAAACGACCACCTCATCCACCACAAATCAGGTTATTTAAATCCTACTTCTTTCATCATCAGATGTGTACTCTTCATTGGGGTATGGTCTGTGTTTGCTTACATCTTTCACGGAAAGTCTGTTGGCCAAGACAAAGATAAGGTTGTGGATACAACTAAGACTCTTGCTAAGGTTGCTGGAGGATTTATACTCTTCTTTGCAGTCTCTTGGTGTCTCATGTCGTTTGACCTACTCATGTCCCTTTCCCCACACTGGTTCTCCACTATGTTTGGTGTGTATGCCTTTGCTGGTGCTTTCCAAACATCTCTTGCATCGTATTTGATTGTCATTGCGATACTTAAGAAAAATGGATACCTCGGCGAGGCAGTGAATGAAAACCATTACCACGATATTTCAAAGTTTTTACTTGGTATGACAACTTTCTGGGCTTATGTGGGATTCTCACAATTTATGCTCATTTGGTATGCAAACATCCCAGAAGAAACATTCTTTTATGAAATGCGTATGACAGGTGGATGGGGTTATACAACATTACTTCTTCCTTTTGTGAAGTTTGTGATCCCTTTCCTTTTATTACTCAATCGTCCTAACAAACGAAACATTGATTTCCTTTGGAAATTAGCGGCATGGATTTTAACAGTTCAGTTCTTTGAACTCTTCTGGTTGGTATTCCCTGCAAATTTTGAAAAATTCTCAATTCTACACTTTGTTTTAGCCTTTGGTGGAACAGTGGGAGTGGTTGGTCTTTTTGGTTTCTTTGTCTTCAAAAAGTTCGAAAAACATAGTTTAGTTCCGGTCGGTGACCCTCGTTTAGATGAGTGCCTTCACCACCACCAATAGGAGAATTGTTTTGAAACTGAAATTAGTAGCATTCTTGATCGTTGGGATGAGCGTAACAGCTTGTTCCAAAAACGCAGAGGTAACTTGGCATAAAAATTGTGATGCCAAAACCAACAAAGCAAGTTTGGATTTTACTGTTCCTTTGTATTCAGAACCAGATTCTAATTCTAAGGTGGTAGAGTTTGTTCCAGTAGGAACTGTTGTAAAGGTGTTTGATGCTCGAAACCATAACGTATGGGCACCAAAATACTTTATCAAAGTTCAAACAGCAAAAAACGAAGGTTATATGAGCCCTAAATGTTTTGTAGTGGGACAAGATCCAGCAAACAGTGTTTGGAGATATTCCAAAGGACTCGTAACAGATTCAAAACCTTTTTATGATCCGACAGACAAAGCTCATTACCCAAGAGGGACTGAGTATGGAAATTTGAAGGACCTTCCAAAGGAAAAAATCCCTCTTTCTGAACTCACAAAAGGTTTGGAAGAAGAAACTTACGTTAACAAAAACATGTTGAAACAAAACTAAGATGTTTTTGTAAAAACAAAGCGACAGCTGTTAGTGGGAATGATTCTACTGGCAGATGTTTTGGAAAAGACCCAAGGGAAACCAAGGGTCTTTTTTTTTGCGGATTGTGAAGATTCTTTTATTTCTTTAGTACGATTATCTCGTAGGCAACTATCGCCAAGATCACCAATTTTTCCCAAATGAAATAAAAGGCACCGAGAGGTTGAATCACATTCCAATTTTCGATCAAAAAGTACATCGAAACACCGCAATAAGTAAGATTGCCGAAGATTACACCGAGAAGAAACGGTTTCCAGTGTTTTGGTTTTTGCATAAAACAGGTATTGGAATAAAAAAACAAAATGCCGGCAAGGATTCCTAATTTGTATAACACTTCTGTGGGCATCCCAAAATAAGGTTGAAAGGGCAGAACCACACCAAATAACACGAATAAGGATATAGATGCACCAAAGGCATCCAATAAAAAAATCGTATAAGGTTGGAATTTTTGGAATAATTTTTGTATCATCAACTCAGTCCTAAATTGTTTTACTCCTTATTTTCGAAAACGGGCGAGGTTCCATTGTTTCCTATAATCTGCAGTTTTAAAAAAGGAGTTTGATCCCCATTCAACAATTTTGAATTTTATTTGTAATCAATTTAATCAGGAAAATACCAGCTTTTGATTCTTGGAATTTATGAGATTTTCCATAATCTTATGCTATTTCAAATTCGATTCTAAAACGCAGGTAAACTATCTTTCGAAAATTATTCCAAAATTTGAAATTTTAGGATTTACAATCGCATAATATCTTAGATAGTAAGACTTTAAGTTAATAAGACAATCAGTTATTTAACTAATGGATTTTTTATGGAAATAGAAATTTTTAAAAAAACTACACGTCGGTATTTCGAAACAGCCCTTTTTATGCATGAATCGATCGCAACGCATGTTGGGCTTTCAGGCACAGATCATAAATTTTTAGGATACCTACTTGAAAATGGAGAGATGACTGCGGGGGAACTGGCAAAATTATCTGGGCTTACTACTGGGGCGATCACTGGAGTCATTGATCGATTGGAGAAGAGTAAACTCGTAAAAAGGAAATTTTTACAAACGGATAGAAGGAAGGTTTTCATTGTTCCAAATTTGGAGAAGGCAAACCAACTGTTTTCACCAATTTTTAAAAAATTACAAAAAGAAACGGACCAATTGATTTCTAGTTTTTCAAGTCTTGAGATAGAAGTCGTCCATCGTTATTTCGAATCTGCGATCAAGATAATGGATAAAGTTTCAAAAAATTTAAAGGATACGAATGGGATATGAATATGATAGTAGAAAATTGTTTTGTTTTTGCAACAACGTTTGGACTTTCAGATGTAACCAATTTTGTTTCCCACCAATCTTTATCAATTGCTAAGTATACTTTATTATTAAATCTACTAATCTATTTTTTAATGAATGGAGCTCAAATTTTTGAAACGATTGTTTTTGTACCACGTTGGGCTAATGGAACAGTTCCTGATTTGGGTTTACTAAATACAGAGTATAAGTCTGCAGATTTAAAATACTTTTGGATTTTGTTTCATTCATTACATGAAATTATCTTCTTAGTATCACTTATATTTTGTTACCAAATAGATGGGATTGGTAACGATTTGTTCCTACTTTTTATCCTACATATAGGAGTGAGAGCTTGGACTATCATTTATTTCGCAAATAAAATTATTTGGTTCCAATCTATGGCAAATACAATCGATAAACATTCAATCAAAGTATTCAGTGATATTAAGAAATGGGTGATTTGGAATTATATACGTGTTACTATTTATATTGGAATTTCGATTTTAATGGTACCACTAACCATTAAAATTCTAAATATGAATGGTTAAGGAATATAAATGATTGGAATGATTTGGTTTCTTCAACCGTTATGTGATGGTCATAACAGTTGATCCAAGTTAATTCGGTAAAATAAACATCGAATCGATAAGCAATTGTTTTAATACTTAGTATATGTTTGCCTAGAATTCTGTATTGATTGTTCTAGAAATTCCAAAATAGGTCTTTTACTTTTGGGTTACGTAAGGCAAGTCCTACCCAAAGGAGAATTCCTATATAAACGGGAAATAAAGTGTGGCTAAAAAGTGGATTTTCCACACGAACGTGGATGGCAACCGCACCACCTAAATATCCAGTGAGTAAGAGAGCTCCAAGTGCGGCAGTTTGCGGTATGGCATACATAATAGTGATCACCAATAGAATGACGCCGATCGTCATTGCACTTTGGGCAGGTAGTCCCAGTTCTTCCATACTTTTTAACACTGGATCAATCTTAGCTAATTTTCCGCCTGCATCGAAGAGTAAAAATGCGATTACTAGGCCACTTAAAATTCGTCCCACCCAAAGGTAGGTTGGGGATTGGTTAATTTCGTGCATAACATCACCTGCTTGAAAAACGTTCTTGCAATAAAAACATATCAAGTGATATGTTGTCAATAAAATTTCGATGCATAACCAACTGAATTGATTGAACGTGGAGTGGCCTCGATTTCGGGACAAATTGGTCTTCTCTTTTGTGTTTGTGTTATAGGAGATGAAGGAACAAGTGCAGGATGGGGAAACAAGAGGAAACTCGTAAACTGATCATTGAGTCTGCATTTGCATTGATTTACCAAAACGGATTTCAAGGTGTGGGGGTTCGTGAAATTGCACTTTCAGCAAATTTAACCATCGGTGCCTTTTTTTACCACTTTCCTACAAAGAATCACGTGGGTTATGCCATCATTGATGAGTTTTTATCCAAAGGAATTTTGGATCGTTGGATATTACCTTTGGAACAATATGATAATCCAGTCGAAGGAATCATTCAAACATATAAGAAAACTTTTAACGAATGGCCAGATGAATTTGTTTCGAGGGGTTGTCCGCTGAATAATTTAGGGCAAGAAATGTCTTCGATTGATCCTGAGTTCCAAAAAAAAGCGAAGGAACTTTTGTCCCTTTGGATTCAGAACACAAAAACTTACTTGGATATTGCCCGAAAGAAAAAAATCCTAAATCCAAAAACAGATACGTTTAAGCTTGCAGAGTTCATTGTAACCTTCCAAGAAGCTACTTTCGCAATGGGTAAAGTAATGAATGATCGCAAAGTATACGATTCCTTATATCTTTCGTTTCGTGACCATCTACTATCGCAATGCCGTTGACATTCCACTAAAATCGCTTATACTCACACACATGGGTCAAAAACGTACCATTGCCACCTCCGCCTCAGAAGAACGATTGGAAAAACTTTTAGAAGAACGACTAACGGAAGGTTCCAACCATGAAATCATTGATAAACGAATTTGGGATTTATTTGGAGAAACTTGGTGTGTGATGTTTACTGATCTATCTGGTTTTTCTAGAGGAGTCGCAAAATTTGGAATCATCCATTTTTTACAGACTATCTATGAATCACAACGAATCCTCATTCCTGTTTTAGATGAGTATGATGGAATCCTGATGAAAGATGAAGGGGATAGCCTTATGGTACTCTTTCGTAATACCAATAAAGCGATCCAATGTGCCATCCATATGCAAAAAGCCTGCAAACGGTATAATGAAGGTAGAATTGCCGAAGAACAAATCCTTCTCTGTGTTGGTTTAGGTTATGGAAAAATTTTGAAAATTGGGGATACTGATGTGTTTGGTGCCGAAGTGAATGCTGCGTCCAAACTAGGGGAAGATACAGCCAAAGCTTGGGAGATCCTTGTGACAAGTGCTGTTAAAGAAAATGCTGATGAAACCACGGATTTTGATTTTGAACCAATAAAAGATATCCCACCAGGTTCGGATGGTGCCTTCAAACTTCTTTATACACTTGACGAACCGAAATGGGTAGTTTTGTAAAAAGCTTCATTCCATAAATTCGTAAATGGACCGAATTTCGCCATGGGTTTCTATGTAGTTATACAAATCTTGGAATTCTTTGTGCCCACAGAGAGTTGCCGAATCTCCAATCAATATCAAATGGAACTTCGCACGGGTAAGGGCAACATTCAATCGTTTTGGATTCATTAAAAAACCGATTTCACCGTCTGGATTCGAACGTACCAAACTGAGGATCACTATCTCAGATTCTCTTCCTTGGAATGAATCAATCGTTTGAGTATACCACCTTCCATTTGCTCTTTGGATGAGTCGTTCCACCTGTCCCCTGTAAGGTGAAATGATGGTTGTAGATTCTTTCGGTAAACCTTTTTCCATAAGAGTTTCAATGAGTGTGATTTCAGTTTCATTGATGAAGCTGAGTTCTTCACCTTCTGTTTCTTCTAATGTATCACTTCCAGCAGTATCAATCCATAAGATAGCGGAATCAGATCCAAAAATCTCCTTCATCATATCTATGTTCTGGAACTGAAGGTCTGGGTGTGTAAAAACCTGGTTGTCATAGTAGGATTGGTTAGGAAAACCAAGGATTTCTGGTTTCATCCGAAATTGTTTTTCTAAAAAAATCGTTCGTTCTCCTGAATCATGTTCGATTGCTTTTTCCAAAAAACTATCGAAGGATTCGTGTTCAGGCAAGGAGTAGTTCACACCTAATTGTTTTGGATCTCCAAAAAAAAATGTTTTTTTCCCCGAAAAAAGTGCCATATAACAACCTGGATCCACACTTTGGGTTGCTTCATCTACAAATACGTAATCGAATTCTCTTCCTTTTTTGAATTCACTTCCAAAACCAGCAAAGGTTGAAACAATCAGTTCGCTTGCATCAAGTAACCTAGTTCGAATATTTGTTTCCGCATCACGAATGGTTTTTAATAAAAACTTTGCTTCTTTGCGTAATTGGTTTCGTTCTTCTCTTTCTTCTTTGCCAAACTTACGTTTCCATGAATTGATTTTTTTCTGGATTACTTTCAGTTCCGTCATCCAGTTTTGGATTTGTTTTTGATCGGGATGGGTTTCGATAAGATGATCAATATGGTAAGGGAGAACATTCTCTTTGATTTTGGTGGAGTTTCCCAAACGAACCACACGGATTCCATTTTGGCAGGCAAGTTCTACAATATAATCACAAGCAAAATTGGTAGGGCAAAGGGTAAGGACTGATTGGTTTCTGTTTTTAATTTCCATGACCGCTTGCATAAGTAAGGTGGTTTTTCCTGTTCCTGGTGGTCCAAAAACCATTCCATAATCTAAAATGGAAAATATCCTTTCTAGTGGAGAGTTTTCCTTTGATTGTTTGGGTGGAATTGGTTTGTCACCTAAACTATAACCCAAAATCCATTTAAGTTTTTTGTAGGATGGAGAATCTTTTTCATCTTTGACTTTTTTAAAAATCTCATTGTACAAATCGTAAGTAGATTCTGGAAACCATTTGCGAATCTGGTATTCTTCTCCTTCCCATTCATAATCACCACGTACTTGGATGATGAGTTTTGTATCTGACCATTGGTAGATGTTTCCATAAATGGATTCGTTTTGGTTTTGGATGAAAACAGGCACTCCCTGTTTGGTCCAGAGTTTGGCTTTATTTGATAAATTGACTTGGAATTCAGCTCTCCAAGTATTTCCCACAACAAAACGAAGATCAACAAATGTAGCAACTTTAATGATTTGGGATTCGGATTCCTTCTCTAAGTACAGGTTTCTTTCAATTTCTCTTTCTTTTACTAATAAAGATTCAATGGAATTAATTTCATCCTCAAGAGAATCAAACGACTGTTTTATGGATCTTCCCATTCAATATTCTCCAAAGTTGTAAAAAAACCATTTCTAAGTAGTGGTGCAAAATCAATAAAATCAGCTGCTTTTAAATATAACGAATCTTCTATGGAATAAGCTTGGATTAGGTTATTTGCTGCTTCATCCAACTTTCCTAAACGGCAATGTGCCCGAGCAAGAATGATAAGAGTTTCAGGATCTATTTCCTTACAGTATTCAATATGGGTACGTATGGAAGAGAGGGCATTTTCCGGATCTTCAGCATCCAAATAACATAACGCTAGTAAGTCGTAGTGTAGGAATTCTTCCGGTTCCACCATTTTTAATGATTTTTTCAATGAGGCAAGGGCAGAGTTGAAGTCTCCTCTTGAAAAATACAAAGAGCCAAGTTCTGCCCAGATGTCTTTGCGATCAATCCCACGACCATTACTCAGATGTTCCTGGGACAATGCTTGTTTCAAAACTTCAATCGCTTCCTCGGATCGTTCCATATCCTTTAGTAGAGAAGCGAGAAGGAGGTAGTTTTCTAGGTAAGATGGGAATTGGAGTATACTTTTTTGGAGTAATACCTTTGCCGATTTAAATTTTTTTAATTTAATCAGATAACGTGAGTAAACGGTAATACTTAAGGGGTGAGATGGATAGTTTTGGATGATGTCTTGGAAAACAGTTTCTGTTTCTTTTGGATTACCAACCGAATACAAACACCAAGCTTTTTTCGCTTTGATTTTAATGAGAGCGGATTCGTCTTTTGTATAGGCTTCACTCTCTGCATACAAATTGAAAGCACGTGTAAATTCCTTTTCCTCTTCCAATTGTTTTGCTTCACGGATCAGAGAAAAAAAAGGATTCATCAACATTTTTTACTTCAGGAAATCACGGATTCGTCGATGGGTAGAATAGGGAGTAAAGATTGTAAAAGGAGGTCCACTTATGGTTCCATCTACACCTATCAACCCAATTGTCAATTTGCCGAAGGAAATTTTCCAGGCACAAAACCAACTCACCGAAAAACTAATGAAGTTGGCTGTGGAAGAAAAACTGGGTCCTGTGGCAAATAGCGAAAGGTTACTCGACATCTACTGCTAAGTCGTTTTCAGAATCATTGGTCCACACGGGTTTCTGGATTGAAAACCGGTCGTTTTCGTTCCATAAACCCATTTATGGCACTTCTGAAATCTTTGGAATCGAGCATACTGGAATTCCATACTGCTACGTAATCCAAACCTTCTTCGATGGTTTTCCCAATGCCATGGTTTAACACTTGTTTGACACCACGGATGACAATGGTTGGATTTTCTGAAATTTCTTCCGCTGTTTTTAATCCTTCTGCAAGTAAGGTATCAAAATCCTTAGTGACCTTTGTCACAAGTCCCATTTGGAATGCTTCTGTCGCTGTGATGTCTTTTCCGGTTAGGGCAAGTTCTCTTGTGTGAGCATTTCCAATGAGATGGGGGAGCCTTTGTAAGGAACCCATGTCAGCAACAATTGCGACTTTTGATTCCCGTAAGGAAAATACCGCATCTTCAGACGCATAACGAATGTCACATGCAGAGACTAAGTCCAGTCCACCACCGATACAATGTTTTTGAACAAGTGCAATCGATGGTTTTTTTGAATTATAAACAGCATTGATCCCTTTTTGCATGGTAAGGATGAGTTGGTAGAGTTTTTCCCTACCATCAGCAAGTTCACCTTGTACAACCGGTTTGAACTCTTGGAAAAACTCTTCTAAGTCAAGGCCAGTGGAGAAGGATTTCCCTTTGCTTGCGATCACAAAACAATGAATTTTTGGATCGGCATCAATCTCGGCCACCATATCGGGAAGGTCACGCCAGAAAGGCCAATTCATCGCGTTTCTTTTTTCAGGACGACTCAGCCAAAGAATCGCAATATTTTTTCTTCTTTCGATTGTAAAAAAGGGAGATGGGTTCATACGTTTGTTTCTTCCTTTAACCAAAGTTTTTTGGAAACCATCAGATACACACCAAATAGGATAAGACCTATCGCAATGTATTGGGACTGGGAAAAACCATGCCAGTAATAACCTGTGAGGAATGTTGGATTTCCATTTGCATCCGGAATGTTGACAAGGGTAGGTGGGTCAAAGAAAGGAATCACAGCTTTGTTCACTCTCAAAAATTCAATGATGAGTCTTGCAAAACCATGGATGATGAGAAACTGCGCTCCAATACTCCATTTCCGAAAGTTTTGGTAACGTGCCCAAAATTGAAAATAGGAAAAGTAACCAAAGGCCATAATGGATTCCATCACAGGTGTATTCCAAACGGGAACACCAGATGGGTGAGCTCCATGGAATTCAAATACAAAAAATGGAATCCTTTCATCTGTAGCAAACCCATAACAACCATCACCACTCACAAAACACCCAAGTCTACCAATCGCATAACCCATGCTAATTGCCGGAATGACGGCATCATAATAAGCACCTATATCAAGTTTGTAGTAACGAAAGTATAAGGTGATAAAGAGCCAACCAAAAAGAAGGCCACCAAAAAAGACAAGACCACCACCACTAAAAAGAGAGGACCATAATCCTGGGTGGCCTGGAAAACCGTTCCAGTGGGTTAGAGGATAAGAATACTTGCCATCATAACCAGGGACATCAATGAACACTTGGTCCCAAATTTCAAAGATAAAGAATATTTTTGCACCCACAAGTGTGCCTAAAATCCCAAGAAAGATCAACCAATCGGAGTGGTTTGGATCTAATTTTTTTCGTTCCAGTTCCTTTGGGAGAAGATAGGAACCAACAAGAAAGGCTAACATCATAAGAAGGCTGAAAGTGGACAGACCCTCCCAGCCAAAGGGATTGGGAATCGGAATTCGATCTAACATAGGGGAAAGGGTAAATTCTATGCCCACAGGGGAAAGGAGAATTTAAATCGGGATAAACGAGAAAAAAGGAAGGAAAAATAGCTTGACCCTAGATAGTTCAATATTAAACTATCTAATATTGATTTAAGGAGAATTCACTATGTTTGATTTATTATTTTCTACATCCGGGGACATCATCCCGCTCATCCTTCGTATCACAGCTTTTGTTGTGATTTTCCCACACGGTGCCCAAAAACTCCTCGGTTGGTTTGGTGGATACGGTTTCAAAGGAACGTATGGATTTTTCACAGGAACCATGAAATTCCCAGGGATCCTTGCTGTTCTCATCATACTAGGTGAGTCTTTTGGACCTCTTCTTTTACTTGTGGGATTTTTAACTAAATTTGCAGCATTGTCCATTACCATCATCATGATCGGTGCCGCATTCATCGCGCACAGACAGAATGGTTTTTTCATCAATTGGAATGGAAACCAAAAAGGGGAAGGGTATGAATTCCATATCTTAGCTGCGGGACTTCTCATTGCTCTCGTTGTTGGTGGAGCAGGTGTGTATTCTGTTGATTTTAACTTAATTGGAAAGTTCTAAGACCAATTTTTCTTAAAAGAATACTCTCAACTAATCTTTGTTTGGAAGATAAATTCTAAACAAGGTTAGTTGGTTCTCATCACAAAAGATCTATTAGCGATTTCGAAAACCTTTCTAGTTTTTTCCCAATCCCTTCTATTGTCATTGCTTCAAAGAGAATCAATGGTCCAAAACTCGTTTTGCTATTCCTAGGGCATCAATCTAAGTTGATGTATTCTTCTGGGTCAAGGGGAGCATCAAGTCCAATTCTCACTTCATAGTGGACGTGGGCTCCCGTTGCTTTTCCCGTTTGTCCCACAAGGGCAATTTTATCCCCACGTTTGACTCGGTCCCCTGGGTTGACTAAAATGAGAGAACAGTGGCCATACAAAGTGAAAAATCCATTTTCATGGTTGATGCGTACTGATTTTCCAAGACCCCCAACCGCTGTATCCACAGCAATGATCCCAGGACCAGTTGCATAAATCGGTGTTCCTTCCCCTGCGGCAAAGTCAATCCCTGAGTGGTATTCTCCAACAGGTAAGATTCCAAATGGATCACTACGATACCCAAAGGTGGAAGTCACAACTCCCACACCAGGTTTCAGAGGCCGGCCCCTTGGCATGGAATAAAAGATACTTTCCCGCATGGAAAGATAATCAATGGCATTTTGAAAATTAGGAACAAGGTTTCCCAGTCTTACACCAAACTGGGTGTAGGTGGTGACAACTTGTTGGAAGAGTAATAAATTGGAATCGAGTTCACTGGCGTCTTTTCGAAACTCTTCTTTTAAGAGATAATCTTGTGTGATCATTTCCTTTTCTGGGATTTCTTCCCAGGCAAGTAAATTGAGAGATTCCGTCATGGATTCCAGTTCTTCAACGGATTCGCGTAAATCCTTAGAAAGTAGGTCATAAAATAAAAACGAGACTAGTTGGGTTTCAGTTTTTTTTTCGAGAGAAAGGTTTCTTTCAAAGAAAAAGGAAAAATAAACAAGTAGGCCAAAGGATAAAAGTACAAGGGATAGAGAGAGTCCAAAGAGGAACCCAAGCATACCGACTGAGATCTCGATTTGGGCGAGGGGTTTTTCGTCACTCGGGATGAGGACAAAACTCACCTTCTCTCGGCTGCGGGAAATCCACTTATGAAAGCGTTTTCGCCACCGTAAATGTGCAATTTGGAGCCTTTCGTAGGCGGTTGTGACGTAAGTTTCTGCCAATGTTCGTTATCCAGCCAATTTTTTCCTTGCCCATGCCATTTTTCAGGGGAAAGTGGATGAATCCAATATGTTTAAATTTCTCACTTCTCTTTTCAGAAAGAAAGCCGACTCTGTCGATTCCTTTTTGATGTACCCCGAGGGAAAGAGATACTATCGAGAAACTCACTCCATACGCAGGGCCAATATCGATGAAGATGCCATCAAAATCATCAATCGATTGAACAAGTTTCGTTACAAGGCCTACTTAGTCGGTGGAGGAGTCAGAGATCTGCTGATGGGCAAACGCCCAAAAGATTTTGACATCGTCACAAGTGCGACACCAAACCAAATCAAAAGGATCTTCAATAACTGCCGGATCATCGGTAAACGATTTAAAATTGTACACATCATTTTTAAAGGCAAAATTATTGAAGTCTCTACGTTCCGTTCACTACCGGAACATCGTTTGGAAAAACACAAAGCAGAAAACGATTATCTCATCAAGCGGGACAATTCCTTCGGTACAGCAAAGGAAGACGCGGCAAGACGCGACTTTACCATCAATTCATTGTTTTACGATCCTAAAAACGATTCCATTTTGGACTACGTAGGTGGATTTGAAGACATTCAAAAGAAAATCGTTAGGGTCATTGGTGATCCTGATATTTCTTTCAAAGAAGATCCTGTTCGTATGTTACGAGCAGTGAAGTTTTCCGTTTTGCTCGGACTTGATATCGAGAAAAAAACCAAACTGGCCATTAAAAAGAATCGTTTGGAACTCGAAAAATCATCCACAGCAAGACTACTAGAAGAATACAATAAAATGTTTCGTACTTGGAAAACATCGATTATCTTTGAAGGACTTGCAGAAAACCACCTACTCGATGTTTTGTTCAAGGAACCAGCGGACAAACTGAAAAAAACCGACCCAGAATGGCGTGAACATTTTATGGACACACCACTTGGGAAAAGACTCGCTGTTACTGACAAA
>Ga0208243_1000021_pt1 | contig 249437 bp, 215 predicted proteins | sample Subbio2Aug_QV12A_FD_184826 | JGI IMG/M metagenome (GOLD analysis project Ga0208243, IMG submission 184826) | Serpentinite rock and fluid subsurface biosphere microbial communities from McLaughlin Reserve, California, USA - CR12Aug_QV12A (SPAdes) | ecosystem: Environmental > Terrestrial > Deep... | reverse complement strand
TCAAAATAATTTCATAGTTTTGAATGAAGTTGCTCATATATTTAATGACTTGGTAATCAATTAAATATACGAATTATTTATGATTCACTGAGCAACTTTTTCATTTTTTTCTAAATGCACAACGGGTATAGTTTATTAGCTATTTTAATTTTATTAAGTGTTTCCTGTTCCACCCATCAACGGTCTAACATCCAATCGGAAGAAGAATTTGTAGTAGAATTAAAGCAGCCTAAAACAAGAGGTTTGGCAAGTGCTGCATTACAAGGTTTGTTTGCTGGAGCAAAATATTTGGCAGATAAATCAACCGCTTCGTTAAGTAGTTCTTACCGACAGAGTATTTCTATTAACGATTATTACAATACCGATTTAGGTTATGTAGAAAAAACTTATGGCCAAATTCATATAAAAAAATACTCCAAGCCGGTTAAGAAAGAAGAGGAACAAAAAATTAAAGAAGTTCTTATTCAAGAGCTTACCCCTAATAATACAAGTAGAGGAACTTCTTTTGTTTTAAAAGATGTAATTAGAGAGGATAAAAAAGACCTTCTGAATTTTCATGCTGTGATAGAAATTGAAAGTGACCAAGAAAATCCAGGAGTTTCTAGATTGAAATTTTCTGAGTTGTACGTCTTTTTTTCTAAAACCAAAGTATATTCCGATGTAGATTTGAATGCATTGGTAAGTATAAAAATAGAAGGGCAGTGGAGAGGTGCTGATGGTGCACCACAACAAAAAGTTTTGATAGAGCAGAATTACGACTTTAAAAAATTAAAATATGGTTCTGAAAACCAAATAAAAAAACCAATTGAATCGCCTTGGTATTACGATATTCCGGCATTTTCTGACCAAGATAAAGCCAATAAATTCGGGGTGTTGCTAGTAACGGTTGAATTAAAAGAATATGAAGGAAGCAAAAGTAAATACGTAAACAAAATTCCGAGTTTGTTAAACGAAAACAAAAAGTCGATCATTGATGGGGGAACATCGGCTTTAGAGAAGATGTTGGATTAAAAAATGAGAATTATTGCTGTTTTTGTTTGGTTAGGATTTTTGCAATTTTTCTTTGCTCAAGAAACAGCCGATTTTAAAATTACAGCAAAAGAATCTCATTTACAAGATTTGATAGGAAGTATTTATGGAGTTCAATCTAAAAAACTTTACACTGTAGATGTTTCAGGTAAAATTTTAGAACGTAACGTCTCCGATTTAAAACAGCCAATTTTATTTGAAAAAGCCAAAGGATTTATTCCAAATATCTTTTTGGCTAAAAATGATTCCATCTTATTTTACAAGAGGCTAGACACTTTGTATGGATACGAATTGCCAACCAAAAAAGAAGTCATAAAAGTAGCTTCTGATGCTGAAATTATTTCATCAGGAAGTTATTATATTTTTAAAAAGTTTGACAAAGCAAACAACAACTATATTATTAGTGTATTAAACCAACGATTAAAGTTAGTTTATGAATTTACTTATTTTACCAATTTCACCAACATTGCTTTTTCGGATAATTTAGAGCAAGTAGCATTGGTAACCGGAAACACCTATTCCGGACAAAATTTGGTAGTGTACGATTGTAAAACCAATGAAAAATTAAAAGATATTTCTTTTAAAGCAGGAGAAAAAATAGAGTTTGTTTTTTATAATTCTTTTCAAACCAAGTGGAATTTTTTGGTTTTTTATCAATTAAATAATCAAATACATTATTACAACGATCAAGATGATACATCTAATAAAAAGGCAACGATTTCTTTAAAAGTTGATTCGTATTTCAATCCAAAATTGAGCTTTTTTAAAAATGAAAATTTTTATCAATTTGTATTGTACGATAAGTTCTTAAAGCCTATAATCTTTAAATGCAATCTACAGATTTCTAATCATTTTTTGGATGATTTTGCAGATCATCTTGTGATAACAAATAAAGAAGTAATTGCATTTCAGCAAAAGCTTTTGCCAAACTCGGAACAAATGTTTCGAAAATATGATGTAGAAAGTCTTGAGTTAAAATTTAATGAAGAAACGGATCGTAACCAAAAACCAGTTTATCAAGCAAAGTTTTTAAAAGACGATTCGTGGTTGGTGAAAGAAAACTTTGCTTTCAATCCTTCGGTATTTAAATACTTTGAAAAAGGGACATTTTATAATCGTTTTTTTCAGCAAAGCTTTTCAGAATATTTGGAGTCAAAACATTCGATTGAATTTCCAACTATTAAATTTGAAGAAAACCTCACTGGAAAAGTCATCTTGGAGGCAAGAAAAAAGGGCAATCAAAACGATTATTTTTATTTTGAGTATGATTTAATAGCAGATAAACTAATTTCTGTAGAGGAGTTAAACGGTATTAAAGGAACTATTTTAGATTATGTTTCCAACAAACGAATATTTCTGGTTCAAGCTGGAAATAAATTAATGGTGGTATCCAACCAAGCCACAAAAACAATACAAGGGTCCTTTAAAGGAGTAAGATTATCGTTAAATGGAAGTTATATAGCCTTAATTAACGAGCAAAATCAATTGCAAATTTTAGATATATTTCAAGATTATAAAGTTTTTCATTCAGAGAATTTAATAGAAGCAGAATTTCAAATAATTCCGGTAGATCAATCTTCGTTTTTGTTAAATTCTCAAAACTTAAAAGAACCGGTTAATCAATGTCGACAAAAAATTAACTTTTTTCTGATTGATAATGGTCAATTAACTAAGCAAGAAAATCCTTGTATTTATGCTACTTCTGTGGCAAGTTCAAACGAACATTTTGCAGCGGTATTTAACCATTCTATTTTGGTAAACCATCAGCAAAAATCTTTTCAAAGTTTGGATAAAAAAATTATGTATTTATCAAGCAACCAAAGTGGAGATAGGCTATTGGTGACTTATGAAGATAACTATGTGGATATTTTGGATGGCAATACTTTGCAAAAAATAGGTGTGATGTTTCATCCAAACCAAAATACCCATGCATTTGTGCAAGGAAAAAATTTTTTCACCAATGGTGAAATGTCCAATTATTTTGATGTATTTGTTCAAAATAACATGGTCAATTGGAAAATTGTTCCAAATTCTTTTCAAAATCCTTTGGCTGTTTTGCAAATGTTTGGAACTCCAAACCAAGCATACCAAGAAGCCTTGCAAAAAGCAATTTCACTAAAATCGAATGTAAATGAAGTAAAAGTATATACCAATATTGAAACTAAAACGGATACTGAGGGTCAAAATTTACATGTATTGGCTATTGGGGTTTCTGATTATTTGCAAAATGAATTCAGTCTCACTTTTGCTGATAAAGATGCCATGGACATGGTAAAAACTTTCGGAATTTTGAGTCCTCAGGATCAAGCTTATTACTTTGATACCTTTTTTGGAAAGAAAGTTCAACTTCTAAAAAATGATAAAGTCACTCAATCAATTCCTGTGTATTATGAAAGATATGAAAGCCCTGGTGATTTTTTTCCAATAGCTATTGAGGGGTATGATTGGATGGAAGTAAGCTATCAAAAAATAAGACTTTTTGATTTTACCCAAAAGAAGTACAAAACCATTTCTCATCCTTTTGAAAGATCGTCAATTATTGATTCAAATTGGAAAGTTGCTAAAAATAAAAATGGAATTTATTTTGTTCAAAATGAACAAATTAAGATGATAGATTTAGTAAAAAATGAAACAAAATCCTTAACTGTTGCAAAAGAGTTGTTTACAGACTATGCACAAAATGTGAATGAAAATTTATGGGTAAAATCAACGTTAAACGGAAAAGATTGGGCCTTGATTTTTGTGGATAACCAAAACAAAGTACAAAAAAGATTATCAGTTGATGTGTCTAAAATTTCTATTAGTTTGGATAAGGACCAAAATCATCCATGCACTTTTGGTTGTTTAACTACGATTCATCAAGTAAGTTCTGATGGCAGTTTGGTTTTGTTTAGTTTAAATTACAAAGACTTCTTTTTTTTGTGGGATGTAAATAGCAATCAATTCTATCCAATAACCTTAGAGGTAGCAGACAAGAATGGAGAATTCTCTTTTTCTGCAGATGAAAAATATCTTTTGTTAACCAATACTGTTGATGCTTTAACCAATGTGTTAGTTTTTAATTTAAAAGGCAAATTAGAGCAAAAATTTACATTTCCTGAAAAGAAATACAGTTTACAATTGGTAAATTATAATAAAAATGGTTTGCAATCAATAACCATTGAAGAACCTTTGTTGGAGGAAAATGTTCTGTTTGTGGATAATGAAAAAAAAATAGCAGAGAAAAAAACGGCTTCCTTTGATCAAGTTTTTACCACCTTTATAATCAACGAAAAAGCAACCAAAAAAAGGGTAGAACAAGTGTTAAAAGATTTTACTAAAAACATCAAATCAGAGGATCAAGTAATTGTTTTTTTAGCTGGCCATGGTGTATTGGATACCAAACAACAATATTATTTTGCTCCGCATGACATGGATTTTTTGAACGTTACCAAAAATGGAATTAGCTATGAGTTTATTATTAACTCGCTAAATAATATAGCTTCTAAAAACAAATTATTATTGATGGATACTTGTCATTCCGGAAATGTTTATGATGAAGTAACGGGTAGTAATGCAGAAAACCAAAGAGGTTCCAAAGTAAAAACATCAAATAAACAAACTACTTTTAAAGTAGGTGACATTGTTAAAACCTTGTATAATTCCAATACTTCAAACAATAATTTAACCATTATCTCAGCATCAGTAGGTTCAGATGTTGCTCTTGAACACCCGGAAATTGGCAACGGTGCTTTTACTTATAGTTTTATTTCTCAAATAAAAGAGGCATTGCAAACCTCTAGTTTTTCGATGAGTGAATTAAATTGGGATAGAAAAGTGGAATTAACAAAAGAATTTATTGATGAGGTTTTTAAGCAAGTTGGAAGTATAACCAATAACAAACAAACTCCTGATATCAGGGAAATTAATCCAAATGCTAAATTAAAAGTTTGGTAATTGGTTATTGTTTTGCTTTCAGCTTTGCAATCACCTTTAACAATCCCTCTCTGTTTTTAGCTTCGTGATAAAACTTAGGTAATTTTTCGAGTAAGGTAAAGTGGCTGCGGTCTTTATGTTCACGAAGTTTGGCAGAAATATATTCTTCTAAACAACCTAAATGCTCCCAATTATATGCCCAAAATATATCATTTTTGAAAGGCATTTCCAACCAAAGTTTTGCCTCAAAATACAAATGTGCAGCTTGTTGAAGTTCAAATTTAATACCTTCCTTATAAGCCATTCTGGTAGAACAAATTTTGCTTAACCCACAATGTGAACAAATCAATTTGGCTTGTTTAGCTGTTTTATTAACAATAGCTAAAGCTTGCTTTTTACAATTGAGGAATACCACCAAAACATGATATTCAAAATCAGTTAAGCGGTGTTTTTTGTCGGTAAAGCGTTAGGATATCACTAATGTTATTTTTAACTTTTTGTAAATACATGCAAATAACACATAAATTGGAATATATAAATTTTAGAATTTCCAATTCTATGCTTTTTACAATAATAAAATTTATTTTGCTATCTCATAAACCAATTCAAAACTATAAGCATCAATTTTTTCAGATACTTTATTGCTTCCACTACCTCGAGTTTGTTGGTAACTTTGCTGAAAAAACTTTTCCAACGGATTAGCATTGCCTCGAGTTGCATTACCTCTTGTTTGTACCGTACTCTGAAAGTTTAATGGGGTGGGGGAGGCAAAGCCTTTGAGCATTAATTTTTCGTATGGTGGCCCAAAACTAAATACACAACGTTTAAAAACAACAGTTGCTCCGGCTGGAATCATTCTTTCTTGGTCGTTTAAGGTGCAATCATTGTTTGGCATAAATGGCGAAACTTGTCCTTTGGTATTAATTTCTACAATACTAAAATATATGGGTTGGTTACTCTTATTGGTAACTTCTAGCAACACATGGTCACTTTCCGCTTTTACCTTTAAAATTTGATTGGCTTCAAGTTTAGGTTCCAAAACTTCTCCAATTTGTTCTGTTAAATCATCGTATGCAACAGGTAATAATCTAAAACTAAATTCATATGATGGATTTTTCATTTGTAAACTCTTCAGGTATTTTCCCTGTGCATACTGAAAAATTTGTTGGTTTAAATCTTCAAGTGGTGAAGTTCCCCTTGAAGCAATTGCTTCCTGTATTTCAAATATATCATTAGTGATACTTAATTTTAGATTGTTTTTTTCTTTGAGAATAGTTAAATCTGACAGATGTTGTTCTGATACCATTTCTCCAAGTTTATTGTCGGTTAAGAATTTTTGCACACTATGAATCACCTCTGATTGGTTGGCAGACTTATCTACAAATACATTTACAGCCAAATCTCCAAATGATGGTTTGTCTATAAACACCCAATAATTTCTTTCATTGGTGTCTTTAAGTGCTCTATCTAATTTAACTACAGCTTCGTTGTATCTGGATAAAGTAACTTCCCCTTTTGCCAGGGCTTTGTCTGCTTTAGCTTCGGTACTTCCAGAAGGCATAACAAAAACTGTAGTTCCTTCAAAAATTTGGTGTAATTTTCCTCCTGAAATTTGAATAACATCTGCTCTTGCCACTCTTTTTACATTAAAATAAGGTTGCTGGGCTACATATTCTCCTTTAAAAAGTTTATAGTCGATATCGCCTTCAATTGCAGGATTTTGCCTTGGTGCAATTATATTCATTTCTGCAGCTACATTGGCAAATAAATTGCGATAGGTAAAATCTTTTCCAATATTACTTAATGCTTTAGAAAAAGCATAACTAAGCGATCCAACTCCTTGGTATTCATAATTTAACTCATCTGCAGATGCTCCTGAAAACAAAACAAAAGATGCAGGGTTATCTGCTAAGGTTGCTTTTTCAAAAAAGCCTGAAGTAGAACTTTTGGAAGAAACATTTTGGTTGGGTTTCCAGTCATTAGGCACTAATGCTGCAACACCACCTCTTGCTTTTCCACCTCTGGTTGCCGATCCGGAATGACAGCTATCAAATACCATTAATAGTTGTCCGTTTTTACCCAACTTATTTCTGAAGTTTAAAATGATAAGTTCTATTTCATCATCTCGAATATGATTTTGGCCTTGGTAATTGTGGGTGTATTTTACAAAAGCATCAAACGGAACCAAAGCTTCATCTAAGCCATCGGCTTCATCTCCATTATCGTCAAAAATCTGTTGTCCGTGACCAGAGTAATGAATTACTACAACATCTCCCGAATTGGCTTCGTCATATAATTTTTTAAGAGCCTTTAAAATCCCCTCTTTGGTTGCTTGTTCATTTTGAAGTATCGCGATGTCTTTCTCTGCAAATTTTTGTTGCATCAATGCATCTTTAATTAGTGGCACATCATTTACAGAGCTAATCGAACTCCATCCAGTTTTACTAGGGTAATCACCAATAGCAATAATTAAAGCTCTTTTTTGGGTTTGAGCGATGCATAGAGATGAAATGGCGAATAATAAGTAAATGAGATTTTTCATGCGGATGCTAATAAAGTGATTTATTTTAAATCGAATAAGCTAAATGATATTCCAAAAAAGTAACCAACTTCGTACACATTTTTGGTAAAATTATTTAAGGAGGTTAGTGAAGTTTCTTGTCCCACTTGCAAGCCATTGGTTAACCTACTAACCGGGCCATAGGCCAATCCACCGGAAATGGAGACTCTACTTTTGCTTCCTAAAATTAAAGCAGGGCCTACTAAAAAATTCACACCTCGCATAGTGTCTGAAAGAGGCACAGATACACCAAACGTTCCTCCAAAGTTGATACTTTCTCCTATTAAAGGATAAAAATTAATCATCGTTGCTAAATTCGGAACCATATTGTTTTCAATATCCGAACCAATGATGCCATTTTCGTCTATAAAAAAACTTTGGTTTTTATCTCCAAAACTATTTAAAGTAAGTGCTACACTTGTATTGATTTTAAATCCTCCTGCAGAAACCATAGGAATTTGTCGTGTTACCGTTGGTTTATTGGTATTGTTTTGTGAAGCTAAGGTGCTTGGACTAAATTTTAATTCCAATTGTGCTTTGTCGGTTTCCATTTGGTAATCAAAAGTTTGTTCAAAACTAGAGGCTTCTAATTGTGAAAACAAAGTTTTTAATTGACTAATATTTGAAGTAGTTTGGTTGGTGGTACTTTGCAAACTACTTGAAACTTGTTGTAAGTTACGCATGGCTGTTTGATTTTGAGCAAATTCACCTCTTGATAAAGTAGGCTGATTTTCTTTGCTTTCAATGGCATTGGCTAATGTTGCCAAATCATCTTCAATAGAAGCTTTGTCTGATTGAACAATCAATTCTAAATCTGTCAAAAATTTATAAAAGTTTTTCTCCGGGTCAGAAAGTCTTGCATCTTCTTGTAATTTAGACAATTCTAAGAGGTTTTTTTTGATTTCTTCTTTGGTTAAGTTCGGATTAGAAAGATTTGACAACAAAGTAGTTTGCATGGCTGAAACATTGGTAGCTACTTCATTCAAATCTTTAAATTTATTAGATACATTGGAGCCTCTCGATTTAAAGAGTTCCCCATAAACTTTGGCATCTTCTTGAATTCCTTTGGTATTAATTTTTAGTTCTTGCCCAGCAAAAGAACCTATACCACCTAACAATCCACCTATATTAAAACCTTGTCCGGATTGATGGATATATTCTTCTTTAACTTCTGCCTTAACTTCAATAGCAAATGGATTCACATTTTTAACTTGCACTTGCACCAAACTATGCTTTTTAAATTTAGGTTTGGTAAGTGTATCTGCAATTTTGTTGTTTTTGTCTAATTTAAAATAGCTTAGATTTCCGGTTTGGTAGTCGTATACTACTTTGTATTTTTCTTGTGAAAAGCTAAAAATAGAAAAAGTACAAGCAAAAGCTAAAATCCAGTTTTTCATAAACGTATATTTGATTATATAAACAAATATAACATTTTATTTTTCAGATACAATAAAGTAAAAGGATGGTGCAATCAAAATATGACTAATGCATGAAGAAAGGAATTTTTACAAAAAAATACCCTTTTTTACAAAAGAGTATTTTTTGAAAATTTACCTGTGACCACGATCAGATTCGAACTGACACGTCTTGCGACACCACCCCCTCAAGATGGCGAGTCTACCAATTTCTCCACGTGGCCTAAACAAAAAAAGTCATTCACCTAAGCGAACAACTTTTTGTGACCCGACTGGGGCTCGAACCCAGGACCCCAACATTAAAAGTGTTGTGCTCTACCAACTGAGCTATCGAGTCGATGCTTTTACATCAAAACATTACAAAAAAAGTGACCCGACTGGGGCTCGAACCCAGGACCCCAACATTAAAAGTGTTGTGCTCTACCAACTGAGCTATCGAGTCGTCATTCCTTTTTTGAATGCGGGTGCAAATATACGTTGTATTTGTCAATTATTCAAAGTAAATTTGTCAATATTTCCATTTTTTTTATCTTGGTAATTTAATTGCTTCATATTGAAATATTTATAATCAATTTTAATTTATTATTTGCATGCAACACTTGGTTTTGATGGGATACATGGGGTCTGGAAAATCTACCGTTGGAAAGGCATTAGCCAAATATTTACAACTTGATTTTAAAGATTTAGACCAAGAAATAGAAAAAGATTTGGGAAAAAGTATTCCTGAAATATTTATACAAAAAGGAGAAATCTATTTTCGTAGAAATGAAAGAATGGTTTTAGAGCAGTTGTTGCAAAGTCCATCTCCTATGGTTTTGGCTTTAGGTGGAGGTACTCCTTGTTATGGCAATGTAATTTCCCTTTTACATCAAAGCAACGCAAAAACCTTTTATTTAAAAGTAAGTATTGTTGACTTGGTGCAAAGGTTAATGCCTGAAAAAGAGTTTCGACCTTTGATTAAAAACATAGCAGCGGACAATTTACAGGAATTTATTGCAAAACACTTGTTTGAACGCAGGCAATTTTACGAACAAGCCAATCATACCATCCAAATTAAAAACCAATCAGTGGAGGAAATTGTTCAACAAATAGTTGCATTAATCTAAATAAGCAATAGGTCCATTTGGAGTTATTGCAAATAATACTTTTTCGTGTGAAGAAGTGGATAAAGAAATACCCTTAAAATCTGCTTTTACCGGGTATTTTTTATGGTTTCTGTCCACCAATACCGCAGTTTTGAATTTTTTGGTAGGCACTTGTAAAAAATGTTGGATGGCATAAATTAAAGTTTGTCCGGTATTCAAAACATCATCCACTAATACTAAACATTTGTTGGCATAGCCTTCAGTATCTAGATTGGTTTCGATGGGAGCAAAGACATCTTTTTTGTTCATTTTAACCTCACAAAGTTGCACTTTTAAAGGAGAAATTTTTTGCACTTCTTTTGCAATATTTTCTGCCAGCCAATAACCTCCTGATGCAATTCCAGCAATCACAACCTCTTCGTTTTCATTTACAAAGGTTTCGTAAATCTGGTAGGCAATTCGTTGGATGATTGCTTCAATTTGGATGGTATTTAAAATGATATTTTGCATAAGAGTATAGCTTATTTATTTTTTTTGAAAGTTAAAAAACAATTCTTTGTTTGCACGTGGCGCAATAGAATTTCGGCATTTTTCAAAGGTAAGAATGTCAAAATAAGGTGTAAAATAAAACAAATATTCTTCTTTATTTCCTCCAAATGGTGGAAAGTCGTTCCCGAAATCGGTATCAAATAACAATCCTACTAATTTTCCGTTTGGTCGCAACAAAGAAGCCATTTTTTGGGCATAAGCTGCACGTAAATTTGGGTCTAATGCACAAAAAAAAGTCTGCTCCAAAATCAAATCGTAAGTTTCATTCCACTGAAAAAAATCAGTTTCTATCAAATGATTTTTTGGGATCTTTGGATTTCTTTTTTGAAGGTTTTCAAGAGGTGTTGCTGCAATATCCAATACAAATGCATTGGTAAAACCTTGTTCCCACAAATATTCCATTTCATATGCATTTCCAGCTCCGGGAATTAAAACACGAAGGTCTTTGTTATCTAACTGGTCAATGTAATCTTTCAATGGCTTTGAAATGCTTCCTACATCCCAACCTGTTTGGTTTTCGGCATATCTGCCTTCCCAATATTCTTTAGTCAATGTGATCATTTGTATCGTTTTCCCAAGTTAATTCGTCTAAATCTCTGCGATCTTTTTTAGTAGGTCTGCCAACTCCTGTTTTGCGATAATGTTGTTTGGCTAATTGTAATAATTCTAAATGTTGTAAGTTTTCCTCCGGAGTTTCATCTATACGATACAAATCTACCAATTTAGCTCCAACTCTGTTGGCAGGAATGTCTAACACTTTTAAGTGGTAAGTAATTTGATCTCTTCGAAAAGTTACTTTATCCATCGGAAAAACTTCTTTGGAAGGTTTAGCTACTTGACCATTCACGGTTACATGGTTTTTTTTACACAATTCCGTGACTTGATTTCTTGTTTTAAAGTATCTAACACACCACAAATATTTATCTACTCGCATGCAGCAAAAAAAAGGTTAAACTTCATACAAAAATAAAACAAAATGGTATCTTGCACACCAATTTTAAGCTTATTTAAATACAAATAAGTGTTTTACCAAAATATGATTTCGTACCAATGAAAAACAAAATTTTCAAACTTCTTTTAAGTGTAACATTATTAAGTGCCTTGTTGTTTTCTTGTAAAAAAGATGATGAAGGATTAACTCCGATTCCTCCAAGAGATAGGGCAGAAGTTTACAATGAAGAATTACCAAAAATTGAAGAGTATTTAAAAACGCATTACATGGTAGTGAATCCTAACACTTGGGATGTGGAAGTAAATAAAATTCCAGAAAATGGCACACAAACTTCTATTTGGGACCAAACGGAATACCCTTTACAGCACATGGTAGTAAAAAATGATACTCGTTTGTTTACTCCTCAAAATTTACCAAATGGTGAGTTAGTGGACGATCCGGTAGATTATAAGGTTTATTACATCAAATTTAATGAAGGTGGTGGAGTAAACCCACATCGTTTAGATTCAACTTTTGTATCGTACAAAGGATGGAAATTAAACAATGAGAGTTTTGATGGGGTAGCAAGTCCGGTTTGGTTTAATAACGAAGGAGTAGTTTCTGGGTTTAGGTATTTTTTGCCTTTATTAAAATCAGCGGTTTCTCAAAATATTAATGGTGATGGTACTATTTCTTTTGAAAATTTTGGAGCGGGTATGGTTTTTATTCCAAGTGGATTAGGTTATTTCAACCAATCTAGAGTTAACATTCCTGCTTATTCACCATTGGTGTTTCATGTTAAATTAAAAAGGGTTTTTCATAGAGATGCCGATAGAGATGGTGTTTTAAATAAAGATGAAGATTTAAACAACAACGGTGATTTGTATGACGATGATACCGATGGCGATGGCATCCCTGACTTTTTAGATGTTGATGACGATGGGGATAATGTGTTAACACGAAGAGAAATTCGTTTTGTAAATGGGGAAGGCAATTGTGTAAAACCAACTTCTTACGCAGAAATTCCTGTTTGTGCCTCAGGAAAAAAACGACATTTAGATAAAGATTGTTTTGCAACTTGCGATTAAAAAAAAATCTTCCTTCGGGAAGATTTTTTTTAACTACAAAAGACTATTTGAGGTATTTGGAATCCCAAATTTCGTTGTTAAAGTTTTTACCAAAGGCAAATCCATAATACACTGCAATTCCAACCAATGATTTGAAGGTAAATAAAAATAAAATCATTTGCATTAATTGTGGTGAATTTTTGGCAAAAGCTTGAACTGGAGCAAAAGCAGTAAAAATAATACTCGCAAAAAACAAGAGCCAAACAAAATTCACCATGTTTTTAAAGGGTAATACCAACCATTTTCGTAAAGGATGTAAATCATTACCCCATTGATGAATCAAGTAATAATAACCGTTTCCGATGGGTGCAAACAACAAAGGATCGTCAGAAAGTTCCAATTGAAATAATTTTGAAGGAGCCATGATTTTAAAACCGTTTAATTGGGTTTCATGAGTTTTTTCTAAATGACGAATTTTAGCAATGGCTTCTGATGGCAATGCGGATTTAAATAAATAACTGTCTAAAAATCGCAATCGATAAGTACAACAAGTTTGTTTGATACTTGAAATATGAAAAATGCGATTTGTTTCAAGTAAATCCAAATTAAAATTGTTTTCTAAACTAACGTTTTTCTTTTTAATTCGTTGTGCAATAGTTTGATGAGAATTTTCTACTTCATCTAAAACCGAGTACACTTCATTTAAAATATCTTCAGAAGTTGGAAGGTAGCTTTGGTTAGCTTGTAATTCGTCTTTTAAATTAATTCTTTTTAATAGCATGGTTCATCCATTTTAATGAGTCACTAAGTAATTTCTTTTCTGATATAAAATTACATAAATTCATCACAATCAATTACTTGAACGGGTGTTAATTTTCCGTATAATTTTTATGATTTCGTTGGTATCCTTGCCTTTTGTTTATAAGCCAAATAAGTTATCTTTGCCTTTAGTACTAATTTTTTACACAATAATTGCATTTTTAAAATGTAATTTGAATTGTGAAGCCTAACAATCATATCATAAACACAAATAGTCATGAAGTTATTAGAAAACAAAGTAGCATTAATTACTGGAGCAAGTAGAGGAATAGGAAAAGGAATTGCAGAAGTTTTTGCCAAACACGGAGCTCATATTGCCTTTACTTATAGCTCTTCTGCATCTTCTGCAGAAGCTTTGGAAAAAGAATTAATCGCTATAGGAGTAAAAGCCAAAGGGTACCAATCTAATGCTGCTGATTTTGCACAGTCACAGGCTTTGGTGGATCAGGTTTTAGCAGATTTTGGCTCTATTGATATTTTGATTAACAATGCCGGAATTACTAAAGACAATTTGTTGATGCGTATCTCTGAAGAAGATTTTGACCAAGTAATTGAGGTGAATTTAAAATCGGTATTCAATATGACCAAAGCCGTGCAACGCACTATGTTGAAAAACAGAGCGGGATCTATCATCAATATGAGTAGTGTGGTAGGAGTAAAAGGAAATGCCGGGCAAAGCAATTATGCGGCTTCTAAAGCCGGAATTATCGGATTTACCAAATCTATTGCATTAGAATTGGGGTCTCGTAATATTCGTTGTAATGCCATAGCACCGGGTTTTATTGAAACTGAAATGACTGCCAAACTAAATGAAGAAGTAGTGCAAGGATGGAGAGATAGCATTCCGTTAAAAAGAGGTGGCTCTACGGAGGATGTTGCCAATGCTTGTTTGTTCTTGGCTTCGGACATGAGTGCTTACGTCACTGGTCAAGTATTGAATGTGGATGGAGGAATGTTGACCTAATCTGTACGATATCCCCATGGATTTACTCACCCTTTTATGGGTAATACTTGCATTTTTCTTTGCTCTTGCATGGAGTTTTTGGCAATACCAATCTCTTCAGTCAGGGCAAAGAAATTTGTTTTATACATTATTTTCTCTCCGAACTTTAGGAGTTTTTAGCATACTGTTATTGTTAATCAACCCAAGTTGGGTACAAAAAACAGTCGTTGAGCAAAAAGCACCATTGTTTATGGTGGTAGATAACTCCGCTTCTGTGGCTTTTTTAAAAGAACAAGAAACTGCAAAAAATATCTTACTAGATTTTCAGAAATCCACTTCACTTAAGAATAAATTTGATGTTCAATTTTTGGCAATAGATGAGGAAGTTCGAGGAATAGATTCTTTACAATTCCAAGGCAAACATTCCGATTTAGGAAAAGTTGGCAATCATTTGCGAAACATAGCCCCTAAAAGAAACTATCCGGTGGTTTTATTGTCTGATGGCAACCAAACCAAAGGAAAAGATTTTGTATATAGTTTTTTTGAAAACCAAACCGTTCATGCCATGGTTTTGGGAGATACAACCACTATTACCGATTGGAAAGTTGCCCAAGTAAACCATAACAAATTTGCTTTATACCAAAACCAGTTTCCAGTAGAAGTTTTTGTAGATTATACCGGAAAGAATATTTCCTCTGCACAGGTGGTTTTAAAAAAAGGGGGACAAATTATCCAAAGAAAAGAAGTAAGTCTAAATAAGACTCAAAAAACTGCTCGAGTAGAATGGTTGGTGCCAGCCACAACGGTTGGATTGCAAACCTATCAAGTGGAGATTGTTTCCACTACAGCTGAACGAAATACCAAAAATAACGTGTACCCGTTTGCTGTGGAGGTGTTGGATCAACGCAAAAAAATAGCCTTGGTTTCTGCCATTCAGCATCCGGATATTGCTGCTTTAAAAAGAGCCATTCAATCCAATGCTTATCGAGAGTTAGAAGTATTTTCTCCAACAGAAAATAAAGATTTTTCTGCTTTCTCTGCGGTTATTCTTTACCAACCCAATGCGAGTTTTTCCAATGTATTAAAGCAAGTTGCCAATGCCAGAATTAATTATTGGTTAATTACAGGTTTACATACCGATTTTGGATTGGTTAATCAGTTTCAATCTGATTTAGATTTTGAAATGTCTTCACAAAAAGAAGATTACCAAACCATTTACCAGTCTGGTTTTAATTTGTTTCAAACCGATAACATTGGTTTTTCAGAGTTTCCTCCATTAGAGCATCCATTCGGAAATGTATCTACCAAAGGAAATATGCAAGTGCTTTTACAACCAAGCATTCGAAATATCGCAATCAACCAACCCTTGTTTGGTTTTGTGGAAAATGGTAACCAACGTTTTGCTTATTTATTGGGAGAAAATTTATGGAAATGGCGAGCTGCCACCTATCGTAAAGAGCAAAATTTTGAAAAGTTTGATGTATTGATAGACAAAACCATCCAATTTATATCTTCTACCCAACCAAGAAAAAGATTGGATGTTTCTGTTGAAAACTTTTACAGAAGTGGAGAAGATATTGAAATAAAAGCCCAATTTTTCAATAAAAATTATGAGATAGATACCAATGCGGAGTTGCTATTTAAATTACAATTAGAAGGAGAAAAAACAAAAATTTCCCAAAAAATGTTTCGTGGAGCTTCTCAGTTTTTGATCCAGTTTTTTGATTTAAAACCCGGGAATTACCAATGGGAAGTAACAGAAGCTGTTTCCAATATCACGGAAAAAGGAAAATTTACCATTTTAGAGTTTCAACCCGAAGAGCAATTTGTACAGCCAAACGTTATTAAAATGCAGCAATTGGCAACACAACAAAACGGGGGCTTTTGGTTGGCTAATCAATGGAAGGATGTAGAACAACAGTTACTGCAAAGCAACGATTTTCCAATCATTGAAAAAACGCAAAGCACCCGTAAAGCTTGGATAGATTGGTATGGATGGTTGTTGTTGGCTGTTTTATTTTTATCTATCGAATGGTTTGTAAGAAAATACAACGGCATGTTGTAACCTTTCCGGTAAAATTGCGTATAACCATAAAATCTAAAAAATATTTTCATGAACAAAGAATTCAACATTAAGCTATTGCCAGCCATTATTGGTGGGATTTTGTTACTCATTTTTTTGTTTAAATCTGCCATAACCATTGGTTCAGGGCAAGCAGGAGTTTTGTATCGCACCTTTGCGGGTGGGGTAGTAACCAATGAACCTCCTTTAGGGGAAGGATTTCATATTGTTGCTCCTTGGAATGATGTATACATATACGAAGTTCGACAACAAGAAATTTCTGAAACCATGCAAGTGTTGTCGTCCAATGGATTGGAAATTAAATTAGATGCTACGGCTTGGTACCAGCCATTGTATGAGAAAACCGGAAAGCTACACCAGGAAAAAGGGGAGAACTACGTGGAAAGAGTTATTAAACCAGCTTTGCGTTCCGCTACCAGAAGTGTGGTTGGTCGTTACACTCCAGAGCAATTGTATTCTACCAAACGTGATGCCATTCAAGATGAAATTTTCACCGAAACAAAAAAGATATTGTCCAACCAATACATCCAATTAAATGAAGTTTTAGTGCGTGATGTTACCTTGCCACCAACCATTAAATCGGCTATTGAGCAAAAGTTAAAGCAGGAACAAGAATCGTTGGAATACGAATTTAGATTGGAGAAAGCCAAAAAAGAAGCAGAAAGACAACGTATTGAAGCAGAAGGGAAGGCCAAAGCCAACCAAATTTTAAGTGCTTCGTTAACCGATAAAATTTTACAAGAAAAAGGCATTCAAGCTACTATTGAATTAAGTAAATCAAGTAATAGTAAGGTCATTGTTATAGGCTCCGGTAAAGATGGCATGCCATTGATATTAGGAAATCAATAAGTGAAATGTTTTATAGAAAAGACAACCATACGGTTGGCTTTTTCAATATTAGGTCAATTAATTTCCAAAAAATTATTAAAAATAGCCTTATGAAAACTAAGTATTTAAGAGCCCTTTCCCTTATCAATATCTCTATTGTGGTTTACTTTGCAACTATTTACACATTGTATGTAGCAAAAATAGATTTTGTATTGGTTGGAGTTTTTAGAGAGTTGCTTACCATTCCTTTTTTATTGGCACAAATCGTCTTTTTAGTGATAGGAGTGATTTATTATTTTCGATACAAAGCAAATTTTCTTTTTATTTTAAGCTGGCTTGCATTGGCTATTTGTAGTTATTTTACGCTATCTACGTTTTAAATAACTTGAAACCTGAAACTTTGTTTCTAAATCTTTTTTTAATAATTACACTTGCAACACCCCTAAGTTAAACGCTTTTTCCATAGGTGCATGATTGGCAGCCTCTATTCCCATCGAAATCCATTTACGGGTATCTATCGGGTCGATAATGGCATCGGTCCACAATCTCGCTGCAGCATAATACGGTGAAACTTGTGCATCGTATTTGCTTTTTATTTTTTCAAATAATGCCTTTTCAACTTCTGCATCTACTTTTTCTCCTTTGGCTTTTAACGAAGTTGCTTCAATTTGCATCAACACTTTGGCTGCTTGTGCTCCACCCATCACAGCCAACTCAGCACTTGGCCAAGCAAAAATTAATCTAGGGTCGTAAGCTTTGCCACACATAGCATAATTTCCGGCTCCATACGAATTGCCAATAACTACAGTAAATTTTGGCACCACCGAATTGGAAACCGCATTAACCATTTTGGCTCCATCTTTAATGATTCCTCCATGTTCTGATTTTGAACCAACCATAAATCCGGTTACATCTTGTAAAAATACCAACGGAATTTTCTTTTGGTTACAATTGGCAATAAATCGTGTGGCTTTGTCGGCACTATCGGAATAAATTACTCCACCAAACTGCAATTCTCCTTTTTTTGTTTTGGTTACCAATCGTTGGTTGGCTACAATTCCAACTGCCCAACCATCTATACGAGCATAACAAGTGATGATAGATTTTCCATAGCCAGACTTGTATTCTTCCACTTCTGAGTTATCTACCAATCGCTTGATAATTTCCATCATGTCGTATTGTTCACTTCTCGACTTAGGCAAAATGCCATACATTTCCATCGGATCTAATGTTGGAGCTGCAGCAGGTTTTCTGTCAAAACCAGTAGGAGTATAGCCTCCAATCTTATCCAGGATGTTTCGGATTTTATCCAAGCAATCTTTATCGTCTTTTGCTTTGTAATCAGTCACCCCAGAAATTTCACAATGTGTGGTTGCTCCACCTAAAGTTTCGTTGTCAATTTCTTCTCCAATCGCAGCCTTAACCAAATAACTTCCTGCCAAAAAAATACTTCCGGTTTTGTCTACAATTAAAGCTTCATCACTCATGATAGGCAAATAGGCACCACCAGCTACACAACTTCCCATTACTGCTGCAATTTGTGTAATTCCCATACTACTCATGATGGCGTTGTTTCGAAAAATACGACCGAAATGTTCTTTATCCGGAAAAATTTCATCTTGCATTGGCAAATACACTCCGGCAGAGTCTACCAAATAAATAATTGGCAAGCGATTTTCCATAGCAATTTCTTGGGCTCTTAAATTCTTTTTCCCGGTGATAGGAAACCAAGCTCCAGCTTTTACAGTTGCATCATTGGCTACTACTACACATTGTTTTCCGGCTACATAACCAATTTTTACCACCACTCCGGCAGAAGGGCATCCACCATGTTCCGGATACATACCGTCTCCAGCAAAAGCACCAATTTCAATATTATCACGATCCTTATCCAACAAATATGCAATTCGTTCTCTTGCAGTCATCTTGCCTTCAGCATGTAGCTTTTCGATTCGCTTTTGTCCACCACCTAATTTTACAGTAGCAAATTTTCGTAAATAATCAGAGACCAATAATTTGTTGTGATCTTCGTTTTGATTGAATTTGATGTCCATATAGGAGTTTATTTGGTTGTTTTTTGAAAAGTTTCAAAATTAAGAAAAAATACACGGGGATAAAATCAGAATTTACTAATTTTATGTGAAGAAATCTTCGAATCCTGCATCATATAATCAAAAAGTCTATGTGTTTTCATTACCGACAAACCAAAAACGGATTGCAATTAGAAAAACAATTTCAGCTTCCTTTAAAAAAGGGAGTGAACATCCAACCAATTACTTATGTCAACGGATTTGCCCATCCGGAGGTTCCGATCATCACCAACCAAGAGTCTTTGATTACAACCGGACAGTGGGGATTATTACCTGATTTTGCTACAAATATCTCTTTTGCTAAAAACACTTTGAATGCTAGGGCAGAAACTATTTCGGAAAAACCAAGTTTTGCACCCTATATACATCAAAGATGTTTGGTGCTTTCAGATGGCTTTTACGAATGGCAATGGCACAATGTATCTGGAATCAAAAAACAAAAATATTTCATCACCACTGCCCAACAATCCATGGTAATGGCAGGTATTTGGAGTTGTTGGAAGGATCAAATTACTTTTTCGATTGTTACTACCCAAGCCAATGATTTGATGAGTGAAATTCACAATACCAAAAAACGAATGCCAGTGGTGTTAAAACCAACAGATTTTAACGATTGGTTACAGGGAGCTCCCATCCATAATTTTCAATTTCCATACGAAGTTCCCCTCATTGCAGAAAAAATAGTAGAAGAAAACCAAAATTTTAGTTTGTTTTAAGTGCTAATAATACCACCTTTTGCTAATTTACCATCCTTTGTCCTACCTTTGCAGCATGCAAGCAACCAATAAACTAAAGATTTTTAACGATCCGATTTACGGATTTATCACCATACCCAATACCTTAGTTTTTGATGTGATTGAGCATCCGGTATTTCAACGTTTACGAAGAATTTCTCAAATGGGAATGTCCTATTTGGTGTATCCGGGTGCTCACCATACTCGCTTTCATCATGCGTTAGGTGCCATGCATTTGATGCAACAAGCTGTGGAAGTATTGCGTTTTAAAGGCACTAACATTTCGGAAGAAGAAGAGCAAGCATTGTATTTGGCTATTTTGTTGCACGATATTGGTCACGGTCCTTTCTCGCATGCTTTGGAGCAAGAAATTGTTTTGGGAATGCACCATGAGTCTATCTCCTTAAGCTTAATGGAGTATTTGAATGAAGTTTTTGAAGGGAAATTAACCTTGGCAATTGCCATTTTTAAAGGAACTTACTCCAGAAAATTCATGAATCAATTGGTATCAAGTCAGCTCGATATGGATCGATTGGATTATTTAAAAAGAGATAGTTTTTATTCAGGGGTTGCCGAAGGGAATATCAATTCCGATCGTTTGATTAAAATGCTGCAAGTATATCAAGACGAATTGGTTTTGGAGGAGAAAAGTATTTATTCTGTAGAGAAATTTTTAATGGCTCGCAGATTGATGTATTGGCAAGCTTATTTGCACAAAACCAGTTTGGTGGCTGAGTTGATGTTGCTAAAAACCATCCAAAGAGCAAGAAAATTAATTGCAAAAGGAGTTGAAGTTTCCGGACCAAAACACTTGTTATATTTTTTAAGTCGCTTGGAGCAAGAGCAATTTTCTAAAGAGGATTTGTTTATTTTCATTCAATTAGATGATCACGACATTATGGTGGCTTTAAAAGAATGGCAACATCATTCGGATAAAGTACTTAGTGAGCTAAGTAAAAGGTTGTTGGACAGAAATTTATTAAAAATAAAGTTTTTAAATCAGGCAGTTTCTCTTGAATCGATGCAACAAATTCGAAACCATTTACAACAAAAGTTAGGATGGGACGAAGCTTTAGCCAAACACTTAGTTTTTAAAGGAAAGATCAAAACCCTAACCTATAATAAAACTTCAGAGCCAATTAAAATTATCTATAAAAACGGAACGGTAGAGGTGTTGGAAGATGCTTCACCATCCATGAATCATAGTGCCCATCATAAGCCAGATACCAAGCATTATGCTGTGTTTCCAAAAGAAGCTCGAGAGGTCGTTAACTTTTAGCGATTTTTTTTACATTTGTCAAATATTTGATAGAATTCTCCCTTTAGGAAAATTTTACATTTAATATAAAAATAAACCATTTACTATCTCAAATCAGGATTGAATGAAATTTAAAGCTTCACAAATTGCAGAAATTCTTCAGGGAGAAATCGTTGGTAATCCGGAAGTTGAGGTAGCAAGATTATCAAAAATTGAAGAAGGTACGCAGGGGAGTTTAACATTTTTGGCAAATCCGAAATACCAATCTTATATATACCAAACCCAAGCATCTATTGTAATCGTAAACGATAGTTTTGTGCCAGAAAGTCCGGTCCAAGCTACGTTAATTAAAGTAGCAGATGCTTACCAAGCATTTTCTAAGTTATTAGAATACTATAATCAAATCAAGTTGATGAAATCTGGTATGGAACAACCTCATTTTTTGGGAGAAGGAGTTTCCATTGAAGAAGGATTGTACTTGGGTGCATTTTCATACATTGGAAATGGTGTTAAGATAGGTAAAAATGTAAAGATTTATCCCAATTGTTATGTTGGTGACAATGTAGTGATTGGTGACAATACCATTTTATTTGCAGGGGTAAGAGTATATTCTGAAACTGTTATAGGAAAAGATTGTACCATACACTCAGGTAGTATTATTGGTGCAGATGGATTTGGATTTGCTCCACAAAGTGATGGAACCTTTCAAAAAGTACCACAAATTGGAAATGTGGTTATAGAAGACCATGTGGAAATTGGTTCATGTTCTACTATTGATAGAGCTACTTTGGGATCTACCATCATTCGTAAAGGGGTGAAATTAGACAACCAAATTCAAATTGCTCATAATGTGGAAATAGGTGAAAATACCGTGATTGCAGCACAAACTGGTGTGGCAGGTTCTACCAAGATTGGAAAAAACTGTATGATTGGTGGTCAAGTAGGAATTGTGGGACATTTAACTATTGGCAATAACGTAAAAATTCAGGCACAATCAGGTATTGGTAGAAATGTAAAAGATGGCGAAGTAATCCAAGGATCTCCAGCATTACCTTATTCGGATTACAATAAATCGTATGTGTATTTTAAGAACCTGCCAAAGATTGTTCAAGACATCGAAAATTTGAAAAAAAAGTTATCATAGGTATTCGTACCAAAAAGGAAAAGGCATGAATGAAAATGTAATCAAACAAAAAACCATCCAACAACCGGTAACTCTTAAAGGAGTTGGATTACACACCGGACAAGAAGTTACTTTAACGTTCAAACCAGCACCAATCAATCATGGTTTTAGTTTTGTTCGTGTAGATTTAGAGGGTTCTCCTGTAATTGAAGCTGATGCGAATTATGTGGTAAACACCCAAAGAGGAACTAATTTAGAAAAAAACGCAGTTAAAATTCAAACATCTGAACACGTTTTGGCTGCTTGTATGGGTTGCGATTTAGATAATGTAATTATTGAATTAAATGCTTCTGAACCTCCAATTATGGATGGTTCTTCCAAATATTTTGTAGAAGCATTAGAACAAGCCGGCATTGTAGAGCAAGAAGCTCCTAGAAATGTGTATGTAGTGAAACAAGTTATTAATTATGTAGATGAGGCTACCGGTAGTGAAATTACCGTAATTCCGCATGATGGTTATTGTGTAACTACCATGGTAGATTTTGGAACCAAAGTTTTAGGAACGCAAAATGCTACTTTAAAGGATTTGTCTGAGTTTAAGGAAGAGATAGCTGATGCAAGAACTTTTAGTTTTTTACATGAGTTAGAGGCTTTGTTAGATAATGGTTTGATCAAAGGTGGAGATTTGAACAATGCCATTGTGTATGTGGATAAAGAGATTTCTCCTAAAACCATGGAGAATTTAAAGAAAGCCTTTGGAAAAGATCAAATTTCTGTAAAACCTAATGGTATTTTAGATAATTTAACTTTACACTATCCAAACGAAGCTGCTCGTCACAAATTACTAGATGTGATTGGTGATTTGGCTTTGGTAGGTATAAGAATTCAAGGAAAGGTTATTGCCAACAAACCCGGACATTTTGTGAATACACAATTTGCTAAAAAGTTATCTAAAATCATCAAATTGGAGCAACGAAACCAAGTTCCGGAATACGATTTACATGCAGCACCTTTAATGGATGTAAATAAAATCATGGCAATGCTACCTCACCGTCCGCCATTTTTATTGGTAGACAAGATTTTAGAATTGTCAGACAAGCATGTGGTTGGAGTTAAAAACGTCACGATGAACGAACCGTTTTTCGTGGGTCACTTTCCGGGTGCACCTGTGATGCCAGGGGTTTTGCAGATTGAAGCAATGGCACAAGCAGGTGGAATTTTGGTGTTAAGCACTGTTCCGGATCCGGAAAATTATTTGACTTATTTTATCAAAATAGACAATGTAAAATTCAAGCAACAAGTATTGCCTGGAGATACCTTAATTTTTAAATTAGATTTGCTTTCGCCTATCCGTAGGGGAATATGCCACATGCAAGGTTACGCTTATGCCAACGGAAGATTGGTGTCAGAGGCGGAATTGATGGCACAAATCGTAAAACGTAGTTAAGCATGAATCAACCATTAGCATATGTACATCCGGGTGCCAAAATTGCCAAAAATGTGGTAATTGAACCTTTTACTACCATTCATAACAATGTGGTAATTGGTGAAGGAACTTGGATAGGCTCTAACGTCACCATCATGGAAGGAGCCCGAATTGGTAAAAATTGCAACATCTTTCCTGGTGCAGTAATTTCAGCCATTCCTCAAGATTTAAAATATGGAGGGGAAGATTCTTTAGCCATCATTGGAGATAACACTACTATTAGAGAGTGTGTTACCATCAATCGTGGGACTTCTGCTTCGGGAAAAACTGAAATTGGGAAAAACTGCCTCATCATGGCTACTGCTCACATTGCACACGATTGTCACATCGGAAACAATGCCATCGTGGTAAACGGAGTAGCATTGGCCGGACACGTAGAAGTTGGAAGTTATGCTATTATTGGAGGTTTGGCAGCAGTACATCAATTTATTCATATTGGTGATCATGCTATGATTTCTGGAGGATCGTTGGTACGTAAAGATGTGCCTCCTTTTACCAAAGCTGCCAAAGAACCATTATCTTATGTTGGTATCAACTCCATTGGTTTGAGAAGAAGAGGTTTTAGTTCAGAAAAAATCAATGAAATTCAGAGTATTTATCGAATTTTATACCAGAAAAATTACAACACTACCCAAGCCTTAAGTATTATTGAAGCAGAAATGGATGCAACTCCGGAAAGAGATGAAATTATACAGTTTATCCGAAATTCTTCCAGAGGTATCATGAAGGGGTACACGGGGATTTATTAGTGAAAAGTGAATAGTGAGAAATGATTAGTTCCTTTGTTAATTATGAATATCAACTATCAACCATCAACCATCAACTATCAACCATCAACTATCAACTATCAACTATCAACTATCAACCATCAACTATTAATTATCAACCTTGAACATTAAACATTAAACCAAATATAATGGCAACAACTGCAGATATCAGAAACGGACTTTGCATTAAATTTAATCACGACATTTACAAAATCATCGAATTCTTGCACGTGAAACCAGGAAAAGGACCTGCTTTTGTAAGAACGAAATTAAAATCGTTAACCAACGGTAAAGTATTGGATAATACTTTTTCAGCTGGGCACAAAATTGAAACCGTACGAGTAGAAACTCATACTTTTCAGTTTTTGTATGCTGAAGGAAGCGATTTTCATTTCATGAATACGGAAACGTACGAACAAATCACTTTGAATAAAGATATTTTAGATTCTCCAGAATTATTAAAAGAAGGAGAAAATGTGATGGTACAAATCAATACCGAAACAGATACTCCTTTGGCTGTAGATATGCCTGCTTCAGTTATTTTAGAAGTGGTGTATGCAGAGCCCGGAGTAAAAGGGAATACTGCTACCAATGCAACCAAACCTGCAAGAGTAGAAACCGGAGCAGAAGTAAATGTACCATTGTTTATTAACGAAGGTGACAAAATCAAGATTGATACAGCTACATGGGCTTACATGGAAAGAATTAAATAAGACCCAATGAAGTTTGATCGAATCTATTCCTTACAAGAAATTGCCCAATTTATACAATGTACTTTTGTTGGTGCACCAGATTTTCCGGTACATGGCATGAACGAAATTCATGTAGTAACACCTGGTGACATTGTTTTTGTTGACCATCCAAAGTATTATGATAAAGCATTGCAATCGGCTGCAACCATTGTTTTGATTAATAAAGAAGTTGCTTGTCCGGAAGGAAAAGCTTTATTGATATCCGACGATCCTTTTAGAGATTTTAACCGATTAACCAATAAGTTTCGTCCGTTTCAAGCTGCCAATGCTGCTATAGCACCAACTGCCCAAATTGGTGAAGGAACCATCATACAACCCAATGTTTTTATCGGGAATTATGTAAAAATTGGAAAAAATTGCATCATTCACCCCAATGTCACTATTTATGATTATACAGAAATAGGAGACGAGGTCATCATTCATGCAGGTACGGTATTAGGAGCAGATGCGTTTTACTTTAAAAAGAGGCCTGAAGGATTTGATCCGTTAATTTCCGGTGGAAATGTGGTCATAGAAGATATGGTAACCCTTGGTGCTGCTTGCACCATCGACAGAGGTGTCACCGGAAGTACTACCATTGGCTGGGGATCAAAAATCGACAACCAAGTGCATGTTGGCCACGATACAGTTATTGGTAAAAAGTGCTTGATTGCTGCCCAAACCGGCATTGCAGGTTGTGTGGTAATAGGGGATGAGGTTACGCTTTGGGGACAAGTAGGTTCAACAAGTGGCATTCATATTGGTGACAAAGCTGTGGTTTTGGCACAAAGTGGTATAAGCAAATCTTTAGAAGGAGGCAAAGTTTACTTTGGATACCCAGCCGAGGAGTCAAGAGACAAGCTAAAACAAATGGCTTGGATCAAACAAATTCCAGACTTGGTTCAAAGAATTCAGGCACTAGAAAAATAATCTGCAAAACATAAAAAGTTTGTAGAGCTTTTATTAAAAAATTCGTGATAAAAGGTTATTTTTGCATCACTATTTTAAAGAAAATTCATTAAAAACAGCATCATGAGTGTTTTAGTTAATAAAGATTCGAAAATCATTGTTCAAGGTTTTACCGGAAGTGAAGGTACTTTTCACGCTTCCCAAATGATTGAATACGGTACCAACGTAGTTGGTGGAGTTACTCCAGGTAAAGGAGGTTCTACCCATTTAGACAAACCAGTATTCAATACTGTAAAAGAAGCAGTAGAAAAAGCAGGAGCAGATACCACCATTATTTTTGTACCACCAGCCTTTGCTGCTGATGCCATTATGGAAGCTGCTGATGCAGGTATCAAAGTAATTATTACCATTACCGAAGGTATTCCGGTTGCAGATATGATCAAAGCATACGATTATATAAAAGGAAAAGATTGTCGTTTGATTGGTCCAAACTGTCCTGGTGTGATCACTCCTGGAGAAGCAAAAGTAGGAATCATGCCTGGTTTTGTGTTTAAAAAAGGAAATGTAGGCATTGTATCTAAATCAGGAACTTTAACTTACGAAGCAGCTGATCAAGTAGTAAAACAAGGTTTAGGAATTACTACAGCTATCGGAATTGGTGGTGACCCAATTATTGGAACTACTACCAAAGAAGCTGTAGAATTGTTGATGAACGATCCGGAAACCCATGCCATTATTATGATTGGTGAAATTGGAGGTCAGTTAGAAGCGGATGCTGCTAAATGGATCAAAGCTGATGGAAACCGTAAGCCTGTAATTGGTTTTATTGCAGGAGAGACTGCTCCAAAAGGAAGAACTATGGGACATGCTGGTGCTATTGTTGGTGGATCTGACGATACTGCAGAAGCTAAAAAACGCATCATGAAAGAATGTGGAATTCACGTAGTGGATTCTCCGGCAATGATTGGAAAAAAAGTAAAAGAAGTTTTAGGATAATCCTATAACAATTAAATATCATGAAAGTTGCTTCGGGAGAAATTCCAAGCAACTTTTTTTAATCTCAACCTTATGGAAAGACCAAAATTTGTTTTAGCAGATAATTCCGATTTTCCGGATGATTTGTTTGTAATTCACTTAGATTACCCACGTTTTTTAATTAATTTGAAAGATGATGAGGTAGAGTTTTTAGAAGAGATTGACCAAGAAGACGAAGAAGAAGTAGCCCAAATGATGGACCAATTGATTGATGAGGCAGGTGCTTTTTACGATCGTGAAATGGAGCGTTTGGACGAAGAAGAATAAATGGAGCAAAACATCAAACTAATTTGGGATTTTCGTGGTCCGGCTGCTGCAAAAACAGCCGAACACCATGCCATTCATTTAGGTGAATTTGTAACCAAAGAAGGGAAGAATTACGAAGTAGGTCATGCTGTTATTTCAGAAATGCATGCCATTGCCTATTTAATTGTTCCAAAAGCTGAAATGATTGCCATGCGAGATGCACTTAGACCCCATAGAGGAGAATTAGTAGAAATTAAAACATAGCGTTTCCAATAGAAATCAAGAATTGACTAATTGGCACATTAGCTAATAGACACATTACCTTTATTATTCTTCTCCTCAATCCACTTGCTTAAATACCTACTAGCTTGCATGTTTTGTTGGTTCATCATGCCAATTCGGTAATGTTTTTTGCGATGTGAACACACATCATAGATGATTGGTTGAAGTTTTTGCCAAAATGGTTTTACCCATTGTTCTTTTGCAAAGTAGGACAATAGTTTTGGGTAATTTTTCATACTATCATTCCATTCAACTTCAGAAAAGTACAATCGTTTGGTGAGTTCTATAGCTTCTTCAACACTCTCTACAATTAAATTATTCCAATCTTCTTGTGCTCCCATTCCTTCTATACCAACTGAGTTGGTAACTACCGGAATTTGATATTGCAAAGCATCGATGATTTTTCCTTTCAATCCGGCTCCAAATGGCACTGTAGCCAGCATGATTTTATATTGGGAGAGTGTTTCTTCTATATCATCACATACTCCTTTTAAGTAAAAGCCTTTTTTTGGTTGATGTAATTGTAGCATAGCGGCATCTGCATAGGCACCATATACATGCATTTCCACCCCAGGATTAGCTTTTATAAACAATTCCCAATGTTGGTACATCCATTTCACCAAAGCCCGATTGGGTTCATGTTTTAAGTTGCCAATGGTTACCAAGTTTTTTCTTTCAGAAAATTCAGTTCTTTTTTTACACTCTTTTGCTTCCCACAAAAAAGTCAACAACAACAATTGGGTTTCAGGGATAGAGAATTCATCCATAAGCAAATTCATTTCAAACGATGAAATCAGCAGTGTAACATCGCATCTATGAATAGAAGCCATTTCACGATGCATTACTGGAATGTGGTAATCTACATTGGATAAGGATTGGTGTTTATGGTAAGCAGTTGCTCTTGCTTCCCTAAGAAAATGTAAATCTTCTGTATCTAAAATAGTAACTGCATTCGGACAATTTTCGCGAACTCTCCAGCCAAATTGCTCTTCTGCAACAAAACGATCAAACAATACTATTTTGGGTTGTAATTCTTTTAAAAAATTGTCAACATCGCTTAGGTTTACTTCAATTAATTTAGATGAATCAATTTCAGGCAATTCATTAGAAGTATCCTGGCTATTGGTATGCCAATAATGAATTTCCCATTGCTCTTCTTTAAAAAGCTGTAAAATTTGTTGCATTCTCCAACCAGCTGCAGTGGTGTGCGGTTGTGGATATACCAACCCGATGACTAATAAAATTTTGCTTTGCTCCAATCGTTTCTTCTTTTAATAAACAAAATAAAGGAATTCTTCGGAATTCTTTATCTTCGTTGCAACGAACCTAACTAAAATATTTGATATGTCAGAAGATGTTCAAAAGCCCAAAGGCTTTGTAAAAAAGTTTTTATACTACGTAGAGAAAATTGGCAATGCTTTGCCTCATCCTGCTACTCTGTTTGCCATTTTTGCGGCATTAATCGTAGTCATTTCATGGATAACCGCACAATTTGATATCACTGCCACCAACCCCGCAACCGGAGAAATCATCCAACCTTTTAATTTGCTATCTGTGGAGGGTTTGCATATGATTTTAACCGAAATGGTGACCAACTTTACCGGATTTGCTCCTCTAGGAGTGGTATTGGTAGCTTTATTAGGGATAGGCATTGCCGAAGGTAGTGGATTGATTGGTACGGCATTGCGATTGTTGGTGTTGTCTGCACCAAAAAGATTGTTGACCATCGTGATTGTGTTTGCTGGGGTGGTTTCTAACACAGCTAGTGAAGTAGGCTACGTGTTGTTAGTACCATTAAGTGCCATCATCTTTTTATCGGTTGGTAGAAATCCATTAGCTGGTTTGGCTGCTGCTTTTGCAGGAGTGTCTGGAGGATATAGTGCCAATTTATTTTTAGGAACCATCGATCCATTATTGGCTGGTTTATCGCAAGAAGCTGCCCAAATTATCGACCCAAATTACCAAGTTAATCCGGCTGCAAACTATTATTTTATGTTTGTATCTACTTTTATCATCACCATAGTGGGTGCTTATGTTACCGAAAAAATTGTTGAGCCACGTTTAGGAACTTATACTGGTGAGGTAAAGGCAGATGAAATTCATGCTTTAAATAAACAAGAGAAGAAAGGTTTGCTTTATGCAATGGTAACTTTTTTAGTTGCTTTGGTGGTAATTTTATTAGGTACTGTTCCTGAAAATGGATTTTTACGTAATCCGGAAGATGGTGATTTGTTGCATTCTCCCTTTATGAAAGGAATTGTATCCCTTATTTTTATTTTGGCAGCATTATTAGGAATTGCTTATGGGATAGGAGCAGGCACTATCAAAAACGATTCTGATGTGATGAAAGGCATGAGCAAGTCGATGGAAACCTTAGGGTCTTATATTGTTTTGGTGTTTTTTGCAGCCCAATTTGTGGCTTATTTTAAATGGACCAACCTTGGGTTAATTTTTGCGGTGAATGGTGCCAATGTATTAGGTTCAATGGATTTACCACCCGTATTGTTAATGATTGGTTTTATTATTTTAACTGCAATCATTAATATGGTCATGGGAAGTGCCTCTGCCAAATGGACCATCATGGCACCGGTATTTATTCCGATGTTTATGCTGTTGGGGTATAGCCCAGAATTAACACAGTTGGTTTACAGGATAGGAGATTCGGTTACCAATATTATTTCACCCATGATGTCTTACTTTGCTTTGATTGTGGCATTTATGCAACGATATGATAAAAATGCAGGAATAGGAACCATTGTTTCCACCATGTTGCCTTACACGGTAGCCTTTTTTATTTTCTGGACACTTCTTTTAGTAATTTGGATGTTAACCGGACTGCCAATTGGTTTAGATGCCCCTTTGTCGTATCCGGAATAATATTTTTTATTTTGTAAACAAGCCCACCAAAAGGTGGGTTTTTTATTGCAAAAACAAACGGAAATTCATTCCTTAATTATTTTACGAAAACGTTTGAAATAATTACTTTTGCAAAAAAATTTACAACCTATACACAACTAATTATGAGTCCATCCCATTTGTATGCCAAAGAATTGGCTTTTCAAGCAGACAGACGAAAGGCAGGCGTTGAATTAATCAAAATAGTAAGTGATTTATGGTACGATAAATCTATTGAATTGGTCATGTTTCGCAATCCTTTGTTAGATAAAAATGTAGCTGAAATCATTAATTTACATGAGTATGCAGGAGAATTTGTAGGAAAACCAATTTCGGTTTTTGATACAGTGGAATTGGCCAGAGAAATGTTGACTTTAGATTTGCCACCTTCTAAATTAGATTTAGGTAAACTAACGTATGAATACCATTTGCAAGACAGCGAATATCAAAACCCAAAAGCATTTGTAATTGCAAAATTAAAGCTAGCTAAAAATTCACAAATTCAACCTAAAGATGTGGTGTTGTATGGATTTGGTAGAATAGGTAGAATTCTTGCCAGAGAGCTCATGATCAAAACCGGTAAAGGAGACCAATTGCGTTTGCGAGCCATCGTAACCCGAGATAAAAATGATGTGGCATCCTTAGAAAAAAGAGCTTCGTTATTGCGATACGATTCCGTACATGGTGATTTTCAAGGTTCCGTAGTGGCTGACCATGAAAACCAAGCATTGGTAATTAATGGGATTTCGGTAAAAATTATTTCAGCAAATGCTCCGGAAGAAATAGATTATACCGAGCATGGCATCCATGATTGTTTAGTAATTGACAATACAGGTGCATTCACCAATAAAGAAGCATTAGAACGACATTTAGAATCAAATGGAGTAGAAAAAGTATTGTTAACTGCTCCTGGAAAAGGTGTCCCGAATATCGTGTACGGGGTTAACCACAAAGAATATGCTCCGGATGAAATACAAATTTATTCCGCAGCTTCCTGTACTACCAATGCCATTACGCCAATTTTAAAGGTTATTGAAGAAAATTTAGGAGTAGTAAAAGGTCATTTAGAAACCATTCATGCCTATACCAACGACCAAAATTTGGTAGATAATATGCATCGCAAATACCGAAGAGGTAGGGCAGCAGCCTTAAACATGGTAATTACCGAAACTGGTGCAGGTAGTGCTGTTGCCAAAGCATTGCCAAGTTTGGCAGGGAAATTAACTTCCAATGCCATCAGAGTCCCGGTGCCAAATGGTTCTTTAGTAGTATTGAATTTAGAAGTTTGTAAAGAAACCAGCCTTAACGAAATTAATGAGGTGATGAAAAAAGCTGCCTTAGAAGGTGATTTGGTGGAGCAAATCAAATACTCTTTAAACAATGAGTTGGTATCTTCAGATATTGTTGGAACTTCTGCTCCAGCTATTTATGATAGCAATGCTACTATCGTTTCTGCAGATGGTAAAAATGTGGTGTTATACATTTGGTACGATAATGAGTTTGGCTATAGCCATCAAGTAATTCGTTTGGCCAAGTACATTGCCAAGGTAAGAAGGTTTCATTATTATTAGTTCTTAGTTTAAATCCATCAAAGGCAGCTGTTATGGCTGCCTTTTTTGTTGTGTAAAACAAAAAATCCACCTGAAGGTGGATTTAGAATTATTGATTAGATTGGTTAAAATATAGCACCTATCGAAAACATAAATCCATTCATAATCAAATCAGATTCTACAGGATTGTTAATAAATGGAACTTTAATTGAACGGTGGTAATATCCTACATCAGTAGTAAGACCAATTGTTTTTTTAGAGTTGATAAAAAATTTGTATCCAATACCGGCACTAATTAACATACCTGAGTTAAAGCTTTTATCAATTTTTAACAAACCTCCAGCATTTGCAAAACCATAAAAAGAGTTATAATCGTCTTCTAAATAATATCTTGCATCAACAAACAATGGAAAGGTATTTGCATTTGGACTGTTAAACCGTTCTAAACCAATGCCAACACCAACAGAAAAATGCGGATTAAAAAAATAACCGTTAATAGTTTGCAATCCATTACCATTTGATTGACTTGTTTTAACGTTAATCCTTTCAATGCCAACATTAGGTTCAAAATAGTCTAAGTTTGCACTATTTACTAAATAATGGGTAAACTTTGTGATGTTAAAAAAGCCTTTGTTTTTAAATGGATCTTTTTTGTCTTGATTTTGTGCAAAAATTGACAAAGAAATTAAACTTATAACTAAAATTTTTTTCATCATATTATTTTTCATTATGTTATTTTTCATCAAATTTAATTAATTTTCTAATCTTTAAAAACTAATTTACTACCTCTCCATAAATTTCCCTTTCTGCTTAATCCTGTAAAATCGATATCTGCCTCTTTGTATTCAAAAAGTCCAGGAGGGAAGCTAAATGAAGCACTTATGTTGGAATTGCCATATATTGAACCAGAATTGTAGACATTGAATTTTATTGCTACATTAAAGTTGTAATCAAAAGTTCTAACTATTTTTTTTGAACATGTTCTTCTATCTTCCAAATTAATGTGCATAAAGTGAATTTCATTCAGTGATGTATCGTAAACATAATAGTTAACTGATTTTGGTATTCCAGAAGGAGCTAGATTGCTATTTAGAATAGATTTTAGTTGATTCCAAGTTTGCTGATAAATTAAATTCTTAACTTGATTTGGACTTAATGTGATACCAGTATTATTATGAATGAAATCCGATATTATAAATTGTGCATTTAGAGGTAATGAAGGTAATTGAAAGTTAAGACTTGTTGCACTACCTATAAGTTGAGCATTATTATTATAAACTAAACCGTTGAAAAATATATATTTATTCAAGCTTTGATTGTGAACATTAATAGGATTTACCGTTGGTTTAATCTTAAAATATGCTTTATCTATAATCATTGCTACTTCATCATTATCATCAGAGGCATACCACCAACCCAACCAGTGTCTTTTTTGATGCTTCACTTTAACACCTATCGCTCTGTAAATTATATAATTGTGCTTATAAAAAATTGTTTTTGTTCTTCTTCCACTATCAAAATAACTCCAACATCTTTTATCAGGACCAAAAATGCCTCCTAAATTATTGCTTGGACTACAAGGTGTAAGCGTATTTACATAGTTTAATAAACTTTCGCTATGATTTACAAGATTTGCAGTAGAGCATAAATTAGTACCAGCAGCAATAATACTAGACCAAAAATTATTATTCAAATTAGCATTGAAGCATATTAAATTTTGCTCATCAAAGTGACTTATGCTATTATTTGCTAAACTTGCTGAAAGTGATCCACCACAAGGATTGTAAGACGGTATTACTAAAGTAATATCGTTATCACTAGTGTCATAAGAGCCAGGTGTTGGTAATGTTGTATATTCAGGGATATCATTTTCTAGCACAAAATCTCTCATTTTAGATAGATTGTTTTTATGTGTTTTAAAAATTCCTTTTTCTGAATAAGTATATAATGTATCGTTTACTATAATCTCTCTATTTATTGAAAGAAATGAGGCAAATTCATCATCTAAAATTAAATCATCCTCTACTTCAAACATTTCATCGTCAACAATAATAGTTTTATGTAATTTACTGTTTTTTAAATTTAAATTTCTCTCTTTTTTTATGGTTATAATTTTACTTAGTAAATCATCAGTTTCAATTTGAGGATTTAATGGTAAGAAACCATTATCATAAGATTGCTTTAAACTTTTTATTACTTCATCTTTTTCTTTTTCGTTTTTAAGTTTTTCAACAATAGTCTTTAAGTCATTTGTGTTTTTGAAACTTAAAATTTCATTTTCGATTTTAAAAAGTTCAGATTTTGAATCTTCTGGTATTAACTTTTCAGTTTCACAGCTAACTAAAAAAATAATGATACAAAATTTTAGAAATTTTTTCATAATTGTTTTTTTAAGATTTATATGTTCAAAATTATGTTTTCTCATGTTTTATTTTTTTCTTTATATTGAATTTAATTATAAATTTGTGGTAATAAAATTTCATATTATGAAAAATAATGTTCTTAAAGTTTTAAAGAAGATTAAAGAATGTAGAAAACTAAAAGGTTTATCAAATGAAAATATGGCATATGAACTTGAAATAAGTACATCAACTTATAACAAGATTGAAAGAGGAGAAGTTTCATTAACATTAGAAAGGTTTTATAAGATATCAGAGATATTGGATGTCACTGTATCTGAATTACTAGAATTAAATTTTGATAATCAATTTAATCAAATTATTAGAGATAATTCAAGTGGTCAATTATTTAAAAATCAACAGATTGAAAATTACTATCAAGAAAACAAAGACGTTTATGAAAAATTGCTAAAATCTAAAGATGAACAAATAGAATTTTTGAAAAAAATTATAGAGAAAAACAATTTTCTATAGAATATTTCTGTGTAAAAAAAAATCCACCTGAAGGTGGATTTAATTTTTGAGCCGATGGAGGGATTCGAACCCACGACCTGCTGATTACAAATCAGCTGCTCTAGCCAACTGAGCTACACCGGCAAAAGGTGTTTTTAATTTGTGATGCAAATATAAAAACAGCTTTGAATTTCTCCAAAAAAAAGTACTACAAAGCGTTTACTTTTTCTACCAATGCTATTGCTTTGGTTTCCAATTCTTTTTGAACGTTTTTGATGTGTTTTCCTCTGTTTTCAACTTTTCTATCATTGATTTTTGCCAATAAATCGTCGTAAACTTCGTATGCTTCTTTCACTAATGCATTGGTTGCTTCTGAAGGAGCTCCGGTAGTAGTCATTTCGTGAATGTAAATTGCCTCTAAAATATCACCCAACACAAATTGGATGTCTTTTTTCAAGTTTTTAATGTTTGCCATAATATTGAAATTTTTGCAAAGGTAGTAAAAATTTGGCTTTGCACTTTGTATTGTTCGAATTGGTTTGAAGGATGTAGTAACTGAAGTAATTTATTATTTTTGCAATAATTTGATTTGTTCCAGAGCCTTTGGTAAGTGTTTTTGTGCCATCATATGGTCAAAAATCATTCTAATGATGCCATTTTGGTCTATTACATAAGTCACTCTTCCTGGCAAAAGGCCTAACAAATTGGTTGGTACTCCAAATAATTTTCTAAGTTCTTTATTGCTGTCAGTTAAAAGTGTAAAAGGCAAACGATATTTTTGGGCAAATTTTTGGTGTGATTTTTCGTTATCGCCACTAACACCAATAACTTCTGTATTTAGGGAAAGAAAATCTTCGTATTGGTCTCTAAAACTACAAGCTTGGGCAGTGCATCCTGGAGTATCGTCCTTTGGGTAAAAATATAAAACCACCCCTTTTTTTCCGATGACATCCCCAGAATTAAATAGGTTTCCATGTTGGTCTTTTGCGGTAAACTCAGGTACTTTATCTCCTACTTTTAATGCCATTAGAGTCCTTTATAGGTTACAAAATTTCTTGGGGTTTCATACAATACTACCTCTACCTCCAAATTTGAAGGAAGATTTGGTTTTAACAAATTCCAAATAACCACTGCGATGTTTTCTGCAGTAGGGTTTAGGTCTTGGAACTCAACCGTATCTACATTTAAATTTTTGTGGTCAAAACGATCCTCCACTTTTTCTTTGATCAAATCTGCCAAAATTTTTACATCTAACACATATCCTGTTTCCGGATCAATTGGCCCTGTAACTGTCACAATCAACTCATAGTTATGGCCATGAAAGTTTGGATTGTTACATTTACCAAAAACTGCTTGGTTTTTTTCAAAACTCCAATCTTTTCTATACAACCTATGGGCTGCATTAAAATGTGCTTTTCTTGAAACAGATACTATAGGCATTAGCGAGGCATTTGGTGAGATTCGATATAATGGTAAAACTCGTCGAAAATTATTTTAAACCAAACGGTATATATTTCTGGATTTTCGGTCATATCCTTACGGATGTCCTCAATTCCCATCCATTTCCAGCTTTCAACTTCTTCCGGATTTATGTTTGGTTCTTCGTTGTAATAGCCAATCATGACATGGTCAAGTTCGTGTTCTGTCAAGCCATTGTCAAACGGAGCTTTGTAAATAAAATGAAATAATTCCTTTAATGGTACCTCAAAACCCATTTCTTCTTGCAAACGTCTTTTGCCAGCTTCCAAATTTGTTTCTCCAACTCGTTGATGACTACAACAAGTATTGGTCCACAACAAGGGAGAATGGTATTTGTGCGAGGCACGTTGTTGTAACATGATTTCCCCTTTTTGGTTGATGATAAAAACAGAAAATGCACGATGCAACACTGCTTTTTCATGGGCTTCTATTTTTTCCATAGTTCCAATTGGTTGATCATTTTCATCTACCAAAATCACCATTTCCTGATTATTTGTGTTGAATGTTTGCAAGCGATATATTTTTGATGAATCAAAGATAAACCGAAGTTTTTAATTCTTAAATTTATGTGGTTTTATTGACAATACTTTAACGAAAGATGAAGTCTTAAAACCTAATATAATTATCATTCAATGAAATTAATTTCTTACAACGATTGGAAAGCTTGGGACCAAGCTACCATGCAAAATCAACAAATATCTTCTGTTGATTTGATGGAAAGAGCTTCTTTGGCATTAAAGAATGCTTTTTTAGAAAATTGCAAACCAACAAAAGAGGATACCATTTTAATTTTTTGTGGAGTAGGAAATAATGGGGGAGATGGTTTGGTAATTGGCAGGTTATTATATCAAGAAGGATATCAAGTTCAAATAGTTTTGGTAGTGTTTTCCGATAATTTTTCTGAAGAAGTAAAAGAACAATTAAAGAAAAATAACTCACTAAACATCCCATTTGATATACTTACAGAAAACAATTTTTCAGGATATGTTTTTCCAAAAACAACTTGGGTGATAGATGCTATATTTGGCTATGGTTTACAAAGAAATTTAGCACCTTGGCTAGGTTCATTTTTTCAAAAATTAAATGAGCAAAAGTTTAGGGTAATTGCGATTGATGTGCCTAGTGGTATGTTTTTACATCAACCTTCTGAAGCCATCCTACAAAGTGAATTGATTTTAACTATAGAGCAACCAAAATCTTCTTTTTTTATGCCTTGCAACTATCCATTTGCTAAAAAATGGAAGGCTGTTTCTATTGGATTGGATGCTTCCTATTTAGAAAAGTTCTCTAGTTCCAGTTTTTGGATGCAAGAGAAAGAAGTCATCCAAATGTATCGACCAATTGATGACTTTTCCCACAAAGGAACCAAAGGTCATGTTTTGGTAATTGCAGGAAGTTATGGCAAAATGGGTGCGGTGTATTTAGCCGGAAAAGGAGCAATGCATGCTGGTGCAGGTATGCTAACTGCATGGGTGCCCAAAAAAGGAGTGAAGATATTACAAACCAACTTTCCGGAAATGATGGTAATAGCCGGAGCAAAAAAGAAGTATTTTAAAGGAGATTTGTTACCCATACAACCAAAATCGGTATTAATTGGTCCCGGTTGGGGTACACATCCCAAAACAAGGCATTCTTTTAAAAAGCTGTTAACTCTAATTAAAGTTCCTTTGGTGTTAGATGCAGATGCGATCCATATTTTATCTATGCATCCGGATTGGTTGACATTGATGCCAAAAAACACCATTCTCACGCCTCATCCAAAAGAACTAGAGCGTATGATAGGTGTTTGTAATCATGATTGGGAAATTGAAGAGAAGACCAAACAATTTGCTGAAAAACACCAATGTATTGTAGTGATGAAAAATGCAAGGACCAGAATTGTAGGGCATCAAAAAGTACTTAATTTTTCTGAACAGAATGCCAAATTAGCTACAGCTGGTAGTGGTGATGTTTTGGCAGGAATCATTACCGGATTGTTGGCTCAAGGATACCCAGCGATGGATGCCGCATGTTTTGGGGTGTATTTACATTCTAAATCTGCAACATTATCTAATAAATCATTGGCAACTTTTATAGCTTCAGATATTTTGGAAGGATTGGATGCCGTTTTTAAAGATATTGAGAAAAGGAAAACGGAGTATTAATACTCCGTTTTGTCTGTTTTGTTTTGCCATTCTTCAAATACTTTCCAAGCTTCTTCCGGACTAATTTGTTCAAACGGAATTTGACGTTCTCCTAACGGAATTTGAATTTCTTGGTAAATAAAATCATCATCAAACCCAATGGATGCTGCATCTTTTTTGGTGTTGGCATAATATACTTTGCTAGGTCGGGCCCAATAAATTGCACCCAAACACATGGGGCAAGGTTCGCAGGAAGTGTACATGACACAATCGTCTAATTGAAAGGTGTTTAATTTTTTACAAGCATCTCTAATGGCAACTACTTCTGCATGTGCAGTTGGATCGTTACTAGAGGTAACTCGGTTGTTTCCTCTTCCTACTATTTCGCTTCCTTTTACAACTATAGCTCCAAAAGGGCCTCCTTCGTTGTTCATCATGCCATTTCTGGAAAGTTCAATGGCTTCATGCATAAATTTGGTATGTTGACACATGGGATTTTTTTTGCAAAAATAGAATATACAAACGGATTGTTTGTTATGAATTTTTCAATTGGAATGTAGTAGTTATTTTTTTAAATACTTTTTCTCCACATAAAAAGTAGCAAATGGGAGTAAGGAAGCTAATAAAATAAATAGGAAATCTAAGACTTTCCAGTTGAATATTGGTCTGACTAAAAAAGCCAAAACAACATAGGCAATAAATAAAATGCCATGTGGCATTCCTAAAAGCTTGACCAATATTTCGTTGTTGCCATAATATTTAAAAGGAACACCTATGAATAGTAAAAGGATGTACGATAGGCCTTCCAGAAAACAAACTATTTGAAAACTTCGAATCATTTTTTTGTTGCAAAAATACTTTTATATCTATTATGGATTCTTAAAACTGACAAAAAACTCTCATCTAAAAGTTTCCATAATTGAATGGAATTAAAACAAAAAGCTCCCGAAGGAGCTCTTTGCATAACCAATTAAACTAAAACATTATGGGTAAAAAAATTAAAAACAATAGTGGTTTTCTTTGATTACTTTATCAGCAATAGTATCGCGTAAAGCAATTACATTAGGCAAGTTTTGGTATTTTGTAAAACGTTTCAATCCCATCAACATCATGCGTTGTTCATCACCTTCGGTAAATGAGGCAATTCCTTCTTTTCCTTTGGTATTGATGATGTCTACCGCATTGTACAAATACAATTTTGCCATAGCTATTTGTTCTGTGCAGGCAGCTTCTCCATTTTTTAACACCAATTTTTCAGTTCTTAAAATGGTGCTTTCTGCCATATAAATTTCAATCAACATGTCTGCAGCAGCCATTAATAATTGTTGGTGTTTTTCTAAATCCGGACCAAATTTTTGCACTCCAGCACCAGCTACCATTAAAAAGGCTTTTTTCAGCTTTACGATCATTTCTTTTTCTTCCGCAAATAATTCAGAATAATCAGGGACACTAAAATCTGGGATTCCCATTAATTCTTCTGCGACTTTCATGGCTGGCCCCAATAAATCTACGTGGCCTTTCATGGCTTTTTTGATCAACATGCCAACCGATAACATTCGGTTGATTTCGTTGGTACCTTCGTAAATTCTTGCAATACGGGCATCTCTCCAAGCGGCTTCCATTGGAGTATCTTCAGAAAAGCCCATTCCACCATACACTTGAATTCCTTCATCGGTACAGTTTTGCACATCTTCCGAAACTGCTACTTTGATGATAGAACATTCAATAGCAAATTCTTCCACACCTTTTAATTCTGCCTCTTGGAAACTATTGCCACTTTCATGACGCAATTGGATTCTTTTAGCGATGTCACCACCAGCACGGTAGGTAGCACTTTCTCCAGCATAACAGCTGGTTGCCATATTGGCAATCTTCGCTTTAATTGCACCAAAACTTGCAATTGGCACACCAAATTGGTAACGTTCGTTGGCATAATTAGTTGCCAAGCTTATGGTTCTTCTTTGGGCATCTAAGCAAGCTACCCCAAGTTTAATTCTTCCTACATTTAAGGCATTCATGGCTATTTTAAAACCTTCCCCTCTTGCTGCCAACATATTTTCTACAGGTACTTTGGTTTCATTAAAAAACACCTGACGAGTAGAGGAGGATCGGATACCTAATTTGTGCTCTTCTTCTCCTAAAGTAATCCCATTAGTGGCATCGTTTTCTACAATAAAACCTGTGATGTTTTTATCGTCTTCAATTCTTGCAAAAACAATAAATACGTTACAAAAACCAGCATTAGAAATCCACATTTTTTGCCCGGTAATTTTGTAATGGGTTCCATCTTCTGAAAGAACAGCTTTGGTTTTACCAGAGTTGGCATCAGATCCTGCTCCAGGTTCGGTTAAACAATATGCTCCAAACCACTCACCTGATGCCAATTTTGGTACATACTTTAATTTTTGTTCCTCTGTTCCATATAAGGTAATTGGCATGGTTCCAATACCGGTATGAGCTCCAAAAGCGGTGGATAACGACCCGGATGCTCCTGAAAAATAATCACAAACCAATAGGGTAGAAATAAAATCCATTCCCAATCCACCGTAGGCTTCAGGAACAGCAACTCCTAAAAATCCTAGTTCCCCGGCTTTACGCATGATTTCTTCGGTAAAAGCATAGTCTTTTTTCTCGAAGCGTTCTTTTTGCGGAATGACTTCTTTATCGATGAATTCTTTCACCGATTCACGCATCATGATTTGTTCTTCATTAAAATCTTCTGGAGTGAAGATGTCTGCTGCTTTGGTTTCCTTTACCAGGAACTGACCACCTCTTATTATGTTCATGATTTTGAAATTTTAAATTATAAATTATGTCGTTTATGTTGATTACTTTCTTTTGATGTTTTAATAATTTTGGTTAGAATATTGATTATGTGTTCGATATCATCTAAGTATTCAGTCATTGAGATACTTGTTAAATTCGACTTTTCATATAATCTCAACCAATATCTTGTTTCTCTTGCTTCTTTATTTGCAATTGATAATTTGTTAATGAAATCATTTTTTGATTGTGCTACTATTGATTCTTCTACATTAGCACCAATGCTTGTTGCAGATTTCAATAATTGTTTTGATAAAATGAACTCGTTTTCAGATTTTAAGTCCATGTAAAGTTTTATTACTTTCAAAGAAAATTCAAATGTTTTTTCAGCTATAAGATTTTCTTTCATGGATTTAATTCAAAATAGTAACATTTAAAATTTACAATACTTCAAAAACTCCAGCTGCACCTTGTCCGGTTCCAACACACATACTAACCATGCCGTATTTTTGGTTTCTGCGTTTCATTTCATTAAACAATTGCACCGATAATTTGGCTCCGGTACAACCTAGTGGATGTCCTAATGCAATAGCACCTCCATTCACATTGATGATTTCCGGATTTAAATCTAGTTCGCGGATTACTGCCAAGCTTTGTGCAGCAAAGGCTTCATTTAATTCAATTTGTTCAATGTCATTTTGGGTTAATCCGGCTTGCTTTAATGCTTTTGGAATAGCTTTTACAGGACCAATTCCCATAATTCGTGGTTCTACACCTGCTGCTGCATAACTTACCATTCTGGCTATTGGTTCCAAGTTGAATTCTTTCACCATTTCCTCACTCATGATGAGTACAAAAGCTGCTCCATCACTCATTTGTGAGGAGTTACCGGCTGTAACACTTCCGTCAGCAGCAAATACTGGTTTTAATCTAGCCAAAGCTTCTTTACTGGTATCTGCTCTTGGTCCTTCGTCTTGAGTTACAGTGTAGGTTTTGGTTTCTTTTTTACCGTTTTCATTCACAAAAGTGTGTTCCACGGTAATAGGAATTATATCGTTTTGAAATTTTCCTTCTGCAATGGCTTTGATTGCTTTTTGATGAGATTGGTATGCAAAAGCATCTTGATCTTCACGGGAAACGTTGAATTGCTTGGCTACTGCTTCTGCAGTTAAGCCCATTCCCCAATAGTAATCTTCATTTCCTTGTGCTACAATTTGGTAATCGGGAGTTGGTTTGTAGCCTCCCATCGGAATAAAACTCATGCTTTCGGCACCTCCTGCTATGATACAATCTGCCATTCCGGATTGAATTTTAGAGGTTGCCATAGCAATAGTTTCTAAACCTGATGCACAGTAACGGTTTACTGTTACTCCGGGAACATCTTCAATTTTTAGTCCCATTAGCGAAATGAGTCTACCTACATTTAACCCTTGTTCCGCTTCTGGCATGGCATTTCCAACCATAACATCGTCAATGCGAGTTTTGTCGAAATTAGGTAATTGCTCCATCATGTATTGGATGGTTTCCGCTGCTAATTCGTCAGGTCTTTTAAAACGAAACAAACCTTTTGGTGCTTTACCAACTGCTGTACGGTATGCTTTTACGATATATGCTGTTTTGTTCATTAGTTTGAATTTTAAATTTTAAATTATAGTATTAAATCCTTTATAATTTAAAATAGATTAATCTTTAATTTCTTAACGGTTTCCCTTTAGTCAACATGAATTGAATTCTCTCCAAAGTTTTGCGTTCGGTACACAAGCTTAAAAAGGCTTCTCTTTCTAAATCGAGTAAATATCTTTCGCTTACCAAAGTTGGTTCGGATAAATCACCACCAGCCATTACGTATGCCAATTTGTTGGCTATTTTTTTATCGTGTTCGGAAATGAAATTACCAGCTTGCATGCTGTCTGTACCTACTAAAAACATTCCGAGTGCTTGTTTTCCTAAAACTTTGATGTCGGTTCTTTCGATAGGTTTGGTATAACCTTGTTCTGCCATTTGTAAAGCAACTTGTTTGGCTGTGGCTATTTGACGATCACGGTTAACTACTACTATATCTTTTCCTTTTTGTAGGATTCCTAAATCAAAAGCTTCGTAAGCAGAGGTAGCTACTTTCGCCATCCCAATGGTTAAAAAGTATTCTTGTAATACGTTTAATTCTACATCATTTTTACGAAAAAGGTCTGAAGCCCTCACAGCCATTTCTTTACTTCCTGCTCCACCTGGAATTACTCCAACACCAAATTCAACCAATCCGATGTATGTTTCTGCGGCAGCAACCACCCTGTCTGCATGCATGGTCATTTCACATGCACCTCCCAACGACATGCCATGTGGGGCAACCACCACCGGAATAGAGGAGTATCTGCAACGCATGATGGTGTCTTGGAAATATTTGATGGCAAAGTTTAATTCGTCATATTCTTGTTCAACTGCCATCATAAAAATCATACCGATGTTGGCACCAACTGAAAAGTTTGCTCCTTGGTTTCCAATTACCAAACCTTCGTATTCTTGTTCTGCCATATCAATGGCTTTGTTGATGCCTTGTAGTACTCCACTGCCAATGGTATTCATTTTGGAGTGGAATTCTAAATTTAAAATACCATCACCTAAATGGAAGATTGAAGCATCAGAGTTGCCCCAAACTTTTTTAGTAGAACGAATATTGTCTAATATAATAAATGCATCTTGCCCTGGTTTTTTTACAGAGGCTTTTTGAGTAATGTCGTAATAGTAAGTAGCACCATCTTTGGTACTGTAAAAATTTTGGTTCAAGTTTGCCATTTCTGCAACCCATGGAGCAACTTTTTGTCCGGTAGCTTCAATTAACTCGATTCCTTTTTGTACCCCAACAGTATCCCAAATTTCGAATGGACCATTTTCCCATCCAAAACCTGCTTTCATGGCATCGTCAATTTTGTATAATTCGTCAGAAATTTCAGGAATTCTATTGGCTACATAGGCAAACATGGCACCTAAGTTTTTTCTGTAGAATTCTCCGGCTTTATCGGTACCTGTAATCAGTACTTTAAAACGATCGATTGGCTTTTCGATGGTTTTGGTTAATTCTAATGTTGCAAAAGACGCTTTTTTGCTTGGTTTGTATTCTAAAGTGTCTAAGTCTAAGGCCAAGATATCTTTGCCTTCTTTTTTGTAAAAACCTTGACTGGTTTTGCTGCCCAACCATTTGTTTTCCATCATGGTTGCAATAAAGGCAGGAAGTTTAAACAAATCATGTGCTTCGTCATTCGGACAGTTTTGGTACAATCCGTTGGCTACATGCACCAATGTATCTAAACCAACCACATCTACCGTACGGAAGGTAGCAGATTTTGGTCTACCAATAACCGGACCGGTTAATTTATCAACTTCTTCAACGGTTAAGCCTAACTCTTTTACTTGGTGGAACAAACTCATGATACCAAAAATCCCGATTCTGTTTCCGATGAAAGCAGGGGTGTCTTTGGCAATTACTGAAGTTTTTCCTAAATATTTTTCTCCGTAACTATTCAAGAAATCCAAGACTTCTTTGGAGGTATTTGGTCCAGGTATGATTTCAAATAATTTTAAATATCGAGCTGGATTAAAAAAGTGGGTTCCGCAGAAATGTTTTTGGAAATCTTCACTTCTTCCTTCGTTCATAAAGCCAATTGGAATACCAGAAGTATTGGATGTAATTAAAGTACCAGGTTTTCGATATTTTTCAATTTTTTCAAATACTTGTTGTTTGATGTCTAATCGTTCCACCACTACTTCTATAATCCAATCTACTTGTGCGATTTTTGGCAAATCATCTTCTAAATTTCCAGTTTTGATGCGGTTAGCAAATTTAGGATGATATATAGGGGAGGGCTTTGATTTTAATGCATTGGCTAATTGCTCATTTACAATTCGATTTCTTACCAATTTATGCTCTAAAGTCAACCCCTTTTTTTGTTCTGCTTCCGTTAGCTCTTTAGGGGCAATGTCTAACAACAAAACTTCAACCCCAATGTTGGCAAAATGGCAAGCAATTCCCGAACCCATGATTCCGGAACCAACCACTGCTACTTTATTAATCGTTCGCTTCATATGGCTTTTTATTTAAAAATCTTTTTTTCTACAATTAAGTCGTTAATCAACTCGGCTACTTCAATGAAGTTTTTGAGCTTTTCTTCTGATATGTTTTGCTTTACGATTTCATTGAATTGCAAAACCGTTGATTTGGATAATTCTCTTTTTTCTTTTCCTAATTCTGTTAGAAATACCAAAACACCTCTGCCATCTTCAGGGTTTTTTTGTTTGGTGATTAAACCTTTTTCTTCCAGAGTTTTTAGGGTTCTGGTTAAACTAGTTGGCTCCATACCCATTCGATTGCTGATGTAAGAAGAAGGAGTGCCATCTTCTTTATCAATGCTTAACAAAGCAAAACCTACTGCCATAGAAGCTCCGTATTTGGTTGCCTCCTCGTTGTACATTCTTGATACCGCTTGCCAAGTGGTTCTTAAGATATAATCGATGGTTTTATCTTTCATAAAAAAAACGTTGTAATATTAACTACAACGTTTTCAAAGATAATTAAAAATACTATGCATGCATAGTATTTTGTCAAAAAATTATGCACGCATAATAAAAATTTAACATTTAATCCTCTAGACTATTTGATTTTACTATGGATAAAAGTGATGAGCATGCCTATGATTGCACCACAAACAGAGGTGATTCCGATATCAATAATGGCATGGCTAACGTTAAAATTTGAAGAGGAGGACATAAATAAATTAGAGGAAAGACTGGTTAAAAAACCAAGGACCACTCCAATTTTAAATCCTTCGATGAGCAATTCTTCTTTTTTAAAATAGTTTAAAACAAAAGAAACTAGCACAGCAAAAGTCAAGCATCCTAAGAAAATGATGCCTAAATTTTCATTTTCGGATGGAGGAAAAAATGAGGCAAACAGGAAACCATAAAACAACCATCCTAACAAAAAATAGGCAATACCTGATGAGATACTGCCTATTAAAAAAGCTTTTAAATTCATGTTTATTAATTTATTGGTTGGTAACCTAAAATTAATAAAACTTTTGATACCATGTTGATTTTCAGTATAAAAATTTAATTTTGATAGATTTTATTATACAAATGCTGGTACTTTTGTTTTACAATCTTTCGCTTTAACTTCATGGTTGGAGTTAAATGTCCACCATCAATACTCCAAACTTCGGGAGTTAATTCAAATTTTTTGATTTTTTCCCAATTACCAAATTTTTCGTTGGCTTTGTTTACTTCTTCTTCAATTCGCTCTATTACTTTAGGATGGTTGCACAACTCATTCAAGTCGTTTGAAACAGCAATATTATGTCGATGTGCCCATTCTTTTACAAAGTCGAAGTTAGGTTGGATAAAGGCAGCTGGCATTTTTTCGCCTTCTCCAATTACCATGACTTGCTCAATAAAGAAAGATTGTTTTAACGTATTTTCCAATAATTGAGGAGCAATATATTTACCCCCTGAGGTTTTGAACATCTCTTTTTTGCGATCGGTAATTCGCAAGAATCCGTCTTTGTCAATTTCACCGATATCTCCGGTATGGAAATAACCGTTTTTGATTACTTCGTTGGTTAATTTTTCATCTTTGTAATAGCCTTGCATCACATTAGATCCTTTACAAAGAATTTCTCCATCTTCTGCAATTTTAATTTCCACGTTGTTGATGATTTTACCTACTGTTCCTATTCGGAATAAACCATTTCGCATGTCATTTACCGAAATTACAGGTGAGGTTTCGGTTAAACCATAACCTTCCATCACAGGCATGTTGGCAGCAGCAAATACTCTTGCTAAACGAGGTTGCAAGGCTGCACTACCGGAAACCATTACTTTTAATTCGCCTCCTAAGGCTTCTTGCCATTTGCTAAAAATTAATTTTCTAGCAATTTTTAATCGGAATTCGTACCACCAACCATTTTTTCCATAAGGTTCGTATTGCAATCCTAAATCAATTGCCCAAAAGAATAATGCTTTTTTAAGTCCGGTAAGGTCGGTACCTTTTGCGTAAATTTTGTCATACACTTTTTCTAACAAACGAGGTACAACAGTCATTACGTTTGGTTTTACTTCTTTTAAGTTGTCTGTTATTTTTTCGATGCTTTCTGCAAAGTATACCGAAACCGAATAATATTGATAGATGTATAATATTACACGCTCAAAAATGTGGCAGATTGGCAAAAAGCTCAACGCTTTAGTACCACCTTCGGAAAATGGAATTCTAGGGGAACTATCCAATACATTTGAAACAATGTTGTGGTGCGAAAGCATCACACCTTTTGGGGTTCCTGTGGTTCCGGATGTATAAATAATGGTTGCTAAATGTGATGGCAAAACAGCTTCTTTTCTAGCTTCAACATCAGCTTGGTTTTCTTCACTACTTCCTAATTCTAACAATTCAGACCAATGTTTGCATCCGTCAATTTGATCAAAAGAATAAACTTCTTTTAAGCTAGGAACATTGTGTTGAATTGCTTTTACTTTATCAAATACAATTTTATCTGAAACAAAACAATAAACCGATTCTGAGTGGTTTAAAATATATTGATAATCTTCAGAAGAGATAGTAGGGTAGATTGGGATAGTTTGTGCACCAACTTGAAGTACACCAATGTCCATTATATTCCATTCGGTTCTGTTGTTAGACGATATCAAAGCGATTTTATCGTTTACTTGTACTCCAAGTTTGAGTAAAGCTCTTGAAATTGCATTGGCTTTGTTTAAATATTCTTGTGTTGATGTTTTAATCCATTCTCCATTATACTTGGTCACCAAACAATTAGAAAGGTTGTTTTTGGATAATTGATAATATGGGAAATCAAATGATCTGGTAATTGTTTGCATTTTATCAAAATTTAGGTGCACTAATTTAAAGTTATTATGTTAAAATCCATAATAATTCAGAAATTATTAATAATTCAAATTAAAAAATCCTCTTAAAAGCTCATTGCTTTCAAGAGGATTTTTATTTTTAAAAAGTTAATTTACAGTTTAGTAATAATAAATTCAGATCTTCTGTTTAATTGATGCTCTTCTTCACTACAAGGCGATTCGTTAGTAGGTTCGCAAGCACAATTGTTTACCAATTGAGATTCACCATAACCTTTTCCGGTTAGACGATTTTTAGCTATGCCATTTTTTATTAACCAAGCAACGGTAGCTTTTGCTCTTCTGTCAGATAATTTTCTGTTATATTCATATGTTTGACGACAGTCGGTGTGAGAACGGACATCAATATGCATGCTAGGATTTTGTTTTAATACATCTAAAATTTTCTCTAATTCAAACGCTGCATCTTGACGAATATTTGACTTGTCTAAATCGAAATAAATGATAGTTAAAGCAAATTCTTTTCCATCGTCTTTTGCTTTTTTGAATGCCTTATTGATGTCATCTCCCAAAGCAAATTTTTTCACACGTGGAGTTAATTCAATTGGCACTTCTGTTATGCCAGATTCATTCTTTATAGTTACATTCACCTCGCGAGTTTCGTAATCTTCTTTTTCAGCACGGATGTAGTATTTTAATCCACAAATCACAGTTCCAAAATCAAATTTTCCATTTTCGTCTGCAACAACTTCGTTAATTTTTACAAATTTGCTATCAAATAAGGTAATTTTTGCGAACGGAATAGGCTCTTTAGATTGCTCGTCTGTTACAATTCCAATTAATTCTTGTTCACATTTTTTAACTAATTCTTTGTATTCAGTAAACTTGTATATATCATCAAAACCTTTATTGTCCTCTTTTCTATTTGAACTAAAGAATCCAGTTTTGGTACCCGGAACCATGAAAAATGCAAAATCGTCATACTTACCATTGATTGGTTTTCCTATGTTTATTGGATCTGTAAATTCACCATTTTCTATATTACTTTTGAATATATCTAAACCACCTAATCCAGGTCTTCCATCAGTTGAAAAGTATAAATTCCCATCTTCATCTACAAAAGGGAAAGTATCTTTACCTTCTGTATTAATTGTTTTTCCAAGGTTTACAGGTGAACCATAACTTGAATGACCATCGTTAATTTCTACTTTAAAGATATCAGATGACCCTATGGTACCTGGCATATCAGAAGCAAAAAACAATAATTTCTCGTCTTTTGATAAAGCTGGATGAGCCACACTGTAAGAATCATTATTAAAAGGTAATTCAACAATATTAGTCCATTTGTCTTTTACTAGTTCAGCTCTATACAATTTTAGTTTGGTAGTACCTTGTTGGTCTTTTCCTTTTTTCTTTAAATAATTACTACGTGTAAAGTACATGTATTTACCATCCTTAGTAAATATAGGGGTAGATTCATCATAGGTTGAATTGATTTCTTTTGCAAATCTTTCAGGCTTTGATAAGTTTCCGTTATCAGTGATGGTTGCACTATAAAGATTTGAAAAGGATTGATTATTCCAAGCATTTTTTTTCTTGAACAAACCCATAGTATCTCGGGTTGTGGCAAAAATGATTTTATTTCCAAAAAGAGTAGTGCCATAATCTACATACTCTGAATTGATGCCAGCATTTTCAATTTTATAGCGATTGGAGTTTGCTTCAATATCATACAAATAATCTACATGTTTACTTGCAATTTGAGCCCTACTATCGCTTTCGCTTAATTCAAAAAACTTTTGCATCATTTGTTCTGATTTGTTGTAGTCTCCTAGTGTTTTCAGAGATACAGCATATCTAAAATAATATTCGGGTTCTATATTTCCACCCATATTGATTAATTCTCCATACCATCTTGTTGCCATTGCATAATCAGCGTTGAAGAAGTAAGAATTTCCAAGCCTTTTAAACATTTCGGCATCTTTATATCCCTTTTCTGCAATTCTTTCGTAAGTAGCAATAGCATCAATATATGCATATTTGTCATATTGTTTGTTACCTTTATTTAAGCCACTTTTTTGAGAATAACTTAAAAAGGTAGAACCAATAATTAAAAAGAAGATCCAGTATTTTTTCATAGTTGATAGGTTTAAAAGAATCTAGGCGATACGATTCGTTCTACTTTTTTGAATAATTCATATCTAATAAAGATTTCATGTGAGCCTGAATTAAATCGAGCTAAATTGGTAGTCTCTCTATCGTACCCATAACCAATAAATAATTGTTCATTTACCTGAAAACCAGCCATAGCACTCCAAGCAGCATCCCATCTCCAGGCTCCACCTAAAACAAATTTTTCATTAATTAAGAAGTTTCCTGAAAGATCTAGTTGAAATGGTGCACCTTCCACAGCCTTTGCTAGAAAAGCAGGTTTGAATTTTAAGCTTGGACTCAAGTCAAATACATATCCACCAATAAAATAATAATTCATACGTTCCTTAGAAACAGATTGTGTATTGTCGGTATATCTTGTTGTTTCGAAGAAGTTTGGAATGGAAAATCCAAAGTATAATTTATCCGAATGAAGGTATACACCTGCACCTAAGTTAGGAGAAAAATAGTTGTTTAAATCTTGTAAAGTTGGATCAGATTGATTTTCTGGACTCAATTTAGAAATATCTAAATTAAAAAGGTTTGCAGTTCCTTTAATTCCAAATGACAATTTATAAGTGTCAGACATTGGAATGGTGTATGAAACATCTGCAGAAATTTGGTTTTCAACTGTTGGGCCAATTTTGTCATTGATAAAACTTACTCCAACGCCTAAGTTGGTATTGTTTATTGGAGCATTGATTGAAAATGCATTTGTTTTAGGAGCTCCATCTAAACCTATCCATTGTGTTCGATGCAAACCAAATATACTCACTACTCCTCTTGACCCTGCGTAAGCTGGATTTATCGTAATGGTATTGTACATATATTGCGTATATTGTGCATCTTGTTGAGCAAAGCCAATTCCAACACTCAATACAAAAATTAAAGTTAAGATTTTTTTCATCATGCTTTCAATTTATCTAGTTAGGTAAATATATCCAGATTTTTCGGTAACATTACCAGTATCACTCTTATATTTTAAAATATAGTAATAAGTTCCAGTTGGCAATTCTTTATCTTTATTAAAGGTAGCTCTTCCTTCAGATATTCCTTTAAATGCAACTGTAGTGTTGTTGTAGTTATCTCCATGATAAACTTTAACTCCCCAACGGTTGTATATTTCAACTGTATTTTCAACATAACAATCGTTGGTTATGTTTTCAATTACAAACACGTCGTTTACACCATCATTGTTCGCAGAAACATAGTTATAGATTACCAAGTCGTTACAAGGTAATACTTCGCAGTCATTATTTACTTCTACTTCAATTTCGTAAACAACGGTACATGTACCTTCTAAAACTTCGTATCTAATTAAGTAACTACCTACAGATAATCCAGTTGGATTAAATGAAGATCCACTTAATGCACCAGAGCCAGTAGTATCAATCCAAACACCATTAGTTGGTGTATTGGCTGGTAAATTCAATGCCAAATCGATTGCGTCATCTAATGTACATACATCATCATTCAGATTAACCACATTCGCATTACTATCTACGTTGATGGTTACAGATGCTGAATCACAAATAGTTAAAGAATTTATATAGCAAATGGTGTAATCAAATGTGTAAATTCCATCTGGTACAGGATTGATAAAAATAATATTTCCATTAATATCAATTGCAATATTTGGATTGGTATTGGTTGTTGTAATTAAAACTTGTCCAATATTTATTGGGTTTCCATTAATAGTATCGTTTGTAATAATATTACCTAATACCCCATTTTGGTTACAGTTTACCAAAACGATGTCATCTACTGCAATGATTTCAATTGGATCGAAACTTGTTATAGTTGGATTGTCATCTGTAAAATTGTTGAAATCAGAATCATCACAAACGTTATTGCCTTTATATATTCCACAAGCCGTTGCCTGATTGATTACAAATCCATTGTTAATATCAGTTTGTGTTAATGTGTATACAGCTGTAAATGTAGTATTATCTGTTTGCCCAGGAGCCAAAGAAGCTATTGGACCTCCATTTACTGTTACTAGTGGGTCTGTTACATTCACATTATTTAAAGTTACATTTCCATTGTTTGTTACAATGAAGGTATATGTAATTGTTTCTCCAACTTGAGCAAATCCATCATTATTTAAGTCATTGAATACACCATTTTTAATTACGGCAATCCTTGGATTTGATGTCATTGGAGTATAAGTACAATCCGGACAAGTTGGGTTTGGAGTACAAGAAGTACAAGGCGTTGGATCAGACGAAGTATCTGTCACCGGATTTCCTTGTGGATCAAAACCAGTAGCAGTTGCCAAGTTTTCTACCTGACCAGCATCAATATCCGCTTGGGTGATGGTATACACCGCAGAGAAGGTAGTACTGTTAGAAGCACCCGCAGGCAAAGAAGCGATAGGACCACCTACTACAGTTACCAATGGGTCAGCAATGGTGATATTGGTTAAAGTAGTATTACCGGTATTGGTTACGGTGAAGGAGTACACGATGGTATCCCCAGGATTCACCACACCGTTGTTGTTATTATCTACATACACGCCATCTTTGAACAACTGAATTGCAGGAGAAAGCGGTAGAGGAGTATAAGTACAATCCGGACAAGTTGGGTTTGGAGTACAAGAAGTACAAGGCGTTGGATCAGACGAAGTATCTGTCACCGGATTTCCTTGTGGATCAAAACCAGTAGCAGTTGCCAAGTTTTCTACCTGACCAGCATCAATATCCGCTTGGGTGATGGTATACACCGCAGAGAAGGTAGTACTGTTAGAAGCACCCGCAGGCAAAGAAGCGATAGGACCACCTACTACAGTTACCAATGGGTCAGCAATGGTGATATTGGTTAAAGTAGTATTACCGGTATTGGTTACGGTGAAGGAGTACACGATGGTATCCCCAGGATTCACCACACCGTTGTTGTTATTATCTACATACACGCCATCTTTGAACAACTGAATTGCAGGAGCACTAACAAACACCGTTACAACTGCTGTATCACAATTTCCTGCATCTGCAATTTCACATATTTGATAAGTAAATTGATATGTTCCGCCAGGTGTGTTTGGAGAAACATCTACTGAACCATTAGGATTTAATGTTAAATATCCATTAGGCTCTGGTGTAACTAAACTTAGTGTTACTGTTGAGGGAACAATTGGTGAATTGTTTAAAGTATCATTTGTAAATACATTCAATACATTATTTGCTCCTGTAATACCTAAAATTGGGCCAGCGTTATCATTATTTGCAACTATTTCAAATGTTGGTCTAGAGATACAGAAAGGGTCAGCAGGTGGATAATTTACAGTTATAGTTACTGATGGATTAATGCTAAATGTCACATTGGCTGTTGGACGTAGTCCTTCAAACCCATCAGAAGCTTCTATCCATTGGTTATTAGTAAATACCCATCCAGGCCAATCAATTCCATTTCCATTTCCATCAACAACTGCTCCAGGCCAAAGAATTTGGCCAGTCAAACCTAAACCTGTATTGGTTTGGATTATGTTGTTATTATTATCAGACCATGAAATTGTTAAAAGTCCATTTGGAGTAAAGTTTACAGGTACAACCTGGTATTGAATATATGGAACATCATTAATACAAATTGGTGTTGCAACTACTGTTATTAAAGGAGCAACCACTTCAATAGTAACTATTGCGGTATCGCAACTTGTTGGATTTGCAATTTCACAAATTTGATATTGAAGTGATAATGATCCAGCAGGTGCATTTGGTAATACATCTACGCTTCCATTTGGATTTAACTGTAAAAATGGATTTGAAGAAATAATAGTAGTAGTAACTAAACTTGAATTTACTGGTAAACCATTTAAAGTATCGTTTGTGTATATGTTAATAACATTAGGTGTAATCGCATCTACTCCTACTATAGGTCCAGAATTATCATTTACCGCATCAATTACAGGAGCAGCTACAGGCACGGTTACTGTTGCAGTATCACAATTGGTAGGATTTACAATTTCACAGATTTGGTATACTAAGGAGTACGTTCCCGCAGGAGTACCCGGAGCAACAACCACAGAACCATTGGCATTCAAAGACACTCCACTGTTGGTAGCAGACACAAAAGAAAGATTCACATTAGCCAAAGTAGCCGGAGCACCATTCAAGGTATCGTTTACTAACACATTGGCAAGAGAAACACCACCATTGGCACCATTCACAGCAACTCCGGTGTCATCAACTGCATCAATTACAGGAGCAGCTACAGGCACGGTTACTGTTGCAGTATCACAATTGGTAGGATTTACAATTTCACAGATTTGGTATACTAAGGAGTACGTTCCCGCAGGAGTACCCGGAGCAACAACCACAGAACCATTGGCATTCAAAGACACTCCACTGTTGGTAGCAGACACAAAAGAAAGATTCACATTAGCCAAAGTAGCCGGAGCACCATTCAAGGTATCGTTTACTAACACATTGGCAAGAGAAACACCACCATTGGCACCATTCACAGCAACTCCGGTGTCATCAACTGCATCTACAACTGCCAAAGGATTTACAATTGCAGTGGAAGAGTTATTACTTAAGTTTGGATCATTTTCAATTCCAGTAATTGTAGCAGTATTATTGAATTGTCCAGTTGACAATACAGTAACATTTATAGTTGCATTTACTGATTGATTTACGGATAAGTTACCAATGTTCCATGTTGAACCATTCCATGTTCCTTGTGAAACGGAAATATTATTTAAGATATATCCATTAGGAAGAACATCTGTAACTACGACTCCAGTTGCGTTTTCAGGGCCATTGTTTTTAGCTTGAATACTAAAATTAAAACTGCTTCCTACAAAAGGTGTATTATTACTGGCTGTTTTAATTACTTCTAAATCGGCATCATTACATTCGCTTTGAATCGAAACATTTTTTTGTATGATACATCCAACAGCATCGGTAATAGTTACTTGATAATTTCCAGCAACAACATTTGCAATACTAGAAGTAGTATTTAATGGATCATGTGACCAAGAATATTGATAAGGAGGAATACCATTGTTAATAGTTACGTTTGCAGAGCCATTGGAACCATTACAATATTCATTTACAATTGTATTAAAAACAGCTTCAAGTTTTGAAACATGGATGGTTAAAGTTGCAATATCCCACAATCCATTTGGATCTTCAATTCTGTATAAAATTGTGACAGTTCCTACAAAATTTGGATTAGGAGTAAAAGTATAATTCCCATTAAAAGTTATAATTTCACTTCCGCTTACTATTTGTGCTTGTCCCCATGATAATAAACCTTCATCAGGGCTTGGGAAAGTCAATGGAAGGAATTCCATTTGTGTTATTGGAAATCCGAAAATATCGTTAACAGAAACATCACCACTAATAGATAATTGGTTGCAAACCAATATGGTATCGTCAATTGCATCTGGTGTGTTGCAGTTTGGATTACTTAAAGTGATGTTTGCAGTTTCTGAACAGCCACTAGCATCAGTCACAGTAACAGAATAACTACCGGCACTCAAATTATTAACAGATTCAGTAGTTGCTCCATTAGACCATAAGAAAGTAAATGGAGCTGAACCACCGGTAATAGCAGCAAAAAGTTCTCCGTTATTTCCAATGGTTGCAGAACCAGGGTTAGATTGAATACATGTGATGTCGTTTTTCACCAAGGATAAAGTAAATCCGGGAATTTCATTAATAGTTGTGGTTAAAGTAGCTGAACATCCATTGGCATCTGTCACAACAACTTGGTAGTTGCCAGAAGGTAAATTTGTTGGATTTTGTTCGTTTCCTATTGAAACGGGGCCTGTCCAAGAGAATGTAAAAGGAGGAACTCCATTTTGTGTAACAACATTTATTGCACCATTAGGAGTGCCTAAACAAATAGCGTTGTTTTTTACATTAGCGAAAATCTCAAATGCATGTGGAGGTTGTGTTAACTGTATTGATGCGGTTGTAAAGCATCCAAATTTATCAATAACCAAAACACTATAATTTCCGGCACTTAAGTTATTAATAGTGCTGGTATTAAAACCATTTGACCAAATATACTGAAAAGGTGCAGTTCCACCGGTCACTTGAGCAGTAAGTACCCCATTGTTTCCGTTAAAACAAACAATAGGATTTGAAATTTCTATTTGAGCTGATAAAACACCAGGTTCGGTAATAATTAAATTTTCTAAAGTTTTATTACAATTATTTTGATCGGTTACGATAACTTTATAAGTACCACTTGTTTGATTTTGTAAACTTTGGCTATTTGCACCAACAATTAATTGGTTATTTTTAAACCATTGATAACTGTATGGACCTACACCTCCATTAATAGTTAAATTGATACTACCATTTTCTTGGCTATTACAGGTGATGTTAAATGTATTGACCGTTATAACAATATCTGTAGGAGAGGAAATAGTAAATTCTCTTTCTGCAATACAATTATTTGCATCATATACTTTTACCAAATAGTTCCCTGCGGTTAAATTGGTTTGATTTTGATTGTTAGTTATCAATCCAGAACCATTAATGGTACTCCACTCATAGGTGTAATTTCCTGAACCTCCGGATACATTAATGGATATACTTCCATTTGAATCTCCAAAACAAACTAAGTTAGTTACTGTTCCGTTGATTTGTATTGGAGTTGCTTGATTTAACACAAAAAATGTTGTGAATTCACAAAGATTATCATCAGTAATTTTTACAAAATAAATTCCAGAAGTTAGGTTGTTTAAATTTTGGTTATTTTCACTTCCAATAGGAATATTTCCACCCAAAGTGTACCATTCAAATTGGTAATTTCCATTTCCTCCAATTGGATTTATTTGAATGAATCCATCATTTCCTCCATTACATGTTATGTTTTGTGAAGAAGAAGATTGTAAACTAATTGGATTTGGTTGAACAATTACAAAAGATTCTGTAAAAATACAATTTTTTGCATCTACAACTTGAACAGTATAGGTTCCCGGTTGAAGATTATTAATGTCTTTAGATGATGCACCATTACTCCAACTGTAAGTGTAAGGAAGAGTACCTCCGGTAACATTAATGGTGATGGCTCCATTGTTTGCTAAATTACAAGTTATTTGTTGAATTGAGCTTGTTAAACTAATTGGATTGGTTGGCTCTGATATAACAATTCCAGTTAGGGTTCCATTACAACCTTTGCTATCTGAAACATAAACATCATAGCTTCCTGGAATTAAATTATTAACATCTTTAGTGTTTGCTTGAAAACCATTTGGTCCATTCCATTGATAGGTAAATGGTGCAGTACCTCCTTCTACATTTAAAACAATTCTACCATTATTTGCTCCAAAACATGTCACATCTACAACAGAAGTGCTTAAATCAAGAGTTGTATTAGGTTGGTTTACGATAATATTTTCTATTACCAAACACCCGTTGCTATCTTGAATTGTTAGTGCATAAATACCAGCAATTAAATTATCTGCTTGATTGGTATTTCCAATTACAATTGGGCCATTCCATAAGTAATTATATGGAGGAGTACCTCCAAAAGCATTTATTGTAATTGAACCATCGGTTCCATTAAAACAAGAAACTTCTTGTGAAAAAACATTTACTTGAAGCGGAGAAGGTTGTGTAACATTTATATTACCAGCCGATATACAACCAGTTTGATCGGTAACAGTTACTGAATAGGTTCCTGCGGATAAGTTGTTTAAAGTAAAACTAGGATTATTTGAAACAATAACAGTTCCGTTACTCCAAGTAAAAGTATAAGGTGGTGTTGTAATATTATCGTCAATAGTGGCTGTAACACTACCATTGGCACCTTGAAAACATGTCACATCATTTTTGTTGATTGTTAAAGGAACACTACTAATATTGTTTAAAGAATAGGTAGAAACTACACTACATCCTTCATTGTCAATAACTGTAAGTGTGTAGTTTCCTGCTGGGATATTTACTAAATCTTTAGTAGTAGCTCCGGTTGACCATAAGTAAGAAAAATTACCTGATCCACCTGAAATATTTATGGTTATGCTACCATTAGCATTTTCGCATATTGCATTATTCAATATACCATTTACGATAGGTTTTAACTTTAATGGTACATTAATGGTTAAAGTTTGAGTACAACCACTAATCCCGGTTACTTGTACAGTGTACAAACCAGCATTTAAAGAAGATGCATTAGGAATGATTGGGTTTGCACTAGTTGAGACGAAATTATTTGGTCCACTCCATAAATAAGATACCCCACCACTAACAAATAGTTCTAAGTTTTCTCCCTCACACAAGCTATTAGCACTAACCTCGGCAGTTAATCTTCTTACTTGAATAGTTCTACACAATTCCTCTGCAGTTCCACAGGTATTAGAAGCTAATGTACATAAGGTAAAAGTACCAGGATTGGTATTATTCCAATTAATTTGTATTGATGAAGTACCTTGTCCTGAGATGATAAAAGGCTCATTTACAGAAGGTGTTCCTGCGATTCTAGTAATAGTCCATTGGTAATTGGTTACATCTACATCTTCATCTACAAAATATATTTTGTTATTTTCTGAATTACAAACGGTTAAATCGTTGCAAGGTCCTGATGAAGTTATTTCAAAAACTTGATTTACAGAACAATTATTGGCATCTTTAACTACAACATTATAAGAACCTGCATTTAACCCAAATCTATTTGCAGCATTGCTTGTTCCTGAAACATCTAGCCAATCAAATGTATATGGTGCAACACCACCTGTTACATTTAATACAATACTTCCTGAGTCGAAACAACTTACATTTTGAATAACAGGGTTTAAACTTAAACTGGCAGGCTGGGTAATGGATATTGTTGCCACATTGGTTACACAATTTCCTGAATTTAATCTAACCAATACATTATAATTGTTGGCTGTTAAATTTTGAAAAGTATATGGGGTACTAGTACCAACATTGAACCAATTGCTTCCATCAATACTTGTCTGCATGTTAGTTCCACCAGTTGGATTACTTACGGTTATACTACCTGAATTATTACCAAAACATAAAATGTTAGATTGAGAAACAAATGCATTAAGCACAGGAGAGCTTATGGAATAATTCTGTACTATAGTACAATTTCTTGCATCTTTAACTGTAACAGAGTAATTGCCATCTCCTAGATTACTTCTATCTTTTGAATTATTGGTACCTGCCAAATCTGCCCAATCAAATGTGTATGGTGGAGTACCACCTAAAACTTGTAACGTAATACTACCATTATTGGTACAAGTTGCATTGGTAACAGTAGGTATAACTTGCAAAGCAGTTGGTTCAATAATGGTGAGGGTACCTATATTTTCTGCACAAGTACCATTGGTTAATCTCAACTGAACAGTATAATCTCCTGCTATTAAATTGGTAAAAGTGTAAGGAGTACTCCCAGTTACAGGAAACCAATTAACACCATTTATAGAAGTTTGATAACCAAAAGTAGTACCCGTTGGGTTGCTAACTGTAATTGTTCCATCATTCGCTCCAATACAACTTATATCAATTTTTGATAAAGTTGCATTCAGGGTAGGGCATGCTGCATTAATAGCCACTCCAGAAGTTTTCCAATCGGAAGTCGAAGTTCCTAAAGTATAACTTAAATTATCTGATGTGCCAGTGACTAATTTGGTACTACCATTTCCAGATAAATTGGATGTAACATTAATGCCGTTGGCGTTTAAAAGGGCATTTTGGTTGCTTCCAGGGGTTACAGTGGTTCCTGCCAAAACACCAGCGATAGAATAAGCAACTTGGGTGTCATTTAAATTAGATAATGCTAAACTTACTGTAGTTCCTGAGTTACCAGAATTATTAGCTATGGTGCCATATGGATTGCTTTGGTGTACTCCACTAAAGTTGGTTGCACCAATTATAGCTCTAAAACTACCGGAGGAGCCGGTCATATTTACTGTTACACTAGCTGTTCCAACAGGAGGATTAATCATTCCATAAATATAGGTTCTAATGTTTCCTGATCCTGATGGAGCTATTGAAGTTACCAAATTTAAATTAGTACCTCCATAAGTTACATTGGAAACACCATTTCCACCACCACCACTATACAAACTAATGCCAACAAGCAACAATCGATTGTTAACATTACTAACAGTGTGGTTTAAACTAACATTTTGGCTAACAGTAGTAGTTGCTGTGGTACTTCCAACACTTATTTGTGCTTGTATCTCGGTTGCTCCTAACAGTAATAATACAATCCATAGTACACTAAGGATAGTATTTTTTTGTTGTTGGTAAGATACTTTTAAGAAGTAGTGTAAAATATTTTTCATTGTAGAAAATTACTTAGCTTATTGATTTTTTATTTCTACCGGTTTGGTTGGTAGTGGATTGGTATTGATCAAAGTAACGTTGCCTGAAATAGAACAACCATTGGCATCAGATACCTGATATTCATAGGTTCCGGTGGTTAATCCAGTTAAATTCATGTTGTTTTGTTGACCTGATGGAATAATGCCATTAGAGGTTGTCCAAGTTACTTGATAAGGTGCTGTACCCCCTGTTAAATTTAACTGAATGCTACCATCGCTATTAGCATTGGTTGCATTTGGTGGACAAGTAGGGTCAACTTTGTTAGGATTGGCAGCTAGAGATACAATTTGTGGAATGATGACATTTTGTATAGTTGAACAGCCATTAGCATCAATAACTGTTAATGTATAATTTCCTGCACTTACATTTGATAAATTTGCTGTATTTGCAATCACAGTTGGATTACTTGATAATCTCCACTGGTATTGGTATGGGGAAGTGCCACCACTTACTTGAATCAAAGCACCTCCAGAAGAGCTTCCAATACAATCCGGACTAATAATTTGAGTAACTTGGATACTCAAAGCGGAAAGAGGTTGTGTAACTTGAATTCCGGTAATGTTTCTGGTGCAATTATTACTGTCTGTAATAGTTACACTATAAGTTCCAGCTACCAAATTGGTTCTGTTTTGAGAAGTAACCCCATCGTTCCATAAAAAGGCGTAAGGACTATTTCCTCCAGTTACATTTATTGTAATTGCACCATTGTTTTCTGAGAAACAACTTACATTAGTAACGTTGGTTGTGGCATTAATTAAACTTGGTTCGGTAATGGTAAAATTTCTTGTTGTATTACAACCTCTCGTATCTGTAACAATAACTGAGTAATTTCCAGCGGTCAAGTTGGTTCTGTTTTGGGTAGTTACATTGTCATTCCATAAAAAAATATAACCTGGAGTTCCACCTGAGACATTTATATTGATACTTCCATTGTTTAATCCATTACATGAAATGTTTTGTGCTGTTCCTACTACTTCAATAGCTGGAGAGTCAATTAAATTAATGGTAAAAGTTTTAATGCAACCTTGTCCATTTTTATCTCTAAAAGTAACATTATAGGTTCCTGCTGACAAATTCGGAATAGTGGTTCCAGTTCCATTTCCTGTTCCTCCTTCTAATCTCACATAACTCCATGTATAACCAGGAACTCCAAAACTAGGAGTAATATTAATCGAACCACTGTTTGGAACATTGTTACAAGGATTAGTTACAGTTGTAGTAACATCTAACCTACATGCTAAAATTATTGTTTTAGAGTCAAAGGTCTGTCTTCCACAATCATCAGTAACATTTAAGGTAATGGTACATTCAGTATTTTGTCCTACACTAGGCAAATTAAATGTGGTTGGATTTGAACTTGATGTTTGAAATGAACCACCACAAGTGGATGTCCAATTCACATTAGGAGGAGTACCAACAAAAGGATCTCCATTATTGTATGACAAATTAAATCCTAAAGTTTTAGAAACTTCATCTGCATAAATTATATCAGGAAGATTGGTAATTTGTGGTCTTAGTGATCTTTCCCAAATCGTGTAAAAGCTAAAGTTAAAAAATGCTCTTTGTGCAGCAACATTTGCAGGACCTGTGCTTTTTGAATGCGAATGCCCACCCATATACATCACTTCTCCTCTGTTAGGATCTCCAAAGCCTTTACCATAAACTAAAACAGCAGCAATGTTTTTCAATGAGTTTAAATCTGGGTTGGTAACATTTACTTGAGTAGGATCAAAAACTATAATATTTGTTTCTGGTCTCCATCTTGCAATAGCACTAGGAGAAAAGGTGCTTGGATTTGACAAAATCCCTTGACGAGGCATATAAATTTGTTCTGAACCATTTTGTGTAGCAGCATCTATGCTGCCTAAAAATTGTCCAACCGGATGTGAAGCATAGTCATTATTAAAAGAATAAGGAGGAGTTCCTCCAGAGTGGTTGTTGGTAGTTATCAATGAATTGCTTAGTGCATAACTTCCTGTAGTTCCTGTCCATGCAGGATCTTTTACAGATAAAAAGTTAGTTTGTTCATTTCTATTGGCTGGGTTTACCATGTTTTCTAGGTAACCAACAGCATGACATGCAGCCCAAATTGCTCCTTTACAGTCTAAATTCCATGAAAGTAATCTTTGATGAGTGGCCCAAACAGGGTCAGCGTGAGGCATTACAAAAACATCATCGCAACATACTAACTCTACCGGATCTTTCCATAAACTTTTGTTACTTCCTCCGTGAGCAGCAGGAGGTATGTTTGCGTTTACAAAATAGGTAGTAGCTATACTTCCATTTTGTTTGTCCAATGTCCATCTTGGAACATAATTAAAAGTTAAAAAGATTGGGACATTATTTGCAGGACTTGTAATGGTGGTTCCAACAACTCCTTGAGTTTGAAAATTGGTAATAATTGTATTAACCTGCGAAGTCCTGTATTTTGCTTCTACAATAAATGCTCCTCCACGGTAATCTACACCTGCATGACTAAAGTCGATACCATCCTTTGTTTTGGTTGGATTAATAGCCCAATGAACCGGACAATTCTGACTCAATAATGCATATAACAATCCATAAGGACGAAGTCCATTATTAATGGTTTGTGGTGAAACACCCATGTTTACAATATAAGATCCTGATGGAATAGTTTGAAATGTAGTAGTTTGACAAAAACTTTGCAACCCTCCAAGCATAATTACAAAAGCAATGATATGGTAAAATCTTGAAATCATAAGATGGTTATATATTTTCATGATGTAGAATATAAAATAAAAAAAGTACAGCCTTAAAAGGTGTACTTTGATAAATATTGTAAGTGATGGTTAAAATTTAAAGAAGATAATAAAGTAATGACACAACTTTTTTGAAAAATAAAAAAAAGTAGGTTGGTAGCAAATTTTGCTCTGCAATTGTTTAAATTGTAGACAAATAACATAACTAATAGGTTTAAATGTTGGGACATTTCTAAACGAAAATATCTTAAAATCAATCTAAAACACATATTAAATCTATTAAAGGTAAAAAAAGCCGACAAAGTGTAAAACTTATGTTAAAGATACGAAAAAATACAATCTTTATTGATGATTATCAAATGATTAAAATGTTATAAAAATCTAAATGTGTTATGTCGGAATTTCAAGGGAAAGATTAATTTATCAACAATAAAAACAGTATAAATTAAAAAAAAAAATTAGGATAATTTTTCAAAAACATTTTTTTAAAAATAAAAATTATGTAAAAGAAATTCTACAAACTATTAATTGAAGTTTGCAAGCAGTATATTTGTAAATAAATCTATTTATATGCACTCCCAATTCCCATTTAACGATAGAGAAAAAAGTTGGTTGGCTTTTAATGAAAGAGTATTACAAGAAGCAGCAGACCCAACCGTACCATTATTAGATAGATATCGTTTCTTAGGAATTTTTTCCAATAACCTAGATGAGTTTTTTAGAGTTCGTTTTGCTAATATCAGGCGATTAAGCGTTTCTGAAAAATCTAAAAATGTTTTGTTGGGTGGGCTAACCCCTAAACAGCTGTTAAAAGATATCACCAAAATAGTCATCCAACAACAAACCAAAAGCTTACAAATATTAGATAAAATTGAATCGGAGCTTAAAAAGCATCAAATTTTTTTAGTAAACGAACAGGAATTAAGTCAAGAACATCAAATTTTTGTAAAAGATTATTTTATACAACAAGTTAGTCCAGCTTTGGTAACTATCATTTTGAATGATTTGGTAGAATTTCCTCATTTAAAGGATACCTCAGGGTATTTGGCCATCAAATTAGTGATGAAAGATGAAGTAGAGACTAAGAGTTTCTTTGGTTTCACTAAAAAAAATAAGGAAGTCAAATATGCCATAATTGAAATTCCAACCTCTATTAACCGTTTCGTAGAATTACCTTCTGAAAATAGTAATCAGTATGTCATGATGTTAGATGACGTAATTCGCTATAATTTAGGCACCATATTTACTATGTTTGATTTTGAGAATATATCGGCATACATGCTTAAAATTACCAGAGATGCCCAGTTAGATTTAGACAGCGATTTACGGAAAAGTTTGGCTGAGAAAATTTCACAAAGTGTAAAGCACAGAAATCAAGGGGAAATTGTTCGATTTGTATATGATGATAAAATGGACAAAGACATGCTAGGCTTTTTGCTTGAAAAAATGAACATTGACCAATCAGACAGTGTAATTCCGGGGGGTAGATACCATAACCGTAGGGACTACATGAATTTTCCTAATTTAGGAAGAAAAGATTTGTTGTACCAGAGATTATTTCCACTTCCTGTGAAAGGTTTGAGCTTAGAGGGAAGCATATTTCAAAAATTAAAGCAGAAAGATTACTTGGTTCATACACCATACCAGTCTTTTGCCTATGTGATTAAGTTATTACGAGAGGCTGCACTGGACCCAAAGGTAGTAAGCATCAAAATCACATTGTATCGTTTAGCCAATAATTCGCAAATTGTTAGTTCGTTAATCAATGCAGCCAAAAATGGTAAAAAAGTTACGGTTCAAATCGAGTTACAAGCTCGTTTTGACGAAGCAAGTAACATCATGTATTCCAAGCAAATGCAAGCAGAAGGAATCGAATTGATTTTTGGAGTAAAAGGCTTAAAAGTGCATAGTAAAGTTTGCTTGATTGAACGATTGGAAAGTGGTAAAATCAAACGATATGGTTTTATTTCTACTGGAAATTTTAACGAGTCCACTGCAAAAATTTATACAGATGTAACCCTTTTAACTTCTAACCAGGCTTTATTGAAGGATGTCTCAAAAGTATTCAACTTTTTTGATGTTAATTACAAGATTTATCGTTACAAACATTTAATTGTTTCCCCACATTACTTGCGAAACAAAATTTACAAACTTATTGACAGAGAAATTCAAGCAAGCAAACAAGGAAAAAAATCATATATTAAGTTAAAGATGAATAGTTTAACTGATCCGGATATGATTGTAAAATTGTATGAAGCTAGCCAAGCGGGAGTAGAAATTAAGCTGATAGTTAGAGGTATGTGTTGTTTGGTTCCTGGTATAAAAGGATATAGTGAAAGTATTGAAGCAATTAGTATTGTAGATAATTTGTTGGAGCATACCAGAGTATTTATTTTCAGCAACCAAAATAACCCGGAAGTGTACATTTCATCAGCAGATTTTATGTCGAGAAACATTGATGATAGAGTAGAGGTAACTTGTCCGATTTATGACAACGACATCAAGCAAGAGTTGATTGAAACTTTTGAAATCGGGTGGAAAGGAAATGTAAAAGCACGATTGCATAGTGCTAAACTAGATAATTTATATCGAAAGAAATCGGATCATGAGCCCATCCATCGTGCACAACTAGAAACCTACCAATACTACCAAAAAATAATTCAATCTTAAGATGATTCAAGTAAAAAAATACGCTGCGATAGATATAGGTTCCAATGCCATTCGATTGTTGGTAAGTAATGTGGTAGAGCAAGCAGGCAAAGAAACTCAATTTAGTAAGAGTTCCTTAGTTCGGGTTCCTATTCGTTTAGGGCAAGATGTATTTACTGTAGGTGAAATTTCAGAGAAGAATGTAGCCAGAATGATAGATGCCATGAAAGCATATCAATTACTGATGAAGGTTCATGGAGTGGAACAATATCGTGCATGTGCAACTTCTGCTATGAGAGAAGCTGAAAATAAAGAAGAAGTAGTTCAAACCATTCTCCATCAAAGCGGCATTAAAATAGACATTATTGATGGCAAAAAAGAGGCAGAGATTATTGCTGCTACCGATTTAAAAAAATACATCCAATTAGATCGAAACTATTTATATGTAGATGTGGGTGGTGGCAGTACCGAATTTTCTATTTTTAGCAAAGGGAAGATAGTAGCTTCAAAATCTTTCCGTAACGGAACGGTTCGTCAATTAAACCAAATGGTTTCAGATGCGGTTTGGCAAGAAATGGAACGTTGGATCAAACACCATACATACGAAATGGAAGATATTTGTATGATTGGCTCTGGAGGAAATATTAATAAGCTATTCAAATTATCTGAAAAGCATCAAGAAAAACCACTTACTTACTTTTACTTGAATTCAAAATTCCAAGAATTAAACCAGCTTTCTTATGAAGAAAGAATAGCCGAATTGGGATTGAACCCTGACAGGGCAGACGTTATTATTCCGGCTACAAAAATTTACTTACATGCCATGAAATGGAGTGGAGCCAAACACATTTATGTTCCAAAAATTGGTTTGTCAGACGGTATTATTAAGGCAATGTACTATGAACGTATCTAGTTTATTGGTAACAAGTTACCGAAATTTCTACCAACACATTTTTTGGTAAACCTACCACTGCAACGGTTTCTCTTGCAGGAGCATCTTCGTTACTAAAGTAACTACCATACACTTCATTCACCACAGCAAAATCATCCATAGTTCGTAAAAAAATGGTTGTTTTTACAATTTGATCCATGGTAAAGCCTGCTGCATTTACCAGGTTTTGTATGTTCTTCATCACCTGAATGGCTTGTTCTTTTACGCCACCTTCTACAACTTCACCTGAGGCAGGGTCAATGGCAATTTGACCTGAACAAAATAATAAATTTCCGGCTTGTACGGCTTGGCTGTATGGCCCAATTGGCTCTGGAGCTTGGTTGGTGTAAATTATTTTTTTCATGATTCTGAATCTTTCAATTTTAATAAAACTTACTTAAACTAAAATTTCAAATTTATAATACTTAAATAACTATCTTAACACTCTATCCGGCAAACGATTACGTTCCCATTTGATGTCTTGTAATGCACTAGATTTGATCCCAATAAAAAATCCCCAAAAGGCATTTTGTCCGAATGGAGTCCAGTTAAAATCCATTCTCCAGCTAAGTAAATCTCTTTCAAAACGCAATTGAGTAAAGGTAACTCCATTTTGTACAAAATCGTAACCTGTAGAAGCACCTATACGCCATTTCGGACTCAAGTCAACATTGGCTGAAACCATCAGGGAATGTCCAACTATTCTATTTTCTCGGTTGGCATTACCATAGGTAATCGTGTATGCAAAATTCATGTCAAACGGAATGGTGGATTTATAAAATTCACTTACTTCCGCTTCATTTTCTTCCTCTTCATCACCAAATTGCGATTGTCTGCGGTTGCTTAAATCTACACTTCTTCCAAACAAATCATCTGGCCTTCCACCATTTCTTGCTCCTTGCTCATTTGGTTTTTTATTTTTGGATTTTCTGCCATCTAATGAATAGTTCATGTTAAAATTTGCAGATGTCATCCTAAATAAGCTTCCACCATTGTTTATGTTTAGTTGATTGATTCTTTGGTTGGCAGCATTCAATGCATAAGGATCTAAGGTAGTAGAAAAATTCACTTGCATTTTGTTGTCAAACAAAGTAGTACCACCATTTACCGATAATGGTGCCAAACGCAACGAATCTGCTGCAATGTTGTAGCTGGTGCTAAAGTTTAAAGTGTTTAACAACATGATTTTTTTTGGCTCAACTTTGGTCGAATCTCGATCTCTTACTTTTGCCTCAAAAGTGTTAGATAATGAAAGTCCTATGTTATTAGAAATTCCCAAGGTTGGTGCTCCAAAAACACCTCCTTCAAATCTCGAGAATTGTCCAACTCTACCGCTTGCATCTACCACATAATTATCGTAATAATTGGCAAAACTAGGGGCATAGTTGTATGATACTGAAGGTCTGACTACGTGTCGAATCGATTGGATTTTTTTGTCTTCTCCAAAATTAAAAGTTCCGTATATGGTGGTTCCTACGCTCGAATTAAAATTATAAGTCAAATATCGGTCAAAACCATTCACGGTATTGGTCACCACTTGATTTTGGCTATTTTCGAAAAATTTATCAATGGTTTTAAACGTCCATGTTTCCTGAAAGTTTGCACCGGTAGTAAAACTAAAGTATTTAAACATTTTAAAATTGGTACTAACCGGAATTTGGTGTTGAAATCCGGTAACCGCATCTTTAAACATTTGAGGTTTAAAGAACAATGAGTCGGTGGTTCGGTATCTGTTTTCACCTCTAATGTTGTATTGTAAATTGATGTTTTGAATCACTCCCTTTTTAGCTCCATCTCTTTTTGCAAACGGAAATATCCTGTCTACGTTGGCTTGCAGGGTAGGCAAGGTCATGTTAATTTCTTGGGTTTGGGTATTTTGGTTATGCGATGCCGTTAAAGACATATTTACTTGTGGATAGGTGTCAAAAGTCTTGGAGTAAGAAATTGACGAACTCAAGTTGTTAATCAAAGTACCACTAACGTTCACTTGGTTTAATGATTGTTGGAAAAACCGACTACTTCCTAAGTTAACCGAAGCTGAAAATCTGGAATTCGGACTCGATTTTGGATCTTGCTGATGCGACCATTGCACATTGTAAATGCTACTTTTGGCATAATCCGGAAAACCTCTTTCACTTTGTATTTGGTTTTCAAATCGAATGTTAAAATTACCTCTGAATTTGTATTTCCAAGCATAAGCAGTTTCAAAACGCAAGGCATAGCTTCCGTTGGTAAAATAATCTCCTAATATGGTTAAATCATAGTTGTCGCTTAATGCCATGTACAACCCTCCGTTTTGTAACGAAAACCCTTGACGTTGGGTATCCACAGGGTTTGGTACAATAATTCCGGATTGGCTATCGGTAGTCATCGGAAAAAATGCAAAAGGTAAGGCAATAGGAGTGGGAACTTCAGCAATATGCATGTTTACCAATCCGGTAACTACTTTTTTACGAGGTACCAATTTGGTTTTTCTTGCTAAAAAGTAATATTCTGGGTCATCAATATCTTTTGAGGTGGTAAACTTGGCCCCTTTGATAAAAATTACCGAATCGTTTTCTCTTTTCGACTGTTCCCCTTTCACTTTAAATTCACCTTGTTCGGTTCTAGAGTTTAAAATCCAAGCTTTTTTGGTTTTGTAGTTAAACTTCATCGAGTCAGGCTCTACCACATTCATCGCTTGTTTAAAGTAAGGATATTGCGAATAAACTTTGCTGGAGTCTTTAATTCTACCGGCATAAGCTTCGTTGTTTTGGTAGTTGATCACTATAATTCCCGATTTTAACTCTACGTCTTGATAGTACAATTCAGCTTTATCATACAAAGTCACCAATTTTTTTTGGTTTTGTAATTTTGCGTAGTTTGCCGCTTTGTACTTTACAATACTTTCTAAAGCTGCACTTGACTTAACCTTAACGGTATCTGCACTAGCAGCACTGGTTTTGGTGGTATCCGGAGTAGTTTTTTTATCAGTAGTTATAATGGTTGGTGTCTTTGGGGAAGTCTCCAAAGTTTGTGAAAAAACTTTGGTTCCAAACATTGTTAAGAACATTGTAAATAAAACGATATGCAAATGCTTTACCAACAAATTTTATAAAACTACTTTTGTTAATATTTTTGGCTTCATTTTTGAAGTGCCAAACTTAGTTATTTTTTTGCTTGAGTGATTCATTCCGTTTGGGATTTGTGAATAAATTAAGCAGAGCCAGCCTCAAAGTACAACAGAAATTTAAATGTATGATGATTACCAAACAAAATTCGAGTAAACTTTTCCTAAATAAAACTTCATTAATTGCATTTTGTTGCTTTCTATTGGTGGGATTTTTTCCATTATCCCATGCCCAAAATAAATTTAAAATTGTTTTAGATGCCGGTCATGGTGGGCAAGATGCTGGGGCTTCTTATTATGGAGTAAAAGAAAAAGACATTGCTTTGTCTGTTGCTTTAAAGGTTGGTGAAATATTTCGCAACCATCCGGATATAGAAGTAGTTTTTACCAGAAAAACCGATGTTTTTGTTGAATTACATGAAAGAGCTCGCATAGCCAATAAGTCCAAAGCCAATTTGTTTTTATCCATCCATTGCAATGGAGCTGAAAATAAAACAGCTCATGGTACCGAAACTTGGGTGTTGGGTTTAAGCAAAAATGCCTCCAACTTAGAAGTTGTTAAAAAGGAAAACGCGGTAATTACGTACGAAAGTGATTATAAAATTAAATACCAAGGTTACGACCCAAGATCTTTAGAGTCCACCATTGGAATTCCGCTTTTACAAGAAGAGTTTATTGACCAAAGTATTTCCTTAGCAAGTAAAATCCAGAAAAAATATACCAACGAGTTAAAGTTGTTTAATAGAGGGGTAAAACAAGGGCCGTTTTTGGTGCTAAACCAAACAGCCATGCCTAGTGTGTTAACCGAATTGGGCTTTATGAGCAATCGTGAGGACAATGATTACATGAACTCTGAAAAAGGTCAAAGAGAATTGGCAGAAGCAATTTCTGAAGCTGTAATTTTATACAAAAAAGAATATTATGGAATGGGCAACGTTCCGGTTTCAAAAGAAGAGATAAAAGAAAAGCCGGTAGAGGTAGTGCAAGAAACTCCGGATAAAAAAATGGAGGAAGAAAAAGCAAAACCTGTGGTGCAATCGGTTGTTTTTAAAATACAAATCAAAGCTTCTGATAAAAAAATCAATACAAACTCCTCTGATTTTAATGGTCTACAGCCTATTGATTTCTTTCAAGAAGGAGGTTGGTACAAATATACTTTTGGAGAAGCTGCTAACTTAAATGAGGCAAAAGACCTGCAAAACAAAGCCAAAAAAGCTGGCTTTTCCGATTGCTTTATTGTGGCATTTTACCAAGGAAAAAAAATAACACTTACCGAAGCACAAAAACTACTTTAATTAGCTGAATTATTATATTTTTGCGAATAGGAATTAAGAAGTTTCGACTTTTTCGAAACTTTTTTAAACTAATTCAAAGCAATCAATGAAAATTTCTCGAGAAATCAAAGCCGCAATTATAGTAATTTCTTCTTTGTTGCTGTTTATATGGGGGTTCAGTTTTTTAAAGGGAAGTGACCTTTTGACAAGTAACAAAACATTATACTTTCATTTAGAAAATGTAGAAGGTTTGTCTACCGCATCTATTGTAACTTACAACGGATTGCCCATTGGTAAAGTAAATAACATCAGTTTTGACGCTAAAAATTTAACTAATTTGGTTGAAATTATGGTGCAAAGCAATATTCCTATTTCCAAAACTAGTATTGCTAAAATTTACGAACCAAGTCCTATAGGTGCCAAAACAGTTGCCATTGTTCATGATGCTACCAATCAAGAAATGGTGCAAAACAAAGATTTTTTAAAATCAGAAGTAGCATTAGGCATGCTTTCGCAAGTAACTTCTAGTTTAAAACCTATCGAGCAAAAGTTAACTACCTTGTTAGACGATGCAGATATAACCGTTAAAAGTATCAACGAGGTTTTAGACGAAAAAACCAAAGAAAACTTACGAAATAGCATGGAAAGTTTGAGTATTACACTAGCTCAACTTACCCAAACCACCAAAACCATCAACGCCATGTTGGCAGAAAACCAATCTTCTATCAAGTCAAGTACCAAAAATTTAGAGAAAGTTACTGGTAATTTTAGTAAAATTTCCGACTCCTTAGCAGCTGCCAATTGGTTACAAACCATGAAAAGTTTAGAAAAAACCTTGCAATCTGTAGACGGTTTGATGGCTGATTTACAAGCAGGAAAAGGCACTATGGGTAAATTGATGAAAGACGAAAAAATGTACCAAAATTTAGAAGGAGCTTCTAGAGAATTAGAGCAATTACTTGCCGATTTCAAGAAAAATCCTAAAAGATATGTACACTTTTCTTTGTTCGGAAAAAAGAATGAAGCATACCAATCTACCAAGAGAGATTCTATTGTAATAAAATACGACTAATGAGCTATTTAGATAACATCTTTTTTGCAATTGCCTTAATTATTGGCTTTGGAATTTTTGCAACTAACGTAAAAAAAATCTATCGAAACATTCGATTAGGCCAGCCTATTGATCGTTCGGACAACAAATCCCAACGTTGGAAACAAATGTTGATGATTGCTTTCGGACAAACCAAAATGGTTCGCAGACCCATAGCCGGAATTTTACACTTAGTGGTTTACATTGGGTTTGTAATCATCAACTTAGAGTTGTTAGAAATTATTATCGATGGATTGTTTGGAACACATCGCGTTTTTAGTGGTTTTCTGGGGTCTTTTTACAACGTTTTAATAGCCTCTTTTGAAATTTTAGCCTTGTTAGTGGTTGTTGCAGTAGTAGTATTTTGGTTGCGAAGAAATGCCATTAAGCTCAAAAGATTTGTCAGCTCCGATTTAAAAGATTGGCCAAAGAATGATGCCAATTACATTTTGTATTTCGAAATTGTGTTAATGACCTTGTTTTTAACCATGAATGCAGCTGATGCATGGTTACAAAACGTGGACCATGCAGGTTATGTAAAAGCAGGTGCTTTTCCGGTAAGCCAGTATTTAATGCCATTGTTTGATGGCATGCAAGCAAGCACAGTAGTAATGATAGAAAGAGCCACATGGTGGATGCATATTTTAGGAATTTTGGTATTTTTAAACTATTTATATTTCTCCAAGCATTTACATATTTTATTGGCATTCCCAAATACCTATTTTGGAGATTTAAATCCACAAGGACAATTCAATAACTTAGAAAGTGTAACCAACGAAGTAAAGTTGATGTTAGATCCAACAGCGGATCCTTTTGCGGCTGCTCCGGCAACCGATGCACCTTCTCGATTTGGAGCCAAAGATGTGATGGATTTAAACCAAGTGCAGTTGCTCAATGCCTATACTTGTACCGAATGTGGAAGATGTACTTCGGTTTGTCCAGCTAACCAAACTGGTAAAAAACTTTCTCCTCGAAAAATCATGATGGCTACCAGAGATCGTTTGGAAGAAGTTGGAAAAGTTTTAGATAAAAATAAAAACCAATGGGTAGAGGATGGCAAATCGTTATTGAATGATTTCATTACTCCCGAAGAACTTTGGGCTTGTACCTCATGTAATGCATGTGTAGAAGAATGTCCGGTTAGCATTAGTCCGCTAAGTATTATCATGGACATGCGTAGATATTTGGTAATGGAAGAAAGTGCTGCACCTATGTCGTTAAATGCCATGATGACCAACATCGAAAACAATGGTGCTCCATGGCAGTATAACCAAATGGACCGTTTGAATTGGAAAGACGAAAATTAAGTGAGAAATACCAACCAATAAATTAATTATTACCCTACAAACCATTCCCATAAACGTGAGCTTTGGGAACGTGTTTAACGAAAATTGAACTTTATGGAAAAGGAAAACATCGACAAAAGCTTGAAAGAAACTTTGGTGAATGGTCAACATGTAAGCCCGATTTTGCCAGAAGGAATCAAAAATTATTTAATTGACATTGACGGAACCATTTGTGATGATATTCCGAATGAAGAACCCGAAAGAATGCTTACAGCAGAGGTATATCCGGATGCTTTGGTAACGTTGAACAAGTGGTATGACGAAGGACATATTATCTTCTTTTTTACCTCTCGTACCGAAGCCCACAGAGATTACACCGAAACCTGGTTAAAGCAGCATGGTTTTAAATACCACGGAATTATTTTTGGCAAGCCAAGAGGTGGTAACTACCATTGGATTGACAACCATTTGGTAAAAGCAACCAGATACAGAGGAAAATTTACCGATTTAATTGATAAAGAAGTAACCATACAGGTGTTTGATGACGAACATCATGAATAAAATTTTAAAAAAATGGCAGAGAATCTCGTAGTACCCACCATGGCTGAAATGCTAGCTCAAGGCAAAACTCCGGAAGTGTTGTTTTGGGTTGGTTGTGCAGGAAGTTTTGACGACAGAGCCAAGAAAATTACCAAAGCTTTTGTACAAATTTTAAACAGAGCCAATGTGTCTTTTGCAGTACTTGGCACCGAAGAAAGTTGTACAGGTGATCCGGCAAAAAGAGCAGGAAACGAATTCTTGTTTCAAATGCAAGCCATGATGAACATTCAAGTATTGAATGGCTATGAGGTAAAAAAAATAGTGACGGCTTGTCCGCATTGTTTCAACACCATTAAAAACGAATACCCATCATTAGGTGGAAATTACGAAGTAGTACACCATACGCAATTCTTGAAATCTTTGTTAGAAGATGGCAAAATCACGGTAAAGGGTGGGACTTTTAAAGGAAAGAGAATTACTTACCACGACCCCTGTTATTTAGGAAGAGCCAATCAAGTGTACGAAGCTCCAAGAGAATTATTAGAAAAATTAGAAGTAGCATTAACCGAAATGAAGCGTTCCAGAGCCAATGGTTTGTGTTGTGGTGCAGGTGGAGCTCAAATGTTTAAAGAGCCAGAAGCTGGCAATAAAGACATCAATATCGAACGTACAGAAGATGCTTTAGAAACCCAGCCGGAAGTAATAGCAGCAGCATGTCCGTTTTGCAATACCATGATGACCGATGGGGTGAAAAACAAAGAAAAAGAAGGTCAAATTCAAGTGTTAGACGTGGCTGAAATGATAGCCCAAGCCCAAGATTTATAAACATGTACCAACCTTTTGAGCAAATGCCTGAACACTCTCGTATATGGATTTATCCATGCAATCGAAAGTTTTCAGAAGAAGAAAAAAATAAAATCAACCAACTTCTAACAGAGTTTTGTGAAAATTGGCAAACACACGGAAGTGCCATGGTGGCATCTTTCAACATAGTGCACGACAGATTTATCATTGTTGCAGCCGACCAAGAAGTTTTGGCAGCCTCGGGTTGTGCGATAGACAAGCAAGTTGCTCTGATTTTACAAATCGAAAAAGAACTAGATGTAGTTTTGTTGGATAAAATGAATGTAACCTACAAAACTGGAGATTTTTTTGCACACAAATCTTTAGTAGATTTCAAACGATTGGTAAAAGAAAAAGCGGTAAATGCAGAAACCATAGTTTACAATAATTTGGTCAACAACATTGCGGAATGGCATGATAATTGGGAAATTCCGATGAAAGACAGTTGGCATAGCAGGTTTTTGTAAAACTTTTACGATTTTAACCTCCATTTTAGCCAATGACTCATTGGCTTTTTTTATTTTAGTAACTCTTTAAAAATAATATAATGCGTTTGATTTTGGTGTTTTTATTGTTGTTAGCACAACCATTTTTGGCTGTGATTCCGCATGGGTACCAAGCACCAAAAAAAGTGGAGAAAATCAAAATTATTCTGGTGAATACTCCTTTAAAAAAGTTTCCAAAATCTACCTTAACCAAAGAAACCAAAGAACAACGAAAATGGGTAGATAGTGTGTATGAAACCATGACTTTGGAGGAAAAGTTTGGACAATTGTTTATGGTAGCTGCATATTCTAACAAAAAAGAAGACCATGCCCTTCAAATTGAACAACTAATTGAGCAACAACATATTGGAGGAGTTATATTTTTTCAAGGAGGTCCGGTTCGTCAGGCCAAATTAAACAATCGTTTCCAGGCAAAATCCAAACTGCCTTTATTGGTTGGGATTGATGCAGAATGGGGACTTAGCATGCGTTTAGATTCCACCTATCGATATCCTTGGAATATGACCCTTGGAGCTATTGCCAAAGAAGAATTGATTACCAAAATGGGAGAGCAATTAGCGGAACAATGCAAAGCGATGGGAATTCATTTCACCTTTGGTCCGGTGGTGGATGTGAATACCAATTCAAAAAATCCGATTATTGGTATTCGCTCTTTTGGAGAATCCAAAGAAAACGTAACCAACAAAGCCATTGCTTTTATGTTGGGATTGCAAAACAAAGGTGTTTTTGCCACTGCCAAACATTTTCCGGGGCATGGTGATACCGATAAAGATTCGCATTATACTTTACCTTCTGTCAATCATTCAAAAGAGCGTTTGCATTCGATAGAGTTATATCCGTATCAAAAAATCATCGAACACGGTTTGGCTAGCGTCATGGTTGCCCACTTGAATGTTCCTGCTTTAGAAGCAAATAAAATCCCTAGCTCTTTATCTAAAAGCATTGTAACAGACTTGTTACAAAAGGAATTAGATTTTAAAGGATTGATTTTAACCGATGCTTTAAACATGAAAGGAGTAAGCCAAACTGCTGCTCCCGGAGAAGTAGATTTGCAAGCATTCATGGCTGGTAATGATGTGTTATTGTTTCCGGAAAATGTTCCGATTGCTATCACCAAATTAAAAGAAGCATGGGACAAAGGCTGGTTAGATGAAGAAAGGTTGGCATACTCTGTAAAGAAAATATTGCGTTTTAAACACATTGCAGGCTTACATCAAAAGCAAAAAGAAATTGATTTAACTACTTTAAATACCCAACTAAATCAACCAAGTTTTGATGCCTTAAATAGCCAATTATTTGCAGAAAGTATCACTTTGGTAAAAAACCAACAAAGCATTTTGCCTTTAAAATACGTTGGTTCAGAAAACATTGCGTTTATCAAGTTAGGTGACGATGACCATTCCAACTTTTTAAAATACTTGCAATCCTACACAGAAGTAACCGAAGTTACTTTGGATAACTCAATATCAATAGAGGAGCAATTAGCTCGTTTTACAACAGTGATTATTGGCTACCATAAATCAGATGGTGCTTGGAAAAACCATCAATTTACTATCAAAGAAATAGAAGCGTTGCAACAAATTGCAAGCACCAAACGAACCGTATTGGTGTCTTTTGCAAAAGCTTATTCGCTGCAACAAATTCCTGATTTTAATCCACATGATGCCATAGTACATAGCTACCAAAATCATGATTTTGCACATAAAGCTACTGCCGAAGTTTTATTTGGAGCTAGAGCACCACATGGAGTTTTGCCTGTAACGGTGCATCCGGATTACCCGGTTGGTACCTCGTTTACTTTTCAGCCAACTTTAAAGTTACAATTTGATGTACCCGAAAATGTGGGAATGGACTCTAAACAACTACGTAAAATAGATTCTATTGCAAACGCAACCATTCAACAGAAAATTGCACCTGGAATGCAAATATTGGTTGCTAGAAAAGGCAAAATAGTATACCATAAAGCTTTCGGAAAACCAACGTATGAGAGTAACCAAAATGTACAACTAGATGATGTGTATGATTTGGCATCTTTGACCAAAATTTTGGCCACTCTTCCACAAGTGATGCAATTGGTAGAAGCTGGAAAAATTCAATTAATAGACCCTATCGGAAAACACTTACCTGAGTTGAAAGGAACCAACAAAGAAAATTTAAAAATTCAAGACATCCTTTTGCACCAAGCAGGATTGAAAGAATGGGAGCCTTTTTATACCAAAACCTTAGACAAAGCCAAAAAGCCGGATACTACCTATTACAGATTTAGTCCTAGTAAAAAGTTTTCGATTAAAGTAGCAGATAATTTGTACTTACGTTCAGATTATCCGGATAGCATGTTTCAGGTAATTGCCAACAGTAAGTTATATACAGATAAGCGATATGCTTATAGCGATTTTGGTTTTATTTTGATGAAACGTTTGGTAGAGAAATACCACCAACAGCCTTTAGATGTGTTAACCAAACAAAGCATGTACCAACGTTTGGGAGCAAACAATTTAGGATTTAACGCTTGGATGTGGAAGCCTAAAAATAAAATTATTCCATCAGAAGTAGACCAATATTTTCGTTATCAAACCATTCATGGTTATGTGCACGACATGGCTGCTGCCATGCAAGGTGGGGTAGATGGGCATGCAGGATTGTTTGGAAATGCATTGGATGTGGCTAAAATGATGCAGATGTTTTTACAAAACGGATATTATGGAGGCAATCGCTTTTTTTCTGAAGAAGTGATGCAAGAATTCAATACTTGTTTTGCATGCGATAATGGCAACAGGAGAGGATTAGGTTTTGACAAACCTCACCCTAAAAATCCCGGAAATACATGTGGTTGTACCTCTAGTAAAAGCTTTGGTCATACCGGATTTACCGGAACCATGGCTTGGGCCGACCCAGAAAAAGAATTGGTGTATGTGTTTTTATCTAACCGTACCTATCCGGAAGCAAAAACCAACCAATTATCCAAACAAAACATTCGCGAAAACATCCAAAAAATTATTTACGAGAGTATTAAGGAGTAGTGAAAAGCTAATAGCTAATAGCTAAAAACTAGCAGCTAATTGCCAAAAGCTAAAACCTAATCATTTTTTTGTATATTTACTTTCTAATTGTCTAATTTTCAATTCATAAAAATGAATCCAATCGTAAAAAATATTCTCGTTTTTATTGCAGCTTGGTTGGTTGGAAGTTTATCCAATATGCTGGTTTTGCAACTCGGAATGCAGTTAGTTGCCCCTCCGGAAGGATTTGATTTAAATACACCGGAAGGACTGAAAGCTGCCATGCCACTCATGGAATGGAAACATTTTATTACACCATTTTTATCGCATGCCATTGGCACACTGGTAGGAGCCATTATTTTGGCCAAATTTGCTGCCAGCAATGCTTTTAAATTGGTCATGGGATTGTCTTTTTTATTCTTTTTAGGTGGTTTGGCCATGGTTTTTATGGTGCCAAGTCCATTAGCTTTTACCATAATTGATTTGGTATTTGCTTATTTTCCAATGGGGTATTTGGGGTATCAATTGGTTTATAAATCAAAGTAACTTTATATTTTTAGAAAATGCTTAGTGACTTTGGTTTTTACTTAGGCTATTTTGTGTGATAGCTATACCACAAAGATGCTCAAAGTATATCGCAGAGTTGCACAAAGATTTATTTGACTTTAAAAGAAGTACAATTAAGAAATGGTTTAATTCGTTTAAATTAAAAACATATTAAGCAAGAAATGTTTCCTCTTTTTTGGTTATTCTGTATAATTGCTTTTTCTCAAAAATCCAATAGTGAAATAGCTTTATCATGGTCATTGAAAGCTATTGAATGTATGGAAAGCAAGGAATATCCTTTAAAACTTCCAAACCAATTAGCTTGTTTGACAAACATATATCCAAAAAAAGTAGATTTGAATTATGTAGGCGTCTGTTACCAACCCACCAAAGAGGAGCTACAGATTTGGAAAGATTGGGTGATTAAAAACCAAACTTTTTTAAGTATCAAAAACCACACAAACAACGAACAATTTAACTTCATTTTTATTGAGGAGTTAATCACGTTTAATGATCAATAAGGAACCATTCGTTCTACCAATTGTGATTGATGGCAATTTCAATGAAAATAAAAATTTTAAAAATAGTTGATTACCAATATCAATTTACCATCAACCATCAACTATCAACCCTTAACCCTTTTCTCCACCCACCAAGCCAAACCAATGGCTATAGTTGACAAAGCTCCCATTAAAAGCCAATTATAGTAGTAGCCAAAAGCTGCTATCATATCCATCCCGATTTTAGAGCTTAAAATGTGTGCCAAGCTAAAACTCATGGTATAGTACCCCATATAAATTCCTTCGTTTCCTTTGCTGGAACGTTGCAACACAAAGGCATTGGAAAAAGGAAAAGCAAACATTTCTCCAAAGCTTAAAAATAAGATGTTCCACAACAAAATACCTACCCAGTCTTGGTACATCAAGCCGTAAAATCCAATGGCCATACATGCAGAACCCCAAAGTACAATTCGAACTTTTGTAAATCCTTTTTTTTCTAAAAAGTTTACCAAAGGCATTTCAAAAGCAACTACCAACAAGCCATTTAAGGTCATCAACAACCCGGTTTGCAGTTCGGTGAGTCCGAATTGTTCTTTGTGATACAATGGTAAGGTGGTAAAAAGCTGGAAAAAAGTAAGTGAAGTTAAAAAGGTCACTACCAAAAACACCCAATACGGAGTGTCTTTCCGGATAGCTTTGGAGGATATTTTTTCTGTAGGGAAAGCCTCTTTTTTCTTTTTCTTTTCTTTTACCAACAACCAAAAAATGCTAATGGCAGTAATACAAGTAAGTCCATCTACCCAAAACAAGCCAAAATATCCAATGCTCATAATAATCAATCCACCTAAAGCCGGACCAGCAGCAAATCCGAGGTTTACAGCCAAACGTACCAAAGTGAGAGCTCGAGTGGTGTTTTCTGGTTTGGCATAGCTATTAATAGAAACAAACATAGCTGGTCGGAACATATCTGCAACGGTCATAATAACAAACATTCCAATACACAAGCCAACAAAACTATGGATATAACTCAAAACCATAAATAAAAATCCGCTAACCATCAAACTGAAAATCATGATGCGGTAAAAGCCAAATTTATCGGTTAGCTTTCCACCAATGTAAGACCCCAACATCGAACCTAATCCAAAGCACACCATGATATAACCAACTTGTGCGTAACTAAAATCTAAATCTTCCTTTAAATATTTACTTAAAAAAGGCAGCACCATGGTTCCGGCTCTGTTGATAAAAGTAATCAAGGCCAAAATCCAGATTTCTCTCGAAAATCCTCTAAAATTATTAAGGTATGAAGTAATTGCTTTTTTCATAATTTCGGTGCAAAGGTACACTTCTTCTTTCCTCAAATACCAACTCTCCCCAACTTAACAATTAATTAGCGATTCTTTTTCCAAACACACTTTTTTTACCTTTGTAGGATGGAGTTTGTAAACATTCATAGTCATTTTACTAAGAGAAGTCCAAACGAATGGGTGTTGCAAAACATAGCCATTCAGGATGGTGTATCAACAGATGTTCCAATCTCTACTGGTTGGCATCCATGGGATTTGCTTAAAATTTCTGAAGAAGATGCCAAATTAAAAATGGAGCAAATTTTTCCAATGCCAAACGTTTTGGCTATTGGAGAATGTGGTTTAGATAAGTTTATACCTGTAGAAATTTCCAAGCAATTAGAAGTTTTAGCATGGCATATTGAATGGTCAGAAGCATTGCAAAAGCCCCTAATACTGCATTTGGTTGGCTACTATGAAGAGCTCATTTCCCTAAAAAAGAAGTCCCAACCTAAGCAACCTTGGCTGGTGCATGGATTTCATAAAAAGGATGCCTTGGCAAAGCAACTAACCAATGCGGGTTGTGTTTTGTCGTTTGGAAAGCCATTGATGCAAAAAGATTCTTTAAAAAATGTACTTTTGCAGCAGAAAAATCAATTATTTTTCTTCGAGACCGATATGCAAACGGATGTTTCCATCCCACAGTTATATGAGGAAGGAGCTAAAATTTTAGGGGTTTCGTTAGAAAGACTAGTAGAAATAATACAAGAAAATAAGAAACAATTTTTTAATCATTAACATCCGATGACAACTGTACCTAAATGGCAAGAAAGAGCTGGTTTATTGTTTAAAGAAAGTGGCATTGAAAAATTAAAAAAAGCCAAAGTATTGGTAGTAGGTTTGGGTGGTGTTGGCTCCTTTGCTGCAGAATTTTTAGCCAGAGCAGGAGTCGGACATTTGACCATAGTAGATGGAGATGTGGTAGATATTACCAACATCAATCGACAATTACAAGCTTTGCATTCAACCGTTGGGATGAGTAAAGTAGCATTGATGGCAAATCGCTTGCAAGACATCAATCCGGAGTTAGAAATTGTAAAAGTTCAAGAGTTTTTAAGTCCGGAAAGAGCCTATGAGTTGGTTACAGATGAATTTGATTATGTATTGGATTGTATTGATAGTATTACACCAAAATTAAATTTAATCAAAGCTGCAAAATTCAAAAAAGTTCCTATCATTTCTAACATGGGAGCAGGGGGTAAGGGAGATCCAACCAAAGTTATGGTAAAAGATATCAGCAAAACCACCTATTGTCCGTTGGCTAAAAACATCCGTAAACGCTTGCGTTCTGAAGGAATTAGAGGTGGAGTAAAAGTGGTTTTTTCTACCGAAGTTCCTGATGAAAGCAGCATCAAACTAACCGATGGTTCCAACTTTAAAAAATCGTTTTACGGTACCAACAGTTGGATGCCTTGTTTGTTTGGCTTGCATGCAGCACAAACTGCGGTTCAAAATTTACTTAAAAAATAATTTACTTCTCGAAATCAACACTTCATGCAGTTATCTGTCGTTATCCTCAATTACAATGTCCGATATTTTTTAGAGGTTTGTTTGTATAGTGTGCAAAAAGCTTTAGAAGGTTTGGATGCAGAGATTATTGTGGTGGATAATGCCAGTAAAGATGGTTCGGCAAAAATGATTAGAAAGAAATTTCCGGAAGTAATTTTTGTAGAAAACTCTGAAAACGTTGGATTTCCGAGAGGCAATAACCAAGGAGTTGCCTTGGCAAAAGGGGAATATGTGTGTATTTTAAATCCGGATACCATCGTTTCAAAAGATACTTTTGTAAAGTTGCTCGACTTTGCAGAGTCAAAATTTAACCTCGGAATTGTTGGATGTAAATTGATTGATGGCACCGGAAAGTTTTTACCGGAAAGCAAAAGAGGCATCCCAACACCTTGGGTAGCATTGACAAAAATATTAGGGCTTTACCAATGGTTTCCAACATCCAAATCGTTTAACCAATACTATGCCATGCATGTAAAAGAAAACCAAACCCATCCGGTGGATGTTTTGGTTGGGGCATTTATGTTGATGAAACGAAGTTTGTACCAAAAAATGGGAGGATTTGACGAAAAGTGTTTTATGTATTCTGATGATATTGATTTGAGTTATCGAGTTTTACAAAAAGGATACGAAAACTACTACATGCCATCTACCTTAGTGATCCACTTTAAAGGAGAAAGTACTGTAAAGGATCGCAATTATGTGATGCGATTTCAAGAAGCAATGGGGTACTTTTACCAAAAACATTTCAAACAGTTTTTCTTTTTTGGTTTTATCATGAAGATGATAGGTTGGGTGTTTAGTATCTTTAAATGGTGGAAGTCAAAACAAAAGCCATTTGTTCCGGAGTTGCATATGTTAATTACCAACAACGAAATGTTGGCCAAAAAAATGAAAAACAGAATGCAACTTTGTTTTGATGTTCGAAATTTACAAAACTTTGATATGGCCAATTATTCCAAACAAAAAGTATTGTGTTGGATTGATTTAGAACATGAAGATACTTGTAAAATAATTACCTTTATGCATCAAAACCAACATGCCAATCTAAAATATCGATTGATAGAACCCAATCAACAATTTGTTATTGGAAGCGATAGCAAAGATAATTTAGGAGAAACCATCCTGTTGAGCTGATTAATTTTTTCAAAATAAATACCAAATACCGTTTTTAATTATTAATTTCGCAAACGATTGATTTTTTAAGCATATAATATTATCAATATGGCAAAATACGAATTAACCTTACCTAAAATGGGGGAAAGTGTTGCAGAAGCAACGATTACCAATTGGTTAAAAAAAGCGGGTGACACCATTACAGCAGATGAAGCAGTATTAGAAATTGCTACTGATAAGGTGGATAGTGAAGTCCCATCGGAGGTATCCGGAACTTTGATAGAAATTTTATTTCAAGTGAATGATGTGGTGCAAGTTGGCCAAACCATTGCCATAATTGAAACCGAAGGTGGAGCTCCTGCAGATGCTGCCCCTGCAGAAGTAAAAGCCATTGAAACGCAAATAGAAAAGGCTGCACAAACCATAGCTCCTGCTGAAGTAGACGAAACAAGTACTTTAGATGTTTCTTCATCCGATCGATTTTATTCTCCATTGGTGAAAAACATTGCTAAGCAAGAAGGAATTTCTGCATCAGAATTAGAGCAAATTGCCGGAACCGGAAAAGAAGGTCGTGTGACCAAAGAAGATATTTTAAATTATTTGAAAAACAGAGGAACTAAACCTGTGGTTGCTGCACCGGTTACTCCAACCAAAGCAGTAGCGAGTCCATCACCTGCTGCAAAAGCTGCTCCAATTTCTGTTAATGGGCAAGACGAAATCATCGAAATGGATCGTATGCGTAAGATGATTTCTCACCACATGGTACAATCGGTACAAACTTCTGCACACGTACAATCGTTTATAGAAGTGGATGTGACCAATATTGTAAAATGGAGAGAAAGAGTAAAATCTTCTTTTGAAAAGAGAGAAGGAGAGAAGCTAACATTCACCCCAATTTTCATGGAAGCGGTTGCCAAGGCAATCAAAGATTTCCCGATGATCAATATTTCTGTAGAAGGTGATTTTATCATTAAAAAGAAAAATATCAATCTAGGAATGGCTGCTGCTTTGCCAAACGGAAATTTAATTGTTCCGGTAATTAAAAATGCAGACCAATTGAACTTGGTAGGGATGACCAAACAAGTAAACGATTTGGCTTTTAGAGCAAAAAATAACCAATTAAAACCAGACGATATCCAAGGTGGTACCTATACTGTTACCAATGTTGGAACTTTTGGTAGCGTATTTGGCACTCCAATTATCAACCAACCTCAAGTTGCAATTTTAGCTTTGGGTGCCATCAGAAAAGTACCAGCAGTGATCGAAACTCCTGAAGGAGATTTCATCGGAATTCGTCATAAAATGTTCTTATCGCATAGTTATGACCACCGAGTGGTAGATGGTGCTTTAGGTGGAAGTTTTGTGAAAAGAGTGGCAGAGTACCTTGAAAGCTTTGACGTAAATAGAGAGTTTTAAAACTTTAACAAGCATAATAAAACTGGTAAGAGGGCAAAACTTCTTACCAGTTTTTTCTTTAAAAACCTTCAAAAACTCCCAAGCCAAACAATGCAAAATCATATTTGGCAGGGTCGTTGGCATCTAGTCTTCGCAAAAAATTATCTAACTCGAGCACAGCTTTATGGTCGTTTTGTTTGCGTTGCAACAAGCCTAATTTTCTGGCCACGTTACCGGAATGAACATCTAACGGACACGATAATTCGCTCATTGGGATAGATTTCCAAATTCCTAAATCTACCCCGGCTTGGTCTTTTCTGCTCATCCATCTAAAATACATATGTAATCTTTTACTAGCAGAACCTTTCCATGGATCAGACAAGTGTTTGTGCACCCTGACAGGGACATTCATCTCTAAAAAATAGGTTTTTAAATAATGAATGGCATCATGTAAATGATTTCCATTGCGGTGTTTTGCTACAATGGCTTCCAAACCTCCATGGTTTTGGTAAATATGTTGCAACCCCAATAAAAAATAATGCAAATCTGTTTGTTGAAATGTACGATGAATTACCAAAGGCAATTGTTCTATTTGAGTTTTCTGGTAATTCATCACAAAATCATATGGACTATTTCCCAGATGCAACATCAATTGATGGGCACTTTTTAAAATCATTTTACGGTTTCCCCATGCAATAGTGGCAGTTAAAAAGCCAGCAATTTCCTGGTCTTCTTTTACAGAATAAGCATGTACCATTTGAATTGGATCAGTTTCAATAAACTTTGGTTGGTTGTACATTGCTACTTTTTCATCCAAAAATTCTTTCAAGCTTAAAATGTCCATGTTTACAAAAGGATATAAATATTTCAATCACAAAAATAGAGGTATTCATTGGGATATATGGCATGCTAAAATCCATAAAAAGCCATTTTTGCTAGTAAGTTTACTTCTGTTTTTCCGATTACATTTTTTATATTTGCATGCAAACCTAACAACAACTTTATGGAATATCTCGATTTTGAGTTGCCTATCAAAGAATTAGAAGATCAGTTAGACAAATGTCAGATTATCGGTCAGGAATCTAATGTAGACGTTTCTGCAACATGCAAGCAGATTGAAAAGAAATTAGAAGAAACCAAGAAAAATATTTACAAAAACCTCACTGCTTGGCAAAGGGTGCAATTGTCGCGTCATCCAAGCAGACCTTACACCATGGACCATATTCGTGCCTTGTGTGGAGATACTTTTTTAGAACTTTTTGGAGATAGAAGTTTTAAAGACGACAAAGCCATGGTAGGTGGATTGGGTAAGATTGACGGACAATCGTTCATGATTATTGGCCAACAAAAAGGATACAATACCAAAACACGTCAGTACCGTAATTTCGGGATGGCAAATCCGGAAGGGTACAGAAAAGCTTTGCGTTTAATGAAAATGGCAGAGAAATTTGGAATTCCGGTATTAACTTTACTAGATACTCCGGGTGCTTACCCAGGTTTAGAAGCAGAAGAGCGTGGACAAGGAGAAGCGATTGCACGAAACATTTTTGAAATGATACGTTTAAAAGTTCCTATTATTACGGTGGTGGTAGGAGAAGGAGCTTCGGGTGGTGCTTTAGGAATTGGCGTTGGTGACAGAGTATACATGTTGGAAAATACTTGGTATTCAGTAATTTCACCAGAATCGTGTTCGTCTATTTTATGGAGAAGTTGGGAGTACAAAGAACAAGCTGCAGAAGCCTTAAAATTGACTTCATACGACATGAAGAAACTAAAATTAATTGACGAAATCATCCCGGAACCACTTGGTGGAGCTCACTATGACAGAGCTACTACTTTTAAAACGGTACAACAATACATCATGAAAGGTTTTAATGAATTAAAAATGCTTTCAGAAACCGAGTTGGTAGAGCAACGTATGGATAAGTATAGCAAAATGGGAGAGTTTAAAGAGTAACTCTTTAAAATGAAACTATAAATAGAGCACTGCATAAGCGGTGCTTTTTTTGTCTAATATTGAAAAAAATTATCCACACCAATTACCAACAAAATTTAAAATTTATTTTTGAAGCATTCGTGTAAATTTCACATAATAAACTTATTATTTCCTTTTGAGTTACAAATCAATTATCATAATCGTAAAAAAAATAGGTTATGAACATTTTTGGTGGCTTTATTAACAAAACCAACGCAAAACTCCTTTAAAAGACATTCGTTTTTTGGCTAAATTAGCAACATGGAACAAGTGAATATCAACCCAATTAAAATCGGGAAATCTAATTTAATTTCTCTCGAAAAAGGCAAGTTACCACCACAAGCAGTGGACTTGGAAGAAGCCGTTTTAGGTGCCATGATGATTGACAGAAAAGGTTTAGATGAGGTAATCGACATCCTTAGTCCGGAAGCTTTTTACAAAGAACAGCACCAACACATTTTTGAAGCTATTTTAGAACTTTTCAAAGCTTCGGAGCCAATCGACTTATTAACCGTTTCGGCTAGGTTGCGAAAAAATGCAAAGTTAGATTTGGTGGGTGGAGATTTTTATTTGATCCAACTTACCCAAAAAGTATCTTCTTCTGCACATATCGAATACCATTCTCGCATCATCTTACAAAAGTTTATCCAACGTAGTTTGATTAAAATTTCTTCAGAAATTATTGAAGATTGTTACGACGAATCTTCGGATGTATTTGATTTGTTAGATAGTGCAGAATCTAAATTGTACGAAGTTACCCAAGGCAACATCAAAAAAGGCTCCGAAACTGCACAAAGCTTGGTGTACCAAGCCAAAAGACGTATCCAGGAAATTGGAAATAAAGAAGGCTTGAGCGGTGTACCTACAGGTTTTAATTTGTTAGACGGATTAACCTCCGGATGGCAGCCAAGCGATTTGATTATCATTGCAGCTCGTCCGGGTATGGGTAAAACAGCATTTGTATTGTCCATGGCTCGAAACATGGCCATCGATTTTAACATGCCGGTTGCATTGTTTTCTTTGGAGATGTCGTCTGTACAGTTAATCACTCGTTTGATATCCTCCGAAACCGGATTGAGTTCTGAAAAATTAAGAACCGGAAAACTAGCCAACCACGAATGGGAACAGCTAAATGTTAAAGTCAAAAATTTAGAGAAAGCTCCCATTTATATTGACGATACCCCATCGCTTTCTATTTTCGATTTGCGAGCCAAAGCCAGAAGGTTGCATTCGCAATATGGCATTCGCATCATGATTATCGACTACTTGCAATTAATGACAGCCGGAAGCAACAGCAAAGGAGTAGGGAATAGAGAGCAAGAAATTTCTACCATTTCCAGAAACTTAAAAGCATTGGCAAAGGAATTAGAAATTCCTGTAATTGCCTTATCACAGTTATCTCGTCAGGTGGAAACACGTGGTTCCAGTAAGCGTCCTTTGTTATCGGACTTAAGGGAATCTGGAGCAATTGAACAAGATGCGGATATCGTATCGTTTATTTATCGTCCGGAGTACTACAAAATTGATTATTGGGATGATGACGATCAAGGAAGTACCAAAGGAGAAGCAGAATTTATTGTGGCAAAACACCGTAACGGTGGATTAGACAATATTCGATTGAAATTTGTAAACGAATTAGGTAAATTTGATAACCTAGATAGTGCTTTTAATATTGGAGAGTTTTCTTCAAAAATGAATATGGACGACATGCCTTTTGTCACCAAAACACCAATTACTCCTACAGATGCTTTTGGTGAGGATGTATTGCCATCTAAAGCAAGCGAAGACGAAGACGATGATTTTTTATTTTGATGTAATATGCTAGAAATTGCACTCACTTTTGTTTTTTTATTGGTTGGAATCTTCATTGGGAAATTAATTTTTGGCAACCAAAACCAAAATGCATTGGCTGCAAAAAACCAAGAAATTGCCTTTACCAAAGAGCAATGGCAAAAAGATTTGAAACAAATACAAGCATTGCAAAACCAATTGGAAGCTTTGAGCCAAAGCAATACCAACTTTCAAATTCAATTAGCAACCAAAACCAAGGAAGAGGAAGGACTTTTACAAAAGCTAGCCGAACAAAAGCAAGAAGTGGAACAATTACAAGAAAAGTTTACAAAAGAGTTTGAAATTTTAGCCCAAAAGATTTTAGAAGAAAAGTCGCAGAAATTTAGTGCCCAAAACAAAGAGCAAATCCAAACGATATTGGAGCCTTTGCAAAATAAAATCGTTCAGTTTGAAAAGAAAGTAGAAGATACCCACAAAGAAAGCATAGGTCAGCACAGTGCCCTTCGTCAGCAAATCATGGATTTAAAATTGATGAACGAGCAAATTTCTAAAGAAGCATTGAACCTTACCAAAGCTTTGAAGGGAGATACCAAAATGCAAGGAAATTGGGGAGAAATGATTTTAGAAAGAGTCTTGGAAAAATCAGGCTTGGAAAAAGGAAGAGAGTACGAAGTACAAACCAGCTACCAAAACCAAGACGGACAACGAGTGCAACCGGATGTGATCATACATTTACCAGATAAAAAACAATTGATTGTTGATTCTAAAGTTTCCTTGGTAGCTTACGAAAAATGGGTGAACGAAACGGATGAAAATGCCAAAGAGATTCTTTTGAAAGAGCACATAAACTCTATTAAAAGACATGTAGATCAGTTGAGTAGTAAAAATTACCAATCCATACCCGGATTGCAAACCCCGGATTTTGTGTTGTTGTTTATTCCTATCGAAGCGGCTTTTGCCATCGCACTGAATTTTGATAATTCGTTGTACAACAAGGCTTTTGAACAAAATATTGTGATTGTAACTCCTACCACCTTATTGGCAACTTTACGAACCATCAACTCGATGTGGACCAACCAAAAGCAACAAGAAAATGCAATAGAAATTGCTCGATTGGCCGGCTCGATGTACGATAAGTTTGAAGGCTTGGTACAAGACCTGATGAATGTAGGTAAAAGAATTCAAGATGCAGATGAGGCATACAAAGCTTCCATGAATAAATTAGTGGAGGGCAGAGGTAATGTGGTAAATACCATTGAGAAAATAAAAAAAATGGGAGCCAAAGCTACCAAATCTTTGCCTGAAAAATTAATTAATAGAGCTTCTGATGAGGAGTTGGAGAATTAGTTAATTTGAAAATGTTTCTGTATTGAAAATAAATTAGTAGAGATTTTACTTTTAAGAGAAAATTCTGAGTTTATGATTGAAAATTTATTAATTTAAATTTTTGCACATTGAACTTTGATGATTACCTCTTTTATGCATCATTTTAAACAGTTTTGGAAAGGCAATATTGTTGTGACTAACTCTTAACATTAGAATGTTGATGTTATTGCTTCCAACTTTCTAGTTACTTCTGTTTATGACCAAAACCAAAGAATCTCTATTAGGTAAAAGAGCAAAAATAAACTTATAGCACAAACTCCAAATGAAAATAATCTCCTTAAAAAGAACTGGATGCATCTGTAATTACTGGAATCATTGGTTTTAGTGTCAAATCCAAAAGAGAGTTTAAAAAAAAAAAATGACCTTCTTAACTTTGCATAGAGCATTGATAAACAAACAAATGAGACGAATTCTAGTTAAATTTAAATGATTGCTAAAATGGCTATGAAATACCGTTAAGAATTGTGTATCTTCGTGTACTTAGCTGGTATTCATTTTTAAAGATATTAGTAGGAAAATCATCTATTAATATACGAAATTTCAGCTTTTTATTAAATTTTGAGAACTTATTTTGTTGATTTTTAATCAATTATATTTTTTATTGTGTGCAAAATGAAAGATAAATTATTTATCTGCCTATTGATTTTTAATTCCTTCATTATTTCAGCTCAGGAACTACTTCCTTTTGTAGAAAATTTTACAAAAACAGATTATAAAGGAGATAACCAAGTTTGGAGCCTTACACAAGGGGAAGATAAAGCCTTTTATTTTGCTAATAATCATTATTTTTTACGCTACGATGGAGTAAAATGGGAACGCTATTCTTTGCCAAACAAAACCATCATTCGTTCTGTTTTTGCTCATCAAGACAAGATTTACTGCGGTTCCTATAACGAATTTGGTTATTGGAAAAGAGTAAAGGGAATTATGCAGTATTTTTCCCTTTCTGAAGGCAAGAATTTTTTTAAAGGAAGTTCTAAGAATGAAGAAATTTGGAAAATTTTTCGTGCCAACAACAAACTGTATTTTCAATCCTTTAATGAACTTTATGTTTATGATAATCAATCTATTAGAAAAATAGAAATTCCTTTTTTAATCTCTTATTGTTATGTGATTGATGAACAAATTTATGTGGCTTCTGTGAACAAAGGAGTATATCTTTTTGATGGTAAGCAGTTTTCGCTAATCAGTAAATGGAAGGCTATCTTTGATAATGTAATTCACGGAATCGATCGAAACCAAAAAAGTACTTACATCTTTACGTTAAAAAACGGGGTATATATTGACGAAGGGAGTGGATTAACATCATGGCAACATCCCTTGAATGCCATCTTAAAAAAAGAAGGAATAAATGCCGCTCAGTTTTATAAAACAGATCAATTAGTAATCGGAACAGTTTCTAATGGTGTGTATATTGTTCAATTAAAGACAGGAGAATACATAAAAATTGATCGAAATAATGGGTTGTCAAACAATACCGTTTTAACCATTTTAATGGATCAGGAAAAGGATATATGGTTGGGATTAGACAATGGAATTTCACATTTAGAGATTAATTCGCCTTATCGAATTTTTTCTGATATAACGGGTGAATTGGGCAGTGTTTATGCTATTGCAGCAACTTCAAACGGATATTTGTTAGGATCGAATCATGGTGTATTTACGTATCAAAATAAGCAATTGGAACTTATAAACGGTTCCCAAGGTCAAGTTTGGAATATACAGCAGATTGGGCAAAAATATATTATCGGCCATAATGAAGGAACTTTTTTATTGGATGGTAATCAGTTTAAAAAAGTTAATCCTTTGAATGGTGGATGGCAATTAAAACGCGATATTTTATCTCCGCGATTCATTCAATCCAATTATTTAGGCATTGCGTTTTTTGCTGAACAAGATAATTTTACCTCCTTTAAACGTTTGAATACGGTATATAGACCCATCAAAGATTTTGTTCAAACCGGTCCAAATGAAATTGTTGCCTCTGACAGTTATAGAGGTTTGTTTAAAATAAAATACGATCAAAATTTAGAGGTAGTTTCGTATGTTAATTTGACAGAAAAGAATCAAATTAACAATGATTTTGGAGTAAAAATATTTCAATATAAAAGCGAAGTACTCTATTATATTCATTCCGAATGGTATGTATTAGATCATGTTACAGATGTTTTGAAAAAGCATGAATTGTTTAACAAGCATTTTAAAGATATCAGCGAAATTATACCAATAGATGATAAAAGTTTTGGAATACTAAAAGATAATTTGCTTTATATTATCAATCAAAATGAACAATCTTTTTCGTGGAAACTAATAGCTCCAAAATATTATGAGGGAAAAATTGTTAATAATGATACTCGAATATTTCATTTTAATCACCAGTATTTACTCAATTTAGATGACGGGTTTTTGCTTTTTGAGACTAATAAAAATGATTTTGCCAAACAAAGTATTAGGATTGAAGCCTATTTCAATGGCGAATTGATTGAAAATGAAACTAAAATACCCTATAATCAAAGTTTGGAATTACACTTTTTATCAGATTTCTATGGTAGTAAAAAATCTTCTTTGTTTTATCGTCATAATGGCTCTGAGCTCATTCCATTAATTAGAGGTAAGTTAGAGTTAAATAATTTAACAAGCGGACAAAATAAAATTGAGGTTTTCTATACCAATGGAGTAGATTATGTTAAAGCAAATGAGTTTTCTTTTTACGTCAAAAAGCCTTGGTATTTATCTTTTTGGATGATTGTTTTATACCTTTCTTTTATTGCTATTATTTTATTGGTTTATTATCGTTGGAACAAAATTCGCTATCAAGAAAAGTTAAAATTAAAAGAAGAAGAACTGAAGCATCATAAGCAAATAGTTGAATTGGAGTTGGAAGCAGAGAATAAGCTGAAAATTCAAGATTATGAAAAGCATATTTTAGAAATGCAAATCCAATCAAAAGCAACTGAATTAGCCGGAAAATCTTTATCTATTGCTAAGCAAGGAGAGATGATAGAGAATATCCAACGCATCTTAGAACAAGAAAATGAAGTCATGCAATTGAAAAATAAGATACGAAAAGTAATCAAAATAAATGCTCTAAACAAAAAAGAGTGGGAGAGTTTTGAGAAAAACATTTATCAAAGTCATGACGAATTTGTACAGCGATTATCAAAACGTTTTCCACAATTGACTTCAAAAGATATTCGACTTTGTATTTATTTGAAAATGAATCTCTCTTCTAAAGAAATTGCTCCATTAATGAATATTTCATACCGAGGTGTAGAACTGCATCGTTATCGCCTCAGAAAAAAGATAAATCTAGATGCTGATGTAAATCTTTCTACATTTATGATAAATCTATAAATTTTTGATTTATTTTAGATAATTACCACTTTTTTGACATGAAATTTATTATTTTACAACTACATCATTTATACATCATTTATCTTTTTTATAGATGTATTACAATTCATTTTTAATGCAATTAAGGTTTTGAAATACAATTACTTATTAATTGCATTCTTCGTTTTGATGTGTTATTGTTGTTTGAGATCGGGTGTTTACTATAACGTTTTAGTTTTATTTTTACCATATCAAACTAAACAAACTAAACATTATGTACAGGATTTTTTATTTGTTACTCTTTATAATAACTATTTCTTCAATCCGAGCACAAGAAATTACCGGAAAAGTAACAGATTCTAATGGTATGCCTTTGCCGGATGTAATAATATTAGTAGTTAAAACTAATGAAAATACGGTTACAGACTTTGATGGTAATTTCAAAATCAAAGCAAAAGAAGGTGATGAACTTCAATTTTCCATGCTAAGTTTTGAGAAGAAAACAGTTCCTGCTACCAACGGAATGATAGTAAAGTTAGAGGATGATAAATCAAAAAGTTTATCAGAAGTAGTTGTGGTTGGTTATGGAACCAAAAAAGCGGGTTCCATTACAGGTTCTGTATCTCAAATCAAATCATCTGATATTTTAAAAACACCAGCACAGTCTGCCATTCAATCCATTCAAGGTAGAGCTGCAGGTGTAAATATTGTGACTAATGATGAACCGGGTGCAAATCCTTCCATCCGGATTAGAGGTTTGGGAACGTTACTTGGTTCACGAGATCCCCTTTATGTAATTGATGGAATTGAAAGTAACAGTTTAAATGGTTTGAGTCCAAATGAGATAGAAACCATTGACATTTTAAAAGATGCCTCTTCTTTGGCTATTTATGGTCAAAAAGGTTCCAATGGTGTGGTAATTATTACCACCAAAAAAGGAAAGAAAGGCACGATGAAAGTAAATGTGGACTCCTATTACGGTCAAAGATTTATCCAAAGAAAAGTTAAAATGGCAGATTCCTATCGATTTGCATATTACAATAACACCGCTCAGGGATCATCTTCTTATTTTAATTTTGAACAACCTTACAATACTAATTGGTTAGATGAAATTACAGACAATGGTGAAGTTATAAGTAATCACATTAACATTTCAGGTGGTAGTGAAAATGCCACTTATTATTTTGGAGTCACCAATCTTAAAGAAAGAGGGATATTAAACGGAACTCAATTTGAAAGAACCAATGTTACTTCAAGAAATCAATTATACATTTTTGATCAAAGAATAAAAATTGCCCCTTCTATTAACTTGTCTATAGTTAATAATACACCAAAACCATTGAGTGCTTTTACAAATGCATACAAACAATCACCAATTGTTCCTGTGCGTTTTGATAATGGTCGGTGGGGAGTACCATTAAGAAATCCTGAAACCGGTTTGATTGATATCAATGGAAGCGACCGCTTTAATAATGTTGCGAACCCAGTAGCACAGTTATTTTACACAAACGAACAAAATAAAAACGTTACCTTATTTGGTTCCTTAAATACTGAAATAAAAATTTTAGAGGAATTAAAATATACTTCGAACTTTGGTGCTACTTATGATTGGTCAAAAGGTTATACTTTTACTCCAAGTAGAGAAATTTGGTTGTCTCAAAATGCAACTTCTTCCATTACAGATTATTCTCCAAATGCTCCTATAAACATTTTACAACAAAGGAGAGCAAATAGTTATTTTTGGAATTGGGATAATTTTATAACATTCAAAAAGTCGTTTAATCAACATGAGATTACAGCTGTATTGGGTATGTCAAGATCGACCAGAGGTATCAGCGATTTTTTAACAGGAACCAGATGGAATGTACCCGAGCAATCTAATTATTGGTCATTAAATTTATCTTCTTATAACACAGAAACCGCTCCCGGGGCTGTTGTGTCACACTCAGTTCAAACACCCATTGTTTCCATTTCTTATTTTGGAAGATTAGATTATGAATACAATGGGAAATATTTATTTGCTGCCTCTTTAAGAAGAGAAGGAATAAGTGCTTTTCAAAATTCAAAAAGATGGGGCATGTTTCCTTCTGTTTCTGCAGGTTGGATAGCTTCAAATGAAGAGTTTTTACAAAGTTCAAAAGTAATAAATTACTTAAAAGTTAGAGTTGGATATGGTGAAGTAGGAAACGGAAATACAATTAATTCACTTAATGTTCCGGTTTTTTCTCCCAATTTCAATTATGCTTTTGGAGAGGATCAAATTATTAATCCCGGAAGTAATCAACCTTATCAGGTAGATCCTAATTTGACTTGGGAAACCATGAAAGAATTAGGGTTGGGTATTGATTTCAAAACTTTAGATAATCGTTTGTCAGGAACTATTGATTTTTACAATCGAAAATCTGCTGATGTAATTCTACCAATAACATTGCCAACAGTGTTATCACCAGAAAGAGTAACTGTAAACACTGGAGATGTTAGCAACAAAGGTGTAGAATTGTCTTTAAAATGGGATGGAAAAATTAATGATAATTTGACTTACTGGGTAAGTGGTAATTTCTCCCACAACAAAAACGAACTAACGAGTGTAAGTAATTCCTATTTCTCTGATTTCATTGGTGGAAGTATCAATAATGGGCAATGGACAAAACAAGTTCTAGTAGGTGAACCTTTAGGAAGTTTTTATGTTTATCAGGTAACTGGAATTGATGATGATGGAGCATTTACCTATAGTCCAGATCGAGTGGTGGCCGGTTCCTATTTACCAACACATACCTATGGTTTAAGTTTAGGTGGAAAATACAGAAATTTTGATTTTTCTGTTGATACCTACGGAGTGGGTGGAAATAAAATTTATAATGGAAAAAAAGCTCAGCGATTTGGTGGGGAAAATGTAGAAAGTGCAGTATTAGATAACTTTTGGACACCAAGTAATCCAAACGCTCCTAATCCACTTCCGTTTAATATCGTTCCGATTTCTTCTACCTATTACATAGAAAATGGTTCTTTTTTTAGAATAAATAATATAACTGTTGGATATACTTTGCCTAAGTTTTATGAAAAAATAGATAAAATAAGGTTTTATTTCACGGTATTAAATCCATTTTTATTTACAAAATATACCGGTTATTCACCTGAAATATCCGGCAATAACAATGCCGATCCATTGGGTTCAGCAGGGATAGAATTGGATGCCTATCCAACCAATAAATCTTTCATAATGGGTCTTAATGTAAGTTTATAAATCAAGATTATGAAAAAAGTATTTCTATTTAAAGTTTTCTTATATGTATTTGCATTAATTGGTTTTTCGTCATGTGAAGAAGATTTGAATGTAAAACCCAATGATGTTATAAATGAGTTTGATTTTTTGAATAATCCGGCCAATGCTGTTCAATTGGTGAATGGAGTATATAATAAGCAGTTGGATTATAACATGTATTCTTTTTCATGGATTGGCATAACCAGCATCACTTCTGATGATGCAGATAAGGGGTCCACACCAACCGATACAGGAACAGATAAGCACAAATTGGATAATTTGACTTTTGATGCAACAGATATTTCCTTTAATGATGTTTGGAAAGGCAGATATGATGGAATTTACAGAGCAAATAATGCTTTGTTTTATTTAGAACAATTAACTATTGACCCAGTTTTAAAAAACCGTTTAATTGGTGAAGTAAAGTTTTTGAGAGCCTTGTTTTATTTTGATTTGGTGCGATGTTTTGGTGGTGTTCCTATTGTAATTGAAAAAATTGATATTAACGATAGTGCCACTATCAATGAGGTTGTATTTGTGAGAAAATCAAAACAAGAAGTATATGATGTAATAGAAATGGATTTGTTAGATGCTATAAATAAATTACCTCTTAAAGGACAATATGGATCAAATGATTTAGGAAGAGCAACAAAAGGTGCTGCTCAAGCTTTATTGGCAAAGTCCTATTTGTACCAAGAGAAATGGCAACAGGCTTATGACATGGCAGGTGAGGTTATATCCTCAGGACAGTATGCTTTGTTAAGTAACTATGCTGAAGTTTGGCGAGAGATTGGGGAGAATAAAGCAGAATCTATATATGAGGTACAAGCAACTTTAACCAAAGGATTACGTGATTATACCAATGTTCAAGGGCCTAGAGGTACACCTGATTTGGGTTGGGGATTCAATACACCATCATTGAGTTTAGCTAATTCCTATGAGAGTGGAGATTTACGCAAAGAAGCTACCATTATGTTTGTGCCCTCTGTGTTATGGGATGGTTTCGTTGCTCCTACAAGTTGGACAAATCCAAGATATAATTATAAAGCCTATCAAAGTCCACTTTTAGAATTATGGAACAATGATAAAGGAGAAACAGCCAAAAATTTACGGATTTTAAAATACAGTGATATACTATTGATAAGGGCAGAGGCAGGATTTCATTTGGGTATGACTGGTGAGGCTCTTGCTCGAATTAATCAACTACGATTACGTGCAGGACTTGCTGCTGCTACAACCGTTACTTTACAATCCATTTTAAATGAAAGAAGATGGGAAATGGCAATGGAGCACGACCGTTGGTTTGATTTGGTGAGAACAGGAACCGCAGTAAGTGCTATGTCGGCCAACGGTAAAACTTTTGCGGTTGGTAAACATGAATTATTTCCCATTCCAAATGATCAAATTATTGCTAGTGGGGGGTTGTTAACCCAAAATCCCGGATATTAATATTAACTAACTTAAATATTTAACATTTTAAACACTATGATTATGAAAAAAATGAAATTATCAATGAAGGCTATGTCTTTGTTATTAATTGGTGCTTCAATTATTGCCTGCAGCGATGATGATGAAGCAAATTTACCACCAATTGGAGGGTACAATAGTGCAGATGAAGTTGCTGCTTCTTCCTTAAAAGCCTATTGGCCTTTGAATGGAAATGGAAATGAGAAAATTTCAAACACTGCACCCTCTTCAACAGTAGCTACAACGTTTGTTGCTGGAGTTAAAGGTCAAGGAGCTGATTTTAATGAAGGATACATGGCTTATCCTGTAATTACTGCATTAAATTCAACATCAGGAAGTGCTTCAATTAGCTGTTGGGTAAAAATTTCAAATACCAGATTGGTTCCTGGTGGACCAAGTAACATCTCTCCAATATTTTCTTTAACCAGAACAGGTGAAACATTTGGAAATTTAAATTTATTAGGAGAAACACATGGTTTAATCACAAGTGATTCAATTCAATTAAAAGGTATTTTCAGAATTAAAAAAGAAGACGGTACAGAGTTTGGTGGAGATGCCGTGAATATGTTAAAACAAGAGCCTTGGATGGATGCAACACACACGTGGAATCCTAATAAAATTGGAGGGAAATGGGCTCACGTTGTATATGTTTATGACGGACCAACCGCAACAAACAGATTATATGTAAATGGGGTGAAGATTTCAAATTCTGCATGGGAAGTTAGAAATGGTGGAGCTCCATTTTTATTAAACCATTTCACCCCAACCAGACCAGTGATTGGAGCATTAGAAACTGTGGTCAACGGAACAAATACTGATGCTTGGAATAAAGCTTTGAAAGGACAAGTTGATGAAATCAGATTTTATGATAAAACATTAACTCAAGCTGAAATAGGTGCTCTATATGAGCTTGAAAAAGCAGGAAGATAATTTGTTTTCATATATTTTAAGCCTAATAGGATTATATCCTGTTAGGCTTCTCTCAACTTTTTAAACAAACCATGATGCATAATTTTTCTAAATATTTAATTATTTTAGAGTTTTTTTTTATCTTTTTTTCCTGTTCTAAAACCAGCGATACAGAAGCTGACGATGCTAATATTTCAATTCCCCCAATGTCAGAACAAGAGATTTTGGATTTAGCTCAAAAAGATGCTTTTAAATATTTTTGGAATTATGCAGAATCCAATTCAAAACTGGCAAGAGAGCGTTATCATGTGGATGAGCCTTTTGTAGATGAACATTTAGTCACTACTGGTGGATCAGGATTTGGATTGATGACAATTTTAGTAGGAATTCAACGAGGATTTGTAACCAGAGAAGAAGCCGTCTCCCGATTGCAAACGGCTTTAAACTTTTTAGAAAATGCAGATCGATTTCATGGAGCCTGGAGTCATTGGATCAATGGAACAAATGGCAATACAGTTCCTTTTGGAACAATAGATAACGGAGGCGATATTGTAGAAACTTCTTTTTTGTGTCAAGGACTAATTTGTGTTCGTGAATATTTTAAAAACGGTACAGAAACCGAACAAGCCTTAGCTCAAAAAGCCGATCAACTTTGGAGAGGAGTAGAATGGAGCTGGTACACAAAAGGTGAAAATGCCTTGTATTGGCATTGGTCTCCAGATTATGAATGGCAATTGAATTTTAAATTAGAAGGGTATAATGAGTGTTTAATTACATACATTATGGGTGCTTCTTCACCAACACATCCCATTCCTTCGGAAGCCTATCATCAAGCTTGGGCTAGAAATGGGGCAATTGTAACAGCAGCTTCCAGTTATAATATTCCTAAGATTTTTAATTACAATGGGGCTTCTATTGTAGGGCCGATGTTTTGGGCACATTATTCTTATTTAGGTTTAGATCCAAGAGGATTATCGGATCAATATGCCAATTATTGGCAACTTACTCAAAATCACACCAAGATCATGCATGCCTATTGTGTCGCAAATCCCATAGGTTGGAATGGATATAGCGAGGAGTGTTGGGGGTTAACCGCCAGTTACACCCGTAATGCTGATGGAACAGTAGGTTATACCGACCATAAACCGGGGAATGACAGAGGGGTAATTACACCTACAGCAGCACTATCTTCTTTTCCTTACACACCCGAAGAATCGATGAAAGCGTTAAGATTTTTTTATGAAAGTAAAGATTGGAGAAACCGTTTAATTGGTGTGGCAGGTCCTTATGATGCTTTTTCACCACACTATAATTGGGTAACAAAACGCTACCTAGCGATTGATCAAGGAACAATTGTTCCGATGATTGAGAATTATAGAACCGGATTTTTATGGAATTTGTTTATGCAAGCTCCCGAAATTCGAACAGGTTTACAAAATTTAGGATTTTCATCCGCACAACATGGTTTTTAAGCAAAATTTAGTTTACACTATCATTTTCTGTTTTTTGATAACAGGATATTTTCCTTTTGATGCTTACAGTCAGGAAACAAAAGGAAGTTATTCCGTTACCCTAGAAGACAAAATGAATTATGGCTATATTTTGCAAAAACCTAAAAAAGTGGAGTCGAAAAAACCATTGATTGTTTTTTTGCATGGTTCAGGTGAAAAAGGTACTGATTTGGAAAAAGTTAAAGTACACGGACCGTTAAAGTATATTCAAACAAATGAATTAGACTCCTACGTTTTAGCACCTCAATGTCCTGAAAATACTTATTGGGAATCAGAATCACTACATCAATTGATTCAAAAAATAATAAAAGAAAACCCAATTGATACCAATCGTGTTTATTTAACCGGGTTGAGCATGGGAGCATGGGGAGCATGGAATTTAGCTTTTGCACATCCGGATACCTTTGCCGCTTTAGTGCCCATTTGTGGTTTTGTGGATAGAGTTCCCATGATTGAAAATTGTAAAATAGCACATATACCCACTCGAATCTATCATGGATTATTAGATGATGTAGTAGATGTGGAGTATTCCATCTCAATTTATAAAAAATTAAAAAGTTGCTCAAAAGACATTCAGTTGACAATTTTTGATGATGCCAATCATGATAGTTGGTCAAGAGTTTATGCAGATGTCAATTTATATCAATGGATGTTAAGCCAAATAAAAAATCAATAATATGCGATTAGTTCAAGCCTTATTTTTTTCAATTTTTATTACTTCTACCGGGTTGGCTCAAAAGGGGAAAAATCAAAAAGTAACCCTTTCAAAAACAGAATTTATAGAACAATTGCTCTCCAAAATGACCTTGGAAGAAAAAATCGGACAATTAAATCTTCCAACCTCGGGTGATATTACAACCGGTCAAGCAAGTAGCTCCGATGTGGCAAAAAATATCAAAGAAGGAAAAGTTGGCGGACTTTTTAATATTAAAACAGCTGAGAAAATAAGGGAAGTTCAAAAAATTGCAGTGGAACAAAGCCGACTTAAAATTCCGCTATTGTTTGGAATGGATGTCATTCATGGTTATGAAACAACTTTTCCTATTCCATTGGGGATGTCTTCAACATGGAATTTGGCATTAATTGAAAGAAGTGCCCAAATTGCAGCCAAAGAAGCCAGTGCAGATGGTATCAATTGGACCTTTTCACCTATGGTTGACATATCTCGTGATCCAAGATGGGGAAGGGTATCAGAGGGTTCCGGTGAAGATGCCTATTTAGGTAGTGAAATCGCTAAGGCAATGGTTAGAGGTTACCAAGGAAAAGATTTGTCACTCAATACTACTCTTTTAGCTTGTGTGAAGCATTTTGCTCTCTACGGAGCACCGGAAGGAGGTAGGGATTACAACACAGTTGACATGAGTAGAATTAGAATGTATAATGAATATTTTCCACCTTATAAAGCAGCTATAGACGCTGGAGTTGGTTCTGTGATGGCTTCCTTTAATGAAATAGACGGAATTCCTGCTACCGGAAACAAATGGTTAATGACAGATGTATTACGAAAACAATGGAATTTTAATGGATTCGTCGTTACGGATTATACCGGAATTCAAGAAATGATGGAACACGGTGTGGGTGATTTTCAAACGGTTTCCGCTTCTGCACTAAATGCAGGAATTGAAATGGATATGGTGAGTGAAGGTTTTTTAACAACTTTACCAAAATCAGTTGCTGAAGGAAAAGTTTCCATTGATAAAATTGATAATGCTGTTCGATTAATATTGAGTGCAAAATATGATTTAGGTCTTTTTGATGACCCTTATCGTTACTGTGATTTAAAACGTAATAAAACCGACATTTTTACGGCTGCTCATCGCAATGAAGCCAGAAAAACAGCAGCAGAATCCTTTGTTTTGTTAAAAAATGATAAAGGTATATTGCCCTTAAAAAAGTCAGGAACCGTTGCTATAATAGGTCCATTAGGCAATAATGCCGTGAATATGCCCGGAACATGGAGCGTAGCAACAAAGCATGAAAAGGCGATTCCATTAGCTGAAGGAATGAAATCAGTTTTGGGAAAATCAGTGAATATATTATATGCCAAAGGAAGTAATTTAGTGGCTGATGCTGCTTATGAAGAACGGGCAACCATGTTTGGTAAGACATTAAATCGAGACAATCGTTCCAAAGAAGAATTGTTGAATGAAGCCCTTCAAGTTGCGGCAAAAGCCGATGTGATTGTGGCTGCACTGGGAGAATCGGCAGAAATGAGTGGGGAGTCTAGCAGTAGAACAGAATTAGGAATTCCATCCGTTCAAAAAGAATTATTGGATGCTTTACTAAAAACAGGTAAACCGGTTGTATTGGTTTTGTTTACAGGAAGACCTTTAGTAATGGTAGAAGAAGATCAAAAAGTTAATGCCATATTGAACGTTTGGTTTCCCGGAACAGAAGCCGGTTTAGCCATTACAGATGTGTTGTTCGGTGATGAAAATCCGTCCGGAAAATTAACGGCAACTTTCCCCAGAAGTGTAGGACAAATTCCAATTTATTATAATACTAAAAATACCGGAAGACCGCTTGGAAATAAAGAAGGAAAATTTGAAAAATTCAAAACTAATTATTTGGATGAACGCAATGAACCGCTTTATCCTTTCGGATTTGGGTTAAGTTATACTCAATTTTCCTATTCCAATCTCCAATTATCCTCTGATAAATTGCGTTCTAATGAAAAAATTGTAGCCTCTGTTGAAGTTACAAATACCGGTAATTACGATGGAAAAGAAGTAGTTCAACTTTATATCAGAGATGTAGTAGGTTCAGTGACTCGACCAGTGAAAGAACTGAAAGGTTTCCAAAAGATATTTTTGAAAAAAGGGGAGAAGCAAATTGTTTCCTTTGAAATTACCGAAGAAGATTTAAAATTTTATAATTCAGAACTTGAATTTGTGGCCGAACCCGGAACATTTCATGTGTTTATCGGCACCAATTCTGATGTAACCGAATATAAGACGTTTGAGCTAGTTAAATAATTTGAGTTTTTGTTGTTCAGAAAGCCCTTTGAAACTTTCAAAGGGTTTTTTTTCTAAAATCAAAAAATGAAAAAAATTCTATTTATCGTTTTGTTTTTTTGGGGTATAAATTCAATGTATGCCCAACAAAAAACCTATTGTAACCCCATCAATATCGATTATGGCTATTGTCCCATCGAGCCATTTGTACAACAAGGAAAACATCGGGCAACTGCCGATCCGGTCATTACTTATTTCAAAGGGAAATATTATCTTTTTTCAACCAATCAATGGGGATATTGGCATAGCGAAAACATGCTCGATTGGAAGTTCATTCCTCGAAAATTTCTTCGACCTGAACATAAAGTTTGGGATGAATTGTGTGCTCCTTCCTTATCATATGTGAATGATACATTATTGGTTATCGGTTCCACACACACCAAAGAATTTCCGTTGTGGATGAGCACCAATCCCGAAGTGGATGACTGGAAAGAATTGGTGCATAAACATCAAGCAGGTGCCTGGGATCCTCAACTTTTCTGGGATAAAGACAAAGATGAATTGTATATGTATTATGGCTCCAGTAATTTATATCCGTTGTATGGTTTGAAATTAAACCGAAAAACGTTTCAGCCGGAAGGTGAACCCGTTCCCGTGTTAGCCTTAAATGATGATGAACACGGTTGGGAGCGATTTGGTGAAAACAACGACAATACCTTTTTGCAACCGTTTACCGAAGGAGCTTTCATGACCAAACACAACAATAAATACTATTTGCAATACGGAGCACCCGGAACAGAATTCAGCGGATATGCAGATGGTGTTTATGTGGGGAATAATCCGTTAGGACCTTTCGACTACCAATCACATAATCCATTTTCCTATAAACCGGGTGGATTTGCCAGAGGAGCAGGACATGGGGCAACGTATCAAGATGCACATAATCAATATTGGCACGTTTCTACAATTGGTATTTGTGTGAAGAATAATTTTGAACGACGCATCGGAATTTGGCCCTCAGGATTTGATGAAGAGGGAGTGATGTATTGTAATACTGCTTATGGAGATTATCCAACTTTTTTACCTTCGGAGAATAAAAATCATTTGACAGAACATTTTTCCGGATGGATGTTGCTCAATTATAATAAACCGGTTCAGGTTTCTTCTACTTTAGGAGGTTTTCAAGCCAATTTTGCGGTGAATGAAGATATTAAAACCTATTGGAGTGCCAAAACCGGTAACAAAGGAGAGTATATTATTACCGATTTAGGCGAATTGAGTACCGTGAATGCCATTCAAATCAATTATGCCGATCAAGATGTGGAATTCATGGGAAAACCCGATAAAACCAATGGTCATCAATATATTTTATATGCTTCCAACGATGGTAAGAATTGGAAAATGGTTGTGGATAAAAGTAAAAGTTCAAAGGATGTTCCGCATGAGTATATTGAATTAACAAAGCCAATTCAAGCAAGGTTTTTAAAACTTGAAAATCACGGAATGCCCACCGGAAAATTTGCGATAAGTGGATTCAGGGTTTTTGGAAAAGGCTCCGGGGAAAAACCAAAAGCGGTTCAAAACTTTGTGCCGTTGCGTTCCGGACCAAAAGTGAAAGGCGAAAGAAGAAACGTTTGGTTCAAATGGCAACAAGAACCTACGGCAGACGGTTATGTCATTTATTTTGGAAAGTCACCTGATAAATTATACGGTTCTATAATGGTTTATGGAAAAAACGAATATTATTTCAATGGATTGGATCGTTCAGATGTGTATTATTTTCAAATTGAAGCATTTAATAATAATGGGATTGGTCCGAGAAGTGAAATCAAAAAGTCGGAATGATGCTCATGTATTAATCTAATGATGATTTCTTAGAATGCAATTCAAATAAAATTTAATTTATTTTATAGTTCTATTTAAATTTAGCTGTTTTATTTACATATCTAACTGTTGATTAAAAAATCATATTACCAAACTAACCTTTAAAAACAATTTATGAGTTCAACCACTTCAACCAAATGGGTACAATTCATTCCCTTAGTTACCGTTTTCTTCTTTTGGGGATTTGTAGCTGCAAGTAACGACATTTTAATTCCTGTTTTCAAAAAAGCATTTGATTTATCACAAGGGCAAAGCCAGTTGGTTTCTGTTGCCTTTTATGTTGCCTATACTGTTGGGTCTTTAATTTACATGGGGATTTCTTTCCTTACAAAAGGAGATATTATCAACCGAATAGGGTATAAAAATGCACTAGCTTTAGGATTAATCATATCTGCTTTAGGGACACTTTTATTTTATCCTGCTGCCAATAATGGTTCTTTTCCTTTGATGCTTTCGGGTTTGTTTATTGTTGGACTCGGATTTTCTTTACAACAAACGGTTGCTAACCCATTAGCAATTGCATTAGGTCCAATTACTACTGGTTCACAACGCCTCACGATGGCCGGTGGAATTAATAACTTAGGTACTACCATTGGTCCTTTGATTGTGAGTTTTGCAATTTTTGGTTCTGCGGCTTCTGCCAATACTGATGTGAGTATTGAAAGTGTTAAGATTCCCTATTTAATTTTGGGAGGGGCTTTCTTTTTAGTAGCCATCTTTTTGAAATTTTCATCTTTACCTGACCAACCTGAAACTGTTGTTGAAGTAACAGAAGATGTTAAGGCCACAAAAAACTCAGCACTTCAGTATCCTCAATTGATTTTAGGGATGATTGGAATTTTTGTGTATGTGGGGGTTGAAGTATCCACCGCGAGTAATTTACCGGCTTATATGGAATCCGGATTAGGGTTTGAAACCAAAGATATTGCACCCTATATTTCGTTATATTGGGCAAGTTTAATGATTGGACGTTGGACGGGTGCAGTAGAAGCTTTTAATGCTTCGGCCAGTATGGAAAAAATATTGAAATTTTTAGCACCATATTTGGCTTTTGGTGTTTTCTTGATGGTTAACGCAATTGCCAAACACGATTTGACTCCGTTTTATGTGTATGCATTAGTCATTATCGTCTTAATCGCAGCGGATATTGCCAGTAAAGGAAATCCGGCCAGAATGTTGTTGATTTTTTCTAGTTTAGGTATAGGAGCTTTACTCATTGGAATGTTTACTACTGGCATGTTGAGCGTTTATGCCTTTACCAGTGTTGGATTATTTTGTAGTACTTTATGGCCTTGTATTTTCACGTTAGCCATCAGTGGTTTAGGGAAAAACACCAATCAAGGCAGTAATTTCTTAATTATGATGATTATGGGTGGTGGAATTGTGAGTTGGTTGCAAGGCGTAGTAGCAGATGAAACCAACATTCATTTTAGTTATATAGTTGGGGTTGCCTGTTTTGCTTATTTGGCATTTTATGCATGGAGAGTAAGCGGAATTTTAAAAGCACAAGGTATTGATTTTGATCAAAAAATATCGGGGGGACATTAAAAAATATTTCAGATCAAAGAGGAATTTGAAGTTAAAAATTACAGTTTAAGTTAAGCTAGATTTTTGTAATTGTTGGTTAGTTATATTTTTATTTTGATAAACGTTATAGCTCATAATTCTATGATATTTGCAATCACAAGCCTTTTAAAGAGTTTTTCTGCAAAAAACCTACTGTTAGGTTTGTAAACAAACTCATTAAAATAAAGTGGAAGATAATTTTTTTTTATAATTATTCTCATCATGCACTTGTAAAACTTTAACACAAAATAGCGAAGATGATGTTCCTTTTTAAACTCATAACTCCATCTATTTTTAATCCAAGAGTGTTCAATAATATCTCATTTGCAAACTACTTCTTTTCTATCTCTAACTGATTTAAAATGATATATACAATCTTTCTCAGTACAAAATTCGCAGTAAAATCAAATAAATTCATATCTTAACTTTTGATTCATAGCTAATTTATTAAAACATGACTAATTACTGATATTCAATATGATCTATAATTTTTAAATAAATTCGATGAAAAATTACACAAGATTAATTTAGAATAAATAAAAATAACTTGTATTTTTGTTCCGTTAATTTTCTACCGATGGGAGCTAAAAAAGAGAAAGTCATTTTGTTTTGTGATGGCAAAAAATGCTGCAAGTACAACGAGGAAGTGGTAGAATGTTTGCATGATTTGGTGAAAGAAAACGACTTAAAAAAGAGAGTCAAAATCAAAAAAGCCAAATGCCAAGGCATGTGCAAACACGCTCCGGTGGTTTGTATCAAAAAAGACCAATGTTTGACCAAAGCCACTGAAAAAGAAGTTAAAAAATGGTTCGAAAAGCATATTGCTTAATCCATTAAATCTTTTTGGTAATAATTCCACAAGTAAAAAACCAATCCTTGGTAGCTTTTTATCCCTTCGGGTTGCTGCTGAAATTTTAAAAAAGTATCGTAAAATGCTTTGGTAACATTGGCTATTGGATGGTCGTATTTTTCTGAATAAGCTTTCGAAGCTGCAAAGTGTTCTAAAACTCCCGGATGTAATTTCTCTACATAGGGTTTCGAACTATTTTCTTCTAATCTTTCCAAAGCCCTCAAGCAATAACGTAAAGCAACTACTTGTCCACTGTAAAGAATACTTGGCGTTTCATGTTGAATGCATAACAAATAAGCCATAAAATTAGTTTCTGCTTCCGATGCAATACCACCTTGATGCACTACTTCGTGTAAGATGGTAAATGGTTGGGTGTATGCTGGAATGTTTTTATTAAAATGTGCCTCTAAAGTAAAAGGATTCAAATATCCCGTAAACCCCATATAACTCAAAATATCACTATACATTGAAGTTTTAATCTTTGGTCGAACATGAAGCCATTTTTTATTTTCTATTTCCAAATGTAACTCACCCAACGATAACTCTTGGTAAGATTCAAAGGGTTGTAATTCTTGTGCTATGAATGCTTGATTGGTTTGCGACACTAAAAAGTCGGTCAACAAATGTAATCTTACCTTGTTTAGGTGATCACTATAAACTAGTTTTTCCTTCCAAGGAGTTTGTCGGTACAAAAATCCCCAATGAAAGTGAAAGGCTAATGTCATCCAAAGTAAAAATAGGGGCAACCATTTTTGATGAATTTCTTTTAACCAATTCCATTTCCAAATCCAGATTCCTAAATATAGGAGAAGACTTAATATCAAAATACTGTAAAAAATGTCTCCCACTGAAAATTCAATCACATTAGTAATGCTTAAAAGTACTTTTTGAACTTTTGGAAAGCCATGGTTGGGATACCATTCTTTGGTAAAGAAATCCCATTCCACTAAGAAAAATAGCAATAGGATACCAGCAAAAAATAGCTTCCATTGCAGGGAAACTCGCTTCCAAAAGTTAATTATCATTCGTGGTTCTTGCATTTTTTACTTTATACTATGGTTGATTTGAGATCTCCCAATAAAAATATAGTTAGGCCAGCTTTTTAGTTTATTTGGTAAAGAGGTTCAAAATCTGTAAATTACTTCGACACTTCAATTCTGACACTTCGAGAGTATTAAGCAAAATAGTGGTTTTAGGCTGTTATTCTTTGTCTTCCAATATTTTTAATAGTCTTTGGTTTAAGTATAGTTTCTCTTTTCCCACTTTTTCTGATTTCAAAAAGCCGTTTTCTTCCAATGCTATCAAATAGTTTCCAACAGTCTTTAAGTTCCCAATATTTTTATCAATCAAGTGTTGACGTTTGGTATATGGTAAACGGAATAAAATTTCAATCAAGTCTTTAGAATAAACTTTTGGCAACTTCTTTTTAATTTCGTTTGCAGTTTCTTCCATAGTCACTGTGATTTTATTTAGTCTTTTTAACCCTTTATTTGCAGTTACTTCAATCATATCCAACATATACAAGATGAAGTCTTCCCATTCGTTTTTTTCAGTTACATCTCTTAAGCACCTATAATATTCAATTTTGTTTTTAATGATATATTCACTCAAATAGATGGCTGGTGTGTCCAATAAACCTGAAATTTTCAGATACAACAGCAATAAAATTCTTCCTGTCCTTCCGTTACCATCTGAGAATGGGTGTATAGCTTCAAATTGATAGTGCAATATGGCCATTTTTATTAATGGGTCTATCGTTTCATCCCCGCCTGCGGAACGGGCAGGTTCGTTTATGAACTTCTCTAAATTGGCTAATTTCTCACGGATAATCTGTTCACCACTTGGCGGGGTGTAAATTACTTCGCCTTGAGTGTTACTTAATGTTGTTCCCGGTGTATTTCGTACAGAAGCATTGTTTTGCTTAATGCATTGAACAATTTTGACACAAAGATTGGTTGTTATAAATGGTTTTGTCTTTAATTCTTCAAAGCCTAACCAAAGTGCCTCCTTGTAGCTTAACACTTCTTTCGTAGAAGAATTCTCTATTTTTCTGTCAGCAACTAATGATTTATAGATTTCATCGTTTGTTGTAATAATGTTTTCTACTTCCGAGCTCGCTTTTGCTTCTTGTAAATAAATCGTGTCTAAAAACAACGTAGGGTTGGGTAAATTGAGTAAAGTCCCATTAAGTTGAGCCAATGCTCGTCCTGCCGAAATAGTTTTTCGAAGTATCAGTTTTGTTTCTATGTCTGCTTTTGGTGGCAGTAGTGGCAGATCGTTATACGGAACTTTTCTGTCAAATTTTTCCATTATGGTCAGATGTAAGTTTTACTCTCGTTGTTAATACAAGAGTAAAAATACTGAATAATTACTCTCGTTGTTAAAATGAAGGTAAAAATTACTCTCTTTTCGCATTCAAAGAGTTTGTCATTTGTGAACTGTCTTGTTATAATTGCCGATAACGTATTGTTGCTTTGCCTAGTGCTTGATTTGTAGCCCGTCACTGTCAGGCAAGCCCAAAGTTATTTATTGTAAGACGTTTAAATTTCTGTAAACTAGCCAGCATTAGGCAAAACAGTTGTTATGTCTCGTAGTTTTAAAATCCCTCAGGTTTTTAGTTTTAGTTTTTTTGTAATTTTATTTTTAGTGAAAAATATAGCCTTTTTGTTACTCAAGTTAATTTTCACCAAATCAACTTTTTCAATTAATTTGAATTTAAAATAAGGACCAAGGAAGCTAAACTCAATATCTACATTTAAGTTTGTTAAATACAACTCTGCATGCCCATTAAAGTTTGTCTGAGTTTCAAAAATATCTTCTGAACCTTTTACTCTAATGTTTACACCTGGCAATGGATCGTTTTTAGATTGATATATTTCAAAAGTAACTTTTCTTAAATCAGTTTGAGAATAACAACCATCAAAGTCAAATATCAATAATAGTATAAATATGATTTTTAAATTTAACATTTTAGTTTTTGTTAGATTTAATTTTTTTTGAAACAGGATTTAAGTTATAAAAAGTTTGGTTCCTGATTTTTGAGCATTATCAAATTCTTGTGTTTATTTAAGACTAGACTTGTAAGTTTCATAGATGTAAATCAATTCTTACTAAAAAAAAAACAAGTTGCATTCTATATTTGATTTTTCCCAAATAGCAGTTTAACTATACTATGACGCACAACATGATACTACCCAAAAGCAGTAATAGATTTTCGTAAATTTTATTACCACCGAAAAATAGGTTAAATTTGTAAGATAATCAAATTACAATGAGTCAAGAAGTAAGAAATTTAGAACCCAAAGCATTGTGGAACCACTTTGCAGATATCAATGCCGTACCAAGAGCTTCGAAAAAAGAAGAAGCCATCATTCAATTCATGCTCGATTTTGGCCAAAAATTAGGCTTAGATACCCAAAAGGATGCCGTTGGCAATGTGTTGATTAAAAAGCCTGCCACCCCAGGTATGGAAAATCGTAAAACTGTGGTGATGCAATCGCATTTAGATATGGTACACCAAAAAAATAACGATACCATTTTTGATTTTGCCACCCAAGGGATAGAAATGTGGGTAGATGGCGATTGGGTTAAAGCCAAAGGAACCACTTTAGGAGCTGACAATGGTTTGGGAGTAGCTGCTATTATGGCTGTTTTGGCAAGTACTGATATTGCACATCCTGCCATTGAAGCTTTGTTTACCATCGACGAGGAAACAGGAATGACCGGAGCCAAAGGCTTGGAAGGAGGTTGGTTGCAAGGTGAAATTTTGTTGAATTTAGATACTGAAGAAGATGACGAAATTGACATTGGATGTGCAGGAGGAATAGATGTATCCGGTTTCAGAACCTATCAAGAAGAGGAAACCCCAGAATCATCCGTAGGATATCAAATTAGTGTGAAAGGATTGCAAGGTGGTCATTCCGGAATGGATATCCACAAAGGTTTGGGCAATGCCAACAAAATCATGAATCGGTTGTTGTTTGATGGTTTTGAAAATTTTGGGATGCAAATTTCCACTATTCAAGGGGGAGGCTTACGCAATGCCATTCCAAGAGAAAGTGTGGCAAATATCATCATAGCAAGTATGTATGAAGATGCATTTTTGTTGGAAATGAAAGAATTGGTAGAAGATATCAAAACGGAATTTGCAGTTACGGAACCTCAGTTACAAATTGAAATTACTAAAATTAACACACCAGCCAAAGTGTTGGATCTAGGAGTGCAAGAAGGTTTGTTGCGTTCGTTGTACACTTTGCCTAATGGGGTGTATCGCATGAGTGCTACCATGCAAGATTTGGTAGAAACTTCTAACAATTTGGCAAGAGTTTCTGTGCAAGATGGCACGATAGAAATTCATTGTCTGACCAGATCTTCAGTAGAGACTTCAAAGTACGATTTGGCCAACGCCATTCGTTCGGCACTAGAATTAATAGGTTGTGAAGTTACTTTTTCAGGAAGTTATCCCGGTTGGACACCAAATGTCGATTCTCCTATTCTGAAGACTCTTACCAAAGTTTATGAAGACTTATTCCATACCAAACCCAGAGTAGTTGCATGCCATGCAGGATTGGAATGTGGAATTTTGGGTACCAATTACCCTAATATGGATATGATTTCTTTTGGGCCTACCATTCACGGAGCACATTCCCCTGAGGAAAGAGCAAGTATTTCTTCGTCCCAAAAATTCTGGAAGTTTTTACAACAGATTCTTAAAGAAATTCCACAAAAATCTTAACCAGATTTTCAATAGAAAAAAATCGAGTAGGGGAGTTCCTTACTCGATTTATTTTTACTTCTTCAATGGTATTAGCAATCGGCTAAATTTACACCAATAGCCAAGCCACCTTCACTGGTTTCTTTGTATTTAGAGTTCATGTCTTTTGCTGTTTCCCACATAGTTTGTACCACTTTGTCTAGTGGTACTTTGGCATTTTTTGCATCGGATTCTAATGCCAATTCTGCCGCATTGATTGCTTTGATGGCACCCATGGTGTTTCGTTCAATACACGGAATTTGCACCAATCCACCAATAGGATCACAGGTCAACCCCAAGTGATGTTCCATTGCAATTTCTGCTGCCATCAATACTTGTTCAGGGGTTCCACCCATCAGTTCGCACAAGGCACCGGCAGCCATAGCACTCGATACACCAATTTCAGCTTGGCAACCTCCCATAGCTGCACTAATGGTAGCTCCTTTTTTAAAGATACTCCCTATTTCTCCGGCAACTAATAAAAATTGTTGGATATGTTCTTCATTAGCTTGGTGATTTTCAATTACCATATAGTACATCAAAACAGCCGGAATTACTCCTGCACTTCCGTTGGTTGGAGCTGTTACCACTCTACCTAAGGATGCATTTACTTCATTTACTGCCAAAGCAAAACAACTAACCCATTTTAAAATGGCTCTGAATTTTACTTCTGTCTTTCGGATACTTTCTAACCATTCCCAGGGAGTGTGATAGGTAACTTCTCCTTTTAAATTTTGATGCATGTCAAATGCTCTTCTTCTAACATTCAATCCTCCTGGCAGAGTACCTTCCGAATGGCATCCTATGTACATACACTCTAACATGGTATTCCATATTTTTAATAAATCTTCTTTGATTTGCTCAGAAGTTCGCAAGCTCAATTCGTTTTGATAAACTATTTCTGAAACCTTTTTGTTTTCTTGTTTGCAATAAGCTAATAATTCATCTGCTTTGTTTATCGGATATGGAAAACTTTTTGGTGCTTGGTCCGAGATAGGTTCATTTTCTTGCACCACAAAACCGCCTCCGATGGAATAAAAAGTCTCTTTAAAAATTTCATTTTTGGTATAAAATTCAAAAGCCATCCCATTGGCATGAAATGGTAAAAATGTCCTGTCGAAAATGATGTTATCTTCAATAACAAATGGAATTTTAACAGAACCTCCAAGCTGTAACTTTTTTTTGCTTCGGATTTGATCAATTACTTTTGGAATTTCTTCCACAGGAATAGTTACGGGATCATAACCACTTAAACCTAACAAAACAGCTAAATCGGTGGCATGTCCTTTACCGGTTAAACATAAGGATCCATACAAATGCACATACACTTTTTGTACTTCTGATAAAGCCACTTTTTGTTGCACCAATTGGAGCATTTTTTCTGCTGCTCTCCACGGTCCTAAAGTATGGGAGCTGGAGGGGCCTACTCCAATTTTTAACATATCAAATACCGAAATACATTCCATATCTAAATTTGAATTGAACTTGCGAAAACGTTTTCAATTACAAATATAAGCCAAGTGTTTACAATTGTGTTCTAAACACTTGCTAACACTCAAAAAATTAAATTTGAAATTGACTTGGAATACTTTAATTTTTTTAGTAATGGTTAAAGATTTGTTAATACACTAATTTTGTTTAATATTTAGCTAAATTTGTTAAACAAAAATTTGGTAATGAAAATAAGTGTTTTGTTTTACAGTTTGCTAACTTGGTTAGGTTGCGATAGTAACAAAATCGCTTCAAATGAAATAGTTTTAAAAGAACCTATCTCCATGCCTATGAATGATACTACAGAAGTTGCTGTTTTTGCCGGAGGTTGTTTTTGGTGCACCGAGGCTGTTTATTTGGAAATTAAAGGAATACAAAAAGTGGTTTCGGGTTACATTGGTGGAAAAGTTGAAAATCCAACCTATGAACAAATTTGTACCGGTACAACCGGACATGCAGAAGCAGTTCAAATAACCTACAACCCAAAGGAAGTGACTTATGAAGAATTGCTTGAGATATTTTTTGCTACCCACGATCCTACGACTTTAAACAGACAAGGTAACGACATTGGCACCCAATACCGTAGTGAAATTTTTTATTACAACGAGGCACAAAAAATAGCAGCACAATCGTACATAGAGCAGTTGAATTTGGCCAATGTTTTTCGTCAGCCAATTGTAACCAAAGTAAGTCCGGCAAGTATTTTTTATGTGGCAGAAGATTACCACCAAAATTACTATGCTTACAACAAAACCCAATCGTACTGTCATTACGTAATTACTCCTAAAGTAGAAAAAGTTAGAAAAAAGTTCACCAACAAACTCAAATAAAAGTAATCATCGAATCAAAAAGATATGAAAAACGTGGCTAATTTAGAATGGATAGAATTGGTTGGTGATCAACATCACGCTACCTCTGTAGATACCCCTTTACGCAAAGATGCCTTTGCCAAATCAGATGAAGAGAAAATGCAAAACATTGCTTTTCATTTTGAAAAAATCATGGATGAATTAGGTTTAGACCTTACGGACGATAGTTTGATGGGCACACCCTATCGTGTAGCAAAAATGTTTGTGCAAGAAATTTTTTCGGGATTGAATCCGAAAAACAAACCAAAAATGTCGGTTTTTGAAAACCATTACGAGTACGATAAGATGTTGGTAGAAGCCAATATTCATTTCAACTCTACTTGCGAGCATCACTTTTTACCAATTATTGGTAAAGCTCATATCGGATATATATCTTCCGGTCAGGTGATTGGCTTGTCAAAATTAAACCGAATTGTTGATTATTATGCACGCAGACCCCAAGTGCAAGAGCGATTGGTAATGCAAATTTTTAAAGAATTACAAGAGGTTTTGCAAACCAAAAGTGTGATTGTGGTGTTAGAAGCAGAGCATTTATGTGTTTCGAGTAGAGGCATCAAAGACCAATCTAGTTACACCACTACCTTGCAATATGGTGGTCAGTTTGACGACAAAGATTTTAGAAACGACTTTTTCCAATTAATAGCTTCTGGAGAAAAGTTGAAAAAATAGTAGTTTTTCCTATATTTGGGAATGACTACAACCAATTTAAATAAAAGGAAATTACTAGTTCAAAGCATCCTGTTCGATACGATTGGGATGCTTTCGTATTTTATTCCTTTTTTAGGATGGCTTACCGATGTGGTTTGGGCTCCTATTGCTGCTGCATTGTTGTATAAAATGTACCCAAAAAGTATTGGAAAAATAGGTTCAATAGTTGTTTTTATTGAAGAAATTTTACCGGGATTAGATGTGATTCCCACCTTTACCATTACTTGGTTTTATACCTTTTACATTGCAAATGATAAAGAGAAAGTAAAACAGAATTAGATTATTGATTAGCCAACAACATGAAACTATCAAGACATACATTTATTTTAGCTTTATTGTTCTCTGGAGTTTTTTATGCCCAAAACCAAGCAACGCTTCAATTGAAATATTTTGACGAAAATTACCAACCGATACCCAAACAGTTATTTGATATCCAAAAAAGTAAGCATAAATTTTTGGATGTTCCCGGAGATTCTATCCACCACCGAATGCTTAGTGTGAGAGAAGTGCATGGTGTTTTAGAGAACAGAAGTTATTTAGATTCGTTGCTTACGGTTGCTTCTTCTAAAACGATTGATACTTCCAAACCATTGGTGATTGTTTTTTATCCAGGAAAAGATCCTTGTAATTCAAGTGGTGCTGCCACAAGAAAAGAAAGAAAAGCATGGTTTGACGAGATGGAAGGAGGAGTTCGCAAAATCAAAACTTCCAATGTATTATATGTTTTTAGAGATGATGAAGGTTTACATGGAAATAAGGATGCATATAAAGTTTGGATCAAAGACCCGGAACAAATAGTAGAAACCCTCTTTTTTAAAAAGCACTATCCTTGTAGCAGCTTTGTGGTGATTTCGGAAAAAGGAGATTACATCAGCTATTTTGGTGAATTCCCTAAAGAATACGTATGGAATGCGATGAAGATTTTGAGCGAATAGAATTTTTAAAGTTTGTCTTTTTTTGATAAAGAAAACTTGCCAAATACCAATATTTAAATTTACTTTTAAATAGTGTGTGCTTTAAAGCAAATTTATCATTCGAAAACATTACGAAGTAAACTACTAGGAAACCACCAATCCCAGGAACAAAATCTATAAAACAGCAATGAGGTACATTTTAAATAAATATTGGTAAAATCATGTATTAAAAAATATTGTACCAACCAAACGTTATTTAAAAAATAATGAAATTAAAACTCTTTTTTGTATGTTTTTCGTTAAAAATATTGTTAAAATGAACCTTTTAACATCGTGAATAGGTAAATAAATTTTACATTTGAACGTCGTTTTATTTCTGTTAGCGGTAACTAACGAGGTTCAAAACATCGACTTTTTACAGCTCAAAATCCGGTTCCTAAGGTGTTTTTGAGCTTTTTTTATGCCGTTTTGGTTCCTATTTTGTCGTTTTTATGCTTCTTTTTAAGCGATTTCAGAGCATTTTTTTTAGGTTTTAATCGTTTTTTGGCAATTTTTCAAAACCTCCGCATCTTTTAGGTAAAACCTCCGCATCTTTTGAGCAAAACCTCCGCATCTTTTGTACAAAACCTCCGCATCTTTTTTGGCCTTAAAATGGCAATAATACCAAAAAAAGAACCTCGTTAGCGGTAACTAACGAGGTTCAAAACATAAACTGATTACAGTTTATTCACCGGTTCCTAAGCGGCTTTGTTAAATGAGAGCGTTTTTAAAAATGTTCTCAAAGTTTTTGAAGGTCTAAAACGCAATCTGGTTTTGGTAATAGCACTGCTAGTCACCTCATCCTGGGTTTCTAAACCTTTAGAGCTGATGCCAATTTGAAAGGTACCAATTTTTTCTAAACGCACAATGCGTCCATCTTCCAATTGGTTCATCATTTGCCTTTCTAAAGAGGCCAATACCGCTAAGCAATCTGCTTCGGTAACCGTACAATTCTGAGAAATTAACTTTGCTAACTTCTCAATTCCTACTTCGCCATCGCCTATGGCATTGGCGTAGTACTTCTCAGGGGCAGTCAGGTCCTGAGGATTTTTTTTAGAGACTGTGGTAAATTTTACTGGCATACTTTTAAAATTTTAAGCCATTAATAATTGTTTTTTGATGCAGTACGATATTGCAACTCACTCGCCTTCACATCGGTAACAAATTTAAAATAGGTTTTTTATATTTTTATCATTTTCTTATTAACAATTATAAACATTTATTAACAAAGTACCCTACAATTTTAATATTCTGAACGTGTATCTTTATTCATTTTTGTAAGAAATAAAATTTTAAAATATTATATATCAACACTATAAAAAATATTTTGGTTATTAACATAGAAATTTAAATTTATTAAATTTATGAACAATTTTGATTTCCTTCTGCACCATAAGTTAAATCTTTTGCTATAACAGTTTTATTTTATAACCCTTTAAATTACATGGTTTTACATGTGTGTATATAAATATAAAGTTTTTTTTAATTGGAAACAACAAATAAAAAAAACACCTTTTAAAATAGGTTTAAAAGGTGTGCCTTTGTAAAAATAAGTTTACTGTTTTAAAAAATATACACAAGTAGTTGGGTAATAGTGTATTTAATTCACTTATTTAACTTACGCTTGGGTTTTGTGTTGGAACAGACACACTCTTTGCCAAGTTTTGGCTTGCGAGTTGGCTGGTGCGAGTTGGCAAATGCAAAGCATTCACGAACTCAATTAAAAACAAACAAGCCGTGAGTAATTGTGTGGCTGTGAAGCGTTGGCATTTCTGTCGGTTTAGTTGTTCTCAATAATTTTTATTTGTTCACCATTGTTTTTATTTATTTTTTAAGGTGTTCACGAAACCTTTAGGTTCAACGAAGTTAATCGCCATTTTTTATTTTGTTGGATTTTCGATGATGGCGATTTCTTCTTCCGTCAAGTCGTAAAGTTGGTAAACCAATTGGTCTATTTGATTTTCTAAGTCGGTGGTATCGGTTGACGGGTTTTCTTTTTTGCGAGAAAGGATTTTGGTAACAATATTTTCAATTTTAGATTCAATCATTCCATCTCTTGCAATAGGAAAATCCTTTACATAAATATTAATCCAACGAGTAGTTCCAACACCACTTGTATTAGCAATTAACCTAAGGTAGTATTTAATCACTTTTGAATTCAGTAAACCATTTAAATACTTTATGTTTAAATCTTTTGGAGGAAGTAAAAAGTATGCACTATTCAAAAGATATATTTCATCGTCACAGATAGCGAACTTGTTTGTGTCAGTTAATTCAATCCAAATTATCTTTGGCTCTTTAAAATCATCAAAAAAAGAACAAGCCCTTAAATTTGTCCAATGATTTCCCTTTGCCCCTCTTTTCTTAAACCCATCACCAAAGGAGTCTAAGTACTCATAAATCGTAGGATATTCATTCTTTACATCTATGCCGTTTTTTGTGAGTAATATGTATTTTTCTTGCTGATAGCAATATCTGTTTATATCTCTACCTCTTAACAATGGTTTAATCAAATCTATACTTTTAGGGTCCTTAGCAATCAACCTATTTACTATATCTTCATCAATAACAAAAGCTTCGTTCGAGCCTGTAGCAATTCCTAATCTTATTTTTGCTCCAATTTCTTCCAAAGTTTTACCCTTGTTGGATATTTTTCTTCCTAAATTGATTTGCTCTGGTTTAGCAAGATTCCAACTTTTTATTTTAAAATCATCAAAATCATACTCAAAAGAATGCCTTTCAATAAAATCTATGAAGTTGTCTTGAATGTTATATTTTTGGTTAACAATTAGAGATTTAATATTATTTTTACTTTTTGCAAAATTTGCAACAACAGTATTCACAATTGCATCTTCAAATATTTGAGCATCTTCAATATTTATTAGCTGAACAAATTGGCCGTTATCATTAAAATAATCCCTTAGTGGTTTTCCATATTCAGCCTTTAAAAAGGAGTTTGATGTTATAAAATTTAAATACCCTTTATTAGTAAGAATTGTAATGCCTTTTTCAAAGAAATAACAATACAAATCTGCAAATGCTTCAAAACATTTGTAGTTTGATTTCAAATAATCTCTAAAGTCTATTTTATCGTGGCTTATATAAGGCGGATTTCCAATAACCACATCAAAGCCCACAAAATCGCCATCATCATTTAGCACTTCGGGAAATTCAAAACGCCATTCAAAAGCATTTTCAAAAATCTTATTGGCTTTTATTTCTTCAATTTCGGTTTCAAGTTTCTTGGTTTCTTCGGTCAGTTGTTGCACTTTCTTGTTCCAATCAGTTTTTTCCTTTTTGCTCATTTCAAACAATTGCCCTTGATTGGTCATTTGATACAAGTCGCCTGAAAGTTTTCGTAGCTTCTTTACTTTCGGGTCGTTCAACGAAATTTCACTTCTGAAATCCGATTTAATGTCGGCAATCAGCCGTTCCATTTCTCTTTTCTGTTCCTTGCTTTCAGCGTTTCGGTAGGTGTCAACAGCTATTCGGTAGCTGTCAATCGTCCACTTACTTTTTTTCAAGGCTTGTTTCAGGTCGGCATCAATGGCAAAACGGCTAACTAAAGAGTTTCCGCATTTTATATTGATGTCAATATTTGGAAGTGTTTCAAGTTCGGTGGCGTTCTTGTAATAAGCATTTTTCAGAAGCTCAATCCACAAACGCAAACGGCAAATTTTTACGGAATTGGAATTAATGTCTACACCAAAAAGGCAGTTTTCAATAATGGTTTGCTTTTCGTGGAAAAGCGTTTCCTGTATTCGCTGACTTTCTTTGTTGCTTGGGTTGTATTCAAAAAGTTCGCCTTCTTCGTCCGTTACAATCAATTCATCATTTACCACTTCCACCTGATATTCTTTCAGGCGTTTTCCGTCACGGTCTTGCAGAATTTTCAAGTCGTTTTTAACGGCAATCATTTCATTGAGTGCTGAAACTAAAAAGTGTCCTGAACCAACGGCAGGGTCACAAATTTTGATGCTGTTTACAATTTTATTGGCTTCTTTTCGGTCTTCAATTTTGTCGTAAAGCTCTTCAATATTGTTGCAATTCCATTTTTTGCTTTCGTTGAATTTCTGCACAACGGCTTTGCGAATGGTTTCACGGCACATATACATTGTGATGAAACCCGGAGTGAAAAATGAACCGTCTTTGTAGCCGTTTATTTTCTCGAAAATCAATCCGAGAACCGAAGCGTTAATCAGCGTTTTGTTGTCTTCCTGAATTTCTTCTCCGCCTTCTGCTCCAAAGTCGTAAGCATCTAAAAACTCAAACAAATATTGAAGCGTGGAAATATTGCCTGTCCGTTTTTTGCCTTGCTGGTCTTTCAGCACGGTTTGCGAAAAAATCGGAATGGTTTTATCGTCTTTCAGGTTGCTGATAAACAAAGTAACCTGTTCAATGTCGGTTGGCTCGAATAGCGAAGAATTGAGATAAGGCGTTTTTTCAAACGCCTTTTTTACATCTTCGTTTCGCTCGTCATATTTGCGTGCCAACACCTGAAAAAACAAGCTGTTTAGGTCGTCATAGTTCTTGATTTTGTCAAGGTTAAGAAACGAATACGATTTGTCGCCTTTGTGATAGGTGATGAGTTGGGCTTCCAACAACTTCAAAAACAAAATGCGGTTTATCCAAGTAATCGAAAGTTCAAGTGCAACATTAAAAAGTCTTTCCTGTTGTGTGTTACCGAATTGGTTTGGTTTTTCCAATCGGCTCAATTTATCTAAGCTGTCAAGCTGAATAATCGCATCTTCAAGAATTGTTCCTGTGTGCCGTTCACCTGCTTTGTTTCGTTCAATCAGTTTTTTGCTTCCTTCTTTGGTTTCTGTCAAGCCGATGATGTGCAACAACTCGCTGTAAAATCGTTTGTCAAGGCTGTTGCTGTCGTTCGTGAAAGGAAGTTTTAATAGATGCTCTGGCGAAAGCAATTTGAATAAAGCAATCAGCGAATTATCGTCTGCTTTGTCGGTGTTGCGTAACGGTTTTTGAAAGTCCTGAATGTTGAAATAAGTAAACTCAATTTCAGAAGTAATGCTGTCAATAAATGGCTCGGCAATTTGTTTGTAGAAAAAATCTGTTTTGGTGTCTGCCAATCGTCCACCTTCAAAGTCGTTGAATTGTTTTACCAAATTTTTGTTTTGAGCAAAAAGTCTGTCGAATAGGGTAGCGTCAAAAATGAACCATTCATTGATGTTGGTCGCCACCAAATGTTTTACTTCAAGATTTTTGTGTGTAATTCTCTCTCGAAAGTAATATAAAACCAATTCTTGAAATGCTTTTGTATTCAGTTTTTTGGTAGAAATCATTTCCGCTTTGTTGGTCGGCTTTTTTGCTTCGAGAATTACACCAACTGTCGAGTTTGCATTTTGTCCGTTATGGATAACAAGGTCGTTTCGCCCTTTGGTATTGATGAAATGATTTGGGTCGTAATAGGTTTTCTTTAAAAAGTCAATGACAAGATTTTTATGAAACTCTTCGCTTTCCGTGTCATTTGTCCTGTCGAGTAAAGTAATGAGATTGGTCTTAAAATTTTCAATTTCAGTCCTGTTCGGTTTTACTTTTAAAAAGGCTTTGTTCAGTGCCTTTCTTGGTTTCAATTCTTTTAAATTGTTCACGGTACTTTTAATTTTTGATAAGTGTTCACGAATCCTCAAGCAGATTTCATAAACAAATTATATTTCCAATTTCAGTCTGTTAAGATAACATTTTCGATTGGAACGTTATTAAAGCGTAGAAAAAAATTGCTCCCTTAAAATTAGGGAAAGGCTTTTTGTTTTTTGAGCATTGGCTATTATGACAGAAATGAATTGAGCCATTTGTGGGGTAGGTTTAATGTAGTGATTGAAACATTTGTTTTGTGTGGTTATTCATTTTTCACAATTTCAAATTCAAATTCTTTTTTTATTTCAGGCTTAATAGTCACATTGTTATATGTTCCAATAACTTGTAATTCTGTATCCCAACTTCCTTTTGTTAATTTGAATTGAGCTGGACTCTGAACTTTCAAAACGATACTTCTTTCATCATCAGAAGTCTTTTTCATTTCAATTTTGTTAGGATTCCAATCTCCTAAGTTTGTTTGGTTTCCTGTTATATAAACTATGTCATTTTTGTCATTAACTTTTACTTTAATCTTGACTTCATACATTTCCTTGCTTAATTCACTTTCTTGCTTTTTCTGAATATTTTCAAAGTAAAATTTCAAAGCATTATTTAAACTTGGTGGAAATGTATTCCAATGATTATTTTCATGATATTCAGCAATTTCAACTGTAAGATTTTTATTCTTTATGGAGTCTTTAAAAAAAGAGTAAACGCTTTCTCTCGCAGGTTTCCATTCTTTCCAATAGTCAATACCTTCATTTGCGTTACTTAAATAAATGAAAGATGGTCTTTTTAATTTTGAAAAGTCAAATTTAATAAGGTCGTTACTTAATTTATTATCATCGTATGCAAGATTTGGCGAAATTGCTACATAATTTTGAAAAAGATTTGGTTTTTGAAGTAAAGAATATAGAATAAACGATGCACTTAAAGAGTGACCTACTGCAATGGTTTGATTTGAAGTTCTGTATTTTGAGTTTATAAATGAAATTACTTCTGTTTCAACAAAATTCAAAAAATTGTCTGCATTACCTGAGTATTTACCGAATCTTTTCTTTGATTCTTCTGTTTTCAAAACAGGTAATAAGTCGTTATTTCTTGAATAGTCAAGTTTTTCATCGAAAGGAGAAGTTATTCCAACAACGATAAAAGACTTATTTCCGTCTGTCAAGAAAGAAACTATTGAACTCGTATAATCAAAAAATTCTCTGTTTTGGCTGTCAAAAACATAAATCACATTAAAATACTCGTTTGTTCTCCAATCATAATCAACAGGAGTATATATCAAAATTTCTCTTTCTTGATTTAATGCTTTTGAATGTATTTTAACATTCTCAACTCTTGCAATTGATTGGGCAAAAGTTTGACTAAAAAATACAATGAATAATAAGATAAGTCCAAATTTTAATTTCATCTCTGTCGGTTTTTATAATCACAAACAACGTTTTGCCATTTGCCGTAGTGTGGGAATTCGGAGCCAGTCACTGTTAGTTAAGACTTTAGTTTAAAGTTGTAAGGCGTTTAAAGTTAGTAAATTATCCCGAATATTCGGGTAGCATTATGCAAAGTAGTGGTTGTGTGTAGGTTTTCTATTGGAAGTCAATGTCGATACCGTCATATTTTGCAATCAATTCTGGCAAAGTCATAGTATCAATTTCTAACTCTTTGCAAATTGCAGGTATCTTTTTGAAAAGTTTGTTGTCGTTACTGCTTTCAGTTTCTTCTGTTACTATAATTACCTGCTCACCTTGATTTTTTAAATTCAAGGACAAGATTACTTGTTTCATATCAGCACTTTCAATGAATGAGCTCTTTTGATTTTCAAACTCTACTTCTGTAAGTTTTCTCTTAATTGGTGAGTTCACGAATACAGTATTCAACTGGTGAAAGAACTGTCTTGTATTTGGAACAAGTAAGCTGTCAGTTTTATAAGGAACTTTTGAAGCCTTTAAAAAAACCTTGTCCGTTAGATACGGTAGTTTGGAAAGAACTAGTCCTTTTGAATTGTATGTACATTCTTCAAGGACCTTGTCAATTATTATAATGTCACCGTTCTCTATTTTTGATTTGATAAATTGAAATAGTACTCCTTTTTTGTCAAATGGCAAGTAGTAACGAACCAACGACAAGAGCGAATTTGTGTCGATTACTACTTTCATTGCAAATACTTTTCTAGTTTATCAGGTGAAATATTCAGAGTCTTACATACATCATATTCGTTTATCACTCCTTCATAGAAAGCTGTCTGAATGGTTGATATGAGCAATGGTGAATTAATAGGCTTGGGTGTTGAACCACCTTTTTGAATACCTTGCAATTTGTCAAGCTCTCTTTGCTTCTTCTCTTCTTCTATACGTAATCTATAATTTTCATCTTCATTAGCTTTTATATTGCTGTAATCAGTTTTTGAGAGTTTGTTCTGATAAAGGAGTTTGGTGAATAATGCAATCTTACTTAAATGAGTATTTTTTGAAATGCTTTCAATCAGTTCAAAGTGATAGTCGTTTGTTCCATCCGCTTTGCTAATTTGTCCAAATGCTTTATTGTATTCTCCTGCTAAGAAATAGTATGCAAAGTCGTTGCACCATCTTTCAATGGCTGAAAGTTTGTTATTGGCAAAGTTTGAAATGTCAAGTTCTTCAATTTCTTCTTCGTTAAGCAAGTAGTGTCCTAATTCGTGTATAAGAGTGAAAATCTCTCTTCTGAAAGAAGATTGTTGTCGCTTAAGAACAATTACATTTGGTGCAAGAAAAAAGCCGTCAATATTTGCCTTCTCTTTTTTATTCCAAGTTTCTACGAACTCGAAAACCAAAATATTTTTTTCTGCAAATTTTGAAATCAAAGCTCGTAAAAACTCTTTTGGTATCGGATTGAAGTCAGGATATAGTTCTTTTCTGATTTTAGTCGCAACAGCTTTGGGGTCGTCATTAACAGAAAAGACTGGCAAAGACCTGTCAATATTTATTTCAGCCAATTTTGAAATAGCCGAAAGCGATATTTTAAATTCTTCGAATTGGTTTACAATTTTCTTTGCTCCAATATTAAGTTCTGTTCCAAACTTGTTTTTTCTGAAGAATATGCTAGCATCTTTTGAAACTTCAGGAGATTTTGGGTCTAAATAGAAGTGAAGTCCTTTGTTAAAAACCTTGTCTATTCGTTTTAAGTGACTAACATTTATCTCATTAGAAAAAATGTCGTCTTTAGTTAATGGTTTTTTAAGTCCTTCACTTACAGACAATAGCAAGTCTTCTACTGTCATTTTGTACAATGTCAGCAGGTATTTAAGTCTTGATATGTTCTGTTCTACTTTCAAGAAGTCTTTATTTGTTAGTTCGGCAAATTTACAATTTTAAACGGTTCTTTTGTCGGTTTGGGTGTCTTTCTAAACTTACGCACAACGTATGCTACTTTGCCTAGTGCTGGGTTTGGAGTCCGTCACTGTCAGTTTAACCTTTAGTTTATCGTTGTAAGGCGTTTAAAGTTAGTAAATTAGCCATATACAAAATAGTGGTTAGCAGCTGTGTTTTATTGACAGTATGAATTTCGGATTAATCCTTTTTTATCATTGTAAATAATGTTAAAATCTCCAAATATGAAGTCAAAATTTCCTTCTGGTTCTTGCTTTTCATATTCAAGATAATCTTCATTCTTTAGAATCCAATTTCTCCACATTTCTAATTCCTCATTCGTTGGTTTATAACAAACACCAAAATAGTTTAAGTCAACATGTTTTGGGAAAATTTGAGTGAGACATGCAAGTCTAGTTGACAGTTTTATTTCGGCTTTATAATTTTTAATTGCCTCAATTGCCGCTAATGCTTTATCAGCTGGACTTGGTTTATTTTGTCCTTGTAAAGTGCTAAAGAAAACTATAGTTAATAATAAAGATAAGAGTTGCTTCATAATCGGTTTTTTGGCATAGCTGCCAACGCAGTTTATCTCACCAATAATAACCATCTTTTCCCAAATCTCCAAAAATATTTTTATACTATCGTTAAAACATGTTTGTTTTATCGCAATACATCAACATATTTTGCCATTCAACCCAAACAAAAAACCACCCTTTACAATTAATGTTAAGGGTGGCTCACTAAAAAGAACTAAAAAAACTATTGCTATTTTTTGGGTTTTTGGTTCATCATCAACCATACGGCTCCAACCAATCCGGCAATTACCAAACCAAAAACAACAATCATGATAAATGCTCCGTTTTTAAAATCGAACAATGGGATAAAGTTTGCTAGCATGGTAGGTGTATTAAAAAAGGTTATCGGGTCAAAATTACCCCATAACCTTTTTTAAAAATATGACAAATGTCAGGTTGCCTAAAATTTTATGCTGCTCCTTGTATAATGGCAATAAAATCGCTTGCTTTTAACGAGGCTCCTCCAATCAAACCACCATCTACATTGGGTTTGCCAAAAATTTCTTTGGCATTGTCGGGCTTCACACTGCCACCGTATAAAATAATTACTTGCTCTGCCAAATCGTTGCCGTATTGGTTGGCCAACAATTGTCGGATAAACGCATGCATTTCTTCTGCTTGCTCCGGGCTTGCGGTTTCTCCGGTGCCAATGGCCCATACAGGTTCATAAGCCAAAATGATGTTTTTCCAAGCCTCTGCCGGTAAAGCAAACAAACTGTCTTTGATTTGTTGTTCTACCACGGCAAAGTGTTGGTTGTTTTTGCGGTCGGATAATTCTTCTCCAAAACAAAAAATCACTTCCATTTGGTGTTGCAAAGCAGTGTGTACCTTTTCTGCCAATTGGCTTGCGGTTTCGTTAAAGTATGCCCTTCTTTCGGAATGGCCTAAAATCACCAAATTTACCCCAACTCCCTGCAACATAGCGGCAGAAATTTCTCCGGTATAAGCACCATTGGCAGCTGCATGCATGTTTTGTGCAGCAACTTCTATCTTGGTATTTTGGCATAGGGTAGTGGCTTGTGCCAAGTTGGTAAACGCTGGAGCAATTACCACTCGTTGGTTGGTAGCGGGCATTTGTGCCAATAATTCTTGGATTAACGCAGTGGTTTCTGCCAAGTTTTTGTTCATTTTCCAGTTACCGGCAATTAATTTTTGTCTCATTTTTGTACGCTTTGTATGGTTTCTATCATTTTAGGATCGTCTGCTTCTATGGCACGGAACAAAGCAATAGAACCCTTTTGGTCCAATACCATATATCTCGGAATCCAATCAATTTTTACTTCGTCTTTAAAACCTCCACCTTTCCAGTTGGAACGGATGAGGTAGTGTTCGCCTTTTACTTCGTATTTTTCAATGCCTTTTTTCCAGCTTTCTTCGGTTTTGTCGTACGATAAAAACAAATACACTACTTCCGGAAATTGCTTTTGCAAATCGTGTACTTTTGGCATCCCTTTGATACAATCCGGACACCAAGATGCCCAAATGTCTACCACTACAGTTTTGCCTTCGTATTGTTTTAAAACTTCTTGTAAGGTAATTTCTTTTCCATCTAAGCTTAATAACTTTTCTTGCAAAGCAGCCTCTGTAAATTGGGTTTGTGCTTCAGCTTGGCATCCTATCAATCCTAAGCTAAGGATGCCTACTAGTTGACAAAATAGTTTTTTCATTTGGTATGTGTTTTAGTTTCGTAATCTCGGATCCAAATATGCATAAATAAAATCAACCACGATGTTAATCAAAATAAAAATCAACGAAATCGTTAGCACCGATCCCATGATAACAGGCAAATCTAAGGTATTTAATGCGGAAACAATTTCTTTTCCCAAACCGTTCCATCCAAAAATATATTCTACAAATACCGCTCCTGCCAATAACGAAGCAAACCAACCCGAAACGGCTGTTACTACCGGGTTTAACGAATTTTTCAATACATGATTACGCATGATTTGAAAGGTATTCAAACCTTTGGCTTTGGCTGTGCGAATATAGTCTTGCTGCAAGGTTTCTAAAACCGAGTTTCTGGTTAATTGTGTAATGACACCTAACGGACGAATGCCCAATACCAAAGCAGGTAACACAATGTTTTTCCAGGCAATAAAGCTGTTTTCACCATAGTCGTCTATTTCGTACAAGCTTCCCATAATGGGCAAGCCGGTGTAGGCATGCAACACAAAACCAAAAATCCAAGCAAACAAGATGGCACTAAAAAACGAAGGCAAACTCATGCCTATGGTGCTAAAAAACACCAAACTCCTGTCCATCCAAGTATTTTGTTGCAATGCAGCAAACATGCCAAAAAGCAGACCAAAGGTAACGGCAAACCCCATGGCAAGGGTGGCCAACACAAAAGTATTGGGTAAAGTATTGCCTAAAATACTACTTACCGAAATGTTTTTTTGAAAGCTCTCTCGCAAATAAGGCTTTTTAAATGCCAAGGTAAAACTTGAAAAATTGATTGAAACTCCTTGGTATTTGCTTTGGTTAAAATAGGTGTAGTGCTCTGCATGGTTGGCATGAAACGAAATAGGGGACAGGTCGTTAAGATACCATAGGTATTGCGTACCCAAAGGTTGGTCGAACCCATATTTTTTTTTCACCAATTGCAATTGTTCCGAGTTTTCGTTTTGGTCCAACAACATCCTGGCCGGATCACCGGGCAGCCAATGGAATAACAAAAAGATAACCGTTACTACTCCCCAAAGGGTAAGCAACGAATAACCTAATTTTTGAAGGAAAAAACGAATCAAAGGCTTGGTGTTTTAGCGATTAAAATGCTCCAAAAACTTCTTTGGCATCTTTCCAATGTACCTTTTTTACAATAGTACCACGGTGCAAAACCACAATACTCGGGTTGGCTCTTTCGATGGTTTTCACGGTAGTTGGGTCGCAAAAATAAAAGTCGAAGTAAAAACCGTATTCTTTTTGCAATCCTGCCACATAATCTAAATCAGTTCCGGTTAAGCCAATTACTTTATAGTTGTTTTCCAAGGCTTTGTTGTAAAACTTACCCAACATTTTTAAGGCTTCGGTATCGGCTTTGGTCATGTCGTAACTGGTAATCATCACCAATTTAGGTTCGCGTAAATAATTATCTGCAAAGTTGCTGCCATCGCGTTCCATGCTAAAATCTTTCACCGGAGGTTTGTACCCTTCTTTGATTAATTTTTGCTTGCGATCTATAAAAGTGGCATCTTGAGGATATTCCCCAGCCATGATTTGGTCGTAACTAAACTCGGTAGGTACTCCGTTTACTTCGTATACAAAAATCATTTCGTATTCGTCTTTCGGAGCTCCTTCAGGTATTTGCATGCCTTGGGTAATGTTGGTACCCACTTTGTAGGCTCTGAAGTCAATCATGGGCAAGTGGTTCAACACTTGGTAAGTAATGCCTAAGCAAACAATTAAAGAGGCAATGGCAATTCCATGGTTTATTTTGCTTGGAAAAACGGGTTTGATCAAGTCTTTCCAAATAAATAAAATAAAGATAAACACCAACAAAACAATGTCTTTGGTAAAAGATTCCCAAGGAGTGAGTTTGAGGGCATCTCCAAAACAACCACAATCGGTAACTTTGTTGGTTACTGCCGAAAATAGGGTTAAAAAAGTGAAGAAAACAATCAATGCCAACAAACTTTTGGTGGTAAACTTTGGCCAAAGTCCGATGAGCAATAAAATACCCAACAAAACTTCTAAATACAATAAAAACAAGCCAATTACCATGGCAAACGGACTCAAAAATCCGATGTGAAATACTTCAAAATATTCTTGTAGTTTAAAGGAAAATCCGGTAGGGTCGTTTAGTTTGATAAACCCGGAAATCAAGAACAATACCCCAACAAAAATTCGAGAAAATATCACTAAAAAGGCTTTCATATATTTTGGTTTATGTAAAGAGATTAGTTTTGATCAAATTGTAAATGAATCAAGGCAAACACGGCATAGTTGATCATGTCTTGGTAGTTGGCATCAATGCCTTCAGACACCAAAGTTTTGCCAGCATTGTTTTCTATTTGTTTTACACGAAGTAATTTTTGCAAAATCAAATCGGTTAACGAACTTACACGCATATCTCTCCAAGCCTCTCCATAATCGTGGTTTTTATTTAGCATCAGGTTTTTGGTGATTTCGATGTGTTTTTCGAACATGCTAACGGCTTCTACAGGAGTCAAATCAGGTTGGTCGGCAACACCCAAATCCATTTGAATTAATGCCATTACCGAATAATTGATGATGCCAATAAATTCTGCAATTTCTCCTTCTTCTACTTTTTGCACTGCATTTTGTTGTAGGGTTCGGATGCGTTGGGCTTTGATAAAAATTTGATCGGTTAACGATGGCAATCGCAAAATTCTCCATGCCGTACCGTAATCGTGTAACTTTTTAGCATACAATTCTTTGCACTTGGCAATGATGCTATCGTATTGTTGACTGGTTTGGTTCATTTTAAGTTTTCGTGAAAAAGTAAAGGTACAATGCAAAACAAATTTATCCAATTATCTGTAGGCATTGTGTAAATTTGTGGTAAAAATAACCTTTTCTGCGAAATGCTTCACACAAAAAATACCCCAACTTGGAATTTACAAGGCAACTTGCTTAGCTTTCAAAAGCCATTAGTAATGGGTATTGTTAATGTAACTCCCGATTCGTTTTATGACGGTAACCCGAACCAAGCAATAGATCAAGTGCTTTTAAAGATAAACCAAATGATGCAGGAAGGGGCTACTTTTATTGATGTGGGAGCCTATTCGAGCAGACCCGATGCTTCTTTTGTTTCGAAAGAAGAAGAAATTCATCGATTATTAATGTATTTGCCAATATTGATTCAAAGCTTTCCGAAGGCTTATTTTTCCATAGATACTTTTCGGGCCAAAGTAGCAGAAGTAGCGTTGAACCACGGGGCACATATCATCAACGATATTAGTGCAGGAGGTTTAGACGATCAAATGATGGCTGTGGTAGGTAAGTACCAAGTGCCTTATATTATGATGCACATGCGAGGCACCCCGCAAACCATGCAACAGCTCGCCCAATACGAGCAAGTGACCAAAGAAGTGTTGGCCTATTTTTCTGATAAAATAAACCAAGCTTTGCAACACCAAATTCACGATTTTGCTATCGACCCCGGATTTGGATTTGCCAAAACCTTGGAACAAAATTTTACTTTATTCCAACAGTTGGACTTGTTTCAAACTTTTGACGCACCCTTATTGGTAGGAATTTCAAGAAAATCGATGATATACAAAACCTTGCATACCACTCCGCAAGAAGCTTTAAACGGAACTACCGCTTTGCATATGGCTGCTTTGCAAAAAGGAGCCAACATTTTGCGAGTACACGATGTAAAACCAGCCATGGAAACCATTACCCTATACCAAAAAATGACCAACTCATGAACAAATTTTTTCAGTTATTAATTGTCCTATTTTTATTCATTTCGTGCAACCAACATCCTGTAGCCTTGGTGCAATCGGATTACACCGAAGTGGCTGAAATGAAAGATCATTCTCCCATTTACTTTTTATTGGAGATAACCGATAAGGACACCATTTTAGAGGTTAATAGAAAGAATTCGATTGGCACCACCAATTGGATTTTTCATGTAGATAAAAACACTCCTTTAAAATTGGCAATTCCTAAAATACATGAATTGCAATTAAAAAAAGCCAATGGCATGCACACCAACGATCAAGCGGAGAATTATTATTCGTACATGGATAGTACTTCTAAAACCTTGGCTTTTAAAAACTTTCAAAAAGTAGTGTATTCTTTTAATGCCTTTCACTCCAAGCCATACATCAAAGAAAACTTAGAGTACCACCAACATTATTACAATATTTCGGTAGATGTGCGAAAAGGCAACCGAATTTATGTAGATGGTTTTGAAGTTGCTGCCAAAGATTTGAACAGCCACTTAACAGAGTTTATCGATTTTGCTGCACCCAACCAAAGAGTGTTGTTGTATTTGAATGTAGATCAGGATTTGACCTTTGATGCTTATTTAACTACGTTTTTGAGTTTGCAAAAAGTAGCCATAGGACTGGTAGAGTTGTCCAACACCCATTTTATTTACGACAGAACGAAGTTGGAAGATTGTGGGTGTATGTAATTACTCATGATGGTAATTCTCATTCCTTAAAATAGTCATGGCTCGGTACAATTGTTCGGTTAAAAACAAACGAACCATTTGGTGCGAAAAGGTCATGGCAGATAAAGATATTTTTTGGTCAGCTCTCTCGTAAACTTCTTCACTAAATCCGTAAGGGCCACCAATCACCAACACCAATTGTTTGATGCCTTGGTTCATTTTTTTTTGCAACCAATCGGCAAATTGCATACTGCTAAATTGTTTGCCTTTTTCATCTAACAAAACCACCACATCAGCCACTTGGATTTTCGATAAAATTTCTTGCCCCTCCTTTTGTTTTTGCTGAGCAAATGTTAGGTTTTTACTGTTTTTGATATCCGGAATCACCACCCATTCGCATTTGATGTAATGTTTTAATCTGTTTTGATAATCTTCTGTAAGTTGTTGAATGGCTTTGGAATCTGTTTTTCCAACAGAGATGATTCGTAATTGCATTTTGTTTACTTTTATGCAAAATTAACTAAAATGGAGTGTAAAAATTGCCAACAAACATTGCAACCTTCTCATGCCTATTGTTTTCAATGTGGCGGGATGGTAGTGAAAAATCGAATCACTTTTAAATCGTTGTTTTCTGAATTATTAGATAGGTATTTTAGTTTGGATAGCAAATTGGTTCAAACCTGGAAAGCTTTATTTACCAAACCAGAAGATGTGGTGAATGGCTATATCAATGGGGTGAGAAATAAATACATGCCACCATTGTCGTTTTTTATTTTAGCTATTGCGGTTTCAGGTTTTTATACCTTTTTACTAAAAAAGGGTTTCCTTGGTGATTACCAAAGTATGATGCAAAGTTTTCAAAATTCAGAGGATCAATTCAACATGAACGAAATGATGAATCAAATCATGGATTACCAAAATTTGCTATTTTTTGCCTTTTTGCCTTTTATGGCATTGATTTCAAAAATTCTATTTTACAACCAAAGTAATTGGAATTTTGCAGAGCACACCATTGTTTATGCCTACACCTATGCCCAATGTAATTTTTTAATCTTGTTAGCGATACCCGTTTTATGGATTTTCCCCGATGGATTAATCGTTTATACGTATCTATCCGTACCACTTTATATTTTGTTGCATGCGTATTTTTTAAAGCGTATTTTTCAATTAACTCTCCAACAAATAATTGTAAAAACCTTATTATTTATTCCGCTTTTGCTCTTTTTTTACATGATCATTGTCATACTTGTTGCCATTGTTGTTTTGGCAATTCATTTTGGCATGAAGTCATAGTAGTTTAAATTCATTACTTTTGCACCGCAGACCGCCTTATCGCTCTTTTGTTTACAAAAGGGAGGAAAGTCCGGACATCACAGAGCAGCATAATGGGTAACACCCATCGTTCGTTTAGGCGAAAAGGACAAGTGCAACAGAAAGGATGTACAGGTAATGCTGTAGTGAAATCAGGTAAACTCTATGCGATGAAATGCCATGTAAACCAACGTTAATGCTTCGGTATTTAAAGAGTTGCTCGCTCAAGTTGGAGGGTAGGCAGATAGATCTTGCTAGTAATAGCAAGGCCAGATAAATGATAAGGACTCAACGTAAAAGTAGAGCACAGAATCCGGCTTATAGGTCTGCATTTTTTTAAAAAAAAGAGTACATTTGCTCAAATTAAGGTTGCATGAGCTCAAAAACCCTGCTAACTTCGCTCGAAGTAGACATCATTTTGCACCGTTTGGCTTGTCAATTAGTCGAAAAACACCTCGATTTTTCCGAAACTAAAATCATTGGTTTACAACCAAGAGGTACCAAATTGGCAGAACGTTTGGTGAAAATTTTGCAAGAAGAACACCAAATTACTTCTATCCAATGGGGAGCTTTAGACATCACTTTTTTTAGAGATGATTTCCGAAGAAACGAGAAACCTTTGGAAGCCAACCGCACGCAAATTAATTTTTTGGTAGAAAACCAACGGGTAATATTTATAGATGATGTGCTATATACCGGAAGAAGTATCAATGCCGCTTTGGCTGCCATTCAATCGTTTGGGAGACCAAAAGAAGTAGAATTATTGGTACTTATCGACCGAAGATTTAGCAGACATTTGCCCATACAACCTGATTACAGAGGCAGACAAGTAGATGTGATAAACAATGAAAAAGTAAAAGTTTGCTGGAAAGAATACGATGGAGAAGACGGGGTATATTTAATTTAACGAAAACCAACCACACAACCAACACATGTCGTTAACTGTTAACCACTTGATCGGAATCAAAGACGTCACCACAGAGGATATTCATTTGATTTTTGAACATGCCAAACACTTTAAAGAAGTTTTGAACCGACCCATTAAAAAAGTTCCTTCTTTACGAGATGTTGCCATAGCCAATATCTTTTTTGAAAACAGTACCCGAACCAAACTTTCTTTTGAGTTGGCACAAAAAAGGTTGTCGGCCGATGTGATTAGTTTTTCCGCTGCCCAATCGTCTGTAAAAAAAGGGGAGACCTTGATTGATACCGTTAACAATATTTTGGCCATGAAAGTGGATATGGTGGTAATGCGACACAGCTCACCCGGAGCAGCAGCTTTTTTAGCCAAACATACCAAAACCACGGTAATTAATGCCGGAGATGGTGCCCACGAACACCCAACCCAAGCCTTGCTGGATGCTTTTTCGATGCAAGAAAAATTAGGTGATTTGACCGGTAAAAAAGTAGTAATTGTTGGAGATATTTTACACTCCAGAGTAGCTTTGTCAAATATTTTTTGTTTGCAAAAATTAGGAGCTAAAGTAAAAGTATGCGGGCCAAATTCGTTGATACCGAAACACATTCAAAGTTTGGGAGTAGAGGTAGAGCCAAATTTAATGAAGGCTTTGGCATGGTGCGATGTAGCCAATATGTTACGTGTACAAAACGAACGAATGGATGTGAGTTATTTTCCGAGTACTCGCGAATACATCATGCAATACGGATTAGATGCACAGATGTTGGAACAATTGGATAAAGACATTCTTATCATGCATCCAGGGCCAATAAACAGAGGGGTAGAAATTACTTCAGAGGTAGCAGATGGCAAACATTCTATCATTTTAGAGCAAGTAGAAAATGGTGTAGCAGTTCGAATGGCAGTGATTTATTTGCTTGCTTCGAAGTTGATAAAGTAAATTCAACATATGCTAACTTAAATTCTCCTGTCATGATGGAATCGGGATTGGAGTCTTCGCAATGACTAGCTGAAAGTAGAAAATGTAAAGATTTTTAAAGTCTGTAAATTAGCTTTTGGGTGCTGTTGTTTTGTCATCAGCTATTTTAGGTATTCTTAAGTTTTTCGGACTCCTAATCACGTAATTTGTTTTCTTTCCGCTGTCTTCTGCTTTTAGCATTTCTTTTAACACCAAATCTTGCAAATCACGCAAGGCAGTGTCTGTAGAGCATTTGGTAAGTTTTGCATAGGTTGATGTACGCAAAAAAACCACTTCTTTTGTGTAATTGTCGTACAAATAATTGATTACAAGTCTTTGTCTGTCGTTAATGTTTGTTGCCTTATGTTTGTCCCAAAAATGTGCTTTGTCTAATAGGATTTCTAAATTTTGTTCACTTGCCATTAAAGCTCTTTCAAAACAACCAAGAAACCATTCTAAATATTTTGTAATGTCTGATGTTCCCTTTTGTGTTTCTTCAATAATACGATTATAGTGTTTATGCTCGTTAAAGATTTGGTTTGATAGACTGTAAAAGCGAATTTTACTTTGGTCACTTTTTGCCAAGCCCATATCTAAAATCGCTCTTGCTATTCTTCCGTTGCCATCATCAAAAGGGTGAATGGTAACAAACCAAAAGTGAGCAATGATAGCTTTCAGAACTAAATCCAAATTTTTTTCACTATTCAACCAATTTAAAAATTGCTCCATTTCGTGTGGAACTCTATCGGCTGATGGTGCTTCAAAATGTATTTTTTCCCTACCAAAATTACCAGAAACTACCTTCATACCGCCTGAACGATATTTGGCAACATCTATTTGCTGATAACCACTAAATCCTGTTTGAAAGAGAGCGTTATGCCAACCTAAAAGTCGTGTTTCAGAGAGTGGTTTGTCGAAATTTTGTGTAGCATCTAAAATGACATCAACAATTCCCTCAATATTTCGGGGTGTCTTTATAAAATCAGCATTTTCAATACCTAATTTTCGTGCAATAGACGATCGAACCAATTCGGGATTTAAAAATTCACCTTCAATTCTTGATGTATCTACCACATCCAATATAAGCGATTCCAAAGTGGCACGTTCTGTAAAATCGAAACCTAAACTTTCCATTCGACCCAATGATCGGCCTTGTAAATGCCGAACAGAAGCCAAGATAGGGGATAGCTTATCGTTATCCCAAAAAAAGTTTGTCCAATTTTCTCTTTCGTATATATACATAATTACTACCGCAAATTATGCGGTAAAAATACAAATTTTACACCGCAAGACAACATTTAATTCTAAAAATCTATTATTCTCAGTTAGTTTGTTATTGTTTGCAGACTTGCCAAGTTAGAATTGCACCCAACTATGCATAATAAAAAAAGCTGCCCAAATCGGACAGCTTTTATTAATATCAAATTATTTATTAAAACTGGTAACGAATACCTAAAGCGATATCCGGACCAAAGTTTCTGGTGCCAATTCTGTCACCGATATAAATTTCCGGACGAATGTCTAACGACAACAACAAAGGAATATCAAAATTGTATTCGATACCTAAGTTACCAGCCAATACCACATTGTTTCCGTTGGCAAATTTGTTGTCAAAAAACGAAACACCTCCACCAGCACCTGCATACCAGTTAAAGTTACCGTCTAAGTTCCAAACCCATTGGTATAAACCAACCAATTTGAAAGCATCTGTGTCTTTAGAATTTCTCCAACCCAAGTCTACTTCCAATCGGTTAGAAGCTCCTAAAGCTCTTTGGTAAGAAATTTCTCCACCAAAACCATCATTGTCTCCCAATCTTAAACCTAAAGCATGTTTTGAAATGCTTTGTGCTTGAACTAAACCGGCTACCATAAAAGCCAACAACACGATTACTTTTTTCATAAAAATTGATTTAATTATTGATTTGCAAAAATAACGCTTTGTTGAGGACTTTCGTGTGTTAAAAAAAGTTAATATTAGTTGGCCACTTGATGGGCAACCAAAAATTCCTTTTGGTTTTGGCTGGAACTCTGAGGAATAGGTAAATTAAATTGCGATGGATTAATTGCCAAATTATACTGAAAATCGGTGTTGTTGTAAACCATTCCAATGTTTTGTACATAGTATTGGGTTGAATTTACCACAGCTTGATCGTCTAAAATGGTAACCGTAATAGGAGGGAAACCGGGAACCAAGGTTTGTGTGGTGGTAATTTTTAACCGCAATTCTACTTTTACCACTTTTACATTTTGGTAGGTCTGATTTTGCGGTGCAGGAGTAGTAAAACTACTTTGGGTACCTTGCGAAATGGTTCTCAATTTATAAGTTACAGTTACCGGAAAGCCACTTAAATCTTGGGTTTCAGTTCCTTCCAAGTTGCTTAAAATTGCTCCGTTAGAAGCATTTCCGTCTAAAATCACAAAATCGTTTAAGGCAAAGTTGATTGGCAAAGGCAAATCGTCACCAAAATCTAAAGTTCCTTGCAACAACCATTTTGCACCATCTTTTCTCAATCCGTTGTTACGTAAGGTTAAAGAATAAAATCCATTTGGGTCTGATGCAGTTTGCATTTGCTTGTACACCTTTCCGTTAATGGTAATGTTATTTCCAACAGAAAGAATATCCGTTTGAACTGCACCTCCACCAATTACATCGTAAGTCCATTGGTCCCCTGTAGTTAAAGGTAAAAAATTACTTGTGCTTCCTCCATTATTTCCATCATCAGATGAACATGAAATAGTGAAAATGCCTAAAAAAATAAACGCAGTTAAAATGCTTTTTTTCATGGTTGTTTTGTCATTTGGTTAGTCAACACAAATGTAAGAAAAAAAAACGATTGAAGTAACCGGAAACTATTTCTTTTTGTTGGCATCTAAAAAGTAGGAGATAAGTTGTTTGCTTAACTTTTCTTCCATTTCAAAAAAATCTTCCACCACTTGTTGGTTGTCTAAGTCGTATCGATATAATTTCCAACGCTTGTTATGGTATTCTAAACTGGTTAAGTTTTCTACCCAATCACCAGAGTTTAAATAAAAAGTAGTTCCTTTTTTATTGGCCTTTCTAATCATTTTAGGTTCATGAATATGTCCGCATACCACATAGTCATATTCGTTTTCAATAGCCAATTCGCTTGCGGTATGCTCAAAATCGGAAATAAATTTAACTGCCTCTTTCACGTTGGCTTTGATTTTTTTGGAAAAAGAGTAGGGTTCTTTGCCTAATTTTTGCAAACACCAATTGATAAATCTATTGAATAAAATCAACCAATCGTATCCCCAGCCACCTAGCTTGGCAATCCATTTTGAGTGTTGCACCGATGCATCAAAAACATCTCCATGAAAAAACCAAGCTTTTTTGCCATGTAAATCCAACACCAACTTATCTACAATAGAAAAATTACCAATGCTAGTATCGCTAAATTTTCGCAACATTTCATCGTGGTTCCCTGTAATGTAATGCACTTCAGTTCCTTTAGATGCCAAGTCGATGATTTTTTTCACCACTTTTAAATGACTTTTCGGGAAATAACTTTTTCTAAATTGCCAAATATCAATAATGTCGCCATTTAAAATCAACACCTTAGGTTTGATGGTAGACAGGTATTGAAAAAGTTCTTTGGCATGGCAGCCATAAGTACCTAAATGAACATCGGAAATAACAACTAAATCAACAATTCTTTTTCGCATAGTGGGTAAGGTTATGCAAAGAAATTAAATACTAGAATTGAAGACTTTATCTAAATTTTAAATTCGTCGTTTGTTTTTTAAGAGAAGGTTTCGGATGTATTAAGTTTTGGTGCAAAACATTCTTGCAGCCTATTTTTAAGTGTGTATAAATTGGGCTTATAATTTTTACAATTGATAATTTTTAAGTTCTATTTTTAAATAATTACTAATTTTTTTAGAATTTTATCTCATCACAACCTATAGTGTTGCTAATTTAATATATTTATGCAAAATTTATATACATGGAAAATTCAGAATGTCCCAAATGCCAAAGTACCCATGTGGTAAAGAGTGGTATTATCAACCAAAGACAGCGTTTTCATTGCAAAAAATGTAATTATTTTTTTACTGTAAATAAATTAGGTAAAAAGATTGATGAGTATTACGTAATCAAAGCCTTGCAATTGTATTTAGAAGGATTGAGTTTTAGAGAAATTGAGCGTATTTTAGGGGTATCGCATGTAACAGTAAGTAATTGGGTGAAAGAGCATGGTATAAAAAAAACAGCACATTCAAAATACCATCCAACCTATAAAGTATACAACCACCAAGAACTAGCCAATTTTTTTCAAGAAAAAGAAAATTTGAAGGGCAAAGGCATGATATTAACGGAACTTGGAGACAAATTTATGCTCATTAAATGGGAGCGATTTAAAGATTAACTATACTTTTTACAATAATATAGTTCGTAATTTTTTTCATCATTTCTTTTTGGGAATTTGGCACCAACTAACCAAACCACAAAAAATGAAAAAATTACAAATCGCACTAATTTTAATTGCTTCCTTTTTTTCTTTTGGTCAAGAAGAAAAGAAAGAAGAAAAACCTTTTAAAGCTTCCGTATATGGTTTTGCAAGGGTAGATTATAGCTGGGACACTAGGCAATCAGCACAAGTAAGAGAGTATCACTTAAATCTTTGGCCTTTAGATATTAAAAATGATACACAAGGAAACGACATCAACGCAACTGGAGCTTCTAACTTTTTATCGGTAGTATCTCGTTTAGGGGTTAAAGCAAGCGGTCCAGATGTTTGGGGAGCAAAAGTGACAGGAGTACTAGAAGGAGACTTTTTTGGAAACACCCAACAAACCATTGCTCTTTTTAGGTTGCGACATGCCTATGCAAAATTAGATTGGGAAAAAACCTCTTTAACTTTTGGGCAAACATGGTATCCTCATTTTATACCAGAGGTTTTTCCGGGTGTTGCAAATTTCTCCACTGGGATTCCTTTTAATCCTTTTGGATGGGCTACACAGTTTAGATTAGATCAAAAATTAAGTAAAGATCTTACTTTTAGTTTTACAGCTTACAAAGACAGAGAGTTTGGTGCAATTCCTGCAGATGGAAACCAAAACTCTGCGGTGTACAACAGTTTAATTCCGTCTTTAAACGGTAAGTTTGAATTCAGAAATAAATCGATTATCTACGGACTTTCCGGTGAATTAAGACCGATCAAGCCATTGATCGAATCCAACGGACTTAAATCAGAGGAGCTTTTATACAGCCCAATATTTTTCAGCTACTTTAAATACAACAACGAAAAATTCCACCTTAAAGCATACGGTATTACTGGAGATGATTTGACCCACTTGGTAATGTTAGGAGGATATGCTTCCATTCAAAATGGTGCCAATCCGGTTACTTACAAAGGAATCAGAACCAATGCAATTTGGATAGATTTGGCAAGTAACAACAAAAAAACTGCACCAGGATTTTTCTTTGGTTATACCAACCAAGATGGATTTTCAGGAACTGCAGATGTGGATAAAATTTTTGCTCGAGGCTTAAGTACAACCAGAGGAGTAAAAGACATGTGGAGAGCTTCTGCTAGAGTAGATTTTAAGCAAAACAAATTCAGATTAACACCTGAATTGGAATATACCGCTGCGACACATGCCGATGTAGATTTGACCAATTTAAAACTAAGCGGAAACGAAAATAAAGTCGGCAATTTTAGAGCTACCGTTTCTGCTGTGTACTCATTTTAATCACCTATTAATAACTAATCATATGGAAAAACAACAAAAAGCAACCGCTTATTGGAAGGAAAATTTAAAATACCTTCTGATTTTATTAAGTATCTGGTTCTTGGTTTCTTACGGAGCCGGAATACTATGGAAAGATGCACTTAATGCATTTAAAATTGGAGGATTTCCTCTAGGATTTTGGTTTGCCCACCAAGGAGCCATGTATGTGTTTGTCGTGTTAATTTTTGTTTATGTTCGTTTGATGAACAAACTAGACAAAAAGTACGGTTATGACGAGTAATCCTTAGTGAATATCAAAAGCATTTAAAATTTTTAATACATCATTTAAAATATATCAATCATGACCGTACAAGTTTGGACATATATTATCGTAGGGCTCACCTTTGCCCTTTACATTGGAATCGCTATTTGGAGTAGAGCTGGCTCTACCAAAGAATTTTACGTTGCTGGTGGTGGAGTTTCTCCATTAGCTAACGGAATGGCTACTGCAGCCGACTGGATGAGTGCTGCTTCTTTTATATCTATGGCAGGGATCATTTCCTTTGCTGGATATGATGGTGCTGTTTATTTAATGGGATGGACTGGAGGTTATGTGCTTTTGGCACTACTTTTGGCACCGTATTTACGAAAGTTTGGAAAATTTACCGTGCCTGATTTTATTGGAGACAGATACTACTCATCCGGTGCAAGATTTGTGGCAGTAATTTGTGCATTGATCGTATCGTTTACCTATGTAGCCGGACAAATGCGTGGAGTAGGAGTTGTTTTCTCTAGATTTTTAGAAGTAGACATCAATACCGGTGTGGTAATCGGGATGGTTATTGTATTATTCTATGCCGTTTTGGGTGGAATGAAAGGAATTACTTATACCCAAGTTGCCCAATATTGTGTATTGATTTTTGCTTTTATGGTGCCAGCTATTTTTATTTCTATCCAAATGACCGGAAATCCAATTCCGCAATTAGGAATGGGAGGAACCGTAACCGATGGTTCAGGTGCTTATTTATTAGATAAATTAAACGGCTTGCAAACCGAGTTAGGTTTTGACGAATACACCAATGGTTCAAAAAGCATGATGGATGTATTTGCCATTACTTTGGCATTAATGGTTGGTACTGCAGGCTTGCCACACGTAATTGTTCGCTTCTTTACAGTGAAAAAAGTGAGAGATGCTCGTAAATCTGCTGGTTTGGCATTATTGTTCATCACGATTTTATATACCACGGCTCCTGCAGTTGCAGTATTTGCTAAAACCAACTTAATTGAAACAGTAAGCAATAAGGAATATACCGAAATGCCACAATGGTTTAAAAATTGGGAAAAAACAGGTCTGCTTACTTTTACCGATGTAAACAACGATGGAAAAATTCAATATGTTGCAGACAAAGAAGCCAACGAATTAAAAATTGACAACGACATCATGGTGTTGGCCAACCCAGAGATTGCTAACTTACCCGGTTGGGTGATTGCGTTGGTAGCAGCTGGTGCTTTGGCAGCTGCATTATCTACAGCAGCCGGTTTATTGTTGGTAATTTCTTCTTCTATATCTCATGATTTAATCAAAAAAATGATCAATCCTAATATTTCAGAAAAAGGAGAATTATGGTCTGCTCGTGGTGCTGCATTTGTAGCAGTAATCATTGCAGGATATTTTGGTATCAATCCTCCAGGATTTGTAGCAGCCGTAGTGGCATTGGCATTTGGTTTGGCAGCAGCATCCTTTTTCCCAGCCATTATTTTAGGAATTTTCTATAAGAAGATGAATAAAGAAGGTGCTATTTCTGGGATGATAGTTGGAATGTTATTCATGCTTTTCTACATGTTAAAGTTCAAGTTTGGAATTTTTGATGGAGGTAAAGAAGCTGTTGACAGCTTAAAAGACAGTTGGTGGTTTGGTATTTCTCCAGAAGGTTTTGGTACCGTTGCCATGATCATCAACTTTGTAGTAGCATTGGTTGTGAATAAATTTACTCCAGAGCCACCTGCAGATGTACAAGAAATTGTAGAAAACATCCGTATTCCATCTGGAGCTGGAGAAGCAGTGAGTCATTAATTTTTTGAGTTCTTAGTTTTTAGTTAATTTAGTAGGCTGCCTGCACTTTTTGTGTAGGTAGCTTTCCAATTTTACCTAAAAAAGCTTACTTTTAGTACATGAAGAAACGTCACGAACAAAAATTAGTTTTCATCAGTTTGGTGTTGTTGGTTATTTTCAACATCCCAATTTTATTGTTGTTTGATGGCTCTGAATGTATCGCAGGATTGCCTAAAATTTATATTTTTTTGTTTTCAGTTTGGGCTTTGGCCATTGTTGCAGTAACTTACATTTTACACAAATACCATGACTAGTTGGGCATTGTTACTCATATTGGTGTTTTATTTGGGAGTGCTTTTTTTCTTGGCCCATTGGTCGGAAAAAAAAGCCAACCACAAATGGACCAATAATGCCTATGTGTATTCGTTGTCGTTGGCAGTTTATTGCACAGCGTGGACCTACTACGGAAGCGTTGGGGTGGCAGCAAATTCCGGATTGTATTACTTATCTATCTACATCGGGCCTTTGATGATTATTCCGGCTTGGATGTTGATTTTACGAAAAATCATCCGAATTTCAAGGGTGAATAAAATTTCCAGTATTGCCGATTTTATTTCTTTGAGATATGGCAATCATCGGTTTTTAGGTGCTTTGGTCACCGTGGTTTGCGTTTTAGGAATTTTACCTTACATCGCTTTGCAATTAAAAGCAATTTCTGAGACTTTCCATTTGGTAAGTGCAACCAATCCTTCTAAAATAATTTTAAATGATACCACTACCTATGTGGCTATCGCATTGGCATTGTTTGCTTCTTATTATGGTACACGTTATGTAGATGCATCCGAAAAACGAAAAGGAATCATTACCGCAGTAGCGGTGGAATCGTTTTTAAAATTGCTTTTCTTTTTGTTGGTAGGGGTATATGTAACCTATTTTGTATTCGATGGTTTTTCCGACATCACCAGTCAAGCTTCCAAACTACCAGATTTTGCCGTTAAAAATCAGTTTGGCTCCTTAGAAGCTGGGATCAATTGGTTCTTGCTTTGCATCCTTTCGATGTTTGCTATCTTTTTACTGCCTCGTCAATTTCATTCAGCCATTGTAGAAAACAACCGAGAGCAGCATTTAAAAACTGCTATTTGGTTGTTTCCGTTGTATTTGTTGCTGTTTAACCTGTTTGTGTATCCCATTGCATGGGGTGGAAAAGTACTTTTTGCAGATGCCAATGTAGATGCTGATTTTTATTCGTTGCTCATTCCGCAGCAAATGGGACAAACTACTTTAACGGTTTTGGTGTTTTTAGGAGGGTTTTCAGCAGCCATTTCCATGATAGTAGTTTCAAGCATTAGCTTGGCAACCATGTTGGGAAATAATCTGTTGATTCCGTATGGTTTTCTCGGGAAATTTACTTCCACCAATAGTGAAGTTAATACCAATAAGATTGTAAAAATCAGGAAGTTTTCGATTTTTTCGTTAATTGTTTTGGCTTACTTGGTATATCGTTATTTTGTTTTAGACTACAGCTTGGTTTCTATTGGCTTGATAGCCTTTGTGGTTATTGCCCAATTGGGTCCAGCCTTTTTTGGTGCCTTATATTGGAAACGAGGTTCGCATCGAGGGGCTATTTATGGCATATTGGTAGGATTTGCCATTTGCTTTTACACCCTCCTTTTGCCTTATGCGATGGGTATTTATGGTGCTGAGGTACAAAACCCAATGGGAATTGTTTGGTTGCACCCAATGCAATTGTTTGGTTTAGATTACTTACAACCAATTCCGCATGCTTTGTTTTGGAGTATGTTAGGAAATGTATTTACCTATGGCATTGTTTCTGTAAGTTTTAAAGGCGATTATCGCGAAAGAAATTATGCAGAAATGTTTGTAGATATCGATAAGCATATTACACACCATGAAAATGCCTACGTGTGGAAAGGAACCGCTTACAAATCGGATATTGAAAAAGTATTGTTGCGATTTTTAGGAGAAGAACGTACCAAACGAGCATTGAAACTATTCCACTTAAAATACCAAGTCCCTGAAAATGCTGAAATGGCAGATGCACGTTTTATCAAATTTGCAGAAAATTTACTCACCGGACCTATCGGAACTGCTTCTGCTAAAATATTGATTTCAAGTGTAGTAAAAGAGGAGCAGATTAGTTTGAAAGAAGTCTTACATATATTAGAAGAAAGCAAAGAAAACATTTTATTGAACAAAAAACTACGCGAAACTTCAGAAGAATTGCAACAGCTATCTGAACAATTGAAAAAAGCTAACGCGGAATTGTTGGAGAAAGATGCCCAAAAAGATGAGTTTTTGAATACGGTGACTCATGAATTGCGAACTCCTATCACTGCGATTAGAGCAACTTCTGAAATTTTAAAAGAAGATGAAGAAGTACCCGATTTTTTGAGAAAGCAGTTTTTAGAAAACATCATTTCTGAATCCGACCGATTGAATCGATTGATTGATAAAATCCTCGATTTAGAAAAGTGGCAAACCAAGAAACAGCAATTGCATCTTACAGAAAACGATTGGCAAAAAACCTTACAAAAAGCATGGGAACCTCTGCAACAATTGATGGAGAAAAACCACATCACTTGGGAAATGCAGTTGCCAGAAGTATTGAAAGTGCAGCTTTATGATGAAGAGCGTATGATTCAGGTAATCAATAATTTGATTTCTAACGCAATTAAGTTTGCTTCTCCTGATAAAGGATTGATTCGACTAATGGTTACCCAAAACGATTATGCTACTACCATACAACTATACAACAATGGATTGCCTATACCAGAAGCAGATATCAATCAAATTTTTGATAAGTTTTACCAGTCTTCCAATCAGAATTTTAAAAAACCAATTGGCAGTGGATTGGGATTGGCAATTTCCAAAAAAATAGTAGAAGAACATCAAGGCACCCTCCATGCTGAGAATTTAACCGTAGGAGTGCAATTCACCGCAATAATTCCATTTTAAAACCCAATAAACATGCAAAAAATATTGATTGTAGACGATGAACCAAACATTTTGCTCACCCTAGAGTATACCTTCAAGAAAGCAGGTTACGAAGTGTTTATTGCTCGTGATGGAAACGAAGCATTGGAAATTTTACAAAACCACGTACCAAGCTTGGTGATTTTAGACATCATGATGCCTAAAGTAGATGGTTTTGAAGTGCTGGAATACATCAAAAGAGAAGCAAATTTAGTGCAAACCAAGGTCTTGTTTTTGTCTGCCAAAAACAAAGAACAAGACATCCAAAAAGGGTTAGAAGCAGGAGCAGATGCTTATTTAACCAAACCTTTTTCTATTAAAAAATTAACCGAGCAAGTAGAAATGCTCTTGCAGTAAAAATTTATATTGTATGGACTATTATTCTGTATATCAACAAAGTATTCATCAACCAGAAACTTTTTGGAAGCAACAAGCTATGGCACTGGATTGGTTCCAATTTCCTAACCAAATCTTAAGCAAAAATGCACAAAACTACGATGCATGGTTTGCAGATGGTACTTTGAATTTGTCATATTTATGTATCGACAAACATGTTCAAGATGGTTTTGGAGAACAAGTTGCTTTGATTTACGATTCTCCTGTTACGCAAACCATTCAAAAAATCACCTTTAACGAATTGCAACACCAAGTAGCCAAATTAGCAGGAGGTTTGCAGACTTTGGGCTTACAAAAAGGAGACACTGCCTTGATTTACATGCCTATGATACCGCAAGCAGTTTACAGCATGTTGGCTTGTGCCCGATTGGGAGTAACCCATTCTGTTGTATTTGGAGGTTTTGCTCCACATGAATTGGCCATACGAATAGACGATTGTTTGCCCAAAGTGATACTTACCGCAAGTTCAGGCATCGAAATTGACCGCTTATTGGCTTACAAACCCATGGTAGATGAAGCTTTGCAACAATGTACCCACCAACCGGAGCATGTGGTGGTTTACAATCGAAAGTTAGGAGCTAAAGTACCTTTTTTAAAAAACAATATCGACTATGAAGCATTGGTATATGGTTCGGAAGTTGTACCTCCGGTAGCAGTAGAAAGCACCCATCCTTCGTATGTGCTATATACTTCCGGAACTACCGGAAAGCCAAAAGGAGTGGTTAGAGATACCGGTGGCTATGCCGTAGCCTTGAAATATTCGATGCAGGCAATTTATGGCATGCAACCCGGTGAAGTTTTTTGGGCTGCTTCTGATGTGGGTTGGGTAGTAGGGCATAGCTACATTGTATACGGACCTTTACTCAACCGTAATACTACCGTTTTGTTTGAAGGAAAACCAATCAAAACTCCCGATGCAGGAACTTTTTGGAGGGTAATAGAAGAGCATCAAGTAAAAGTGATGTTTACCGCTCCAACTGCCATAAGAGCAATTAAAAAAGATGACCCCAATGGGGACTTACTAAAATCATACGATTTAAGTGGTTTAAAAGCCCAATTTTTAGCAGGAGAACGATGTGATGTGGCCACCTTAGATTGGTTGAAAAACCAATTGCAAAAACCGGTCATCGACCATTGGTGGCAAACCGAATCAGGCTGGCCTATGTTGGCCAACCCAATGGGGATTGAATTGCTAAGCATTCCACCAGGTTCCGCAGGAATGCCAGTACCTGGCTATGCCATTCAAATTGTGGATGAATCCGGACACCAAATTGCTGCTGGAGAGGAAGGATATGTGGTAGTAAAATTGCCATTGCCTCCTGGAACCTTACAATCAATTTGGGGAGACCACGAACGATTTACCGAAGGATATTTGACCAAATTTCCGGGATTTTATTTCTCCGGTGATGGTGGCTTTCAGCAAGAAAGTGGTGCCGTTTACATTACAGGTAGGGTAGATGATGTGATCAATGTGGCAGGCCATAGATTGTCTACAGCCGAAATGGAAGAAGTCGTTGCTTCGCATGCTGCAATTGCAGAATGTGCGGTGGTTGGAGTATATGACGAGCTTAAAGGACAAGTGCCATTGGCTTTGGTGGTACTTAAGTCGGGTGAAGGCATGGAGCATTTTCAATTGGAATATGAAGTGGTACAAAAAATCAGACAAACCATTGGGGCAGTAGCTTCATTAAAAAAAGTGATTGTTGTAAGCAGATTGCCCAAAACACGTTCGGGTAAAATTTTACGTAAATTATTGCGATTGTTGTGGGACCAACAACCTTACACCATTCCATCCACTATAGAAGATGAAAAAGTAATAGACGAATTGATCGATTTATTTGAAGTGGAGGCAAATAGAAAATCGCCTCAACTATAGCTATTTAGCAAGATATTCAAAAAAACACCTATTAAAAATTGTATTTTTACTAAACAAACGAAGCATTATGAGTTACTATAAGATCAAAGATTTAGAGAATTATTTCAAAATGTATAAAAAGTCGGTACGCGAACCACGTAAGTTTTGGGACCGTATTGCTGACGAAAATTTTACTTGGTACCAAAAATGGGACAAAGTTTTTGAATTTGACATGCAAGAAGCCAAATTCGAATGGTTCAAAGGTGCCAAAGTAAACATCACCAAGAATTGTATCGACAGACACTTGAATAAAAGAGGTGAAAAAACGGCTATTATTTTTGAGCCAAACAACCCGAGCGAAATGGCACAACACATTACGTACAACGAATTGTATGTAAGGGTTGCCAAGATGGCCAATGTGTTGCGTGAACAAGGTGTGAAAAAAGGGGATAGGGTATGTATTTACCTTCCGATGATTCCGGAATTGGCAGTTGCAGTATTGGCTTGTGCCCGAATTGGTGCAGTACATTCGGTTGTTTTTGCTGGATTTTCTGCCAAAGCATTAGAAACACGCATCAACGATTGTGGGGCTACGATGGTAATTACTTCCGATGGAGGATTTAGAGGCGATAAAACCATCGATTTGAAAGGGATTGTAGATGAAGCCTTGCAAAGCTGTCCGACTGTTTCCAAAGTATTGGTGGCTGAACGCACCAAAGGAAAAGTACACATGCAAGCAGGAAGAGACCAATGGTTGCAACCCTTGTTAGATGCCGCAGTTGGTAACAATGTGGCAGAAATTATGGATGCCGAAGATCCGTTGTTTATTTTATACACTTCAGGCTCTACCGGAAAGCCTAAAGGCATGTTGCATACTACCGCAGGGTACATGGTATACACTGCCTACACCTTTAAAAATGTATTTGACTACCAAGAAAACGATGTGTATTGGTGTACTGCTGATATTGGCTGGATTACCGGACATTCCTACATTTTATATGGTCCGTTATTAAACGGAGCTACTACGGTTTTGTTTGAAGGAGTGCCTTCTTACCCGGATTTTTCTCGTTTTTGGGAAGTTATTGAAAAACACCAAGTGAACCAATTTTATACCGCACCAACCGCCATCAGAGCTTTGGCTAAGGAAAGTTTAGATTTTGTACAGCAGTTTCCGCTAAAAAGCTTGCGTGTGATTGGTTCTGTTGGAGAACCTATTAACGAAGAAGCTTGGCATTGGTACAACGATCACGTGGGAGGAAAACGTTGTCCGTTAGTAGATACTTGGTGGCAAACCGAAACAGGAGGAATTATGATTTCTCCACTGCCATTTGTTACTCCAACCAAACCAACCTATGCTTCTTTGCCTTTACCGGGAATTCAACCGGTTTTGATGGACGAATTGCGAAATGAAATTGAAGGCAATCAAGTTACCGGAAGTTTGTGTATCAAATTCCCTTGGCCAAGTATGGCAAGAACCATTTGGGGTGACCACCAACGATACAAAGAAACCTATTTTACAGCCTTTCCGGGGAAATACTTTACCGGAGACGGAGCTTTACGGGATGAAGTAGGGTATTACCGTATTACAGGTAGGGTAGACGATGTGATTATTGTATCCGGTCATAACTTAGGAACCGCACCAATTGAAGATGCCATCAACGAGCACCCAGCTGTAGCAGAAAGTGCTATTGTAGGCTTCCCGCACGACATCAAAGGAAATGCATTGTATGGCTATGTGATTTTGAAAGAAACCGGAGAATATCGTAACCAAGACAATTTGCGAAAAGAAATCAACCAATTGATTTCCGATCAAATTGGGCCAATTGCCAAGTTAGATAAAATTCAGTTTGTGAATGGTTTGCCAAAAACCCGTTCCGGTAAAATCATGCGTAGAATTTTACGCAAAATTGCCGAAGGAGACTTTAATAACTATGGTGATATTTCTACCTTATTGAACCCGGAAATTGTACAGGAGATTCAAGATAACAAGCTTTAGGAAACATTCTAAATATTTACGATGAAATTTTCGTAATTCTATTAAACGAAAATTGTATAAACACAAAAGGCAAACTATTCGGTTTGCCTTTTGTGTTTGATAGATATCATTGAGTTATTTCTTTTGATTTTTAGCCTGTTCCGCTTGTTCCATCATTTCTTGCATTTTTTGCTGGAAACGGTTTAATTTTCTTGGCTTGGTTTTGTTTTCTTGAATCTGAGCATGAATTTTATCTTGATCGATGATGTAGTTTTTAATCACCAACATGATTCCAATGGTAATGGCATTCGAAACAAAATAATACAAACTCAATCCAGAAGAATAGTTGTTAAAGAAAAACAACATCATCAAAGGAGAAATGTAAATCATCACTTTCATAATCTTACCCATATCAGGCATTCCCTCTTGGGTTGGAGCCGACATTTGTTGGTCACCCGTAGTCATTTTCATGTAAAAGAAAATAGCAATAGAAGCCAATATTGGGAACAAACTCACGTGGTTTCCGTAAAACGGAATGTAAAAAGGTAAGTTTAATATGGTATCGTAACTTGACAAATCATCTGCCCATAAAAAGCTTTGCTGACGTAACGCAATGGCAGCCGGGAAGAAGCTAAATAATGCATAAAACACCGGAATTTGCAATACTGCGGGTAAACAACCTGCCATAGGATTTACTCCAGCTTTGCCATACAATTTCATGGTTTCTTGCTGACGCTTCATGGGGTCTTTGCTGAACTTTTCATTGATTTCCTGTACTTCCGGACGAATCACTTTCATTTTTGCTTGCGACAAATACGATTTGTACGTCATTGGGGAAAGCACAATTCGAACAATGATAGTTAAGATAATGATAGACAATCCGTATGGCAAAAAGTCAATCAACAAATCAAATACAGGTACAAAAGCATATTTATTGATCCAACCAAATATTCCCCATCCCAACCAAACAATTTGTTCTAAATTCTTATCATAGTCTTTTAGTAAATGATAATCTGTAGGCCCAAAATACCATTGCATTTGGTAGTTTACTGCTCCATTGGCAATTGCTAACGGAAATTTACTGCTAAATGATTTGGTAAATATGGTATCTTTCTCTTCATCTTGTACCAAGTTTTTCGATACAAAATCTGCTTTGGTAAAAGGTGTTTTGGTAAGTAAAATACTGGTAAAAAACTGTTGTTTGTAACCTATGTATGAAACATCGGTTGCAGCATCTTCTTTAATTTTACCTTGCCCAACATAATCGGTTTTGCCTTTTTCGTATTCAAACCAAATTTCGGTATAACGGTTTTCGTAACTCACACTTTTCTCGTTGCGATAGGTAGTCATGTCCCAATTGGCAATTAACTCTGGAGTTTTTCCGAAAACCTGCTCCAAGCCTTGCGAACGAATTTGAAAATCTAACATATAGTCGTTAGGTTTCAAGGTATACACGTACTCTAAAAACTGATTGGCTCCAGCTTGTAAACGCATGATTAGTACTTGATTTTCGCCATCTTTTTTCAAAGTTGGCACAAACCACAAATCTTTAGTATCGTACAATTTGCCATCAGTTCCTTTAAATTGCAAATTAAAGCTGGCATTATCGTCTTTAACCAATTGCACATTTTTACCCGAATCTTTTTTAAATTGGGTAAAGTTTTTCATGGTTTGGCTAGATACAAAACCTCCTAAATTGGAAATTTCCATGCTAACCAAATCGTTTTCTAAAACTGTGGTTTGCTCTTTGGCATTGGTCAAGCTTGCACTATAAGCAAAAGCCCCATACGATTGGAATTGTTGGGCAACTGCAACAGAATCTTTGGTTTCTTCTTCTACGGTTACAGGTGTGCTTACAGTTTTGGTAACTTTATTTTTTTGGACTTTTTCTGTTTTGGCCAATTCCTTTTCTTTGGCTTGCTCTTGGGCATTGTTGTACATCATCCATAAGATGAGTAAGAAAATTAGAAAAAATCCAATGATGGAGTTCAGGTCCGTTTTTTTCTCTTCCATTTAATTTGATTTAGATAATTCTTTTGCTGCGTGATGATACCTAACCGCAGCTTGAATAAATGCATTAAAAATTGGGTGCGGATTGGCTACCGTACTCTTGTATTCAGGGTGAAACTGCACCCCTATAAAAAAAGGATGGTTTTTAATTTCTACGATTTCTACCAAATTGGTAGCTTGGTTGGTACCAGACAACACCAAACCAGCTTGTTGTAATGCTGCACGAAATGCCTCATTAAATTCGTATCGATGACGATGACGTTCCGAAATTTCTTTCGTCCCGTAAATTTGGTAAGCCAAAGTGTTTTCTTGCAAAGTACAATCCCAAGCTCCTAAACGCATGGTGCCTCCTTTGTCAGAAATTTGTTTTTGGCTTTCCATTAAATTAATCACCGGATGGGTAGTGTTCGGATTCATTTCAGTGGAATTGGCATCTTTCCATCCCAACACATTTCTGGCATATTCTATCACTGCCATTTGCATTCCTAAACAGATTCCAAAAAATGGCACACCGTTTTCACGGGCATACTGTACAGTAGCAATTTTTCCTTCTATCCCTCTTTCTCCAAAGCCTGGAGCCACCAAAATTCCGTCAAAAGCTCCTAATTTTTCCGCAATATTGTTTGGGTCGATATGCTCAGAATGAACCGATTCTACCACCACTTTGGTTTCGTTGTTGGCTCCTGCATGAATAAACGCTTCTAAAATAGATTTGTAAGAATCTTGCAACTCCACATATTTTCCGACCAAAGCAATGCGAACGGTATTTTTAGGGTTTTTGTGTTTTCGCAAAAATTCGTTCCATTGTACCAAATCAGGGTTGCTTTTTTCTGGTAAATTCAATTTTTGTAAAGCAACCAAATCCAGTTTCTCTTCTAACATTAAGTTCGGTACATCATAAATAGTAGAAGCATCAATAGATTGGATTACAGCCTCTTTCTTCACATTGCAAAATAAAGCCAATTTATGACGGATATCGTCTGTCAATTCGTGTTCCGTTCGGCAAACCAAGATATCAGCTTTGATCCCACTTTCCATCAAGGTTTTTACAGAGTGTTGGGTAGGTTTGGTTTTTAACTCACCCGCAGCAGATAAATAAGGCACCAAAGTAAGGTGGATTACAATCCCATTGTTATCTCCTAAATCCCACAACAACTGACGCACCGATTCGATGTAAGGTAAAGATTCAATATCCCCAACTGTTCCTCCAATTTCTGTAATTACAATATCGTAGTTGCCCGATTTTCCTAGCAACTGCATGCGATCTTTAATTTCATTGGTAATATGCGGAACTACTTGTACTGTTTTTCCTAAAAACTCTCCTCTTCTTTCTTTTTCAATAACCGATAAATACACTCTTCCGGTAGTTACGTTGTTGGCTTGCGAAGTAGGAACGTTTAAAAATCTTTCGTAATGTCCTAAATCTAAGTCGGTTTCCGCACCATCATCGGTCACAAAACATTCTCCGTGTTCATACGGATTCAAGGTTCCCGGATCCACATTGATATACGGATCAAACTTTTGGATGGTGACTCTGTAGCCACGAGCTTGCAACAACTTAGCCAAAGAAGCAGCAATGATGCCTTTTCCGAGCGAAGAAGTCACACCTCCGGTAACAAAAATGTATTTAGTTGGGTTCATGCGTTGTGTAGTTGTGTTGTTTAAAGCCGCAAAAATAGAGCAAAAAACACAACCTACAAAAGTTATGTTTGGGTTTGTAAAGGATTAGGTGAATAATTACAATCAAAGTCCACAGAATCGTTTGCAATGAATTAAATTGAACAAAATAATTGGTGGTGCCAAAATTCTAAATCACAACTTAGTAGATACAATTCGTTAAGATGACTTACTTTTGCAACCGTTAATACCTACCCACCATGCATTTAATTTCTGTAGAGAACATCAGCAAATCTTTTGGAGAAAGAACTTTGTTTGAAAATCTTTCTTTTACCATTCACCAAGGGGATAAAGTAGCCTTTGTTGCCAAAAATGGTTCTGGAAAAACTACGATTTTAAAAATTTTGATGGGGAAAGATACTCCCGATACCGGGCAAACAATTTTTAGAAAAGGAACTACCATTGGTTTTTTAGAGCAAGTACCTGAATTACAAGCCAATTTAACGGTAGAAGAAACCATTTTAGCCTCTGACAACGCATCGTTAAAAGTAATCAACCAATACGAAAAAGCATTGCAAAATCCGGAAGACATGGAGCATTTGCAACATTGTATGGATTTGATGGACCAATACCAGGCTTGGGATTTTGAAACCCAATACAAGCAAATATTGTTCAAATTGCAGTTAGACGATTTGAGTCAGGTGGTGAAAAATATGTCGGGTGGACAAAAAAAACGATTGGCTTTGGCTGTGTTGTTGTTACAAAAACCAGATGTATTGGTTTTAGATGAGCCCACCAACCATTTAGATTTAGAAATGATAGAGTGGCTGGAAGCCTATTTTGCTAAGGAAAATTTCACCATTTTTATGGTAACACACGACAGGTATTTTTTAGAAAGAGTTTGCAATACCATTATTGAGTTAGACCACGAAAAATTATATAGCTACCAAGGAAATTACTCTTACTATTTACAGAAAAAAGAAGAACGTCAGATCCAAGAAGCAACCGAATTGCAAAAAGCAAAGAATTTGTATGTAAAGGAGTTAGATTGGATTCGCAGACAACCTAAAGCAAGGACTACCAAATCAAAGTCGAGAGTAGACGATTTTCAGGAAATCAAAGAAAGAGCATTTAACCGCAAAAAAGACCATGTGGTGGAGTTGGAAATCCAAGCAGACCGTATGGGAAGTAAAATTGTTGAGTTGCATAAAGTTTCTAAAAAGTTTGGCAACAAAGTGCTTCTAAACAACTTTGACTACACTTTTAAAAAGGCAGAAAAAGTTGGAATTATTGGCAAAAACGGCACCGGAAAAACCACCTTTTTGCATATTTTGACCAAAAACTTAGCTCCTGATAACGGAAAAGTGGTAATTGGAGATACCATTAAAATTGGCTATTACACCCAAAACGGATTGCAACCCAAACCACAACAAAAAGTAATTGATGTAATCAAAGAATTTGGAGAATACATTCCGTTGGCAAAAGGCCGATTGTTAAGTGCTTCGCAGTTGTTGGAACGATTTTTATTTGACAGAAAAAAGCAATACGATTTTGTAGAAAAACTAAGTGGTGGCGAATTAAAGCGTTTGTATTTATGTTCGGTGTTGATTCAGAATCCTAATTTTTTGATTTTAGATGAGCCTACCAACGATTTAGACATTGTTACCCTAAACGTATTAGAAAATTTCTTGCTCGATTTTCCGGGATGTGTGATTGTGGTTTCGCACGACCGGTATTTTATGGACAAAATTGTAGACCACTTGTTTGTTTTTAGAGGAGATGGCGTAGTAGATGATTTTCCGGGGAATTATTCTGATTTTCGAATTTATGAAGATGCGGTAGTACCGGAAAAAGCAGAGGTAAAAGAAAAATCCAATTGGAAAGAAAACCAGGTGTCGCAAGGATTGTCTTTTAACGAACAGAAAGAATACCAAAAATTAGAAAGAGACATCAAAGATTTGGAATACCAAAAAAAGCAAATTGAAAAACTATTTTCAGAGGTCAGTCTGACAAGCGAAGAAATAGAAAAGCAATCCAAAATCCTTCAGGAAATCATCCAAAAAATGGAGGAAAAGGAAGAACGTTGGTTTGAATTATCGATGAAATTAGAAAGTTAAACAGCACTAATCGGAATCTGTTGAAAAGGTTGATACAACAACTAAAATTTATTATGCACACCATGGTTTCTTATGGGAAATTTTTGGCTGCCTCTACCAACCAACATGGCGTGCATTCTCCCTTTGTTTTTCGTTTGGTAACCAAATGTTTGTATCAAAAAAACAAATTGCCACCATATCTTATTTGGAAAAATTATCGGCAATCGTTACAACAAAACAACAAAGTAATTTTGGTGAGCGATTTTGGAGCAGGATCAAAAGTTTTTTCCAGTCAACAACGCAAAGTTTCTGCAATTGCCAAACATGCCGGGATGACGGGTTCCAAAGCAAAATTATTGATAAAACTTGTACAGTATTTCCAACCAACACGGGTATTGGAAATAGGAACCTCTTTAGGATTGGGAACCTTTGCCATACACTTAGGAAACCCGAATGCAATGATTACTACCATCGAGGGTTGCGAGCAAACACATGCCATTGCAAAAGCAAATTGGCAAAAAAGCCAATCTGGTGCTGTTGACTTTGTTTTAGGAGATTTCAAAAATATTTTACCAAAGTTGCAACAAGAAAAATGGGACCTCATTTTTTTTGACGGCAATCATTCCAAAATAGCTACTTTAAGTTATATGGAAGTATTGCTACCAAGTATAACCAACGAAACCATTTGGGTTTTTGACGACATTCATTGGAGTAAAGACATGGAAGCTGCTTGGGAAGCAATTAAAAACCATCCAAAAGTTACAGTTAGCCTCGATTTGTTTTGTATTGGCTTGGTGTTTTTTAGAACAGAACAAGCCAAAGAGCACTTTGTAATCAGGCCATAAAAAAAACCGATGGAATTGCTTCCACCGGTAAACCAATAAAACTAAAACATCAGAATGAATCTTTATTCATTTTGTGTATACAAATGTACTTTGGGTAATTAAACTAAAAGGTAACCTATGTTACATAACAAAAAAAAACCGACCCTTAGGTCGGCTATTTTTTAAATTAAGATTCTTTTTTAGAAGAACAACATGATTTTTTTTCAGAACCACATGATTTTTTTTCTTCTGTAGAGCAAGATTTTTTCTCTTCAGTAGTTTGTTCTGTTTTTTCTTTTTTCTTCTTGTCCTTGTTTTTTGGCTCATTTGCCATAGCATCTACAGAAAAGAAGAATGCACCTAATAAAAATAATGCTGCTAATTTTTTCATGGTATAGGGTATTTAAATGTTTAAAACTTAATGATAAACAAAAGTAAATAAAAAAATGAATCACAGCCAAATAGGAAGTTTTTTTTATCATTTTTAACACGGTATTGGTTTTTGGTAGATTTTTATAACAAAACATCGTTAAAATGTGAAAAGTTATCCAAAGATTTGCTAAATTTACCTATCTTTCTGAAAAACAAAAAGATAACCTAAGCATGAAAGCACCACAATATTCTTGTTTTATCGCTTTCCAAAAAATAATTTTTCTTTGGTTTGGTTTTGCTTTGTCTTGGGTTTTTTCACAACAAATAGAATTTGAAGTACAATTGGTAGATGAAGTTACTTCTGAACCTATAGAAGAAGTGGTGGTTAAAATACCGAAAAGCAAACAAAATTTAATTTCCAATACAGAGGGTATCGTGAAGTTTATGGCAACTCCACCTTTACTGTTGGACATTAGCCATTCTTCTTACAAAAAGAAAAACTTTAGAATTTTAGCCGACAAAGTTTCCAAAAAATATGTGATTGCTTTAACTGCCAATAATAGGCAATTAGAAGAAGTAATTGTAACCAACAGGCATCCTCAAGAAATTTTAAAAGAAGTAGTAGAAAATTCGAAAAAGAAATTAGATGTACCTGCCACGCTTCGCATGTATTCGAGAGAATTTTTCAAAAAAAACGGTGCATATACCTATTACAACGATGGTTTGTTAAACATGCAAGTTTTTTTGCAGCAAAAAAAAGTACAAACCGATATATTGTTGGAGCAAACCCGATCGGTAGGTATAGCGGTGCCTACAGAACGGCATTTGGTAGGATACGACCTTAACAACATTTTGAGCAATTACTACACTTTTAAATACCTAGAAGATTTGTTGCAATTAAGAGCACGTAAAATTTACCAATACCAACTAAAGCTACATCCGCAATCGGAAGATTTGTACATATTACACATCAAGCCCGATGCAGAAATAAGAGGCATTTGGTATGAGTATTGGATTGTTTACCACAAAAAGGAACGGATAATTAAGGAAGTAAAATGTTTTTTGCCTTTTGACAGAGCCGAGATCCACCAAAAAACTACAGATCTTAACGGAAGAAAATTATATAAATCGTACGTTAAACTGAATTACCAAACAGAAGGTTCTCATTATTACTTGCTTAATTCGGTGGAAGAAATAGGATTTACCACCAAAAAAGAGTGGAAAGAAGTATCCATGGAAGTAAAAAACACTTTGGTTACCAACAAATTCTCGCCAAAATTGTTTGTGTATTCTGATAAAAATATCTTCAAAGAAAAATCGCTGATCAATGCCAATAGCAAAGTATATACCAACTTTTGGGAGTTTGATTCTGGCTTAAGTTTGACCACCGAAGAGCAACAAGTGATAGAGTTTTTAAAAAACCATCCGGAAAGGTATTCCAATGTTTTTCAACCACAATAAAAAATGGGATTTGATCAAATTCAAATCCCATTTTCATATAGGGTGTGTTAGGGGTTAGTTTTTCAAACTCCCCACCATATCTTCGGGTTTTACCCACTCGTCAAATTGTTCTGGGGTAACATATCCCAATCGAACAGCTTCTTCTTTTAATGTGGTGCCGTTTTTGTGGGCAGTTTGTGCAATTTCTGCGGCTTTGTAATAGCCAATTTTGGTGTTTAACGCAGTTACCAACATCAAGGAGTTGTTAACTAGTTCGTTAATACGGGTATAGTTTGGTTCAATTCCTTGGGCACAGTGCTCGTCAAACGATACACATGCATCTCCTAACAATTTAGCCGATTGCAAAAAGTTAGATGCCATCAAAGGTTTGAACACGTTTAGTTCGTAATGGCCTTGGGTACCACCAATGGTAATGGCCACATCGTTCCCCATTACTTGGGCACAAACCATCGTCATGGCTTCGCATTGGGTTGGGTTTACTTTACCAGGCATGATAGAAGACCCCGGTTCGTTTTCCGGAATCAAAATTTCTCCAATTCCCGATCTTGGTCCCGATGCCAACATACGAATATCGTTGGCAATTTTATTTAACGATACTGCCAATTGTTTCAATGCTCCGTGGGCTTCTACAATGGCATCGTGCGAAGCCAAAGCTTCAAACTTATTAGGAGCAGTAACAAACGGATGACCGGTAAATTGGGCAATATATCCTGCTACTTTAACATCATATCCCGGAGGGGTATTCAATCCGGTTCCTACCGCAGTACCACCCAATGCCAATTCCGACAAATGGCTTAAGGTATTGCGTAAGGCTTTTAAGCCGTAGTTTAATTGTGCCACATACCCAGACAACTCCTGTCCTAAAGTCAACGGAGTAGCATCCATCAAGTGGGTACGACCAATTTTTACCACATTCATAAAAGCTTCCGACTTTTTCTGTAACGTATCACGCAATTGTTCTACTCCCGGTATGGTAGTTTCTACCACCATTTTGTAGGCAGCAATGTGCATGCCGGTAGGGTAGGTGTCGTTGGACGATTGCGATTTGTTTACATCGTCATTGGCTTTTAATACAGGTTCGCCTTCTCCAATTTTACCACCAGCCAATACTTGGGCACGGTTGGCAATTACTTCGTTTACGTTCATGTTGCTTTGGGTTCCCGAACCGGTTTGCCAAATCACCAACGGAAACTCCTCGTATAATTTACCAGCCAAAATTTCATCGCAAACTTGGGCAATGGCATCACGCTTTTCAGCAGATAGTACCCCTAATTCGCAGTTGGCATAGGCAGCTGCTTTTTTTAGGTAGGCAAAGCCATCAACAATTTCTCTTGGCATAGAGCCCGGAGCTCCAATTTTAAAGTTATTTCTCGATCTTTCGGTTTGTGCTCCCCAGTATTTGTCAGCCGGTACTTGCACTTCACCCATGGTGTCTTTTTCTATTCTGTAGTTCATGAAGGGTAAATATTAAGGGTTGTGTTTATGTTACATGCTAAAAATTGTGGTACAAAATTAGTTATTAACCAAGGATTATGGAAAAATTTTAAGCCCCTTTTACCAAAATTTACCAAGAAACTTTATATTTGTAAAAAATTTTAAAATCATGTTCGAGTTTCAGCAATATTTAGGTTTCTTATTGTTTTTAACCATCCTAACGATTGGTTTTTGGTTGATGATTTTCTTGGTAGGTTTTGTACACTACTGGGTGGGTGGTGCCATTATGGAAATGATCAAAGAAAAGAAAGCACAAAAAGCAGCAGAAGCCGCAAAAGAATAATACAACTCCTTGTATCAAAATAGAAAACACCTCTTTGGAGGTGTTTTTTTTTTGTTAGACTTTAAGTAGTAGAGCTATTCAAAGGCATTATAATCCGTTATAATTATGTGTAGTTTATATGGGTAATTTTTTCAGAAGCTTATCCCGCTGTATGCTTTAGCTTTTTCTCCAAAACCGGGTGAAACCAACCAGCCTCTAAGGGCTTCTGAGGTCGCCTTATTTGCTGGGGTTCACCACGGTTTTGGCTTCCAAAGGCTGCCGCTCCCATCGGGGCTAGAACGTATAAAATACAGAAAGTTTTAAAAATAATTTATAGCAATTAAGGTTCTCCATCTCAAAGGCTTCATTGGGAGCAGTCGTATGCCCTTCGGGAGTTAGGATGATGTATTTTTTCATGTTTGGTTAGAGATACAAAAGTCTAAATTAAATTCTATTTATTTAATTCATCAAACTTAGCTTTCATTGTCGGGTTTCCGTGTGTTAATTTTTTAATAGTTAAATCTTCTGCTTTTTGGTTAGCAAGACGAAGATTGTTGTCTGACGATAACAAAGCGTCTTTTGTTTTTTGCAAATGAACAATTGTCTTGTCTATTTCTTCTATGGCAGTTTTAAATTTTCTGCTCGCTAAGTCATAGTTGTAAGCAAACCCTTTTTTGAACGCTTCTATTTTTTCCTCAAAATTGGTAATATCAATATTTTGATTTCGAATTAAATTCAGTTCTTGCTTGTACTTTAATGAGTTCATTGCTGCGTTTCTCAGGAGTGTGATTATGGGAATGAAAAACTGAGGACGTATTACGTACATTTTATCATACTTGTATGATACATCCACAATGCCATTGTTGTAAAACTCGTTTTCAGATTCTAATAATGACACAAGAACAGCATACTCACAATTTTTGTCTTTTCTGTCTTTATCGAGTTTGGCAAAAAAATCTTCATTTTTCTTTTTCGTTGCTGTGCCGTCATTCTCATTTTTCATTTCAAACATAATTGAAATGATTTCATTTCCTTGACCGTCTGTTTCTCTGTAAATGTAGTCTCCTTTTGTACCACCGCTCGTATCATTATCCTTTTCAAAATAGACATTTTGAAATGCTGTCGGGCGAAGTTTGTTGAATTCTATTTCGCAATGTTGTTCCAGTGTTTCCCCGAGCATTTTAGTGGATAGTTTTTGTTTCATATCCTTTACACGTGCAATTTCTTCATCCTTGTATTTGATGATGGCATCTTTGTTTTGCAACTCGGTTGTGAATTGTTGTTTGAGTGAGTTTTCTATGTTTTGTTTTTCTAGTTCTTTGGTTTTTAAGTCATTTTTTAACTGCTCGCGTTCTTTTTCAATTTCCTGAATCGCTTCTTTTAAGGCAAGTTTTTTCTCGGTTTCCGCATTTTCAAGTTTTGATTTGATTTGCAATAATTCGGTTTCTTTTTCGGCAATTTTCTTGGAAAGCTCCAATTCCTTTTGGGCTTTTAATTCGGCTAATTGCCGATCTTTTTCTGCCAATTTTTCTTGCAATGCATTTTTCGTTTTTTCTTCTGCGAGTGTTACCGCATTCTGTTTTTCTCTTTCGGCAATGGCAAGACGATTGTTAAGCTCTTCTTCAAATTGATGGTCACGAACTTGCTTCAAAATATCGGCATATCCTGCTTCATCTACTTTAAATGCTTTTTTACAATGAGGACAAATTATTTCGTTCATAATTCTTGACTTTTAATTTGATAACTATCCCTTGGCAATGTTCAATAGCTTTAGGGGCCAACTTTTGTCAACCTTTCATAATCTATTTTTTCTTCTTCTTTTCTAATCTCGTTTATTTTTTTATATCCCAATTTTATTAAAATTACATTCTGAATCCTAGATTTACCAATACCGGAAGCAGTAAAAAAGTTGTCAGAAAAATCAATGTCTTTAAAATTTTCCAAGAAGCTTTTGAAGTAATCGAAACTGATATTCTTATCTATCTCAAGTTTTTCTGCTAATAAGACTTTTAAAACATTGAAAAGTGCTTGAATTCCAATTGTTTTTTTAATGAAAGAGTTATTTTTTGAATGAACAAAAAGCACCTCATTCACAGCATTAAAATAGTTTACTATTACTTTGTAAATAAAAACATCATTATTATCTAAATAGAATTTTCTTAGTGGAGTATTATCGACATCTAAAATATTTCTTTTACGTTGCTTTACTGTAAAGCTATTGAGTCTATTACTATCTCTTTTAGGGTTACTTGTAATTAATTTTAATATGCCGTCAACAACAGTAGCTGTTGATATAAGCCAATCCTGTTCCTTTGGACTAATTTCCAACAAAAATTCATCATTTTGAGGAGCAACCCTAATGTGATTGTAGAAATTAGATTCATTGTCTAAATTCAACTTTCTTGTTAGAAACACACTTAATAATTCAGGTGACCAACTATCTGGAGGAGTTAACTCTGTTAAATATCCAAATTGTTCTAAAGCTAAACTTTTATTAACAGGTTTCTGATTATAATTAATTGATGCAAACAAATAGGCTTGATATGGGGCTGGTAGGTCAATATAAACAGAAACTAAAAGATCCGTTTCATTTTTTCTTTGATTACTTGCATTACTAAATCCATTCAATCTGTGTTGACCATCAATTATTGCTGCTAATTTTTTTGTAGTTGGAATTTCTATTTCAAATAAGATGTCATCAATTGAATGAAATTTCCAACGCAAATTTTCATCTTCTTCTATAAATCCTTCTTCGTTATAATTCGCTGCAATTATTATTGAATTTGGAAAAGCTAAATCTTCTGAATTGATATAATCAGTAATTTCTTTTACTCTTCCTTTTTCATCTAATCTCCTCTGACTCCCTCTTAAAATTTGATTTTCATCATAACGCAAAGCATCACTGAATGATAATTCAAGTAAATCATTAGCTTTTATAGTAATTACAAAAAAATTGCCAAAAGGCTGCTTTATTCTTAAAGCTTTTATTTTTTTCGGATAGCTCATTATGAAGTATATTCAGATGTTATTGTACCTTGTAATTGTTCTGTACTTCCTGTTACAATACCCCCTGTTGTATCAGGTACTTTCGGGGGATAATCAATTAAGACAGATAAAGTTCTTGAATTGGAAATCCACCACATAAACCACACCCCGATTGTCATTAATACACCAATTGAAAGTTTGAACCAAATATTTGCAACATTTAATGCTATAATTGATAAAAATATTCCAAATATAATGGCAGAAATACCAAGCATCGAAATGGGATTTTTTAAACTATGATATATTGCTTCATCGTCCTTAAATCCAATAAATATAAATTCGATTGCAGATGAGCAAAGTAAAACTAAGCTATAGCCAATTAACGAGAGTGAAATTGCATTAATATCGAAATTTTTTGATAAATCTATTGTCCCAAGCAACCCAATTGAACTTGATGCAAGTCCCACAACTACAATTATTGTAATGAAATACAATATAAATGCAACAGATTTTATTGGAAATAAAAATCTACTCTTCAAAAATTCAATAATAAGTTGTAATTCTGTTTTTGGTTTCTCCATAATCAACTCGCATAAAATTGTTTCAACTCAAACAACTCGCCTTTTGTGAACTCCTTGATATTGGAAATAGCTTGACCTTTTTGGATTTTTTCAAGGCTTCTAGCTGCTTTGATACCGTCTTTGTCGCTAAGTCCAAGGAATTTATTAATGGCTTTTGTGTTTGTTTTATCTTTAATATCTAACAAGAATGACATTTCACACATACTAGAAAAGTCAAAATTGGATTGGTTAAACTCGTCAATACCTTGTGAAAGCATTATTACAGAAACACCTTTTGAACGGATTTCACGAAGGATTTTCTCCAAAATATCTTGATACTTTTTCTCTTTGAAAATTACGTGTGCTTCATCAATCAACAATACGTAACGCATACCTCTGTAACCGTTTTCGGTTGGTGTGCTATCCATATTCATAAACGTGTTGTATATGTAATTGATAATCAAAAACAAGGACGTGAAACGTACTGAATTTGATAAATCGCCTGAAAGGGACAAATAGATATTTTGATTTAAAAAGGTTGCTCCCTTTTTGGGGTCTTTAAAAATATTGTAACGACTTAATTCGTCAATAATTTCAGTTAATGTATCTCGTTTGTCTCCAACAATTTCCAATAGTTTTTCATTGATTTCAGGGAAACTAGGATATTCACCTGGCTTTTTGCTCATAAAAGCTTCCAAAGTTGCATCACGTAATGTTCCTCTTTGCTTGATACCAATATTTGAGTATTTACAGATAATGTCCACAAATTTGTCAACTCCCATTTGCTTATTTACTTCATTAATACTATCAATGAATGATAACGGATTTACTGGAAATGGTGTGTTTGGAGCATCAATGAAAGTTGCTTTTGTTTTATCAAAGAAAGGTTGGAAGTACTTTAAATCATCATCTTTTAAACCTTTGAAGTCAAGGTAAATAAAACTTACGTGATGATTTGATTCACTACTTATTTGATTAAGCAACTCTAAAGCAAATTGCGTTTTTCCTGTTCCTGAACTTCCCGCAACTGCAATATGACAATTGTTGTAAACATTGGTATCGTTGAAGCCAAGTAAAATGTCTTCATTTGTCGAAGAGTTTTTACCGACATTTATTTTTATAGGTTCTTTAAAGAAGGTTTTCTCAATATTCTGACTGTTGTTTTTTACAGCATCTAAACTTACTGTTACTGTATCAAGCATTGAAATTCCTTTGTCTAAATGCTCAATTAAAAAATCGAAAAATGTATAGTTGTTATTGTTATTAAACAAGTTATCCATTAACTCCAAACCGTGGTCAATATGAAGTTTAACATATTTCGGAATATTTTCGTGCGTTTTGTATATGCCATAATGCTGACAAATTAAAGCAACAAAGAAATCTCTATATTTTGCATCAAAAAGAATATGTTCTTTGTACTCTTTACCTTTAGAATCGTACAAGTTAAATTCTGCATTACTGAATTTTCTACCTTTTTGCAATGAGTAACCCAAAGCAATTCTTGCAATTACGTTTTCTTTAGTGCCAACTGGTAGTTTGTTAGTGAGTTTTCTAACAATTTCTTGATTGGCTTCTGAAGTTCTTATATTAATCTGCATAAAGCTCGTTGTATGTTTTAATTAATTGGTCTGGAACAGATTCAACGAATTTTGAAGCGTCCATACTAAAATTGTGTATCAAATAGGCCTTACTGATTTTTGGTTTCAATAAGTTAAATTCACTTTCAGTCAATTCTTTGTGAATCAAAGGGAAAAGCACCACTTGTTTAGAAACATTTGGATAAAATTCTTTGATTACGTTTTCAGCGTGGTCACGGTCGAATTTCTGCATTGGCGAGTCAATGAAAACAGGGAATTCAATATCCGATTCGTCAACTAATGCTTTTAAAAGGGCAGAAGCATACATTTGTCGTTCACCCATTGAAAGCGAACCTTTATCAATCTTTTCATTTCGTGAATTGAATAAATTAATATCCACATCATCACCTGATTGGTTGATGTCAACCGCAACTTTTTTGATAAAGCCTTTTTTGTGCATCAAAATGTTCAATTCATTCAAAATATTGGATTCAAGAGACTTTTTCTTTTCCTCTTTAAATGATTTGATAAAGCCTTTTAAACGACCAATTACTTCTTGTGCCTTTTCTTCTTTTGCACTGTATTTTCTAGAATCATCAATTTTCTTTCTTAATTCTTCTTGACGTTGTTTAAAAGTTTTGATGTCATTTTTCAATCCACCAATTTTTTCTTTGTAATCGTAAATATCTTTTTCGATAGACATTACACGCAAATCCAAACGCTCTTTTTCGCTTCTCAAGTTAGAAATGTATTCATCTTCTGCATCTTTTTCAGCATCTCTGATTTTTCTACGGATTGAATCTAATTGATTTTTTGAACGAGAATATTCATCATTCAAGCGTGTAAACGCCTCTTTAAAAGTATGTTTTAAGTTATTTACTAAACCATTTAATTCGTTGGTTTCAGCATCTGAAAAATCGTGTAATGCTTCAAAATTTGAAGGCAATTCTGGTGCATCAGCAAAAAAGTGTTTTCTAACTAAGTTTTTGATTTTTTTTGGCGTGCCCCTAAAGGGTCGGGCTATCCGTTACAAGTCCTCGCTCGTTCCTCGCTGTGGGCTTTCCACTTCTATCCCTCACGCAAAAGTGAAGCTACTAGAAATTAAATCTATTTCTATGATGATGAAGATTTTCTAAGGAAGGAAAATAGGTTTCGTGCTTAGGAAGTAGAATCTCTTGATTTTCAAATTGTGTTAAGTTGAAAACTGATTTACTATTTTCAATAAAATTCTTTTTAATCAAAACTCTGTAATCGTCTGAAATTGAAATTAAACCTCTATCAAATGCACGGTGTAAATTTGGACTTAAAGCAATTCCATTTGTTAAAGTATCATCATATGCTTCGGAAAAAGGAACAATATGACAAGCATCAATCATTGAAATATTTACAGTAGCATCAATTCTCATTCCTGAAATACAACAAGTGTTATCGTAAATTTTGGGTATTTCTCTTTTAAAAATACCGCTTCTTATAAATACTTCTTCTTGAAATGCATTTTCATCTACGCTATTTTTAAGTTCGATTATCTTTCTTTTATATTCTTCTGAACTTTCGTGAAGAATCATACCAGAAGGCAATTCATCATTACCATTTGAGCCATAATTTGATTTAGATTCAGGGAAATACCTATCTAAAATTGCTATTTTTAAAATATCTCTATTTTCAGGTTTTAATAAAATTATTGAAAGTTCTTTATCAATTAATGCTGTTTTTACAGCAGTAGTTAAATTACCAAAGCTTCTCATTGAACTCTTTGATTCAATCCATTTTTCACAACCTATATTTGGAATCAATTTCCAAAAAGGCTCTGAATTCATATGATAAAATGGTAAGGCAAAAATTGGATGGTGATTGGTAAAAACTAATTTGCTCCAATTAGTTTTGAAAGAAGAAACTAGCTCTGCCGTTATTAAAATTTCTTGATTGTTGTAAATACCTTTATTAAATAGACTTATCAAACTCAATAAAAGAATTGGTTTGTGTGGAGCTCCGCCATTTTTGTTATCTCTTTTTAAATGGGTGAAGCAATAAACGTAATATGCTAAATCTTTAAGCATTAATTTAAAGCAAATTCTAACCTTTTCATTAAATCCTCTTTCAAACCTCTTTTTCTGTTCAAAAGCGATTTGTTTTTTTGAAGCGTTAATAACTCTTGAATTAAGTCAAAATCGGTGGGGTTGTCCTCACACGATTTTTTCAACAACTCTAATTCTTTTTCGTGTTTTTCGTTTTGGTCTTTCATATCCAAATTAATTTTATAAGCTTTTCGGTATAATTCTGAAACTTTTTGGTTAAAAATAAAATCTCGGTACCATATTGTTTGAATGGCAACTAACTCTTGGTTTGTAATCAGTTCAACGTGTGGTTTTTCTTTTTGTATTTCCTTTTGAGTTTCAAAAAGTCTTTCCAAAACCTTTGCTCTATACCAAGGATAATATGGTCCCATTCCGTTTATGGCAGCTGTTCCATTTCTACGTTCTGGCATTCGGTGTTCGATAATATTTCTTTCTGCCGCAAGTTGATTTCTGAATTTCAACAAAGGAGTTAACCAAGTTAAACCGTTATCAATCAAAGCCGACATAGATTTATCTTCTTTTACAACTGTACAAACCCAACAACCAAACCGACTTTGACCGCAAGATTTATGTTCCTTGTTTGTTACAACAGTCGGACATTCATAATCGTCTGCACTTGCATCTGAATAAATCTGAAAAAGTTCTGCATTGTCAGAACCCCAAGGCGATTCCATTGTGTTTATAACGTACCAAACTTCTTCCAAACTCAAACTGCGAATTGGAGCATACATATAAGTATTTGGTTGAGTTGGGTGTTTTGTCAAACGCTTTCCTTTGATAGCGTGTTTTTTCATTGATTTAGCACGTTGTGCACTTTCAGCTGTTCTTGTTCCAATTAAAATAATTGCTTCACCAAATTCATCTATTTGCTCAATTAAAAATCTTGACGTAGGTTTGATTTTCAATCGTTCTGTACACCATCTAAAAGCATTGTTTGGTGCAGGATAACCACGTCCAATAAGGTTAACCCAAAACGAATCTTCCAATCTTGGAATTGTTTTTATTACTTTTATTGGAATGTCTTGTTCAACTGCTGCCTGTTCAATTTTATCAAGCACACGATATACATATTCTGTAATAACTGGATTTTCAACCATAGTGTCATTACAAATTACATAAATATCACGTTTTACAATTCCTGTCAATTCTTTGATTTGTGAAATGGCTTTCCAAACAAGTTGGAGCATCACGGTAGAATCTTTTCCACCACTAAAACCAATAATCCATGGTCTTTTTGACTCATCAGCATATAAATATTGGTCAATTATTTCATCGGTAATATTTTTAATAATATCAGACATTTTTTTATTATAGTTTTGATTATTAGTCTACTGTAGACATTTTTAACAATAAAAGTTAATCATCAAATATATGTAATTACTGCAAGATTCAAAATGAAATTATCTTCATGTTATTAATTACTTTTCAATATTTTAGAATTTGATAATTAAAACCAAAAACATATCAACCTATCACCAACTCCACTTTCCATTGCACACCCTCAAACTCCTTCAAAAACTCATCTTCCGTATATCCCATATGAGGCTCAAAACTAAAATTATCCTCCATCTTAAAAACATATATTTTTTGATCCCGCAGATACAGAGCATAAGTTGATGTCAGCACACCGTTTAGGGTGGTTGCTTGCAAACCCTCGGGGTAAACATCTTTAAATTGTTCTATCAATTCTTTATAATTGCTCATAACCACAAATCCCTCTTTTACTTCAACACATGATGAGCCAAAACCTTTTGCACATCATAGACATTCACAGACTTATTAAACTGCTTTTTCACACTAGGCAGTGTTTCACTAGATACCCAAATTTTCAGTTCAGCATCCAAATCAAAAGTACCCGCAGTTTCAACACTAAACTTCGAAATACTCCGGTAAGCTATAGATTTAAATTCTGTTTTGCTTCCGGTTAAACCTTGAACATCTACCAAAATCAATCGCTTGTTGGTAAAAATAAAAGTATCCCTGAGCAATTTAAACCCAAGTTCAATTTCCTCACCATCCACAAGTAATTGCCCATATTTTTGTACTAACTCTGCCTGACTCACAGCTCCGGCATTTCCTAAAAGTGCTGAAAATAATCCCATTTTAATATTTTTTATCTTTCAAAATTAACTATTCCAAAAAAACTATTTTACTGTTTTCCGTAAAACCTGAAATAAACCTGAAAAGATTTAAAATATAAACTAAAAAAAATCTAAACCAAAAAACTTTAAGACGTAAAGAAATAAATTTCCAACTAAAAAACTTAAAACTTAATAACTACAAAACGTTGTCTTCACTGTCCCCAATTCCCACCCTCCAAACCCTTGATTTTACTGGCCATGCAGAGGAGCTAAAAAACGTCCGCATCTTTTGGTCAAAACCTCCGCATCTTTTTTTTGGGGTATTTGAGTTTTAAGTTTAAGGTTCAAAGTTCAAAGTTTTACCGATAAACGATAACCAATAACCGACTAGCGTCAACCGACTAGCGTCAACCGACAACCGACAACCGACAACCGACAACCGATTCAACGATTCAACCCTTCAGCAGACTCAGGGCAGGCTTTTCAATATTTTAATTAGAAAATTAGCGAATTTGAAAATGTGTCAATTTGTCAATTTGTCAATTTGAAAATGTTCTTTCTATTTCCGACAACCGACAACCGACAACCGACAACCGATTCAACGATTCAACCCTTCAACGTTTCAACCCTTCAACGACTCAACGACTCAACCCTTCGGCAGGCTTTTCAATATTTTAATTAGAAAATTAGAAAATTAGCGAATTTGAAAATGTGTCAATTTGTCAATTTGTCAATTTGAAAATGTTCTTTCTATTTCCGACTACCGACTACCGATTTTCGATTTCCGATTCGATTCAACAAATAAACAAATAAACACCACTCGGTGGTCGAACATCGATGGTCGAAACTCGCTTCAACCCTTCGGCAGGCTATTCAACGATTTTAATTTGAAAATTTGAGAATGGGTCAATTTGAAAATGTTCTTTCTATTTCCGACAACCGACAACCGATTTTCGATTTCCGATTCGATTCAACAAATAAACAAATAAACAAAACTCCGGTGGTCGAACATCGATGGTCGAAACTCGATTCAACCCTTCAACGTTTCAACGCTTCAACAAATAAACGCATAAACAATATTTCGATGGTCGATGGTCGATGGTCGATTGAACCCTTCAACGTTTCAACGCTTCAACAAATAAACGCATAAACAATTAAACAACAAACATTGTGTATAGATCAACCAGGTATGAAGTATAGATCAAGTATACCTGTGGTACCTTGGAGGATAGTTTAGAAAACAAAACCCTTTATTTCATGAGACTTCAGGTGTCCTTTATTAAAAAAAGACTTAAAAAAAAAAAGTCATTTTTAAGCAATTAAATAGAAAACTATTGGGATTGTTCGGGTTTTGTTCGGGTTTTGTTCTACATTGGTTGCAGGTTGTGGTACCTTTAGTTTTCAAAAACCTATATAAACGTCTTTAAAAATTGAGGTTTTTAAAAAGTATTCTCGAAGAATTATATATTAAAAATGGACAAAAATGTTTTCCGACTACCGATTTTCGATTTCCGATTCGATTCAACAAATAAACAAATAAACAAAACTCCGGTGGTCGAACATCGATGGTCGAAACTCGCTTCAACTCTTCGGCAGACTCAGGGCAGGCTTTTCAACGATTCAATAGATTTAGTGAAAATTGATTAGTGAAAAGTGATACTAATTACTTGTTGCTAATTTTTAAAAACTTCAAACGTCCATTGCTCACCATCAGCTAGCAAAAGAATCAAATGTTGTTGGTGCATTTTGTAAGAAACAACACTGGAGAGTTTTTGCAAATATGCCTGTTCTTTGTCTTTTTCATTACAAGCAATTTTGGTACTGCCAATGTTTAGTAAACGTAGGGAGTTTTTCTCTGAAAAAAAAGTTCCAAAATAGCGGTTGCAATGGGCATTGCCCGCAAATGTCATTTCGGTTGCATCCAATTCTAAAACAATAGGTTTATCGGTAGGAGTAGAAGTTTGTAATTGCCACTTTCCTGCCAATTTTTCGTGCAAAAGGTAATTGCCACAACCTTGAAAAGTAGTGGTTTCCTTTTGTACTAATTGTACTTTTACTTGGTATGTATAATCTTGATCGCTCATGCCATCACTGCAAGATTTTTGTACCATTTGCAGTTCTAAACGATTCCCTTTGCCATCTTCTGAAACATACCTTTTCACATTGGCATCCATCGCTTGCATGGGAGTACTACCCGGAAATTGAATTTTACTTTCCGGAGTGGTCCAAGTTATTGCATCTTCAGAAATAGAAATGCTCCAAAAAGGTTCGGTGCCAATGGCTTGAAAATAAACCCGATCCGATTCCCATCCATTGGCATCGGTAGTAGGCACTTTTATGGTTTCTTCTACAACTTTTGGAGCACTACATGCTACCACAAAAAGCAATAACAAACAGCCAATAAAACAAAAAAATCTATTCATTTTCTACATTTTCATTTTCGGTAGTATCCGCATGGATAGCTGGACTAGCCTTGGAAATTTCTTGTTGTAAAGCAAAGTTTTTCTCAATAGCTAAAATCATTTTTCCAGCGATGTCTTTATTGGTGGCAGTTTCGATACCTTCCAGTCCTGGTGAGGAGTTTACTTCTAACAACAAAGGCCCTTTACTGGAGCGAATGATATCTACTCCAGCCACTTTTAATCCCATGGCTTTGGTAGCTTTGATGGCAATTTTCTTTTCCTCTGCGGTAGGTTTGATTAGTTTGGCAGTTCCACCTAAATGGATGTTGGCTCTGAACTCTCCCGGTAAGGCTTCTCGCATAATGGCAGCTACTACTTTGCCATCAATTACAAAACAGCGAATGTCTTTTCCGTTGGCTTCTTTGATAAATTCTTGCACCAATATGTTAGCATTCAAACTTTTGAATGCATTGATCACACTTTCAGCTGCTTTTTTGGTTTCTGCCAAAACCACTCCTTTGCCTTGTGTTCCTTCTAATAACTTTACAATTAACGGAGTGCCACCTACCATTTTAATCAAATCGTCTGTATCTAATGGAGAATTTGCAAATCCGGTAGTTGGGATGTCCACACCACTATTGATAAGCAATTGCAAGGAAAGTAATTTGTCTCTGGATTGTGTGATGGCAGTGGAGGAATTTAAACTAAATATTTTCAATGCTTCAAACTGACGCACCAACGAACAACCATAGTACGTAATACTCGGACGAATTCGTGGTATTACAGCATCCAAATCGTTTAAAATTCTACCACCTCGGTAGTGAATTTCCGGTTTGGTGCCATCTAATTTCATGTAGCATTCCTTGATGTTTAAAAACTGCATTTCGTGGCCACGCATTTCACCCGCTTCCATAATTCTACGGTTGCTATACAAATCCGGGTTGCTTGCCAGTAATCCAATTTTGAGTCCCGAAGGCTTGATGATGGCATCCTTGTATAAATTCTTAACCGATTCGGTGGTGTTTTCTCCCTGTAAATATTGCTTTTCCGGATCTACTAACACCCTTCCACTCATGGCTTCTCTACCTAACAGCATCCGAAATCCCATGGAGTCACGATTGGTCAACGTCATTTCAATACTCCAAGTGTAGTCTTGCAACTTCAACAAGGTTTTGATGACAAAGCGTTGTTCGCGAAAGCCGGAAGAGCTTTTTACTACTCGTTTGTCCACCAAAGGAGCTTCGCAGTGGATTACGGTTTTTAAATCGTTTTGAATGGGATTGATATCAAACTTAACCCAATGTTCTCCATTTCGCAAAAAAGGAGCAATGTTTACGGCATGTAAGGCAGAAGTTTTGGCACCGGAATCTACCCGAACTTTGATCAACGGAATTTGCAATTCTGGCAAAGAACACCACTCTTCGCTTCCTAAAATAATTTTGGTTTCTGGCATGATGTATTCAATTCAATAACCAAAGGTATAAAAGTTGCGAATGGGTTGTACGGATTTACATATTTTGTTGATAAAAAAGTAAGAAATGTTTGTAGGGAATCTATTCAGAACCTTCTTATATTTGAAAGATGAACCACACCTACACCCAAATACATTTCTTTTATTTAAAAAGCTTTACAGCCAAATGTTGGGCTTTTACCCAAATGCAATTGGCACACTCGGTTTTGACAAAAGTCCCGGGTTTACAATTTTACAAATTGTTGGGCACGGGTGGAGGAGATGGCTACCAATGGCAACCAGATTTTGGCACCTATGCTTTATTAACGGTTTTTGAAAGCAAACAACAAGCGGAAGCATTTGCACATCATCCTTGGTTAACAGCCTATCTAAAACGATGCACACAAGTAAAAACATTTATCTTACAAGCATTTGAAGGCCATGGTTTTTGGGATGCCAAACAGCCTTTTGAAATCTTTCCGCATAACGAAAGTTTCCCGGTGGCAGTGTTGACCAGGGCCAAGATTAAATGGCAGTTTTTGCATCGTTTTTGGCAGAAAGTCCCGAAAGTTAGTGCGAGTTTAACCCAATATCCCGGACAATTATTTGGCAAAGGAATAGGGGAGTTGCCTTTGATACAACAGGCTACTTTTAGTGTTTGGGAAAACAAACAAGCCGTAATGGCTTATGCCTACCAAAATCCGAAACACCGGGAAGTAGTGCAAATGACCCGAAGATTGGGATGGTATGCCGAAGAAATGTTTGTGCGTTTTATGGTGGTAGATACTCATTTGAAAAAAAATATGTAAATTTCGAATGTGAAATGGTTGATAAGTATATTAATCAAACCTTCAAATAAAACCAATGCCTAACTATTAAATAATTCAAGAAATGAATGTAGAGAATCTAAAATTTAAGAGATTAACCTTAGCCATTGTTTTAGTGCTTTTAATAGGATGTTCAACTACAAATAACTCAAGTAACACTAAAATTGGAGATACCAGAACCAAAAAAGTAGTTATGTTACACCAAGATGCTTTTTTAATCGCAGAAACAACTACAGATAAAACTTATGCATTTTCTCAGCAGAATCCGGTGAAGGTTGGAGGGGTAAAAGAAAATGAAGGCCCGAGAAACGAAAGAAGATTTTTAAACGCATTACTTGGACCAAATGGGGAGGAATTAATTTACTTTAGAGCTGGCAGTTGTTGTGGTTTTAAAACACCAAACGGCATATATGGTGGTGGAGGCATGCTGGATAAATATCGAGTAACCTGGAAAGGTGCTAAAGACACTTTAGATATTTATATTAACATGTATGACAAAGGAGATTTGTTTATACCAGTTGGTTTAACAGCTAAAAGGTAAAGTGTGCATAATAAACCGAATATTTTGAAACAAAAAGGAATGTTCTTATTCAAAATTTAAAATTATTTTTTATTCTACAATTTTCAAATTACCATGTGTAGCAACTCATTTAACACGGGTTTTTCGACAGGTGGGTTGATGTGCAAACTTGAAGCCTTGTGCTTCTTATGAATATTAGTTATAAATTGAAACTTTGTATTCCAAAACCTGCCCGAACGCAAAGCCTGAAAAGTTGTGCATAATTATATGAAAACAATACTTTACATTTTACTATTTACATTTTCACTTATTTCTTTTTCTCAAACTAAAAAAGAACCAATATGGTGGGAAATGGAACGAAATGAACAATATTTAGAAGTAGCTAGTTATTTGCTTTTTAAAGTTCAATCTGATTCCACAAGAAATAAACACGCAGATTACCTTCACATTGCCAGAGCTTATGGATATTTAAATGATTATGAAAAGGCTATTTTTTATTGGAAAAAGTGTGCAGAAGATTTGAAACCGGAAAATGATGAACAATTTTGGTGGTATTATAGCGGAACTTTAGCATTTTTTCAAAGAGATAAAAATGAATTAAAAAAAAACTTGGATAAACTTGAAGTAAATCATTCTCAATACTATGAAAACAATTACAAAACATTGAAATCACTTTACGAAAAATTTGACAAAGGATATAAAGAAGCCTCCAACTGGAAAAGTTAGTAACTATCACAACCACTATTTTCCATATTGCTTACTGAATCTTCTTAATAATTTACATATTTTAAACACCTTGTAGCAATAAATTGAATGCTCCTATCCCGATTTTTCGGGACATCAGGATGCAAAGCAACATTCGTTATCGCTTGCAATAATTAGAAAATGCGGAGATAAGCAACTTTAATCTCAATATATTTTGCGGAGAAAGTTTTATTTGCGGAGAATAAGATTTATATTTGTTGCATAATTTGCGGAGAATGAAAATGTATATATACGAAAATAAAAACTGGACAGACTTCACTTGGGATAATAAAAAAGTGATGATAAAACTTGGTGAAGTTAGAAATCTACAAGGGAGACTATTGGGTAAAATGGAATCACTTGGGTTTGACTTACAAAACGAAGCTATTTTAAACACTTTGACATTAGATATTACTAAGTCCTCTGAAATTGAAGGCGAATTTTTGGATATTGTACAAGTACGTTCATCAATTGCTAGGAAACTTGGAATCAACTTTGTAGGAGCAATAGATTCTGAGAGGCATATTGACGGAATAGTAGAAATGATGCTTGACGCCACCCAAAATTATAATAAACCTTTGACTAAAGAACGCTTATTTGGATGGCACGCAGCACTTTTCCCTTCTGGGTGGAGTAATCTTTATAAAATTACAGTTGCTGACTGGAGAAAAGACACTACCGGACCAATGCAAGTTATTTCTGGACCTATGGGAAAAGAAAAAGTTCACTTTCAAGCTCCAAGTTCTGATAGAGTTGATGAAGAAATGGCAAAATTTCTAACATGGTTTGAAAAAGAAAATGAAATCGACTTAGTTTTGAAATCTGCAATTGCGCATTTATGGTTTGTTACAATTCACCCTTTTGATGACGGTAATGGACGTATTACTAGAGCAATTACGGACATGATGTTGGCTCGCTCCGACAAGAGTAACAAACGTTTTTATAGTATGTCATCACAAATTAGAATTGAAAGGAAACAATATTATGAAAACCTTGAAAAAACCCAAAAAGGAGACTCAGATATAACGGGTTGGATTCTTTGGTTTTTGCAATGTTTAATTAATGCCATTCATTCAACAGAAGTAATTTTATCAAAAGTGCTTTATAAAGCGGAATTTTGGAAATTACATGCAACAAAAATTCTTAATGAAAGACAACAAAAGATAATTAACAAATTGTTGGATGGGTTTGATGGCAAATTAACTACAAGTAAGTGGGCAAAGATTAATAAATGTTCACAAGATACAGCACTAAGAGATATTCAAGATTTAATTTTAAAAAATATTTTACAAAAAGAGAATGGCGGTGGACGAAGTACAAGCTATGAATTAATTAGAAATACGTAGTGGTAACCACAATTTTTATATCATTCTAGATATTTTAACATCTATACTCATTTAACAACAATAAACTTAAGTCTCCACCCGTACGATGCAAAGTAGTATAGGTTAGCCATCATTAAAATTTATATATACCATGAAAATATTAACGACAACATTTATTTTACTAATCTCTTTTTATTCTTATTGCCAATCAGAATATTATACAACTGATGGAAAAAATAGAATTACAAAATCAGAGGCAGAAGAAATGTTAACTAAACAGGTTGACAAAATGACCAAAAAACTCGGAAAACAGTTATATGGAAGTTTAACAATTGAGCATACCGAAAAAAAAAAAGGATTCTACAATTTCTAAAATAATTTTTTTCATTAGTGACAAAAAGAAAGATAGCTTAATTAATTTTGAACCATTATCTGAATTGAAATACAAGGAATTCCCAAAGTTTGACTTAAAGACTTTAGCAAGTAAAAACTTTAATTCCGAAAAACTAATAGGCAAACCAACTATGATTAATTTTTGGTTTACAAGATGTGCACCATGCATTGACGAAATGCCTGTTTTGAATAAAATAAAAGAAAAGTACAGAGATGACTTTAATTTTATTGCCATTACTTACGAGAAAAAGGAAGATGTTGAAAAATTTCTAAGAAACCATCCCTTTGACTTTGAGCATTTAATAAATGCCAAGGATTTTATTGACCAATTAGGAATTAAAGCGTATCCAATGAATCTGTTTTTAGATAAGAATGGAGTTTTAAAGTATGTGAAAGGTGGAATTCCATACGAGAGCAAAGAAGGAGAAAAGTTGAAAATGGGAGAAGGAAATGAAGTAATTGAGATTATAGAAAAACTATTATAATTGTGACCATCCTCTATATTCCTAATCCAAGCTAGTTTACCGATTTTAATCGTTTAATAACAATAAGTTTCCACCCGCACGATGCAAAGTAGCATACGTAATTTAAACATTTTCGAATAATTCAATCTAACCAAATTGTATAACAATTGAGACTTTGTTTTAAATACATTGGTTTTAATTGGCAAAACAACTAAAATTCTCCATCCATAAGATTAATTTTTGTGGAATAGTTTACTTTCATAATTAAATATCAAAATAGGGCATTTAACGTATTGAATACATTTTTAATCCTATCTACATTGTACACATAATTGTTTATTAGTAAAATTTAATAGCTTTTCCTTTATGAAAGTAAAACCAACCATTCCGTTAATTATTGTTTTCTTTTTGTTTGGATTAAAAATTTATGCACAATTAACCAATGTGCAATTAATGGAAAAACATTTCCAAAAAGATTTTTTTCAAAAGGAGAGAATTGGAATAGAAGTCAAAAGTAAAAATCCAAAATACATCAAGATACGCTTGTTTCCTTCATATCTCATCAAACTTGATTTAAAGCCTGAAATTACAAATTATGTTGATGCACAATCTCCCAATAGTGGAAAGTATAGTTACTTATACATGGCATTGGTAGAACATGTAGCAGATGGTAATGGAAACAAAAAAGAGCAAGTGTTACTTTTTTTCTCAGATTATAATATAAATGCCAAGCAAAAAAATAAATATGATACCCGCACAGCTTATGAAAAAGAAATTGTAGAAGATATAGACAATAACCCAATCGTTTTGGCAGAAAACCAACCTGAAATATTCTTGGAGGTAGATAAATATGCGAGTAGCGATCCTAATATTCCAAAACTAAAAGTATTGGCAACCACCACTTACACATTCGACATCAATAGTTTACACCCCAAAAAAACACCTATTATTATTGGCAAAAAACTAGAGTACAAGCCAAATTTGGAAAGTAACACAAGTTATGAAACTACAGTTTACATTGGTTATAACCAAAACGGAAATGTTGCATACACTAAGGAAGCTATTCCAAAACAAGGTGGCAAGAGTTTAAAATTTGTAGAATATATCAAAACATTTGATGAAAACGGACAAGTTGTAAGCTGTGAGTTTGGCGGTTCTATAAAATTTGATTTACAAAGCAAAAAGACCTCATGTTGGATACAAATGTCAATACCATCAGGACTACAAAAAAATTGGAATAGTGAATTAAACAGCTTCAACACAAAAATAGACTTACTTACAGAGCTTCGAGAAAACTTAAAATACGATCCGTTAGAAGATCCAGAACAATTAAAAGAATTTATTACCAATTTTAATAAACTTAACGAATACATCATTATAGATGAAAATCGAAAAAATCTTCATGGAGAACCATTGAAATATGTATACAAAGGTACGTTTAATGAAAAAGGAATACCACAAGGATGGGGTTTGATGTATGCGTATAACCAATTTGAAGACCAATACTTTTTAGGCCATTTTAAAAATGGAGTGCCGGATGGTTTTGGCTTTAGGAATGATTTTAAATTAGACAACCCTGAAACAGTCTTCAGCAGTGCGGGCTTTCATGTTGGTAATACCTTGATTTATGGGGTTAAATATACCAATGTTGCCAACGGAAACGGATTTAATACGTTTTTTGGCGACTTCAGGCAAGGAGCACTCAATGGCAATGGTTTTATCATTTGGTCGCAGGGTAATAATGGGGTAGGAAATATATCTATTGGTAATTTTAAAGATGGAAATTTGCACGGCAAAGGCAGTCGTTTTTCGTTAGAAAGAAAATTAATTGGCGATTTTCAAGATGGAAGTTTTATTACGGGCATCAACATTACGGATAAAAAGTATGATAATTTTTTCTCCCCGGGAGTGGTGGTTTTATACAAAGGCAAAAAACGAGTCATTATGAAAAAGGAAGGCGACAGAATCCTTCTGGACAATGGAGAGTATATTTCCTCAAAAGAAAATTTAACACTAACTGGGCAGCATTCGGTAAAAAGCAAAACCTGTTTGGTGTGCAATGGTGCAGGATTTCATAAGCCAATTACAAATACTGTTTTTTCTGGAGTAACCAAAAAAACAAAAACCTACGAAACTGGACCCTCGGGGCATATTGTTTGGGAAAAAACCACAACCACCACTACTGCTCCTGTAACTACTTCTCGAACGGAAAGGTGCACTTCTTGTAGCGGTGGAGTTGTTGGAACCGAACCTGTTCCATTGAATAATTAAATACTATTCTATTTAATTGCTTATTATTCTTGCCTCTTTTTTTTAAACTAAAGTTTCTGTGCTTTTTATCGATACACTAGGTTTTTTGAAAGAAATTTTGATGTAGTGAGATAAAATTTGTTAATTTAGGGAAGTGAATTATTGATAACTTATAGTAATAAGTTGATATGAGATAGTTAGCTGCTAGTTTACTTGAAGAAACGAAATCACCATGAAATTTGAAATTAAATTCAACGAAGAAATTTATTTAAAACAAATACAATTATTGTATGATTTAGCATACAGTAAAGAAATTTCTTTTTACAAAAATTCTAACTATGTTGGTTTTTCTCTACTTGCAGTTGGTGTAATAATTCTATATGAAAAGCCTAGCTTTTTCGGGGTTGCATTATTAATTTTTGCTTTAGTAAATCTTATTCCCTTTTATACTAAATTCTATAAGCGTAAATCTCTTCTAAGAAAACTAGATATAGAAAAAAAGGCAACAATAGCTTTTTACAATCAAAACCCATTATCTCAATGGGAATTTTCAGAAAACACATTCAAATATGTAGATATTAATGGCGAAGTTAGTTTAGATTGGAAAGAGTTTAAAACTTATGAAATAATTGACGAAACAATATTCATGTTTACTAAGTCTGATAATCCATATATACTTGGAAAAGTAGAAATTGGAGAAGAAAACTTTGAAAAAATCACAGAACTTATTGATAATAAAATTAAAACCAGCAGCTAACAACTATTTTGCATAATGCTTCCCAAAATATCAGGATAACTTGTAGAATTTAATTGTCTTATAACAATAAACTAAAGTCACCAACCAGCAATAAGCAAAGTAACAAATTTTAAAAGCTATACTAAAAACACACAATGAAAACAAACTTTCGCTTTATTAAAAACACTTAATTCATCATTATATTCTTGATTAGCTCTAATTTATTTTCACAAGAAATAAAAATGGAGAAAGAAGAATTAGCCAAAGATTTATGCAAACGCTGGAGAATAAATAGGATGTTGGTTAATGGTGAAGAAGTTTTGTTGTCAGAAAGTTTTCTTAATACTAGCGATATGGAATTTAAAACGGATCAAACATACTTGGAAAAACTTGTAACAGAGAAAACCGTGAAAGGCATTTGGAACTACAACGTTGAAAACATTGTGTAGAATTATTTATGGAAAATAAATTAATAGGAACAATCAAATCTGTTGATTTGGAAAAACTAGTTTACATTCCATTTTTAGATGAAAATGCAAAAAAAATTATGAAAAGTGCAGAGATACATTTATCTCCAGCTAATTGAAAGTACTGTTGCTCAGAGCCATCTGACCAAGTCTTGCTATCCATTCTTTAAATTTATTATTAATCATAATGTTATAAAACATTCAACTTTTAAAAGTGTTCAGAAACATACTACTAGCCTTAATTTTGAATTCATTGAACAGTTGTGATTCCTTTTTTTGGAATCCAAATAAATTTAAAAATGATTTTAAAAAGCATATCTCAAATTCTGATTTGGTTTTATTTGATGGAGATTTTTTGCATCCTACCTATGCATATTTAAAAAATGGAAAACTTGTTGGAATTGAATTTAATGCCAAACCTGAATGTGGTAGTTACATCCGTAGATATTATTTAAACGAAAACGAAAAGATTGAAAAAATTGTTATCCGAAAAGATTTTTGGAGTAAATATTGCGAAACGCAATTCGATTCCATTTATTTAATAGAGTTACCAAAAGAACAAGTAAAGGTTTACACAAAATCCACCGATGGTAAATTGGTGTCCAATAAAAATTTAGTTGAAAAAAACTTCTTGGATGTTGCTCAGTTTAAACACAAAACCAAAGACTGGAAAAAGACTAACTTTTCCGAAGTAAAATAACTTTGGATTATATCCCAATATTACGATATAGTGATATTCGATGTGTTAACAATTTAAATTACTAATAGAAAAGAGTGCTTTTAATTGGGCTTCTTTTTATCTAAAATTATCTTTGATTATTTCTTCAAAATCCTCTTTAATAAACTCCCAATATTTTCCTTTATAGCAAATTGGATCAAAATCATCATCCGCTTGTTCAAAAGAAATAAAGTTTTGAATAATTAAATCTTTATCATGTGTATAAGGATATCTTTCTTTATGTAATTCTATCATTTGGGTAATTGAATAGGTTTCGAGCAAATGATGTAAATCCCAAAAATCCTTTTTTCTTCCACCTCTTTGTATCACATCTACCTTCATAGCAATAATTTCTTCAATAGTAGCCATCCTTATGTTATCCACTACAATAAAATCCTGTATAAAAGGATCAGTATAAAAGATGTCTAATTTTATTGCATTGTCTACTTTACTACCAATGAAAAATGATTTTCCAATTGCAGGAGCAACAGGTAAAGTATCAACATACTCAAAATTATTTCTTAAGTAAAATTCTATTTCCTTAAAGTTAAGATTTCCATACTCTACATCACTAAATAAATCAATATCTATAGATTCTCTATGTCCAATTTGAAGACTTAATGCAGTGCCACCAACCAATCTAAAGTTGTGAAAAACAGGAGCATTCATTAAAGTAATGAGACTATTTTTTAGCATATCATTTACAGTATGGTAAAATAGCATCATGCTTTTGGCTTATTTTTATTAACAGTGTAAGGTTTTCTTTTTGGGTTTTGAAGAGCCATTTTAATCTTAGGCAAGCCGTAAAAAGTTTCTAGCTCTTTTTTTTCAGTTTCATTTCCTCTTTCATAAACACGTTGAATAATTGCTCTGTATTGTTTTTCCCAATTAATTTTAGAAATATCAGTATCCCAAAAAAGAGACTTTCTTAAATTTGCTAAGTTAGGAGTATGGCTTGATTTCTTTTTTTCTTCAGCTATTTCATAAAAGGTTTGAAGAAATGCCAACGAGCCTTCCTCTAAACCTAGTGCTGCTTCAATTTTTAAAGCTAATGCAGTATTTAGGCTTCTTCTGCCTTTAGTAATAGCATTAATGGTTTGAGGGTGTTCACCTATTGAAAGAGCAAAAGGTCGCTGAGAAATCTCTTTTTTTGCTAATAAACGCTCTAAAATGATTCCTGGATGAATGCCTTTATATTTCTCTAACGTAAAACTCATCAAACAAATGTAAACAAATTTGTTTATACACTGCAAAAATGTTAGCAGATTTATATAGAAAGGCAAATTTTATTTAATCTGATGATGGTTAGAAATTCCTTTTTACTTCCCGATACAAAAATTCGCAAAAATATTCCCAAGCAGTTCATCGTTAGATACTTGCCCGGTAATTTCACCAAAATAGTAGAGGGCATCTCGCAAATCCATGGCCAACAAATCCGAAGGCAACTGTTGCTCCATGCCTTGTTGCACTCGCATGATGGCATCCAAAGCCTTGAGCAAAGCATCGTAGTGTCGGGTATTGGTAACAATGGTTTCTTGGTTTTTTAATGCTCCGGTATTTACGTAGGAGAGCAAAGTGTTTTTTAAAGTATCAATCCCAGATTTTTCCTTGGCAGAAATGAATATTAGTTTCAGGTTTAAGGTTTCAAGTTTAAGGTAGATTTCCTCAATTTCCTGATCGTTTAAACTATCTTTTTTATTGATAATTATGACGATATTTTTATGAGGGTGTTTGTTTTTTATTTGCTCTAACTCGTTTACCGGATGGTAACCTGAAACTTTAAATTTGGAACCATCCAACAAACAAAGAATAAGCTGTGCTTGCTCCATTTTTTCAAAGGTCTTCTGAATTCCGATGCTTTCTACATAGTCTTTCGTATCTCGGATGCCTGCAGTATCAATAAATCGAAATCCAATGCCACCAATCACCAACTCGTCTTCAATGGTATCGCGTGTGGTACCGGCTATGTCCGAAACTATAGCCCTTTCTTCATTCAACAAGGCATTCAACAGGGTAGATTTTCCCACGTTGGGTTCACCAACAATTGCTACCGGAATACCGGTTTTGATCACGTTTCCAACCGCAAAGGAGTCTAACAATCGCTTCAAAACCAATTGGATGCGTTCCAATAATTGTTTAAAAGCCGTACGGTCGGCAAATTCTACATCTTCTTCGGCAAAGTCTAACTCCAATTCCATCAACGAAGCAAAATTGAGCAGTTCTTCTCGCATTTTGGCAATTTCGTTGCTAAAGCCACCTCGCATTTGTTGCATGGCCAATTGGTGACTCGCTTGGTTATCAGAAGCAATCAAATCAGCCACAGCTTCTGCTTGCGACAAATCCATTTTTCCGTGGATAAAAGCCCGTAAAGTAAACTCACCCGGCTCTGCCATTTTAGCACCCAAATCTAAAAATACCTGAATGATTTGTTGTTGGATGTAAGGGGAGCCGTGACAGGAAATTTCTACCACATCTTCTCCGGTGTACGAATTTGGTCCTCTGAACAAGGAAACCAACACTTGGTCAATCGTTCTGTTTTGGTACACCAAGTGTCCGAGGTGAATGGTATGCGTTTTTTGTTGCATCAGTTGTTTGCCCGAAACCGATTGAAATACTTGTTGGGCAAATTCCCAAGATTTTTTTCCGGATAATCGTACCATCGCTACTGCACCTGCACCGGGTGGAGTAGCCAAAGCAACAATGGTTTCGTGTAACTGCATGGCAATGGTTAATTTTTTTGCAAAGGTAGAAGATTTTGTTTGGAATGCGGTACTTTTGTAATTGGTTAAAAAACCCAAAACAATGCATATAAATTCCTCTTCAGAACTTCATTTTTCCAGTTTGTGCGTACATGCCGGAGAATTAAACGATACCCAATTTAAAGGAGCTATTTCTCCGTTATTTATGGCTACTTCTTATGCATACGAAGAAGTAGAGGTAAAACGCTATCCACGTTATTTCAACACTCCTAACCAAGTCGCTTTGGCTCAAAAAATGGCTGCTTTAGAACAAAAAGAAGCTGCCATGTTGTTTGGTAGTGGCATGGGTGCTGTAGCTAATGCGTTGTTGTCGTTTTTAAAAAGTGGTGACCATGTGGTTTTTCAAAAACAATTGTATGGTGGTACCTATCACTTTGTGGTAGAAACATTGCCCCGGATGAATATCAGCTATTCCTTTGCTACCGAAGATACTCCGGAAGCTTTGGAAGCCTGTGTACAAGAAAACACCAAAGTGATTTATATCGAAACACCTTCGAACCCAAAAATGACTTTGGTAGACATACAAGCAGTGGCCAATATTGCCAAAAAACATCAGTTAATTTCGATGATCGACAATACGTTTGCTTCTCCTGTAAACCAAAATCCACATGAGTTGGGCATTGATTTGATCATCCACAGTGCTACCAAATATTTAGGTGGACACAGCGATATATTGGCAGGAGTGGTGATGGCATCAAAAGAGCATATCCAACAAATGTTTGTTACCGGCATTAATTTAGGTGCTAACCTAAGCGATTATACGGTTTGGCTGTTGGAACGAAGTGTTAAAACCTTGCACGTAAGAGTAAAGCAACAAAACAAAAATGCCAAAAAATTAGCCAAGCGTTTGCACGAAAACCCCTTGGTAGCTTCGGTGTATTACCCGGGTTTAAAATCGCATCCGCAATACGAGTTGGCAAAAAAACAAATGAAAGGCTTTGGTGGCATGCTATCGTTTGAATTATCAGATGAGGTAGATACCGATGTTTTTTTAAAGAAATTACAAATCATCAAACCAAGCATGAGTTTGGCAGGAGTGGAGTCCACCATTTTATCTCCAGCAAAAACCAGCCATTCTTTGTTGAGCAAAGAGGAAAGAATGTCGCAAGGAATTACCGACCAATTGCTTCGTTTTTCTGTTGGGATTGAACGAGCAGACGATTTGTGGTTTGATTTACACCAAGCCATGGAAGCTTCTAAAAAGTAAAGTTGTTGAAACTTAATGGTGAACAGAACTGTCAAGCTGAACTAGTTTACTTCGTCCGTTCACCGCTAAAGCGGTTCGGGTCAGCTTTTAAATACTATCAGGCTGAATTGGTTTTAGCTTATTAGTTGATATGAAATAATTATGAATTTACCCAAAATTACCACTGCACAAATTTTGTTGCAGGTGTTTGAAAAATATCAAATCCGAGAAATTGTAATTTCTCCGGGTTCCAGAAATGCCCCTTTAACGCTTGGGTTTGCAAATCAATCCTACTTTAGATGCTATAGTATTGTAGATGAACGTTGTGCTGCTTTTTTTGCTTTGGGTATTGCCCAACAAAAAAAGGAACCGGTGGTATTGGTATGCACTTCGGGCAGTGCTTTGTTGAATTATTATCCGGCTATTGCAGAAGCTTTTTACAGCGAAATTCCGCTAATTGTATTGAGTGCCGACAGACCTTCGCATAAAATTGATATTGGGGACGGACAAACCATTCGTCAACAAAACGTATTTGCCAACCACATTTTAAAAAGTGTACAACTTTTAGATGAAGATACTGTAGATAACGATGTTGCCATTCAAGATGCCATTTACACAGCCAAAGTAGGCAAAGGCCCGGTGCATATCAATGTGCCCTTTGAAGAGCCTTTGTACGAATTGGTATCGGATTATAGTAGAATCCCTCATTGGGTTAGTTTTTCAGAAGCAACTCCAACTACAACCTTATTGCCAAAAGTAGTAGAAGCTTGGAACCAATCTACCAAAAAGTTGCTATTAATTGGTAACCAACCGAAAAATGAGCAATTAGAAAAGTTGTTAGAAGAGTTTTCTAACGATGCTTCGGTGTTGGTATTGAGCGAGAAAAATTCGAATGTGCATGCACCACATATCATAGATGAAATAGATGTGTTGATTAGCGATTTTTCAAAAACCGACAAGCACCAATTTCAACCGGATATTTTAATTAGCTTAGGAGGCATGTTGGTTTCTAAAAGAATCAAAGCTTTGCTCAGAAGTCACCCTCCAAAATACCATTACCATGTAGATGCAACCAAAGCCAATGATACTTTTGGAGTATTAACTGGGCATGTAAATATTTCCGCTTTAGATGGTTTGAAACAGCTTACCTTTCAATCAAATAAAGAAGGATATGCGACTTATTTTTTAGAAAACTGGCATCGTAAAAAAGAAAAGGCCAAGGCTTTTGCCCAGCAAGCTCCGTTTTCAGATTACAAAGTGTTTGACTTTATTTGCCAATATTTGCCAGATAATTTACACCTTCAAGTTTCTAACAGTGCCTCTATTAGATATCTGCAGTTATTTAAAACCAAACCTAATTGGGAAATATTTTGCAACCGAGGTACTTCGGGTATAGACGGAAGTACATCCACTGCTGTAGGAGCAGCTTTGTTTCATGAAAAACCAACGGTACTCATTACAGGAGATTTGAGTTTTTTCTATGATAGCAATGGATTGTGGAACCAATACATTCCGAATGATTTTAAAATCATTTTAATCAATAACGGTGGAGGTGGAATATTTAGAATATTACCTGGTCACCAAGACCAACCTGTTTTTCATCAGTTTTTTGAAACCCAACACCATTTAAATGCCCAACATTTGGCTGCGATGTATGGTTTTGCTTATGTAGGAATTGAAGATGAAATTTCGTTAAAAAAACAATGGAATCATTTTATTTCAACAAATGCGAAAACTATTTTGGAAATAAATACTTCTAAAGTGCAAAATGAAAATATTTTAAAAGATTTTTTTAAATATATTCAAACAGAAATGGACTAAGTCATTCATTTTTTTATCTCGATATTACAACTACCTTTGTGCCTTAAGAATTTAGTTCATGCAAATCGGAATTTTTCATACCCTGCAATTGGTTCGTTTTACTTCTGTTGGTGCTTTTTTAACCGATGGAGAAACAGAGGTGTTGTTGCCTAAAAAGTTTGTTACCAACCAAATGGAGGTCAACCAAAACATTCGAGTGTTTGTGTATCTTGACCACGAAGAGCGATTAGTTGCCACTACCCAACATCCTTATGTAACTTGTAACGATTTTGCTTACTTAAAAGTAAGTCATACCAACCAATACGGAGCTTTTTTGCAATGGGGTTTGGAAAAAGACTTGTTTGTGCCATTTCGCGAACAAAATACCAAAATGGAAGTAAACAAGCGTTATTTGGTTTATGTGTACATTGATGGGCAAAGCAATCGTTTGGTGGCATCCTCTCGAATAAACAAATTCATTGATAAAGAACCTGCTAATTACACGGATAACGAAGCAGTAGAAATTACCATTTATCACAAAACCGATTTGGGTTATAATGTGATCATCAATCAAAAACACAAAGGCTTATTGTTTCAACATGCTGGAGTGGAAACTTTACGACCCGGTGACAAGTATCCGGCTTATATCAAGCAAGTTCGTCCGGATGGTAAGTTAGATGTTACCTTGCATTTAACTGTAGCAGATGCCATAACCGATCATGCAAAAGTGATTTTGGAAGAGCTAGAAGCCAACGATGGTTTTTTAGGTTTGCACGACAACAGTTCACCCGAAGAAATTAAAACCGTTTTGCGAATGAGCAAAAAGAATTTCAAACGTGCCGTGGGAACCTTGTACAAAAACCAACAAATTGAATTGGTGGAAAATGGGATACGTTTGAAAAATTAATGTCCAGGTTCGTATATCAATCTTATAAAAGTAGAAAATCGATTGTTTTCTCTTTGTACCGGAATTCCGGTTACAATTCCCACCAAAGTTTTTTCGGAAATAGCCAATCGCATTTGTGGTCTTAATACCATGTCAAAATCGTTATGGTATATTTCTTTGTTAATTTCCAAACCTATGAAATTGCGGGTACCTGGAATCATATAATGAAAATTGGTATTCACTTGCCAAACGGTTTCCCATCCATGACTTCTTTCTTGGATAAACTGAGGGCCAGTATAAATTAAGGTATGGAAATTATTTCCCCATCTTTTGGCTGCTACAAAAAATGGATTGTACACATTCCCTGTAAAAAAACGAGAAGTTTTGTAATTTCTAAAAGGGGTTATTTCAAACTCGTGCAAGTATCCAATAGCTAACGAGGTTTTGGATTTTTCATGCACTAAAAAAGTATATTGGGCTGCTAATTTTAAACTTTCTAGTCTGCTAGAAGGAGCTTGCACATCTTCATTTTTGTAGTAAAAAGCAAATGGAAGTTCAATTTCCAATCCCAATCTGTCTACAGGAGCCCATTCGTATTCTACCAAAGCTTCGTATTCGTCGTATTTGTTTTTGTCTTTAATACCAAAACCAACGTTCCATTCTTTTTCTCCTTTTCGGGCACCTAAATCACGAATTAAATCGATATACAAAGGTTCTGCATGCAATAGTTTTAATTTCTCGGTTTTGTTTTCAACTTCTTCTATATACAAACTATCTAATATAGCCTTTCTTTCCTGCTCGTCGGTTTGAGCTATCATTAAAGAGGTACTAAATGCAAAAAGAATACAATATAAATTTTTCATGGCTAACAACTTAAACCGCAAAAATAGAGGTTGACTAATAGGAGGTCAATGAAAAAAAGAAAATTAACAAAAAATTAAAGCCCAATTTTCCCGGTAACAAATGTTACTGACTGGCAAGAAAACGCAACCTACTTTTGCTTCATCAAATTATAAAATAAATTCTATGAAGCATTATGTATATCCTTTAGCAATTTTATTTGGCTTCGGAATGGTGTTTGCCCAAGATACAATAACTGTTTCCAAATCTGCTTTATTGGAAAAAGTAAACGCCAACCTTCAATTAAAAATTGCCGAGCAACAAGTAGCCTTAGCAAATGCGGACTACAACCAATCGAAAGCACTCTTTTTGCCCTCTATTTCGGCTTCGCATACAGCCATAACCACTACCAATCCTTTGATGGCATTTGGTTCGAAGCTAAACCAAGAACGTTTAACAGCAGCAGATTTTAATCCGGCTTTGTTGAACAACCCCAACCAAATTCAAAATTATGCCACTCGTATTGAAGTGTTGCAACCTATTATTAATGTAGATGGTTTTTACCAACGCAAGGCAGCAAAAATTCAACAGGATGCTTTTGCATTGCAAAAAGAACGCACAGCCCAATACTTGCAAATGGAAGTTGAAAAAGCCTATATGCAATTACAAATGGCTTATAAAGCGGTGGAAGTAGTAGAAAAAGCCAAAAAAACCACCCAAGCCAATTTAAAACTTATTGAAAATTATTTTAAACAAGGCATGCTACAAAAAACCGACTTATTGGCCATGCAAGTTCGTATGAACGAAGTGGAAAATCAGTTGAATTTAGCTAAAAGTCAAACCAAAAATTTATCGGACTTTATTCATTTTTTATTGAATGAAGAAAATAAAGGGGTATTAAAACCACAAGAAGGTTTGCAAATGTTGGCTTTAGAAAGCAAAACATCTTCCATTTCTTTAGATAGAAAAGATTTTCAAGCCATGGAGCAAGCCACCAAAGCATACGAAAATATGCACCAAAGTAGCAAAATGAATTTATTACCACGTTTGAATGCATTTGGCTCGTATGAACTATACGATACCAAAATCTTCGGGTTTGGAGCCAAAGGTTACACTTTAGGAGCTCAATTGTCGTGGAATTTATTTGATGGCAACAAAAGTTTGGCTCAAATTCAAAAAAGCAAAGTGGCTTTAGAAAAGCAAAGAACCGAACAAGAAATGTACATCAAGCAAAGTAATTTGGAGTTTGCCAAAACCCAAAGAGACTTACAAGATGCCGAAAATTCTATCCACCTAACCAAATTGGCATTAGAGCAATCTAAGGAGGCATTGCGAATTAGAACCAATCGCATGGAACAAGGATTGGAAAAAACTTCCGATTTGTTGGTAAGTGAAACCATGGTAGCTCAAAAAGAATTGGAGCACATCCAAGCAGTATTACAGTACAACATCACTAAAAACTATTTGAACTTTTTATCTAACTAAAACTATATAACATAATGAATTATAAAATTTTAACTACAGTAATTGCCTCTACTATTTTGTTTTCTTGTGGAGGTGACGAAAAAAAAGAAATTAAAACCAACAACCCTATTTTAGTGGTGGTTAACAACCAAGGAAATGCAGAAGCTAGTCCGTATGTTGCTGCTAGCGGTAAAATTGAAGCGGAAAATAGTGCCAATGTTAGCACCAGAATGATGGGTTATGTAACCAAAATTCCAGTGAAAGTAGGACAACGTGTAGCAGCCGGACAATTGTTGGTAAGCATCAAAAGCACCGACTTGGAAGCCAAAAAAGCACAAGTAGATGCAGCCATTTTACAAGCAACTGCAGGATACAACAATGCCAAAAAAGACTACGAACGTTTTCAGCAATTGTTTGCACAGCAAAGTGCTTCACAAAAAGAGTTAGACGACATGACAGCTCGTTTTGAGATGGCTAAAGCAGGCCTAGAAGGAGCCAAACAAATGAGAAATGAAGTATTGGCTCAGTTTTCTTACAGCAATATTGCTGCTCCATACAGTGGTGTGGTAACCAATGTTTTTGTAAAAGAAGGCGACATGGCAAACCCAGGGATGCCTTTGGTTAGTATAGAAGGAGCCGGTAATTTACAAGTAACTGCCATGGTTTCGGAAAGCAATATTTCGGAAATCAAACAAGGGATGCCTGTAAAAGTAACCATCAAATCTATCGAAGAAACCGTAGAAGGTAAAGTTTCGGAAGTCAGCTTGTCTGCCAAAAACACGGGAGGTCAGTATTTGGTAAAAGTAAACTTGACCAAACCAAGCAAAAAGATTTTATCGGGTATGTTTGCCAATGTGCAGTTTCCGATTGCCAATAATACTCAAAAAACAAACAACAGTAGCGCATTATTAGTCCCAAAAGTAGCAATTGTAGAGCAAGGACAATTAAACGGTATTTATACCGTAAGCACCCAAAACACAGCGATTTTACGTTGGGTAAGATTAGGTAAAACCTATGGTGACCAAGTGGAAATCTTATCTGGGATAAATGCCAACGAAGCTTATATTGTAGAAGCCAAAGGCAAATTGTTTCACGGAGCTAAAATTCAATTAGCGAATTAGCGAATTAGCGAATAAGCGAATGTGTCAATCAGCTAATATTATAATTGGTTGAGGATAAAGCAGAACTTCAAATTTTCAAATTAACAAATTTTCAAATTATTAAAATGCAAGAAGGTATTTCAGGAAAAATAGCCAATTTCTTCATCCATTCCAAGTTAACCATTTTACTAATGGTAGCTTTGATGATGATAGGCGTGTATAGTTCTTTTTTAATTCCAAGAGAAGAAGAACCACAAATTAATGTACCAATGGCAGATGTGCTGATTGGTTACCCGGGTGCAAATCCGAGTGAAGTAGAAAGCAGAGTGATCAAACCTTTGGAAAAAGTGTTGGCAAACATCAAAGGTGTAGAGCACTTACATAGCATGGCAATGAATGGCCAAGCCATGATTATTGTGCAGTTTTATGTGGGAGAAGACATCGAGCGTTCGTATGTTAAACTATACGATGAGTTGATGAAACACCAACACATGTTCCCGCAAGGGGTATATCCACCCATGGTAAAAACCCGTTCCATTGACGATGTTCCGATGATGGGTATCACGTTGTGGAGTGAAACCTACGATGATTTTCAATTGCGACAAATTGCCGAGGAAGTAACCAACGAAATTGAAAAAGTAAAAGACGTTGCCATTACCAAAGAAATTGGCGGAAGATCACGTCAAATTAAAGTCACCTTAGACCCAGATAAGTTAGCAGAAAATAAAATCGATGCATTGGCTGTGATGCAAATGGTGCAAGCCAATAATGGCAGTGCTCAATCAGGTGCTTTTGTGCAAAACGACCAAGAGTATTTGTTAACTACAGGAAAGTTTTTATCCAGCACCGAGGATGTAGAAAATTTGGTAGTAGGGGTAAATCAAAACATGCCAGTGTATTTAAAACAAATTGCTACCATTGAAGATGGGGCTTCTACACCAGCCAATTATGTATCATTTGGTTATGGTGCTTACCAAAATGCGAATGATTCCAACAGTTCCGAATATCCTGCAGTTACCATTTCTATTGCCAAAGTAAAAGGGGCAGATGCCATGAAAATTGCAGAAAAAATCATCACGAAAGTAGAATTGCTAAAAAGCAATTTAATTCCGGAGGACGTGAAAGTAGAAGTGACACGTAATTACGGAGAAACTGCTTCTCACAAAGTAGGGGAGTTGTTACTCCACCTAGGGGTTGCCATTATTGCAGTTACCGTATTGGTGATGTTGGCCATGGGATGGAGAGGTGGATTGGTAGTATTCTTTTCGGTACCATTAACTTTTGCCTTGACCTTGTTTAGCTACTATTTATTAGGTTATACGTTAAACAGAATTACCTTATTTGCCTTGGTTTTTGTGGTTGGTATTGTGGTAGATGATAGCATCATCATAGCCGAAAACATGCACCGACATTTTAAGATGAAGAAACTGCCATTTAAACAAGCAGCCATTTTTGCCATCAACGAAGTTGGAAATCCGACTATTTTGGCAACCTTTACGGTAATTGCTGCAATTTTACCAATGGCATTTGTATCAGGAATGATGGGGCCATACATGAGTCCGATGCCAATTGGAGCTTCTATTGCCATGTTATTATCGTTATTCGTTGCCTTAACCGTAACCCCATATTTAGGATACCATTTGTTGCATGAAAAAGACGAGCAAAAACACAAAGAAGAACAAGGTTTAGAAACTAGTTGGATTTATAAAATTTACAACAAATTTGAGCGTCCATTTTTAGATAGTCCTAAAAAACGTTGGGTAATGTTGGGCATTACTGTGGTATTGCTATTAGGTTCGGTATTGATGTTTTTTACCAAATCGGTTGCCGTGAAAATGTTGCCATTTGACAACAAAAATGAATTCCAAGTGGTGATTGACATGCCAGAAGGAACTACTTTAGAAAGAACCGCAACCGTTACCAAAGAAATTGCTCAGTATTTAAAAACTGTTCCGGAAGTGGTGAATTACCAAAGCTATGTAGGTACTTCAGCTCCAATTACTTTCAATGGTTTGGTTCGTCATTACGATTTACGCGGTGGAAGCAATATGGCTGACATTCAAGTAAACTTGTTAGATAAAGCTGACAGAAAATTACAAAGTCACGACATTGCAAAGGTAGTTAGACCAGAAATTCAGAAAATTGCTGCGAAGTATGGAGCTAATGTGAAAATTATAGAAGTTCCACCTGGACCTCCGGTATTATCAACTTTGGTAGCAGAAATTTACGGACCAAACTACCAAGAGCAAATCAAAGTAGCCAACCAAGTAAAAGACATCTTACAAAACACCCAGGATATTGTAGATATCGATTGGATGGTAGAAGATAATCAAATAGAATATCGTTTAGAAATAGATCGTGAAAAAGCCATGTTGCATGGGGTAGCTCCACAACAAATAGTGGGTAATTTGACCTATTTGTTGAGAGAAATGCCAGTATCTAATTTTGTGGATGAAAGATCTAACTATCCAGTTGGCATCACTTTAAAGTTAAAAGATTCTGACAAAACTTCTTTACAAGACATTCAAAACTTAAAAATCAAAAGTGCCCAAGGCATGATGGTTCCGGTTAGTGATTTGGTACAAGTGGTACAAGATACCTTGCAAAAAAACATCCTCCGAAAAGACCAAAAACGCGTAGTGTATGTAACTGCGGATATGGCAGGAGATTTAGAAAGTCCGGTGTATGCTATCTTAGGAATGAACGAGAAATTGCAGCAAATGCAATTGCCAGCCGGGTATCAAGTTGGGGAGTTGTATATGGAACAGCCAGCAGACGAATCGGATTTTACCGTGAAATGGGATGGAGAATGGCAAATTACTTTAGAAGTGTTTCGGGATTTAGGAGCAGCCTTTTTGGTGGTCATTATCATTATTTATATGTTGATTGTTGGATGGTTCCAAAACTTCAAAACACCAATTGTAATGATGTTGGCCATTCCGCTTTCGTTGGTTGGAATTGTATTAGGACATTGGATGTTAGGAGCTTTCTTTACAGCAACTTCGTTTATTGGTATGATTGCTTTGGCAGGAGTGATGGTGCGAAATTCGGTACTACTTATCGATTTTATTGAAATTCGATTAAACGATGGGGTAGATATCAAACAAGCCATTATTGATGCTGGTGCAGTGCGAACCACGCCAATTTTATTGACCACAGGAGCGGTAGTTATTGGGGCTTCCATCATTTTGTTTGATCCAATTTTCCAAGGTTTGGCCATTTCGTTGGTAGCAGGTGCGATTGTTTCCACTCTATTAACGCTAATTGTAGTGCCATTAATCTACTACATGACCGAACGTAAAAAATGGGAAAAACCATCAGAAATTTCAGAAAAAGCTTCTTCAGAAGAGGAAGAAGAAAATATTTAAAGTAGAATTACAACTAGTGAATTGCTAATCCCGACAAAAGTCGGGAGAGGTGATTCCAAATTAAACTTAAAAAAAAGTATCATGAAAGTTATCTTAATTACCGCAGTTGCTGCCTATTTAGAAGATTTAAAAAAAATACTTCGCAATAGCAAAATAGAAACCTATACTTTTCAGGAAGTGATTGGTTACAGAGACGCTACTTTAGATGCCATTTCTTCCAATTGGTTTGCAAGTGAACACAATGAAAGAGCTTCTATCCTTTGCCATGTTTTTGCAGAATCTGCCAAGGCATTTGAATTGGCAAAAAATATCGAACATTTTAACCAAGAGCAAGAAGTGCAATCAAAAATTCACTACAACATCTTGGCCATTGAACAATTTAACCACTAAAATTAAAAAATTATGATCAATCGAATTATCAGAGCAATTGCTGGTTTCTTTATCTTGTTAAGCGTTGTTTTAGCTGTATACGTTAACCAAAATTGGTTATGGTTTACTGGCTTTGTTGGTATTAATTTATTGCAATCTTCCTTTACCAAATGGTGCTTGATGGAAGATATCTTAAGGAAAGTATTTAAGATTAAAGACTAAAAATATTAAAGCCCTATCTAGTTAAATGATAGGGCTTTACTTTTAAAAAAAAATTGAAAGGTAAAATTACATAACCATACAATTATTTTCTACAAAATTCCTACATGAACCATACATGCTTTCATTTTTTGGTACGTACGTTCGATATCGTCATCTAAGCCAATACTAAAGCGAATCAATCCATCGGTTAAGCCCATTTCTTTTTGTTCCTCTAACGGAATTTCAGAAGAAGTAGATGTTCCAGGTGCAGAAAACAGAGTTTTGTAAAAGCCCAAACTTACTGCCAAGTAGCCCAAGTTTTCTTGTTGCATCATTTCCATTAAAGTGTTGGCTTTTTCTAAATTTCCTACATCTAATGTAAGCATGCCTCCAAAACCATAATCCGGATGTTTTTGCTGGTGCAAACTTTGGTAGCCAGGGTGACTTTTCAATCCAGGGTACACCACTCTTAATCCATCTGCTTCAAATTTTTCAGCCAAATATTGGGCATTATGGCTGTGTTGCTTCATGCGGATATGCAGAGTTCTTAAGTTTTTCAATACACTCGAGGAACGCAAACTATCCATAGTAGAGCCTAACAGCATGGCTGCTCCGTGGTTCACATTCTTTAAATCGTCAATAAAAGCTTGGGTGCCACAAATTACACCAGCTACGGTATCGGAACTTCCGTTGATAAACTTGGTTAAACTATGAATCACTACTTGAGCTCCCAATTTGGCTGGTGCTAAAATGAGTGGAGAAAAGGTATTGTCAACCACCAAAGTAATTTGATATTTGTGGGCTATTTTAGCCAAACCTTCTAAATCTGCTACTTCCAATAAAGGATTGCTGATAGATTCGCAATACAGTACTTTGGTATTGGGTTGGATAGCGTTTTCAACGGTTTCCAGTTTGGTGATATCTACAAAGCTAGTTTGGATATTTAAATTTGGCAAGAAGTTTTTCATAAAAGCATAAGTTCCTCCATAAATGGTTCTACTCGAAACGATATGCTCTCCAGCATGGCACAATTGCAATAAAACCGCAGTAATGGCTCCCATTCCCGATGCAGTTACATGTGCAGCTTCGGTTCCTTCCATAGCAGCCAATGCTTGCCCTAAATACAAATTGCTTGGAGAAGAATGTCGTGAATACAAATAACAGCCATCGGTATTGCCTTCAAAAGTGTCAAACATAGTTTTGGCACTTAAAAACGTATAGGTAGAGGAATCGGAAATAGATGGATTTACTCCTCCAAATTCACCAAAGTATTGTAAGTCTTGGATATGATCTGCTGGTTTGAAAGTTTTCATGTAAAATAATTTATTCATCAAAATTCTGCATTAGTAGGTAAAAAGTCAATAAATAATTTATTTTGTAGAAAATAAAACAATATATTTGAAGATATTTAGATAAATAAACTTAATTTAAGATGAAATTAGACGCTACCGATAAGAAAATTCTAAAGCTATTGCAAACCGATGCCAAGCTTACTACCAAAGAAATTGCTCTAAAAACCGGACTTTCTGCTACTGCGGTATTTGAACGTGTAAAAAAATTAGAACGAACCAAAGTGATTACTGGTTACACTGCAATTTTGGATACGAATTTAATCGAAAGAAACTTTGCAGTGTATTGTTTTGTCAAATTATTACAACACACCAAAGAATACGTGTTGAATTTTGAACGTCAAGCTTCTAAATTACCGGAAGTTTTGGAGTGTTTTCACGTGAGTGGTGATTACGACTATATTTTAAAAATCCACGTAAAAGACATGCAAGAATACCGGAATTTTATGGTTTCCAAACTTACCAATATCGATGGGATTGGCAGTACGCATAGTTCATTCGTAATAAACGAAGTTAAATACAGCAGAGTTTTTGATTTGGACAATGCTTCTATTTAACATTCTTTTCAGACTTCGTAGTGGGTATTGCTCTAATTTTACCTATTCAAACAATACAAAAAAACAAAAATGAAAATAGCCATTGTATGTTATCCAACTTATGGAGGTAGTGGAGTAGTTGCCACCGAATTAGGATTGGAATTGGCAAAAAAAGGTCACGAAATTCACTTTATCACCTATAAACAACCGGTTCGATTGGCATTACTTAGTCAAAATGTGCATTACCACGAGGTAAATGTACCTGAATATGCCTTGTTTCATTACCAGCCTTATGAGTTGGCATTGTCCAGCAAGTTGGTAGATATGGTTAAGTTACATGGTATTGAAATTTTACATGTGCACTATGCCATTCCGCATGCTTATGCAGGCTACATGGCAAAGCAAATGTTAAAAGAACAAGGCATTGAGATTCCAATGATTACTACCCTGCATGGTACTGACATTACTTTGGTAGGAAGTCATCCTTACTACAAACCAGCGGTTAATTTTAGCATCAACCAATCGGATTATGTGACTTCTGTTTCGGAAAGTTTGAAAAAAGATACCAATGCCTTTTTCAAAATCAATAAAGAAATAGAAGTAATTCCGAATTTTATTGAAATTGAAGTTGCCCAATCACATCAATTTACCAATTGTCAACGAGATTTGATGGCAAAACCATCAGAAAAAATCATCACCCATATCAGTAATTTTCGCAAAGTAAAACGCATCCCCGATGTGATTAAAATTTTTCATCAAATTCAACAACAAATTCCTGCAAAATTAATGATGGTAGGGGATGGTCCTGAAAAAGAAAAAGCGGAATATTTATGTGAGGAATTAGGAATTTCTAACCAAGTAATCTTTTTTGGAAATACCCAAGAAATTGACAAAATATTGTGTTTTACCGATTTGTTTTTGTTGCCTTCCGAAACCGAAAGTTTTGGGTTGGCTGCATTAGAAGCTATGGCATGTGGAGTACCTGTAATTTCCAGTAATACAGGAGGTTTGCCGGAAGTAAATTTACATGGTTTTAGTGGGTTTTTATCCAATGTTGGAGATGTTTCGCGAATGGCTAGCTTTGGAGTAGAAATTTTAAAAGAAGAAAAATTGCACCAGCAATTCAAAAAACAAGCTTTGGAAAGGGCCAAAGAATTTGATATTTATAAAATATTACCCATGTACGAAGCGTTATACGAAAAAGCATTATCCAATAAAAAATGAGAAAATTCTTTTGTACCATTTTACTGATGTCTTTCGTGTTTGGCTGTAAGTCAACCCCAAAAAGCACCGGTGCTTTTGAAATTATTTTTCAAGATGCTTATGCCGGGGGAAATTTCGAATTTTATGAATTCATAACAGAGCCCAATGAATTTCAAATGTTATTAAAGGACAAACGATTTAAAAAGAAACTACATCCGGACGATATTAAAAAAAGCAATTTTGTGTTGTTGAATATGGGGGAAAAAAATACAGGAGGATATGAAATTTCAGTAAAAAATGTGAAACTTACTAAAGACAAAGTGTTGGTTTACATTGACAAGAAACAACCAAAAGGAGGTGAAAACATTACCATGGCTTTGACATATCCATTTTGTTTGGTAAAAATTAACTCCAAAAAGCCCATTGAATTTATCGAAGATTAAGCATTAATAAGCTTATAAACTACCTTAGCAAATCTTTCCAAAATTTTACCCAAAATATTAGGGCATCCTTGTAGGTTGCCTTATTTTTGTGCTGCTTTTTTATTTTTGATTTTAAGAAGAATTAGTTAATCTGATTACCTTAATAAAATCATCCAAATAATAGCATCTACTAACTATTATTTCCATGAAATTCAAAATTACTTCCTTTTTGTATTCCACTCGTTTGATGGCATTTTTGTTTATTTTCTTTGCCATTGCTATGGCAGCAGGAACTTTTATTGAGAGTGCTTACAATACCGATACTGCCCGAATTTATGTGTACAATGCATGGTGGTTTGAACTCATTATGTTGTTTTTTGTCATCAACTTTTTTGGAAACATCAAAAGATACCAATTATACAAAAAGGAAAAATGGGCTACTTTGTTGTTGCATCTTTCTTTTATCCTGATTTTGGTAGGAGCTTTTATTACCAGATACATTAGCTTTGAAGGCATCATGCCAATCAAAGAAGGAACTGCGGAAAGTACTTTTTATTCAGATAAAACCTATCTAACTGTTTATGTAGACGGGCAAGTGGATGGAGAAATGAAACGTAAGTCGTTTTACAAACCATTGTTGTTATCTGCCGTTGCAAACAACCATTTTTCTTTTAACAACCAATTCAACCGACAAAAATTTGAAATCCGTTACAAAGATTTCATTATGAATGGGGTAGAGGAACTTAAAGCCGATCCAAACGGAAAAAAATATTTGAAATTAGTAGAATCCTCTACCGGTAGCAGAAGAGAAATTTGGTTAGAAGAAGGTACGATTCAAAATATCCAAAATGTGTTGATTGCTTTTAACCAACCTACTGAAGGTGCCATTAATATTACCGAAGATGCCAACGGACAATTGCAATTGCAGTCGGTTTTTGGTGGGGAGTATATGACCATGGCTACCCAAGCAACTGGTTTGGTAGTTAAAGACGAATTACAACCTTTGCAACTTCGATCGTTGTACCAAGTAGCAGGATTGCAATTTGTTTTTCCAGAACCAGTTACCAAAGGCACCAAGCAATGGGTTTCAAACAACGATTGGAAAGACAAAGAAACAGATGATATTTTGTTGGTTGATGTGATTTATGGCAACGAACAAAAAACACTAACCTTGCAAGGTGCTGGTGGAAAAATGGGCATACCGCAATCGGTAACTTTAGGTAATTTGGATTTTACCATCCTATTTGGTAGTAAGGTTTACGAACTTCCATTTAAAGTAAAATTAAACGATTTTATTGCAGAGAGATACCCCGGAACCATCAACAACTACAAATCTTTTGAAAGTAAAGTCACCATTCAAGACCAAGAAAAAAGCAAAGAGTTTGATGCCAGAATCTTTATGAATAACATTTTAGATTACAGAGGATATAGATTTTTTCAAGCCTCATTTTTTCCTGATGAAACTGGTACGGTATTGTCAGTAAACCATGATCAAATTGGTACATGGCTCACTTATTTAGGTTATTTTTTATTGTATTTTGGTTTGATGATGATATTGTTTGATAAAAACACACGATTCCAGAGTTTAAGAGAAAAGTTAGAGCAAGTAAAAGCCAAAAAAGCAACTTTAGGTTTGTTTTTATTTTTAGGATTATCCGTTGCTGCTCAACACAACCATGCTTCGCAACAAGCACCTCCGTTGGCAGAAATTGAAAAGTTTTTATTTGATCGTATGGCTTCTGAAGCACATGCAGCCAAATTTGGGGCATTGGTGATCCAAGACCAAGGGGGTAGGATGAAGCCTGTAAATACATTCTCCTCTGAATTGTTACGTAAAGTAAGCAAAAGTGATCATTACAAAAATTTCAATTCCGATCAGGTGTTTTTATCAATGGTGCAATATCCAAGGTATTGGATGGAAGTACCTTTGGTATATGTGAAAAAGCAAAACGATAGTTTGCGAAAAATTCTAAAAATTGATAGCAAAGAAAAGTACATCCCGTTTATCAAATTTTTTGATGAAGAAGGGAACTACAAATTGGCAAATTATGTGGAAGAGGCTACTCGTGCTACTGTACCCAACCAATTTCAAAAAGATTTTATTGAAGTCAATAAAAGGGTAGTGCTGTTAAATACAGCTTTTTCAGGGACTATTTTACGTGTATTTCCTATCCCAAATGATGAGAATAACACTTGGGTTTCCTTTGCTGAATCAGCAGAAATTACCCAAGAAGATGTGACCATTATTCGCAAAATCATGCCTTTGTATTTCATGGAATTGGAAACTGCAGTAAAAAAAGCCAATTACCAAAAAGCAGATGAGATAATAGAAGGTTTAAACAATTACCAGAAAAAGTTTGGTGCAGATGTCCGACCAACCGACCAAAAGATAAAATCCGAAATTTTATACAACAAATACGATATCTTCAAAAAACTGTTCTCATGGTATATGATAGCAGGTGTTTTGATGCTTTTATTGGCCATAGCACATTTGCTTACTCCAAAAAAAGCAATCCATTACGGCATTCAATTCTTCCATGGTTTGATCATTCTTTTCTTTGTGTTACACACTTTTGGATTGATAGCCAGATGGTATATTTCCGGGCATGCTCCGTGGAGTGATGCCTACGAATCCATGATTTATGTGGCATGGGCAACCATTTTCTTTACCCTTGCTTTTGGAAGAAAATCTAAATTAACCGTAGCCTCCGGTACGTTTGTAGCTTCGATGATTTTGATGATTGCTCATTGGAATTGGACCGATCCTGCCATTGCCAACTTGCAACCGGTATTAGATTCTTATTGGTTAATGATTCACGTGGCAGTAATTGTGGCAAGTTATGGTCCATTTGCACTTGGGTTTATTTTAGGTTTGGTGTCGTTGGTATTGATTTTACTAACAACCGAAAAAAACAAAGCCAAGATGAAATTAAACATCCAAGAAATTACTTATGTAAACGAAATGGCTCTTACCATAGGTTTGATCATGCTTACCATTGGAAACTTTTTAGGCGGACAATGGGCCAACGAAAGTTGGGGTAGATATTGGGGTTGGGACCCAAAAGAAACCTGGGCTTTGATAAGTATCATGGTGTATGCGTTTGTAATTCACGCTCGTTTTGTGCCATTCTTTAGAGGGTTGTATGCTTATAATGTAATGAGTGTATTTGCTTTTGCATCTATATTAATGACCTACTTTGGAGTTAACTTTTATTTGGTAGGTTTGCATTCGTATGCAAGTGGTGATAAAGTGATTACTCCAAATTTTGTGTACATTACGGTTGCATCCGTAACATTACTTTCGGTGGTAACTTATTGGAAGTACAAAAAACTAAATAGGTTAAAATAGACAAATGTTAGCAGCTTATTAAAGTTAGCATTACAAGAATACTTTGAAAAGAATTTGTTTACATTTGATAAAAAATGATGAAACATATGAGAAAATTAATTTTTACATTGGCATTGGTAGGATTGTTTAGTTGTCAGAACAAAGCACAATCTAACTCTGATTCTCCAAACATCACGATTCAACAACAAAATATGGAAAAGCAAAGCATTTATCAGTTTGTAGTAAACGACATCAACGGAAAAGAGTTTGATTTTTCTTCTTTAAAAGGAAAGAAAATTTTAGTGGTAAATACTGCCTCCAAATGTGGATTGACCCCACAATACAAAGAATTGCAAGCTTTGTATGAAAAGTATGCAGAAAATGGATTGGTTATCGTTGGCTTTCCTGCTAATAATTTCATGGGACAAGAACCAGGAAGTAATGAAGAAATTGCAGAATTTTGCCAAGCTAATTATGGGGTGACCTTCCCGATGATGGAAAAAATTTCGGTGCAAGGAAAAGACATGCACCCTTTGTATGCATTTTTAACCCAAAAGGATTTGAACGGACATTCAGATTCCAAAGTAGAGTGGAATTTTCAAAAATATTTGATTAATGAAGAAGGCTATTTGGTGGAAGTTTTTAGTCCACGAACCAAACCAATGGACGAGAAGATTTTAAAAGCATTGCAATAAAAATAACAAGCTGTTCCTTAAAGAGCAGCTTTTTTTAAAACATACCAATGAAAGACCTAAGCGATTACAGAAAATCTTACGAAAAAAAGGCTTTGTTAGAAACCGATGTGCCGGAAGATCCGATGCAATTATTTAAACAATGGTTTCATGAAGTGGAAGATTTTGGAGGATTAGAAGAAGTAAATGCCATGACAGTGGTAACCAATGGCTTGGATGGTTTTCCGAAATCAAGAATTGTATTACTCAAACAATTTACTTACGAAGGTTTTGTGTTTTACACCAATTATTTGTCTGAAAAAGGAAAAGCAATCGAAGCCAACCCAAGAGTAGCATTGTCCTTTTTTTGGCCAACTTTAGAACGTCAGGTAATCATCAAAGGAATGGCTGAAAAAATTGCACCCAATCTTTCAGATGGGTATTTTGAAAGCAGACCACTTGGCAGTCAACTCGGAGCTATTGTGTCTCCACAAAGTCAAATAATTCCGAATAGAGAATTCTTAGAAAATCAATTAAAAGAACTAGAAGCATCTGCCCAGAGTACTACCGTACAACGACCTGCACATTGGGGTGGGTATTTGGTTCGACCTATTTCGGTAGAATTTTGGCAAGGCAGACCCAATCGTTTGCACGACCGTTTGCGATACTCTGTACAAAACGATTTTAGTTGGAAATTAGAAAGATTGGCTCCGTAAATTAATTTGCGGTTGTTTAGTGCGTAGTGAATATCTGTCATGCTATACTTATTTACTTCGTCCATTTTCTATTCACGGGTCAGCATCTCTCGATATTCTAAATACAACTAAATAGATTCCGAAACAAGTTCGGAATGACAATGGGATAGGTGTGTAGTTTTCGTTTTTTTAAGCAGCTCTGACATGCCATTAAGCCTTGTCATCCTGAACTCGGAACAACATCAACTTTTCTCATTCATTAGACGCTTGTATAAGCATGTCAACAAACTAATTATCCATTCTATTGGATATAGTATATAATAAAGATTTTACTAAATTTGAGCAAAAGCACCACTAACGTTCTTCTTGAGCTAATCCAACTAATATAGTAAATGATTATGCAATTAAGAAAGGTTTACTACATGGAATTAGTGTTTATAAATTTTTTAAATTGTGAAATCATACAAAAGGATTGACTTCGCTGAACTTCATTTCATGTGGAAGCGTGGGCAGTTAGCTGGGTGGATTTATGGTTGACAGAATTCATAACAAATAAAAATTTTAAAAATGTTTCAATTAGTAGAGTTTTATGTGAATGTAATAAATTATTGTGTCTTTAAATTTTTGAATAGACTATCAAAAACTATTGACAAATTAAACCCAATTATGTATTTTGATAGAATACCAAGGATAAAAAGAAATTTTGAAAAACATAATACTTCATTAACGGAAATTGTTAATAAAACTTGGTTAGACGAAAATACTGGATTTAATATTATGTATTCTACTGCAGCAGTTACCTTTATTTTATATTTAATCATAAGTTGCATATTTTTGTTTATTTATGATTTTTTTAGATTGGAATCATTTTTTACTTGGGAAATTGTAGCTATTATTTCTGTAATCCCAGCATATTTAATTTATCATTTTGCTATTGATAAAAACCAAAAATATATTTTGTATTTTAGGAAGTTTGATAAAAAAACTAAAGAAATCAAAAGAGGTTATGCTATTTTTTCATTTTTAATTATTTTATTTTCTATTCTTATGTTTATTTTAAGTTTTCAATTTATTTAAAAATTAACCACCTAAGGCACTCCTATTCAGACAACTATCTATACCTAACTTCGATGGAAATATTATAGCATTATGATTCAGATAGCTATCTGTAGCTGGAACAGATGTAACTTGGACAAACAAAAATGGGATTTGGCACTCGGATACAGGTTTGATATTAAGACCAAGTGGAAATGGTTGGATTTTGTGGGAACCCTTTTCAAGTGCTGAGGAATTAACAGATTCAGGTAGTGAATTGGGAGGTGTAATATCTGGAATGAGAAAAATTTTTATTAGTATTGATGCCGGTGGGAGTGGAAATGGAAATAAGGTTGCTGAAATAGCATTAAGTTATAAAGGTGATTTAAGAAAATATTCTCTATCAGATATACCAGGAACTATTGATTGTTCAAGATTAACAAGAGAAATTGCATCTAAGGCAGGTTATTCAATACCACGCACAGCTTTTGAACAGGCACAATGGTTTAAAAAAAATGGATATTGGTCTTCACAACTTTCAGATACTAAACTTGGAGATCATATTTTCTGGCTTAGAGGTAAAAATGCTTATCATACAGGGATTGTAGTAGATATTAGTGATGCAGGAGGAGTGTCTGAAATACAAGCTCAAGTTAATGGCTATAATCCTGGTTCAATAAAAATACATTTATTAATGCCCAGTGGTCAGATAAGAGGTTTTGGGCAACCATTTGTTGGTGTAGGAAGAGTTAATTAATTTAAATTTAAAAAATGAAAGCAAAGAAACTTTTTAAATTTTTAATTGTTATTTTTATAATTATTAGTTGCAATAAAAGTAACTCAAATAAGGTAGTTGATGATATTGAACATGATGTTAGCAATTATAAGGACAAAAATATTCATAAAAGTGATTTTAATTTAGTTGGTACAAAGTGGATAATTGGAGGTGAAGGAATTAATGGAGAAAATCCTGACACAATTCATTTTTTAAGTAATGTAACAATGAAATATATTAGCTCTGAGAAATTATCAGAAATGACATATACTTTTAAGAATGATACATTAATTTATTCTGACAGAACATTTGAATACGATATAGAATTAAAAAAAGAAATAATTACAGAAAACATAAATAAGCTTGTTTTAAAGAATAACAAATTTTATAAATTCTACTACAAAACAAGGATCAATAATAAGGATACAATTTTTGATTTGAGTAGTACTAGTGTTTTTTCTAGAGTTAAATAATTATATCGTATAGTATTAAAAAGTTTTTTTAATAAGTTTAGGATTTAAAGAGTTAACTAATACTAATTATCAAAAAGGTGATATTGTTATGATGCAGGGATACCCGGGAGGTCGTTCAGACAATAACGGAGTTCCATATGGTCATATTGCAATGTTTAGTGAAAACCAATGGGTTTCTTATTGGTATCAAATTAGTATTCATGCAAACTCATCCTATCTTAATTTTAATCCTACACACTTTATTTACAGGTTTATTTAATTTAAATTAGGTATTATGATTAAAAATTTATTCATTTTTTGGTTTTTCATTTTTATTATCAATTTATCATGTGATAATAAATCAGAAAGTAAAATTATTAAAAAAGACACTACAAGGGTTGTTAATGATATGATAATCAATTTAGAAAACAAAATAGATGAAAAAGAAGACACTGAAAAAGAATGGTTAGTAAATTTTTATAAAAATTATATTAGTTTCTATATAAATTCACCCAATAGACTTAATAAAGCTAAACTTCCACTTTTTTTTAAACAATTAGATTCAATAAAAAAAAAACATTGTACCGAAAGCTTTTATTTAAAACAAAAGGAAAATGAAATTGTGAGTGATTTTGACTACATTACTAATAACGAATTTTTATGCACACAGTCACTTAATAGCTTAGAAGTATTTAAAAAAATCAATGAAAATGATGTTTACATAGTTTCTTTTATTGCAGAGTATCCAAAAAATGAAAATGAATCAGAATATAAGAAGATTTCGTTTGAAGCAACTGTAATTAATAATAATGGAGTTTACAAAATATCAAAAACGTGTTGTTTTTAAACTTATAATTTAAAAGCAATCCTTGCTATATCGGTTGGTTTATCCGTTGGTGGTTGTTTGGAAGTAGGTGTTTATTTTGCTGCTTTTACTTCAGCCTCAAATTTTAACTGATACCTAGGCTCCCCCCCGCTGGTGCACGAATCATTTCCCTATAAGCCAGGTGATGGATTTTATTATTACGAACAATATAGTGTAGTAGATAAACATAAATACAAATGGAATGATGAAACACAGCAATATGACTTTGGTGGTGCAGGAGTGAAACTAAAAAAAGTGTATGTTTATGTGGATAACACTACTGATGCTAAGTTTAATAAATTTTTACAAACTTTTGGTTTATTAACATCTAGTGTTGGGGAATATGGTTAAAGATGGTTAGAAAGTGGTGCTTATAAACAAACAAATGGGAATGTTGGTAATTTTCTTGATAGACCATATAACAAACTCTCAAGTAATGCTAAATGGAAGTTTAATGCAGCAAATAGTTTAAAACAAATTGGAGGTGTTGGTAATCTGGTTGCTGGTGGTACTATAGTTTATGATATTCTTGACGATGGTCATCTTAGAACATCATCAATAGTAAACGGGGTTCTATTAGGAGCAAGCATATTATTTCCCCCTACTGCAATTTTTGTTGTGGGTTATGGAGTTGCAGATTTAATTTTTAATATTAGCAGTAATATAGATAATAATCATGGTGGTGTTCAAATCTTTAATAAATAAATATTTTCAATATTTTATAAAGATTAATTATTTTGCACAAAAATTTTTTGGTTGGAAGGAATTTCCTATCCAAGGATTAAGAACATTTGTGGTAACAAAAATTTTTTTTTACAGTTCTGGTTTTACAGCAGCTATAGCTCTATTTTCTTTCAGGGAACTTACAATGTTTATATATATAATTTATGGTGTTTTTTACTTTTTATTTTTACAAAATAAAATTGAAATGAAGCTAGAAAAATTTGTAGATTTCCAAAATTTAGATGAAGAATATTCTAAAACAAGTACTTTAAAAAAAGTAATTTTTACAATAATTTCATTTTGTTCTATTATTATGAATGTAGTTGGTATGGTATTAATTATTTATTTTTATAGTAGATTTTTTCAATGAGGTTTTAATAAATAAAAATTCATTACTATCAGGCTTTTCAACGTATAAACAAATAAACACATAAACAATAATTTGTTAATCGATGGTCGACAATCGATAATCGACTCAACGACTCAATACATTTACCTAACCTTATTTTAACTTTCGCTTAAAATTGTATTTTTGCTTCAAATTTTTCAAGAAGCATGTGGACTCGTAGGTCTGAATATGTAGTTTTATTATATCGATTATTCATCGCATTTATATTATACTCCATAGCCAGAGGTTTATTTATTTACTTTAACCAATCGCATTTGTTTATCCAATCAACAGAAGATTTGCAAAAAATCATGTGGTTGGGAGTTCGTTTTGATATGGTAGCCATTTTATATGTGAATTTGGCCTTTATCACCGTATCTATTTTACCTATTACGACATTTAGAACCGAAAAATTTCAACGATTTTTATTGGTATTTTACTTTATAAGTAACCTAGCTTGGTATGCAACTAATTTTATCGACTTTATTTATTACGGATTTGTGTATACCCGAAGTAGTAGCAATATTTTGGAAAGTGTGGAGCATGAAAGCAATAAGCTGCAACTTTTGTTCAACTTTGTAACTTCTTATTGGTATGTATTTTTGTTATTTGTGCTATGTGCTCTGCTCTGGGTATTTTTATATCGCTTGGTGCCGTTAAAAAAAGCAGAATATCTGTACACCAAAAAAGAGAAAATTTATTCCATTATTTTACTTTGTTTGATTGCTCCGATAGTAGTGGCAGGGATTAGAGGTGATTTACGTAAAAGTACCCGTCCGCTTACATTGATTGATGCCAATCGGTATGTAAACCATTTAAACCATGCAGATGCGGTTTTAAATACCCCATTTGCCATTATGAGAACGTTGGATAAAAATACCTTTCAAAAAAAGGATTGGTTTACCAGAGAGGAGCTTCACGATTTGATTGAGCCTATTAAATATTACAAGAATTATCCGGAAACTCAGCCCAATGTTGTAGTGATTATTTTAGAAAGCTTTGGAAGGGAGTATTTAAGAAGTTTTCAACACGATAGGGTTTCTAAGAAGTATGAGTCGTACACTCCATTTATCGATTCCTTGGCACAACACAGTTTGATTTTTCGAAATGCATATGCCAACGGATACAAATCCATTCATGCCATGTCGTCTGTTTTGGCAGGCATACCTTCTTTTAAAACAGCATTTACATCTTCGTCTTATGTAAACCAACCACATCAATCGTTGGTAAGTATTTTAAAAGATAAAGGGTATGAAACTTCATTTTTTCATGGAGCACCCAATGGCTCCATGGGGTTTTTAGGTTATGCCAATATTTTAGGGTTTGACCATTACTATGGCAAGGATGAGTTTAATAATAATGACGAGTTTGATGGTACTTGGGCTATTTGGGACGAGCCCTTTTTTCAGTTTATGAAGCAAAAGTTAGACGAAAAAAGGCAACCATTTTTTGCAACCATGTTTACAGCAAGTTCTCATGAACCTTTTCAATTTCCGGAAAAGTATGAAGGAAAATTTCCAAAAGGACATTTGCAAATACACCCCTGTATAGCTTATACAGATTACAGTTTGAAACAATTTTTTGAAGCTGCCAAAAAAACAGATTGGTACCAAAATACTTTGTTTGTCATGGTTGCGGATCATGCCAATGAAGTTTATTACAAGCGATACAATGAAGCCATCAATCGTGCTGCCATTCCAATTTTAATTTTTGATCCTAACGGAAAATGGAAAGGGAAAAACGACGATTTGGCTCAGCAAATAGACATTTACCCAACCATTTTAGATATGATGGGGCACCCAAAACCATTTAGAAGTTGGGGCAGAAGTTTGATTTCAGATAAAAATGCCCCATTTTCGTTGGTGTTTATCAACGATTTGTACATTTTTCAAACCGAAAAAAATATTTTGGTTTTTGATGGAGAAAAAACCATAGGTTGGTACAAAATAGAGGACAAGGAGATGAAAAAAAACCTGCTTAAAAAAGCAGGCACTAGTTATTTAGCAACTGAAAAAAAATGTAAAGCGTTTATCCAAGCCTATTACAACAATATTCTGGACAAAGAAATTTAGTTTTCAGCTCTCTATTAATTTTTAAACCTTTAAAATATAATTTACCAATACTAAGAATGTTCTGAGTACATATTAAACTCTGCAACTCTGCAGTAAAAAAATCAATTTAAGATCCATGTACTGAAATCCAAAAATTATCGGAAGCAGAGATAATTAAGAAATGGGTAAATTAACTATTAATTGTTTTCATTTTGCCCCATCATCATCAAATAGGCTTTTAAAAATCGGTCAATTTCTCCATTCATTACAGCATCAACATCACTAGTTTCCTCGCTGGTTCTCACATCTTTTACCAATTTGTATGGATGCATTACGTAGTTTCGAATTTGCGAACCCCATTCAATTTTCATTTTTCCGGCTTCGATTTCTTCTCTTTGGGCCAATTTCTTTTTCAACTCAATTTCATACAATTGCGACTTCAACATTTGCATGGCTCTTTCGCGGTTGTCGTGTTGTGAACGGGTTTCGGAACACGAAATTTGTATTCCCGAAGGTTTGTGGGTTAATTGTACTTTGGTTTCTACCTTGTTTACATTTTGCCCACCAGCACCACTTGAACGAGCAGTAGTAATTTCAATATCAGCCGGGTTGATTTCAATTTCTATGGTATCATCTACCAAAGGATATACGTAAACCGAAACAAAGGAAGTGTGTCGTTTGGCATTACTATCAAAAGGAGATATTCGTACCAATCGATGCACGCCATTTTCGCCTTTTAAATAACCAAAAGCAAAATCGCCTTCAATTTCTAAGGTTACGGTTTTAACCCCAGCTACATCGCCTTCCTGAAAGTTTAATTCACGTATTTGATAGCCTTCTTTTTCAGCCCACATCATGTACATACGCATTAACATCGAAGCCCAATCACAACTTTCGGTACCTCCGGCACCAGCCGTGATTTGTAAAACTGCACTTAAATTATCGCCTTCTTCCGATAACATGTTTTTAAATTCGATGTTTTCGAGTAGGGTAATTAATTCTTGGTGGTGGGTGTCCACTTCATTCTCGGTAACTTCTCCCTCTTTGTAAAATTCAATCAGAAGCTGTAATTCTTCATATAAATTCAACAGTTTTTGGTAGTCATCTACCCATTTTTTCTTGGATTTCAGAATTTTTACAATCACTTCTGCTTCTTTCGGATTATTCCAAAAGTCGGGAGAGAAAGTCTTTTCTTCTTCGTTTGCTATTTCAATCAGTTTCTGATCGATGTCAAAGATACCTCCTTAACGCACCAAGGCGATCCATGAGGTCTTTCATCTGTTCGGTGTGGACCATAATTATTTTGTATTTTTGAGTCGCAAATATACGTGTTACTTTTTTGTTATGGAAATCAATTTGATTAGCGATACCGTTACCCGACCTACTGAAGGTATGATGAAAGCCATGATGCAGGCCAAAGTAGGAGATGATGTGTTTAAGCAAGACCCCACGGTGAATGAATTAGAAGAGTTGGTAGCCGAAGTTTTTGGGATGGAAGCTGCATTGTTTTTTCCGTCAGGTACTATGGCCAACCAAACAGCGATTAAATTATTAACCCAACCTGGTGATGAGTTGATTGCAGATCACTATGCACATATTTACAATTATGAAGGTGGAGGGGTTTCTTTTAATTCGGGAGTAAGTTGTAGATTGATTACCGGAGATAGAGGAAAAATTACCGCTTCGCAAGTAGAAGCCAATATCAATCCACCAGATTTTTACCATAGTCCGCTAACCACTCTGGTAAGTTTGGAAAACACTACCAACAAAGGAGGAGGAGCGTGCTATGACATGGATGAAATTTTAGCGATAAAAAATGTTTGTGACCAACATGGTTTAAAATATCACTTAGATGGTGCAAGATTATGGAATGCATTGATTGCCAAAAACCAACATCCTAAACAATACGGAGCAGTTTTTGATACCATTTCGGTGTGCTTATCCAAAGGATTAGGAGCTCCGGTGGGTTCTGTTTTGATTTCTAGTAAAGAAAATATCCAAAAGGCCATTCGAGTTCGTAAAATATTTGGAGGAGGCATGCGTCAAGCCGGGTATTTGGCAGCAGCAGGAATTTATGCTTTGGAACATCATATCGAACGTTTGTCGGAAGACCATCGCAGGGCCAAAGAATTAGAAACGGTTTTAAAAACCTTGCCTTGGGTAGCTAAAGTAGAACCGGTGGAGACCAATATTGTGATTTTTTCATTGCAACAAGGCATTGAAGATGCCAATTTTATGCAATTGCTCAAGCAAAAAAATATTTTGATTAGTTCTTTAGGAAAATCCAAATTACGTATTGTGACACACTTAGATTACAAACAAGTGATGCATGAATATGTGTTAGAAGTAATGCAAAAATTAGAAATCCCAGGATTTAATTGATGAATTGGCTCGATTACATTGCAGAATTCCGAAACATCATCGATTTGTTGGGAACCTTAGCTTTTGCCATTAGTGGTATTCGCTTGGCTTCGCAAAAGCAAATGGATTGGTTTGGAGCCTACATAATAGGTTTGGTAACTGCCATAGGTGGCGGAACCGTTAGAGATTTGTTGTTAGGGGTCACTCCTTTTTGGATGATGCAAGAGTCGTACGTAATTGTAACCGGTGTTGCATTGTTTTTAACAGTGGTATTGCAACAAAAAATTTTTAAATTAGGGCAAACTTTGTTTTTGTTTGATACCATTGGTTTGGGATTGTTCACCATGGTTGGTGTAATGAAAACCGAAGATTTGGGTTTTCCAATTTGGGTTTGTATTGCTATGGGTACTATTACCGGCTCTGTAGGAGGGGTGCTAAGAGATGTATTGATAAATGAAGTGCCATTGCTTTTTAGAAAAGATATTTATGCATTGACCTCTGTTGCTGGAGGAAGTGTATATTTTCTTGGAAAATATTTGCAGTTTTCAAGTTTTGAAACTTCCTTAGTAGGAGCAGTTGTTATTATTGTTTTACGGTTATTGGTTGTAAAATTTCATTGGCAATTGCCGGTCTTGAAAATTAACCAATAGCAAAAAAAAACCGCCTCAATTGAAACGGTCTTTGTTATTTATATTTTGGTTATTTTTTAGTTGCATTGGTGTATAATTCTGCAACCTTACTCCAATTAACAACTTGGAAGAAGTTTTCTAAATAATCTTTTCTCTTGTTTTGGTATTTCAAATAGTATGCATGTTCCCAAACATCTACACATAAAATTGGAGAACCACCTTTACCACCTAATTTTTTCATTAATGGATTGTCTTGGTTAGGTGTAGAAACAATGGTTAATTTACCAGAAGCATCACTCATTAACCAAGCCCATCCTGAACCAAATTGTTTCATGGCTGCATCAGAAAATTGCATTTTAAACTCATCTATAGAACCAAAATCTCTATTGATAGCATCTAATAAAGCTCCTTCCGGATTTTGTCCGTTGTTTACTTTTAGCAATTGCCAAAACAAATTGTGGTTATAATAACCTCCTGCATTATTTCTAACTGCTCCATTGCTGGCATCTACCGATTCTAAAATTTGTTCAATACTCATGTTAGCCATAGGAGTATCTTTAATAGCCTCGTTTAATTTATTGGCATAACCTAAATGGTGCTTTGAAAAGTGAATTTCCATGGTACGAGCATCCATAAATGGCTCTAAAGCATCATATGCGTATGGCAATGCAATCATATCAAAGGTACCACCTTCATCCACCTTTACATCATTCGGGTTGCCTAATTCAGTACTAACTGATTCTTTTTCAGGAAGAGGTACATCTACTACTTCTTCTAATTTTTTACTTTCTCCACAGCTTTGCAACAAGGCAAAAGTAAGTGCAATCATTGAAATGGTAATCTTTTTCATCTTTTAGGAATGTTAGTTATTAGAATAGTTTTTTAAAGTTTCGTTTACTAAATCGATGTATAATTTTTTGGCATCCTCTGCATTTAAATCGCTTAACTGAAGCAATGCATTCATTTTAAAAGCGTTTCGCAGGTCGTTCTCTTCAATTGGTCTAAAAAAATCTTGACGGTTATTGGTGGCAATTTTATAATATGCATAAAATTTTAACATGGTGTCAGGAGGCAATTTAAAATCGATATTGGAAGCTTTTTGATAAGCTTCTTCAAATAATCGATCTAATTCCTCTACATTCATTTTTTTTCCGAAATTATGGTAATTCCACCTTTTACGGTTTGGTTTAACTGAACATTAACCTTTGAGCCAATTGGCAAGAATAAATCCACTCTCGAACCAAATTTGATAAAACCAGCATCGGTACCTTGCACCACTTGCTGTCCCTCTTTGGCATAATTAACAATTCTACGTGCCAATGCTCCAGCAATTTGACGATACAAGACTTTACCAAAAGTTTCATTTTCAATTACAACGGTTGTTCTTTCGTTTTCGGTACTTGCTTTGGGGTGCCATGCTACCAAATATTTCCCAGGATGGTATTTGCTAAAAGCAATTTTCCCACCCATGGCATATCTGGTCACGTGTACATTGATAGGCGACATAAATATCGATACTTGCAGTCGTTGGTCTTTAAAGTATTCTTCTTCATAAACTTCTTCAATTACTACGACCTTCCCATCCACAGGTGCAATAATATGATTTTCATTGATTTGGGTATATCTTCTTGGGTTTCTAAAAAATTGCAAGATTAAGATCAAAAAAATTAAAGCCAATACTTGAATGCTTTTTTGTAGCCAAAAGAAATCTGATAAAAAGGCATCAGATGCAAAAATGATGATTGCAGTTAGGGTAGTGGCTCCTAAAATTATTTTGGCTCCTTCCGGATGAAATCTAAGAAACATAGCGTAGAATTATAAAAAACAAATATAAGAAAGGTGCAGCAAATATGATGCTGTCTAATCGGTCTAAAATACCACCATGCCCGGGCATGATGTTGCCACTGTCTTTTACATTGGCAATTCTCTTGAGTTTGCTTTCAAACAAATCTCCTAAAGTGCCAAAAATACAAATGATGATGGCAATACCTCCCCAAATAAACAATGAGGCTTCGGTAAAATACTTGGCTATTAACAAGCCTGCTCCAAAAGTAAATAAGCAACCTCCGATGAATCCTTCAATGGTTTTTTTTGGTGATATTCGTTCTAAAAGTTTATGCTTTCCGATAGATTTTCCAACAATAAATGCAAAAGTATCTTGGGTCCAAATGAGAACAAATATTCCTATCAATATTTTTGGGTTATATCCTTTGATTCCCATTGGGATTTTAGACAATAACACAAAAGGGATAATGACATATCCTATTAAATACAAAAACTTTTCAAATTTGGAAATATGGGTTTTTTCTGAAAACAAAAAATAAATACCATACAAACAAATTGCAACAGAAAACCAAGTAATCACCTCCCAATACATGTTTTGAATGGCATATTTATTAAAGAAAACATAGAACAAGGTTCCTGTAATAATACTTGGTATGTATGGGATTTTTACCAATTTGGTGTATTCATACACTGATACGATTAAAAAGAAAGCGAATAATGCCAAAAAAGTTTCGTGAGAATACAACTCACAAAAAAGTAAAATAAAAACGTACAAAAATCCGGAAAATCCTCTTCGGAGTAGTTCTTGCATTTTATAAGTCTTCTAGCAACAAGAGGTATAAATTTTTAGAACAACTGCCGTAAGAAAGAAAATTTTCTTGGCTTGCTATGTTGTTCGAAAAATTCTTGATGCTGGTAATGTTACTAGGGTAGTTGGTAACGTATTTCTTTTTAATTTCTCTTAAACCATCTGTTTTGGTGCGAACCAACTGACTGGTTGTTCCGAAAATAATGATATTGGAGGATATTTCGTTTGGTTTAAGATGCTTGATTTGTTTTTCTGACAACACCACACTGCCTTCATCGGCTGTAAGGCTTTCACAAGTACACAAATGAAACTTAGGATTTTTTGCTTCTTGAAAATTTAGTTTATTTTCTTCTAACAGAGAAAATAAAACTGGTTCAAAGCAAGTAGCTTCGCATTCAAACCAGTCGTTTTCTTCTAAAATATTGATAAATTGTTCTTTAACTTCACTTAAAGAATCACAATATAAAAATTTACCACCATTGGCTCTAAAGTTGTGAACAAACAGCTCATCTAATGGTAGGTTAACATCCGGACTATAAGTACTTTTTTCTGAGGAGTCTTGTTCCTCTTCAGAAGACTTAGGTGACTTAAAAAAATTTTTGAAAAAACTCATCGATTAGAAGTTCAAAAATTGCGTTAAAGTCCAAAGATATAAAAATATTAACAAAAGATAAATTATCGCAATTTTTTTATTCTTACTCTTTATCGGTGCTTTCCGATGCAATCACAACTTCAGGAACTACAACTGGTTCAACTTCAAAAGGTCTTTTTCCGAAAATATCTTCCAAATCGTCTTTAAAAATTACTTCTTTCTCTATTAAGATATCAGCCAATTGATTGAGCTTGTCTTTGTTTTCTTGTAATATTTCAATTGCTCTTTGGTATTGACTTTCTATCAAATCAGAAATTTCTTTGTCAATTTTCACCGCAGTTTCTTCTGAATAAGGCTTGGTAAAGCCATATTCCGTTTGCCCTGAAGAATCATAATATGTTACGTTGCCTAAAGCATCATTTAACCCATAAATGGTTACCATGGCTCTGGCTTGTTTGGTCACTTTTTCTAAATCGCTCAAAGCTCCGGTAGAAATGGTGTCAAAAATTACTTTTTCAGCTGCCCTTCCACCCATGGTAGCACACATTTCATCCAACATTTGTTCCGGACGAACAATCAATCTTTCTTCTGGCAAATACCATGCAGCACCTAAGCTTTGACCTCTAGGTACTATAGTTACTTTAACCAATGGGGCAGCATGTTTCAACATCCAACTTACGGTTGCGTGACCAGCTTCGTGAATGGCAATGGCACGTTTTTCTTCTGGTGTAATGATCTTATTTTTCTTTTCTAATCCACCTACAATACGATCTACTGCATCTAAAAAGTCTTGCTTATCCACTGCACTTTTTCCTTTTCTTGCAGCTATCAAGGCAGCTTCGTTACAAACGTTTGCAATATCAGCACCAGAAAAACCAGGTGTTTGTTTGGATAGGAAAGAAATATCTAAAGTTTCACTTACTTTTAAAGGACGCAAATGCACTTGGAAGATTTCTTCTCTCTCTCTTACATCCGGTAAGTCTACATAAATTTGACGGTCAAATCTACCTGCTCTTAATAAAGCTTTGTCCAACACATCTGCACGGTTGGTAGCAGCCATTACAATCACGTTGGTTTTGCTACCAAAACCATCCATTTCTGTTAATAATTGGTTTAGGGTATTTTCTCTTTCATCGTTGGAACCAGAAAAATTATTCTTTCCTCTCGCTTTTCCCACTGCATCAATTTCGTCAATAAAAATAATAGCAGGAGATTTTTCTTTGGCTTGTTTGAACAAATCTCTTACACGAGAAGCACCAACTCCTACAAACATTTCTACAAAATCGGAACCAGTAAGGGAAAAGAAAGGAACTTTGGCTTCACCTGCAACTGCTTTTGCTAACAATGTTTTTCCTGTTCCTGGAGGACCTACTAACAAAGCTCCTTTCGGAATTTTTCCTCCTAAATTGGTGTATTTATCCGGATTTTTTAAGAATTCTACAATTTCTTGAATTTCTTCCTTAGCACCTTCTAAGCCAGCAACATCTTTAAAAGTGACTTTTACATCGTTTTTTTCGTCAAATAATTTTGCCTTTGACTTTCCGATACTAAAAATTTGACCACCCGGGCCACCAGCACCACCCGACATTCTTCGCATGATGATGATCCAAATGACAATAAATAGCAAAATTGGCAACACACTCAACAAAATACCACCCCAATCACTTGTTTTGGTAAACTCGTAATCGTTGATCAAGTTTTCTGATTTGGATTTTTCCAATAATTCCTGAAAATTTTTGAATTCTCCCACATCATCCAACACATAATGAGGGCTATTAGCTGATTTTGCAAAACCAGTTTTGTTGGCTTTTTTATGCTCATCTGATTCTAAAGCTTCTTTCTTCAAAAAAACCAAAGCTGTAGTTTGGTTTTGCACCACTACTTTTTCTACTTGATTTTTTGATAAAATATCGTTGAATTTAGATTTGGTAATTTTTCCTCCTCCATCTTGAAATAAGGAATTACCTTGAATAGATAAAACAAAAAATACTCCAATTACCACTAAATACAATGCCCAAGGATTGATCTTGAAATTTTTAGGAGCATTTGGTTTTTTGTTGTCTTTATTAGGAGTCTCGTTCATAGCAAATTAATTAATAGTTGGTTGGAATAGAAGTAATCTTGGCATCTCCCCAAAGACCTTCGATATTATAAAACTCTCTTACATGTTTTTGAAAAACATGTACCACAATATCTACGTAATCCATCAAAACCCAATCACCTTGGTCGGCACCTTCTACATGCCAAGGTTTGTCCTTGGTTTGTTTTGAAACAATTTTTTGGATAGAATTTACAATAGCATTTACTTGGGTATTAGAAGTACCATTGCAGATGATAAAATAATCGCACACGGTGTTTTCAATTTCTCTTAAGTCCAGAATGTCAATATCGTTTCCTTTTACTTCTTCAATACCTTTGATGATGAGAGATAATAATTCGTCTTTGCTCGATTCGCTTTTGATCATGTATAATATTTATTTTGGCAAATTTATTACTTTTTTACTTTAAATTTGTGGCTTAACACTTCTTTAATCCTCGTTTTTTTCGAGTTCAGTCTTATGTACTTAATCAAACTAGATGCCATAGAATCTACCAACGATTTTTTAAAGCATTTACATACCCAGCAAACTTTACCAAATTACACGGTGGTATGGGCTGCTAACCAAACCAAAGGGAAGGGGCAAATGGGAGCAAATTGGGAAACGGAACCATTTAAAAACCTGACATTTAGTATTTTAATAAAAGAAGTGAATATTGCAAAAGAAAAATTGTTTGATTTAAACAAAATAGTTTCTTTGGCTGTTTTAGAGGTTTTACAAGATTTTAAAATTCAAGATATTAGTGTTAAGTGGCCAAACGACATCTTGTCAGGTAACCAAAAGTTAGGAGGCATTTTAATTGAAAATCAATGGAAAATTTCTGGAGAAATACATACAGTAGTTGGAATTGGATTGAATGTAAACCAAAGAAAATTTGAACAGTTACCACATGCCACTTCTTTACATTTACTGACAAATAAAGAATATGATTTGCAATTTCTTTTAGAATTAATTGTGCAAAAAGTTAAAGAAACTTATGAAAAATATCCATTGTTGAAAAATGAACTATCTAAGACATATTTAGAGCATTTATATAAAAGGAATGTCCCCACTGTTTTTGAAAATCCTTCAGGGCACCGATTCATGGGTATCATACGAGATGTTTTACCTAACGGAAAATTATGGATGGAGTTGGAAGACGACCAATTTCAATCTTTCGAAATCAAAGAAATAAAGATGTTAGTTAACGTGAGTTCGACTTAATAAATATTATTAAATTTTTGATATTTAGTGTATTATAAAATAAAATATGTGATTTTCTCCGCGCAACTTTGTGTGTACTTTGTGCATTTTGTGTAATAATTTATTAAGTTTTAGCACAAAAGTCACTAAGAAGACACAGAGAACCACAAAGTGTTTCACAACAAAATGATTTATTTATATCAAACTCACGTTAGTTAGGTGATTACTTCTTTTTTAAAATAACCCAAATCAAGCTAATAATTGCAAGTGCCTCTGTTAACATGCCTAAAATCAACACCAAGTTTGCTCCATCTACGTGCATTATTTTTAATGCTACACCAACCAATGTGATAAGTATACCGATCAAAAATAATAGGATTGGAGTTTTATATGGCTTCATTAGATGGAATGTTTTTGGTTAATTTTTTATAAAAATATTGGTTGGAATACCAATTTAACGGACCAAATAAAAAAATACCACCTAATATGTTGATGGCAAAAAGATACAAGTTTTGTTTACTTAAAAATGAAATGTTTTCTTCAGCAAAAAATAAAAAATACACCAATAGCCAAACATACATCAAGATACCAAATGCCAAACCATGGGAAAACGCGTATTTCTTAAAACCAATTTTTCGGTCTTCTCTCCATTTTTGGACAAATTTCGTGTCGCTTTTAAATAAATTCTTCATCGTCTTAAGGTCTTGCAGTAAAACCACCTAAATTGGTGCGGTTGGTCATTTGAAAATACACCAAATAGTTAAAAAGCATATAATTTACTTCGTAACCGTAATTGATGTTGGGTTGGTAATCAATTGCTTGTGGATATTGTAAGTTAGAATATTGAAACGGGTTCATGGCTCTACGATTGTATTCTGCAATCCAAATTCGATTTCTTGCTTCAAAATATTCTTGGTTGTAATAACCTCTCGGTCGAGCATTGGTAACATACCAGCTTTGAAAATTAGCATCTAAAATAATCACTTCGTATTCTAGTTCTTCATTGGCAATACGGATGGTGTCTCCTTTTACAGAAGGATCTTCTAATGTTTTAGATGCACTAGTAGGGGTAGACTGGCATTGCAAAGCAAACCCTAAAAAGATGACTCCCAAAATAGTAAAACCTAGATAGTTTTTCATTTTAAAAACTTTGGTACTAATTTAGAAATTGATACTTCAATTACCTAAAGTTTTAGGCTTTATTTAAAAAAATCCATGCCAGGAATGTTTGGCATGCCTTCTTTTGCAACTGCTGCCAATTCAGTTTCTTGAACTTTGGATGCTTTTTCAATCAAGTGATTGATATGCAAAATTAAGTAATCTTCCAATTGTTCTTTATCATTCAAAAGTTCAGGAGCAATCTCGATACTTTTTAGCGTTCGATTTGCAGTCATGGTTAACTGTAACAATCCATCAGACGATTGTTCACTCACCATTACATGGTTCAATCTTTCCTTGGTTTCTTCAACTTTTCTCTGGGTTTCTTTTAGTTTACCCATCATTTGCATCATGTCTCCAAACATATCTCTTAATTTTTTTACAAAAATATAAATATCACTTGTTAACACAGCATTTATTTAACTATTTTCGTTGTTAGTAAATAGCAATCAAATATGAAAAATTATATCTGTAAAGGAAGTATTTTTGCAAGCGTTTTTATTTTCTTATCTTGTAAAGATTCCAATCCCATGAACGAAATCCAACCTCCAATAGCCAAAGTAAAAGACACCATTTTAGAAATGCATGGTGACAAAAGAGTAGATCCTTATTATTGGTTAAACGATAGAGAGAATCCAGAGGTAATTGCTTATTTGGAGCAAGAAAATTCCTATTATCAGCAAATGACAGCTCATACCAAAGAGTTGCAACAAACGTTGTTTGAGGAAATGAAATCCAGAATCAAAGAAGATGATTCTTCCGTTCCTTACTTTTATAACGGATATTATTACCAAACCAAATACGAAAAAGGGCAGGAGTACCCAATTTACATCCGAAGAAAAGGAACTTTAACTGCCAAAGAAGAAGTTTTATTCAATTGTAACGACATGGCTAAAGGGAAAGCCTATTTTCAATTGGGTACCATGTCGGTGAGTCCGGATAACAAATTGGCTGCTTTTGCAACCGATGTAGTAAGCAGAAGATTGTACACCATTCAAATTAAAAATTTAGAAACCGGTGAAATTTTAGCAGATAAAATAGAAAATGCCAATCCAAATTTGGTTTGGGCAGAAGATTCCAAGACTATTTTTTATACCACAAAAAACAGCAAAACATTGCGTTCAGAAAAAGTATACAAACATACCATTGGTCAAGAAGCCAAGGCAGATGAAATAGTGTATTTTGAAAAAGACGAAACCTTTGATGTTTTTGTAAGCAAAACCAAATCAAAAAAATATGTATTGATTGGTAGCAATAGTACCATGACTACAGAATACCAATTTTTAGATGCCAACCAACCCAACGGTAAATTTCAAGTATTTCAAAGCAGAATTAGAGGTTTGGAATACGATATTGATCATTTTGATGGTAATTTTTACATATTAACCAACCACCAAAAAGCAACCAATTTTAAAGTGATGAAAACTCCGGAAAACAAAACAGAAGTAACTAATTGGACCAATGTAATTGACCATAGAGAAGATGTTTTGGTAGAAGGAATTGAAATTTTTAAGGATTATTTGGTAGTAGAAGAAAGAAGTGAAGGATTAAATAAAATTAGAATCAAAAAATGGGATGGAACATCCGATTCTTACTTGCCATTTGAAAGCGAAACCTACACGGCTAGTTTAGGTACCAACCCAGATTTTAATGCAACTTCTTTAAGATATAGTTACCAATCTTTATCCACACCCCCATCAGTAATGGAATACCACATGCAAACCAAAGAAAAAAAGGTTTTGAAAGAAGTAGAAGTATTGGGAGGTAAGTTTAACAAAGAAAATTATGAAGAAAAACGTTTGTGGGCTACTGTTACGGATGGTACCAAAGTGCCAATCTCGATAGTTTACAAAAAGGGAATTAAATTGAACGGAAAAAATCCATTATTGCAATATGCTTACGGTTCTTACGGATATTCTATGGATGCTCGTTTTGATTCAGATCGATTGAGTTTAATAGATAGAGGTTTTGTTTATGCCATTGCTCATATTAGAGGGGGAGAGGAAATGGGCCGACAATGGTATGAAGACGGTAAATTATTGAAAAAGAAAAATACATTTACCGATTTTATTGATTGTAGCAAGTTTTTAATTACTCAAAAATATACCAGTCCTGAGCATTTATATGCCATGGGAGGTTCTGCAGGAGGCTTATTAATGGGTGCAGTGATTAACATAAATCCGGAGTTATACCATGGTGTAATTGCTGCAGTACCATTTGTAGATGTGGTAACTACCATGTTAGACGATTCCATTCCGTTAACTACTAGCGAATATGATGAGTGGGGCAATCCAAACGACAAAGTGTATTATGATTATATGAAGTCTTATTCGCCATACGATAATATCCAAGCCAAAACATATCCAAATTTGTTGGTAACTACAGGTTTACACGATTCGCAAGTGCAATATTGGGAGCCTGCCAAATGGGTTGCTAAATTGAGAACGGTAAAAGAAAATAAAAATTTAATTTTCCTTGATACCAATATGGATGCGGGGCATGGTGGTGCAAGTGGAAGATTTGAGAGTTTGAAAGAAACCGCAAAAGAATATGCCTTTCTATTAGATTTGGCAGGAATTAAAAAGTAAAATATTTTTTTATAAATTTGCAAGGTTTTGATGTGGGGTAACTGCATCTTACAATTGGCTACTATGAAGAAAAATATCAAAGCATATACCAACGTACTTGAATTAATTGGCAATACCCCATTAATTCAGTTGAACCACATCACCAAAGACTTACCTGGTAATTTTTATGCAAAAGTAGAAGCATTCAATCCCGGACATTCTACCAAAGATCGTATCGCATTGCATATAATTGAGGAAGCAGAGCGTCAGGGAATTTTATCTCCAGGAGATACCATTATCGAAACTACTTCCGGAAATACAGGCTTTAGTTTGGCTATGGTAAGTATCATCAAAGGATATCAATGTATTTTGGCTGTGAGCAGCAAATCTTCTAAAGATAAAATAGATATGTTGCGAAGCATGGGAGCAAAAGTATATGTTTGCCCTGCCCATGTAAGTGCAGATGACGAAAGATCGTACTACAATGTAGCCAAAAGATTGCATGAAGAAACAAAAGGTTCTGTGTACATCAATCAGTATTTTAATCAATTGAATGTAGATGCCCATTATTTGAGTACAGGACCAGAAATTTGGGACCAAACAGGTGGACAAATTACCCACTTGGTGGCTTGTAGTGGAACTGGTGGTACCATTTCAGGTATCGCAAAATATTTGAAAGAGAAAAATCCAAATATCAAAATTTTAGGAGTAGATGCTTTTGGTTCGGTATTAAAAAAATACCATGAAACCAAAGAGTTTGACAAGAATGAAATTTATCCTTACCGAATCGAAGGCTTGGGTAAAAATTTGATTCCAACTGCTACTGATTTTGATGTGATTGACCAATTTGAAAAAGTTACAGACGAAGAAAGTGCACATATGACCCGTCAAATTGCCAAAGCAGAAGGCTTGTTTGTTGGTTATACTTCTGGTGCAGTGATGCAAGCCGTGAAACAATATGCAGATCAAGGGATGTTTGACGAAAACTCCATAGTAGTTGCCATTTTTCCAGACCATGGATCCAGATATATGAGCAAAGTGTTTAGCGACGAATGGATGGGAGAACAAGGGTTTTTTGATTCAGAGAATACTAATGAAGAAATCTCGATAGAGTATATCAAGTAACATATTTTACAAGTTCACAACAAAAAAGCACCATAAAAGGTGCTTTTTTGTTATCCAACCGCTTCTTTGTATCTGCTTAAACATCGTTCTCTGGCAAAAGAATGTTCTACGATAGGCTTGGGATAATATGAGGTTTCCAATTCCGGTATCCACTTTTTGATATAACGATAATCTTTGTCAAATTTTTTAACTTGTTCAGATGGATTAAAAATTCGGAAATAAGGTGCGGCATCTACACCGCTTCCTGCGGCCCACTGCCAGTTTCCAACGTTGCTTGCCATTTCGTAATCCAACAGTTTTTCTGCAAAATAAGCTTCACCCCATCTCCAATCGATTAATAAATGCTTACATAAAAAGCTAGCCACGATCATACGCACCCGATTGTGCATGTGTCCGGTAGCATTTAATTCTCGCATTCCGGCATCTACTAACGGATATCCGGTTTTGCCTTCGCACCATTTTTTAAAATGTTCTTCGTTGTTTTCCCAAATAATGAAATCGTATTTTGATTTAAAACTCTTTTGAAAAGTATGCGGAAAATGCCATAAAATTTGCATAAAGAATTCTCTCCAAATCAATTCGTTCAAAAAAGTTTCGTTTTTGCTTTGCAAGGCTTTCTCTACCATTTTCCGAACACTTACAGTACCAAATCGCAAATGAACCCCTAATCGAGAAGTACCATCGATAGCCGGGAAATTTCTGGTTTGTTCGTATTGGTCAATGATATTTGGGGTGACATTGTAATTGGGTAAATCTATTTTGGTAGCTTCAAATCCAATAGCTTCTAAACTTAAAAATTTAGATTCCATCTTTTCCAATGCATCCAAATGTTTCTCTGAAGCAAAATGAACTAAGCCAGTTTGTTTGAAAACTTCTTTCCATTTTCTGGAGTAGGGAGTAAACACTACATAAGGAGTGCCATCTTCTTTAACCACCTCGCTTTTTTCAAAAACTACTTGGTCTTTGCAAGTTTTAAAACCAATGTCGTGTTTTTGTAATAGTTTAAAAATTTCCAAGTCTCTTTTTCTTGCATAAGGCTCATAGTCGTGATTGGTGTACACGCATGAAATAGAAAATTTGTCAATCAACTCTTTAAAAACATCGCAAGGCTTTCCGTAAAAAATTTGTAAACCGGATTGAAATTCTTGAAAATGTTGATTGATTTTCTGTAAGTGAAGATGAATAAAACTTACTCTTGCATCCTCTTTGGGTAAATGTTGTAAAATTTCTTGATCAAAGATAAAGATTGGCATTACTTTTTCTCCGGAAGTTAAAGCAGCATACAAAGCAGCATTATCTACCCATCGCAAATCTCTTCTAAACCAAAAAACAACCATATTACATTTGTGTGTTTAAAGTCGACATGCCACCATCTACACCAAAAACTTGCCCAGTAATCCAGGAAGAATCTTCTGACAACAAAAATGCAGAAATATTGGCAATATCATTTGGTGTTCCCACTCTTTTTAAAGGATGACGTTCTGCTGATTTTTCTTTCTTGATGTCATTATTCAAGAATTTTTCTGCCAAAGGGGTATCGGTTAACGATGGAGCCACTACATTGATTCTGATTTTGGGAGCAAATTCTGCAGCAAAAGATTTTGCAAAACCTTCAATTGCAGCTTTTGAAGCTGCCACACTGGTGTGAAAAGGCATGCCGGTAGTTGCTGCCACACTACTATATAAAACGATAGAAGCTTGGTTACTTTGTAATAACTTTGGTAAAATAGCTTGTACAATGCCAACCATTTTTAAAAAGTTATACTCAAAGTCTTGCTTAAATTGTTCAGGTTTTAAATTTTTAAAAGGTTTCAATTGAATGGTACCGGGTAAGTACACAAAACCATCTAACTTTTCTGGTAATTGTTCTATCGGAAAATCTCCTTGTAAAATATCAAATGGAATGTGATTCACTTGATTCTTGTTTGCAAAATCTTCGCTTCTGCAAGCCACCCAAATCTGGAGTTGATTGGCTAGTTTTTCTACCAAAGCTTGCCCAATTCCGTGCGAACCACCTATCAATAAAATGTTTTTCATGTTGTTTGTTATTTACCGGTATAAGGACCAAATAATTCAATTAATTTTTTTTGACGGTAGTCAAAAATTTCTTTCAGTTTTGGAGCAACAATGATTGGATGCACCAATTGACCCAAAATTCCAAAAGGGACTTTGTAATCCACAATATCTTCCATCTCTACACCACCCGGAATTTCCTTTAAAAAATGTTTGTGATGCCACAAACTATATGGGCCAAATCGTTGTTCATCTACAAAATATTGTTGGTCCACTACATGGGTAATTTCTGTTACCCATTTTGTCGGAATGCCTAAAACTGGGGTTACAATGTATTGTATAATTTGTCCAGGATACATTTTTCTATCAGCACCACTTAAAATATCAAATCCCATATATTCAGGAGTGATGGTTTTTAAGTTTTTAGGATCTGACAAAAAGTTCCAAGCCTCAGACAAGCTAATTGGTAAGTTTTGTTTGGTATGTAGGGTGTAAACTTTCATAATACAATTTTTCACAAAGATAAATTTTTTTGTTTAACAAAAACATTTAAAAGTTAAACAAAAATTTTCATTTAGCATAAATTTAACAATGCCATTAGGTATAAAAAGTAATTTTGAACAACACTAAAATTAAAAAAAAATACCATGAAAAAAATTGTTTCAGGAATCTTAATGATGGCTTTTATGGCCGTTTCTGCTCAAATTAAAACTCCAGCTCCTAGTCCGAGATCTGTAGTACAACAAACGGTTGGTTTAACTGAAGTTGAAATTGAATACAATCGTCCGAGTGCAAAAGGAAGAGCAGTATTTGGAAATCTAGTTCCTTTTGGAAAATTATGGAGGACTGGTGCCAACTTAAACTCGATGATTACTTTTTCTGAAGAAGTAAAAATTGACGGAAAAGCATTGCCAAAAGGAAAATATGCCATTTTTGCTACACCAAAAGCAGATGTTTGGGAGGTTGTTTTTTACAAAGACACCGAAAACTGGGGAACTCCTCAAAATTTTGACGAAGCAAAAGTAGCCTTAAGAACCTCTGCTAAAGTGGAAGCCTTAGGAAATCATGTAGAAACTTTTACCATTGCAATTAACAATATCGACAACGATTTTGCTCACTTAGAAATCATGTGGGAGAAGACCAAAGTAGCTATTAAGTTTGAAGTTCCTACCCAAAAAGCAGCCATGGCAAGCATTGATAAAGTTTTGGGTGGACCAGCTGCCAGTGATTATTTTGCTGCTGCTCAATATTATTTTGCTGCCAATGCAGACAATGCAAAAGCATTAGAATATGTTAATAAAGCTTGTAGCATGACGGAAGCAAAAGGAACTCCTTTTTGGTATTTGCGTTTAAAGTCGCAAATTCAGGCAAAAGCAGGGGATAAAAAAGGTGCGATTGAAACTGCAAATCTATCGTTACAAGGAGCTGAAAAAGCTGGTAATGCCGATTATGTAAAAATGAACAAAGACAGTATTGCTGAGTGGAGCAAGAAATAATTATTCATGTTTATTAAAAAAGTTGTCAAAATAACCATTTGTCATTCTGAACTTGCTTCAGAATCTATCAATACTTTTATGATCATTAATTTTAGATGCTGAAATAAATTCAGCTTGACAAATTTCAGTTTATATCAGACGTGATTTGCAATTTAAAAAAGGTGTCTAAAATAAACATTTGTCATTCTGAACATGCTTCAGAATCTATCAAAACTTTAATTACCATTAATTATAGAAGCTGAAATAAATTCAGCTTGACAAATTTCAGTTTATTTTAAAATGTTTTACAATAAAAAACCTCGGGAAATTTCCGAGGTTTTTTTATACTTATTTATTCTCTAACCACTTTCTTGCATTCACAAATGCTTGTATCCAAGGAGAAACTTCATCCGTTCTGTTTTTTGGATAATTAGCCCAGTTCCATGGGAAAATAGATCGTTCTAAATGTGGCATAGTAACCAAATGTCGTCCGGTTTTGTCGCATAACATAGCAGTGTTGTAATCCGAACCGTTTGGATTTGCCGGATATCCCTCATAAGCATAAGTGCCCACAATAGGGTAATTTTCTTTTGCTAAAGGCAAATGAAAACGACCTTCACCATGAGAAATCCATACTCCAAGGGTTGTACCTGCTAATTCTGACAGCATCACTGAATGGTTTGGCTGAATGGTAACCGAAGTAAATCCACATTCGTGTTTACCGGAATGGTTGTGTTTCATTTTTCCGTGTTCTGGTAATTCCGGGTGGATGACTTCCAATTCCATAAATAACTGACAGCCATTACAAATTCCTATAGACAACGTATCTTCTCTGGCAAAGAATTTTTGTAAAGCTTCTCTTGCTTTATCGTTGTACTTAAAAGCTCCTGCCCATCCTTTGGCACTTCCTAACACATCTGAATTAGAAAATCCTCCAACAGCTCCAATAAATTGGACATCTTCTAAGGTTTCTCTGCCACTTACCAAATCGGTCATGTGAACGTCTTTTACTTCAAAACCAGCTAAAAATAAAGCATTAGCCAATTCTCTTTCCGAATTGCTTCCTTTTTCTCTAATCACTGCTGCTTTTGGTTTTTTGGAAGGCATTTCTGGTTTTTCTCCATCAAATGCATTCGGAAACACAAACTGCAACCCTTGGTTTTTATAGTTATCAAATCGTACTTTAGCCAATCCGTTTTTGGTTTGATGATTATCTAACAAATACGAAGTATAAAACCAGGCATCACGGTAGGTTGCTACATTTAATACAGCTTGATTTTCATGAAATTGCAATTGCACATTTCCAGAATTATTGGTTTTTCCTAAAGGATAGAAATTTATTTGTTTTGCAGAAAATTCTTCTGCAAATAATTGCATATCTGTTACTTGCAATAATACTCCCGGATTTTCATGAAACAATAAAGTCATCCAATCTTTTGCCGGAATAGCAGTAGCATCAATAGTGGCACCTAATTGGTTTTCTGCAAAACACATTTCTAACAACGTGGTAATCCAACCACCACTGCCAATATCATGTCCTGCTAAAATATTATTTTGGTTGATTTGCGATTGCACGGCTTGAAAACAATTGGCAAAATAAGTTGCATCGCTCACATCCGGTGCTTGGTTACCTAATTGATGCAACACTTGAGCAAAGGAGCTTCCACCCAATGCCAATTCATTTTGATGAAAAGGAAGATAAACGATGGTGCCATCTCCTGATTGCAATACAGGTTCCACTACTTTTCTAATATTTTGGGTGTGAGCAATAGCAGAAATAATCACAGTTCCGGGTGACAGTACTTCCTTATCTGTATATTTTTGTTTCATGGATAAAGAGTCTTTTCCTGTCGGGATGTTGATGCCTAATCCTAAGGCAAATTCCGCACATGCTTGCACTGCTTGATACAATCTGGCATTCTCTCCTGGATTGTTGCAAGGCCACATCCAGTTAGCAGATAAAGAAACCCCATGCAATCCTTTTTCTAAAGGAGCAAAAACCAAGTTGGTTAAAGCTTCTGCAATGGCCAATCTACTTCCTGCTTCCGGTTGAATGATGGCTGCTACCGGAGCATGCCCAATAGAAGTAACCACTCCATGGTTGCTGTCGTAGTCTAAAGCCATCACACCACAATTGTTTAATGGCAATTGCAAAGCTCCAACGGTTTGTTGCTTGGCTACTTTTCCACCAACGCAACGATCTACTTTATTGGTAAGCCAATCTTTACAAGCTACTGCTTCTAAACTTAATACTTGTAGCAAATAATCTTGCCAAAGATTTGTTTGGTATTGTAAGGGTTGGTATTTGGCTGCTATTTTTTTATCTTCTAAAATGGTTTTGGGAGAGTTTCCAAACATATCTTCCAATGCAAAATCCATTGGTTTTTGTTGGCTAGAAGAAGATGCAATCGTAAAACGATGGTCATCCGTAACTTCACCAACCACATACCAAGGTGCACGTTCTCTCTCTGCAATTTGGGTTAATAAAGGCACATCTTTGGCATCTATCACCAATCCCATTCTTTCTTGCGATTCGTTGCCAATAATTTCTTTGGCAGATAGGGTAGGGTCTCCCACCGGAAGTTTGTCTAAATCAATGGTTCCACCACTGTGCTCTACCAATTCTGATAAACAATTTAAGTGTCCACCAGCACCATGATCGTGGATAGAAACAATTGGATTGTGTTCCATTTCTACCAAACTACGAATGGTATTGGCTACTCTTTTTTGCATTTCTGGGTTGGAACGTTGGATGGCATTTAACTCAATACCACTGCCAAATGCACCGGTGTCTGCACTCGAAACAGCTGCACCACCCATTCCAATTCGATAGTTTTCACCACCTAATACTACAATTTTATCTCCAGGTTTTGGGGTTTGTTTTTGGGCTTGTTCTAATTTTCCATAACCAACTCCACCAGCCAACATAATCACTTTGTCAAAACCTAAATAACGATACATATCGTCTAAACGGTCTTCTTGTTCGTTGTGCTCAAAAGTAAGTAGAGATCCGGAAATTAAAGGCTGACCGAATTTATTTCCAAAGTCAGAGGCACCATTAGATGCTTTGATTAAAATATCTAAAGGTGTTTGGTATAACCATTTGCGTTCTGGGAATTTTTGTTCCCAAGGTTTGTTTTCTTGTAAACGGGAATACGAAGTCATGTACACCGCAGTACCAGCTAAAGGCAATGAACCTTGTCCACCTGCCAAACGGTCTCTAATTTCCCCTCCCGAACCTGTGGCTGCACCATTAAATGGTTCTACCGTAGTTGGGAAATTATGGGTTTCTGCTTTTAAAGAAAGCACCGAATCAAAGGCACTTTTTTCATAAATATCTGAAGAAGTAAAACTCTTTGGAGCAAATTGGGTTACTTTTGGCCCCTTTACAAAAGCCACATTGTCTTTGTAGGCAGAAACTATTTCGTTGGGATGCTCTTTGCTGGTTTTTTTAATCCACTGAAATAAAGATGTGGGTTGTTCTTCTCCATCAATCACAAAAGTTCCATTAAAAATTTTGTGACGGCAATGTTCAGAATTGACTTGCGAAAATCCAAATACTTCAGAATCTGTGAGTTTTCTTCCTAATTTTTCCGAAAGTTGGTTTAAATAAGTTACCTCTTGCTCACTCAAAGCCAAGCCTTCTTGTTGGTTGTAAGCAGCTATATCTTCAATATATAAGATAGGCTCGGGTGTAATCGGAATGTCAAAAATTGCTTGGTGTAAGCTTTCGAATTTTTGCATCAACATTGGGTCGAAAGCAAAATCCGGATGCCATGCATGCATTTCTTCCATACGAATAATTCCTTCTATCCCCATGTTTTGCATAATTTCAACAGCATTGGTGCTCCATGGAGAAGTCATTGTTGCACGAGGACCAACAAATGCAGCAGAAATTTTCGATTGATTTAAATAAGGGGCATTTCCGAAAAGCCAAGTTAATTTTTCAATAGTTTCTTCCGTTAATGCCTGGTTAGATTGTACAGCAAAAACGGTATTTTGGAGGTTTCCAAAAAAATGTATCATGTGTTGTGTGGTTTGTTGCTGCAAAAATAATGCTTTCCAAAAGATATAGGAAACAATTTACACACTTAACTGTAAGATTTATCCACTAGTTTTTAACCATTTTATGGCACAAATTGATAGGCTCCTAAGTTGGGTTGATTGGTTCTGGAATTGCCTAAAATATCATTGAAATTAGCAAAACTAGTATTCACCGGTCGATCGTAAGCTTCTTCTAATCGTAAATCAGTTCGAAGTCGATTGATGAATTTTGGAGCAAACTCTACAGAATTTCTTGCTATGGTACAGTTTAAAAAAAGGTTACTATTTGAAAAATCATACAACGGATTGTTGGTAAACTGGTTGTTTTGGTTGTTGAATCGAATCAAACAATGGTTGAAAAAATAATTAAATTGTGTGGTATTTCCTGAAGGTTGTTTGTTGTCAAACAGCATTTGAATATTATTGCTTCCGTATATCATGCAATTGTTAAATTGAGCTTTTACAAGGTCTTGTAAATAAAGTGTTTCCGGTGTTTCGAAATTATTGGTTAACAACACAGAAACTTGCCGGGAGCTATTCCAAAAATTACAAAAAGTAGCATGGGTAAATTCATAATCACCACCAAAAGTTCCGGCAAAACTTGCCACACCACATTGGTTAATGACCAAGTTTTTACCTTCAATTTTGGCACCTCTACTTAACAAACCAATATTGGTACATTGGTAAATTCGGGAGTTGTCAATTTGTAGTTTTGTTTGGTAGTTTTGGTTGATATCCAATGGTTGAATCAAAATTCCAACAGCTGCATTTTTAAGGTCGAGATAATTGATTTGGTTTTGGTTTTCCGAAAGAATCAACACGGTACCCCATTGTCCGGGTACATTTTCAAAAGCAGGCTCTAATCGATCTCCTTCAAAACGTACCCATCGGTCAACCAAAATATTTCCTTCTGCATCATAGTCCGAAAGAGCTCCTTGAATTTGGATAGTACCTTGTTTGTCTACAATAATGCCTGAATTTGCATGAAAATGTACTTTGGTTCCTGCTTGTATTTGTAAGGTTTTGTTATTGGCAACTAACGCATAACCATAAATAACATATGGCTTTTGGTTGGTCCAAACCAATTCGTTGTCTGTTAGTTGATGTCCCACAATATTGGTAGCAACACCACTTAATTGTAAAGTTTCTTTGATTTTGGTGTCGATATCTCTATCTGGTTTGATAAAAATGGCATCCTGAATTAGAGTTACCAAATCTACTTTTTGTTTTTGTCCATCTGCATGTGTAAATTCAATAATATCGGTGTACAAAAAGTCATTTGGATTGGCATCAGCTATGTTTGAAGTTTGTTCAATAAAAATAAACATGCTGTCTTTTGCCAATAATTCTACTTCCTGAAAAATTCTGTTTTGATTTCCTACCATTCCATCTACCGTCATTCGGTAGTTGGAGGTTAGTCCTTTTCCCATTCTAATACTAGGAATCTTAATGTCGTTATTGGTATTGTTGTACACTTTTAAGGTGTAAGTACTGGAGCTAATTCCGGTAAAAACTGTGTCTAAATAAATGGTATCTCTGGAAAAACGCAAGCTACCGTTTTCACTTGGGGTAAATTCAAAATCGTTTCTACACGAAGTAAAAACCATACATCCAAGAAACAAGGCAAACAAAAATCGCATAAGCTTTATTTAGAGTATCAAACGTATAAGAATCAAATTATTTTGGTAAATGTAAACTTTTAGCCTCATTTGACAAAATGTTATGCAAAGCTAAAGTTCAACTAATTCATTTGGATTTGGTAAATTTGTGCCATAAAAATTGGCAAGATGGAATACCAAAAGTTGGTGGATTTATGCAACCAAATGAGCAAAAACACTTTGATGGAAACTTTGCAAATTACCTATACTGCTGCAGGTGAGGGATGGTTGCAAGCAACGATGCCTGTTAACAGTAGGGTACATCAACCCATGGGATTATTACACGGTGGAGCAATGGTTGCTTTGGCAGAAAGTGTAGGAAGTGCAGCATCTGTTAGTAGAATTAATCCGAAAGAGCAAGAGGTAAGAGGTATTGAGATTGCTGCAAACCACTTAAAAAGTGTGCGTGAAGGGTTAGTGACAGCAACAGCAAAAATCATTCATCAAGGCAAGAGTTTGCATTTGTGGGAAATAAGAATCGAAAACGAAAAAGGGGAGTTGGTGAGTTTGTGTAAGTTAACCAATATGATTCTTACTAAATGAAACAATTTATAGAATTATTGAAAGACCATTACGAAAAAGGTCTCCCATTTGTCGCATACAGGTATCCAAATACCTCCGAAATTCATGTATTGCTTCAAAACGATTCCAAATGGCATGAATGGAATAATCAAGAAGGATTTGTAGTAGTAGACTTTTTATGGGAAAAACCTTTTTATTTTCCAAAGGAGATTTGCCAACATGTTACATTCGAATCAGATTTTACTTCGTTTGATGATGTGTATCCAGATTTTCAAGAGAAGGAATTAGATCAAAAAGCTTTTGAACAATTGGTTCAACAAGCAATAGAAGATATTCGTATTGGTGACTTCCAAAAAGTAGTATTATCCAGAAAGATAGAACTACAAGAAATCACCAATTTTACTTTTATAGTAAATCGATTGTTTGAAAGATTTCCAGAGGCATTTACTTATGTGTATTTTCATTCAAATATTGGATGTTGGATGGGTGCTACTCCGGAAGTATTATTGCTAAATGAAAACCAAAAATACCAAACAGTTGCTTTAGCTGGAACAGTTTATAAATCTGAAAATGAATTTGTTGAATTTACGTATAAAGAAGTTGTAGAACAAAAGATAGTAGCGGATTACTACCATGAAATTCTTTCAGATGAATTAGTTCAACTCAAAGTTTCTCCTGCCAAAATAGTTTCGGCTGCCAATGTACAACACCTAAAATCGGAGGTATCATTTAAAGTAAAACCATCGGTTTCTGCCATCGATGTATTGAAAAAAATTCACCCAACACCTGCAGTTGGAGGTACCCCAAAAGAAACTTCTTTGCAATGGATTTCTAAAAATGAATTTTATCAAAGAGAATATTACACAGGGTTTTTGGGAGAGTTTTCAGCAAACCAATCGAGTTTTTATGTGCAACTTAGGTGCATGCAATGGAAAGAAAAAGCACAAACGCTTTATGTAGGTTGTGGAATTACAAAAGATAGCAATCCAACCAAAGAATTTTTGGAAACCCATGAAAAGGCGAAGGCCATGTATCAAATAATAAAAGATTGCAATTGATTTTTATATCTTTAAAAGCTTAAAACAATTACCATCATGATTAAATTAGATATTCTAGCCTTTGGTGCCCATCCTGATGATGTGGAATTAGGATGTGCCGGAACCATTGCTTTAGAAGTCTCCAGAGGTAAAAAAGTTGGAATTATCGATTTAACCCAAGGAGAATTAGGAACAAGAGGTTCCAAGGAATTAAGGGCATTGGAAGCTACAAATGCTCAAAACATCTTAGGGGTTGCCGTAAGAGAAAACTTGCAATTGGCAGATGGATTTTTTCAAAATACCCCCGAAGCTCAGCTGCAAATAATCCGAATGATTAGAAAGTACCAACCGGAAATCGTGTTATGTAATGCAGTGAGAGACCGTCATATTGACCATGGAAAAGGAAGTAAATTGGTTTCTGATGCTTGTTTTTTATCCGGATTAATTAAAATTGAAACTTTTGAAAACGGAATTTTACAAGAAGCATGGAGGCCAAAAGTTGTGTATCATTACATTCAATGGGAAAACATTACTCCTGACTTTGTAGTGGATATTTCCGATTTTATGAAAACCAAAATGAATGCAGTTTTGGCTTATAGTTCCCAGTTTTTTCAAGAAGATTCGGAAGAACCAATCACCCCAATTGCTACCAAAAACTTTTTAGAAAGCATTGAATACAGAGCCAAGGATTTAGGAAGGTTAACAGGAGTAGCTTATGCGGAAGGCTTTACGGTAGAAAGGGTTCCATTGGTAAAAAGTTTAGATTTTTTACATTAAATAGTTTGCAAAAATCAATAATCCTTGTATATTTGCACTCGCAATTGACATGGTGGTTGTAGCTCAGTTGGTTAGAGCGTCGGATTGTGGTTCCGAAGGTCGTGGGTTCGAGACCCATCATCCACCCAAAAAGCCTTGAGAAATCAAGGCTTTTTTTATTTCCATACCCATTGAAAGCAAGTAAATAAACCAATCAGTAAAATTAAGTATAAAGAGATTTTTCTGAATATGACTTGTGGTATTCTGTGTAATATTTTCTTACCAATCCAACTGCCTAAAAATCCAATAGCAAAAAGTAATGGAACATACTTCCAAATGTCAGCTTGTATATATCCGTTTTGATAATAAACAACAGATCTGGTTAGGTCAATACCCATATCAATAGATGCCGAAGTAGCAACAAATACACTTTTCTCTAAATTAAATGCAGCCATGGTAATTCCTCTAATGGCACCTCCTGTACCAAGCAATCCAGCCATCAAACCAGAGTAAATTCCTCCTTGAATAACAGAGTAATTGTTGGTTGGTAATATCAATTTATCTTTCCATAAAAAAAGTCCACTAAGTGCAATTAAAAAAATGCCTAATAGTATTTCTAATACATTACTTGCTATTATTTTGGTAAGCAATCCTCCAATTATCACAAAAATTATAGAAGGAATTCCCATGGTAAGAAGTAACTTTTTATTTAATGCATTTTTAAACAAGTAAATCTTACTCAAATTACTTGATAAATGGAAAATAGCGGTAATCCCTAAAACGGTATGGAAATCAAAAAAAATATTGGCAAAGGGAACAAAAAATACCGAAGAACCAAATCCACCTATAGTTCCAATAATTTCTGCAACTAAAGTTAATAGAAAAAATAAAATTTGATTTGCTTCATTCATTGAAGTAAAGTTATCAATAAAAGTAAAAATGCCATGATAATCATGGCATTTAAAATTGGTTTGAATTAAAAAAAATTATTTACCATCCTTATCCACTTTAGGTCTTTCAGCAGCATTGGCCAATTCCCAAGCAACAGCGAAAGCTAATTTGGTTCTTTTGGTCAACAGTGGATAGTCAATTTTATCAGGGGTATCAGTTGGTTGGTGGTAATCGTCATGTACACCATTGAAATAAAATATTGCCGGAATTCCATTTTTTGCAAAGTTGTAATGGTCAGAACGATAATAAAAACGATTTGGTTCGTTGATGTCGTTGTAACGGTAATCTAGTTCCAAGTTGATATAATCTTTATTTGCTTTTTCTGAGATGTTATGTAAATCGGTACTCAATCTATCTGAACCAATTACATATACATAATTGTTGTTGTTTTCCATTCCTTTTGCTCTTCTTCCAATCATATCGATATTGATATTTGCGATAGTATTGGCTAAGGGATACAATGGGTTTTGGGCATAAAATCTGGAACCATGTAAACCATGTTCTTCTCCTGTAACATGTAAAAACATAATTGATCTTCTTGGACCTTTGCCTTCGGATTTTGCTTTTTGAAATGCCCTTGCAATTTCAACCAAGGCTACGGTTCCAGAGCCATCATCGTCTGCACCATTATACACTTCACCATTTTTCATTCCTACATGATCGTAATGAGCACTAATGACAAGAATTTCCTCTTTTTTATCGGTTCCTTCAATAAAAGCCCAAATGTTTTCAGAGTCATTTAAAGGTAATGGCCCGAATGCTTTTTTAAAAAAACTTGCTGGAATTGGTTGGTAAAAATCTTTGGCAATAGGAGGGAAGGAAACTCCCATTTGTTGGTATTGAGCAATCAAGTATTTACCTGCTTTTTTTTGTCCTTCTTCTCCGGTATTTCTTCCTTGCATCGAGTCGGAAGCAACAATATACAAATCTCTTTTTAAACGAGATTCTTGGATGTAATCTATATATTTTTTAGCTTTTCCGGATAGTTCAGTTGTACTTGAGTTTTCTGAGTTGGTTTTATTGCTGGAGCAATTCCATAATAAAAAGGCGGTTAGTAGGAAGCTTATTTTCTTCATAAAGTGTTTTAATTAGTAATTTCAAATCTATTGTTTTTTTGGATTGGTTGAAACATGAGCGTAAAAATTAACTTAATTTAAACAAAAAAAGGATGGCTTTGACACCATCCTTTTTCCATGTATTTGAAAAGGTTAATTATCCCATGTATTCACCACCATCCATTTCTTGTCTGCGGGGCTGACGCTCTTTTTCGTTTTTCTTTTGGTTAAAGCGGTACGTTAAACTTAGAGTAAATTGTCTCACTCTCCATTGTACATCTGAATAGGATCTCAACACATCTGGAACTTCGGCACTAAAAATTCTTCTTCTAGAATTAAACACATCGCTAATGTTAAAAGCAACCGTTGCTTTGTCTTTTAGCACATCTTTACTAAATGCCAAATTCATTGCTGCAATGCCAAAGGTTTTACCTTGAGCAGTTTTTTCGGGTGCATTGTACGTAATATTGGTTTGCCAATCAATTTTACCTGGTAGGGTAATTTTAGAGTTTAAACGAGCAAACCATGTAAATGCTACCACATCTAAATTAATTGACTTTAATTCGTCATTAACACCTAAATATGAAAATTCTCCTCTAGTTTCATTTCTGAAAAAGTTATAGTTGTTATTAATTCTCCACCATTTAAAAGGAGAATAATTAAAAGTAACTTCAAATCCCATACGTTGGTTGGTTCCAACGTTGGCAGGACCAGTAAACAAAATAGGTACACCATCTTCGTTTAAAATACCCGACTCTCTTCTGATAAACTGAAAAGGTTGATCGGTATGATTAAAGTAAGCAGAAGCATTTAGGGTTAATTTTCCGTAACGTTTTAAATATCCAAAATCAATGGCATGTGTTAACGAAGGATCTAAATCCGGATCTCCTCTAAATATATTTACGTTACTGGAAATGTCAGAAAACGGGTTTAAAAATCTTCCTCTCGGACGTTGGATTCTTCTGCTATAACTAATGGTAGCACTTTCTGTTTCGCTAAACTCATAGTTCAAGAAGAAACTAGGAAAAAAATTGTTATATCTTTTGTTATTCAAATCGTTTGTAGTGAGTTGATTTACGTCAATATTAGAATCTTCCCAACGCAGACCAGCTAAAAAGTTCATTTTTTCGGTGATTTTTGAACCAAACTGTGTGTATAATGCATTTACTTTTTCTTTATATTCAAATACATTAGAAAAGTTGGTGTTGTTGGCCCATACATTATTGATCAATTCTTCTGCTAAAAAATCGTTGGTGTTTTCTAAAAAGTCTCCTCGGTAACCTGCTTCAAACCTACTGTTTTTGCCAATTGGTAATACGTAATCTAAGGCTACAAAACTTCTCTTTTGTGTTCTATCGTTAAAAACTCTTTGGTTATTAATAATTGGATTGGAATCCCAAATTCTGGTAAAATCATCATCTACATTGTCTGAAATTAAGGCATCAATAACCAACTGATGGCCATCTTTTTTGAACTTATGGATTAAGTTGGTAGCAATTTCTCTGTTCTCAGATGGAGATGTACCAGAGTTTCTTCTACTTCTTACTCCTGTTTGTTCACCTTGTGCATTTAAATTAAAAAAATTGACATCACTATAATCAAATCCTTTGTTTCTACTGTAGGTAAATGTATTGGTCCATGTAGTGTTTTTTCCTAAAAACAATTCCACACCAAAATTTCCATTGTAACTTTTTCTAATTCTTTGGGTGGTTCTTCTTTCGTTGATAAATCTTTGGGTAGAACCATCGGGGTTTAGATATTCCGTATCAAATAAAAAGTTTCCCGGATTATCACGATAATTCAAACCTTGTGTAGTAAAAAAATTGGCATGTTTGGTTTTGTAATTTACATTGGCAGAAATCCCGTGATTATCAGGCTCTCCAGTATTTAAGGTCAATACCCCATTCCAACCTTGAATTTTACCTTTCTTTAAAATGATATTGATCAAACCAGCACCACCTTCGGCATCGTAACGAGCAGATGGATTGGTAATCACTTCTACCTTTTCAATAGCATCTGCTGGAAGCAATCGCAAAGCATCAGCAACATTAATTCCGGCTAATCCTGAAGGCTTGCCATCAATTAAAACTCTCACATTTTCATTGCCTCTCAAACTAATGGTTCCTTCTGCATCTACCGAAATGGATGGAACGTTATCCAAAACATCACTCACAGTTCCGCCTTTTACCATCAAATCTTGTCCTACATTGTATACTTTTTTGTCTAACTTCATTTCCACAGAAGTCCTTTCTGCTCTAATTTCTACTTCTGCCAATTGTTGGGTGTCTTCCACCAAACCAATGGTTCCAAAATTGGTATTAGAAGTAATCTTTTGTTGTTTTAATTGGGTAGTTTTATAAGAAATGAATTCTACAAACACATCGTAAGTACCAACCGTTACTTCTATAGAAAACTCTCCTTTATTATCCGTAATTCCCCCAGCTAAAGGTTGTGATTGACCTGGTTTTTTAAATACTATGGTTGCATACTCTAATGGTTGATTCAAGTCTTTATCAACCACTTTACCGGTAACCGTAAACTTAGGTGCCTGTGCATTAGATATTAAGACACCTACAAAAAACAGAAAAAAGAATTTTTTAAGCATTGTGTTTTGAAAATTTAAGCCACAAAGCTATTGGTATCCTATGGCCTTGACTGCCAAAGCAATGTTAAAAAGAGTCTAAGAAATCTATAATCTTTTGAGGTGGACGAGCTACCAATGCAAATTTTTCAGAGTATACCAAAGGTCTTTCAATTAATATGGGGTGTGTTTCTAAAGCTATTAAAACCTCATCATTAGTTAATTCTTTACTCTTGTATATTGTTTTCCATATGGATTCATTCGTTCTAACCATTTCAATTAAAGACTTCAATGTGAGTTGATTAATATGGTTTATCTCTTCTTTTGATAGAGGATTGGTTAAGTAATTTACTATTTCAAAAGGAATTTTTAAGTCTTCTAAAATTTTAATGGTTTCTCTTGATTTACCACATCGGTTGTTATGAAGTACTTTTAACATAATAGATAATTTTGTAACAAAAATCGTTTTTTTTTGACTAATTGCATTAAATTTTAGGTTATGTTTTTTCAAAAAGCTTTGCAAGATCCAAAACCATTTTGGATGTATATGGTGGGTACTTTGGTAGTGTTCATTGTATCGCAATTAGGTAGTATTCCGCTGTTATTATCGGTGTTTTATGCAAGTTATTTGAATGGAGATGATTTTCCTACCAACCAATTTGACATGATGACTTACTTGGATTTGAACCTTACCTTATCATTAGTCATATTAACTTTTATTTTTGGCATCATTGCTTTGTATTTCATGGTAAAATGGATCCATCGTCAGTCTTTTTTATCCATAATTACTTCGAGAGATACTTTAGATTGGAAGAGGGTTTTCTTTGCTTTTGGTATTTGGACATTGGTATCTGTAACCAGTATTGTGATAGGTTATTTTACAGCACCAGAAGATTATGTGGTGCAATTTCAATGGCAACCTTTTTTGATTTTAGTTTTGGTGAGTTTTTTGTTATTGCCATTTCAAACTTCTGCAGAAGAATTAATTTTTAGAGGATATTTGATGCAAGGTTTTGGGGTATTATTCAGAAATCGTGCACTGCCATTGGTATTGACTTCAGTTCTATTTGGAGGATTGCATTACTTTAACCCAGAAGTTGCAAAAATGGGAAGTATTGTGATGGTTTATTATATCGGAATGGGTTTGTTTTTAGGATACATGACTGTAATGGACGAAGGTACGGAATTGGCTTTGGGAGTACATGCAGCAAATAATATTTGGGCTGCATTGTTAATTACTGCCGATTGGACAGCCTTGCAGACCAATTCGTTATTAAGAGATGTTTCAGAGCCTAGTGTTGGCTTTGAAATCGTTTTTCCGATTTTAATTTTTATTCCGATACTTTTTATTTTTCACAAGAAATTTCGATGGAAAAATCCTGTAACTCACTTGCAGGAGACTTTTTAACGATATCGATATCGTATTTCAACAAAAAACCTATTTTTAATATCATTAGGTTTATGTATATTTACCATTAAGTATAGAAATAAAATTATTTATGGAAACCCAAAGCACAGTCCACCACAAAAACGTTCATAACAAATTCAAATTAAATGGTTTTCATTTAGATAGAGAAGATTTATGTAGAGTAGCTTATAGTTTTATCAAAGAAGGTGAAGCTTTTGAAAAACCTGTTGGAGAGTTTTTAATTGATTGGTTCGACGATAAACCTTATTTAGAGATGACCACATCGGGTACTACCGGTGATCCGAAGGTGATTAAAATATCTAAACAATCGATGGTTAATTCCGCTTTAGCTACAGGTGATTTTTTTGAAATCAAGCCTGGAGATAGAGCTTTGGCTTGTTTGCCTGTTAAATATGTGGCTGGTAAAATGATGTTTATTAGAGCATTTATTTTGGGTTTAGACATGGATTTTGTGGCACCAAGTTCTCATCCACTAAAAGGAACCGAAGGAGTGTATGATTTTGCAGCAATGGTACCCATGCAAGCCCAATATAGTTTGGAGGAATTAAACAGAGTGAAAAAATTAATTGTGGGAGGTGCAAAAATTACCAAGCCATTGTTAGATGCTTTAAAAGCTTTGCCAATAGAAGTTTTTGAAACTTATGGGATGACGGAAACCGTATCGCATATTGCAGCTAGAAAAATTGGTGAAGAATCCTTTACTGTATTTCCAAATATCAAAATTGCACAAAACGATTTACAATGTTTGGAAGTAGAAGCTCCACATTTGATTGAAGAGAAACTTATCACCAACGACTTGATTGAGTTGGTAGACGAAAATCACTTTAAATGGTTGGGTAGGGTAGATAATATTATAAATAGTGGAGGGATTAAATTAATACCTGAACAAATAGAAGAAAAATTAGCAACTAAAATCCCGAGAAGATATTTTGTGGCCGGACAACCTGACCCAATATTGGGAGAAAAACTCGTGATGATGGTAGAAGGAGAGCCCTTTACTATTGAAAATGAAATTTTTGAATGTCTGGATAAATATGAAAAGCCAAAAGAAATTCATTTCGTGAAACATTTTGAGGAAACAGCAACAGGAAAAATTATGCGAAAAGATACTCTCCAAAAATTTGCATTTTAAGCATAAAAAAAGGAACCAATTAGGTTCCTTTTTTTATGCTTGTTAATTTTATTACTTTCTAGAGATTACCTTTTTAGCAGCGGCTTCCACTGCTTGTGCATTCAATCCGTATTTTTCCATTAGTTGAGCAGGAGTTCCTGACTCTCCGAAACTGTCTTTTACACCAACAAATTCTTGAGGAGTTGGGGTGTTTTGCGATAATAATCTGGCAACACTTTCTCCCAAGCCACCAAACACATTATGCTCTTCAGCAGTAACCACACATTTGGTTTTTGCTACTGAAGTTAAAATAGCTTGTTCATCCAAAGGTTTAATGGTGTGGATGTTGATTACTTCTGCATGAATGCCTTGTTTTTTCAAACTTTCTGCAGCCAATAATGCCTCCCATACCAAATGACCGGTTGCTAAAATGGTCACATCGGTTCCTTCTATTAAATGCAAAGCTTTGCCAATTTCAAAAGTTTGGTTTGCTGGAGTAAAGTTGGCTACAGATGGCCTTCCAAATCTCAAATAAACAGGTCCTTCATAATCAGCAATTGCAATGGTAGCTGCTTTGGTTTGGTTGTAGTCACATGGATTGATTACTACCATTCCTGGCAACATTTTCATCAAACCGATATCCTCTAAAATTTGGTGTGTTGCCCCATCTTCTCCTAAGGTTAAACCAGCATGAGATGCACAAATCTTTACATTTTTACCTGAATATGCAATAGATTGTCTGATTTGATCATATACTCTTCCGGTAGAAAAATTAGCAAATGTCCCGGTAAATGGAATTTTTCCTCCAATAGTTAATCCAGCTGCAATTCCCATCATATTGGCTTCTGCAATTCCAACTTGGTAAAATCTTTCCGGATGATTTTTTTGGAAGTCTTCCATTTTTAAAGAGCCTATCAAATCAGCACATAATGCTACTACTTTCTCGTTTTTTTGCCCTAATTCTGTTAAACCGGCACCAAATCCTGAACGAGTATCTTTGCTTCCGGTATTTAAACTTACTATTCCGTCTGCCGGAATTTGCAAAGTAAATTCCTGGTTACTTTTAATTTCCCAATTGGTGTGTGCATGTTTTGCGTTTGGAGTTGCAATTCCATAATCTCCTAAAGTTTCCGGATTTTGTTCTAAAGCTTTGGCTAATTGCTCATCGTTTGGAGCTTTACCGTGCCAAGCGTGGGTATGCATCATAAAGTCAACACCATTACCCATTACGGTATGCATTAATACCACAACTGGTTTTCCGTTTCCTGTTTTTGATTTTGCTAGTGCCATTCCCTCTATAATGGCTTGTAATTGGTTCCCTTCTTTGATTTCTAATACTTCCCAACCAAAAGCCAAAAACTTAGCTTTTAAATCTCCAAGGGAAAGTACTTCTTCGGTAGGACCATCAATTTGTTGCCCGTTGTAATCAATCGTTGCAATGTAGTTATCTACTTTTTTTGCAGCTGCATACATGGCTGCTTCCCAAATTTGTCCTTCTTGTAATTCTCCATCTCCGTGCAAAGAATACACTAGTTGGGTATCGTTATTCAATTTTTTTGCTAAAGCTGCACCAATAGCAACCGACATTCCTTGTCCTAAAGAGCCAGATGCAATTCTTATTCCAGGTAAGCCTTCATGCGTAGTTGGATGCCCTTGTAAACGAGTGTTTAATTTTCTGAAAGTAGATAATTCTTCTATGGAAAAATACCCACTTCTTGACAAAACACTATAAAAAACAGGAGAAATATGTCCGTTTGATAAAAAGAACAAATCTTCTCCATTACCATCCATACTAAAATTAGTATTGTGCTTTAAAATGTGTTGGTACATTGCCACAAAAAACTCTGTACATCCCAAAGAACCTCCTGGGTGACCTGAATTTACTGCATGTACCATTCGAAGAATATCTCTTCGGACTTGTGTAACAAAATCTTGTAGTTGTGTGTAGTTAGGATTCATGTATTGTTATTGTTTAGAAATGCAAAATTACTCCATTTAAACAGGAGTAAAAAAAAAGTTGCCAAAAGATTTAAAAAACTTCTTGACAACTTTTGAAGATGAACTTAAGTTGATGTTATGGCTGGACTTGTAATTTCTGTTGGAACAATTTTCCGTTACCATCCATTACATGTAATAAGTAAATTTGAGGGGTTAAGTTTGGAATATCTATGCTGAAAATTCGTTCATTATAAACACTCCATTGATTCATCATTCTACCAGATAAATCAAATAGACTTAATTGATAATTACTTATTTCAGGTAATTGTAAATGAATTTTATTATTCTTGTAAAAAGCTATTAATGAATTAATTGATTCGGAAGAATTATTTAGTGGGGTATTATTAAACTTCAAGACAAATCGATTAGAAAAGTTTCCCGAAGAAGAGTAAAATGTATAAGCACCGCTATTCAATAAATGAATGGTTTGTGTAAATAAGTCCTCTAGATAAACCGGAGTATTTCCATTATTAAAAATACCATCTAGCTGATCGATTGTAATTTGATAAGTTCCTTCTTGACCAATTTTTATGTGTAAAGGAAAAGTATCATTGGTAGAAAAATTCAAATCTCTAGCTTGAATGGTTAAAAACTTATCTTCTAATATGGAAGAAATTCCCGTATCTCCATCGTTAAAATACAAAGCATCAACTTCTGGGTCAAAGTTATTTGTACCGTTATCAAAATACCCAACAGCCATTTGAGAAAATCTGCCATCTGAACCAATTAAGTTCAACCAAATTCTAGAGTAATTTGTTGTTGTGTTTAAAGGATTTAATTTAAAAAATTGGTTATTAAAATTTGAGATTCTTATATTGTTTGTGAAATTTAATACACCTCCAGCACTTAATGTTTGCACAAAAAAGCCTTGTCCTATTTGAATAATTCCTAACGGATCAAAAACTTGGGCTTCACCATTACTTACAAAGGTTCCGTTGTTTCCTCCAGCAGCCGACCACGTGCAATAACTTGGTGTTGGATTTGTAGCTTGGTTTGGATTATCTGATTTTCTATAAAAATACAATACACCATTGATATTTGGATTATTCATAACAAAAGATTTTGCATGAATAGGTGAGGGATACGGATTTCCTACCAAATGATAGCCAAAAGTACTAGAAACAGAAGGTAAAACAATTTGATAATCTCCATTATTGATTGTTCCAGTAAAAATACCATCCCATTTTAATGGGGTAGTAGGGTGGTTATCTGGCATTCTAATCAAATATCCTTTCGCACTTTGAAAATCATTTACTAGAGGATCTATAGATGAATAAAGGTTGGTTTGTGGATTGTATGTATAAAAACGATTATTTAAAGTTAGAGGTGAAAAATCTTTCAAGTTTTGGCTGTTAACAGGAGCCGACCATAGGGTGTAGTCAAATCTTTTTAATTCTGAAGAATTTCTTTTAATTGTAACTTCTCCATTATTTGTTATATTTTGAGTTTGAAGAATACTCGCATTATTTTTAATAATAATTTGATTGGCAATTCCAAAATTATTGATATTCTCTTCCACAGTTATTGAAGTGTTTTCAGATATTTTAAAAACACCGTTTCTTACCCAAATAGATTTTGATAAAAATGTTCCTTGTTGTGATGTTTGGTAATTAAAATCTATAATGGCATCAGTATTTATATCTGGTGTAATATTATTTAACCAGCCATTTGAAGTCCAAAATGCTCCTTTTCTGGTTTTTAATGATTTTACATTGGAGTTAGCGGATTTTAAATTTCCTGATTTTGCTCTTACTCTGTAGTAATAATCAGTATCCATGTTTAAACCTGTAACATTCCATTGGGTGGTATTTACACTATTGACCAATACATTATCATAGTTTGGTAAAAAGTCAGGAATTACAATTTCGGTTGCAAACGCGTGTTCACCTAAATTATCTACATAATCTATAGGATATACTTCCCATTCTGTAGCCAATGTTGGGAAGCCACTACTCGGATTTTGTGTAATGCCTTGTTTTACAGATGCGGTTCTAATTAAAGTTCTGCCCGAAGTTGTATGATTTCCAGCTGTCCAAGCGATTCCGGGATTTTCTCCAATATTGCCAAAAATATCTACAAAACTATTAGTAGATATTTTAAATAATGCAATGGCATCGTTGCCATTAAAATTTATTGTAGATGCATTAATACTTTCCCCTATAAAAATTGATGCAGCTGAATTTTTTAAAACAATGTTTTCTTGTGGTGCTAAAAATCCATTTAAAATATTGGTCGTTGTCGGACTTGTAGCACCATTTGAGTATAATTGAATTTGATAATTACTTAAATTAATGATGTTTTCTGTACCATTGTAAATTTCTAAATATTTGTTATTTGAAGATCCTTCAACATATTCTGAAAAAAACAAGTCTGTTGGGGTATTTGGAATTACTTGATTAAATGACGATTTGGTGCTTACATCTAAATAAAAACCATCTATATTTTCGGTATCATCTAATTCCCAATTAGCTGTAAAATCATTCCATAACACATTATGAGCATCCAAAGCAGTTGGAACTGGCACAATAAAATTCATGCTTCCCCATACAGCAAGTACAAATTCAGGGTGATCTACATAAGGATTTCTATTTGCTTGATTGGTGTTATAATATATTGCATTGTTTCTATTAATTTCTTTGAGGCTTACTGGATCACTTAAATGCCATTGAAGCAACATATTAACATACCAAGATTTGAAATTATCTCCTTCTGTAATTTGTGCCAATGCTTGTGTAGGAAAACTTTGTGTCCAAGTTGGAATCAAGTCTTTGTATCGAGTGATCATGTAAAAATAAGCACGTGCAAAATCACCTTTGTATTCGTCAATAGGTTCAAATACTTTACCCGAATATTCAATTTCAGCACAATTTCCCACCATACTACCATTGGTTGAAACCCATGGACTCGATGTTAAAGATACATTTCCAATTGGAAAATTACTTTTCTTTAAATTAACGTATTGATCTGCCGGAAATAAATGGTGTAAATCGGTATACTGAAAAGCAGTACTAGAACTAGAACCTCCCCACCATGAAGAAGGAAAGGAATGTTCTCTTGAATAGCAATCACCTTCTACCGATGCAGTGCCACATTGATTAACACCAACAGTAAATGTATATGCTGGAGTTCCATTTGGAACATCGCTATACATATCCCAAATAATTTGGTTATTTGGAACTGGCCTGGTATCTGTTGCTTGATAGGCTGTCCATACAGCTGAGTAGCTAATTCTAACATGATTTGTAGAAACAATTGTTTTAAGAGCATTTCTTAAATCATCACCACTTAGATTATTTGCAGTACTATAGTATCCTGCAGGAATTTGAGCACAAATAGTTAGGGTTGTAAAAAACCCTACTATCCAATGGGGCAAACGATAAAACATAATAGTATTAGTATTCAACTACAAATTTAAAGTTTAATTATTTATTATATTGTTAAAATATAGGATTAAAATTTACTTTAAATTTAAAAACTATTAATTAATATCTGATGTTTAGTTAATTTTAATCAATAAAAATGCAATTTTGTTTGAGTGTTTTTTACATCTGATGGAATAGCTATAAGTTATAAAAAAACTCCCGATTTCTCAGGAGTCTTTTTTTTATCTTTTTAATGTAAAATGTGCTTTAAATTCTTTGTTTTGGTTGTTTTCGAGGTATTCTACTTTGAACCAATAATCGGTGGATGGCAGAGGGT